>Ga0209579_10000028_pt1 | contig 378893 bp, 313 predicted proteins | sample Coa_R1_2_FD_187152 | JGI IMG/M metagenome (GOLD analysis project Ga0209579, IMG submission 187152) | Surface soil microbial communities from Centralia Pennsylvania, which are recovering from an underground coalmine fire - Coalmine... | ecosystem: Environmental > Terrestrial > Soil >... | reverse complement strand
AGCTAAGTGGGAAAGGAAGTCGGAACGCCCAGACAGCCAGGAGGTTGGCTTAGAAGCAGCCATCCTTTAAAGAAAGCGTAATAGCTCACTGGTCAAGCGGTCCGGTGCCGACAATTTAACGGGGCTTAAGCTTGTTACCGAAGCAGCGAATGCATGGTGTAACAGCCATGCGTGGTAGGAGAGCATTCCCAACAGTTTGAAGCCAGACTGAGAAGACTGGTGGACGGTTGGGAAGAGACCCTGCCGGCATAAGTAGCGATAACGGAGGTGGGAACCCTCCGCGCCGAAAGTCTAAGGTTTCCTGAGAAAGGTTAATCCGCTCAGGGTCAGGCGGTCCCTAAGGCGAGGCCGAAAGGCGTAGCCGATGGACATCCGGTTAATATTCCGGACCTCCCTTGTTTTCGTTATACGATGGGGTGACGCAGTAGGATAAGCAGGCCGTTCTATGGCTATAACGGTCGATGCGTGTAAGGTGTTTCTCGTAGGCAAATCCGCGAGGAAGTTATCACTGAGACGCAAAGCAGTACTCCGTATGGAGGAAAGCTGCCGATTCCACACTGCCAAGAAAAACCTCTAAGGAGAAAGTAAGGGAACCGTACCTCAAACCGACACAGGTAGACGAGGAGAATATCCAAAGGCGCTCGTGAGAACAGTTGGTAAGGAACTCGGCAATATAACCCCGTAACTTCGGGAGAAGGGGTGCCCCGGTAGAGTGCAAGCTCGAGGGGGCCGCAGCGAAATGCGCACTGCGACTGTTTAACAAAAACACAGGTCTCTGCAAAGTCGAAAACGACGTATAGGGGCTGACGCCTGCCCGGTGCTGGAAGGTTAAAGGGAGAGGTCAACCGCAAGGTGAAGCTTCGAACTGAAGCCCCAGTGAACGGCGGCCGTAACTATAACGGTCCTAAGGTAGCGAAATTCCTTGTCGGGTAAGTTCCGACCTGCACGAATGGCGTAACGAAAGTGCGACTGTCTTGCCGACTGACACGGCGAACTTGTAGTGCCGGTGAAGATGCCGGTTGCCCGCAACTAGACGGAAAGACCCCGTGCACCTTTACTATACCTTTACCATGAACTATGGCCCTTGCTGCGCAGGATAGGTGGGAGGCTTTGATTCCAGGCTCTCGGGCTTGGAGGAGCCAACGGTGAGATACCACCCTGCGAGATCTGTGGTTCTAACTTACTCCCGTGATCCGGGAGAGGGACATGGTAAGGCGGGTAGTTTGACTGGGGCGGTCGCCTCCTAAATTGTAACGGAGGCGCGCGAAGCTACGCTCAGGCTGTTTGGAAATCAGCCGACGAGTGCAAAAGCATAAGCGTGGTTGACTGCGAGACCAACAAGTCGAGCAGGTACGAAAGTAGGCTTTAGTGATCCGGTGGTTCTGCATGGAAGGGCCATCGCTCAACGGATAAAAGGTACGCCGGGGATAACAGGCTGATCGGAGCCAAGAGTTCATATCGACGCTCCGGTTTGGCACCTCGATGTCGGCTCATCGCATCCTGGAGCTGTAGAAGGTTCCAAGGGTTAGGCTGTTCGCCTATTAAAGCGGTACGTGAGCTGGGTTCAGAACGTCGCGAGACAGTTCGGTCCCTATCTGTTGTGGGCGCAGGAGATTTGAGAGGACCTGTCCTTAGTACGAGAGGACCGGGATGGACGAACCTCTTGTGTTCGAGCTGTCATGCCAATGGCACCGCTCGGTAGCGAAGTTCGGTTGTGATAACCGCTGAATGCATATAAGCGGGAAGCACTCCTCAAGATGAGATCTCCCAACCCGTAAGGGATAAGAAGGGCCCAGGTAGACTACCTGGTTGATAGGCTGGAGGTGGAAGCGCAGTAATGCGTGTAGCTTACCAGTACTAATCGCCCGTTCGGCTTGACCATAAAATTTACTCGGTGCAGAAAACAGTTGTCAGTTCTCAGTTGCCGGTTCTCAGTTCGAAACTGAACTGGGACGGTGATGTTGTTTGGAAGTTGTTCGAACCTGTTCGACTGAGAAGCAAGACTGATGACTGTGCGCCGAAGCAAATGCCGAAGTAATACAGGCTGAAATCGGAAACAAAGCAAGATGAAAGTAAGCCGTCCAATCTATTCAGTTGTGAGGTTTCGTCCTCACGATCTTTGAGAATCTGCTCTCAGCTTTCAGCTTTCAGCTCTCAGTTTTTGAGCGGAAGTTGACAAGTTGGGAAACTCAAGTTTGCTGTCCATCAGCCTTGAAGTCACTCCGGCGTGAAGTCGCTGAGAGCTGACGGCTGAAAGCTGACAGCTACGAGTTGTCGGTAATCATACCGCGGGGGATCCACCCGTTCCCATCCCGAACACGGAAGTTAAGCCCCGCCGGGCCGATTGTACTGCACGCGAAAGTGTGTGGGAGAGTAGGTCGTTGCCGGCATTAATAAAGGCCAGTCTGAGAAATCAGATTGGCCTTTTCCTTTTTTCTTAATGATCCCGGTTACTTTCGTCACTAGCAACCCTGAAGGGCGGGGTCCTAGCATTGTATTCCCGTGGCTTTCCGAAACCCTAGCGACGATCAGCCCATTGGTCGGTCTGTTTGGCTGCGCGCGGTGCTGCTGATCATCGGCTGGGCGATTGCTGGCTTGTTGCTCTATGTCCTCTCTGCATTCGTAATCGCCGTGATGCCGGTCATCGTATTGGTGGCTTGGGCGATCGTGAGATTCGACTCACGAAAAACTAAAAGCCTTGGTTCGGTACTCTGTGCGATCACCTGCTCTCTCACTGGCGTTTGCGCCCTCGCGATGCATTTTACTCACTGGCATGAGGACGTTATGACAAGGCTGATTTTCGTAGGTCTATGCCTAGGAGCGGGCCTCATCCTTTTCGATCGGCGGGCAGATGGCTGGTCACCTTAAACGCGGCGGGCAACAGCAACTGCTGGAGATCCTTCGCGAAGAAGCGCTCAGGATTTCGGCAGAAGGCTCCCGCGCGCAAAGGATGCGCGCTCACGCCTTCTAGACGCCTCAAGTTAAGCCCGGCCGGGCCGATTGTACTGCACGCGAAAGTGTGTGGGAGAGTAGGTCGTTGCCGGCATTAATAAAGGCCAGTCTGAGAAATCAGATTGGCCTTTTCCTTTTCGGGACGGACGGACGCAATAAAAACCGTATTCACGGCGATTCGCAGACCGTAGGACAGGCGATGGGATTACATTAACGGCTAAGGGAAGAATATCCCGGCGGAGGATCCCTCGAACCCAGGAGCCGGGGTCAGGAGAAGACTATGTGCATCGTCTGTGAACGCGAATTATGGGGCGAGCATCGTGCGCTCGAAAGTGAGTTCTTCAAGCCGTGCAAGAAATGTAAGAAGTTCCCTGGTACCAGCTCCGAAGGTACCTGCTACCACTGTTTCGCGGTTGGCAACACGATCGACGAGTGTCCCGAGTGTATGGGTAGACCGTGGAGCGAAGAATTTCTGAAGGCCAAGAACGAAATCGAAGGCCCAGACAAGCTGCTGGTGCCGTTCTAGCCTCTTTGCCAAAATCAGAATGTCTTATCGGATCCTTCCTTCCACAGTTTGTATCCGTCCAGTTCCTTCTCTGAGACCGATTGTTGACTGAGAAATATCGGCTCCCAGGAGGCAAAGGTACTTCGAGAAAGCGGAGCGTGCCCGATACTGAATCCATCCTTGTCATCGATTCCGCCGAGCGTTAGTGATTGCGGATCTACCGACATCGGCCGCGTCGGAAAAGTCTGCTTATAGATGCGGACATGAACAGCGTCTGGCTCGAGCACAAGAATCTTGACCACGCCGAAGCGGCTGTTCCCGTTTGCGATCGAGTAAAGCCCTCCTGTCCGCAATTTTTCGAAGGGGCTTGACCCTGCCCTTGCGTCAGGGTCATCCATGACGCCTGAACAAAAGAAAGACGCCGGTGCGCGATGGCGGGCCGTATTAGCGGATGTTCAGAGCGCGCTCGATCGCGCGGTGCCGCCGGACAGCGCTGAAGGGCGGGAGCTGGTCGCACGCTGGATCCGCTTGGGCGACGAATTCACGCTGGGCAATCGTGAAATCCTGAAGGGCCACCAACGGATGTACGAAGACGAGAGCCATTGGCCGGATGACGAGACCGCTGCCATGCTTAGGTCGATCAGGCCCAAACCCGAGCAGCAGTCGTTCTTTGATAAGGCGGTGCAGGCCTGCCTGCGGCACGGATGAGCGCTGCTCCCACTTCGCGCGCAAAAGACGCGCGAGAAATGAGCTCCGGCCGGCATACATCAAGGCTGTTGAGAGAAATCTCGACGGCCTTTTGTTTTTTTTTGCGCTAACGTTTCTGCGTCTCGACGCTCCAATGTTGCAACCCTGCCAGTTAAAACGTTTAGACTCTTGAAACTTTGATCTGTCGGAGGCGCGATGAACCCCAGGCCCGTCGTATTCGCACATCCTATTTTCACTCGTACCACTCGTCGGCAGCTACTGACTGGCGTCTTCGTGGCCGGTGCTGCTCAAATCCTGACAACTGCCGCGCGGGGACAATCTGCCGACAAGAATTCGCAGATGCAAGCTATCCCCAGTTCCGACGCCAACAGATCCCGCACGTCGCTGCACCAGGAGATCGATTACAAGGCGGCGCCGCAGCGCATTTACGACATCATCCTAAGCTCGAAAGATTTCACAGCGTTCTCGGGATACCCGGCCGAGATCGATGCTAAGGTTGGCGGTGCCTTCTCCATGTTCGGAGGCCTCGTCGTTGGGCGCAACGTGGAACTCGTCCCGAACCAGCGAATCGTGCAGGCCTGGCGGCTCTCGCAAGAATTTGCCGACGGAGTTTATTCGCTGGTGAAGTTTGAATTGAAGCCAGAGGGGGCTGGGACGAAAATCGTGCTCGATCACACCGGATTTCCCGAGGGGCATTTCGACCACCTCGACATCGGATGGCACTCGCACTACTGGGATCCTCTCAGGAAATTTCTGACCTAGGGGCAACTGCCGCTCGGATGGGACATACGCCCTCACCGCTCGCTTCGGTCGGGGGCGGACCCTTCGCGCTGCTCAGGGTAGCGCTGCGTCCGCCCCTCCGCGGAGCGGTTACGCTGCGGCTTGGTGTTGATAGGCCGGGACGAATGTGTCGGCTGCGAAGGTTTCGTAAGTTGTGGGTGTGGTGTTCTGCGGTGAGCGAGGTTCCAGGGCGTGCATTTTTCCTGCGTTGAGGGTGCCGATCATTTCCAGCAGCATGGCGGCAACCTGTTCGGACATTCCCATTTTCACGAGGACGCTGCGAAACATGTCGTCGGGTGCTTGCACATATTTGAGATCGGGCTTGCCAATGGCGCGGCCAATCGTGGCGGCGACTTCGGTGTAGGTGAGATCGCGTTGTCCCTGGAGTTCACGCGTGTGTTTGCCTTGGACGGGTGGATGCAACAGGGCTTCGGAAGCGGCAGCGCCGATGTCGCGCGCGGCGATCATGGGAAGTTTCAGGTCTGGGCGAAGGGGTGTGGCGACGCTGCCCATCTGTCGGATTGCGTTCGCTTGAGGCAGAGTGTTTTCCATGAAGTATGCAGCGCGCAGGCTGAGCACATTCGCGCTGGTGATCTGGTTGAGCTTTTGTTCGAGATTGTGCAGGCCGACCACGGGTCCGGTTCCGGCGGAGAGTTCGGCGCCAATGCTGCTGAGTGCGACTACGTTTTTTGTGCCAGCATTTTTCACGGCGGCCGCGATCGCGTCGCTCACTCGACCCGAGTAGCCGATTGGGTCGGGGCTCGAGAGGTTGGGTGGAATCATCACATAGGCGCCGTCCGCTTGATGAAAGGCCTTGGCGAGAGTTCCGGCGTCGGTGAGGTCGGCGATGAACGTCTCCGCACCTTTCGCCGTCAGAGATTGCAGATGGGCTGCGTTCCGGCCGACGACGCGAACCTTCTGTCCAGCGGCAAGAAGATTGGTCGCGACTACATGTCCTGTATTTCCGCTTGCTCCGAGTACAACATACATAAACTTACCTCCATGCCGGGTTGGATGCGGGCGGGTGCGCTTGGGACTCGACATCTGGGAATAGATTGGCCATCGCCATCGTCGCCGCGAGTTCTCCGCCGTGGATCAAGGTAGGGGCGGATTCCATTCGTCCGAGTCCGTGTGCCTGTAGTTTCGGATCGGGAGTTCCAAGGTGGGACAAGGCCGAGGCAAGACGCGGTCATTCGCCATTTTGCTGCGTGACCTCAGCTTGGTGGGCGAGTAGAGTGATTGGTTCGGTAGGTCACCATGTGTATCCTGCCGGTTCGCGGACTTGCATTCTCCCTCCTGCTGCGGCGCGCCGTAGGTCAATCGAAAATTTTGCGTTCCTTGCCAGGTGCAGCAACCATCTTTCTGTTGATCGTGTGGTCTGCCTGTGGAGGTCGGCCGACAGCAGTGCTCGTCGCACCTCCGTTGCTCTCTGTGCCAGGAACGAATCTCACTGCTCAGTATTGGCCAGAGAGTTACGACGTGGATCTCTCTTGGACCAACGTGCTGCCGAGCGACACGGCGTACACAGTCGAGTCGAGTATTCCCGGCGTACCGAACGGGTGGAAAATGGAATGCGAGACATCGGGGGATGGACCTTCAGGATGGTGCACGGTTGCGGCCCCGAACTCCGGCAAGGTTTCCTACCGCGTGCTCGCAAATACTTCCTCTGGGAACAAGGTTCTGCAAACCGTCAGCGGCGCCACGTCAGTGTTAGTCGATGTCACGATCAGTGCAACAATTCTCTTCGATCACGCCGAGCCTTTGTCGGGCACGACCAACATCAGTGTGTCTGTATCGCCCGGAGGGACTCCTGTCGGCGTGCAGTATTCCGTCGACAATCAGATCGTAGGGAGCAGCACCGTAGCGCCGAACTATCCGGTTGCATGGGACGGCAGCCAGGTCGTACTGGGCACGCACCTCGCGGGCGCAGCAGTGCAGTTCAGCGCGGACTTTTCTGTGCTTGTTCACCGGCAGTTCCAGGCAGGAGTGACGCCGATCGTTGCTGCCATTACCGCCGCTCCAGCTGGAAGCTCGGGAATGGTGTCGGTAGTCGTGACAGTGACGTTCTCGCTGCATCCGATCAGCGGAGTTCTGTTCGCGGTCGATGGCACGATGGGCATGAGCGCACCCGCTTCCTCGTCGAACCAGTGGACGTGGACGTGGGATCCCACGGCGTTCGCGCCGGGGAGCCACCAGATATCCGCGCTCATAATCGATGTCACGAATGTGCAGCTGCCAGTGGCCACAACTTTCCTTCTGGATAAGCCCGTGCTCAAAATCGATCAGCCGCTGAGTGGAGATCTCGTAGGCAACACGCTCAATGTGAGCGGAACCTTCTCGGACACTCTTCCCGTGACGGTGGCGGTGATGGTCGGGCAGAATCAAGTCGCTTCGGCGGCCACGTCTCCCTTTCAGACTGAGTCCGATCTTTCCGCCCTAACCGAAGGGCGCTATGTCGCGCAGATCGTGGCCTCCAACTCGGCCGGATTTCGCACCGTTATCTCACGAACGATCATTTATGCCGTAGCGGCCGCCCAGGAATATGTGCGTGTGGCGTCGGGAGATTTAACCGATGCGGACAACGGAGTCTTGCTTTACAAGACGAATGACGTCGATTCCTATCTGCAACAAGCCGACGGAAGTAGGGTGGTGATTCCGATCAATGGTCAAGGTTGCGGCGTGCACCCTTTGTTGTCTGCAAACCGAGTTGCCTACTTGCAATCCACGACAGTTCTCGACCTCGACGGGGTTCGTGAATGCATACCTACGGGATGGGCCATGTGGGCGAATGGTGCAGTCGTCAGTCTCGACCTTAATCCAGTGACGATGAGAGGAGATTGGATGCTGGGGGACGACGGCGGCCGCCCCGCATTAATGAATACCCAGACGAATACGATTCAGTTCCTGATGAATCCGCCTGAGTCTTACTTTCGCGCAGCCGATTTCTATGTCGACGGGCCCGACGACCTCACAGCTTTTGTTTCGGTAAGTGGACAGTATCCAGCTACGGATTTCTATTCCTATTCGACCAATACCCAGACTTGGACGCAGATCACAAATGGCGGATCGAATTCCTCATTTTCGACGGATGGAATTAACGATGTGTGGCTAACAAGCAACGGCGGGGGATCTCTGCAAGTGGTGGTTGCGCCTTTTTCGCAGCCCACCTTACAGACGAAGTATGGAAACAACTCCGATCGAGTGGGAACCACCACCGGAGTGGCGGCGTGGCAGGATACGCTGCCCGACGGCTCGAAAGTCCTCATGGTCCGAGCGCCCGCGGGAACCGTAGAACAGGTCAACCCCGCGGCCGACACCGCCCCAATATCTCTGCTCAGCATCCGAAACGGCGGGGTCCTCTGGCAGACATGTAACGCCACCTACGAGTGGACCCCAACATCCGGCACGGTAAAGATCCTCCCCGTGATTGCCCCGGCCGGCGTTGTGGATGTGTCCGGCCCCGTTCTCATGATCACCGATGGAACGGAAAATGTGTGCAATCCGCCGGGAAACGAGATCATCTACGTGCATCGTTAACGGACCACTCGATTGCACTGACCTTATGCTCCTCCGCTGTGTTTGATTCTGATTGACTCAGACTCTATTCCAAGGGATTGCAGCGCCAATCCATTGTGATTGACTTTTCAACGGATGAAGTACCACTTGCGCTCTTGGCGGACCGTTCCCCAGGCCGGCGGGCTTGAATACAATTGCAAGATCGACGAGGTCTTCATGAGCAAAGTGAGAGTCGCTGCGTATTCAATTTCCCTGGACGGCTACGGCGCTGGACCGCGGCAGGACCTGCAGAATCCGCTGGGCGTGCGTGGGACCGAACTGCACGGATGGTTTTTTCATACCGAAGTCTTCAAGAAGATGCAAGGCGCGAGCGGCGGCAGTAAGGGAGTCGACAACGAGATGGCCATGCGATCTTTTGAAAACGTCGGCGCCTGGATTCTTGGCCGCAACATGTTTGGTCCGGTGCGCGGTCCGTGGGCGACGTCAGGCGAGTCGTGGAACGGATGGTGGGGCACGAATCCTCCGTATCACGTGCCTGTCTTCGTGCTCACGCATCACACTCGCGCTCCGCTCGCGATGGAGGGTGGGACCACGTTTCACTTCGTCACCGACGGCCTCGGCGCGGCTCTCGATCAGGCAAAAGCGGCAGCGGGAGGTAAGGATGTGCGCATCGGCGGAGGCGTGTCGACCATTCGCCAGTATCTCGCTGCGGGGCAGATCGACGAAATGCACTTAGCCGTGTCGCCGGTGCTGCTCGGCGAGGGAGAGAACTTATTTGCTGGAATGAATCTGCATCAGCTCGGATTTGTGATTGAGAAGACCGTCGCCGGAGAGAATGCTACGCACGTGTTTGTGAAGAACAGATAGCGCGCCCGGCGATGCAGTCGTGTTGACGACACGCGAGGGTTCAAGTTCTACCGCGGAGAATAGCAGCCATTACGCGCGGGTTGCGTCGGCCATGCAGTATCGCTATCACCGCGAGTGGTTTTTCATTCGGCGCATACGCAATCACATGCTCGTGGACGATTTGAAAGCGCAGGGGACGAGAGGTGAGATCTGAGCGGCTGTGCCCAACGTGAGGGAACGGCACCAGCGACTGAATTGAGTCGTAGATTTCTTCGCGAACACGATCGGCGGCGTCGAGACTATCAGTGGCGATGTATTCCCAAATCTCTTCAAGGTCGTGAAGGGCGTCCGGGTGAAGAACAAATCCGCTCATGAGCCGGCGCGACGTTCTTTGCTCTTCTGTCGGAGCTTCGCGAAGGCATCATCACCGTCTACCGGCACTACGCTGCCGTTCTTGAGATCATCGTAGCGGTTGTCCAACATCTCCCGGGTCTGGGCCACTTCCTGCAGATATCCAGCCATCGCGTCCTCAACCAGATCGCTTGGCGGACGGCCGCTCTGGGTCGCGAGCTCCCTCAGGCGTGATGCGGTTTCAGGGCGAAGGCTAACTTCCATACCGCCCAGTCTAGAGTGGGGAATGGGCCGTGTCAAAGGCTAGTGACGGTGGGATTTGAGTTGTGATTTCCTCCCATGGAGGGCCGACGTGGGCGCAGCCCTCGTCAGATCCCTATGTTGGTGAGGAAAAAGTCTTTGTAACTCCGGCGAGGCGAAGACCTTGCTACGGGCGGCATCGTGCCCACCCTTCGCAAAGTCTGCGAAGGATGGGGCACCCACGGTACAGTAGCGCCGGCGGAAGGGGCGGTGGACAGGAACGTCCGCCCACATTTTCAGCTCGCTACGCCCCGGAATGGATCAGGCGAATGATGGCGAACGCGATCGCTGAGACTAGCGCTGCCGCGGGGATGGTGAAGACCCAGGCCCAGACGATTCTGGTTGCGACTCCCCAGCGGACGGCTGAGAGGCGATGTGTCGCGCCGACGCCGACGATTGCTCCAGTGATCGTGTGCGTGGTGCTGACCGGGATTCCGGCGAGAGCGGTAGCGAAGAGTGTGATGGCGCCGGCGGTTTCGGCGCAGAATCCGCCAACGGGTTTGAGCTTTGTGATGCGCGAGCCCATGGTGTGAACGATGCGCCATCCGCCGAAGTAGGTGCCGAGAGCGATGGAGGTGTGTGCCGCGAGAATGATGGGCCAGTGATAGTGTCCCCAGGTGCCGGCGAGTTCAGACGCGGTAATGATTTTCGCGCCGTAGAGTGCGCTCGCGACGATGCCCATGGTTTTCTGCGCGTCATTGCCGCCATGGCCAAGACTGTAGGCGGCGGCCGAGAGGAGCTGCAGCTTGCGGAACCATGCGTCGATGCGGCGCGGGGGCTTGTTGCGCAGGATCCAGAAGACGGAGGTCATGAAGATGAGCGCGAGAACAAGGCCCATGATCGGCGCGACGACGATGAAGATGAGCGTCTTGTACCAGCCGGCCGTGATGATGACTTGCCATCCCGCGCGCATAATGGCTGCGCCAGCCATACCTCCGATGAGCGCATGAGAAGAAGATGTTGGAAGTCCCCACCACCAGGTGAGGAGATCCCAGACGATCGCGCCGAGAAGTCCGGCGATGACGACGTACTGAGTGACGAAGTCGATGCGGATCATACCGCTGCCAATAGTTTTCGCGACGGCGGTTCCGAGGATGAAAGCTGCTACGAAGTTGAAAAACGCGGCCCAAACGACGGCGAGTTTGGGAGACAACACGCGGGTGGAGACGACGGTTGCGATGCTGTTGGCGGCATCGTGGAATCCGTTGAGGAAGTCGAAGGTGAGGGCGACCAGGACCGTGATGATGAGGAGGATGAGATCGGGTTTCACGAAGATTATGAGTTCTTCAGGACTACGGTTTCGAGTACGTTGGCGACATCCTCAGCTTTGTCTGTTGCGAGTTCGAGGAATTCGATTAATTCCTTGGTCTTAATGAGAGTGATTGGATCTTTTTCCTGATCGAAGAGCTGGCCGATGGCGGCGCGCGATATGACGTCGGCTTCGTTCTCAAGGCGGTTGATTTCGACGCAGTGGGTCAGGATGTCGCCGTTCTTTCGGACGATGGCCAGAGCCTTATGTAATTCCTGGCTCTGCAGCAGGATGATTCGCGCCAGCTCGAGCGCGACCGGCGGCGGATTGGTGATGCGGTACATCAAAATGCGCGCGGCGGAGGCGTTGAGAAAGTCGAGGACGTCGTCGAGCGAGGAAGCGAGCTGGTGAATGTCCTCGCGATCGAAGGGCGTGATAAACGTCTGGTTGAGCTTGGTGAGGACGGCGTGCGTCATCTCGTCGCCGGTGCGCTCGATGCGGCGAATCTCGGCGATCTTGGCGTCGACATCTTTGTAGTCGGTGAAGAGATCGACCATGACGCGAGCGCCAGCGATGAGGTTCTCGGACATCTGCGAGAACATGTCGAAAAAACTATTGTCCCTGGGAATGAGGGGAGTCATCTCGTGCAGTGGGGCTCCAGAGTCAAGATGAGTGCGGTAGAGCTGCACACTATCTCATGCGGAGAGGAAGGGCGTCAAACGGGGAAAGACCAAAAGCCAAAGGCGATCACCACTAAGGACACGAAGGTCCACGAAGGAAGGACAAGGCGGGCTGCGCTGGGTTTAGCGATTCGTGCGGCGAATCGCCACTGCAGCGCGGCGCGGCATGCCGATGCCGACGACTATGATGAGCAGCAGCACGGTACCGGCGCCAACGGCGGCGCTCGCGAGGAAGTCGATGAGAACGCGATCGAGGCCCATAGAGATGAGTATCGCGCGAGAGATGGCTTTGAGCGAGGTTACTAGTAGGCCACACCTAAAGTTCGAGGTAAGAGTTACGGGGGACATGGCGTTCTCCGGTTTCGGTGAAGGGTTCGTGCTCTGGGTTGAGAATCGGCTAATGTTCGATGGCGGATGCGAGGGAGAAATCAAAATCCCCGCTCTAAACGCCGCTAGCGACGCGGCGTTCAGAACAGGGTACCCAGATCGCAGCTTCCCCTACTGTGCCGGGGTTTCGGATACGGCGGGCGCTTCGGCCGTGACTTCGGGCGCGACGACTGGACTGATCTTCACGGTCGCGAGGATCTGCTCCAGGCGGCTGAAGACTTTGTCGCGGTCGACGTGCTTGATGACGCCGTCTTCCGAGGCGACGGTGGTGACGTTCAGGGCGAACTCGTAGCAGGCTCCATTCTGGTAGACATGGAAGTACTTCGAGTCACTCTGGCGAGTTCCCTCTCCGGAGACGGCTTCGGTGGCCCGGAGTTCGAGGTCTCCGATCAGCAGCTTCGAACCTTGCGGCTCAGACTGCGCGGTCGCGGTCGTCGCGTCTGACTTCGTGGTGCCTGCTTGTTCAGTGCTCGCGGGCGCTGACTGCGCGGACGTGGGCTGGGCTTCCGACGACGCGGTTGTCGAGTCGCTGGACGCAGCAGGCGTTACAACCTTGGGCTGCGGCACGGCGAACGAGTTGCACTGGTCAGCGGTGAGAGTCTTGTTCACGCTCACGTTGAAGAATGCGGACGAGAAATCGGTGTTGGCGAATCCAGTCTCAGGGAGTTCGACAGCGGCGAGCGCGACTCCGCCGGGCTGCACGAAATTCATTGGAACGGGATTGGCCATGACTAGATCGGCAGCGGCGTCGCCGGTTTCAATGGCGTAGCGGCGCGGATATTCGAACGCCAGACCATACGTCTTGTCGGTGTAGTTCACGGTCGCGGGCTTCCTGTGCACAACTTTCTTAGGAGTCGGCTTCGTCTCGGCCTGCATGACGGGCGCGGGCATGACGGGAGCCGGGCTCTGCGCGACCGGAATCTGAGTGTTGGCGGTTACGGGTTTCGGCTTGTCGCTGGAACAGCCGACGGCTACGGAACAGACGATCAGAACAGCCATCAAAGGCGGTGAGGACAGTTCAAATGCAAAACACTTTAAGCGCAAAGATCGCTAAGGAGTCGCAAAGGTCGCAAAGAAAGGCTTGGTCGGTCCTGTGGTGGGTGACGGTTTTACTGCTTAGCTCAGCTGGGATTGCGCAACAGGCTCAGGACGTCGATCTCGTCGTCAGCGGCGGGATCGTTGTCACCATGGATGGGGCGCGGACCATTGTTCAGGACGGAAGCGTCGCGGTGCGTGGGGATTCGATTGTGGCGGTGGGGACGCGTGCGGAGATTGACACGAAATACAAGGGCGCGAAGACGATCGATGCGCATGGAGCGCTGATCCTGCCGGGATTCATCAATGGGCACACGCACGTGCCGATGACGCTGTTTCGTGGGCTGCATGATGACGTTACTCTGAATGACTGGCTCTACAAGTACATTTTTCCGGCGGAAGCGAAAAATGTGAATGAAGATTTCGTGCGCTGGGGAACACGGCTGGCGGTGGCTGAGCAGATACGCGCGGGTGTGACTACGTTCGCGGACATGTATTACTTCGAGGACGCGGTTGCGGAGGAGACGAAGGCTGCGGGAATGCGTGGGGTATTGGGAGAGACATTCATTGATTTCCCTGCGCCCGATAACAAGACCAACGCCGCGATGCTCGCATATACGGAAAAGTTTTTGAAGCGTTGGCAGGGGGATCCGCTGATCCATGCGGCTCCGGCTCCGCATTCGATTTATACGTGCTCGAAGAAAACGATTCAGGATGCGGCGGCGCTGGCGAACAAATATCATGCGCCGCTTTTGATGCATGTGTCGGAGATGAAGAAGGAGTGGGAAGACAGCGAAAAGGCAAACGGCATGTCGCCGGTGCAGTATCTGGAGAAGATTGGAGTTCTTGCGCCGAACCTGGTGGCGGCGCACTGCATTTTTGTGGATGAAGCCGACCGCAAGTTGCTGGCAGAGCGCGGCGTGGGGTGCGTGCACAATCCGTCGAGCAACATGATGATTGCGAGCGGAGTGTCTCCTGTGCCGGAGATGCGCGCGGCGGGCATCGCGGTGGGGTTGGGGACGGACGGTCCGGCGGGGAGTAATAACGATTTGGATTTGATGGAGGAGATTGACCTGGCGGCGAAGCTGGCGAAGATTTCGAAGATGAATCCGCTGGCGCTTGGCGCGAAGGACGTCGTGGCGATGGCGACGATCGACGGGGCGCGGGCGCTGCACATGGAGAAAGAGATTGGTTCGCTGGAGATCGGTAAGAAGGCGGATCTGATTCTGATCAGCCTGGATGAGCCGAATGCGGTGCCGATGTACGACGTCTATGCGCAGATTGCGTATTCGCTGAAAAGGAGCGACGTGGAAACTGTGGTGATTGGCGGGCGCGTCGTGATGCGGGATCGGAAATTGTTGACCGTCGACGAGCCCGCTGCGCTCGAGAAGGCGCGGGAGTATGGGAAGTCTGTGAAGGCGTCGCTGGGGATGGAGTAGGCTCGCAATTCGGGTTCAGTGCTTCGAAGCCGATACTCCCACGCTCGGGAATCTCTTGCATCTCTTAAGGATGCGCGCGCCGATGCGGGTAGCCTTCTGCTTCACATCCCAAGTAACTCAGAAGCGTACGCGTCAACTCCTCGACGAGTTGCGCGTCGTCTTTTGGCATGAGCGGCGACCAAGTCTGCGACAGCACGTCCAGAATCACCATCTCGCGCAGGGCGAGAGCTACGAGCATCAGCGCAAAGGGAACGGCGCGGTCGGGGTCGGGGTGCTTGATTTCGGAGCGTTTAGTGAGGAGGAACTCCACGATGCGACGGAAATTGCGGACCTCGATTTCGTCGGCCTGCTTTCGTAACGCCGCGCTGGGATGAGAGCGAGTGAATTGGGTGAGCGCACGCAGGAGGCCAGCGTGCTTGCGGTAGCTGTGCAGGGTTGAGGCGACCACTTTCCTGGCAAACTCCGGCAGCGAGTATCGGCGCGCGAGTTCAGGCGTCAGCAATTCCTCAGTGCGCTGGTCGGTTGCGTGGAGAGTTTCCAGCAACAGAGTGCGCAAAAGAGCATCCTTGTCGCGAAAGCGGCGATACACGGCGCCGGGGGAAAGGCCTGCCCTGGAGGCGATGCGAGGGATGGTAGCTCCTTCCAGTCCCTTCTCTCCGATCACAGCGGCAGCGGCCTGCAGGAGGCGTCTCAGGGATTCGCGGCTGCGGGCCTGCCGGGGAGCTAAGGGCGAGTTTTGGGGCCTCGGCATGTTGAGCTGAAAAAGAGAGAATACTCTTGACGTGGACTCGTTTGCAAATGTAAATTCACATTCACATTACGGAGAGTCTCTCGTGACTTCATGGTTTCCGAGTTTTCTGACGCCTTGGGCCGGGGCCGGCATGGTGGCGCAGCACGTCCTCGTGCTGGTTCTGATTGTGGTGATGCCGCTGTGGGATTTGTACGAGATACCGCGGCTGAAGGCGAGCACCGAGCCGCGGAAGAAGATTCGCTACTACCGGAAGATCGCGGTAGCTTTATGGATTTGCGCGGCCGTGGCGACGTTGATGGTCGGCATCGTTGGCATATTTACGATTCGGCAAATGCCGGGCGAAATTTCATGGCTCGAAAATGGATCAGTCGGCAAGGTGGTCACGGAAGGAATTGCGGGCGGCATGCTGATCGCGATTATGGTGCCTGCGGCCCTGGCGCTGTGGAGTGAAAAGATTCGCGAGAAAGCCGGGAAGGCCGCGAAAAAGCTGGCGTTTCTGCTGCCGTCGACCGGCGAAGAACGGCGATGGTGGTGGCTCGTGTGCATCACGGCGGGAGTGTGCGAGGAAGTCGTGTATCGCGGATTCCTGCTGCACTATTTTCATGTTGTGCCATTTCACTTGAGTTTGACGTGGGCGCTGGTGGTGTCGTCGGTGATCTTTGGGATTGGGCATTTGTATCAAGGCGTGCTGGGAGCGGTGCAGACGGCGGTGATCGGATTCATCTTTGGAGCGATCTTTGTTGCGACGGGGAGTCTGTTGGTTCCGATGGTCTTGCATGCGGTATTGGATTTGCGCGTGCTGGTGATGCTGAAAGAAGGATTTCAGACTGAGGAGTAACGTGGTACCGATAGGAAAGCCAAAATCCCCACGTTCGCAAAACCGGCGAGACATGGGGCACCCCAATCGTTCTTGAACAAGAACGTTCGTTGAGTCCCTTATAATCAAAAGATTCTTTATGGGTACGGTACTTGACCGGATTGTCGCGGCTACGCGGGCGCGGGTGGCGGAAGCCAAGCGCGGAACCGATTCGCGCTCGCTGGAGCAGCGGGCGGAACGGCATGCGCCGCGCGGGTTTCGGCGGGCGTTGGAAGTTCGGTCGCGTGATGGGATCGCGGTGATTGCGGAGTTGAAGAAGGCGTCGCCGTCGAAGGGATTGATTCGGGAGGGGTTTCATCCGGCCGAGTTGGCGCGAGAGTTGGAAGCGGCTGGGGCGGCGGCGCTGTCGGTGCTGACGGATGAGGAATTCTTTCAGGGGTCGCTGGGGAATCTGGTTGCGGCTTCTGACGCGGTGACGATTCCTTGCCTGCGCAAGGATTTTATTGTCGACGAATTTCAGCTGGTGGAGGCGAGGGCGAATTGTGCGGACGCTGTGCTGCTGATTGTGGCGGCCCTTTCGGCGGAAGAATTGAGTTCGCTGGCGGCTGCGGCCCGGCGGCGTGGACTGGATGTTTTGTGTGAAGTGCATGATGGATCGGAATTGCAGATCGCGTTGGATGCGGGGTGTGATCTGATTGGCGTGAACACGCGCGATTTGCGGACGTTCAAAGTGGATTTGGAGACGGCGTTTGCGTTGGCGGCTCGATTCCCTGCCAACGTGGCGCGGGTGGCGGAGAGTGGGATTCATTCGGCGTCCGACATTGCACGCTTGCAGGGCGCGGGGTATCACGCGTTCCTGGTGGGTGAGTCGCTGATGCGCGCGGAGCGGCCGGGAGAGGCGCTGCGGGGGTTGCTTTCAGTACCCAGTACTCGGTACTCAGTACCCGGTGGGCGTTGAAGCGCGAGCTTTCGTGGGGCGCAAGCTGTTAGGCAGTGGGCGAGTTTCTTGGTGCTATCGAGGACAGCAGATTCCTCACGACTTCGCCGGTTCTGAATGACAAAGGTTGTAAAAGGCTCACAACTGGCAACCGAGCGCCGGCAACTGGTTTATGACTTGGGTGAAGATTTGCGGGATGACGAATTTGGAGGACGCGCTTCTTGCCGTTGAGGCGGGCGCGGATGCGGTTGGGTTCGTGTTTTATGAGAAAAGTCCGCGGTGCGTGACGGTGGAGACGGTGCGGGAGATTGTGGCGAGGCTGCCCGAGAGCGTGGAGAAGGTGGGAGTGTTTGTGGGAGGAAGTCCCGAGGGCCTTGGCGAGATCATGAGGCAATGTCCGCTGACCATCGCTCAGATTTATCCTCGCGAGCCGTTAGCGCTGACTGATGAGTTCTTCAGGAATTTCTCGTTTCGAGTGATTTCTGCGATTTCGACGGGAGCAATCGGAGACGACCAGATGTCGGGTTTTTACGCGTCGAATGAGGTTCGAGATCAGATCGTGGCCGCGCTTTTCGATTCGGGGAATTCGGAGCGTCCCGGTGGCACCGGGGAGGCTTTCGATTGGGAAATGACGGGCGATCTGACGGACTTGACGAACCGGATCGGCTTGAAGGTGATTGTGGCGGGTGGGCTGACTCCGGCGAACGTCGCACGGGCGATTCGAATCTTGAGGCCTTGGGGTGTCGATGTGGTTTCCGGCGTCGAGGCTTCGCCGGGGAAGAAAGATCCGGAGAAGGTGCGGGCGTTTGTGAAGGCGGTCCGTAAGATGGATCGGAAGGCTTCCTAGCGGCAGCGTGGTGGCCAAGAGGACAGCAGGTTCCTCTCCGGCTTTGCCCGGTTCGGAACGACAAAAGTTTATTAGGGATTAATGAAGATGGCTACGGTTCCGAGAACGAAAGCTAGAGTCCCCACTTCTCGCGCTGCGAATGAGCCGGGGCGGTTTGGCGTATACGGCGGGCGGTATGTGCCGGAAACATTGATGGCGGCGCTCGACGAACTGGAGCGCGAGTATGCGCGGGCGAAGCGTGATCCGAAATTTCAGAAGAGATTGGACGAGTTGCTGCGGACATACGCGGGGCGTCCGACGCCGTTGTTTTTTGCGCAGAGACTGACGAAGAAACTGGGTGGGGCGAAGATTTATCTGAAGCGCGAAGACCTGCTGCACACGGGCGCGCACAAGATCAACAACTGCCTGGGGCAGGGACTGCTCGTCGAACGGATGGGGAAGCATCGCGTAATCGCGGAGACGGGCGCGGGCCAGCACGGTGTGGCCACTGCGACAGTGTGCGCACTGCTGGGTTTTGAGTGCGTGGTGTATATGGGGACCGAGGACATGCGGCGGCAGGAGTTGAATGTGTTCCGCATGCGGCTGTTGGGCGCCGAGGTGCGCGGAGTTTCGTCGGGATCGCGGACTTTGAAGGATGCGATTAACGAGGCGATGCGCGACTGGGTCACGAATGTGCGGACGACGCATTATTTGTTGGGGAGCGTGTTGGGGGCGCATCCGTATCCGACGATGGTGCGGGATTTTCATCGGGTGATTGGGCGCGAGGCACGGGCGCAGATTCTGAAGGCTGAGGGGAAATTGCCGGCGGCGATTATTGCGTGCGTGGGCGGCGGGTCGAATGCGATTGGAGCTTTCTACGATTTTCTTAACGACAAGAAAGTGCAGTTGATCGGCGTGGAGGCGGGCGGGCGCAGCGAACAACTTGGCGATCATGCGGCGCGGTTTCGCGGAGGATCGCCGGGCGTGCTGCAGGGGACGTATTCGTATGTGTTGCAGGATTCGGGCGGGCAGATTGCGCTGACGCACTCGGTGTCGGCGGGGCTGGATTATCCGTCGATTGGGCCGGAGCACGCGGCGTTGCGCGATTCGGGGAGGGCGGAGTACGTGCCGGCGTCGGATGCCGAGGCTCTGGAAGCGACGACCTTGCTGGCGCGGACCGAAGGAATTATTCCGGCGCTGGAATCGGCGCATGCGGTGGCGGACGTGGTGAAGCGCGCGCCTCGCATGAAGAAATCTGAGATTGTGATTGTGAATGTTTCGGGGCGCGGGGATAAAGACATTGGGATCATGCGAGAGAATTTGAAGTTGGACTAAGATTCAAACCCTTCACCACAGGGTGCACAGAGGGGCACAAAGGAAGACGAGTTCTTGATGCCACTTACTTTTCATAAGATGCCGGCGCTGGTGGTGTATGTGACTTGCGGGGATCCGGATCTCGCGACTACGCGGGGAATTGTGCTTGCGGCGATCGAGGGTGGCGCTGACGTGATTGAGTTGGGCGTGCCATTTAGCGATCCGGTGGCGGACGGGCCGGTGATCCAGCGGGCCAGTGAGCGGGCGTTGAAGCATGGAACTTCGCTGGCGCAGGTGTTGACGCTGGCTGCGGAAATTCGGGACCAGGCGCAGTCGACTGGGCTGATTGTGTTTTCGTATCTCAATCCGATATTGCGGATGGGGATGGGGAAATTCTGCAAGGTGGCTCGAGCCGCGGGCGTGGATGGAGTGCTGGTAACCGATCTGCCGGTGGAAGAAGCTGGCGAATATTTGCAGGCGATGCGGGAGCATGATCTGGCTCCGGTGTTTCTGGCGGCGCCAACGAGTCCGGATGATCGGCTTCGCAAAATCGCGGAAGCATCGCGCGGGTTTGTGTATGCGGTCTCGCGCACTGGAGTGACAGGTCAGCGGCAGCAGTTGGCGGAGGATGCGCGGAAATTGGTGAAACGGTTGCGGCGCGTGACCAAGCTTCCTATCGCGTTGGGGTTTGGGATTTCGACGGCAGAGCAATTTGCGGAAGTTGGTTCGTTCGCGGATGCCGTTGTAGTGGGTAGCGCGATTGTGGAGACTGTCGAGCGGAGTCGTGGACGGGAAGCGGCCGCCGTAGGAGAGTTTGTACGGAAGTTGCTGGCTGGTAGTCCCCAGCTTGCGGATGCGGGGAGTATTTCCAAGTAGTCAAAATCCCCACTTCTCACGCACAGTGTGCGCGAGGAATGGGGCACCCGGTGATCAGGGCTTATGGACATCGAAGATTGGCGAACGAAAATCGATGAACTGGATCGGAAGCTGGTCGAACTGATCAGCGAACGGGCGCGGGCCGCGGTTGAGATCGGAAAACTCAAGCGCGATACTTCGATGCCGATTTATGAGCCGCACCGGGAGCGGGTTGTGTTTGAGAATGTTCAGGCGGCGAATCGGGGGCCGTTGGCGGGACGGGATCTGGTGCGAATTTACGAACGCATCATCGATGTGATGCGGAATGTGCAGAAGGAAGAGATCGCTCCGGCGGCTGAGGAGGGGGCGGGTACGGAGTTGGATTCGGAAGTGAATGATTGACGACGGCTATTAGCTATTGGCTTTTAGCTGTCCCGGCTTTGACTGGTAACATCGCCGGCTCTCGTGTCGAGGAAAAGCAGGTTCCTCACCGGCTTCGCCGGTTCGGAATGACAAGGTTGAGTGGAGCTAAGAGCTAATGGTTAAGAGCTAGGAGCGGTTTTCTATGATTGTGGCGATGCAGGAAGGTGCGGACGAGCAGTTGATTCAGCAGGTGATCGAACACCTGGTGAAGATTGGTTTTGAAGTGCACCGCTCCACCGGGGCGAAGATGACAGTGCTCGGAGCCGTAGGGTCGGGCATTGATTTTGACATCCGCAACGTGGAATTGTTGCCGGGGGTACAGGAAGTCCATCGAATAAGTTCTCCGTATAAGTTGGCGGGGCGAAGTTTTCGTCCTGAGGGGACGATCGTCAAGCTGGCAAACGGGATTGACGTTGGCGGAAACGAAATCATCGTGATGGCCGGACCTTGCTCGGTGGAGACGCGCGAGCAGATTTTTTCCACGGCGGAGGCGGTCGCGAAGGCGGGCGCAAAAGTGCTGCGCGGCGGGGCATTCAAGCCGAGGAGTTCTCCTTATTCGTTTCAGGGGCACGGCGAAGATGCTCTGAAGTTACTGAAAGAGGCGGGCGAGAAATTCAATCTGCTGGTGATCAGCGAGGTGATGGAGATTTCGCAGATTCCGCTCATGCTGCCTTACGTCGACATCCTGCAGGTGGGCGCACGCAACATGCAGAACTTTAATTTGCTCCGCGAATTGGCGAAGGTGCGCAAGCCGGTGCTGCTGAAGCGGGGAATCGCGGCCACGTTTGAGGAGTTGCTGCTATCGGCGGAATACATCATGGCGGGCGGGAATTACGATGTGATCCTGTGCGAACGTGGGATTCGAACGTTTGAAACGTATACGCGGAATACGATGGATATTTCGGCGATTCCCATCATTCACAAGCTGTCGCATTTGCCGATGACAGCGGATCCGTCGCACGGGACGGGGCGACGCGATAAAGTTGCCCCGATGGCGCGGGCGTCGGTGGCGGCGGGGGCAGATGCGCTGCTGATTGAAGTGCATTGCGATCCGAACAAAGCATGGTCCGATGGGGCGCAGTCGCTGTTTCCGGAGCAGTTCGCAAAGCTCATGGATGAGCTGAGGATGATTGCGCCGGCGGTGGGACGAAAGATCGGGTAGGGCGATTGAGTAATTGGGGAATTTTGTAATTGAGTAATTGAAGTTCTTCGCGTACCTGCTTTTCAATTTCCTCAATTACCAAATTACACAATTACTCAAGCTTCTTTATGTCGATTCGGCAAATCACGATCATCGGGACAGGCTTGATTGGCGGGTCGCTGGGGCTGGCGCTCCGGAAGAAAAAGTTTGGTGGACGGATTATTGGATGCGATCGCGAGGCGGCGCTGGAGAAGGCCCGGATGTGTGGCGCCATTGACGGCGGGACCGCGAATCCTGGGGACGCGGTGCATGGAAGCCAGTTGGTGGTGCTGGCGACTCCGGTACTGTCGATTGTGGATCTGATCGAGCGCGTAGGTCCTGTGCTTCCGGCGAAGGCTGTGCTTACAGATGTGGGCAGCACGAAGGCGGCGATCGTTGAGCAGGCGATGAAAGTCTTCGGGAAGAACGCGGGGAAGCGGTTTCTGGCGGGGCATCCGATGGCAGGGAAGGAAATGAGCGGAGTCGATTATGCCGATGCCGATTTATTTCAGAATGCGGTTTGGTTTCTGACTCCGCTGCCCGGTCAGAATTTGAATGAGGGATTGTTCGCGGAGTTTGCGGGATGGATCGACGCGATAGGTGCCCGGATTGCGATGCTGCCGGCGGAGGATCATGACCGGTTGTGCACATGGATCAGCCATTTACCTCAGATGATCTCAACGGCGTTGGCGGCGGCTCTGGTGGCGGAATTTGGTGCGGATGCTCCGCTGCTTTCCGCGGGAGGACGTGCGTTGCAGGAGATGACGCGGATTTCGGCGAGTCCATATTCGATGTGGCGTGACGTCGCGATCAGCAACAAGAAAAATCTGGAAGCCGCGCTGTGGAAGGTGGAGCAGCGACTGGCGCACATCCGCGAAAACCTGGCGACGCGGCAGCTGGCTGAGGAGTTTGAGCAGGCGCATCTGCTGCGGAAGGCGACCGTGAAAAAGAAGTGACGAGATTGGGTAATTGGGAAATTTGGTAATTGGGTAATTGAAAGCCTTAGTGACATGATGTGCGAGCATTTCAATTTCCCAATTACCAAATTACACAATTCCTCAATTTCTTCTAGAATTTCCTCGCTATGAATAAAGTTGTGGCCAATGCGGATGAGGCCATCCGCGACGTGTTTGACGGGGCGTCGATCATGATTGGCGGCTTCGGGTTGTGCGGGATGCCGGAGAATCTGATTCGCGCGCTCGTGCGCAAGGGCACTCGTAATTTGCATACCATCAGTAATAACGTCGGCGTCGATGGAGTTGGCAATGGACTGCTGCTCGCGGCGGGGCAGATTGTGCATCACATTGGAACTTATGTTGGCGAGAACAAGTTGCTGGAAGAGATGGTGTTGAAGGGAACCATCAAGCTCGAGTTGGTTCCGCAGGGGACGTTCTCGGAGAGGATTCGCGCGGGGGGCGCGGGGATTCCAGCGTTTTTTACTCCCACTGGCGTAGGGACGATCGTTGCTGAAGGAAAAGAGACGCGGGAGTTTGATGGACGGACTTACGTGATGGAGCGCGGACTCACGGCGGACTTTGCATTTATCAAGGCGTGGAAGGGCGATCGCGAGGGGAATCTGATTTACCGGAAGACGGCGCGGAATTTTAATCCGATGATGGCGACGGCGGCGAAGGTGACGATTGCTGAGGTTGAGCATCTCGTGGATGTCGGCGAGTTGGATGGGGACGCGGTGCATACACCTTCGATTTATGTGAAGAGGATTTTTCAGGGGGACCTGTACGAGCGGAGGATTGAGAGAAGAACAGTGAGGAAGAACTAGCGTTGTCTTGAAACCAACGCATTGGGAGAATTGCCTGCAACTTTTGTTGGGGGATTCGACAGTGCAGGGGTCCTTCGCTTCGCTCAGGATGACACGGTGGGTGGTAGGAGCAAATGAACAAGCCTGGCAAAGATGTTGATAAGCGCGAACGGATTGTGAAACGCATTGCGCGGGAGTTGCGCGATGGGTTTTATGTGAACCTGGGCATCGGCATGCCTACGCTGATTGCGAATTATGTGCCGGCGGGGATGGAGGTCACGCTGCAGTCGGAGAATGGGATGCTGGGGATTGGGCCGTATCCAGTCGAGGGGACGGAGGATCCAGATCTGATTAACGCCGGCAAAGAGACGGTGAGCGAGATGCCGGGGACGTCTTATTTTTCGAGTGCGGATTCGTTTGCGATGATCCGCGGCGGGCATATTGATTTGAGCGTGCTGGGCGCGATGGAAGTGGATGAGGCGGGCAGCATTGCGAATTGGATGATCCCGGGAAAAATGGTCAAGGGGATGGGCGGGGCGATGGACCTCGTCGCGGGAGCGCGACGCGTCGTGGTGGCGATGGAGCACACGACGCGCGAAGGGGCTCCGAAGATTTTGAAGAAGTGCACGCTGCCGCTGACCGGCGTTCGCGTGGTGGATACGATTGCGACGGAGATGGCTTATATCCGGGTGACTCGGGACGGATTGGTGCTCGAGGAAATTGCGCCGGGGTTGACTGCGGAGGATGTGCAGAGGGCGACTGAGGCGCGGTTGATTGTGAGTTCGGGGTTGAAGGTGATGGAGGGATAGGGCGCGCTCTTCCCTTCGGATTTTATCGCTGTTATACGGCTGGACAGCGAGGGCCGCTATCCCCACATTCGAGATCAGAGTTCCCACGTCTCGCAACATCGGCGAGACGTGGGGCATCCCAGATTTTCTTTTTTCTTTGAAATCCGTTGTCTACGCGGCGGCGATTCGGCGGACCAGGTCTTCTTGTTCTTGCTTGCTTTCGGCGCCGATGGTGAAGGCGTCGAGCACGCCATTGGAGAGGGCGAACTTGATGCCTTCGTCCTGACGGTTGCGCAGCGCGCCTTGGCCTAGAATCTTCATACCTACAACCGCCTTCCCGGCGGCTTTCATTTCTTTTAGAACCCCAACTACTGTCGCGGGATCGGCATCCATGATGGCGCCGACGGGATTGATGCGCGCGAGATCGACTTCCACCCAGGGAGATTTCGCGGCGGTGCGCAGAGCCTCGATCGTGTGGCACGACGATCCGTGGGCGCGAATGATTCCCTTCTGTTTCGCTTCCGAGAGCACGTCGAGGACGCCGCGGTAGCGATCGGTCCAATCGGCTTCGGTGACGCAATGAATGAGGCAGATGTCGAGATAGTCGGTGCCGAGTTCCCGGCGGAAGCGGTCGAGATCGGCGCGGGCGCTGGCGGCGTCACGCGAAAAAGTTTTGGTCAGCACCGTGACTTTGTCGCGAGGAACCTGCTTGAGAGCAGCGGCGACGTGAGGATGACTTCCATAGGAGTCGGCGGCGTCGAAAAAGCGCAGGCCCTTGTCGTATCCGTTCAGTAAGAGGTCGGAGAGGCCCTTCACGCCGAGGTCTGTCTGGTGCGAGTGATGTCCGGAGCCGACAGTGCCCGTGCCCATGGCGAGGCGACTGGTTTTGATGCCGGTATTGCCGAGCGTCACGGTGTCGTAGGCCGCGAACTTGCCGGACAGAGTTGTATTCGCGAGCGCGGTAAAAATTGCTTTGGAACTCAGCCAGACGGCTCCGGCGGCTGTTGCGGAGCGGATCAGGAATTGGCGGCGATGCATGAGATCCTCCTGCGTCGGTGGCGCGTTGAGATCAGGCTACACCAAAGGGTGTCGGCGATGGATGAAAGTTTTCGATGGCTGGAGGAATGGACGGGCGATTCGGGGAATCGTCAACGGAGATCGTCATCGCCGGCAGTGCTGGCGGAAGAGACGTGGCAACCTACGTCTCTACGGTGGGTTATTCGAATTGCTTGCGGAAGGCAGCCAGCTGTTGCTGGACTTCGGAGAGTTCGCTGCGCAGGATCGAGACTTCTGCTTCCAGCGTTGCCAGACGGTCGGCTGTCGAGTTTGTACCAGCTGACGCGGTCGAGGGCGCCCGCGCCACACTTGAAGTCTGACCTTCCTCGGTGATTGGCGGTTCCCCGGAGAACAGGTGCATGTAGCGCGATTCCTTCGTGCCTGGCTGTCTTGGGAGAACTCTGGCCAGTGGCGGTTCGCGCTGGGCCAAGCGGTCTAGGGTAGAGACCACATCTTCGAGGGCTTCGAAGTGATACATGCGGTCGGTGCGGCTGCGGAGTTCTCCGGGAGTTTGCGGCCCGCGGAGGAGGAGCACGCAGACGATGGCGATCTCGCGACGATCGAAGTTGAAGACTTCCTGCAGACGGTGTTCGAATTTTGTGACGCGACTGTCGGCTCCGCTGGCGGGGCCGGCCATGCGCTTCTCCTGGAGCGAGGCCAGGGCGTCGCGGACGGAGGATTCGTCAAGGGTCATCACCGGGTCACGATTATTCTTCTGATTGCAGGCGTTGACCAGGGCGTTAAGCGAGAGGGGATAGTAGTCGGGAGTAGTGATGTCCTTTTCGATGAGAGCGCCTAGGACGCGGGTTTCGATGTCGGTGAGAATCATGCGGGGTTGTCGGCGAGGACAATTCTAATGCAAGGCGGAGGATCAGGATCAAAGTCAAAGGCAAGCGGGCAGGAGTGCCCGCTCCACAGGATCTAAGCTAATCACACCCGGAAGGGCGCGGCTAGCAGGCGGAACGGCAGGGTGATCGCCAGGAAGACGACCTCCAGTACTCCGTGCACCGCGACGCCTACGATGCGGAACGGGAGCAGGAGCAGCCAGACGAACGGGTAGGCGATCAAGGCCAGCAGAGCCAGCGGCCAGCAGACCACAAAGAGGATGCACCAGAGCAGGAATGTGAACATGAGACCTCCTCTGGATCATTGTACGTTCGCCGAGGGGGGAAAGTTCCGTGGGGTTCTACGTCGCGAGCTAAATCTTTCACCACAGAGGACACTGAGGACACAGAGGAACGCCACGGCAAAGGCTCCACTTCTCGCGCACAAAGCGCGCGAGAAATGGGTGCCCTTCGTTCTTAGACGTCTTCTGGTTTCTTAGAACAACGCGGTGGAGCGGCGCTTCCAGCTCTTCCCTTTTTCGGCGGCGATTTTTTCCATGTCGCCTACGTAGGCTCCGGCTTGGGTCAGGACGTGATGCAGGTCGTTGCCGATGCTGATGAAGGTGAATCCCTTTTCGAGGAATTCGCCAACGCGGCTTGTGCCGAACAGAAAGAGGCCGAGGATGACGTTGTTCTTGCGGGCGTGCTCGATCAGCTTCTTGGTGGCGGCGTCGAGTTCGGGCGAGGTGTACATGTCGGGGAACTTGTATTTTTCGTACAGTCCCATCGACATGCAGAGATCGTTCTGGCCGAGGAAGAGGATGTCGACGCCGGGGACGGCGGCGATTTCCGCGATGTTCTCGATGCATGACGCGGTTTCGACTTGCAGGGCGACGATGCCTTCGTTGTTCCAGTTTCCGGCGTAACCGAGGAGTCCGGCTTTGTTCATGCTGCGCTGAGGGAAGTAGACCGAGCGCGTGCCGACCGTGGGATACTTCGCACAACTGACGGCTTCGCGGGCTTCGGCGGCGGTGTTGATGTATGGAATGAGGACGCCGTCCGCGCCCATGTCGAGGGCCTGCTGGATGCCGGGGCGGTCGGCGTATCCGCCGACGCGAACGAGCGACTTCGCGCCGCCGTTCGAGATGCCGCTCAACATGGCAGAAAGTTTTTCGTAGCCCATGGGGCCGTGCTGGGTGTCGACGAGGAGCCAGTCGTATCCGCTGTGGGCGAGTTGCTCGGCGACAGTGGGACTGTGGGCGTTGAGGAACAGGCCCATCTTTGGGCTGCCGGCGCGAAGCTGCTTCTTGAATTCTGATCCGCTGAGTGCGGGGTCGGGCATGGGAATCCTCCTTGAAGTCGAATTGCGTAGTGTACCTGAAGCGGCAGGGGAGGCGGCAAATGGAGAGTGAATTTTCTTGCCCGAGGTATGACCGGGGGACAGGTATCAGCAGATTCCTCGGTTGCCGTCGCGTTCGCTCTCGTGCTCTCTGAATGACAAGAGGTTTAAAGTGAGCCTATAGTCTTTCTTTGAGGAGATCGGAATGCGACTGCTTTTGAATTGGGTGCTGAGTGCGCTTGCGGTGTGGATTGTGGCGCAGGTTGTGCCGGGCGTGCACGTGAACGGCGCGGTGGCGGCATTGATTGCGGCGCTGGCGATTGGGTTCATCAACGCGACGCTTGGTCTCCTGCTTAAAATTCTTACCCTCCCGCTCACGCTTGTGACACTGGGGTTGTTCTGGTTCGTGATCAATGCGCTGATGCTGGAATTGGCGTCGGCCGTGGTGCCCGGATTTCAGGTGCGCGGGTTCTTAGCGGCATTCATAGGGGCGATTGTGTTGAGCCTGGTGAATCTGTTGCTGAAGGCGATTGTGATGCCGTCGAAGGATCAGCGGTAACCTCCCAAAACATCTACACGACAGGGGACACGGAGGACACAGAGGAATCAGCCGCGGCGTCTAAACGTGCGGCGGCGCGGATTTTTCTTAACACTTCTTCCGAGTCGAAGATTCCTTGCAGCCAGGTGCGGTACCACTGATATTGGCGTTTCGAGCGGGTATAGACGACGATGGCGGCGGGATCGTCGCTGCTGGGCTGATCGATTTTCGCTGACACGATTTGGTCGTAGGGGATCATCTGGAATTCGTGGCCAGAATCGTAGATCAGAAAGCTTTTCGTGAAACGGAAGGGGCCGAGGTTCTCGGCATGTTCAGACATCTCCTTGTCGAGGCGTGTGGAGATTTCGCGGAGTTTGCCGTAGCGCATGAGTTCGTGATTGACGGGATGCTTTTCGGGGAAGCGCGCCCAGATCACGGGGAAAGAGATGAAGAAGAGGGCGGCCGCCGCGAATAGGCAGAAGCCGGCGGTGCTGTCGGCGCGGAATCCGCGGGGCCATCCAGACCAGGCGCAGAACAGCGCCCATCCGGCGAAGATGAATCCCGCGAGCAGGAACGAGAGATTAATCCCGCGAATTTTGCGCTTCGTGTAACCCATTTAGGTCTTCGAAGTTGAGCTGGACTTCTTCGGCTTGATCGCCTGCCAGTCTTCTTCTTTCAGAACTCGACCGAGGTTGCTGAATTCTCCGGCGCCTTGCATGAATTCGCCACCGTCCATGCGGATGACTTCACCGTTGATGTAGCCGGAACCATCGCTCACGAGAAACGCTGCGAGGTTGGCCAACTCTTCGACGGTGCCGAAGCGATGAAGCGGGTTGCGATCGAGCGCCAGGGCTTCGAGCCCGGGGTGCGGCAGGACGCGGGAGAACGCGCCTTGTGTGGGAATCGGTCCGGGGGCGATGGCGTTCATGCGAATGCCGCGATTGCCCCATTCGACGGCGAGACTGCGCGTGAGGGCTTCGACTCCGGCTTTTGACACCGCAGAGGGAACGACATAGGCCGAGCCTACAGGCGCGTAGGTGGCGGAGATGCTGAGGACAGTGCCGGGATGTTTGGCGGCAAGCCAGCGGCGTCCGCAGGCCATGGTGCAGTTCAGCGTGCCCATCAGAACGATGCCGATCACGGAGTTCCATGCGCCAGGGGAAAGCTCTTCGGTGCGCGCGATGAAATTTCCGGCGGCGTTGTTGATGAGGACATCGAGCGGAGCTTCGCTCCAAATGGAATCGATCATGGCTTCAACGGCGTCGAGATTGCGAACGTCGCAGGGGATGGCGTGGATGCGGCCTGCGGGTGACAGTTCCGCGACGGTTTGTTCGAGGACCTCTTCGCGGCGGCCGCAGATGTGGACGGTGGCTCCGAGTTCGAGGAAGCGTTGGGCCATGCCTTTGCCTAGGCCGGTGCCGCCGCCGGTGATGAGGATGCGCTTGTTTTTGAGAAGATCGGTGCGGAACATAGTGAATTGAGTAATTGGGAAATTTGGTAATTGTGTAATTGAAAAACCAGGTGCGGAGGGGATTCTAAATTACTCAATTACCGAATTACACAATTACTCAATCGGCATTACTCAATCGCAAGCCACTCGGAATCCGTAGTCGGCGTACTGGAATTCTGGGGGAATGCTGGAGCGGGCGGAGCAGCGCGCGACTTTGATGTGGTGGCGCCATGAGCCTCCGCGGGAAGATTTTCGCTGCGGCTTCATCGGGCTTTGCTCGGGACCGCGCGGATTGCGATCGGGCGATGCGGCGTAGTAATTCGGGTCGTACCAGTCGCCGCACCATTCGTGGACGTTGTCGCAAATATCGTAGAGGCCGAAAGTGTTCGGAGCGTAATGGGCCACCGGCTCTGGACCGGTTTGCCAGCGCGTGGCGTAGTCCGGGCGAGAGTGCGGCGGGTCGTCACCCCACGGAAATTGTTTTTGCTCGAGACCGCCGCGGGCAGCGCGTTCCCACTCGGCTTCGGTGGGCAGGCGGTAGCGTCGGGTCGTCTCTTCACTCAACCATTCGCAGTAGCGGGTGGCTTCGTGCCAGGAAGGTCCGGCGACCGGTTGCTGGGGATGATTGAAACTTGGATCATTCCAGAACGGCGGCGGAGTTGCACCCGTTGCGCAGAGAAAGCGTTGGTATTCCGCATTCGTGATCTGCGTCGCGGCTAATAGGAAGGCGTCAACCCAGACTCGGTGGATGGGGCGCTCGCAGTCCTGGCCGGAGTCGGAGCCCATCAGGAACCGGCCTTCGGGGATTCGAACCAGAGTTGGTTCAAGCGCAAGAGCCGGATTTTCTGACTGTGCTGGAGTGACGGCCATCGTGTTGCCGGTTTTTATCGGCAAAGGTAAAGTTTAGCAGCGTGGTTTGGGAGGACGCGATGGCCGCGAAGAAACTGCAGTTTCGGGCAAAGATACAGGGAAGAGAGACGGGCGTGGTGGCTGCGATCGCGCCGCCGGTTGATGTGATCGAGTGGTTCGGGACGCGCGCGCGCGTGCCCATTCGCGGGACGATCAACGGATTTGCGTTTCGTTCGTCACTGATGCCTTGCGGCAATGCTCGCATGATGCCGGTGAACAAAGCTTTGTGCCACGGTGCGGGTGTTGCACCGGGCGACGTCGTCGATGTGGTGATGGAGCGCGACGAGGAGGAGCGGACCGTCGAGGCACCGCCAGAGTTGCAGAAGGAGTTGTCGCAGAGCAAGAAGGCGAAGGAGCGGTGGGACGGGCTGGCTTTCACGCACAAGAAGGAGATGGCCGTTTCGATCACGGGAGCTAAGCAGGAAGAGACGAGGAAGCGGCGCCTGGCGAAGGTAATGCAGATTCTGAAGTCTCGGGAGAAGTGGACGGGGTGAGGAGATTGTGTAATTGAGTAATGGGGTAATTTGATTCCGCTTCACCGGCGGAGCGAGCGTACGACTTGTTCAACATCGTTCTCTTGAAACAAGCGGATGGCGGCGATGCCGGCGGCTCCGGCTTCGAGGCAGGAGTGAGCGTTGTCGAGCGTGATGCCGCCCAGGGCAAGAACTGGGATTTTCGCTTTGCACGCTTGGCTTAGGGCGGCAAGCCCTGCGGGCTGCGCGTCTTTCTTTTCGAAGACTGGAGCGAAGACGGCGAAGGTCGCGCCGTTTGTTGCGGCTTGAGCTACTTCTTCCGGGGAGTGACAGGAGACCGCGATCAGTGGAATTTGTCGTGAGAGTTCGCGGGCGGGGGCGTCCGCGCCACATGAACCAACCCCGAACTTCTTCCAGACTCCCCTTACTTCTTGTGGAGAGACGTCGTCGCCGCGGAGGTGGACTCCGTCGGATCCGACTGCTAGCGCGATGTCGATGCGCGAGTTGATTAGGAGAGCAGTTCTCAGTTCTCGGTTCTCAGTTCTCAGCTTCTTAATGGTCGCTACCACTTCTCTTGCCAGTAGTTCCAGGTCGCGCGTGTGGAGATCTTTTTCGCGAAGCTGGATGTAGTCCACTCCGGCGGTCGCAGCTTCGGAGATTTTCTCCAGCAAGCGACGGCGGCGCGTTGGCTCGTCGTCGGCGAACGCGGTGCGGTCGGTGATGTAGTAGAGAAGGCAGGTCTCAGCCATCAGGTCTCGGGTCGTCGGGGGAAATTCAAAAAACAAGAAAGCGATAACCACCAAGGACACGAAGGTTCACGAAGGAAAACCCTATGGCCTCGTCTTCGCGATCTCCGGCAGCACGTCGCCTTGTTTTTTTGGCGTGCCGCCTAGGTGGTGTTTCGTCAGGCCGTCGCGAAGGAATTCGAAGGCCTCTTCCGGTTGGTCGACGAACTTGAACTGGTCTAGATCTTCTTGTGCAACGGTGCCGGCGTCGACGAAGGCCTGGAAGTTCAGAATCTTGTTCCAGTACTCGCTGCCGTAAATGACGACCAGAATTTTCTTCGCTAGTTTGTCGGTCTGGGCGAGGGTGAGAATTTCGAACAGTTCGTCCATGGTGCCGAATCCGCCGGGGAAGATGACGAGTCCCTTGGCCAGGTACGCAAACCAGAATTTGCGCATGAAGAAGTAGTGGAACTGAAAATTCAGCGACGGAGTGATGTACTGGTTGGGATATTGCTCGAACGGGAGTTGAATGTTCAGGCCGATGGACTTGCCTCCAGCTTCGTGCGCGCCAAGGTTGGCGGCCTCCATAATGCCGGGGCCTCCGCCGGTGGTAACGACGAAACGGCGGCGGCGCGCGGGAATCTGGATGGACCACTTAGTCAGCATGTGGGCGAGGCGGCGCGCGTCTTCGTAGTAACGAGCCATGTCGACGCTGGCCTGCGCGCGCTTCAGATCTTTTTCGAGTTGCGCGGCTGGAGTAGCGGCGTGATTCTCTTTGATCGTGGCCATATTCTTCGCCGCGTCTTTACTTCCTTGAAAGCGGGCGGAGCCGAAGAAGACGACCGTGTCCTGAATTTGCTCGCGGCGAAATCGCGCCAAAGGTTCCTGATATTCAGCCAGGATGCGGAGAATGCGGCCGTCGGGGCTGTTGAGGAACGGTTCGTTCTGGTAGGCGACCGGCGCGGATTTCAGGTGGTCCGTCATGTAGTGAAAACTCTCATTCGAGGATGTTGGTGATCGAAAATCACGCCCTAGGGACAGGCTATCAGGATACCGGAGTCTGCGCGTCATGGGGAATGTAGAGATCGGCACTCCGAAAAGCGAGCGTGGGTAGTAGAGTGTGTTCCGGTTGACGTAAGTGGCGGAGTTGGCGTTCTGGTAGTCTGGTTCCTTCGGCATGAAACTGCTCAGGCGAAGACTGCTCGCAATCGCCGCGCCGTTGTTTCTGGCGGCGTGCGCGACGATTGGTCCGCCGCAGCCTCCTTCGCTGGAGTTGCCGAAACCGCCCGCGGACTTGCACGCTGCACGCAAGGGGGATCGAGTCACGCTGACCTGGACTGTTCCTACTAGTACGACCGATCGGCAGGCTGTTCGAAGCCTGGGGTCAACGCAGATATGCCGAGGCCTGGCAGCGCAGTTAACGCAATGCGGGACTCCGGTGGGGAAGGCGGCGCCGCCGATACCCCTGACCGCTCCCAAGTCTCCGAAACAGAAAATTACTAGCTCTTACATCGACACATTGCCCGCGCAAAGTGAGAGCGATGACCCGTCGGCCTCGATCACGTACGCGGTCGAGGTGCTCAACGCGGAGGGGCGCGGCGCCGGACTTTCGAATCAGGTGCAGGTCTCGTTGATTCGCGCGCTGCCATCGCCGCGGGATTTCGGGGCGAGGGTTACGAGTGGTGGAATTGTGTTGACGTGGGCCAACGATCTTCATTCAGCGGCGCCGCCGTTGCGATATGTCTATCGAATTTATCGTCGATTGGAGGAAAGCCCACAGGAAACTCTTGCTGCCGAATTATCGGCGGGGAGCGAGCACGATTTGAGCTTCACAGACTTGAATTTCGAGTGGGAAAAGACTTACGAATACCGCGCCGAGGCGGTTACGGTGATTGCTGAGCAAGACAAGCCCGAGGTGGTCGTCGAGGGCGACGAGTCGCCTGAGGTCAAGGTTTTCGCTCACGATGTATTTCCGCCGACGGTTCCCTCGGGCCTGCAAGCTGTCTTCTCGGGCCCAGGGCAGAAGGCTTTCATCGACTTGATATGGGCTCCAGTGACGGATGTTGATCTGGATGGGTACAACGTTTATCGATACGAAGAAGGCTCTGCTCCGGTGAAGATTAATTCGGAATTGGTGAAGACGCCCGCCTACCGCGACACTTCTGTGATTTCAGGGAAGCATTATCTCTATTCGGTGTCGGCGGTCGATCTACGCGGGAACGAGAGTGCGCATTCGGAGGAGACTGGGGAAACGGTGCCGTGAAGCGGTGGGCCGAAAATATTTCGGCTCGATTTCGCCTCAACTTCCAGAGATATGGTTAGATAGATTCCACATGAAATACTGCCGATTTCAATTCAATGGCCAGCCACAGTATGGGCTGGTCGAGTCCGTTGCCGGGCAAGACGCGATTGTGCGGCTCCTGCTCACGCCTCCCGAAGAAGCTGACGGTGACATGGAGAGCCTCCGCACGCGCCGGATCGAGGCGATCCCTCTGGCCGAAGCGGCGCTGCTGCCTCCCGTCCGGCCGTCGAAGATCGTATGTGTGGGGCGGAATTATCGCGAGCATGCGGCGGAGCTGGGTCATGACGTGCCGACGGAGCCATTGATTTTTTTAAAGGCTACGTCGGCGTTGTTGTCGCCGGGGGGCGTTGTGCGTCGCCCAAGGATATCGGAGCGCGTGGACTATGAGGGCGAATTGGGCGTAGTGATTGGGAAGACGTGCTACCAGCCCCCGGCGGATGTGGACATTCGCCAGTACATTCTGGGCTATACGTGCGTGAATGACGTTACGGCTCGCGATCTGCAAAACAAAGACGGGCAGTGGACGCGCGCCAAGGGCTTCGACACATTCTGCCCGGTTGGGCCTGTGGTCACGGACGAGATCGATCCATGTTTCGGAGCAGGGGCGGGTGTAGGTGTCGAAACCCGAGTGAACGGTGTCGTAAAGCAGCAGGGGAATACGCGCGACTTCCTCTTTAAGCTGGACGTGGTGATCCGGCATATTGCGCAGGCAATGACGTTGTTTCCCGGAGACTTGATTCCGTCGGGAACCCCTGCTGGCGTAGGGCCGGTGGTAGCGGGAGATATGGTGGAAGTCAGCGTCGAGGGCGTGGGAAATCTGAAGAATAGCGTGGTGGACGAGTAGGGCGTTGACTCCGCACTTGGCCACGGCACGCGTAATCTCCATCGAGAAGCAGATTACGAGACTCGGGATTCACGGAGCTACGTCGCCCGCCTTCTCCGCGATGGGCCGCGCGTAACGCACCAGAGAGAGGAGGAATTTTCCGCGCTCCTCAGTCATCGGCATGTGTCCGGAGTGCTCGAACCAGACGAGATGCTTTTCCGGCGTTTTCACCTTATCGAACCATGCGGCAGCGACGTCTGAGTTGACAGTCCGATCGTGTCGGCCCTCAAAAAGTATCAGTGGTACTGCGAGTTCGTTGGTCTTCGTGAGATCGAGCGCGATCACCTCGGGGAGCAGGTAGGGAGTTGCGAACTTGTTGCCGTCCCAGATGTGGTTGATCTCCTGGTCGCCGTAGTCAGGCGAAAGCTGAGCGAGATCTCCATCGGCCGAATTGTCGTGGCGATAGGCCATCACTCCGCCGTAATAACTCACCCATTTGCGTTCGACGTAAATATCCTTGATGGGGATGGTCCGGCCGGAGGCGCCGTATGGGGCGATGGCCTCGAGTTCATGCACTGCCTCGGCGTTGCCCGTGCGGTGAGCCTCGTCCATAGCGAACTGCCAGCCTCGGCGTTCGCTCTCGGGGCCATCGATTAGCTGGCAGACCCCGATATAGGAGTACAGCCATTCAGGATGGCGAACCGCGAGTTGCAGGCCGAGAAAACTGCCGAAGCTGTGTCCTAGGACGAATATCTTGTCCTTGCCGAACTCCTTGCGAGCCCATGCGGCCATTTCTTCCGCGTCGGCGATCATTCGCTCAGGTGTGAGGGTGGGTGCGATCTTGGCAGGATCAGATAGAAGGTAAGTTTTTCCTGCAGCGCGCTGATCCCACTGGACGACTGTGAAGTATTCCTCCAAGCCGCGCGTGAACCACCAGCTCATCGGGATCGAGACGTATCCCGGCCCTCCGTGGATGTACATGAGCACAGGATTTCTGCGGTCGGCGCCGCGAATGGAGACCCATTGATCGATCCCGCCTATCCGCACTTTCTCCAGCCGCTCCACCCCATTGGGCGTCACAATCTTGCGCGCGTTTGCGATGATTGTGGTCGCCTCGGCGCGGCTGGCGGGTTTGACTGGCTCCTGCGCTCCAACCAGCATGCAGGCCAATACTACGAGAAGGAGGTTAGGAATTAATTTGCTGCGGATCTTGACCACATTGGGACGATCGTACTTGTGGATTCGTGACACGAGTTCTCTCCTGCGCTGTTCAGTCGAAGTTGAGCGCTGCTTTTTGTGATGAACGGCAGTTTGAACGGATTTAGAAAGGTGACAATCGGGGAATGCCATCGAGCTTTACTGTAGTCTGAATCGTTCCTTCATCAGCCTCTGTAGCCTGGGTTTGTAGAGCAGGTCGTAGGCCAGCTCTTTATCGGGGAACATGGCGAGGGCGGCGCGCTTGGCGCCGGCGGCCAACTCGGAGGCTTCTTCCACAGTGAGGTTGGGGTCCTGGCTGATGACCGACATCACCATGCTGATCATTAGTTGCAGGCGGCGAATCTTCCGAGCCTCTTCTTCGCGCTCGCGCTGCGATTCTTCCTCTGCTAACGGATAGCTGACGTCCGTCCCGGCTTGCTGAGGAAAGTTCATGGTGTCCCCTTTTTTGTCCCACAGCTTTTGATGTCGCAAGGCGGTGCGGCGTTGCGACGTCGGTTATGGGCATTTTGCCTGAGTTGGAGAAGAAAGCAAACTACACGATGGTGCTGCTTCGGGTTGGTAGGCCTTACGTCATTCAGCGCGCCTCTTAACCTCCTAAAAGGAGAAAATCCCCACTTCTCGCGCAAAGAGCGCGCGAGAAATAGGGTACTCGCCGCTACTGAGAGTAGAATCGACGGATGACATGGAGTCGGGCCACCCTCGCTCGATTCCGGAACTGGAGATGCCATGGCGGAACCTGTGAAACCGTTTGACTCGCAGCCTCAACCTGATCCCAACGAGAAGCTTGTGAAGGTGTTCGATTCCGAGCAGGAATCGGAGGCGATGGTGGTCAAGGGGTTGCTCGATTCGGCCGGCATCGACAGTGATCTGACTTCGGGTTCGCTTGTTCAGGATACTTTCCCTGGTCTTGGCGGGATGGTGATCCTCGTGCGGGAACAAGACGCAGAAGCCGCGAAGAAATTGATTGCCGACTATCGGCAATCGCCTTCGGACGACGACGAAACGGCAGAGATCGAAATTATTGAAGACCCGCCACCACAGGCGTGACCGAGTGGCCGTCGAGGTAGAAGGTGACGGCGCCATCCAGATCGGTGCGATAGACGCGGGCTCCGGCCTCAGACAGACGGCCCAGAACTTCGGAGCGCGGCAGGCCGAACGAATTTCCCAATCCCACAGAAATGATGGCGAACTTTGGCTTCGCTGAGGCCACGAGTTCCGGCGTGGTCGCGTTGGCACTGCCGTGATGGCCCACCTTCATCAGGCTGGCGCTGGGATGATGCAGCGCGGCAATGCGGCGCTCGACCTGCTTTTCCGCATCACCTTCGAGCAGGATAGAAGACTCTCCATAAGCCACGCGCAGCACCAGCGAATCATTATTTTGTGGTTTGGAGCCGACGAACCGGTCGCGCGGCGGAAAGAGCACGCTAACACGCGCTCCGCCGAGGTCGAAATCGTCTCCCTCCCAGTGGCGTACGACTTTGACGCCTAGGGATTGTGCGGTCGATATCACATTTTCTAGAGCCTGACTCGGGGGGAGCAGGCCCACCCACAATTCCTTCGGGCGAAAATTCTTAAGGACGGCGATCATTCCGCCAATGTGATCGGAGTGGCCGTGGGTGAGGGCGACCGCGTCGAGGCGCGAGATGCCGCGCGTCCAGAGGTAGGGCGAGACGACATCTTCGCCAAAATCGAGTTGCGAACCGCCGGGGCCGATGGGGCCTCCTGCGTCGATCAGCAGCGTTTTTCCTTGCGGGGTGACGAGGAGTGTGGAATCGCCCTCGCCGACGTCGATGGAAGTCATCTCGAGCAAGCCGGGATGAGTGCGGAGTTTAGTGGGTGCGAATGCCAGGAGTAAGGACGCAGTGAGGACGGCGGCGAGACCACCAGCGGCAAGTACCGCTCGGTGGCGGGCGGACCACATTGCGATTGCGAGCGCGGCTGACGCCAGCGCGATCATTACAAGCGACGGCATGGGGACGCGCAGATCGGCGAGGCGGAGTGTGCCCAGTCCGTGCACGGTGCCAGTGATGCCGCCGAGGGCGAAAGTCGTAACCAGCACGGGGACTTTGGCAAGCCATGGCGAGACATAACCAAGAGCAAGTGCGGCTAGGGCGGCGGGCATCATCAACTGGGTCAATGGAACGACGACTACGTTGGAGGGCAATCCAATCGTCGTAGCGCGGTGAAAGTAGAACGCCATCGGCAGGGCCAGGGCCATCTGCATGACGGCGGAGATGAAGAGAAGTTCCCAGGCAGCCAGACCGAGGGCGGCCGCGTTGCGGACGAGGCGAGGCGCCCAGGTTTCTCCCACAAAAAGCGCGACGCGAGAGGAGATGAATTGCAGGTCCACGCGGAACTGCGCCACGCGAGGTGGCAGGAGAGCGGCGTAGTCGGGTGAGTCCCAGTTGGCGAGTGCTTGCCTCTGAAGTTGGGACGTGCGCTGCAGGATTGGAACGCCGATCGCGGCGACGATGAGCACGCAGACGAACGTCATCTGAAAGCTCGCAGTGAAGAGCTGTCGCGGATCAAAGACCAGCAATCCCAGCGCCGCCGCGCCCACCGCGTTGACCATGGCTCGATCGCGATAGAGCAGGCGCGTTCCGAGGTAGACGGCGCACATGAGAGTGGCTCGCCAGACGGGAGCTCCGACCTCGGTGATGAAGGCGTAGGACACGCAAAATGCTACCGTCAACAGCGTTGCCGGGATGTCATTCATACGGAGACGCCGCAGTGTCCAGAACACAACGAAGGCGAGGATGGTGACGTTCATCCCGGAGACGACGAGGACATGGTAGGTGCCGGAGCGCTGAAAGTCGGCGCGGGTGTCACGGTCGATGAACGCCTCTTCGCCGATGAGCATCGCATCAATGAGGGCAGCCTCGCGGGGAGGCCAGAGTTCGTGGACTTTAGCGACGACTCCGCGATGGAGACGGCTGCGCCAGAAGGCGAGGCGACTCCCGGAGAAGCCGGGGAGCTGTTGGACATTTACGATTTTGGCTGAGCCGAGCGCGGCGATGCCGTGATCGGCGAGGAAGCCCTGGTAATCGAAGGCTCCGGGATTGCGAAAATTGTGCGGGAGCTTGAGCTTGGCGGAAAAGCGCAGGTGGTCGCCATAATTGTAGACGGGCATGGTAGCGCCGGATGCGGAAGGGCTGGCGTCGAAATCTTCCGGGGACGCGCTGTTCGGGCGAGGGCTGTAGACGGCGAGGCGAACGCTGGAATGAACAGGAACAATCTGCCCAGTCTCGGTTTGAATCTCTTCAGTCTCGACGTCGACCGTCTGCCGGATTTCGTTGAATCCTCCGGCTTGGAGGCGTCCGTCGCGCGTGACGTGGGCGGTGACTTGGAGATCCCGCCGGTCAGCGTAAGGCTGAATGCTGGTATCGAGGTGAGTTGCGGCGTCCCGTGTCTGAACGTGGAGTGCACCTGCGAGAAATAGTGCTCCCAGAGCGAGGGTCCAACCCAGATGCGAGCGCCGCAATGCGAAATATGCTGCGGCGCCTACGAAGGCCGCGGCGGCGACGATCCACCACAGGGTGGGGCGCCAGGCGTAGACGCCAGCGACGATCCCGCAGGAGTAGGAAATGGCTGCCCAAAGCATCGGCTGGCGCGGCGCCTTGAGGCGGAAGACAGGAGGCGACGTCTGAGGGGGTGGGGTCATTACGGCGCTTGATTCATCGGAATAATCCGTCAGGGGCTGAGGCCCCGAAATCCGCCCCCGGTCGCGCTTGCGCCCAGCGGACAGACGATGGCGGCTGTCCCCACATGAGTCCTACCGCACGAGGTGCACAACGCTTTCCAAGTGATAGGTTTGCGGGAACAGGTCAACCAAATGCACCTGTTCGACCCGATAACCACCGGCGAGCAATGGGACCAGATCGCGCGCCAAGGTGACCGGATCGCAGGAGACATAAGCAACGCGTGGCGCGCCCAAGGTCGTCAATAATCGCGCCACGCGTTCTCCCAGGCCACTTCGGGGCGGGTCCACCACCGCCAGGTCGGGCTTATGAATGATATGAGGGAGAACTGCACCCTTCCCGACTCGCCCCGAATTTTCTGTCCGTGCCAGGTACTGCTCCGTTGAGGCCTGGACTACTTCTCCATTCGAGGTCTGATTGTAGGCAAGATCGGCTGTGGATGTCTGTGACGACTCAACAGAAACGATGTGATGAAAGTCACCGGCCAGGGCTGTGGAAAACAGTCCAACGCCGGCGTAGAGGTCAAGCGCAAGTTTCCCAGATTGGTCCTTGGTGACGATTCTCACTAGTTCGTCCGTCAGATGGCGGTTGGTCTGAAAAAAGGAACCTGCACTCACGCGGTAGGCTGCTCGCACGGTCTGATAGGTCAGATGCGAGGCGCCGGCCGTGACGAGAATCTCCTGTGCGCCAGCCTTGCGATCGCCGGGATTCGGCTCACGGAAAGCCACAACGCCGGCGATTTCGGAGAGCGAGCTGTGAAATTCTTCGGTCCACGCGCGCACTGCGGCGCGGCGAGCTATCCCGGCGCAGTGGACCTCCACCAGCAACTGGGTGTCGTCGGCATTGGCGAAGAATTCGACTTCACGCATGCCCTCGGGAACTTTGCCCGCTCGGCCGCTCTGCCACAGCGACGTGATTCCGCGGTTAATCAGTGGTGAACTGATCGGACACTCTTCGACGGCGAGCAATTCGTGCGAAGCGAGTTTGAAATATCCGGCGGCGAACGCAGGTTTCGTTTGCACCTGCAGGCGCGAACGGTTGCGATAGTTCCACGGCGGCGAGGGATGAACCTCGATCTCTCCGGGCAAATCCAGCTTGGCGGTGCGGCGCAGACTTTCGCGCAGAATTTCTTTCTTGATCTCGAGTTGATGTTCGTAGCTGGTGTGCTGGTAGTGGCATCCTCCGCAGCCTTCGAAGTATTGGCAGCCGGGTTGAACGCGGTGCGGAGAAGGTTCGAGGATCGCGCTGGCTTTCGCGCGAGCGAAGCCGGATTTCTGCTCGGTGAGTGCAGCTTCGATTTTTTCTGCGGCGAGGACGAACGGGACAAATACGGCCTTGCCGCGTCCTTTATCGTCGGCAGGCAAATGGGACAGGCCGTCGCCACCGTAGATCAGCTTTTCGATTGTGAGGAGCAAGAAGTGATTCTAAGGCACGGCAAGGAAAGTTCGGTTGCCATCTTGTGGATGGACCTATCCTGCGGCCTCGACCGTCAGCCTTAATCCGACTGCCTTCGTGACTGCAGCCAGCGTTGAGAGGCGGGGATTCCCATGCTTAGAAAGTGCACGGTAGAGGCTCTCGCGCTCCACTCCAGCGGTCTTGGCAATCTTGGCAATTCCGCGAGCCTGCACAACCCGGCGCAATGCGATCAGCAGCACACGAGGTTCGCTATCTTCTTCCAGCGCCGCTTTGAGATACTCCACCGCAAAGCGTGGATTGTCACGCAGTTCACGGATCACCGCGTCATCGTGGGAAATGCTGGGTTTTCGTTTCACGCCGTTTTGGTCCTTTCCTTGTAGTCTTTGAGGCGAGCCAGCGCGAGCTCGATATCTGCTGATTGTTTGCGCTTGTCTCCTCCACCGAGAAGAAGCACACATGATTTTCCAATCGTTGCATAGTAGACGCGGTAACCTGGTCCCGAGTCGATCCGAAGCTCGCATAGACCGCCGCGAAGAGCCTTGCAGTCGGAGAAATTGCCGGCAGCAACGCGATCAATGCGAATCACGATTTTCGCTTGCGCGCGCACATCCTTGAGCTTTGACAGCCATTCCCCGAAAACATCTTTGCCCGCGGAAGTGACATACCGCCGAAGCTCAGTCACTGCTCAAGTGTAACATATAAGTTACATCCGTTGGAATCCGGGTTTGGCGGGGCGATTGACAAATCACAGCGCTCTTCCGGCGGCTGCGCCGGAGGACCAGGCCCACTGGAAATTAAATCCGCCGAGATGACCGGTAACGTCGACGACTTCGCCGATGAAGAACAAGCCTGGAACCTTACAGCTCTCCATCGTTTTGGCCGAGAGTTCATCGGTGTCGACGCCGCCGGCGGTGACCTCGGCTTTCTCATAGCCTTCGGTGCCTGCGGGAGCGATGGTCCATATGTGGGTGTGGCGCTCGAAATCGGCGAGGGCGGAGTTGGTCCACGCAGTCGGCGCATGATGATCGAGCCAGCGATCGGCAAAGCGAGCGGGCAGTTTCTTGCGAAGCTCCGATCGCAGTGTCGCCAATGTTCGCGGCGTCTTCGGATCGCGACAGGGTGCGGTCACGTCGCTGCCGGGAGCGAGGTCGATCGTGATCTTCTGCGGCCTGTGCCAGTAGGACGAAATCTGCAGGATCGCGGGGCCACTCAGTCCGCGATGCGTGATCAACATTTTCTCGCGAAATTGCTGATCGTTGCAGGAAGCGATCACGTCGGCGGAGACGCCGCTCAGATCGCAGTATCGAGACTGGTCTTCGGGTCCGAGCACAAGCGGCACGAGGCCCGGCCATGGCTCACGAATATTGAGTCCGAACTGACGCGCGAGATCGTAGCCGAAAGACGTTGCGCCGATCTTTGGGATCGAAAGGCCTCCGGTGGCGACCACAAGCGCGGGCGCGCGGAACTCGGTGTCGCGCGTACGCACGATGAATTCAGTAGTCCGGGCGACTTCCTGAACCTTCGCGTTGAGGAAGATGCGGACGCCAGCTGCGTGGCATTCTTCTTCGAGCATCTGCAGGATGTCGCGCGCGGAGCGATCGCAGAATAATTGCCCCAGTGTTTTTTCGTGATATGGAATGTGGTGCTTCTCGACCAGCGCGATGAAATCGGCGGGCGTGTAGAGAGCCAGGGCCGACTTGGCAAAGTGCGGATTGGAGGAGAGGAAATTTTCAGGTCGGCAGTGGAGATTGGTGAAATTGCAGCGGCCGCCGCCGGAGATGAGGATCTTTTTGCCGAGGCGGTCAGCGTGATCGAGGACGGCGACGCGGCGTCCGCGCTTACCGGCTTCGATGGCGCACATCAGGCCTGCTGCGCCTCCGCCGAGAATGACTGCGTCGAATGCGTGGGTCACGGTGGACAGGGTACCTCAGGGCGAAAGCCCGGCACTATTTTTGTATCGCCGACGCGACGCTGAATCGCCGCTCCACGCGTCACTTCTATTGCGAGAATTACATGTAAAACAAGCTCAGGCGCGGCAGAGCGTATTTTTCCAGCAGGCGTTTGTGAACATATTGCTTCTGCAGTTGGTCGATCTGCACGCCGGACATTTTGCGGCGGTAGAGAGCAAGATCGCGGTCGGCGTCCGCACGAACGGTGACGATTTCCTCGTCCGGTGCCGAGGCGAGCAGCGCCGCGAAAAGCTTTTCTTCCAGCACCGTGAGTCGTCGCTCCAGGTCTTCCAAACGTGACGAGGGTTTCGTTTCGATCTGGCTGGCCAGGTCGCGCAGAGTGCTGGCGGCGCTGAGCGCGACAGACCGTACCGAAAGGCCGCTTCCATGCGGCAGCTTCGCGGCTTCGAGCAAGTCCGCATTGCGACGCAGGAAGGGTGCGACCACTTCTGGCTCAAATCCTTGCCTGGCGGGGGATTGGGGGGGGGATTCCGATTCTGCGATTGCCGCTCCGACGGCGGCCTCCTTCATGTCTTCCGCCGCGGCCAGTACCAGTTGCGAGCAGTAACCCAGGCCGTTCACCTTCTTGGTCTTCGACGGGCGACGTTCGTAGCTGTCGAAAGCTTCGTCGATGCCGCGCAATACGGCTTCGAGGGGAATGCCTGCATCTTTCCAAGTTTCGATCAAGGCCCAATCGAGCGTGGAGAGCAACAAGCCACCGCCTCGGCGCTGCAAGAAACGTTCTTCAATTTCGGTGAAATAGTTGAAGTAGTTTTCCACGGCAGGTCAGCGGACGGAACGCGACGCAGGAGCGCCGTTTCCATTCTTCGCTTTCGGCTGAGCGGATTTCGACTGCGCCTTCGCTTCGGGTTTGGGCGCGGCCTTCGCGGGCGAATCCTTGCGGGCCGAAGCGTTTCGCTCCCAGATGATGCGAAGCCCTTCAAGAGTGAGGAGGTCGTCCACGTTCTTGATGTACTTCGAGCCAACACCGATCATCGGACCGAGGCCGCCGGTGGCGAGCACGCGCGTCTCCTGTCCTAATTCCGCCAGCAGAAGTTCGAGGATGCCATCGACGAGGCCCAGGTATCCGTAATAAAGGCCGGATTGCAGGCTGCCGACTGTGTTCGACCCGATGACACGCGCCGGCTTGCGAATCTCGACGCGGGGAAGGCGGGCGGTACGCTCGAAAAGTGCGTCGGCGGAGATGCCGATGCCGGGGCAGATAACGCCGCCGAGATATTCGCCCTTGGCCGAAACACAGTCGAAGGTGGTGGCCGTGCCGAAATCGACAACAATGCACGGGCCTCCGTATTTCTCGAAGGCTGCGACAGCATTGACGATGCGGTCGGCGCCGACCTCCGCCGGATTGTCGTAGTGCACAGGCATTCCGGTCTTCACGCCGGGTTCGATGAAGAGCGGACGCAAATTAAAATAGCGCTCACACACTTGCCGCAAAACCGGATCGAGTGGCGGGACCACAGACGAAATCACGATGCCGTGAATCCCGGTGGCCTCAAGGCCGGCCATCGAAAACAGGTTGCGGAACAGCACTCCGTATTCATCGACGGTGCTGGTGCGCGAGGTGGCAACCCGCCAGTTCGCAAGCAGGTGCTCGTAGCGCGGAAGCTCGTTCGCATCATTGCCCGGACGCGCCTTGGCAACGCGAGCGAAGACCCCTAACACCGTGTTCGTATTGCCGACGTCGAGGACGAAAAGCATGGTGAAAGCTTCTAGCTCTTAGCTCCTAGCTAAACCGCAAACTACACCCGGACTGCCGAATGCTGGTTTCAGCTTTCTCTGACGGTTCCGCTGAGCACCGTTTGTATCCCGTTCGGTGTTCGGACCAGCAGAAATCCGCGCGGATCGAGGCCTTCGGTTGTTCCTTCGAAGGATGAATCGTTTTCTTCGATCCGAACGTTCTTGCCCCGAACCCATGAAGAACTTTCGTCGAACCGGCGCAGAATTGATTCGCGGGCGTTCGGGTCTTCCAGCAACTGGCGATACTCGCGATCGAGTGATTTTAGCAAAGCGGCAGCCAACTCTACGCGCGACCATTCGCTTCCGGTGACGAGGCGCAGTGAGGTCGCGGACAATTCCTTGGGAAAAGTTGCCTGATTCACGTTGAGGCCGATGCCGACGACGATGTAGCGAACGCGCGTGGCTTCGGCGTTCATCTCAGTGAGAATGCCGCAAACTTTCTTGCCGTCGATGAGCAGATCGTTGGGCCACTTGAGATCTGCGTTTACACGCGAGTCAACTTGTTGGATAGCCGCGCGCACTGCGAGTCCGGCGGCTAGCGAAAGCACCAGCACCTCCGACGGAGGCAGCGCTGGCCGGAGGATCGTGGAACAATAGATGCCCGTCGATCGCGGAGATTGCCAGGAGTGCGCTCCGCGGCCGCGGCCTGCGGTCTGCTCCTCGGCGAGAAAGACGGTGCCCTCGGGAGCGCCATCCGCCGCGGCCGCCATGGCTGCCGTGTTCGTCGATCCAATTTTGTAGAAGTGATGCACATGCGCGTCGAAGATGGTTCCTCGCAGCTGCGAGCGAAGAACCTCAGGCAAGAGCAGATCAGGGACCGAGCGCAGCTGATATCCGGTCGCGGGATGGCCGGCCACATCCACGCCAAGGCCGCGCAGTTGCTGGATCAAGCGCCAGACTTCGGAGCGGTTAGAAGATATCTCCTGAGCAATCTTGGTGCCGCTGACGACCACGGTGGCGTGCTCCATCAGCAGGCGCACGATGCGGCCCAGGCGAACGTCAGTGGGCTGAAGTTGGTGCGCGGCGGGGGCTTTGGGTCGCGTGGATGGCTTGCGGATTGTGGCAATCTTGCTGATGCGGTGATTATGCGCGAATTGGGGGGAAACGACAAACTGCTACAGGCAGAGGCGGCTCGAAAAAGCTGCCCTGAGGTTGAGTTGAACTTCTTTGCTGAGATTCCCATGTCTCGCAAAAGCGGCGAGACATGGGGCATCCAGCGCTTTGACTCACGAGGCAGCTATTGTGCTGTCTCGGTGAACGTGACTTGGGGATGGCCTAGCGCGTACTGACCTTCGGCCGTGACGTGCACGGTGCTCGCGGTCGATGGCAGGGTCAGAACGACTGCCGCTTTACCCGTCGAATCTGTGGTGACGATTCGGCTGGAGAGCGTTCCGGCGCTGGCGGTAAAGAAGATCGTGCCTCCCGCGGCGCTTCCGCCGGATTGTCCCGGATTCAGCGTGACCGAAAGGTTCAACTTGCTGCCGGCCGCCGCTTTCTGGTTGTCTCCGGTCTTCGTCAACGAAGCCGAAGGATTGCCAACAACGATCCATCCAGTTTGTTGCTGCGCCACGCCCGAAGTGTCGGTGCTCGGAACCGTGTAGTGGTAGAAACCCGGCGTGGTCCCGGCGGTCACAGTAATCTTTCCAACTTGCCCAGGAGTGACCGTAGGCTGCGAAACGGTCACGCTGATCCCGCTGTCGAACTGCGGAGTTCCCAAGTTTACGGTTCCGCTCCCTGACGTAATCTTCGGTTGCAGAATAACTGTCTTGCCCGCAGCGACCATGGTCGTGTCAGGATTCAAATCCCACTCCGCAGCTGGCATTTTCGCCGTGCCCGTCACTACCAGCAGCGTCGCGGAGTACGGCGCGAAGTTCATGGTTGAAGACCACGCCGCTCCTTTCGAAGCCACGATAGTCGTCGGATTCGCCGAGGAGAGCGTGTAGGACTGTACTCTCTGCGGAGTGAATCCATTGATGGCGAACTGCGCCTGCACTGTGTTGGAAGGATCTTTGTTCAGCACCAGCAGCGACAATGATTTCCCGGTTGTGTACTCCGCCGCATAGCTCGTGAACAAATCAGGATCGCCGGTGTTGGTGTCGGCGATGGAGATGCTGGCGAATTTGTGGTGCGAGCCATCGTAGTTGGTAAACAATTTCAGCGCTAGGTAGTTGGGATTCGCAGGATCAGGCGCCACCCAGCGCGACGCCAGATACATGCGCTCGCGGCCGAGAATGCCGTAGGCATCGGCGTCTCCGAGCGCGGTCGAGAAATCGGACTCGCCAGCAACGGCTGCACTCCACTCCGTGAAGCTGACCGGCGTCCCGGGATAAATCATGTTCGCGATCGCGCGGACGCGCGGGATTCGGAACGGAATCGTCTTATTCGGCTGAATCATTGTCGCCCACGGCTGGTTGATCGAGCCCGACTCGCTGACATAGGTCGGGTCCCAGTAGTCGCGGTAGATTCGCGCCCCAAGCGCCTGCTTCTGAGCCTGCGTCCAGGTCGAAGTGTCGGGAGTATCGGGATAGGCGTGCAGATCAAGCACGTCGACGGAGCGCTTCCCGGCGATCTTGTCCTGCCAGCGAACCTCGTTCAGCCACCATGGCAGGAAATCGACTCCGGCGTGCGCGCCCTTGTCGTTGCCGTTCGCGCCGTTCCAGTAGAACCACCAACAGCAGGTGATGGGGCCGAGGCGAATGGCGCTCGGATCCCACGTCTTCAATGCGCGGGACTCGGCCACAAATGTGTCGCGCATTTCGTTGTAGGCAGTCGGTGCAGGATGAACGTCGCGATGCGTGCTGCCCCAGATTTCAATCTCGTTGTCCATGTCGTAAAAATGGGGAGCGGTGCCGAACGCCGCGGCCAGCGCGGCTGCCCACTGATTGCGGTAGACGCTGCCCGCCGGGTCGCTCGTTCCCGGCTGATCCAGAAGCGGAACGTTGGCGTCGTTTGGATTGGCAGTCAGGGTCGTGCTGCAATCAGTTTTCAGGCCGTCGCCGGCGTCGGAGTTGTAAGGGTCCGCGCCACACTGCGCGCCGAACTTCGCAACGGAAAAACTCCAATCTTTGTTCGTGGAATTCTCAGCAGCCTTGGCCACCCACGACAGCATCGGCATGGTCATGAGCGGATGGCTGCCCGCCGCTTTCACGTCTTGAATGAACTTGGTCGAATCGGCGTCACCGATCTCGGAGTAGGCGAAGTCTTCGAAGTACCAGTCATTGGCCGCGTTGTAGGTGAAGAGCTTCCAGTTGTAGCGCGAGGTGGAGTTGCCTCCCCAACGCACCACGCTCAGTCCGCTGTCGGTGATCGTGGGAGCGTCCTTGGGATAGGCTCCGCCATAGACATAAGGACTGATCGAGTGCCGGTTGCTTAGAGTGTCGACGGTGACGGTGACGCTGGTGGTTGCGGGAGTGTCGTCCGCGGTTTGGGCTTGAGAAATGTTTGCAATGAAGAACAGCAGACAAAGGGGGGCGAGTAAACGTAGCTGGGGGTACATAGGGGAGGGCCTCCGTTGCTATCAATCTTACGCGGCTGCGGGGGAGTGAGATACGCGGAAGTGCATTTGTGAGGAAATCCGGAAATGCATGAAATTGCAGCGCACGGAATGATGGACCCGAGGGCGAGACGCCCCTTCGACAAGCTCAGGGCAAGCTCTCGCTGACAGCCGGCGGGACGCCGGCGCTACCGTGCGACGCGCCTTACGCGCCGGTTTCAGGACACGCTGCTAGTTCGACGTTTCCGTGAACGTCACTTCCGGGTGGCCCAGTCCGTAGGGGCCTTCGGCGCTCACTGTGACGCTTCCAGTCGTCGAAGGCAGCGTCAACGTGACCGAGGCCACTCCTGAGCTGTTTGTCACCGCGATCACCTTCGCGCCAGTGGTAGTGCCGTTCGAGAGCGTACCTCCACTCGTGCTGAACAGCACGCTGGCGCCGGTATTCGTTCCGCCCGAGGAACCTGCGGAGAGCGTGACGGTCAAGGGCGTGGGCAGCGCGGTGCCGTGCGTCCCCGTTTGTCCGTCGCCGGTAGTCTTCGCGAGTGTTGCCGCGGGATTGCCCACGACGATCCATCCACCTTCCGTCTGGGTCGCGCCGCTGTCAGTCCCCGTCACCGTGAAGTGGCAGAAGCCCGGGGTGTTGCCCGCGTTCACCGTAATCTCGCCGGGAGCGCCGGTGGTGATCGTCGAAGTTGTCAGCGTAATCGTGCCGTTGCACGGCGTTGCGCCTTCGAAACTGTCGAATGCCGCCGACGAGAGTGTGACGTTCGCCGTGCCTGTGATGATAATCGGATGCAGCGTGGCGGTTCCGTTCGCGGGAACCATCATCGTGTCGGGACCGATGTCCCAGGCCGATGCCGGAGTGCTGGCCATACTGCCGCTCACCACCAGCAACGTCGCGGTATAGGGAGCGAAGGTCATCGTCGACGGCCACGACTGTGACGTCCCGGCCACAATCGTCGAAGGCGACGTCTGCGACAAAGTGTACGTCTTTACGTTGGTGGGCGTGAAGCCGGTGGTAGTGAACGTGACCTGGGCCGCGTTCGCCGGATCTTTGTTCACCACCATGATCGTCAACGTTGTGCCGGTCGAGTTCAGTGCGGCGTAAGTGCTGAACAGGTTCGGGTCGGCATTGTGCGTGGCCAGCACCGAGGTCGTGCCGAAACCGTGGTGCGAGCCGTCGTAGTTGGTGTAGAGCTTCAGTGCCTGATAGTTCGGATTGGCCGGACTAGGCGCCGTCCAGCGCGACGCCAGATACACTCTTTCGTGCGCCAAGATTCCGTAAGCGTCCGCATCGCCCAGGGCAGTCGAAAAATCCGCCTCGCCGCCAAAGGCTGCGCTCCATTCCGTGATGCTGAACTGCGCGCCGGGATAGTTCTGGTTCAGCAGAGCCCGCATCCGCGGAATGCGAAACGGGTATGGCTCAAGCGGCTCGATGCTGAAGCCATTGTTGTCGATGTAGGTGGCTTCGCTCTTGTACGTTGGATCCCACCAGTCGCGGTAAATGCGGGTGGCGAGCGCCTGCTTTTGCGCCTGCGTAAAGGTTGATGTATCCGGGCCATCCGGATAAGCGTGAATGTCGAATACATCGAGCGATGTCGTCCCCGAGATCTGGTCGCGCCAATTGATTTCGTTCAGCCACCACGGCAGGAAATCGATTCCGGCATGCGTGGATTTGTTGTCCGTGGAGGAATTCAGGTTCCAGTAGAAATACCAGCAGCAACTTACGGGTCCGAGACGGATGGCGGCCGGGTCCCAGGTTTTTAAATTTGCTGCTTCGAGCAAATAGGTGTCCCGCAGTTCGTTGTAGCCGGATTGCTGGGGATGGATATCGAAGTGAGTGCCACCCCAGATGTCGATCTCGTTATCCATGTCATAGAAATGGGGAGCACTGCCGAAGGCGGTGGCCATAGCCTGAGCCCAGGCCTTGCGATAGACGCTATTGGCGGGATCACCAGTTCCGGGTTGATCGAGCAGGGGAAAATACGCGTCGTTGGGATCGGCGGTCAACTGGGTGGCACAGTCCGTCTTCAGCCCGTTCCCCGCATCCGTGTTGTACTGATCGACGCTGCACTGTGCTCCATACTTAGCCACCGAAAAGCTCCAGTGACCGTTGGCAGGGGTCGCAACCTCAGCGCTCTGCGCCACCCAGGGCAGCATCACCATCGTCATGAGCGGAATGCTCTTCGCTGCCTTCACGTCGGTGATGAACTGCGTGGAACTGGAGTCGGCGCTGTTGTTGAGCGCGCCAAACATAAAGTCTTCGAAGTAGTAGTCGTTGTCAGCGTTGTCGGTTCCGAGTTGCCAGTTGTAGGTGGAGGCCGCATTCCCGCCCCAGCGCACCACCTGCAGTCCGCTGTCGGTGATGGTCGGCGCGTCCTGCGGAAAAGCTCCGCCAAAGACGTATGGGCTGATCGCATGCCGGTTGGCGAGAACATTGATTGTGGCTGCGATGCTGGTAGTTGAAACCGGCGTAGCCGAGACCTGAGCGGAGTTTGCGCTGGTGCCTGCAGAATTTGTTGCCGCGACGACATAATAGTAAGTCGTGCCGTTGGTCAGTCCGGTATTGGTGTAGCTCGTTCCAGTCGGCGAACTCACCGTGGCGTATCCGCTGCCGTTGGTGGTCGATCGCTTGACGTTGTAGCTGGTGGCGCCCGTGCTGGCGTTCCACGTCAGAGCAACTTGCGCGTTTCCGGGAGTTGCGGCCAAACCCGTCGGGGCTGCTGGAACAAGGTTCGGGGTGGCCGAAACTTCGGTTGAGTTCGCGCTCTCTCCTGCGGTGTTTACTGCCGTGACCACGTAGTAGTATTTCGTGCCGTTCGTTACTGTGCTGTCGGTATAGCTGGTGCCGGTCGGGGAACTGATCGTTGCTTCCGATCCGCTGGTGGTCGAGCGCTTCACGTTATAGCTGGTCGCACCCGCGCTCGCGGTCCACGTCAGGCTCACCTGCGCATTTCCGGGCGTCGCCGTCAAACTCGTCGGTGCGGCGGGAACGGCCACCGTTGGAGTAGCCGAAGCTTCATTGGAGTTGCCACTCGAGCCATTTGAGTTCGTGGCCGAGACCACGTAGTAGTAAGTCGTTCCACCGGTCACGGTGCTATCGGTGTAGCTGGGGCTCGTAGCCGAACTGATGGCTACTTCAGCCCCGCTCGTCGTCGATCGCTTGACGCTGTAACTGGTCGCGCCCGAGCTTGCAGTCCAAGACAGGCTCACCTGGCCGACGCCTGCCGTAGCGGTCAATCCCGTCGGCGTCGCGGGAGGATTGCCTCCACCACCGCCTCCCGTGTTCCCGCCGCCTCCGCAGGACGGCATCAGCATTGTGGCGAGAAGAACAAGAAACAACGTCCTGGCGAAGGGGGTGGCTTTCATACGCGCTACCATAACGATTATGTTAGCGAAATTCCAGCAAATTCCTGAGGAAAGATTGAGACACGGAAGTGACGGTCAGGCGCCGGCCAAAGGACACGGGCGAGGCCGCGATTAGGCAGGTACCACACGGAGGCTCATGTCCACCGCTTGGGGAGAATGGGTCAGCAGGCCGACCGAGATGAAGTCGACGCCGGTTTCGGCGTACGCACGCACATTTTCGAGTCGAATGCCGCCAGAGCACTCCAGTGGAATACGACGGGCGCTCTTGGCGTCTTTATTCAGATCGAACTGAGAGCAACTTTCGACGGCGCGGCGCACGTCTTCGACTGACATGTTGTCGAGCAGAATCGCTTCGCCGCCGTGAGCAAGGGCCTCGTCCAACTCCGCCAGTGTGCGGACTTCGACCTCGATGATCTGGGAGCCGCGGCGGTTGCGGATGGCGTGCTCGAGCGCAGAAGCGATTCCTCCTGCAAGTGCGATGTGGTTGCTCTTGATCAGCACACCGTCAGAAAGATCGAGGCGATGATTTTGCCCGCCGCCGCAGCGAACGGCGTTTTTATCGATCACGCGCAGGCCGGGCGCGGTTTTGCGCGTGTCGAGAATGCGCGCCTTCGTCCCCGACACAGCTTCCACAAACTTGCGGGTCAGAGTGGCGATGCCGCTCATGCGCTGCAGAAAATTCAGGATGACGCGCTCGCAGGAAAGAATGACGCGCGCGTTGTGGCGGATAACGGCGACGGATTGTCCTGCACGTAGGCGGACGCCATCGAATATTTCAGGATGCGTGGTGACTTCATAGTGCGCGGTCACCGCGCCGTCGAGGGCGGCGTACACGTCGAGAATGCGCGCTACGCATCCGATTCCGGCAAGAATGCATTCCTGCTTCGCTACGATGGTCGCCGACGCGCGCTGGTTGGCATCGATGCAGGCATAGCTGGTCGCATCGCGCGTAGCCCGGTCTTCCAGCAGCGCGTTCTCGAGAATGGCGGTGATGCGACGGCTATTCCAATCCATAAAGCAGTTGTCAGTTGTCAGTTCTCAACTTCAAGTGAGAATCCTCTGTCTCTACGATTGCGGTGGCGTCTATTGGCAGCTCAGTTCTTTCAGCTTACTCTGCGTTTTCTCCTGCAGCACAACGAGTTCCTGCCCACGCCGGCGCAGGCCTTCAACCACTTTCTCCGGAGCCTTGGCCAGGAACTGCTCGTTCCCGAGTTGCTTTTGATTGTTGGCCAATTCTTTTTCGATCTTCTCCAACTCTTTCTTCAGGCGTTCGCACTCGGCGGCAACGTCGATCTTTCTTTCGTAGATCACGTGGACATCGAAACGCGCCGTGCCGCGGGCTCCGGGCTTCGATGCCAACGAGCTTTCCACGAAGGTGATCTTCTCAACGTTCCCCAGACGCTCGACCGCGCCGTGGTTGTGCTCGATCATGATGCGAATCACGGGTTCGTGCGCGAACACTTCGATTGGCACCTTCACCTTTTGCTCGACCTTCAGTTCTGCGCGCAGATTGCGCACGCTCACGATCAGGTCTTGCAAGATTGCCATCTCCGTTTCGGCTGCCAGATCGAATTGCTTTTCGTCCGCCTGGGGATATCCTGCCAGCGCGATAGATTTCAGAGGAGGCTTGCCTTCGTACATCGCCTGCCATATTTCTTCGGTGATAAACGGCATTACCGGATGCAGCAGGCGCAGCGACGCGTCGAACAGGTTCACCAGATTCGCGCAGGCGGCCTGTGCGGCGCTCTTATCGGCACCTTCCTCGAAGTTCAGGCGCGGCTTGATCAACTCGAGATACCAATCGCAGAATTCTCCCCAGAAAAAATCGTAGATGCTGTTCGCCGCTTCATGGAAGCGGAAGGTTGCGAGCGCATCGTTGACATCGGCGGCGACGCGGTTGAAGCGCGACAGAATCCAGCGATCGTCGAGCGTAGAGAGTGAAAATCCAGCTACGCCCTTGCTCGTGTGGGGCGGACACTCTTGTCCGCCACCGGGCCGCAGGCCAGGCTCGACCCTGTCCACATTCATAAACATGAAGCGGGCGGCGTTCCAGATTTTGTTCGCGAAGGCGCGATAGCCATCGGTGCGGCTCTCGTTGAACGCGATGTCGGTACCGGGCGCGGCCATGGCGGCGAGCGTGAAACGGGTCGCATCGGTGCCGAAGCGCTCGATAACCTCCAGAGGATTGATCACATTCCCCTTAACCTTCGACATCTTTTGCCGGTCGGCATCGCGCACCAGGGAGTGAATGTATACCTGGCGAAAGGGCACGCTGTCGTTCTTCTTGTCTCCCCAGCCGCTGGCTTTCTTGATCGCGGGATCCTGCTCGTGTCCTTGCATGAAGTGGCAGCCGAACATGATCATGCGCGCGACCCAGAAGAACAAAATTTCGTACGCCGTGATCAGCAGCGTCGTCGGATAGAACACTGCCTGATCGCGCGTCTTATCCGGCCAGCCAAGGGTTGTGAACGGCAGCAGGCCCGAAGAGAACCACGTGTCGAGCACGTCGGGAACCTGCTCAAGTTTCGCGCCCCCGCACTTCGTACACTTCGTTGGAGCTTCGCGGGCAACGATGACTTCCTTACAGCCTTCACACGTCCACGCGGGAATACGATGGCCCCACCACAACTGGCGCGACACGCACCAGTCGTGGATGTTGTTCATCCAGTTCAAATAAATCGTGCGGTGATTGTCAGGAACGATAGTGATCTCACCGCTCTCGACAGCCTCTTTAGCGCGCTCGGCCAGCGGAGCGATCTTGATGAACCATTGTTCGGATAGACGCGGCTCGACGACGGTTCCGCAACGCTCGCACTTGCCGATGGAAAGCGCGTAATCTTTTTCGCCAACCAGAAATCCTTGCTCCTGCAGATCGGCGAGCACGCGCTTGCGCGCTTCATATCTGTCTAAACCCTTGAAGCGTCCGGCGTTCTCGTTCATGTGCGCGTGCTCGTCCATCACATTAATCTGCGGAAGGTTGTGACGGAGGCCCGCCTGAAAATCATTCGGATCGTGCGCCGGAGTGACTTTCACTGCGCCCGTGCCGAATTCCGGCTGCGCGAGTTCGTCGGTGATGATCGGAATCTCGCGGTTCATCAGCGGCAGCATCACTTTCTTGCCGTGCAGATGCGTGTAGCGCTCATCTTTCGCGTTCACGGCAATCGCCGTATCGCCGAGCATCGTCTCGGGACGCGTCGTCGCGACGGTGATGAACTCGGAATTTCCCGAGGAAGAGCCACCGACCACTGGGTAGCGAATCTCCCAAAGCTTCCCAGCTACGTCTTCGTGCTTCACTTCGAGATCGGAAATCGCGGTTTCGTGCCACGGACACCAGTTCACGATGTAATTTCCGCGATAGATCAATCCTTCTTCATAGAGGCGCACAAAGACCTCGCGCACGGCGTGCGAAAGATCTTCGTCCATCGTGAAGTACTCGCGGTCCCAGTCGACGGAGGCGCCGAGGCGCTTCATCTGGCCGAGGATCGCGCCACCGTAGAGCTTCTTCCATTCCCAGACGCGCTCAATGAATTTCTCGCGGCCCAGGTCGCGGCGCTTTTTACCCTCTTTGGCAAGGTCGCGCTCGACCATCATCTGCGTAGCGATGCCGGCGTGATCGGTGCCAGGCAGCCACAGCGTGATGAAGCCGCGCATGCGATGCCAGCGCACGATGATGTCCATTTGCGTCTGGCCAAACATGTGCCCCATGTGCAACTGTCCGGTGACATTCGGCGGAGGCAGCAACAACGCAAACACGGGACGGGTTTCACCCGGCGCCGGCGTGGGGACGGAGAAGAGCTTTTCTTTGATCCAGTAGTCGGCCCAGCGCGTTTCAATCGCGCCTGGCTCGTAGGATTTGGGCAGTTCGTGCGGCATAGAAACAGTCAGCACTCAGCCGTCAGCAATCAGCCAATTGAAACCGGTCTTCCAACAAAGTCTCAACTGACCGCTGAATGCTGAGTGCTGAGTGCTCTGTTTGATCTTACAAGCGCGAGAAAAGAAGGGTCAAACCGAGGAGGGGGTGAGAACAGGAAGGGAGGGAATATGCACCCCTATCGCCGTTTGCTTTAGTTTTTGGCCAGCGTCTTGATCGGTCGATCATGCGAGCTCTCAAGCTCATCGACTGTGTACCGCACTTGGGGCGTCGGCATTAGTTTCAGTCGAGCCTTTCTGAATTCGGCTTGCCAAGCGGAAACGGCTTTCCCACAGATGCGTTCCAGATCGCCGATACCCGTTTACCGTCTTTGTCCACCACAGACGCAGAGACACGAATACTGACACCTCCCGTGGCTTCGAATCGGACCGCTTAGAAAGGACTGGCTTGGCAGTGCAGAATGTCGCCTGTGGTCCACGCCGTGGCGACTCCGCTAGCATTGTACCCGGTCACGGTGACGCTCGTCGCGGTGTTTGCGGTTTCCTTAATGTAATATCCGCCGGTTGTCGTAGCATTGTTTACGTCTACGCAGGAAATCGTCCACCCAGTAAACGCGTTCGGCATCGCGAGGGTACCCGTTGAACTCGGCGCCGAACCAATGGTCAGGGTGAAGGATGGGTAGCCGCCTGCAATCGTTGGTGCCCCGGTGCTGAACCCACTGGTATAAGTCGGGCTGGGCATCGGGTTATTGTTTTCCATTAGCACGGCACCCGTCGTAACTGAACTGCCCACGCTGTAATTGAATTTGAAAGGACTTGTGACGTTGTCACCCGCACTGTTTCCGATGAACTCCACGTTGCTCAGATTTTGAATGATATTTCCATTCGGATTGTTGTTTGAGAACCGAAAACCATTAGTGAATCCGCCTGCGGACCCCGTAGCCATAACGTCCACTCCAGAGCATATATTGTTAGAAAACTTGATGTTTTCATACGTCACCGTAAGAGGCGGTGTGGAAACGACAGTTTGATTTGCACTTTGGATGGAACCACAATAGAGCGGTGTTGCCGACGAACTGTTAGTGACAACATTGTTGGCGAAGATTGCGTCACCTACGGTCGCAGTACTGCCGGTGGATGGGATAGCACCGCCGCCGTAGCTGTACATGAGAGCACCACCTCCCGAGGTACCCTTCTGCCCGCATGCGTCACATGTATTTCCAACTACGACGCAGCCAATTCCGCCGCAGACCATTCCTTCCAGCTCAGAGTTGAACACGTGATTGCCGATGTACGTTGAATGATATGCTTGGTCGGTCGACTGAATGCCTTCCTTGCAGCCGTGGGCGCCCTGATTCAGTGCAAGGTTGCATGTCGGGAGGTCGTTTCGCACAGTGTTGCCCTGAACCAGAGTTCCGTCCGTCGCGCCCAGGCACAAGCTGAAACTACAAGAAATCCCGATTTGACCCTGGGATCGGGTGCCGGTCGCTTGAGAGTTTTGCACAAGATTGTTTAGGATTCGGTTCTGTGCAGAAGAACTCCGTACGGATCCCCCCCACGGCTCCTTGACTGTAGTTCTGGAGGTTTCCCAATGACGATCACACAGTGCTTACTCCTGCGCGGCAAATTGTTGGTGACCCTAGCCGCCACGTTATTCGCCGGGAGCGCTATCTCCGGTGGGCAAAGCGAATTTTTGACTTACTCTTTTCCGCGCGTTCCACAAGCCACACCTGCTGGCTGCATCCCGCAAGGGAACTTGGTGGCGGATAGTGATGGCAACCTTTACGGCACTACTGAACTGTGCGGAGCCGGACCTAGGGCTACCGTGTTTAAGTTGACGCGGCCAGTGTCCCCTAGCAGAGTCTGGACTGAAACCCTTATTGACGGATCTCTTGCTGGACAGCCAGAATCGGGGGTTATCTTTGACGCCGCGGGCAATCTTTACGGAACGGCGCGTTCTGGCGGATCGAACAATTTTGGCTTCGTTTTCGAGTTATCCCCCCCACCACCGAGGGGGCCGCATGGGTGGAGTCAGTTCTTTACAATTTTCGGGGCGGGGTTACGGACGGCGCGACCCCGGCCGGCGGAGTGGTTTTCGACAGCGCGGGCAATCTTTACGGCGTTACGAGTCGAGGTGGCAGCGGCCTTCAGGAGTTCAATTTTTGCATGAACGGCTGCGGAGTTGCCTACAAACTAACTCGACCGGCCATGCCGGGAGGACCGTGGACCGAGACAATATTGCATTCCTTTACAGCCAAGACGGGTGCGATCTTCCCAGTAGGAGCTCCGATCTTCGATGGGAAGGGCAATCTATACGGTGCAACTCAGGGCGGCACTGCGGATGGCCACTCGCTCGGTTCTGCGGCGTATCGGCTCACTCCCCCAACTACAGCGGGTGCGGTTTGGAACTTCCGATTACTTTTCAGTTTTGGTGGGCCTGACACCGGACCGCAGGCGGGGATGATTTCTCATAAAAGCGGACGTCTCTACGGGACTACGGGGTTCGGCGGAGAGTTTGGGGAAGGCAGCGTATTTGAGCTTTCGCCACCTGTTGTGCCGGGTGACCTGTGGACCGAAAACATCCTCTACAGCTTTCTTGGGGGCGCAGACGGTAGCGTGCCGACGGCTAATGTCATTTTTGATCGCGTTGGAAATCTATACGGCACCACTCAACATGGTGGAGAGGGCGGCTGCGCGAGTGATACTTTCGCAGGTTGCGGCACGGTGTTCAAATTGGCGCCGCCCGCAACAAACGGGGGCAACTGGACGGAGATGACGCTGCACCGATTTGACCCGACGACAACAGATGGTCTCTTGCCCTCCAGCGGCCTTCTCCTCTGGAAAAACGGCGTTTTGTTCGGAGTCACCCCCGACGGCGGCCGAGGGAAGGAGGGCACGGTGTACGGGATCGTTCCGTAAGCTGCCCTTTTGACGCTACTTCGACCGAATCGCTGGTTTGTTTTTCGAGAGAACGAAGTCCGACCGGCCTGGCGAGTACAAAGACCCGAGTTGCAGTGGCGATCTTCCTCCATAGAGGAAGTGGTTCGTCATTACACTCTTATTCGGGTTAACTTGGAAGAAAGCGGAAAGCGGAGAGCTTTCGCTGGTTAGCGACTGAGCAGTTATTTCAACGGAGTGACTGTGAATTGAAATGGACCAACGGGCTAGCGCCAAAGCTACGACGCTCGCAAATACCAGGCCGATCAGTAATCGCCGGATTCCACAGCGCCTTTGATCTAGGCTGTCCATTTCCAGTCGATCGTAGGGTGTTGGGAAAGAGCAAGTCAAGAAGCAACTCATTCTGGATTCGGCAAGCTGCCAGCCTTCTCCCTTTCACCACACGATCGGGCACCAATGTACACTTCGAGATAGATAATTCGCCGCGATCGCCCGCGGCGAATCGAAACCTGATCGGAGCGTGTTCATGGAAGCTGCGCCAACACAGGGTGTTCTGCCGGAAAGACTCTTCAAAGAGTGCGCGTCAAGGGCAGCATCCCGGTTCGAGTTGTGGGTTGAATTGATCCAGTCGCTGGGCGTGCAGCGGATGGCTGAGATCGGCGTCTACCGCGGAGACTTTGCCCGGGAGGTGCTGCAGTGTTGCGAATCGTTGACGAAGTACTACATGGTCGATCCTTGGCGACATCTGTCGGACTGGAACAAGCCGGCCAACCAGGAAGATGCGGTGCTCGAAGGATATTTTCGCGAGACCAAAGACAAGACCGATTTCGCGGCGGGCAAGAGAGTCATCTTGCGCGGAAAGACGACCGAGGTGATCGATCAGATTCCCGACGGCGAGTTGGACTTCGCCTACGTCGATGCCGACCACTCGCTGAAAGGAATTGCGATCGACTTGATTCGTGTGTATCCGAAGATACGCGAGGGCGGTTTTTTGGGCGGCGACGACTTTACGAGATCGATCTGGGAGCACAAGACCGCGTTTGAACCGACTCTCGTCTTTCCGTTTGCGGTGTATTTCGCCGAGGCGGTGGGCGCGACTATCTACGCTCTGCCCTATTCGCAGTTCTGTCTGCAGAAGAGCGCCTCTCCGCAGTTTTCTTTTGTCGATCTGACTGGCGTATACGACGATGTGAGCCTGCAGCCGCAACTGGCTCCGGCGAAGGTGTTGAAGCTTACGTTGTGGGAGCGGTTCCCGCTGCTGATGCGGATTGTTCGAAAAGGGAGAAGCCTGGTGAGCTAGGCGCAGGCAAAACTCGTGAAGCTCGCGGTGAGACTGGGAGAGTGGAAACTTCCTACTTTTTCTTGCCCAGCTTCTTGGAGATCTCAGCGACGATCTTCGGTCGCATGTCCGCCAGTACGCTGTCGACGATACTGGCAATCTCGCCGGACTCTTCGGGCGCGTTTGACCCCTCTTCAGGAGCCTTCTCTGCACCCGCGGCAACAGCCATGGCGGCCTCGTCCTGCGGAGCAGAAGCGTCTTGCTGACCTTCGTGTTGCGGTTTTGCAGATTGCGCCGGAGTGTGCCTGGAGTCGGAGGACTCACGAATTCTGCGCCAGCTGGCCCACGCCGCCGCAGTAGTTTCGGCAATCTCCGATTCTTTCTTGCCCATGTCCACTGTTCCTCCGGCAGAATGCTCGCCCCGTTGAATGGGCGGCGTCACATCTGATGGAATCTGGCTCGAAGCAGGTTGGCTCGCGCTTTCCTCTACGATCGGCGCAGAGGATTCATGCCGATCACCGTTTTGTGCTTCGATTACTGGCGAGGTTTCTTGTGCTGCCTCGACCGCTGCCGGAGCGGCGGCCGCCGGTTCTTCGCGATGAGATTCTTCGGACTGCCGCTCTTCTCTGTGCTCGTATTTCTGTTCTTCGATCTGATCTTCTTTTTTCTGCGCTTCGATCGGGGCTGCGATTGGTTCTTCCTTAGAAGCTTCGAGCGAGTCCTGCTTGATTTCTTCCGCCTTTGACTGTTCAGCTTTTTCAGGTTCAGCCACCGTCGGTTGAGCGAGGGCCGGCTCTTCGATTTTGGCTTCGACCGCCGGCGCGGATACCGCTTCCGCTACCACTGGCTCCGCAGCTTGAACCGGGGCGGGTTCTGGTTCCGTGGGCGCGGGGTGCGACTTGAAGAACGATGCAGCTACAGTCTCGAATACCTTTACCGCCGACGAAATTGCCTCGGCCGCGGTACTTGCCGTCGAACTCACGCTCGAAACATGAGTTTCGGTGTGTTGGGGTTCCGGGTGAGAATGCGTCTGCACTGGCCCCACGAGTTCCGGCGTGACAGCCTCAACCGGAGATATGGTTTCGGTCGGGGCGGGCTGATCTGCCGCAACGGGAGCTTCTGCAACGCTTGTAGCCGGCGCCGCATGAGCAACCTCTGCGGCGGCGAAGGCGGCATGCGCCTTCTGCATCTCGTGTTCCAGCGAGGTCGATACTTCGTCCGCGGAGAGGGAAACTGAGACGGCAGTCCAGCGCGACGGCGCACTCAAGTACTCCGCGCCCGCTGCTACGGCCATAGTGACCGGGACATCGGCGGGCGGCTGGCTGAGAGCTGGCGGACCCGATCCATTTCCAGAACCGATCTCCAACGCAGCAATCGCAGCCATCATGTCGGCTGGGCTAGGCTCGGAACTGGCTGCCACTCGCGGCATATCGCTAACTTTTTCTGCGAGTTCCTCAACTTGCGCAGCAGATTTCTGCTCGGCGAACGTCGCAACCTCCGGAGCAGTTTCCTTGGGCGTCTCGGCTGGAGCCTCTTCCTTAGCCAAGGGCCTGTCTTCGATCTTGGCATCGATATTCTGGGGCTCGACAGCCTTGATTTCCGTAGCCTGAACCTCGGGCGCCTTGCCAACCGGAGCTGAAGTGTGTTCCGCAGACGGGGGCTCCGCCAGCTTGCCCTTCACTTGGGCTGCGGCGGCGGCCAATGCTGCGATTTCCTCCGGGGTCACATCTTTCGGCAGACCCTCGGGCGCCAGCGCTCCGAGATCGACTCGCTCCTCTTCAGCCTCTAACGGAGTGGCTTGCACCGGGTGCGAGACATGCGCGGGCTTGTGCTCGATTGTAGTCCGCAGGTCTTTGTTCACTGCGTTGTAGATCGCCGGATCGTCGCCGTCCTCATCTTCGGCGGCCTTTTTCTTTTTGGATGGAAACGCGATGCGGTTCTTCCAGCCGGAATCTTCGTCAACGGCGACCGTCTTGTCGTAGCGCCCTTCGTCGATTGCGGCGTTGGCACGAGCAAACCGGCCCGGCTTTGAAGGTTCGGCACGGGGAACAATCTTGTCTTCCAACTTCGCGAGTGCGGCCAGAAGCTCGCTGGCCTCGAATGGTTTAACGATGAAGCCCTCGGCTCGGACGCGCTTGGCTTCTTCGGGCTTGAAGGGCTCCAGCTTGCCGACCGTCAGCATGACGGGAATGCGCGCAGTTTCCTGCGCTTCCTTGAGGCGCTGGCACACTTCGAGCCCGCTGTAGCCGGGCATGTATACGTCCAGAACAATGAGGTCGGGTTTGGTTTCGGCGATTTTTTTCAGCGCCGCAGACCCGTTGTTGACCGTGACTACCTCGTAGCCCGCATCCGCGAGGATCTTCCGCCCCATGTTCTGAGCGGTTACGCTGTCATCCGCGAGCAATATCTTCCTGGCCAAAGGTTTCCTCTGAAGAGGGGAGATATCGCGAAGGTAACCCGAGCCATAACCTAAGTCAATGACGCAGAAGGGAAGTAACCTGTTACCAGTGGCCAGCACCTACCGGAGTGTCATGCACTAAAGTTTGCACCAGGAGAGACAATAATTTCCCTGAAACTGCCACAAACCTCAGTACGAAAATGACTTCACTTAGAACGGAATGAGCTTTTTCAGCCCCTTCTTCTTCTTTTTCTTGCTGCTGGAAATATCCTGATCGGTAGCCGGCGTGTTGTCGGCACTCGCTGTTGCCGGTGACGAAGACGAGGCAGTCAATGTCTGCCCTTGCTGGATCTCATTGACCTGCGGCGGCGGCGGAGGCATCGGATCGCCGGCAGTGTCAGTCGGCTTGAGTTCGTTAGGATCTGCCGGAACGTTCGGCTTCAGTTCATTCGGATCTGGCGTCGCCGGTTGGGCGTTTGCGGTAGGCGGCTGCAACCCTGGGGAATCCGCTGCTGGAGTACCTTCCGCAGAACTGGGCGGAAGCTGATCGGTACCCGCATTGACTATAGCTACGCCAAGCGTGTCTTTCCCGAAGCCCTTGGACGCATTGATGGTCTCTCCATGCAAAACGTCTCTTGCGTTGATCGGCTCAGAATCAACCAGAGTCGGTTCGCCCACGGTGGGGGCTCCACTCACGTCAGGGCCTTTCTTGATGAAGCCCATCAGCCTCTGACTCACGGTGGCTTCGTGCCGGCTCTCGTCCTCAGCCCTGTTCTGCGCCACCTCCGCCTTGGTCGGCCGGGGAATCGGCTGCTTCAATTCCGCCAGGCGTTTCTTGGCGTCGTCTGAGCGATCCATGATCGGATACCGCGTCAGAATCTTCGAATAGGCAGTTGCCGCGTCTTTTGTGAATTCCTCTGTGAACCGCGCCTTGATCGCTTCGGTCGCGCAGCGGGGCGGCTGTCCGTGGACGTCGCAGGTCGGAGTAAGGCGCAGACGCGCAATCTGCCCTTCGTAGTCCTGTCCCAAAATATAGAGAGCTTCGTCGGCATGGCTGTAGAGCGGATACTTGTCGACCAGCGACTGCAGCCGAGCGATCGACGCCGGATACGACTGGCGCAGATAATAGAAGCGTCCAATCTCGAACTCGCGTTCGCCCAACACTTCCTGCACTTCGAGCAGTTTCCGCTTCGCTTCCGGCACGAGCTTGCTGTCGGGGAATTGCAGAATGACCTTCCGGTATTCGTCCTCGGCGCGCATCGCGTGCGTATAGTCACGGTCGGCTTTCTCCATCTGCTGGTAATGGATGTTGGCCTTCTTCAACTGCGCTTCGGCCGCCTCGGGCATGTTGGGGAAGAAGGTGATGAAGTCGTCGTATTCCTGCTCGGCTTGGGCGAGCGCGGCGGTTCCGCCCTCGGCGTACCACGAATCGCCGACTGCCAGCTTGGCGCGGGCGATGAATTCGGAGTCGGGATAAGTATTGATCAGCGTCTGCAACTGCAGGCGAGCCACGTCGAAACGGTTGTGGCGCATGGCGTCCATAGCTTTGTCGAACAGCACCTTGTCAGGCTGTTTGGAGCCGATACCGGCCAGCGGGTTCACCGACTTCTTGTTGGTGCAAGCCACGGTAAAAGCCAGCAGCATGCCCAGGACTGCGATTAACGGAGTTCGACGTGACATAAGACCTCAGGACTATTCCGACTGCAGCGTTTCGATTGGCGATTTTCCGCCCAGCCGTTTCTATCAGCGATCGAAAAACAGCAACCAGAAATGATTAGACTTTCAGCAGCGCGGCTTCCATTGCTGCTTTCAACAGTGCTTCGGCATTCTTCTTTGGATTACCGCTGCCGAATACGGCGTTGCCTGCTACTAGAATTTCTGCGCCCGCCCGCACCACATCGGCTACAGTCTCAAGCGCCACGCCGCCATCTACTTCGATGCGGTACGACAAGCCGCGTTGCCCACGGATTTCGGCTAAGCGGCGCATTTTGTGCAGCGTAGACGGGATGAATTTCTGCGCCCCAAAACCTGGATTTACCGACATCACGAGCACATAGTCCACAATGTCAAGCACTTCCGAGAGCGTCTCAACCGGCGTCGCCGGATTGACCACGACGCCCGCCTGACAGTCGTGACTCTTGATCAGGTGAAGCGTTCGATTCAAATGCCGAACCGCCTCCTGATGCACCGAAATCCAGTCGGCACCCGCGTCGGCAAATACAGGGATGAACTCATCTGGATTCTCGATCATCAAGTGGCAATCGAGCGGCAATTCAGTCGCCCGACGCAGGGATTTCACTACCGGCGGTCCAATCGTCAGGTTCGGAACGAAGTGGCCGTCCATGATGTCCACATGGATGACGGCGGCACCGCCCTCGCAGGCAGCGCGCACCTGCTCGCCGAGCCGAGCGAAGTCAGCGGAAAGAATCGACGGTGCCAGTTCGATCAAACCAGAACTCTCAGAACCTGATTCCCCTGAATCGGGGGACGAGCCAGAAAATAGCGTGTGGAAATTCTAACACGCGAAATCGCACTACCGGGCACAGAGTTGCGAGCACCGCGGGCCTGGCCGCGAAGGTCAGTTTTTCGCGGCCGGGGCGGTCTTGCCTGCATCCTTCGCGGGTTGCTTCATCATCTCAGCCATCTGGTCCTGCAAGCGCTGGGTCATGTGATCGATGCTCTTGCGCATGAGGGGCATCATCGTTTCCATGGCCTCCGACATGATCGCAGGCATCTCCCGCAATATCTTTTGTCCAGTTGGAGTGGAATAGAAGGCAGTTAGCGCCTCGATATCACCTTTGGTGAAGTGCTTCTGATAGGCGGGCACCATGGCGTCGAGCATCTCGTCGAAAGGCAACTCCTTCATCATCTCGTCCATGGACTTGTTCGTGCGCTCTTCGAAATCCTGTGGAAGCTGATCTTTCGATTTTAAGTACTGTTCATGCACCATATCGTGCATTGGTTTCGACATCGCCTGCACCATCTGCTTCATCATTTCGTGCGAATGAATGGCTTCGAGATATTTCTCGACGTCTTCCTTCGAGGCCGGAGCGTCGGCGGAAGTTTGGGCAAAGCTGGGACACCCCAGGGCGAAGCATAGTGCTACGGCGATGACGAAGCGGTTCACAACAGCACCTCCATAAGCGCCTTCAGGGTAATGCATTGTAGAGGGCTCGTCCATCGGATTCCGGGCGATGCGAGGCCACGTGTTACCCTCGTCCGGCGTGTCATCCCTACCACAATTTGGGCCCGCCGCTTACAGCGTTGCTGCCGTGTTTCTCTGGGGTTCGTCGGACTTCGCCGGTGGCTACGGCTCGCGCCGCGCCAACGCTTTCGTCCTGACTGCGTTCTCTCACCTCTGTGCGTTCGCCCTGATGTTTGCGATCGCGCTCGGACAGCACGGCGTCTTCCCCTCGCGCGCAAGCATTCTCTGGGCACTAGCCGCGGGCGCGGTAGGGGGATTCTCGCTGGCCGTCTTCTACCGCGCACTGGCTTCGGGGCAGATGGGAGTCACGGCGCCGATTGCAGCGTTGCTGGGTGCGGCGATCCCGACTCTCGCCGATATCGCGATGGAGGGCGCGCCCAGTCGCTGGACAGTTGGTGGCTTCGTCCTCGCCATTTTCGCGATCTGGATGATCACCCGCCCGGAACCGTCGGAGCAGACCGACGACACGGGCCATCCAAAAGGTGCGGCCATGGCCGCGCTGGCCGGGGTCGGATTCGCCGGCTTCTACCTCTGCATTCACCAGACGGCGGGCTCGCCGGTTTGGATCGCTGCTATTTCGCGTATCGGATCTTTCACGGCAACGGCGGTCGCCGTGATCGCAACCCGGGCCCCACTCTCAATCGATCGCCAACCTGCCTTCTTGGGCGTGATAGCCGGATTTTTTGACATCACGGCGAGCGCCTTGTTCATCTACGCCAGCCAGCGCGGACGGCTCGACCAAGCCGTCGTAATCACCTCGCTCTATCCCGCCGTGACCGTGATCCTGGCGCGTTTTCTGTTGAAAGAGCACTTCAGCCGCTGGAAATTGATCGGCTTGCTGGCGGCCCTGGCAGCTGTGCCGCTCATCGCTGCGGGGTAGAGGGGCTTCGTATTCTACAATGGAGAATTACAAGATCAAGACTGTTGTAATATGCTTATTATTAATGTTATTCTCTATTCGCGAATAGGGAACAATGGAGCTAAGACCGCAAGACGTAGTGCTCGTCTTAAAGTTGGTGGCGACCGACTCGACCACGTGGAGTTTTTCCGGGTTGGGAAGAGAACTTCTCATGAGCACCTCTCACGCATTCGAGTCTGCCATGCGCGCGGAGAGTGCAAGTTTGCTCAAAATCTCTAAGGCGCCTCCCTCTCCTATTAGGACCCGCGGCGTCCTATTCGAAGCCCAACGCAACAATTTGAAGGAGTTCCTAATTCATGGTGTGAAATACGCATTCCCGGTCGAACTCGGTGGCATTACGCGAGGCGTTCCTACTGCGGAAGGAGCGCCTCCACTTCGTGATCACTTCTCTGACCCGTCGACGTTGGTGCCAGTGTGGCCTTATCCAGAGGGCTCAGTCCGCGGCACCGCGTTCTCTCCGCTCTACAAGAATGTTCCTCAGGCGGCTTTGAGAGACTCGAAGCTCTACGAACTTCTTGCGTTGATTGACGCCATCCGTGGAGGTCGAGCCCGCGAGCGCGAAATTGCAGTTCGCGAACTGACCGCGAGGGTCGACTCGAAGTGAATTCCTCCAGCCAGAATCCGAACTTGGCGCAGCTCGTAGCAATCGCCGCGCAATTGGCCCCGCTGCTCGAGCAAATTGCGTTCGTTGGAGGCTGCGTCACAGGACTGCTCTTGACTGATCCCGCCGCCGCCCCGGTTCGGCCAACCCTCGATGTGGACGCAATTATTGCGATTAGCTCCTATGAGGAGTTCGCACTGCTCGAGAACCGCTTGCGAGAGATGGGATTTCGCCAGCCTAACGTCGAAGGATCGCCAGTTTGTCGCTGGGTGAGTGGCGATCTGATTCTTGATCTGATGCCGACAGATTCTTCGATTCTCGGGTTCAGCAATCGTTGGTATCGTGCCGCCCTTGAGAATTCAATCAGAAGAAGAATCGGCGATTACGACATACGAATCGTGACTGCTCCGTACTTTCTCGCGATGAAGCTGGACGCTTTTCACGGACGCGGAAGGAACGATTTTCGCATGAGCCACGACCTGGAGGATATTGTGACTGTCATCGATGGACGATCCGAGGTCGTTGGCGAAGTCCACCTCGCGTCAGCCGATCTACAGAAGTACCTCAGCGACGAGTTCAGGGCGCTATTATCGAGTCACGACTTTCAGGAAGCTGTGCCCGGGCACTTGCTGCCCGATACTGCTAGCCAGCAGCGCCTCAGTCTGGTATTGAACCGCATGCAGAAGTTGGTTTCGGAACCATAGCCAATGGCCCTGATCGAAGTTCGCAACCTGACGAAGATCTTCCCGCCAAGCGAGTCGCCGTTTGTCGGTAACGCCGGGTTGACGAAGGGAGTGCGCGCGGTCGATGACGTTTCGCTCGACATTCAGGCTGGCGAGACGCTTGGGCTGGTCGGCGAATCCGGCTCGGGCAAGAGCACGCTCGGACGCCTGATCCTTCGCCTGATCGAGCCAACATCGGGGAGCATCCGACTCGAAGGGCGTGACCTGCTTTCAACTGGACGCGCGGAGATGCGCGGTCTGCGCCGCGACCTCCAGATTATTTTTCAGGATCCTTTTGCTTCACTCGATCCCCGCTTTCGCGTCGAAGACATCGTCGCTGAACCACTGATCATCCATGGGGGCGCGAAGCTCGATATTCCCGCCCGTGTCAGTGAGTTGCTGCGCGCAGTCGGTCTCGACGAATCCGCGCGGACGCGCTATCCGCACGAATTCTCCGGCGGACAACGGCAGCGCATCGGGATTGCCCGGGCGCTGGCGCTGCGGCCGAAGTTTGTTGTCTGTGACGAACCCGTGTCAGCCCTTGACGTCAGCGTCGGCGCGCAGATCGTCAACCTGCTTGCGCAGTTGCAGCGCGACTTCGGCTTGACTTATCTCTTCATCTCGCACTCAGTGCCCGTCGTGCGCTATCTCTCGACCCGCATCGCCGTGATGAATCGCGGCAAGATCGTCGAAGTCGGCGACGCGGAGCAGATTACGACTCGTCCTGCGCACGATTACACGCGCAGCCTGCTCGAAGCCACGCCGGAACTACTCGCGTAGCAACTTGCTCATGTAGCAGCAGCCGTCGGCTGTCCGACGAAGCGCAAGCGAGGAGGCCCATGCAATACTTTCCTCATGTCTGCACACCCCGAGCCCGGCTCCGCCCGCGATCTGGTTGAACTGCTTCTCGGCTACGGAATCATCCTGTTCGCAATCTGGACACCGGAGTTCCCGCAGCGCGTTCTCTCTCCGGTAGCGCTCCTCGGGACGCTTGCGATCGTCCTCGCGCGCCGCCCCACGCTCAACGATCTCGGTCTCGGCCGGCGTGGACTGGTGCGATCGCTGTGGATACTTCCTGCAGCTGTACTACTGGCGATCGTAAGCGTAGTGGTCGCCAAGCAGATCGGCACGCTGCACTCGCTCTATAAGGGTGACTTCAAGCACGTGGCTGGATACGTTCTTTGGACGCTCTACCAGCAGTTCCTTCTAAACAACTACTTCATGCCGCGCCTCACGCGATTGCTCTCGAGCGAAGGTGCCGCCGTCAGCGTTGCCGCCATTCTTTTCGCCGCGGCACATCTGCCGAGTCCATGGCTCACCGTGGTTACGCTGGTCTGGGGAGCCGTCTCCTGCGCGTTGTTTCGCCGCTATCGCAATCTCTATGCCTTGGGCCTCGCTCAAGGGCTTCTCGGTCTTTGCTTCGCGGTCTGCGTCCCAGATGCACTTCACCACCACTTGCGAGTTGGATTGGGATACTTACGCTATCACGCAACACCGCCAGCGCCTTGAGTCGGCCCGCACAGCGTAAGTGAGCAGCCCAAACCAAATTGGCGAAGTGTGCTTGCACCGTGAAAGACAATTCGAATGTTTTGTTGCGAATGTTCTGCTGACAAGACTCTCAACTTTTACAAACTTTTACTCATGCCGTGACAATCCATCCGCTTCATGACGCTATAGTTTTTGCGCAACGGTAGCTTGGGGTCAATTTCTCGCTGTACTTCTTTATGAGTTTCAGAGAATTGATTCGCGGCTGCGTGTTCGCAGGGACTCTCCTTTCCATTTTCCCCGCGTGTGGCTCCGCACAGACGAACCCGCCCGGATTCGACGACATAGTCCGAAGGGCGACTGCGGCCCGAGAGCGGGACGACGCTCCTCAAGCAATCTCACTTTACAGTCAAGCAGTGCAATTGCAGCCGGATTGGGCTGAGGGCTGGTGGTTTCTCGGCTCGATGCAGTATGCAAGCGACGCATACGCCGCCGGTCGCGATGCTTTGACCCATTACATTGGTCTCGTTCCAGATGCCGCTCCAGCATGGGCGTTGAGAGGCCTCTGTGAGTTCGAGACTGGCGAATATTCGCAATCCCTGACGGACATTCAACGCGGGCTTTCGTCGGGGGCCGGTAAGGATCCGCAGGCGGAAAAAATTCTTCGCTATCACGAAGCGCTCCTGCTGACGCGCACCGGAAATTTTGACGCAGCATTGCAAGCGTACGCGCCACTTGCGCATGACAAAGTGCCCAACCCGGAGTTTCTGGTCGGCATCGGACTGGCTGGCTTGCGTACTCCTCTCCTGCCGAGAGATCTGAAGGGCGACAAGAAGGACTTATTCAAGACCGCCGGAAACGCCACTTACCTCTACCTCTCGGGAGACGAGACGGCCGCGAGAAAAGAGTTCCAGAACTTATTTGAGCATTTTCCGACGACCGAAAACGCGCACTATCTGTTCGGCTCTCTCTTATATCCGACGCACCCCGACCACGCGATCCGGGAGTTCAACCGTGAGTTGGAGATCTCGCCTTCCAATGCATCCGCGCAGCTGATGGTGGCGTGGGATTCGCTCATGCATGACGACTTTCCCACCGCGCTCACGTTCGCCAAGAAAGCCGAATCCGCAGAGCCGTCGTCGCCCGCCGCCCAACTTGTGCTCGGACGCGCATTGGTTGAAACCGGCGACATCAAGGATGGCATTGGATTACTGGAAAAGGAGTTGCAGGTTGAGCCGGACAATCTTGAGGTCCATTTCGCACTGGCCAAGGCTTATTCCAAGTCCGGCCGTAAAGACGATGCGCGAAGGGAGCGCCTGCTGTGCTTCCAGATGGAGAGGACCGCGAAGGACCAACAGGCGCGCCGCTAGCGTACTTGTGTTCTTAATCTGGCTGGTGTGGCTGCCGGCTGCGGCGCAGCAGCAACCGGAGAACTCAGCCTCGGCCTGCGCGCACTGCCACGCCGTGCAAGCGGCAACTCAGCCGCAAACGCCCATGGGACGCGCAATCGAACTGCCCGGCGCCAATCCCACACTGAAGGCGCATCCAAGAATGATTTTTCGCAAGGGAGCGTACTCCTACACGGTCGAAACTGTCGGCGACAAGAGCACCTACACGGTCACGGACGGCACCAGTACGATCTCCGTGCCCATTCGGTGGAGCTTCGGCACCGGTGGGCAGACCTGGGTCCTCGAACGCAATGGCAAGCTCTACGACAGTTTGGTGAGCTTCTACCCAACCATCAATGGCCTCGATATCACAATGGGCGAGGAACGAATTACTCCACACACCGTGGAAGAAGCTATGGGACGAGAGTTGTCGCGCCAAGAAACCAAGGCCTGCTTTGGTTGCCATGCGACCAATGCAATAACCGCCCGCAGGTTGACGCTGGCGTCCTTGCAACTTGGGGTGACGTGTGAGCATTGCCATGTTGGCACGAATGCCCATTTGCTCGACTCGATGCAGGGCCAGTTCGATTCCGCGCCGCCCAAGCTTGGAAAATTATCCTCCGAGGACATCTCCAACTTCTGTGGCCAGTGTCATCGCACCTGGGAGGCGGTCATGCGAGGTCACTTCGAAGGAGAAATTAACGTACGCTTCCAGCCCTACCGCCTCGCTAATAGCCAGTGCTTTGACGGGGCCGATCCCCGCATTAGCTGTCTCGCATGCCACGACCCGCACCAGGACGTTGTGCGTCAGGATTCTTCTTACGATCCTAAATGTTTGGCTTGCCACTCGACTTCCGGGCAGCGCTCCCCCGCGGCGGCTACACCTGCGGGAGTTCATTCCTGTCCAGTGGCAAAGAGCAATTGCGTGAGCTGCCATATGCCGAAAGTGAACCTTCCTGGCGGGCACATGGCGTTTACAGATCATCAAATTCGCATCGTGCGCCCTGGCGAGCCTTATCCCAACTAGCGATTGATTCTAGAACCACAGCCACCACAACCAATCTACAAAGGTGTGAGTGATTGCTGACGCGGGCACGCGGTGTCGTTCGCGCCACGCCCGGCCATAGAAGATCCCCGCGATTGTCGCCAACAAAACGTAACGCCAATTGAAATGCGCGGATCGTTTGTTGAAGTGCGATAGGCCGAACAGCATCGATGCGACGATTAAGGCGGCTGTGTTTCCCAAACGCCTTTCCAGAAGATTCTGTACCCAAGCCCGAAAGAAGAGTTCCTCGGGCAACGCGACGAAGACAAAAATGCCAGCCCAGCTCAGAGCCGCTTTGCCAATCGCAGGCAGGTTGCTGTGTGGATGGATAAATCCGAGCGCCAGTCCAAGCGCCACGACCGCAGGCGCGAAGAACGCGAGTTCACGCAGGCCAGTTTTCCAGTCGCTCCAGTGCAGGTGAAAATCGAAGCCGGTTCCTGTGAGTTTGCGGATGGCTAGAAATCCATACAGACCGGCATCCACAAGAAGAATCTTGCCGAGAGCTTGCAGACCGCCTGGCCACGCCGAATCGAACCAGCGCAAATCGACCGCGACGCCAAGAGTAAGCAGGATGACGGCATCGCGCCAGTTGCCCAGTTGCTGTGGATCCGCTGCCGCGGCTCGCGCCAGCAGCCATGCGATCACGACCGGCAGAGCTGCATACAACGCGAACCAGTCCCAGCGGAAAATGTTTCGCGACAACGCAATGACGAGATATGGCGCCACCAATAGAGAAGGTAGAGCCAGGCGCGCGGCAGTGGGCAGGCGCTCGACCGCCCGCGCCAGGCGCTCCGAAGCGAACGCAAAAGCGACTGCTGGCGCAAGCTCCAGCACAAACACGGCAATCGCCGCCGGTGTCCCGTTCTGCATAGGATCATCTTAACTGGGGAGCGGATCGCGTCGCGGCTTGTCGTCTGGCGCGGTTGGCTCTTGTTTCGGGCCGAGGCTCCGGCTAGAATTCCCTCGACTTATTCCAGGAGGCAATCATGGCCGCCGCTCCGGTCTTGCCCGCTTCGTCTGCTCCTACGCCCCAACCCGCGCCGCTCTCCCAGGGCGCGCGCATCATCGACACGTTCGTTGCACCTTCGAAAACTTTCACCGACATCAAGCGCAGCGCGAGTTGGTGGCTGCCCTGGATACTTATCTCGATTGTTGCCCTGGCCTTTAACGTGACGGTGGGCAGGCAGATCGGCTTTGACCAGGTAGCACGAAATGCGATCGAGAAATCGCCGAAACGATCCCAGGCCTTCGACAGACTCGCGCCCGACCAGCAGGCGGCGCAATTGAGAGCGATTAGCGCCGGCAATAAATATGGGTCTTATGCGGCTCCGGTTCTTCTGTTGCTTTTCTGCTTGATTGCGATGCTTCCACTCTGGGTGACCTTGAAGTTGATGGGTGGCGAGACCACATTTGGGCAAGCGTATTCCATCGTAATGTATTCGTGGCTCCCGGGGCTTATTGGAGCCCTGCTGGGCTTGGTATCGTTGTTCGCAGGAGTCAATCCGGAAGGTTTCGACATTCAGAATCCGGTAGGAACCAATGTCGGCTATTACCTTGACGCGGAGACTGTCGGCAGATTCGCAAAGGGATTGGCATCTGGGCTGGACGTGTTTGTGATCTGGACGCTGATCCTGATTGGTGTCGGTTTCGCCTGCACGAGCAAAATCAAGCGCTCTACCGCGATCACTGTAGTCGTGCTTTGGTATCTAGTCTTCAAAGTAGGCGCTTCCGCATTGGGCGCTCTGTAAGCGTTAGCCTGCAATCGCTTCGATCGCGCGCACGATCTCTGGCGGCAGTTCGAGGGTGAGGCTCGCCAGATCCTGCTTCATGTGCTGGGCGTTCGTCGTACCCGTGAGCGGCAGCATCCCGACGGCGCGTGCAAAGCTGAATACAGTTTGGGCGACCGTCGCATTCAGCTGCGTCGCGAGTTCGATCATCGGAGGATGTTGCAGCACTTCGGGATTCGCGGTGAGCAAAGAGAATCCCTGATAGATCATTTTGTTTTCACGGCAGAACTGCCGCACTTCGCGATCCCATCCCATGCGCGCAAAACAGCGATTCTGCACAAACGTCGGCAGTTCCTCGTGCCGGCCCTTCATCTCGTGTAAGTGTTCGAGCGAGACATTGCTCACTCCGAGCAGGCGCGCGCGCCCTGCGTCGCGATCCTTCCGCATCGCCTCCCAAACCTCAACGTCCGCGTCGCTCCACTCGTAGCCGGAAGCAGGCCCATGCAGCACGAAGCTGTCGACGTAGTCCGTGCCGAGATGCTCCAGCGAACTGGCTAACGATTGCGCGACCTGACCCGCGAGTGGTGCCGTCGGATCATAGGGCAGGCGGTGATCCTGTCCCCGCTGGTACGTGAATTTCGTTTGCAGGAAAAGATCGGAGCGCGCCACCACACCGGCGCGATAGGCCGCCGCGAGGCCCTCTCCGACTCCGGCCTCGAAGTAATGTCGCCGCTGATTGGCCGTGTCGATAGCCCGAAACCCGGCGCGCAGCGCGAGTTCCGTTAGTTCTGCGGTGCGAGCTTCCTTCCAGGCGGTGCCGTAAATAAAGTTGGGAACGAGTGAGGAGGTGGACACAGCCATCATTGTGGCACGAGCAACCAACACCAAACCGCAGACGACGCAGAGGATTTCCCTGTGAAACTCTGTGTCCCCTGTGGTGAAAGCTCTTGCTCGTGACAACCCTCCCAGTCGCCATCGTATATATTGGAACTCCTCAGGAGGCTTTCCGTGAAACGTTCACTCGCCGTCGCTTTTCTTTTCGCCTACGCCGCGACCGCCGTCCTTGCCCAATCTGCAGCTTCGAAGGCGGCCGCACCAGCCGCTGCTGACGAATCAACAAAAGATCCCGTCGCGAATTCACTCCGCATCCTGCTGCAGCGCTCGCAGAACAACACCATCGGCGCCGTGGAAGCCATGCCGCCCGACAAGTTCTCCTACAAGCCCACCGCTGATCAGATGCCTTTTGCACATCTGGTCGTGCACATCATCGGATTCAACAATTCTTTCTGCGCCAAGGCGGCGGATGTTCCCGCACCGAAGGTAGAAGAGTCCAAAGAGAGCGACTCCAAGGATCAATTGGTGGCCGCAGTGAAGGCTTCCTACACATTCTGCGGCGATGCGCTCAGCAAGATGGACGACTCGAAACTGGGCGAAAGCATTGAATTATTCGGTGGCCGGAAGGCCCCGCGCGCCATGGCGGCGCTGATCTTAGCCAGCGGTTGGGCCGACCACTACGGAGCAGCGGCGATGTATCTCCGCCTGAACGGAATTCTGCCGCCGAGCGCGCAGCCGAAGAAATAGATCCTACAGTGAGCACTCAGGCTGGTGCGGTTTACCTGTCGATCTGCACTAATTCGTTCGCTGGGGAACCGGCAGGAACCGCAGGCGCGGGATTCTGCGGCGCGCGCCAGGAATCGAAGATCGAGACCTGGTGCACGCACGACACCGTGCAGTGCGGCGCGCAGGACTTCTCGGTGAGATATTCGCGGCGCAGGTCGTCGCGCGTGTAGGTCGCGAGAGGCACTCCAGGATATCCGCGCTGCTGCGAGCAGTAGTGCACGAGTCCGTCTTCGCAGATGTAGAGATAGCGCGCGCCCGCGCGGCACCGCCAGTCGTTGGGTAAGCCCTTCGCGATGTTGTCCTGAAAAGCGTTGATGCGGGTAAAGCTGCTTTTCTCCATCGCCTGCATCTCGTGATAAATGCGGCGCTCTTCATCACCCAGCGGCTGCAACTGGCCGCTGCCATCGTGGATGATCCCGATCGTCGAGGTGAATCCGAGTTCAATCGCGCGCTTGCCGATCACCAGCGCATCCTGCGGGTGGGGAATCCCTCCGCCAACCACCGAATTAATATTCACATGAAAGTCGGCGTGCTCGGCCAGCAACTGCAGCTTCTTGTCCAGCACTTTCAGGCTCTTCTTTGAAACCTCGTCGGGATTCACGTTGTCGATGGAAATCTGCAGCCACTCGAGCCCTGCTCGATTCAGCCGCTGAATGCGCTCTGCGACCAGCAGATATCCGTTCGTGATCAGTCCGGCAATCATGCCATTGGCGCGAATGCGGCGAATGACGTCGTCGAGTTCAGGATGCATGAGCGGCTCGCCGCCTGAAATCGTGACCACCGCGGTGCCCAACGCACCGAGTTTGTCGATGCGCCGATACATTTCCTCGATCGGCACCGGCTTCGAAACATCGTCAAACTCATTGCAATAGGTGCAGGCCAGATTGCAGCGGCGCATTGGGATGATGTGCGCCAGAAGCGGGTGGTCGCTGGAAGCAAGCGCGCGCACCGCCATATTCGCCCCCCGCAGGTTGCGGTGTAGGGCTTTAGCTCGCCGGCGCAGAGTTGTGAGTAGAGATGGCATGCTTAGTGGCTAATTCACTATTACAGCATAGGGCACGTCCAAGTGCATGCCCGGCAGCAGTATTTGGTAGATTCGGCGGGTTAAATGGCGAGCCCGCAGTCGTTTGCGGCCTTTCCGCCGATTCGTTGCCATCAACCGATGAGTTCGTGTCCTGCCCTTTGCAGCGCGCTGATAGCCCGCTCGACGAACTCCTCCTGAATCAGCACATAGTCGGTGTCATAGGTGGAGATCGCGAAGATTGGGACACCGTTGTCGGAGAGCGGTTCGATGAACGATAACAGAACTCCGGTCAGCGAAAATGGAATCGGGCCTTCGAGCTTCAGGCACGTCCAGCGGTGAGGAGACTGCACGTCCGGCGGAAGGTTTGGGCTCGGGCAGACGACAGATAATTCATCAGACGTACGAGTGACCGACGTAAACTCGCCGTTCGTCGCCCAGTCGGGAACGGGTGCCTCGGGCGCGAGGCGCACGACGGCGTAGGTTCCGGGCAGTTGGCGGAATTTGAGATGGTGACGTTGCGCCACAGGCCAGCTATCCTTCTACCGCCTTGCGCAGCGCCGCTCGTGCCAGAATGCGCGTCGAGTCCAGCATGGGCAGCGGCGAAGACTCTGGAGTCATCAGCAGCGGAATTTCCGTGCAAGCCAATGCCACGGCGTCGCAGCCCTCGTCTTTGAGGCTACGAATCAATTCTGTGAAATACGCCTGCGTGCGAGGCTGGAAATTTCCATGGACCAGTTCGTCAAAGATGAGGCGGTGAACGCGTTCGCGCTGCTCCGCTGGTGGGACACGGTGTTCGATCCCGGCCGCTTTCAGCGTCTCGCGATAGACCGGACCATCCATCAGCGAGCGCGTGCCGAGTACGCCGAGCCGCTTGTAGCCATGCCGCTTGGCTTCATTCGCAACCTCGACGGCAATGTGTAGCCAGGGACGCGGCGACCGGTGCGCAACCAGATCGAAAGCCTGATGCACGGTGTTGACCGGCGCGATCAGGAAATCAGCGCCAGCCTTGGCCAATTTTTCGGCAGACGAAAGCATCAGTTCGGCGACGCCAGCCCAGTCACCGTCCTCAATGTACTTCACATATTGAGCGAAGGGATGGCCGTGCATCGACACTTCAGGATGATTGTAGGGGCCGACCAAGTCTGCGCCTTCAACGCAGATCGTGCGGTAGCAGAGCGCTGCGCCCTCCGCACTGCAAGCGACAATGCCGATATGTAACATTCCGGGATCTGGTGGTGGATTGATTCGGGGTACTCAGGCCTTCGGTCCCACGCCGAAGACCCATCGCCCGAAATCGAACCACGAATTCCAGCTTTTGATTGTAGCCGGAGCCGTGGCGTACGGACTGGCATCGCGGTAGCGCTTCTCGAATTCTTCCCGCGTGCAGATGGTTTTGACATCGGTGACACGGTCAATCGCCAGGATGCCGTCGAGGTGATCGATTTCGTGTTGCAGAAGTTCGGAAAGATTGCGATCGTCTCCGGCATCGAACTCCAGGATTTCGCCTTCGAGATTCTGGTATCGAACCGTAATCTGGCGGCGTCGTTCGACCTGCATGAAAATCGACAGGAAGCTCAGGCACGCGTCCCACACGACGATTTTCTCGTCGCTGCACTCGATGATCTCAGGATTGACGAGCGGCCAAGGCTCGACGCCCGGAAGCTTGAGAAAGATCACGCGCTGCAGAACGCCGATTTGCGGTGCGGCAATGCCCCGTCCATAGCCGGTGTTGGAGCGCCAGTAGGCGAGCGTGTCGCGCAAGTCTTGCGCCAGGTCGTGGATCTCTTGCCCGGCAGGATCTTCCACCGGGAGAGCTTTTTCTCGCAGCAGTGGGTCGCCGAGTTGGAGCAGCGGACGAACAGACATACGCCGTTTCCGAAAGCCGATTTTCGCGTGACGATTCTACACCAGGATGGCAAGGGGGATAGGTTCTGCCGCGCGGGTGCCCGAGATCATTGACAGAGGAATACCGGAACATTCGCGCGGTCACTACCTCGCGGCGGCGGCGTCAAACAGGCTTAGCAGCTCCAGTTTCTTATCCGCCGGCAGGAACGACGCCTCGAACGAGTTCCGCGCCAGTTCGCGAAGGTGCTCGTCGGTGAATCCAAAGGTGTCCTGCGCGAGTTGATATTCGCGAGACAACGTAGTGCCGAACAATGCAGGATCGTCGGTGTTAAGTGTGACCATCACGCCCTGATCGAAGTAGTTTTTCGTGGGATGCTCGGCGGCCGACTTGCACACTCCTGTGCGAAGGTTGCTGGTGATGCAGAGTTCAACCGGAATCTGGCGCTGGGCGAGTTCCTCGATCAAATCGGCATCCTGTGCGGCAGAGAGACCGTGCCCAATCCGCTCGGCGTGCAGGTTGAGCGCGCCCCAGATCGACTCCGGCGGCCCAGTCTCGCCCGCATGCGCGGTCAGGCGGAGGCCGTTGTCTTCGGCGTATCCATAAACGCTGCGGAAAAGTTCCGGCGGAGCCTTCAACTCGTCTCCTCCAATGCCGACCCCAACCACGTGGCGATCCTGGTATCGCACCGCCAGCTCGAAGACTTTCTGCGCCTCTTCCACACCGAAGTGTCGCGTCGCATCGAAAATCCACAGCAGGGAGACGCCGAAGTCGCGTGCGCCTCGCGCGCGTCCGCGATCGAGCCCTTCGAAAATGGCGGCGAAATCCTGCTTGCGAAACAGGCACACGCCCACCGCAACATAGACTTCCGCATGCAGAACGTTTTCTTCTTTCAGCCGCTGCATGAGGCGGTAGGTGATGAGTTCGTAGTCGTCAGGTCCGCGGAGGTGCGCGCTAACCTCTTTAAACGCCATCAGGAAACTCTGGAAATCGGCGTAGCGGTAGAGTGCCTGGACCTCGGCGAGTGTGGCCCGGTCGCCATGACGCTCGCGGAGTTCGAGCAACGTCGCTGGTTCGACCGCGCCCTCCAGATGCAGATGCAACTCTGCCTTGGGTAGCTGACGGATGAAGGCATTGGGCGAACGGTCGGGCGTCGACGGCATAAGGTGATTGTAGTTTCTTGCCCGAGGATTTGCGAGAGACGTGCGAACCTCCGATGCCAGAGATTCCGTGGAGTACAATCCCATGTTCTTCGATTCGACCTTCCGGGAGAAAACATAATGAACGCGAAGATGATCCGCACGGTACTGGTTGTGTGGGCGATGTTAGCCGCTTCGTTGGCGCTGTTTGGCGCATCGTCGCCGCAAGTAAAAACCGCTTCCGGTGTCGTTGAGGGAAAAACTGAGGGCGCGGTTCACGCATTTCTCGGAATCCCCTATGCCGCGCCGCCAGTCGGTGATTTGCGCTGGAAGCCGCCGGTGCCCGCCGCAAAGTGGAGCGGAGTCCGCAAGGCTACCGAGTTCGGTGCGCATTGTCTACAGGGGAACGTATATGGCGATATGGTCTTTCGCGATTCGGGCGGCAGCGAAGATTGTCTGTCGCTGAATGTATGGGTCCCTGCGAAGCCAGCGAGCGCAAAGTTGCCCGTGATGGTGTGGATATATGGCGGCGGCTTCGCCGCGGGAACCACCTCAGAGGCGCGGCAGGACGGCGTGCACCTCGCGCAGCATGGCGTCATCGTTGTCTCGATGAACTACCGCCTGGGAGTGTTTGGTTTCTTCGTCCATCCGGAACTCGCGAAGGAGTCCGGACACAATTCCGCCGGCAACTACGGACTACTCGACCAACTGGAAGCGCTGAAGTGGGTGCATCAGAACATCGCCGCATTCGGAGGCGATCCGGACAATGTCACCATCTTCGGTGAGAGCGCGGGATCGTTCTCGGTGAGCGCACAGATGGCGTCGCCTCTGGCCAAGGGCCTGTTTCAGAAAGCGATTGGCGAGAGCGGCGCGGCATTTTTCAGTGGAGGATTGTCGTTCGACCCACTGTCGCAGCGCGAAGAGAAGGACGTGAAGACCGTCAGCACGAAACTGGGAGTGAGCACGCTCGCTGAATTGCGAGCGATCCCGGCGCAGAAGCTGCTTGCCGCTTTCGCGCCACCGCAGTCCCCGGGATTCGATTTCGGGCCTGATGTCGACGGATATTTTCTCCCGGAGTCCGCGCCAGCCATCTTCGCCGCAGGAAAGCAGAACGACGTCCCGCTGCTTGCGGGATGGAATCAGGATGAAGGAAGTTTTGAAGTGGTATTCAATCCACAGAAGCCAACAGCCGACAGCATGAAAGCGAACGCGCAGAAGGAATTCGGCGACAAAGCAGCGGAATTCCTCAAACTGTATCCGACCGGCACCAACGACCAACTGCAGCGTTCCGCCCTGGATTTCGCGGGCGACCAGTTCATTGCTTTCTCGACCTGGGAGTGGATGGAGGAGCAGTCGAAAACCGGCAAGCAGCCCATCTATCGCTACCGGTTCGACCTGGGCCCGCCGTCTTCGAACCCGAACGCGCCGAAACTCGGCGCCTATCACTCGGCAGAAATTGAATATGTCTTCGGACAGCTCGATTCGAAGACCGACGTGCCGTGGCGTCCCGAAGACCGTCAACTCAGCGAGGAGATGCAAAAATACTGGTCAAACTTCGCACGGAGCGGAGACCCGAACGGCCCCGGCTTGCCCAAGTGGCCGATGTATTCCGCAGGCGACGGCTGGCCGGTGATGTTCCTGGGTGCGAAGTCGGCCGCACATAAAGACGATCTACGGGAGCGGTATTTGTTCTTGGAGAGGGCTTGGGCGAAGTAAAGACTCGCCCGTTATTCGCCTGAAACTCGCGCTGATGTCAGTCGGGGATCCTTCTTCGTTCAGGATGACAACGCGATTTTGCTGACAGCTGAGAGCTGACAGCTTGCCTCCAGCTATTTCTTCGCGAACTCGCTCCGGTGCCGGCTGTAGAAGATGTAGATCAGGAGGCCAATGAAGAGCCAGACCACGAAACGCACCCACGTGATGACCGTCAGTCCGGTCATCAATCCGCCGCAGAGAATGATCGAGATCAGCGGGAACCATGGCACCAGCGGCACCTTGAATATGCGCGGGCGATCCGGCTGAGTGCGGCGCAGAATGATCACGCCGAGTGACACCAGGACGAATGCGAACAGCGTCCCGATGTTCGACAAATCTGCAGCGTCGCTGATTGCGAAAATTCCCGACGGAATGCCGACCACGAATCCGGCAATCCACGTCGACACATGCGGCGTCTGAAATTTGGCGTGAACCTTAGAAAAAAGTTTCGGGAACAGGCGGTCCCGCGACATGGCGTACCAGATGCGCGCCTGGCCATATTGGAAGACCAGCAGCGACGAGATCATTCCCGTCAGCGCGCCAATCACAATGATCGACCGCGACCAGCGGCTGGCGCCTAGAACCTTCAGAGCGTACGCAACCGGCGCTTCAGCAGCCTCGCCGGAAACGAAGGTCGTGTACTTCATCATACCCAACAGCACGACCGACACGCCTACGTAAAGCAGCGTACACACAATCAAAGATGCAATGATGCCGAAGGGTAAGTCTCGCTGGGGATTCTTCGCCTCCTCAGCAGCAGTGGAGACTGAGTCAAAGCCGATGTAAGTGAAGAAGACGATGGCGCCGCCGGTCACGATGCCGCCGAAGCCGGAGGGCGCGAACGGCTTCCAGTTGCTCGTGTGCACCAGCGCTCCGCCAACCACAAGAAAGATCAGGATGGCGCCAATCTTGATCGCCACCATGATGTTATTGGCTTCGGCTGATTCGCGAATGCCGCGCACCAGCAACACCGTCAAAATAAAAATGATGAGAAACGCGGGAACGTTGAAGTAAGCGCCCGTCCAGTGTCCCGACTCCCAAACAGGCGTCGACCACTTGTCCGGCAGGTTGAGGCCAAACGACGAGAGTTGCGCCTTCGTGTAGGCGCTGAACCCGATCGCGACGACAACATTGCTGACAACGTATTCGAGGATCAGGTCCCATCCGATGATCCATGCGAAGATTTCGCCGAGCGTCGCGTACGAATACGTGTACGCGCTCCCGGCGATTGGAATCATCGATGCCAGTTCCGCATAGCACAGGCCAGCGAAGCTGCACGCAATCGCCACTAGAAAGAATGAAATGGCGATCGACGGCCCGGCCGGCGGGCGACCGTGCATCAGCACTGCCGCCGTGCCTCCTCCGCGCAGAAAGTTCACGATAATGTCGAGTACCTGCGCGTGCAGGATCGACGGCGCCTGGAAGTATTCTCCAGCGGCCGCCGTGCCCGTAAGCACGAAGATTCCCGAGCCGATGATAGCGCCGATGCCCAGCGCCGTGAGCGACCACGGGCCCAGCGTTTTTTGCAGCTTTTGCCCGGGAGCCTCAGATTCGGAGATCAGCTTGTCGATGGACTTGCAACAGAAAAGCTGGTTGTCGGAAGTACGGATGACTGCAGCGGGCTCCGTCGTGGGTTGTGACAAGCGGTTGTGGTCTCCTGAATTCAGCTGTCGGCTACCAGCACTCAGCTTTCAGCCAGCGGTTCCTACCAAAGCGCTTGACTGAGTGCTGAGTGCTGAATGCCAATTGCTGTTTCTACCGCTTCGCCTGGCCGCGGGCCAACTTCTTGACCTTGGGCTTCTTCGATCCGCGTGGATAATCGCGCGGCTTCAGCGGCTTTTCCGCCTTGCGCTTCTTGCGGGCGGTGCGTTTGGCTTTCTTGCGTTCTTCGGTCGTCAGTTTTGATGTGTTTGCCATGAATCCTTTTTAAATTGTGTAATTTGGTAATTGAGCAATTCAGTAATTGAAATCCCATCAGAATGGGGCGGGAGAAAATTTCTCAATTACTCAATTACTCAATTTACCAATGACTCAATGCCCTAGGCCCGCTCCAACTGGGCGTACTTCTCCACCAGCTTCTTTAATCCGAAGCGAGGGAATTGTACCGTAATCTTGGCTTCTTCGCCTTCTCCTTCGCGCTGGTAGACCGTGCCTTCGCCGTATTTCGGATGGCGAACCCTCTGCCCCGGACGGAATCCGCGCTTGCCGGTGGGCTCTTCGACTGGAGTCTTTGGAAGCGTGAATTTCTTGCCGCGGCTCGCGAAAAACTCGGCGATGTTCTCGATCGAGTTATAAGCGCGCGCCGGGAGCGTTGGCTTCTGCCGATTTTGTGCCGCAGGTGCGCCGCCATGCCAGGCAACGCTTTGGTCTTCGTCCTCGTAGGAATAGTGGACGCTTTCAGCGCCTGCGGTGCTTCGCCCCGCTGGACGGGCGAATGCTCCTGTCCCCACACGAGCCGAACTGGACCTGCGACTTCCTAATTCTTCCAGCAGTGGGGCGGGGACTTCCTCCAGAAATCGTGACGGAACGCTTGCCTCTGGCAAATCCGTCCCGTATCGGCGGCGATAGACCGCGCGGGTCAGGATGAGCTGATCCATCGCCCGAGTCATGCCGACATAGCAAAGGCGGCGTTCTTCCTCGATGTCTTCAGGAACGAGCATTGTGCGCGAATGCGGGAAGAGTCCTTCTTCCAGTCCGCTGAGGAACACCAGAGGAAACTCCAGACCCTTGGCGGCGTGCAAGCTCATGAGCGTGATCTGCGCCCGCTCGTCGTAGTCGTCAGCGTCGGCCACGAGCGCCGCGTGGTCGAGGAACTGATCGAGAGTCTCCGCGCGGTCGCGTGAATCCATCGCGGCGTTGACCAGTTCGCGCAAGTTCTCGATGCGGGAGAACGCCTCAGGCGTGTCTTCCTCCTCCAGCAGCTTGATGTACCCCGTGCGGTCAATCAGAAATTTAAGGATGTCGGCCGTACTGACGGTAGGCACGGGAAATGAATCCGCTGCCGGAGGCTGGGTAGCATCGCTAGGCTGGGCAGCGCCGGCGTCCCGCCGGCTGTCGGGGGGGCGTCCCGCCCCCGAATCTTCGTCGTCAGCGGATTCCTCTTCTGCCGCTCCGAAATCAAACGAGAAATTCCCAAACTCCATCGGATCAAAGGCCGTAGCATCCTCAGGCTCCGACTCATCACCCGAAGCCTGCGCGGCAATGTCCGCGACGGGCCCTGGCGCTCGCAATTCCGTAGTCTGCACAGACGAAGAAGTTCCCTCTAACTGCTCAACGAAAGTTCCCGCCAGCATCGCGCGCGCGTCTTCAATCAATTGCTGAAAACTCTTCAATGACGCCAGAGCCCGCGGCGGCAAGAGCTGCCTCCGAATCGCTTCTCCAATCGCTCCCCACAGCGACAATCCCGTCTCAAGCGCCAGATTTTCCAGCGTGTCGATCGTGCCCTTACCGATGCCGCGAGTCGGTGTGTTCACGACGCGCAGTAGCGAAATCGAATCGTCCGGATTGTGGATGACTTTCAAGTACGAGATCATGTCCTTGATCTCGGAGCGCTCGTAGAACGAGAATCCGCCGACCACTTTGTACTTGAGTCCATAGCGGCGCATGGCCTCTTCAAACAATCGCGACTGCGAGTTCGTGCGATAAAGCACCGCCGCTCGCGGAGTCTCGCCATGCTCCGTCGCAGCGCGCAAATATTTCGCGATGTGATCTGCGGCGAACAGCGCCTCGTTCTCGCCGTCCGGCGCTTCGTAGTATCCGAGCTTGGTACCGCCCTGCCGCGCCGTCCACAGGTTCTTGCCTTTGCGCCGAACGTTGTTTGCGACCACCGCTGACGCCGCCTGCAAAATGTTCTGCGTAGAGCGGTAATTCTGCTCAAGCCGGACGATCTTCGCCTCGGGGAAATCGTGCTCAAACTCCAGAATGTTCCGAATGTCCGCCCCGCGCCACGAATAAATCGACTGGTCTTCATCACCCACGGCGCACACGTTGTGACGCTCACCCGCCAGCATCCGCATGAGTTCATACTGCGGGCGGTTCGTGTCCTGATATTCGTCGATCAGCAAATACTGAAAGCGCCGGTTGTAATACTCGCGCACCTGCGCCGCGGATTTGAGCAGCCGCACCGCTTCGAGCAACAGATCATCAAAGTCGAGCGCGTTGGCTTTTCGCAGTTCCTTGCGATATTCCTCGTACAGATGCGCGATTTTCTCCGTCTTCGGATCGGCCGACTGCAGGTAGAGTTCCTGCGGATCGAGCATGTGATTCTTCGCCCACGAAATGCGGCCCAGCACGGTGCGCGGCGTGAGTTGCTTGTCGTCGAGGCCGAGACGCTTCATCACCCCTTTGACCACGGCCTGCTGGTCGCTTTCGTCGTAGATGACGAAATTCTTTGTGTGTCCGATTGGAGGCTGCCCCGTCACCGTCGACGGAATTCGCAGCGCCTCAATGTCGCGTCGCAATACGCGCACGCAGAAGGAATGAAAGGTTGAAATGACCGGCTTCGCGATGCTCAGCCCGCCAACCAACTTGTCGACACGCTCGCCCATCTCGGCCGCAGCCTTGTTGGTGAACGTCATGGCCAGAATCGATTCCGGCATCACGCCCTTATGCTCGATCAAATAAGCGATGCGGTACGTGATGACGCGCGTCTTTCCGCTCCCCGCCCCGGCAAGGATCAGCACCGGCCCTTCGGTCGTCTCGACGGCCTCGCGCTGCTGCGGATTCAGTTGGTCCAGAAAAGACAATGCGGAAGTGGCTCCGGTGGTGATGCTTCAATTTTACAGGGGAATCGAGAAGCGCGAATTGACGATTTGCGATTGCAGATTGCCGATTTCCAGATTGGAATGCGCCGAAAGTCAGGCGTGATGCCTAGCGCGCTGCCTTGCACTCCGCGCAAGGGCAAATCTCACGCAGCAACTTCCACGAATAGATGCCCAAATCGTGATCGTCGTTCCAGGTGAACTTGATCGCGTACTTGCCGACGCCTTCCGCGGAAACCGGCTTCGCCGTCGGCTTGAACATTGGCAGCATACCGGGCGCGGGCTTCTGCGGATCACCCGGACACCGGCCTGACTTTTCCCGTTCTTCGTTGCACATGGCGCAAGGGCAGGCGTCGCGCAGATAGACGAAGCCATAATGCGAGACGTGACCATCATTCCACTCGATGTCGACGCCCGTGCCCGTGGTCAGATTCACCTTTACGGATTTGGGATCGCTAGCCGCGGTGGGCGATTGAAGCGGGGACTGCATGGAATCAAGTATCGCATAGCCGCGACCGACGGGAACTGCCCGTCTCGGGCTCACTCAGGGCGCGATGGGTCCTTTCGAAGCCAGTAACGTAATGATCTCCGCGATCGTAAGAAACACGGCGTAACTGGCGAACAGGAACGCGCCATATCGCCCAGCCGTCGCCGGATGCATCCGGGGCATGAAGCGCGCAAAGTCGGAAAGAAGCACAGCTTCCCCGAACATTCCTGGAAGTGCGATCAGCACCGCCGCCGCGGACCATTCTGCCGCGACGATGTGACGCCACTTCAGCAGCAGGATGCAGACGACCGCCGTCACTAACGGCGTGATCACAAAATTGATCCAGTAACGCTGGCTGCTCCCTTCAAATACGTGCTGACCGCGGAACTCGTACAGAATCGTTCCGACGACCCAGAAGCCGACGCCAAAAAGGCCGAGAACCAATTTATCCTGTGAGGTCATAGGTCACTCCCCGAGTGCTGGATGTGATGTACCAAATGGTACAGTTCATCTTGTACCACATGGTACATTAGAGAGCAAGATGCCGCCGAAGAAAAAACAGCGCCGCAACCGGGAACAACTGTTGGGCGCATGCCTCGCCGCTTTCATCCGCGCCGGTACGCTGGACCTCAGCCTCGATCACCTGGCCGAAGCCGTCGGAAGCAGCAAGCGCATGCTGGTCCACTACTTCGGTAGCCGGGATGCCCTCGAAGAAATGGCGATGTCGTTATTGGAAGACCGGCTGCGGACGCAATTTCGCGCGGGAGCATTCCCGACCGGCGCGTCCCTGCAGTCGGTTGTCTGGGCATTATGGGATCAGACGACCAGTGCCGAGTCGCGAGGCGTCGTCCAATTGGCTATGGATCTGACCCGGCGAAGTTGGAGCGGATCGGAGAGGGCCAAGAGATTCTTCGAGGAACAGCAGCGGCTTTGGGCTGATATGCTGCGAGAGTTCCTGCCCGATGCCTTGGCTGTTGAGACTCTGCTCCAGTTGTTCCAGGGCGCGATGCTCATCTATCTGGTAACCGGAGATCGAGAACGGGGAAGACGGGCTCTTGATCGCTGGATCTCACTTGAGGAGGCTGGCAGACGGAACGAGCGGCACAGAAGGCCGTCGGGACCGAGTCGACGGAAGCAAGATGACGAAGACGGAAGGTGAGAGCTCCCGTCAAAGACTGACGCTGGGTTTGCCCAATCCAGCCAAGTTCCTGTAAAATTTAGGTTTGCCTCACAACATCTGAACTCATCTGAGTTTACCTGGGAGTAGTCATGGCACAACAATGTGATATCTGCGGCAAGAAGCCGCAAGCGGGAAACCGCATCAGTCACGCGCACAACGTCACCAAGCGACGCTGGAACATCAACCTGCGTCCGGTGCACGCTAAAGTAGCTGGTCAGGGAAAGCGCATCCGCGTCTGCACCTCCTGCCTCCGCAGCGGCAAAGTCGTTAAGGCGTAACACCTTCAGCGCCAAGTCCGCGGAAATCCAGAACCGCGCTGGCTACTCGGTGCTCATGCCGGCTTTTTCGAGATCCTTGCGCAGCTTTCCGAAACCTTTGTCGCCCTGTTCAGCAGTCATCAGTGTCCCGTCAGGACTGATGATGAGATAGGTCGGGAAGACCCCGACCTGATAGGGTGGCGGCAAGCGATTCTCGCTCGACAAGAGCACTCTATAAGTGTGCGGGTGCTTCTTCAGGTAGCTTTCGACTGTGGTGCGATCCTCGTCCACAGATACCCCGATAACCGCTAGGCTCTTCTCTCCATATTTCTGATTCAGCTTCTCAATGGAAGATGCATCCGACTGGCAGGGAGGGCACCATGTAGTCCAAAAATCAAGTAGGACGGTTTTGCCTTTCAGTTGCGCGAGCGAGACCGGCTCGCCGTGAATGTCGGTCGCTTGAATGTCGGGCGCTTGCTTGCCTACCAACTCTTTCTTGATGCGGTCCTCGTTCCATAGCTGGAGTTTCTCCACCTCGTGTGACCCCTCGGGCACTTTGAAAAGGGCCGCATCAGGAGCTGCGCTGTAACTCATCTGCTTGATGTTGTAATTCAGTTCCCATTGATTTGCGACCGTCTCGCCCTCAACCGAGGCGTTGACGTGAATGCGCAGCCAGACTCCTGTTTCGGTGTCGGCCATGAGACGAATTACGCCCCCCGTCATCTTGACGATCGATCCGGGCCCACTCGGACGCGCCCACGGTTTCATCGGCCCTTCCATGATGACGCACATATGGTCTTTGCCGGTAAACCCGCAGGGCAGTTGTTGTACTTCTTTCATCTTGTTCCAGTCGGGTTTGTTGTCATAGGGTTCGGGCAGCGGCCTGTCTTTGTCAATGGTCTGGTGCGGATGGACGTATTCCGTGCCTCCGGATTCGAAGACAGAGACATCGTGTCCGTCGAACATCGTTATCCGGTCTCCTTCACGACCCAAAGGCTGTTCGCGCCACTTACCCTGCGCGAAGTCAACAGCGATTTGATAACGGAAGACGGCATCGGTAAATCCTCCCCTGACGTGCTGCATGACCTCAAATTGCTGATGCAAAGCACGCGTACCTTGCTGGACGGCTTCGAACTTGCTCCAAAGATCGTTCGTTGGTGTGGCGGACGGTGCGCCCGAAACACTTACCGACGCGCCTGCCAATACAAAGAAACACATCAGATGTTTAGCGGATAACATCGGAATCGTCTCCAACCTCTCAGGATGAGCGGTGTTCAGCCCAGGCAGGCTACACCCTAAAAAACAGGAGATTATAGGCTCATTTTGCAGGCAGACAAGTATCTTTAGAGTACTGGGCGAGAATCACGCGGCGTCGTGTCCGTCCTTCAGTTCGATGGTGCTGGTATGATCCCCAGCAGCTGCACGTCGAAAATCAAAGTCGCGTTAGCAGGAATGACCGGCGGAGATCCTGCCGCACCATAAGCCAGCTCTGGCGGAATCCGTAGCTGCCGTTTGCCGCCGACTTTCATTCCGGCGACGCCTTCGTCCCAACCCTTGATGACGTCGCCTTTCCCGATCGTAAAGTCAAAAGGCGAGTGCGCGTCGACGGAGCTGTCGAACTTCTTTCCTGTTGTAAGCCAGCCGGTGTAGTGGACCTTGACGTGGTCACCGTCTTTGGCAACTTGGCCGGTGCCGACCCTGATCTCCCAATATTGCAGGCCCGAGTCGGTCTTCGTGCCCTCGCCCGTCACTTTGCTGGGAGCCTTCGTGTTAGGCACGACCTGAACCTTCGGCTTCTGAGCTGCCGTCTGAGCCAGTGCCGCGGCACCGGCAAGAGCGAGAGCAGCGATGAGTTTCTTCGTCATAATTCTCTGTTCTCCGGCAAAACTTAAACGTAGGCGTCAACAGGGCGTCTTAAGATCTTCCTCTGCGTCCTGCGTGTTCTTTGTGGTGAGCGCGCTTTCTGCTTACGCCAGTGCGATAACGTCGATCTCCACCAGCACATCCTTCGGCAACCGTGCGACCTCAACCGTCGAACGCGCCGGAGGCGCAGAGCTGAAATACTTTCCGTAGATAGTATTCATGGCGGCGAAGTCTCCCATGTTTTTCAGAAACACGGTCGAGCGCACGACCTTGCCGAGGCCGCTTCCCGCAGCTTCCAGAATCTCCGACAGATTCCGTAGCACGCGGTCTGTCTGCGTCGCAACGTCCCCGTCGATGACCTGCTGTGTCGCTGGATCGATGGCCACTTGGCCCGACACAAACACGAATCCGTTGGCTTTAATGGCCTGCGAATACGGGCCGATGGCTAGCGGTGCATCTTTGGTTGAGATCACTTCGCGCGTCGACATCCGTTGTTGGCTCTCCGTACCCAGGATCAACGTACAGCGGGCAGATTATCACAGCGATTCATCGAAATTGTCATCCCGGCTGCGGGACCTGGCCGTTTTCCGGCAACTGATCCGCACCGGTCCGCAACTGACTACAGCCATGACCAAGAAGGTCGCCACCATTGTTGCTTCCGAGGTCGAAAGTCCAATCTCCACTCGCGTGGAAAAGAAGCAGGTCGAAGAGCGCACGGCGATCGGCGCGAACGTTGTCTACGAGGCGATTCGGAGAGAGGGCGAAGAAGAATTGCACCGCACCGTCTCGGCGCTGGCATGGTCGGCCTTTGCTGCCGGACTCTCGATGGGTTTCTCCTTCATCGCCGAGGGGCTGCTGATGGCGCGTCTTCCGAATCAGCCTTGGACAATCCTCATCACGCGTCTGGGATATTCTGTGGGATTTCTCATGGTCGTCTTGGGACGCCAGCAGCTCTTCACAGAGAACACTCTTACAGTGGTCCTTCCTTTCCTCCTGCGAAAGGATCTCGAGACTCTTTTCCGCATGCTGCGCCTGTGGGCTGTTGTCCTCTGCGCCAATCTGGTTGGGACGTTCCTGTTTGCGTGGTCTCTGGCCAAGATCGCGATCTTCGATGCCCGCACGCAATCTTGTCTGACTGCCATCGGTGCCGCTCATCTGGGATCAGGCTTCGGCGTCGTGATGGTCCGCGCCATCTTCGCCGGATGGCTTATCGCGCTGATGGTATGGCTGCTTCCCGCGGCGGAGTCAGCGCGCGTGAGCATCGTCATCATTATTACCTATCTCATCGGAATCAGCGGATTCGACCACATCATCGCCGGATCGACGACAATGCTGTTTCTGGTGGTGACGAAATCGATCTCTTGGAGCACCTACTTCGCGCATTTCTTCCTTCCAACGTTGCTGGGAAACGTCATCGGCGGATTCTCTCTCGTAGCAGCCCTTGGCCACGTTCAGGTCGTGGGTGGGAAGGAGAAGTAGGGAAGAGAACAGATGAGAACGTTCCGAGAACTGAGAACCGAGAACCGAGAACTGCCCCTAGATCTTCTGCAGTCTCTGCACTTCGTGCACGCCAGGAATCTTCCTCAACCCGGCAATGATCTGCTCAAGGTGCTTCAAGTCCGAGATGTCTAGAACAACTTCCACGCTGGCCTGGCTGTTCGCAGTGTGCGCCGCGATGTTCTTGATGTTGCTCTTGGCGTCTCCGATCACGCCGGTGATGTTCTTTAGCATCCCGAAGCGGTCATCGCAGAATACGGTCAGCTTCACGGGATACGCGGTCGGCGTGCTCTCGTCGCGAGCCCACTCGACATCGATGCGCCGCTCCGGCTCGTAAAGAAGGTTCGTCACATTAGGACAATTGATGGAATGTACCGCGACGCCTTTGCCGCGCGTGATGTAGCCCACGATGCTCTCACCGCGAATCGGATTACAACAGCGCGCGCGGTAAACCATCATGTCGCCCTGGCCGCGCACAGTGATGGCATTGTGGTCGCCGAATACACGGCGCACCACGCTTGCGATTCCGCCCGGCTCTGAGGTGAAGCCCTCCGACTCGATGTCGCCAGCAATCGAGTGCGTCGCCCCCGCGGGCAGCAGGCGAGCCAGCACCTGCCGCGCGGAATATTTCCCATAGCCAATGCCCGACATCAGGTCATCGGCCTTGCCCAACCCGTATCCGGAGGCGACTTTCTGCAGGTCTTCGTCCTTGATTTCTTTCAGGGCGATGCGATATTTCCGCGCTTCTTTTTCGATCAGCTTCTTGCCAATCTCAATTGCGCGCTCGCGCTGGTGAACGTTGAGCCAGTGCTTGATCTTGTTCCGCGACCGCGACGACTTGACGAGCCCAAGCCAGTCGCGGCTCGGCTTGTGCCCCGGTTGCGTGAGAATTTCAACAATGTCTCCCGAATGCAGCTTGTGCCGCAACGGCACCATACGTCCGTTGACCTTCGCTCCAACGCACGTATGGCCGACTTCGGTATGAATCGTGTAGGCGAAATCGATCGGCGTCGCGTCGCGCGGCAGCACCACGACTTTGCCCTTCGGCGTGAACGTGTAGACCTCTTCGGGATAGAGATCGACCTTCAGCGTAGAAAGAAATTCATTCGGATCGCTGACATCGCGCTGCCACTCGACCACCTGCCGCAACCACGCGAGGCGCTGCTCATCCTGCGCAGACACGGGGCCGTCTTTGTATTTCCAGTGGGCGGCGATGCCTTCCTCCGCCATCTTGTGCATTTCTTCGGTGCGAATCTGGATTTCAAACGGCGTGCCGTCTTCGGTAATCACCGAGGTATGCAGCGACTGGTAGAAGTTCGGCCGCGGCATGGCGATGAAATCCTTGATGCGCCCCGGTACCGGCCGCCACAAGTTGTGAATGATTCCGAGAACGGCGTAGCAATCCTGCAGCGACCGCGTAATCACACGCATCGCGCAAAGATCGTAGACCTGATCGACCGAGATGTGCTGCTTCTGCAGTTTCTTGTGAATGCTGAAAAGCCTCTTGATGCGGCTCTCCACGCGCGCCTGGATGCCCGCCTCCTTCAGCTTGTCGGTGATGACCTGCTCCATCTTGGCGAGGAACGTCTCACCCTGCTTGCGCCGTGCATTGACCGATTTTTCGACTTGTTCGTAACCCAGAGGATCAAGAAAGCGGAATCCGAAGTCTTCGAGTTCTCCTCGAATCTTGCCCATCCCGAGACGGTGGGCGATGGGCGCATAGATCTCCAGCGTCTCCTCGGCAATCTTGTGCTGGCGATCGGGCGGCAAATGTTCCAGCGTCCGCATGTTATGCAGGCGATCGGCGAGTTTGATCAACACCACGCGAATGTCGTCGACCATGGCCAGCATCATCTTGCGCAGGTTTTCGGCCTGCTGCTCTTCGCGCGTGGCGAAGTCGATTTTGCTGATCTTGGTGACGCCCTCGACGATGTGGGCGACCTGTTCGCCGAATTCCTTGCGAATGTCGACGATTGTGACCGACGTATCTTCGACCGAGTCATGGAGCAGGCCGGCGGCAATGGCCACCGGATCCATTTTCATTTCGGCAAGGACCAGAGCAACTTCGAGAGGATGAACCAGGTAGGGCTCGCCGGAGGCGCGCGACTGGCCTTCATGATGCTTCAGGGAATAGTCGTAGGCCTTCTTGACAATGGTCAGATCGTCCTGCGGACGGTTCTCCTGCATCCGCCTCATCAAGTCGCGGAACTTGGTGAGGGTGAGGGCAGTGGTAGCGATCTGTTGGCGCAAGCTCGCCATGATGGATTATACCCGCGGAGGAAAGGGGCTCCAGGCAGAGGGTTAAAAAGGCTGACCGATTATACCGTGCCGCGGTAAGCTGTTTCCCTCCGCGCGCCGCCCACCGCGCCAAGTCAATACATTCAAAATTTTCGCAACGTATTTTCGCGTCGGGAAATTCTTTCTATTCAACGTTGCAGACAACGTGTTCGCGCGCCTTAAGGTCTGATAGAGTGAGCCCGATGTCTACCGTGGTGTCCAACTCCAGCACGAAGCGCATTCTCATAAGCGGGGCGTCGGGCTTCATCGGCGGCGCGCTCATACCGTCGCTCGAATCGAGCGGAGCGGAAATCACGCGGCTCTCGCGCAGCGAGTCCGGCGCGAACACGACAACGAAGACGGTTCCATGGGATCCCGCGAAGCCCGTCGCGCCCGAGTCCATCTCCGGATTCGACGCCGTCATCCATCTCGCCGGCGAGAGCATTGTCGGGCGCTGGACTGCGTCGAAGAAGGAAAAGATTCGCGACAGCCGTATCGTCAGCACCCGGAACCTCGCGCAAGCCATCGCGAGAGCAAAAGACAAACCCAAAGTGTTCATCTGCAGTTCGGCCATCGGATACTACGGTGATCGTGGCGACGAACTGCTCAACGAGAGCAGTAATCCCGGCACGGGCTTCCTCCCTCAGGTCTGCCGCGAATGGGAGGCAGCCACGCACGCCGCCGCCGCTGCCGGAATTCGCACCGTGCAGATTCGCACCGGGATCGTGCTCAGCTCCAAAGGCGGCGCACTGGCCAAAATGCTGACGCCGTTCAAAATGGGCGTCGGTGGACGCATCGGCAGCGGGCGTCAATGGATGAGTTGGATCGACATCGAGGACATGATTGGCGCGATCCTTCACGTCCTCAACTCCGACAGCCTTCGCGGTCCAGTGAACATGGTCGCGCCTAAGCCCGTCACGAATTCGGAGTTCACGAAGACTTTGGCTGCCGCGCTGTCTCGCCCCGCAATTTTCCCCATGCCCGCTTTCGCGGTGAAGCTGGCCTTCGGTGAAATGGGAGAAACCGTACTGCTAGGCAGCCAGCGCGTGGACCAGGCTCAACTGCTTCATAGTGGATATCAATTCCGCTTCAACGATTTGCAGGGATCGCTCGAAAATCTATTGCGGCGTTAGCCCAGCTCACCTCACGTTGTGACCGCAATCACAGACCCAGGCCTCTCCGACTGCCACTCTAGTCACAGGCATGAAGAAGAGGCTCATCGCCGCGCTGGTGCTGGCTTCGCTCCCTTTCTGGAGCGTTCCCGCGGCTATGGCAATCACGCAGCACTCATCGCCGGCACACAGTCACGCCGCGAGCATGCATGATCACTCGTGCTGCCCGGGCGCCCATTCGCGTCTCATGCCTGTCCTGGTGAATTCCGAGCCTGCGGAAGTTCCCTGCAACCAGCATCCGTGCTGCGTGAAGCAACGGCCCGAGAATTCGGCGACTTTGCCCGCCGCAATAAGCATCCAGCGGCCCGACGCGAACGGAACGCAAATGGCCGTTTCCGACCGAAGTATTGAAGGTCACAACGGCGTCTCCGAGACTTCCCGCATCGATTCCCGCCAGAGCTACTCCGCGAGAAGCACCGTCCTTCGCATCTGAGTTCTCCTTCGCGCCAGAGGCGCAATCCCGATCAAACGAGCAGGCTGCATTACTGTCCACCTGCTTTCCACCCGGCATGAGCCGGCCCACGAAATCTGAACACATTCATAAGGAGATTCAAATCATGAAGCACAAGATGTTTGCCCTCATCCTGGCCTTGACCGTAGCGTCGTGGGCTCAAACCGCAGCTCCGGTTGCACTGTTTGTCCCGCAGCAAAGCGCACCCGCCGATAAGGCCAAGTGTGCCTGTTGCGACAAGATGGCCACAGCCGACGCGAAAGACGCAAAGTCCTGCTGCGCGCACCATGACATGCAAGCCAAGGATGCGGGTGGCAAGGACAGCAAGGAAATGTCCTGCTGCGCTGGAAAAGATGCGAAGTCCACCGACAGCAAGGATGCCAAGTCCTGCGTAAGAGACGCCAAAGACAAAACCGCGTCTTGCTGCAAACAGGGTTGCGGTAAAGATGCCTGCACCAAAGACAAAATGGCCGCCGCGTGTTGTGGCGATAAGTGCGGCAAAGGCGGCGACAAAGGCTGCTGCTCCGGCAAAGCCGGCACAACCGCCAAGACTTGCTGCGCGAAAGAGCTGCACAGCTAGACCGTAGCGTCGCCGTCCCGGCGGCTGTTGTGGGGGCGTTTCGCCCCCACAACGCATTTAGACCAGCGCCACGCCGCCGTTTTCTCAATCAATCTGATTCACTACCGGATTCACTGCTGGTTGGGCCGTTCCATTTCAGCGTGCAATTTTTGCAGAAGTTCCGTCCGCTGTTCGGTACTCAATTCGCGCTGCAACTCTTCGAGCGCAAGGGCCACAATGTGATAGTGGTGTGCCCCTGCGAACTTGGGGTCGGCGGTAATGTTGAGCCAGAGCTTGTGCATGAGTTCCACGTCCTGCGCTCGCATGCGGGGCGTATGCGGACCAAGGGCGTACTCGCGAATGGTCCCATCGGGAGCACATACTTCCAAAGTCAGTCGCGGACGCGGTTCCGGCAGCCGTTCCCAGGCGTCGCCGGTGAGTTTGGCCTGCTCGTCGGCAGTCAACTTGTTCGAGAGACCGCAGATCACGCGGCTCGAGTCGAGCCTCTGCGCGGTCACCATGATCGCCTCGAACACGTCCGTCGCCGGCACGACCAGCAGGTGAATCGGCTTGCCCTCTTTTTCAGCCACCGCAACCGCGGCCGTGAAAAGCTCTTGCTCGTAGTGGTCGAACACCTGGCTTGCTTCGAACACAGTACTCCCGCTGAACGTGTGCTCGCGATGGTAGAGGCGTGCGCTCATCACGACGACATCCTGTTTTGCCGTGCTCGTGTGCCCCAGAATATGTCGCAGGTAGTAGAGATTGCGCGGATCGCGCACCGCCACCAGAACGTTTCCCGGCCGCACGCCCATGGCGCCGCTGCCCAGTTCCTGATTGCCGTACACGCGGAACTGATCCAGTTGCTCGGGCTTGCCGTGACGTTCTTTGGCAACGTGGTGCTCTGAAATGGTAAATATCGTAAAGAACGCAGCGCTGAAAATGATTCCCGCGATCGTGGCCTGATATTTCGTGAATAGATTGATCACCGCCGTCATGAACAGAACTGCGGATATGACGATCAACCCGATCGGTACCTCCGTCTTGCCGATGTGCAGATTGCCAGGAACTTTCCACTCGCGATTGGCGGGCTCCGTAAAGCGCAACACGAGCACGGCCAGCGACTTCATCGTAAAGCTCCAGATCACTCCGAAGGCGTAGAGAGCCGCCAACTGGTAGACGTCTCCGCGGCTCAGAACGATCGTCAGCAACTGCAGACCCACGATCAGATTGATGATTCGGTAGCTCGTTCCGTAACGATGATGCGGTTTCTGGAACCAGCTGGTGAGCACGCCGTCTTCCGCCACACGATTCAGAACTCCATTCGCGCCTACGATCGACGTATTCTGTGCGCCCGCCAGGATCAGCACGCCCACGAGCACCACGAAACCGTGAAACAGGATCTTCAAGGTGGTCGGTCCTGCTAGGTACACCGCAATGCCGCCGATCAGATTCGCGAAGTAATTCGGGCGGACGCTGTCCGGAATAATCATTACCGCGAAGAACGAAACCAGCGAAGTGAACAATAGGCTGTAGATGAAGATCACCAGCCCGGTCTTCTCCAGATTCTTCAGCTTGGGATGTTCGATCTCGCGGTTCACCTGCGCCAGAGTCTCTTCGCCGCTCATCGCGAGTACGGAGTGACCGAAGCCCACGAACAAGATGATCCATGTGATGTGACCGAACCAGGTCGGCAGCCAGCCCAGCGACTCCTTGTTCAGTGGGATGATGCCCGGATGCAGCGGACTTGGCGGCAACTGCACCGGCGTGCGCAGAACGGTGATCGTGCACCACACGATCAGAATCACCACCATCACCGTGGTGATGACCATGATCTGAACGGCCTTCTGGCTGGATTCATGGATACCTTGGCTGTTCTTCCACCAGAAGTAAATGACGATAATGACGGCGAATCCCGCGGCAAAGTAATTGTCGGAGAAGACCATCTGGCGGTGGAAGTACACGCTGCCCATGTCCTTGATGAATCCGGACAAGTACTGGCCCGCCGACACCGCGCTGATGGGTCCGGTCAGAACGTAATCGAAAAGCAGCGCCGAGACCGAAAACTTGGCTAGCGTTCCCCCCATGGCCTCTTTGACCACGCGGTAAACGCCGCCCCGCACAAACATGCTGCTGGACTCGATATACAGCGCTCGCACGGCATAGCTGAACAACATGACCGCCAGAATGAACCACGGAGCGCTCTTACCGATGACCTTCTCCGCGTCGCCGCCCGCGTAATAGGCCGACGAGGCCAGATCGGATAGCACGATCGCAGCGGCGCGCCAGAACGAGATAAAGGTCAACATCACCGTGGTGGCGACGAAGACCTTTACTGCCGGTTTTGTACCTTCAGGGGCTGTGGCCATGCTCAAGACTGATGCGGAAACCGCAACGTAGGCTAAGGCATTGAAGATAGCACAGGCACGGGAAGGAAGTAGCGCGAAGCCTCACTCCCTACTCAAGCGTATGCCCGAAATCTTGTGGATTACCGTGAAGGAGCGGCCCCTACAAGACCGGTTGTGGGCGAGTTGCCCTTCCGGCGCAACGTTGTCGAAGAGCGGCCCTTCAAGGACCGCGTCATGTTGCAACTACGATCTGGGCTTTAGTCCCAGCGCCTTAACGTTTCCCGGGAGCCAAATACGTGTGCGTGATCCGGTCGTGCCAGCAGAGAACGTCCTCGTCCAGAAAAACCCAGGCGTATCCCATCCCCAACGAGACCCCCGAAAGCCAGGCGGCCAGAACGCGCCAGCGCCGCAGCGATCGGTTGGTTCTTGTTCCATCAAAGTGGGCAAGTTCGAGTCCGGCGGCTCGCAGCCCAGGCGTGGTGCCGGCGTAAACGATCAAGAGATACTGATACGCAGCCCAGAAAATGCACGGGACCGCGGCTGCCAGCTCCACAATTTGAGCGATCGGCGGACGAACCGCCGCCACCTTCCAGAAAATGAAGCCAAATAACCCGGATGCCATCGCCACAATCAGCCCATCGACGGCACTCGCTGCCACACGTCGCGCCAGCGAAGCGCTTTGCAGCGGAATGTCGATGCCCGGTCGCTTCTCCGCTTCCCGCCGCTGCTCCGCTTCGATCGTGATTCCACCCAGCGCCGGCGGTGGAGGCGCAACCTCCGGAACTTCGAGGATCCGCGGCCTTTCGCTGACCGGTTCCGCCAGTTGATCCGGTAACGGCGGCGGCGGTCCCCAGGCAAAGCGCGGGAACTCGATGATCTTCGCCGAATGTCCGGAAGGATGGGCGGTCAGTGGTGCAGTTTGCGCAACCGGCTCCGGCGCGATCGGCACATCCGCATCTGCCGCCGGATGATGCCCTATCATGCGATCGAGCGCAAGGGCGTGCTGTGATACGGGCTCGAATGAAGGCGGTGCCGACACCTTAACTGCCGATCCCTGCTGCGGTTCAGGATTGTCGAACGGCAGACGCAACGACGGGTAGCGCGGCGGCCGCATTTTGCGTCGCGCGCGGTAGCGGTCGAGTCGCGCCGAGAGTTCGTCGCGCCAGGCCGAGTTCTCCTCGGCATCCGAACCGGTCTCGGCCGAAGAATCGGCGGTGGGGGCGATCAAAATCGTCGCTTCCGACAGCGCAGAACTATCCCGCGCGTCCGGCTGCGACGCCGACAAGGCAGAGGGAGAGGGCTCCTGATGGCAGCGGCAAACTTCGCCACACAACGAACAATTCATGAAAGCCAATCTTGCAAAAGTGCGTCAAATTCTGCGAACCGTACAACCGGCAGTGGATCAACGGGAATCCTAGCCTTTTTCGCCACTTTCCCTCGCAGCCAGCGCCGTGCTAAGTTCACGATGCCGCAACAAGAAAACCGAAAGGGCAGGCTACGCCTCCGATGGACGATCTTTTCCCGCTGATTTTCTTCCGATGACTCTCCGCATTAAATTCCTTATCACGGTGCTGTTTCTTTGTCACCAGCTTATCGCTCATGCCCTAGTAACCAGCCAGTTGCGTAGCGGAAATTCCGCGCAAACCTCAACTCCATCTGTCCAGTCCGCCGCACCAGCTTCAAGCGCACCGTGTCCGAAACAAGCCGAAGGCCAGGACGACGACTCCGCCACCGTGTGCGCCATCCAGCAGGAGAAGGTTGGCGACGTCTACAAACTCCACGGCGATGCCGAAATTCACTACCGCACCTACATCCTCCGCGCCGATGAAGTCACGTATGACTCCGACAGCGGCGAGGCCACCGCATCGGGACATTTCACCCTCGACGGCGGTCCTAACGACGATCACATCAAAGCGAGTCACGGGACGTACAACCTAACCGCCGAGACCGGACGCTTCTACGACGTAATCGGGACGACCGGCCTGCGCTTTCACGGGGCGCGCGCCATCCTCACCTCGTCCGCTCCGTTTGCCTTTAGCGGAAAAGTTGTCGAGAAGACCAGCTCCGACCATTACCTCGTGTACGACGGCACAATCACCACCTGCGAGCTTCCGCATCCCAAATGGCAATTCCGTGCGCACGAGGTGGTCGTCGACGTGGGCGGCAACGCGACCATCTATCACAGCTTGTTCTTGCTGCATAGCCTTCCAGTTTTCTACTTCCCTTACGCGACTCACCCGGTATCGCGCGAAGCTCGCGAGACGGGATTTCTCGTTCCCACCGTCGGCCGTTCGTCGACCAACGGCAACGAGATTGGCGACTCTTTCTACTGGGCAATCAACCGCAGCATGGACGCGACCATCGGCTCGGAATATTTCTCCAAGCGAGGCTTTTCCCAGCGAGGAGAATTCCGTGCGCGTCCCAGCGACACGTCTTACGTTGATCTGAATTTTTTCGGAGTCGTTGACCGCGGGATTGACGTCAACACTGGCCAGTTCGTTCAGAATCCGCAAGACCCGACAGGTCCGCCCATCCCAGTTACGGCCAAGCTCCGCGAAGGCGGACAGGAGGCCCGCCTGACCGCGGAGAGTAACTTCTACGGCTTCCGCGCGGTCTCCAACGTCGACTACCTGAGTTCATTCCTGTTTCGGTTGGCCTTCAACGATGTCTTCACCCAGGCCGTGAATTCCGAGGTGAAGTCGCAGATCTTCCTGGCGAAGACATTGAATGGCTTCTTCGTAAGCGGCATGGTGGAGCGGTATCAGAACTTCTTTCAAACCACCACCAATCCCACGCCCGCGAATCCCAACGGCACGCTCTCCAATCCCCCGGCGTTCAATGACATCCGAATCCTGCACGCTCCCAGCGTAGACGCCTCCAGCGTCGATCATTCCCTCGGCCGCTCCCCGTTCGTCTGGTCCTTCGACGCATCCATGACAGGGCTGGCACGCAGTGAGCCCGGCTTTCGCACTGGCAACCTGCTCGTTCGCTTTGACTTCAACCCGGAGATCTCTCTTCCCCTGCGGTTCCACGGATGGTCGCTTCGCCCGGCGCTGACTCTCCACGAGACTTTCTATAACGAGCGCTTTGTGAACGGACTGGCCGTCACCGATCCCACCAACCGCCAGGCTCTTGAAACGTCGGTGGAACTTCGCCCTCCGGCCGTCGAGAAAGTATTCGACGGCGAATTTCTGGGGAGGAAGTGGAAGCACGTCATCGAGCCTCGCGCCGTCTATCGCTTTGTAACGGGAGTGAACGATTTCGCGAACGTCCTCCACTTCGACGAACGAGACATCCTGAGCAACACGCACGAAGTCGAATACGGATTCGTCACCCGGCTCTACGCGAAGCGATTGTCTTCGAAAGAAGACGAAGATTGCGAGAGGCCCATGACCGGGATCGCCGTTGGCAGCGCGGCGCCGGTTCAGACCGTACCATGGCAGCGCATCAGCAATCTCGATAGCCTGCCTTGCACGCCTCGTCCGCAGGTACGTGAAATCGCTACATGGGAAGTCGCGCAAAAGTATTTCTTCGATCCCACGTTTGGCGGCGCCTTGGTCAGCGGACAACGCAATGTCTTTACGACGACAGAAGATCTCACCGGTATTGCCTTCGCCACTCAGCCCCGGTATCTTTCCCCCGCCGTTTCGCGCCTGCGGATTGCCACCAGCAGTCACACCGACACCGAATGGGATATGGACTACGACTTTCAGTTGGGACGGATCAACGCAAGCACGCTGCTCGTCAACTACAGCGCTGGACCGTTTACGATTGGCGGCGGCGACGCGTTCTTGCAGATTCCTCAGCAAAATAACCAGAGCAACATTCAGAGCGAAGGGCAGTGCAATCCGAATTCGCAGACGATCTTGGTGACGTGCAAATTCCAGCAATTCCGTGTCGCCCTGGGCTACGGAGGGCTGGCGCGCCGGGGGTTCAGCGCCGCCAGCAACTTCGGCATCGATGACGAAACCAAACAATTGCAGTTCGCGACCGCGCAGACCACCTACAACTGGGACTGCTGCGGCCTCACGCTCGAATATCGACGCTACGCCATAGCCAACGTCCGCAACGAAAACTTGTTCCGCTTCACCTTCAGCCTGGCCAACATCGGCTCCTTCGGCAATCTAAGACGCCAGGAACGCCTGTACTAAAGAGCCGACAACCGTAGCGCCGGCGTCCCGCCGGCTGTCGGGAGGGCGTCTCGCCTCCCCGCGCCAATGCGACCCGCAATGCCCGCCCTTTTGCGGCGCTCCGCCCTTCGAGGCTGTTACCATGTTGCTGTGCATTCCCCGGAGCACAGCCTCGTCGCAAAAGAATCCCAACTGCGTGCAAACCTGCGCCAGCTAGGCCGCGTTCTCGTGGCCTACTCCGGCGGCGTCGACTCCGCCTACCTGGCTTGGGTCGCTCACGAAATACTCGGGAACGACATGCTCGCGGTCATCGCTGACTCCCCCAGCCTCGCCCGCACTCATCTCGCGGACGCGATTGCTTTCGCCAACGAGCAGGGAATCCCGATCGAGGTCATCTCCACCTCCGAACTCGACCGCCCTGAATACGAGCGCAACGACGGACAGCGCTGCTTCCAGTGCAAAGACGAACTCTTCACGGTGATGGAAGACCTCCGTGCCGCGCGCGGATTCGACACGATAGCCTACGGCCTCAACCTCGACGATCAAGGCGACTTCCGCCCCGGACAACGCGCAGCGGCGCAACATCACGTTGCTGCGCCACTGCTTAGCGCAGGTCTAAAAAAGCAGGAGATCCGTGACCTTGCTCGCGAGGCCGGCCTGCGTATCTGGGACAAGCCCGCATCTGCGTGTCTTTCGTCGCGCATCGAGTACGGTCGTCCGGTCACACGCGAGGCGCTCGACGTCGTCGAACGCGGAGAGGACGCCATCCGCTCTCTCGGCTTCCGCCAGTTCCGGGTACGGCACCACGGGGACATCGTGCGCATCGAGATCGCACGCGAGGAACTCGACCGCGCGCTCGATCCCGCCATGGCCGCCGAGTTCACCCGCATCTTCAAAGCGCTCGGCTTCAAATTTGTCACACTCGATCTGGAAGGTTTTCGCTCGGGATCGATGAACTCATTGCTACCCGCCGAACAGCTCCGGCGCACGGGTTAGCGATTTCAGAACGCGCACTGCTGGCGGCCCTGCGCGCGTGCGCTATGAGATAATCAACTAGTCAATGCGATGCTCAGGCGGTTCCTGGTGACCACAATCCGGCGTTCGTTATTTGTCCTCTTACTGATTTGCCTGGGCTGCGTGGCGCAATCTGCCCCTCCTGACATCGCGCGAAAAATCGAGCACCAGGTGCGTTCTCGTTACGATGTTCCTGCAGAGATGAAGGTAACCGTCGGTGCGATCACTCCCAGCAGCGAATGGCCGGGTTACGATTCCGTGCAGGTGAACTTCGATGGCGGTCCCAACGGCAAGACGCAGGAATTGCAGTTCCTTCTCTCCAAAGATCGCAACACCATGCTGCGCATGACGAAGTTCGATCTCACCAAGGACCCCTTCGCAGAAACGATGAGCAAGATCGACGTCACCGGTCGTCCGAACCGCGGAAATAAGTCTGCCAAGGTGCTTGTGGTCAACTTCGACGATTTCGAATGCCCCTATTGCGCGGGCATGCACCGCACGCTCTTTCCTGAAATCTTGAATGAGTACGGCGATCGCGTGAATTTCATTTACAAGGATTACCCGCTGTCTGAGATTCACCCTTGGGCCATTCACGCCGCGGTCGATGCGAACTGCCTTGCTGCACAGAACGTCGATGCCTATTGGGACTTTGCCGACTACATCCACGCGAACAAGCGCGAAGTGGACGGCCAGAACACGGCGGCCGCACGCTTCGACGCTATTGACCGAATCGTCGTGCAGCAGGGACAGAAACATAATCTGGATACGGCGAAGCTGCAATCGTGTGTCAAAACGCAAAATGAGGATGCCGTCAGAGCATCCATGAAAGAAGCAGATGCTCTTGGTGTCAACGCGACCCCAACTCTCTTCATCAACGGCCAGAAGATTGACGGCGCCGTTTCGGCCACCGAAATTCGCGCCGCGCTGGACGTTGCGCTGAGAGACGCGGGACAGCCAGTGCCGGCTCATCCGCCGGCGGCTCCGGCGCCAGCATCCAAGTAACTAGTGGCCGAGGTGCTCGGGCTCTGCCGCCGACCGGCTTTGCTCTCGATATTTGGTGGTTGGCTGCCGTCAGGAACGGAGAAACTTTCTTGAGAAAAAATACATACGTTGTCCAGGTCGCCGCGGGGCTTTCAGCTGCCATTCTGCTGGCAGCCCTCGTCGCCTGTAACTCGCCAGTGGGCGGCGACGTGATGGCTACTGTCGATGGCCGGAAGATCTTCCGCTCCGACGTCGACAAGTATTACGACAACAATGTTGCCTCCGCTCAGCAACCTCCGGCAGGCGAGCAGGCCACAGCGCTTCGCCTGAATATCCTGCGCCAGATGATCGACGACGAGATCCTCATGCGCCGCGCCGAGAAACTCGGCCTGCTGGCGACCGACGAAGAAGTCGACCGCAAGTACAACGAGATCAAGTCCCCTTTTACGCAAGAGGAGTTCGACCAGCGGCTCAAGGACAAGAAGATCACCGTAGCTGACTTCAAGCGCGACATCCGGCGCTCGATCACGGTCGAGAAGGTGATGAACAAGGAAGTTTCGTCCAAGATCGCGATCACCGATCAGGACATCACCGACTACTACACGGCGCACAAAGCTGAGTTCAATCTGATCGAGCCGCAGTATCATCTTGCGCAAATCATGGTCACGCCGATGCCGAACCAGCAGGCTCCCAACCAGAACGACAAGGCGCAGAACGAAGCTGAGGCGCGCAAGAAAATCCAGATGATCGGAAACCGTCTCGACAGTGGCGATGACTTTGCCACACTGGCCATGAAGTACTCGGAAGACCCGGAAACATCCGGCAACGGCGGCGATCTGGGAACGACGCTCGAGTCGGGCCTGAAAGGAACCGATCCGTTTACGCGGGACGCAGTGATGAAGCTCAAGCCTGGACAGTACAGTCCCATCATCAGCGTATACAGTCCGAGCAAGCAGCTATTGGGATTCCGGATCGTGAAGCTGATTTCGAAGGAACCAGCGGGGCAGCGCGAACCTAACGATCCCCGCGTGCAGCAGGCGATTCGCTCGCAGTTGCACGACCGACGCGAGCAACTGTTGAAGGCCGCGTACTACGAGGTCTTGCGGGATTCGGCCAAGGTCGAGAACTACTACGCGAAGAAGGTGCTCGACAGCAACGGGATCGAGAAGTAAAACGCTGAAGTCGCAAAACGACGCGCTACTCCACAATCGCCAGAACATCTCCTGCGTTCACGGCGGCACCTTCGCTGACCAGAATCTTCTGGATCGTGCCTTTCTTCGGCGACTTGATCTCGTTCTGCATCTTCATCGCTTCGACTACGAGCACGCCCGCTCCTGCTTCGACTTCAGATCCTTCGGTGACCAGCACGCGGACGATCTTGCCTGGCATGGGAGCAGTAAGTTTCTTCGGTCCACGATCGTCCACCACGCGAGCGCGGCCGCGTAACGAGCGTGGATCGCGGACTTCCGCCGCGAAGCGCGCGCTACCAACCCAAAGGTGCAAGTCGTTCGCTACGCGTTCGCACTTTACTTCGAAGGCCTTGTTGCCGATGCGCAAGGACAGAACGTCGGGACGCGCAAGTACGGCATCGACTTCGATCTCGCGGCCATCGAGGCGCGACAGCCAGCGGCCTTCCACTCGCTCCAGTTCAAGCCGGTAGCTTTTTCCGTCGATGGCGATGTCGTAAGTCATTAGGAGCAGTTCTCAGTTCTCGGTTCTCAGTTGTCAGTTATCAGTTATCGGTCTGTGTCTTCGCTTAGCTAGTGTCTTGCCTCATCGCGTGCGACGCTCTTCCAGTTGGATGGGGGACTCGACTTGGCATTTGCTGCGCCGCTGTCTGAGGTGCGTTCTCCAACTCCAGCGGCCGCAGGACCGAGCACGGCGAACATTCCCGCCGCGATGACCGCGACTTCTACGGCATTTGGGTCCGTTCGTGAATCGCCCGCAGTGTCTTCCTTGCGCTTCAGTAGGCGATCGAGGAAACCGGTATCCAACCTCGCGGCACGAAAGTCCGGATCGTGCAGGACGCGGCGGAACAGCGAAATGTTCGTCTTGATTCCACCGACGAAGTATTCGTTGAGCGCGCGAGTAAGGCGACCAATCGCTTGATCGCGGTTCGTGCCGTAACCGATTAACTTGGCGAGCAGCGGATCGTAGTCCATTGGCACAGTCCAGCCTTCGTACATGCCGCTGTCGCGGCGAATGCCTGGTCCGGAAGGTTGCAAGAGCAGCGTGATTTTGCCGGGACTCGGGAAGTAGTTGTTGTCCGGGTCTTCCGCATAGACGCGGCACTCGATGGCGTGTCCGCGGATCGACACTTCATCCTGCGTGAACGGTAGCGGTTCGCCTTCCGCGATGCGGATCTGCAGGTGAACCAGGTCGAGTCCAGTGACGAGTTCCGTCACAGGATGCTCCACTTGCAATCGCGTGTTCATCTCGAGAAAGTAGAAGTTCTTCTCCTGATCGACCAGGAATTCCACCGTGCCTGCATTTGTATATCCCGCAGCCTGTGCGACGCGAACTGCGACTTCGCCCATTCTGCGGCGCATGTGGGCGTCGACGATTGGAGACGGTGCTTCCTCAATTACCTTTTGATGGCGGCGTTGCAGCGAGCATTCGCGCTCGCCGAGGTAGACCGTGTTCCCATGCTCGTCGGCGAGAATCTGCATCTCGATGTGGCGCGGGTTCACGATCGCCTTCTCGATGTAGACTTCGCTGTCGCCGAACGAGCGCTCGGCCTCGCTGCGCGCGCCTTCGAGCGCAGACTTCAGTTCGTGCGCGGCGGAGACGAGGCGCATTCCTTTTCCACCACCTCCAGCAGCGGCTTTCAGCATGATGGGATAGCCAATGCGTTCGGCAACTTCCCGAGCCTGCTCAAATGATTCGAGGCCACGCGAAGTGCCAGGGACGAATGGAATCCCGACGCGCTCCATCGCCTGTCGCGCTTTGGTTTTCGAGCCCATCGCGTCCATCGCAGCGGCGCTTGGGCCGATGAACTTCACGCCCGCGTCTACGCAGGCTCGAGCAAACTTTGGGTTCTCGGAGAGGAATCCGTAACCGGGATGAATCGCGTCTGCGCCGGAGCGCGCCGCGACGTCGAGAATCTTCTGGATGTTCAGATACGACTCGGACGCGGCTGCTGCGCCGATGGGATACGCTTCGTCGGATTTGCGAACGTGGAGCGAGGCGCGATCTACGTCGGAGTAGACAGCGACGGCAGCAATTCCCATCTCGTGACAGGCGCGGGTGACGCGAACGGCAATCTCTCCGCGGTTCGCGATGAGAATCTTCTTGAACATTTTTCTTCTAGAGCCGCAGTGCGGCTCGGGGAACTTCAGATTCTACAGGAGACTGGTGGGTTGGGATTGAGACGGGAAAAGCCAACGAAAACCACAGAGGACACGGAGGATTTGGGGGCTGTGGATATGTTGCGGAAACTTTTTTGGGAACGATTTTTTCCTTCGAGCTAGTTCCAAAATGGGAACGGCGGAGCTTCGTTTCGGGGGTATCCCCCCTCCCCCTGCATCTTGCTCATCGCCAGTGTTTATGCGGGTTGCAGCGATTGCGAGTGCGCGTGGGGCGTTTTGATCCTTTGCTTTCTATAGCTTGCGGGTAAAATCTTGACAATACAGGAGTTAGCTCGTCGCTCCCGATTGACCCCGCTGTTTCCGCCTTCGACATCTTCTGCTCATTTGGATTTTGAGGCAAGGTTGGATGTCACAGTGCGAGCTGTGGATATTGGCCGCTTGGAACATCCACGTCCCTGCCCTAGCGTAGCGCGTCGGAAGTAGTGAGCGTCAGGTGTTGGGCTTCGATGCATGTGATCGGTGTGTTCGGCGAGGAGGCCAAAAGCGTTAACCACAGAGAGCACAGAGGATCACAGGGGAAACCGGTGGTTCATACGGGATGAGGTCTGAGCTTGGGGCGACTCGGAGGAGAGCGCTTCGAGCCGACGTTCACTCGGCTGGCAGGCGCGAGAAGCTTACGGGGAATGGGGCCGGTGGTTTGATCTGCGACGGGCGCTGCCAGCGGCGGCGTCCGCCGCAGCGGTAGCGGATTAGGGTCCAGATGGCGAGCCATCCGTCGGAGTGGCGGATTTTCTTGCCTTCGACTGCGGAACGGGGGTTATATGAGATGTCGACTTCGGCGATCTTCTCGCCCATGCGGCTCAACTTAGCGGTCACTTCGGGACAGAACTCGAAGCGCTGACAGCGGAGATCGATCTGCGAAATCAGCGAGCGGCGAAAGACCTTGTAGCATGTGGCCTCGTCGTGAATCCCAGCGCCGTAAAGGATATTCGTGAGATGGGTCAGAAGCTTCGCGCCCAGGAAAAAGCGCAGGCCGCGCTCAGGACGGTCGGGGCGCACGCCGTAGACCACGTTCGCTTTGCCTTCTTCGAGTGGACGCAACAGCGCGGGATAATCCTGGGGATCGTATTCCAGGTCGGAGTCCTGGATGAGCACGTATTCGCCGCGGGCATAGGCGAGCGCGGTGCGGATGGCCGCTCCCTTGCCGCAATTCGTCTCGTGGAAAACGATGGTGACGTCGTCGATAGGCGGCAGGGCCTGCAGTTTCTCGCGCGTGCCGTCGGTCGAACCGTCGTCGACGATAATGATTTCCTTTTTCACCGGCGCGGCATGGATCGCCTGCAGGAGTTCGTCGACATGCGCTGCCTCGTTGTAGACAGGAACGATGACGGACACGCATCCCTTCCAGCGGGCGCTTGCAGCCGCCGGACTTTCCCGGAGCGCAGAGTTAAGGGGTGTAGCCACAGTCATATTCAAAATTGATCGATGTCGTCGGCAGGGCTGGCTTCATCAACGGCGATAGTGGAAAGAGCCTTGGCCCCCAGCGGCTAAAGCCGCGTTCTTACCGTTCTCCAACGGCACGGCTCGAAGCCGTGCCCTTCCCAAAACACTTATGAACCAGTTCCTGAAATACGCGTAAACTCCATTCTTTCCTAGCATAGTATCATCTGGAAATTGTCTGGAGCTCAAGCTCTGGACGTGAACGCTGAGCATGCGACCCCTTGAAGCCGCGGCGAACGAAGGCGCAAACAGTTCATCGCTCCGGCGCGATTCCAGCGGCTGGGTACGTGGGTTAACACTTCTGTTGCTCATTGCCGGCAGCGCAGTAATGCGCTTTGTATGCCTTGCCTGCAAGCCTTTCTGGTTTGATGAGTCGTTCAGCGCGGAAGTCGCACGGCTCGACTGGCCGAACTTTCTGCATCTGTTGTGGTGGCGCGAAGCCAACATGTCGTTGTACTACGTCCTGCTACGAATATGGATGGGCATTGTTCCGGTGCAGCGGCAGAGCGAGTTTTTCATTCGCAGCCTCTCGGTGTTGATCGCCGTAGCCACGGTGCCGGCGGTCTACTGGCTGGCGAAAATGCTCTATCACCGGCGCGTGGCATTGATCGCCGCGGCTCTGTTGACGTTTAATGCCTTCCATGTTCGCTATGCGCAGGAGGCGCGCGGGTATGCGTTGTTCGTTTTGCTGGCGACACTGTCTTCGGGATTTCTGATTGCGGAGGTGCGCGAGCCGTCGCGAAGAAATCGCATCGGATATGTCCTGTGCAGCGTGCTCGCGGTGTACGTGCATTTCTATGCGCTACTGTTGCTCGCAGCGCATTGGCTGGCGCTCCGGTGGCTTGAGGAGGCGAAGCGTGAAGCTCTACGGGCGCAGATGCGTCGCGCATGGATCACGATTGGCGTTGCGGTGCTGCCACTGCTGGTTTTCGTAGCGAAGACGGGAGCCGGGCCGATCAAATGGATTCCTCGGCCGGGTGTTTACGACCTGCTCGAATTCGCGGAGCACTTCGCTGGCAGCTTCAGTTGGCCGCTGGCGGCGATCTTTGCCGTGGCTGGGATCGCCGCGATCGCGCCGCTCGGGAAGCGGCTGTGGGCGCGGCATTCGACGTGGGACGCCTGGCGCTGCCAGTTTCTGCTGACCTGGCTTTTCTTTCCCATTGCGCTGACCGCGTTGCTGTCGTTTGCGCGTCCGGTATTTCTGGCACGCTACATGATCTTCTGCCTGCCGGCGCTGGTAATTCTGGTTGCTGCGGGGCTGGCGGGCATCCGGAAATCGTGGCTGCTGGCAGTGGTTCTTTGCGGCGTGTTGCTGCTTGGATGGCAGGGAGTATCTTTCGTCTACGGACACGACTTTGACAACGAGCGCGATGCTTCGGGCGCGGCAGCGGATTTCATCCTCGACAATAGTCGGCCGGGCGACGGCGTCATCTTCCACATCGCGGAGACGCGCGTCCCTTATGAATTCTTCCGCTCGGCGCGGGCGGAGAAGAATTCGGCAAGCCCTGCGTTTACCGCGCAGCTCGGGCCGGAGATTCTCTTTCCGCACCATGGGGCGGGGCTCGGGTACCGCGACTTCACGGGCAAGCCAACTGCGGATTTCGTGCAGAGTGTGGCCGCCAGCCATGCGCGCGTCTGGGTCATGCTGATGAATAACGGGACGGCGGAGAGCCCTGATGCGACCACCGCGATGCTGACGCGAGTTCTGGGGGGAGCGTTCCCCAAGATGACTGTGTGGGAGTTTGCGAAGGTGCAAGTGCGGGTTTACAGCGAGGAGTAGCTTTCTTCGCTGCGACAGGCGAAGATCTTAAATCGCGAAGTACGCTAAGGATTCGCAAAGGACGCAAAGAGGAGCAACGGCTTGCGTTCTAAGAAGGAAGCCTCCTTCGTTTTGCCGAAGGAGGCTGGATTTGTACACAGATTTGTTCGTTCCTCGCGAGATCCCTCACTACGCCTGAAAAGCGGCTTCGTTCGGGATGACGCCATCTTCACCTTGCTCCGAAATCCCGGAGCGCCAAGGCGTCACGACCTACTTCGACTGATCTTATTTCGATTGATCCACCGTAATGCCGCCTTGGGCAGCCTGAGCGGCCTTGTCGGCTTTCGCCTTCTTGACGCGCAGGGTTTCGTCGACCCAGTGATCCGCAGTCTTCAGATCCTCGGCACGGGAGGCGAGATCGTCGCATTCGACGTCGCCGCGCTCGCGGTACATGAGGTTCATGTAGGCCATGGCGTCGTCATAATCCGGACGAAGCTGAATCGCTTTGTTGAGGCTGTCGATGCCTTCCTGAATGGCGGGAGTGTTCTTCACCTTCAACTCGTCGCAGACCTTTTTCTGGTCTTTGTTTTTCGGGTTGAGGTTTTCTTCGGGCTTCAGGCCCAGCTTGGCGCGTTCTTCCATGCGCGGCTGGTAGCAGGCGGTCCAGTCAATGACGCCGACGGAGTAGTAAGGCTCGGGATCGTTCGGATCCATGTCAGACGCCATGCGGTAATACTTCTTGGCGTCGTCCCACTTTTTCTGGTTGAGGTAGAGATAAGCGACGCCCTTGGCGCTGTTGACCTTCTGATCGCGAGCGGCGGCGGGATTGTCGAGCACCTTCTGGTATTCGTCGATGGCCTGTTGAGCGGTGCGCAGATTATCCGGCGAATCGACACCGGGAATGTATTGCGAGACAAAAGCGGTAGCCAGATACATGCGAGCGTTGACCAGGCCGGGATCCAATTGGACAGCCTGCTGGAAATGGTCGATGGCCTGCTCGTAGTGCGCGTTCTTGTACGCTTCGACACCTTTGTTAAGTTGATCGCGGGCCCGTAGCTTGTTGCAGCCCACAGAGGAGAAGAGCGCCAGCGCAACCGCCGCCAGCGTGAGCAGCCTTAAGTTCTTATTCATTGCGGTATAAGTCTCCCTCGCCACAGCATCCTAGGCCCAGAGACAGTCGTTTGACAAGCGCGGGCCGCGGCGGCACGGAAGCGATGGCTTCCGTGCTGTGGGCCGAATACAGATCCGCACTCCGGGCTTACCGGACGGGCAACGATTAGTTGCCCGCTTCGATCTTCGCGGTGATCAGGCCGACCTTGTCCACACCAGCGGCGTGGGCGATGTCGATCACGTTGGCAACATTCGCGAAGGGGATGCCATCATCACCTTTCACGAACATGACCTTCTCCGCGCGTTGCTTATAAATATCAGTCAGGCGGCCCTCGAGATTGTCCCAGGTGGCGTCTTCGTTGTTGATTTTGACGCCGGGATCCTGGCCGGGTCCGCGGTCAACCAACTGAACGACGATGGTGCGGTCCGGGGTATTGTTCTTGGGCGCATTGGGCGGAGGCGGCTGAGGTACGAGCGCATCCAGTCCCTTGGGGGTTACCGGCGAAATCACCATAAAGATGATCAGCAGGACGAGTAGTACGTCGATGAGCGGTGTGACGTTGATGTTTGCACTCTGGCCTCCGCTCGGGCCAACTGCCATACCCATGGTCGTTCTCCTGTGAAGCCCACTCCTCTAGAGCCCAGGCGTAGCCGGAACTGGAGGGGCGTTTGGAGCTGTTTTGCGTTGATCGGTGAGCAGGCCAAGATCATCCACGCCGGCAGCCCGCACGGCATCGACAACCTGCACCACACTGCCAAAACGCGCACGCATGTCCGCTTTTACGTACACGCGCTTATCGACGCGGTTGGCGAGGCGATCCTTCACCTTGCCGGTCAGACCGTCGACCGAAATCTGGTCGCTGCCGAAGTAGACCATGCCGTCCCGCGTAATGGAAACGAGCAGGGCATCTTCCTTGTCGGCGTCTTCCATGGGCAGCGGGTTATTCACCTTCGCCATGTCGACGCTCACGCCCTTCTGCAACATGGGCGTGACCACCATGAAGATGATCAGCAGCACCAGCATCACGTCGACCATTGGGGTGACGTTGATGTCGGAGCTGACCTTCGATCCTTCGTCTCGCTTTGCAATTCCCATAGCTGTCTCTCCTGCACTTCCTCTGCACATCGTGTGCAGATCAGCCGCGGTGTAGCTTTGATGACGCTCTCCGCCGGGTTGGGAAGGCCCGGCGCTGGAGAACTCCAGCGCCGGACAAGCAACTCATTGCGGAAACCGGACGCGGCTGTTTACCGCCAGGCGTTCTTACCTGCGATCGCCGCGCTTCTTGAGGAAGTAGTCGATCAGTTCGCTCGACGAGTTGTCCATTTCGACGTCGAACGCTTCCACGCGACCGGTCAGGTAGTTGAACATCATGACGGCGGGGATGGCGACGAGCAGGCCGATGGCCGTCGTAACCAGCGCTTCCGCGATACCGCCAGCGACTGCCGCCAGACCGGTGGCCTTCGTGTTGGCGATGCCGGTGAACGCGTTCAGAATGCCCATCACCGTTCCGAACAGTCCCACGAAGGGGGCAGTCGAGCCGATGGTGGCGAGGCCGCCCAATCCGCGCTTGAGTTCGGCGTGGACGATGGCTTCGGTGCGTTCCAGAGCGCGCTTGGAGGCTTCAATGGTTTCGCCAGGGATTGCGCCGGGGCTATCCTGGTGAGCCTTGAATTCCATGAGGCCGGCGGTGACGACCTTGGCCAGATGGCTCTTCTTGTTGCGCTCGGCAACCTTGATGGCTTCGTCGATGCGGCCATCGCGAAGAGCGCCGGCAACGGCGGGAGCGAAGGCACGCGATTGCTTGCGGGCCGCGCTGTACGCCATCCAGCGGTCAATCATCACGCCGATCGACCAGCCCGACATGATGAAGAGAATGATGACGACGGTACGGGCGACCCAGCCCATCTGTTTCCACAGGCCAAGCGGGTCCGTAGGCATGCCGCCGCCTTCCTGGATGATCCAGGTGGCTGCGGCCGGAATGTGACTGAGAATGACTCCTGACACGGTAGCTGCTAACATGAGTTGCTTTTCCCTCCTCGGAACTCTTTGCTCTTCTACTTTTACTTAGACACTTGGATGCGTCTCGCTGTGCCAACTGCGGGCCAGAATTCGCACTCCGAACGGCGTGCGGCTTTCGCCGCACATCCCGGACTGGCCTGCCCATACCATGGTGAGGATTACGCGGTACCGGCGGCCGAGTCAGGGCTTCTGAAAGCCCTCCCAGCCACCCGCGTTTTGGTGGGATGGGGAGGGCCAACACACACTTATACACACAACGCGAACTTGCATCACACTCCCGGCGTTTAACCGCCAGCGAGCGTGAAGTTAACCTGAACCTGTGTCTCGACTTCGACCGGTTCTCCGTTCAGCAGGTACGGCTTGTACTTCCACTGCTTCACGGCTTCGATCGCGGCCGGAGCCAGCATTGGATGCCCGCTGATCAGCTGGAGGTTGATGATGCTGCCATCTTTGCTGATCTGAGCCTGCAGAACCACCGTGCCCTGAATACGCGCCTGGCGCGCCAGCGGCGGATAGTTCGGCTGCACCTTGCGGACAAGCAAGCCCGACTGCACGCCCGAGGAAACACGGATTCGGGTCGGAGTTGCAATTTTCGGCACGGCGACCGGCGTAGAGCTAAGAATGCTGCCCATCACGCCGCCCATCGATCCACCCGGAACTCCTCCCGGGACGCCACCCACAACGCCTGTCGAAGCCATGACCGGCGGCGGCGCCTCGTCTTCCTTAATCATTTCCACTTTTTTCGGAATCTTGGTAGGCGTGCGCAGTTCGCCGTTCACGATATCGGTCTGAATCTGCTTTACAACGTGGACCGGAGCGGCGGCTGGCGGTGGAGGCGGTGGAGGCGGCGGGGGTGCCACCAGGAATGTCATCAACTGCGTCTTGGGCAAGGCTTCGGTGAAAATCAGCGGGATCAGAACCATGACTCCGACGATCATGGCCTCCAGCACAAACGCGATTGCGGAAGTGCGGCCTCGCTTCGTTTTCAGCCTGCCACCGGACTCGATAAGACTGTCTTCAAACATGAGATTCTCCCCTACTACTCAGACCCTACGGAAACTTAGACACCGACTGCTTCCCCTTTGCTCCCGTTTTTCGTTCCCGCCCAAACAAGCCACCCAAGCCTGCAGGGCGTTCCGAACAACCCTTCTAAGTCCTTACATAAGAAGGCCTACTGCAACCGCAACGACGGCGCCATCCGGTAACATACCTAGTTTCGACCGGCTTTACTTCTTACCCGGCATGGCGACGGGACGCTTGCCCTTTTCAATCCGCCAGTCCTGATAGGCCACCAGGATCGGAGCGGCAATGGCAATCGACGAATACGTCCCAATTAAGATGCCGATGACCAGCGCGAGGCTAAAACCGTGTAGCACCTCGCCACCAAATAAAAAGAGTGCGAGTACGGTAAGGAAGGTGAGGCCCGCTGTCAAGATCGTTCTGCTAAGAGTTTGATTAATGCTGCGATTTACGATATCCGCGAGTTTCTCTCGCCGCATGAGTTTAATGTTTTCCCGGATGCGGTCAAATACCACGATCGTGTCGTTATTAGAGTAACCAATCAGGGTCAGAATGGCGGCGATCACGGTGAGAGAGATGTCGGTCTTGGTGAGAGAAAAGGCTCCTACGGTGATCAAGGTATCGTGAAATACGGTTACGACCGCAGCGACGCCATAAATCCACTCAAACCGGAAACCCAGGTAAACCAGCATTCCGGCCAGGGAATAGATCGTGGCCATGGCCGCCTGCTTGCGCAGTTGTGAGCCGACCTGCGGGCCGACGATCGCGACGTCGCGTACTCCGAAGTTGGAAAGGAAGAATCCATCCGAAAGAGAAGCGGCGGCTGCCGGATCAACGCCCGGAGCCGACTTCAACTGGTCGATTGAGGTCAGCACTCCGCCCAGCGTCTTATCGCGATAATTCACCATGATTTGAGCTTGGGCCGTGTATTTCTGGTCGGCATCCGAGCCCAGACGCATGGGATCCTTGTCCATGAGGTAGTTCTTGATTGTCAAAGAGCTGGCGTTGTTCAGGTCCTGCTTGCCGGCTGGAGAATTGGTCTCCAGCGCCTGAATGATCTTCAGCTTGCCTTCATCGAGAGCCTGCTCGTTGGTCTCACGAACATCGAGATCGATCAAGACCTCGTTCGTGACGCCCTGGCCGGCGATGCTCTGTATCTTCGCATCGTGCAATCCCGCGCGATCCATGGCAGCGCGGATGGCGTTGTCATCGGGCTTCTGGGCAAACCGCACGGTCACCAGCGTGCCACCGCGGAAATCTACTCCCCACGGAACGCCGTGCCAGAACAACATGGAGAGTATGCCAGCGACGCTAAAGATCAGGGAAAAGGCGAGAAAATACCACTTTTTGCCAAGAAAATCTATGTTGGTATTGCGAAAGAACTCCACGGGTTATTTAGCCCCTTATCTAAACCAAATTTTGTAATCGGGAAATTTGGTAATTGTGTAATTGAAAACCTCGCGGCGCGCAATTTCAGGTTTTCCAATTGCTCAATTACCAAATTCCCCAATTACTCAATTCTTTAAATACTCAGCGCTTCGCCGCGCTGGTGCCGGCTCAGCACCCAATCAAAGATTACGCGGGAAACGAACACCGCGGTAAACAGGTTTGCGAGCAGGCCGAACGTCAGCGTGGTCGCAAAGCCCTTGACCGGTCCCGTACCGAAGATGAACAGAATCGCCGCCGAAACGATGGTGGTAACGTGCGTGTCAACGATCGTGATCCAGGCGTGGCTGAAGCCCTGATCGACGGCGGAAGGCGGCGTCTTGCCGTTGCGCAATTCTTCGCGAATGCGTTCGAAGATCAGCACATTGGAATCCACGCCCATGCCGACGGTGAGGATCACACCTGCGATCCCGGGCAGCGTCAGCACTCCGCCAAAATAACCCATGAATCCGAGCAGAATGATGAGGTTCAGAATGAGAGCCACGTCGGCGTTGATGCCGGCGCCCCGATAGTAAATCAGCATGAAGACCAGCACAGCGAGCATGCCGACCACCGCCGCGCGCACACCGGCGCGGATGGAGTCCGCTCCCAGCGACGGTCCAACGGTACGCTCCTCCAGATACTTGATACCTGCCGGCAGCGCGCCCGAGCGCAGGATCATGGAAAGATCCTTCGATTGCTGCTCGCTCATGCTGCCGCCGCTGATTTCGCCGCGGTCTCGGATCGGTTCCCGAATGTTCGCAACTTCCTGCACTTTGTTGTCGAGCACGACGGCCAGGCTGTCGCCGACGTGGGACGAAGTGAAATTGTAAAAACGCTGCCCACCTTCGCCGGAGAGCGTGAAACTCACGCTGGGCTGGCCGTTTTGATCGCGGCTAGGCTGGGCGTCGCGCAGATCTTTTCCGCTCACGGCCGAGACCCGCGATACGAGATACCAGGCCTGTCCGCTGCCCGTGTCCGCTCCGGGTGCAGCATGTCCCGGAAGCAGGATCGCGTCCGCCGGCAAAACTCCGCCTTTATCCTGCAGCGCGGCCTGCTCGCTCGGGTAAGGCCCGCCGAGTTGCTGCTTGATCTCGAGCATGGCCGTGGACTGCATGATGTCTTTCACGCGCGCCGGATCGTCGACGCCCGGCAATTGCACCAGAATCTGATAGTCCCCGAGCCCGTGCTCCTGGATTGTGGGCTCGCTGACGCCGAGAGCGTCAATACGATTGCGGATGGTCTCGATCGCCTGGGTGACGGCCTTATTCTTGAGGTCCGCGAGCATCTGCGGCTTCATGGCCATGGTCCAGGAATTATCGGGGGCTCCGGTAATGTCGTATTCCGGCAGATGATCGGAGACGATGCCCAGCAAATCCGTTCGCGAACTTGCCTGCACGCCTTTAATCAGGAGATGGTCGGGATTGTTCTGGGGATCGGACTGGGTGATGTCTGTGTAGTCAATCTTCTTGTTGCGCATCTGCTCTTTGAGAACTTCAATCGCATTCTGCGCATCCACATTGACCGCGTCGTTGACCTTCACCTGCAGGATCAGGTGAGTTCCGCCCTTCAGGTCGAGCCCCAAGTTGATGTGTTCGCCCATGGCGGCGAGCAACGCGTCAGGGCCAAAGCCCTTGGGAATGCCGAAGATTCCAAACAGGAAAAAGAGCAGAGTGCCGAGGATGAGGGCGATCTTCCAAAGAAAATTCTTATTCATAAGAGAAACCAGTGGTCAGTGGCTAGTGATTAGTGACCAGTTTAGAGCGTGGTAACTGACCACTTCTCACTCATCACTTTATTTTGTTTTCGATTCGTCCTCGGCTGTCGTCACCTGCATGACTGAGGCCTTGGTCACTTCCATGCGCAGATTGTCAGGCGGCACGCGCAGATGAATCGAATCATCCTTGAGTGCGATGATGGTACCCCGCAGGCCTCCGCTGGTGGTGACTTTGTCTCCGGTCTTGAGCTGGTCGAGCATGGCCGCCCACTTTTTCTGGCGGCGCTGTTGAGGAAGAATCAAAAGAAAATAAAAAATACCGAAAATGAAGATGATGGGGGCGATGCCAAGCCATCCCATGCCACCACCGGCCTGAACTGCAAGGAAAGAATGCATAATCTTAATAAGGTCTGTGTGTCGTATTCGAAAATCAGCCGAAGACCACCGAAAATTCAGCCGAAAAAAACCATCCGCAAAAAACGGCCCGCGCCCATCCGGCGCCGCGCCAGCTGTTTATTTCACCACGGGGTTTGGATCGACTTCGGCCGGGTTCCTTCTGTCTCAGGCTTGAATCCGGGGAGGCCCTCCGTGGAGGTCATGGTTTCGGTCGAGACCAGACACCAGAAAGAAACCGGGACTCTTCCCCAAGTGAAATAGAATGCCGCACGCGCCGCATAGTGTCAAGGTAGAAACTCAGGTTGTGGATCGTGTTCAAGACCTGAGCCAACACTTCATTGGATGCATAAAGATGCCGTAAATAAGCCCGCGAATAGCGCTGGCACACGCGGCAAGCACAATTTGGATCGAGCGGGCCGGGATCCTGGGCGTACTGAGCCTGCTTGATCGAAATTTTTCCTACGGAGGTGAAGAGCAGGCCATGGCGCGCGGCGCGCGTGGGGAGGACGCAATCCATCATATCGACTCCGAGGCTGGCGTATTCGACGATCTCTTCGGGCGTGCCCACTCCCATCAAGTAGCGAGGCTTGTCTTTGGGCAGATGCTCCAGCGTGGATTCGACGATCTCGCGCGTGAGTTCGCGCGGCTCGCCCACGCTGAGTCCGCCGATCGCGTAGCCGGGGAATCCGATTTCAACAGTGCGTTCGGCGGATTCCTTGCGGAGTTCGCGATCCATGCCGCCTTGCACGATGCCGAAGAGGGACTGGGTGGGGCAGTACTCAGTACTCGGTACGCAGTTGCCAGTTTTGGCTGAGTGGTCGTTACTCGCGGGCCCTCCGATTTCTTGCTGGGGGCTGGGTACTGGAGGGTGAGTAATCGTCCACGGCACTTCGTGTTTATGTTCTTCGAAGTATTTTTTGCTGCGGGCGGCCCAGCGGGCGGTCATCTCCATCGACGCGCGCATGCGCTCGCGATCCGCGGGATATTCGGTGCACTCGTCGAACGCCATGATGATGTCGGCGCCGATGCCGATCTGCGCTGCCATCGAATTTTCGGGGCTGAAGAAGTGCGACGAGCCGTCGAGGTGTGAGCGGAAGGTCACGCCTTCCTCGGTCACCTTGCGGAGCTCGTTCAGGCTGAAGACCTGGAATCCGCCGGAGTCGGTGAGGATGGCGCGGCGCCACGACATGAATCCGTGAAGGCCGCCGAATTTTCGGACGGTGGCGACGCCGGGACGCAAATAAAGGTGATAGGTGTTGCCGAGGATGATCTGCGCGCCGACGTCTTCGAGGATGTCCTGCGGAACTCCCTTTACGGATGCGACGGTGCCGACGGGCATGAAGATCGGCGTTTCGATTTCTCCATGGGGAGTCGTGATCTGTCCGGTGCGCGCTTTGCCGGTGTCTTTGTGAATGCGAAACGAGATGGACATTCTTTGCGATTGTAGCAATGGGGGTGGAGGGCGGAGGCAGCGTTCGGGCGACAGTCCGGCTACACATTCAGGATGACGATTTGGGCTTCGACTTTGCCAGCTTCTATTCTCAGTTTGCCGATTGTCACTGGCAGTTGGAAGCGACGCGGGCCGGCGCTGCCGGGATTGAAATAGAGAACGCCTTCGCGAGTCTCCTGCGTGGGAACGTGGCTGTGACCGCTGATGACGACGTTGAAACGAGCGGCTTTGGGCTTCAAGTCCAGTTGCGCCAAGTCGTGCAGGACGTAGATAGAAATGCCAGCGAGTTCGACGACTTCGGTTTCAGGCAGCTTGCGCGCCCACAACTCTCGATCGACATTGCCGCGGATCGCTGTCACTGGCGCGATCTCCGCAAGTTGGTCGAGGATTTCAGGCGCGCCTACGTCTCCTGCGTGAATGATGTGGTGCGATCCGCGCAGGGCGTCTACGGCTTCGGGACGAAGCAGGCCGTGAGTGTCGGAGATGACGCCGAGGTGGAAGGCAGTTCTCAGTTCTCGGTTCTCAGTTCTCAGACTTCGGATTCATCAGTGCGTTTATTTCGGAGTGCGGCGGGGCACCGTCCATCGACGAGTAGGTTCCCGCGGTCTTCAATTCTTCTGCTAGGCGGCGAAGCAGGCCGAGCGTGGCTCGCATCGGACCCGAGCCGAGACTGATCCTGCGGACCCCGAGCGCGGCCAACTCAGAAACTGATGGGGAGCCGGGCCCGGCGAGGATGTTCACCGGACAACGCAGGTCGGCAACCACGCGGCCGATGGTGGCGGTGTCTCGAAGGCCAGGGACGAAGACGCAGTCCGCGCCGGCGTCGCGATAAGACTGTAGCCGGTGCGCGGTCTCGTCGTAGCGCTTCGCCGGTTCGCCCACTTGTAAAAGGTAGACATCGGTTCTGGCATTGAGCACGAGGGGCACGTCCAGTTTTTCGGCGGTCTCGCGGATAGCTCGGATCCTTTCGACTTGTAGTGGCAGGTCGACAAGGGGCTGCGCGGCGTCGCCGGTCGCGTCTTCGAAGTTCATACCGACCGCGCCCGATTCAATCACATGACGTGCGGTCCAGGCAGCGTTCTCGGGCTTGCTTCCGTAGCCGGCTTCGACGTCGGCAGTGACGGGCACTCGAACTCCGGCAGCGATGTCGGCAATGGCCGCGATCATGCGATCCGGTGGAATCTTCTCGCCGTCGGGGAATCCGTGGGCGAAGGCCACGCCTGCGCTGGTCGTTGCGATGGCGGGGAAGCCGGCTGCTTCGATGATGCGTGCGCTGGCTACGTCCCACACATTGGGAAGCAAGAGCACGTCGCCGCTCACGTGCATCGCACGGAATGCTTCAGCTTTCTTTACCTGTAATGGATTCGTCATGACAACGAATTGGATGCAGTCACCGGCTGGCGTTCTTCATCTTTTCGGTGAACCTGGAAATGCTTACGACCGCTCGGCTGATCGTGCCGCGGCCGATCTCCTGTGCGTCGTCGCGGGCGGTGACGCGGAGTGTGTAGAAGCGTCCGTCGAACGATTCGAGCAGAGCTTCGGCTTTGATGCGAGCGCCGATCCCGCTGGCGGCGCGGTGTTCGACGTTGATCGATGTGCCGACGGTGATCTCGTCGCCTTCGCAGTAGGGCTGCAGCGCGTGAAATGCGGCGGTCTCCATCAGTCGGATCATGTCGGGTGTGGAATATACGGGCGGCAACTGCGGATGGTGCGAGGTGAGAGTGTGCTCGAAGGTGACAGTTTCTTCGGCATCGCCGCGGGCCCCGATGGGAATGGGTTTTGCCAAGCGACTTTCTCCCACCTCACGATTCGTCCTTACGAGGCGGGATTAGCTCGCAGGGTGGAAAATACTCTCTTAGGGTCAAAGCGCTGATCGCGCAGTTTCTTTTCAGTTTTCTTGAGTTCGGTTTTGTCCATCTCCGCAAGGAGATGGCTGGCCTTCTCTCGGGATCCCTCGACTCCAATCTGCGCCGCGTGCAGCAACAAGAGGAAAGCGGCAGGCCGGTCCACCTTCGTGCCTTCGCCGGACAGTTCCATATCGGCGAGTTCCATCAGTGCGGGAGGATCTTCGAATCCTGCAGCCCTCTGATACCATTTCACAGCCTCGACCGAGTCCTGAGGTACTCCCCAACCTTTACGATACATGTAGCCGACGCAGTAAAGGCCCTTGGGATAGCTCTCTTTTGCCGCCGATTTGCATAGGTTTACCACCTCGCCGTAATACTTCGTTGGCTCAGGTTCATTCACCAGATGAGTGGCCAGACGAACTTTGGCTCGGGGCGTAATTGAAGCGGCCATGCGCAGCCAGCGCAAAGCCTCCTCGTCGCTTTTGGGGAGTTCCTCACCTTTCTCGTACATGCTGGCGATCTCAATGAAAGTATCCGCGGTTTCGTTCGGCGACATTGTCGCTGCGGACCTCTGAACCGCATCATCGGCCACCTTATCGCCCATATGTTGCGCTAACAGAAACCAGGCATAAGCGGTGAATATGTTCGAGGGAACGCCGTCACCGTTGTAGTACGAGACACCTAAATTGAACATCGCCGGAGCACAGCCGTGCTTGGCGGCCTTGGAGTACCAGCGGACCGCCTCTTCCTTGTTGCGCTCAACTCCTTCGCCCATTCGGTACGCGATGCCGAGATTGTTCTCGCCTGCACAATCGCCTTGCTCGGCGGCCTTCTTGAACCATCCCGCCGCCAGAACATCATTTTGAGGCACTCCATTGCCTTCCTGGTATGCCTTGCCGAATTTCAGTTGCGCGTCCGCGTCACCTGCTTCAGCTTTTGTCTGGAGCTCCGCTACTTCCGACGGAGTCAGAGGGGCCGGCTTCGTCGTTTCTGGTCTGGTCGTCTCTTGCTTTTCAGGTTGGGCAGCGGACGCCGCTGTTAGGGCCAACACTATCGCGCTTGAGACGCACAGCACGAGGTATGAAACGGGCTTGATCATTGGAGCACGTCCCACGAGCAACGTAAGATTCGGAAGAGTTCGCTGGTTCTCATCCTTCGATGACCCACGCGGCCCCCTCTCTTCTAGGCGACCGCGATTGCCAGCCTCCGCGCCTCGATTCCGTCCAGAGCATGCCAGAGCATCTCGGCAGCGTTCTCGGCGGCGTCCAGGGCGGCATCGGCGGTTTCGGGGTGGGCAGAGATTCGTTTTTCGAGCTGCGCGCGCCAGACGTTCGAGTGATAGATATCCGCTTTGGCGTGCAGCGAGAAGTAGCCGCAAGTCTTGTCGTCGGCTCCATACATGGCGCGCAGGCCGCGCTCTTTCTCAGTCGCGATGCGCGGTACTTGCGACTCGTACACATAGAAAGCGGCGAGCGCCTCTTCCGGCGTGCGCTTGCTGGCCACGCGGTGGAAGTGCCGCACCAGTTGGCGAATCTCCGGCACCGGGCTGTGCCACTCCAGGTTGCGCGTCGATCCCATGCCTTCCGCGAAGTCGAGCCATAGGTCGGAGTGCGGAACCGAATCGCGGCCCGGGCGTCCGTCGACGCCTTTCTCATCGCACATATTCGCCAGCACTGCGTGCCGCAACTCGCCTTCTTCCAGTCGCATACCGAAAGCCGCCAGGTACGAAGGGAAGGCTTCGACATGGTGGTAATACTGCTGCGCATATTCGCGGAGTTCGTCGCGAGTGAGCTTGCCCTGCTCCCATGCCCGGTAGAACGGGTGGCACAGCAGATCGTATTTTGCAATGCGCGCTTCCAGTTGCTCGAAGAATTCAGCGCTATTCATGATGCCCCCTGGGTGTCTCCGGCCCGACTGCCGGGTATGACAGCCCCAATATACGAGCCATTGTCGCGAGCGGCAAGTGATAGGGATCACCGGAGCGGCCAAGTTGCTAGAATGAAAGCAGAAGTTATCGCAGGATTTTCTGGGGTTCGCTTCGTTCGCGTTCTCGGCTTCGTTCTTCGTCCTCATGCCGTTCACAGAACAATTCGATGTTGTTGTGGTTGGCGCAGGTCATGCCGGGTGCGAGGCTGCGATGGCCGCCGCACGCATGGGGTTGAAGACCGCGCTGTACACGCTCAACGTCGATCTGATCGCGCAGATGTCATGCAATCCGGCGGTGGGCGGAATTGCCAAGGGACACCTCGTTCGCGAAGTCGACGCTCTCGGCGGAATCATGGGCGAGGTCACCGACGCGGTCGGCATCCAGTTCCGGTTGCTCAATACTTCTCGCGGCCCGGCGGTGTGGTCTCCGCGGGCGCAATGCGACAAGCAGGCCTATCGGCTGAAGATGCGCGAGGTGCTCGAGTCGCAGCCGAATTTGAAGATCAAGCAAGCGGAAGTGGCGGATTTGATTATGGAGCCAAGCTCTCAGCTGTCAGCTGTCGGCTCTGAGCCCGGAAGCATCCCGGAGTCTGCTGAGAACCGAGAACGGAGAACTGAGAACTCGCGTCGCGTTCTAGGCATTCGCCTTCGCGACGGACGAACCGTCGGTGCCCATGCTGTCATCATCACGACGGGAACTTTTCTCAACGGGCTCATCCATTGCGGAGAGCAGCAGTATCCAGCGGGGCGTTCGGGCGAGCCGGCGGCAGTGTTGCTGGGAGAATCGCTGAAGAAGCTTTGCCTGCGCGGATGCCGCCTGAAGACCGGAACTCCGCCGCGTCTCGATGGACGCACCATTGACTGGTCGCGATTTCCGGTGCAGCCCGGGGACGAAGATCCTACGCCGTTTAGTTTCCGCACGAAGCGCGTTGCGCATCACGACTCGCAGGTACCGTGCTACATCGCATGGACTACGGCGGAGACGCATCGCATCATCCGCGAGAATGTGCATCGCTCGCCCATGTACAGTGGGCAGATTCAGTCGATTGGCCCGCGCTACTGCCCGTCGATTGAAGACAAGATCGTGAAGTTCCCGGACAAGGAAATGCACCAGCTCTTCCTTGAGCCCGAGGGACTGAATACGCACGAGATTTACGTTAACGGCATGAGCACGTCGCTGCCGGTAGAAGTGCAGTTGGAGATTTTGAAGTCGATCCCTGGACTTGAAAATGCGGAGATGCTGCGGCCCGGCTACGCGATCGAGTACGACTCGATCGATCCCACGGAATTGGAGCGCACGCTCGAAACGCGAAAGATCGCGGGACTATTTCTTGCGGGGCAGATAAACGGTACCTCTGGTTATGAAGAAGCGGCGTGCCAGGGATTGATGGCCGGAATTAACGCGGCGTTGCAGGTGAAGCAACAACCCCCGCTGATTCTCGACCGCACCGAGGCCTACACGGCGATCCTGATCGACGATCTGATTTCGAAGGGCACGAACGAGCCGTATCGCATGTTCACGTCGCGAGCCGAGTTTCGGCTGCACCTGCGCATCGACAACGCGGATCGCCGGTTAACTCCTCATGGGCGCAGCGTTGGATTGATCTCGGATAACGCGTGGGCGGATTTTCAGGCGAAGCAGGAGCGGCTGAAGAATGTGAAGACTTTGCTGGAGCGCACCAGGCTCACGCCGGCGTTGATCGAGAGGAACGACAGCCTCGATCTCACCACGGCCGTGGGCCAAACGCTCGCGCAGGTGCTCAAGCGTCCTGAGATGACCGTAGAACGGCTCGTGCCGTTGCTGAGAGAACTGGCACCCGAGTTTTTCGACAGAAGTGAAATCCGTGAAAATCCGTGTGAATCCGTGACCAAGGTTTCTTCCACGCTTCGCAACGAACTGAAGTCGGTGGAAACGGAAATCAAGTACGAAGGCTACCTGCTGCAGCAACAGCGCGCGATGGAGCGCCTTAAGAAATCGGAGCAGCATGCGATCCCTGAGTGGTTTGACTATCGATCGGTAAGCGGGCTCTCGCGCGAGATGCAGGAGAAACTCACCAAGGTGCGTCCGCGAACGTTGGGCCAGGCCTCGCGTATTCCGGGAGTGACACCTGCCGCCGTGTCGCTGGTAAACGTCTACGTTGAAATTCAGGCCCGCCGACGCGAGCAGGCCGCGGCGCTCTAGTCCTGCGAGACTGTGATTCCCACCCGCGAAAACCAACAGCTTTAACGCAAAGGACGCGAAGAGAATCCGCAAAGGTCGCGAAGAAGAGCGCGAGGAAAAAACCTCCTCACCTTACGGATGCTCGTCTTGCCGGGCCTGCAATTGTTCTGCTAGTTTGAGTTCGCTGTCGGCTTCGTCTTTATTGCCGAGGTCGCGATAGGCCTGGCCGAGCAGGTGGTGGGTGATCGGATTATTCGGATCCATGGTTGCCGCCCGCTTCAAAGCACGCACGGCCAGTTCGTACTCACCTTTCTTCTCGAGTACTTTTCCCATCAGAATGTAAGGTCCCGTTGACGACGCGTCGAGCCAGATGGAGCGCTGCAGCAATCGCTCCGCCTCGTCGTATTTCTGAATCCGCGAATAGGCGTCGGCGAGTTTGTAATAAGTCGGAGCGTGCGCGGGATTGATAGCCAACTCTTTCTGGAATTCCGCGATCGCTTCGGGGATGCGCGATTTGTAGGTATAAAGTTCGCCGAGCAGGAAGTGTGCCAACGGTAATTTTGGATCGAGCGTCGCAGCCTTCTGCGCGTACTCTTCGGCCACCGGATCGTATTCCTGCCGCAGCAGCATCTGTGCCGTGAACAGATAACTCGCGGCGGAGTCGGGCGGCACGTCGAACATCTTGCCGAAAGCGGCGCGTGCGTGTGGGTAGTCTTTCGTCTGGATGTAACAAATTCCGAGGATGTACGACGCGTCGACGTTGGCGCGGGGAAACCAGCCTTGGACTTTTTCGAGCAGCGGAATCGCGTCGGCCGGATGGCCGCCAAGGTAGTACGACAGTCCGAGCAACTGGACAGCCTCGTCATTCGAGGCGTCTGCGGCAGTCGCTTTCTTTAGATATTCGATTGCCTTCGGATAATCACTTTTCTTGTAGAACGCAATTCCTAACTCGAACGCGAGACCTTTGGTCGCAGGGGCGCTCGCCTCGAGGGTTTGCAATTGCGCGATGGCCTCGTCGATTTTGCCCTGCTCCATCAGCTTGCGGGACTGCACGAAGTCGGCAGGGGCGGGGGTTGCGACGGGCGTTGACTGCTGCGCAAGTGTTAGCGCGGCGAATGCGCAGAGAAATGCCGCTTGGAATGCGAATCGGAAAAGGACGGGTGCTCGCCTCGCTGGGAGATTCGGTTGCATATCGAAAATTAGAGCACAGTCCAACGTGTCGAGCTTCGCTCGACGGACAGCCGAAGGCGGCTGTCCCCACACTTGAAACTCACTGGGGAGCGCACTCAGTGGCCGCTCATTTCCTTCTTTAACGCCTCCAGATTCTCTTTCGCGATCGGCTGATTCGGATCAATCTGCAGCGCGCGTTCGAAGTGCGCCTTGGCCTCGGCGAATCGTCCTATCTCGGCCAGAGCGGCGCCCAGATTTGCCTCAACGTTCGCGTCGTTCGGCTGCAACTTCGATGCAAGCTGGAATTGTTGTGCCGCGCCTTCGAAATCATTCTGCCCGGCCAGCGCCATGCCCAGATTGTAGTGCGCGTCGAAGTAATCCGGACGCGTCTTTAGCGCACGTTCGAGATAGGCGACCGCCTTGTCGCCCTGCCCTGCGGCTACCAGAGCCGCGCCCAGCGCGTTGTTGCCGGTGGTGTCCTGCGGGCGCAAGCGCACTGCCGCCTCATATTCTTTGATCGCGCCCACGAGATCATTCTTTGCCTGCAGCATGGCGGCCAGGTTGTAGTGGGCTTCGAAGTCGCGAGGATTTTTTTCCACCGTGTGACGCGATAGTGCTTCCTGCAGCGCCATCCGCGGATCGCCTTGCGCCGGATTGAAATTCACCGGCAGGACCTGCAGCCACAGATGACACATTTCGTCGGTCGATCGATTGCCACCTAACACACGAATCGGAGGATGATTCGGATTCAACGGATTCTCCTCGGAGTTGTCGTACACGTAGCGCATGCTGACCGTGGTTCCCTTCGGCAACAAAACCGGTTCCGCATAGCGATACACCGCCTGCCAGTTCAGGTTCCAGTGTGGAATGTGAATCAGCGTTTTCTTCGTGCCATCAGGAAGAGTCGCGAACACCTGAATATCTTTTCCGAGATAGTGGGCATGCGGGTAAATCGCGAGCAACTTCACGTCGATCGGCAGAGTGAAGTCGTCGCTTACCAGGAAATTCTTTTCGCCCGGAGGAATGTCGAGCTTCCAATCGTTCTCCATTTGCAGCAGCATGGGAAACGTCGTCGCCGGATGCGGCGTGAAATAAATTCCAATGCTTGGTTGGATTACCTCCGGTTTCCCGGACGGCTGAAGGTGAGTGTTGAGAATCAGGTCGGTGCCTTTGTCGAGACGTAGCGCCATTCCTTCGGGTTCAACATAAGGAATCGTCCCCGGCTTCCAGAAGAGCAAGTGGCTGTCGGGATCGAAGACCTGCGACTCGATGCGAATCTCCATGCCGCCAAAACCCGCGCCGGGCTCGGCTTCACGGGCACGCGAGGCGCCGGAACGATCGACGAGAATGTTGGCGTGGTGGACATACCGCTTGTCGCCGGGACGAATCTCGATTGCCTTTACCCATCGCGTCTGGTCGATTGGAACCGGGAAAACGAAATTCCAGTATGTGTCGGTTCCCTGCGGTGGAAGAATGAGCGGCTTGCTGGCGGTGAGAATCAGGTCCGGCTTTCCAACTCCCCAGCCCTCCACAAACTCGGGCTGTGGCGGCAGGTCGGCGGGTGCACCTTCCGGCGCGCCCTCGTCAACCCAGTGCTTGATGAGATCGATCTCTGCATCTGACAGACGAAGTTCGTCGGCGAATTTCAACTTCTGCGGCTCGGGCAGCCATGGAGGCATGGCGCGCGACTCGGTTACGTCTGCAATCTGACGCGCATGACGTTTCGCGTCAGAGTAGGTCAGCAGCGAGAACGGCGCGGACTCGCCCGGCCGATGGCACTGAGCGCACGACCGAAACATAATGGGAGCGATATCGCGATTGAATGTGACTTGCGAAGGATTGCCTGACCGTTGCGAAAGCGCACGCGGACCGGAGTGAGCGGAAGCTGCGCCGAATGCTGCCGCCGCAAGCACCACGATCACCCAGAGGCCGGGGGACTTCATTCCAGATCCGAGATGTAACATCCCACTCCCCTGACCTCGGCCGGAGTTACGGACTTGCCCGCCGACACGGCGCGCAGCGCGTCTTGCAGTTCGTGCGTCGTCGCTGCGGGACGGGCGCGCGTGAGATCGACGTACCAGTTGTCGATCCTGCCGTCGTAAACAAGGCGATGATTCCGGTCGAAGACCGCGACTTCAGGAGTGATCTGCACATGGCTGAGACGCGCCAACGCATGATCGGGATCGCGCAGGGCGGGCAGATGATAATTGTAGTCGGCGAGATAGCTGCGAAGATCCTGTGCCGAGTCGCTCTTGTCGGGATCGACAAGGATGAAGTTCGCGCTGTCGGCATACTGCTTGCTGATCTGCTGGATCAGGGGAGCATAGCGGCCCGACACGGGACAGTCGCGGCGCAGAAAAATCAGCACGACCGCCTTGTTTGGGTGCTCTGCCAGAGGATTCACGGCGTGGCCATCGAGGTCGAGGCCAGTCTGCTGTGCACTCACCGGAGCCGAAGAAATCCAGAGCACCGTGACAGCCGCGGTCGCAAGGAAGATGGGTCGAAGGCGGAATATCCCCGACAACATAGAATCGCCGCGCCAACCACGCGCACAGAACCAGAGAGGATTCTAAGAGCGTTGGGCGGCAGTGTCCATCCCGGCGCGCCGGCACATGGCCCGATTGAGATTCCAGATGATTAGCAAAGTGGGCGCTACAATGTTGTGAGCATGATTGCCCACCTTCGCGGAAAGCTGCTGGCCAAGCATCCCAACCAAGCCATTGTGGAAACGGCCGGTGTCGGCTACGACGTGGTGATTAGCGTGCCGACATTTTCGGACCTTCCGGCGGCTGGCGCCGAAGTCGCGCTGCACATTCACACGCATGTCCGCGAAGATCAGATTGCGCTTTACGGATTCCTGCGCGCCGCGGAAAAGCTGCTGTTCGAAAAACTGATCACGGTGAGCGGCATCGGACCGAAGCTGGCGATTACGATTCTGAGCGGCATGGCCGCCGATGAGATGGTCGGAGCGATTCGCGGGAATGATGTGGCTCGCCTGACGCGCATCCCAGGAATCGGGAAGAAGACCGCAGAGCGCATGGTGCTGGAGTTGCGCGATAAATTGCTGGAGGCGGGACCAGCGTCTGCGCCCGCGGTTCCGGCGATGAGCGCGACGGAAGAGGACGTGCTTTCCGCGTTGCTGAATCTGGGATATCAGCGCGCCGCCGCCGAGAAGGCGCTTGCCGCCGCCAGCAAAAAGGGGAGCGGCGGATCGTTCGACACGCTCTTCCGCGATGCGATGGGTGGGCTCTCGAAGTAGCGCTACTTGCCGATACAGAACGTGCTGAAGATCAGATTCAGAATGTCGTCCGTCGTAGTTGCGCCGGTGATCGCGTCCAGGGGGCGGAGCGCGTTGTAGAGATCCATCAGCAGCATCTCGTGCGGGACCTTTCCCGCGACCGCGTTCGTTGACCCATCCAACGCGGCGAGCGAATCTTTGATCAATCCCTGATGGCGGATGTTCGTGACGAACCCTGATTCTGATTGAGTACCGGATTCTCCGCCGACGTGGCGCAGGATTTCTGCGCGTAGCTCGGCGATGCCTTCCCCGGTGATGGCCGACGTCGGTATCTGCGTGCGGTTCAAGCGTCCCTCCGGGACGCGGCTGGCTGCTTCTGCCGAAGTCCCAGCGCTGAAGCGCTGGGCTATTCTCGGCAGTCCCTCCGGGACTACGAGGTCCGACTTGTTGGCGACGATAATTGCTGGGCGTGTCGACGCTTGGCTGATCAGGTCTTCGTCGTCGCGCGTCGGTGCCTGTGACGCGTCGAGCACGACCAGCACTAAATCTGCGTCGGCCAGCGCTTCTATTGATTTGCGGATGCCGATCGACTCCGCTTCGTCGAGCGCGTCGCGAATGCCCGCAGTATCGACCAGTTTGGCCGGGATGCCTCCGATCGCCACAGTTTCGCTGACGAGATCACGCGTTGTGCCGGGGGTCGCCGTGACAATGGCGCGTTCACGCTCGACCAGACGATTGAATAAGCTGGACTTGCCGACGTTTGGACGGCCCACAATTGCCAGCGTCAGTCCCTCGTGCACAATCTTGCCGTAAGCGAACGTCGCGCTGAGTTGTTCGAGCGGCGCGCGCACAGCGGCAATGTGATCGAGAATCGTCGCATCCGGTAAGACGGAGACATCGTCTTCCGCGAAGTCGATGCCGGCCTCGAGGAGTGCAATCAGGTCCACCAGTTTGTGCTTGATCGGCTGCAGTCGCCGCGAAAGCGCGCCTTCCAACTGCTGCGCCGCTACTTTGGCCTGATACAAAGTCTGCGAGTCGATCAGATCGCGCACGGCTTCGGCCTGTGTGAGATCGATGCGGCCGTTGAGGAATGCGCGCATGGTGAACTCTCCGGGCTCGGCCAGCCGCGCGCCAGCGGCGACGCAGAGTTCGATGATATGGCCCAACACCACGGGCGATCCGTGCGCTGAGATCTCGATGATGTCGTCGGTGGTATAGGAATGCGGCTTGGCGAAGTAGGTGACGACGACTTCGTCGATGCGGTCGGACGTCTGTTGTGGTGCGGGCGTGCCGGCCCACGTGTCGTCACGAAATGAACTGCCGACGGCGGCTGTCCCCACAGGCCCTTCAGTGGATTCCGGCATTTCGCGGGCGGGGGCGCCCGCGCCACATGGCTCGATAAGCTCGCCAAAGACAGCGCGGCCCGCTTCCAGCGCGTGCTTCAGCCGCAACATGGGCATCGCGATCTCAACCGCTCGCGGCCCGGCGAGCCGGACTACGCCAACCCCGCCTCTTCCCGGCGGAGTCGCGATGGCGACAATCGTGTCGTCCAGATTCACGGTTCATGATTGTAGCGAGTCCTATGAGACTTTCGACACTATGCAGGAACCTGCATCTTGACCGGCACGAGACCTCATCATAATCTCCACAATTATTGGGGTCCGCTTGGGTTGGTCTGTTCCGTGAATGAGTAGAAATTCGTGTGTTTACTGAAGGAGGCTGTAATGCAAGAACAGAGCAACCGCTCTCGCAACCACCGCGCCGGTCGCCAAATTTGCGTGGCCGTTTTCTTTTGCGCTGCGATGGCGATCGCGTCGCAAGCTCAATTCACCAAGCTGGCCGACCTGACTCCAACCACAGGCGAGTTTCCGCGTAGTCCACTCGTGCAGGGCCTGGACGGAAACCTGTACGGAACAACATCCAACTACGGCGCCTATGGCGGCGGCACTTTTTTCCAGCTCACTCCCTCCGGCACCGTGACCACGCTCTATAACTTCTGCTTCAATGACAATTCTGGATGCCCGGACGGCGCCGAGCCGTCAGGAGTCGTGGTCCTCGGTTCCGACGGAAGCTTTTATGGAACGACCATCGGCAGTTTCACAGGCGGGGAAGACAGCACGATCTACAAAATCACCACTGGCGGTTCGTTGACGACGTTGCATACCTTCTGCGGAGCTCCCAGCTGTTCCGGCGCCTTCGCCAGCTCCGATGGACTTGCATTGGCGTGGAATGGCAACTTCTACGGCACGAGCTTTCCGCCGGACGGCAGCTCGGCATACGACAACCTCGTCTACAGCGTGACGCCCACGGGCACCGCCCACACGCGCCTCATCGTCTGTCCCAATCAGCTTTGCCCAACCAACGCCGGTCCGGGCGGAGCATTGCTGCAGTCGAGTGGAGGATACCTTATTGGGCCCGGCCCCGGCGGCGTAAACAATGCGGGCGCGATCTACCGGATGACACCGCTTGGATCTCCGAGCGTGATCTACTCGATGTGCGTTGACAGCTCTTGTCACCTCGGCACCGGTACGACGTCTCCCCTTGTACAGAACCCCGCGGGGAACCTCCTTGGGACGAACCGTGCCGGCGGCGCTGGACCCTTCTGTACTGTCGGCGGAGGTTGCGGCAACGTTTTTCAACTGATCGGTTCGGCTTATACCGAGATGCACAGCTTCTGCAACTGGCCCAGTTGCGTCGACGGCGCGCAGCCGAATGCTCTGATTCGGGCCAGCGACGGCAACTTCTATGGCACTACCCTGTCTGGTGGCTCCAAGGGAGCGGGAGTCGTTTTCAAGATCACTCCCTGGCATGCGTACTCGGTGATTCACCAGTTCCTTGGTCCTGAGGGCGGCAACCCCGAGACGGCGCTGATGCAAGCCACGGACGGCACTCTCTACGGCACAACCATCTCGGGTGGCTCCCACACAGGCGGCAACGAGCAGGGGACGATCTTCAAGATCTCGCTGGGACTTCCGCCATTCATCAAGACTGTTCAGCCGGCGGGTAAGGCCGGAGACACGATCCTGATCCTGGGCAACGGCCTGACGGGTTCGACCAGCGTGACTTTCAACGACACGTCGGCTTCATTCACCGTTGTCTCCGACACGGAGATTTCGGCAACCGTGCCGAGCGGCGCGACTACGGGCGCGATTGAAGTCGTAACACCTAGCAAGACATTGTTGACTCTTGCGGCGTTTCCGGTCCTTCAGTAGGCTTCTCGTAGTTCTCCATCCTTGCCGCACGGTTTACGGCAAGGATGGAGGATTCCTCGATCACATTGCGTTCTCTACTTTTTTGGGCAATGCGCTCCGCAAACACCCGCCCCACGCTTTCCGTTTCAACGTTTAAACTAACTCTCGCCGGGACCGGCGAATGTAGCGCTGAAGAATCGTAAGGAGCAACGCCATTGTCCGTCGCTGATGAATTATTGAAGTCCAACGAAGAGTTTGCGCGCAATTTCAAGCTGGGCGAGTTGCAGGTGCGCCCGAAGCGGCATGTGGCCGTGCTGGCCTGCATGGATTCCCGAATCCTGTTCGAGCACTGCCTGGGACTGAAACCGGGCGATGCGCACATGATCCGGAACGCGGGCGGGATCGCGACCGACGATGCCATCCGCTCGCTGATCGTCTCGCACCATCTGCTTGACACGCAGGAGTTCATCATCATCAACCACACCGACTGCGGCCTGCTGAAGGTGCAGGAATACGAGCTGCGAGCGCGGCTGACGGAGAAGATGGGAACGATCGCGAGTGAACCGGCGCATTTTTATGCCTTCGACGATCTCGAAGAGAATGTGCGAAAACAAGTGCAGCGCGTGAAGTCGCACCCGTGGATTCCGAAGCATATTCCGGTGCGGGGATTCGTGTATGACGTGAAGACGGGGAGACTGAGCGAGGTGAAGTAGACCATGTGGCGCGGGCGCCATCACCCGCGAAACCTAACCATCACCAACAAGCCGATAGCCGGTGGTCACCGGCTGGTGGACTCCAGTCTCCTAATTTCAGTGATGACTTCGCGAATTCTGCTCTTCGTCCCGTCATCCGCCCCGGCCCACTCCTCAGGCAGGCCACCGATTCCCATCGTTCTCCGCCACAAATCCTTCAACTGCCCACTCTTAGGATTAAGGTGTTCGTAGTCGTCGACAGCATATCCGGTATAGCTACCATCCAACAATTGCTCGGCGCGATCAGCTACTTCTGTCGGAGTAGCCTCTTTTCGGGTAGCCACCCCGACGACAAAGAGAGCGATACCCAGCAGCAGGAAGGCAAAGAGCCAATTTGCTCTCGGATAAACGGCTATAGCGATGATGGGCGCAATTACGGACATGAGGCATCCGATGCGGAATGAGAGAGGTTTCTTCATGGCACATTTCGCGCGCGGGGGCGCCCGCGCCACATGACCACCGCCTCACAACCTACCGCGCGACTTTCTCAATCTCGCCGCGCAACTCGGCGTATGGCACGGCGCCCGGGTGATACCACGCCACTTTCCCGGTGCGATCGAGCAGGACCAGGGTCGGCGTCGTCGATGCGCCGTAGGTGTCGAAGTTGTACTTGCTGATGGGCACCGGCATGTCGAGCAGCCCGGAATAGAAGCGATGGCGCACCGCGTCGATGTACTGCATTTCATCGCTTGGACGGGCATGCTCAATCTGCGCGGTATAGCCATAGAGGCGCGTCGGCCCAATCACTTGCAATCCCTTGGGCGCGAATTCTGAACGCAACTGCGTGATAATCGGAGCCTCGGCCTTGCAGTCCCCGCACCAGTGTGCCCAGAAGAACAGGAGTACCGGCGAACCCTTAAGCTGCGCCTCGGCTGGCAACTTCCCGCCGAGCGAATCATCGGATTTCAACGCCGGCGCAGTCTTTCCTTGCAGAGACAGCAGATTTAAATTCTTCTGCAGCCGCGCCCGGATCGATGTGTTTCCGTATGTGCGCAGCGCCGTCTGCAGCACGGCGGTGGCCTGAGTGCGCTGTCCGCGGGCCGCGAGCGATTGAGCTTCGACTTCGTACGCCGCTCCCAAGGCCGTCGCCAGGTGAGGATCGGAATCCAGCGCGTGGGTCTTCAGTTGCTCCACGGTGAGAGTCTTCGTCTGCTTTGCGTAAGCTGCAGCGCGATCGTACTCATGCTGCTGCAGGGCCGCGCGTCCCATCCACGAGTAAGCCTCGAGATATTCGGCAGTCACGCCCTGCGAACCACGATAGGAGTTGAGCGTCGCCTCGGCGGCCGAAAAATTGTTTTGGTCGAGGGCGGTGCGTACGTCGTCGACAATCCCAGCCCACGCCGAGGCGGTGAGCAAAATTGAAACCAGCAGAACCCGTAAGCGCATTCTCTAATGATGAATGTTTTGCCGAAAGGTGGCAAATCGCGAAAGAGATTTCAGATTGCAGATTTTGGATCGAAGATTGTAGAGCATAGATTTCGGAACATAAGTCGTAGGCGTCGCCAAGGCCCTGAGCCGTGGCGGGTCTTAACTAATCTGCAATTTACAAATCTGAAATCTGCGATCTGCCGCGATCTCAGCAAAGGTCAATAACATCTCTCATATCAATCGTTTAGAGACGGCACCTAGCGAATTATGTAGCTATTTCAGGGCAGTTTCTTTACAATTTAATTGCGTTTGACTTAAGAGTTTCTTCGCAGTACAAGCATCTCCGCTTAACCCAGCGCGTGACCTGCCTGCAGAAGACCCTGAAAGTTTCAGCGCTACATCAAAGAAAAAGGAACAGTGCACCAACATGGAAACAGGAACAGTGAAGTGGTTTAACGACGCCAAGGGCTATGGTTTCATCAGCCGCCAGAACGGCGAGGATGTATTCGTACATTTCTCCGCCATTCAGGCAAGCGGCTTCCGCAGCCTGCAGGAAGGTCAGCAAGTACAATTTGACGTGGTCAAGGGCCCTAAGGGCTGGCAAGCTGAGAACGTCAAGGGCGTCTAACACCGCTTCCGAGTAACAATCCGAAAATGAGGGCGGCCAGCAATGGCCGCCCTTAGTTTTTTGTGTGGCTGCGGGCACTCCTGCCCGCGAACTCTCATCATCACGAGCACAGTTGGGTCGCGACTCACCAGGGGCTTGACTTTTATAGTACGTGACGATATAGTACGAAACGTACTATACATACCACATGAGGAACCTGTGACTACTTACTCTCCGCGCTCCGCAGCCAGCCTTCTCCTCTTCTTCCTCGCACTTCTGCCGTTCTCCGTTGCGCAAACCCAAAGCCCACCTCCTAGTCCGCTTGTCCGCCACTACACCGACGGCGAGAAGCTGACCTACCACATGAAAGGCGACAACGAGGGCTGGACCTACGAAGTCCAGGCCAACGGTGTCGTTAAGAAAAACGACAGCGGCCATTTCGTCGAGGAATACGGCTGGTCCGATTTCAAATCGAATGCGGGGATGTCGCTGTCTCCCGCCAGCCTGAATTTTCGGCAGACTCTTTCGCTCGATCCGGCGGCTCCCCCTTCGATCCCGAATCTCAGCCAGGTGCAGCCGTTTCTGATTGGACCGATCACAGACATGCTCACCTTCTACGCCGATCTCTGGATGGCAAATAAACAGAGCGGGCTGGCACGTGCTGGAGATCATGTCTACGTCAAAGTGGGCATTCCGGCGTCCTGGGCCGACGGCAGCTACACGATCCTCGGGGAAAGTTCAGTCGACTTTGATTTCACCCTCAAGGACCTCGACGACGCCAATCACGTCGCGACGCTGCTTGTGCGTCACGTGCCTCCCGCGGAGCCGAAAGTTAAGCTGCCGGCCACATGGATGCAGGCGCCAATCGCCGACACGCCGAACAACTGGGTTCAAGTCAGCAAGAATCAAGCCGGCAAGTACGAAGCGGGAGTGGGCAAGGAAACCTTCGACGTCGAAATCAAGCTGAGTTTGAAAGACGGGAGAATCCTGTCCGCCACCATGGATAACCTGGTTCAAACGCGCCACCAGGAATGCTCCGATGCGGCTCTGCTCGACTGCGGCGGGCCCGTCGATCACCAGATTCGGCGGCAGATTGAGTTGCACCTTGTTCCCTGAAAGGGTGCCTAGATGACGTCACCGAAAATTCCGTCTCTCGGTTATGCGTTGCTCGGACTGCTGCAGAAGCCGTCTTCCGGATACGACTTGCGCAAGGTCTTCTCGTCGACATCCATGAAGACCTACAGCGACAGTCCGGGCGCGATCTATCCAGCGTTGGCGCGACTGGAAAAAGCAGGCCTGATCCGCGGCTCGATCGAAGAAGGCTCTGGCCTGCGCCGCCGGCAGGTTTTTCGCCTGACTCCGAAAGGGCTATCCGAGCTGAAGAAGTGGATCACACGGCCCATCACTCGCGACGACCTTGTCAGGGGCGCGCAGGAAATTATGTTGCGCTTCGCGTTCAGCGAGACCGTGATTGGGCCGGAGGCCTCGATCCAGTTGCTCCAGTCGCTGGAGACGGCGCTCGAGTCGTATATCGAAGCGCTGCACGGGGAGTTTGAAGGGATCAAGCTGGTTGTCCCGGTTTCTGGAAGGCTGGCCTTCGAGTGCGGCATTCGAGGAACAGAGGGCCTGCTCGATTGGACTCGCTACGCTCTTGCAACTTACGAAAAGGAAGGAAAGAAAAAAGGAGGCACATCATGAAAACACGCATTGCTCTTTACGGTGCGCTGGGCGGCTTGCCGATGGTCATCGCAGCTATGGGCGCCGGGCATTTCGCATGGTGGTGGATCTCGGGCGTCGTTCTGGCAGCGGCCTTCGTGCCCGTCGCATTGTTTGGTCCGCGGAGCTTTCTAGGTCAGTTTGCGGTGATCGCGCCGTTGCTGGCGATTATTACCGTGCTCTGTACGTGGTCTGAGGCACTGATTTTCGCGGCGGGATTTCGCGAGCACGCAACGCAAAACTTAACCGGAGCGCTGGGGATGTACTTCATCGTGGCAATTGTGCTCGCGGCGCTGGCTCCGGCGTTGAAACTGAACAAGGCATCCGGCGGTATTGTGGAACACCACCCGGTAGCCAGCATGGTCGCACTGGTCGCGGTCTGTGGAGTGGCGTACGCGGTCTACTACCTCATCTTCGGTGCGATTACATATCAGTTTTTTACGAAGGGCTACTACCCCGAGGCTGCGAAGATCGCGCAGAGCCTGGGCGTGTGGTTTTGGGTGATCCAGTTCACGCGCGGCGCGGTGATGACCATCGCTGTTCTTCCAGTGATCTACACCTTGCGCATGACCCGTTGGCAGACCGCGATTGCAGTGGGCGCTCTTGTTTGGGTCGCGGGCGGCCTGGCGCCGCTGTTGGTGCCGAACGCTTTCATGGGAACGACGCAGCGGATCATCCACATCTTCGAGATTCTGACGCAGAACGCGTCGCTTGGCATCACTGCCGGGTTGCTACTGCGGCCTAAGCAAGGAGCGATGTCGGCAGCCCCTGACTCGCAAGGATTGTTAAGACATGCCGGCTGAGGTGGTCGGAGCGCGAGTCTGAGGTCTGCGGCTTTAGGTCTGAGGTGTGGAGTCCGGGGTTCCGCCCGCCGCCGGGTCCTACTGCTGCATATCGCGCATCAGGACCACGTCGGAATCGGTGTGGCCCCGGACCATGGCCAACTTGCTCCCATCGGGGGACCAATGAAAGTCCCAGATGTGCTCCGACTTGAAGGAAGTCAGCGCTGTGCCGGGCGAACCATCGAGCGGCTGCTGCCAGAGATTGTCGACGCCCTTCTCGCGCGTTGTGTAGATCAGCGCCTTGCCGTCGCGCGAAAATTGGATCAGTGTCGACGCCCGCGGCCGCTGAAACTCAACCAGCCTGGGTGAAGCGGCCTGATCGGTCGGGACGAGGGCGATCTTCTCCAAGTGCCCGGCGGCGTGATCGACCGTGGCAAATGCGAGAGTGTGACCATCCGGAGAAACGCCAAAGAAACCCGACGTTGAAAGGTCCGACAGTTTTCGCGATGGGCCTCCGTCGATGGGCACTTGCATCACCTGCCCGGTTCCGCCATCGAGGTAATAGACCGATCGCGAGTCGGGCGCGCACACCGGAAAGTTATCCTGCTTGCCCTGCGTCAGTTGCTTTAAATTTCCGCCGGAAGCATCCGCTCGCCAGACGTTCTCGCTGCTCCCGCCGCCGCGCAGTCCGAGAAGAAATACAACGTAGTGGCCGTCCGGACATTCCCAGGGATCACCATCCGCGGTGTCCTGCTCAGTCGCGAACGCGCCCTTAGCTCCAGAATCCGGGTTGAGCCAATACAGCGTGTTGTCTTTGTCGTAGACGAGTCGCCCATCGTGGGTCCAAGTTAGGTTTGTAAACGCAGCCGCGGTCCCGACTTGCCGCGCGTCGGCGCCAGATGACGTAGCCGACATTACTTCCAGATTCCATCGCCCTTGGCTGAGCACCGTTGCCAGCACCTGCCCGTTCGCGGCCACGCTCAAATCGGAATAGCTGTTGGTGTCGCGCGTGACTGGATCCAACTTTCCGACGGGATAGACGACGTATTCAATCTGTTCCTGAGCAAAGTTCGACGCCCGGGTTTTCTCCAATGCCAGCAAGCCATTTCCTTCTGGCATCCAAGCGGTCGAAACGAACCCGGAGTCGGAGGTGAGAACCATGTGCTGCTGGCCGTTGCGAACATCGATAGCCATCAGGCCGGAGAGTGCATTGCCCGGCTGGTTCACGACGCACAGAATGGTCTTGCCATCGGGCGACCAGGCTGGATTGTAGAAAGCTTGGCTGTTCAATCCACTCGCCAGTGCGGTCTCTTCACCGCTCTCGAGCGAGCGCACAATCAGCCGGTATTTCCCCGGATCTGGATTGTCGTAGCGCATGAACGCGATCTTGAGGCCGTCGGGTGAGAAAGTGATATTCGAATCCACGTCCGATGCCAGTTTCTCGGGCGTGCCGCCAAGAAGCGGGGCGCGGTACAGGTACTTCAACTCGGCATTGCCCGGATCGCTGCGAACGAAGTAAAGATAATTTCCGTCTGGCGAGAAGTGCAGGCCGTTGTAGTAGACGTCGGCGGGTGGCTGAACCTGGGTGTTGCTATTGGTGGGGACGTTGCGGAGCCACAAACTGGCCAGACCGCTGTTGTCTCTCATCAAGCTGAGAATGTATTTCCCATCGGGAGAGATCGCTACCAGCGCGGCGTTGCCTTCTTCGGTCAGCTTGGTGACGGTGAAATTGCGGAAGGGGCGCATGGGGTGCCGCGTTAGCAGGGAATAGACTCCATACCCCGCGGCCAGAAGCACGACGATACCGAGTACAACCGAGAAGCTGGTTCCGACCTTGTGACGCGACGCCGCTGCGACCACCGCGGAGGAAGAAGGCCGAGCCACTGACGCAGAGCCAGACTGTGGCGCCGCCGGACTCGCCGCAACCGAGCCCGAGACCGAAGAGGCCGCGCTCTTTTTGCCCGACTCGACATCGCGCTTCAGGCGCCTCAAGTCGCCGCGCAGGTCGGCGGAGGACTGGTAGCGCAGGTCCCGATCTTTCTCCAGCGCTTTCTCAATAATTTCCTGCAGCTTCGGCGGCAAGGTTCCGTTTAACTGCAACACGGGAATCGGATCGAGTTCAAGAATCGCGTGAAACACGACCGCTGATGTGGCACCTGCGAAGGGCAGCTTTCCGACGGCCATCTGGTAGATCACGGCGCCGAGGGAAAATAAGTCGGAGCGCGTGTCGAGTTCTTCACCGCGCGCCTGCTCCGGCGACATATACGCGATCGTTCCCACTGTCGCGCCCGGGCTCGTCAGGTTCGCTGTGGGCGCGTCTTGCGTGGCGCCGATGGTCGACATCTGCATTTCCGGGCGGGACAATTTGGCCAGACCGAAATCCAGTACCTTCGCCTGCCCGCGGGGCGTGAGGAAAATATTTGCAGGCTTGATGTCGCGATGGATGATCCCCTTGGCGTGCGCGGCGTCGAGTGCGTCGGCAAGCTGAATCGCAATGTCGAGCAATACACCGGTGGCCATGGGGCCGGAAAGAAGCTTTTGATCGAGGTTCTGTCCTTCGAGCAATTCCATGGCGATGAACGACTGTGCGTCCGCGCCTTCGCCCGTTTTCTCAACCGCATAGATCGTGCAAATGTTGGGATGGTTCAACGCCGACGCTGCACGCGCTTCCAGCAGAAATCGATCGAGCGCATTCTGATCGCCCGCCAGTTGCGGCGGCAGAAATTTCAGCGCGACTTTGCGGCCGAGGGTGAGGTCTTCCGCCTCGTACACGATGCCCATCCCGCCGCTGCCCAGCTTACCGGTGATGCGATAGTGCGAAATGGTCTGGTTGATCACGATTGAGAGAGTTTCATCTTAGGTGGGATGAAAGTAGCCGTCAAACGCACCGCTTGCGCAGACCTATTCGTGTCGCCACTAGCGGGCAGCAGCGGCGGCAGGAACGAAAGAGATTTGATCCAGGTAGCTGAGGTATGCCCCCAACAAACGGTATGTTTCGTAATATTCGTCGAACTTGATGGCGGAAATCTTATCTTTCGGAGAATGCAGGATGTGCGCATTCCATGTTTCCTGAGTGAGGGAGTGAATCGTAATGCGGGCTATGTGTCGCTCAGAGAACTGCTCGGAATCGGTGCTGCCGACTTCTTCCACGTTCATGCCGCTGACCTGTATTTTCAGTCGACTCGCGATATAAGCGAGGGCTGCCGTCAAGCGCTCGTCGGAATGGCTCGTCCAAACCTCGGTTGGTGCCAGGCCAAGTGTATCCATGTTGACCATAGCATCGGTAGCAGCCACTTGGGCCTTGGTCATCCGATGGACGTAGAAATGTGACCCAATTTCTCCGGGTTCTTCGTCAGTGAATCCGATGAAAATGTAGGTGTGCTTGCGCGGCTCGGCTTTTATGGCTTCGTAGAGGGAAGGGAGCAGCGATGCACCGCTCCAGTTGTCCACTACTCCATCGCCCTCAGACGCTTTGTCGAAATGCGCTCCGACAATAATGACTTTGTCAGAACTCCCAGCAAGTGAGCAGATGACATTGGGAGTTTTCGATCCCTTCACCGGTTGTTCGGAAAGATGCTGGCTGTCGCAACCGGCTTCGGCGAACAACTTCTTGAGGGTGACTTCCCGTTCTTGATTGTCGCCACCGTACTGCCCGAGTCGTTGTTCGACGACCTGCCGCGAAACAGGATTGTAACGGACGCTTTCGCCTACCGACGCCACGCTGGAGTGCATCAGGAGAGTTGCAGCGGCAATGGCGCCGAGCCGCGATTTCGAAAACCGACGGCGGAAGTTCATTTCGCTCCCGGCAGCGGTTGACTCTGTTCCTTCTCGAGACGCTCCACCATTTCTTTCGGCAAACCGTGAAGCAGTTCGAGGAACGCGGCATTGGTCCAGCCGAAGCCGACTACGTTCATTTCGTAGCCGAGTTGCACGTGCGCCTCGGACGAGCGCGTCACAACGTTGTACTTTTCTTTGATCGTGCCGTCGCGCCGGAAGTTCTCGGCCACCGTCGACAGGAATTCGTAAGAGATGCGGTCGGCGTCGGCGTTGTAGCCATAGCGCCGCAGTCCTTCAATGGCAAGCATTTCGATGTTTCCCCAGCCGTATGGCAAATCCCACTGTGCGCCGGTGTCTTCGGTGCTCATCGGAAGACCGCCGGGTTGCTCGAACACTTTCAGATTGTTGACCACGGATTTCGCCTGCTCTGGTGTCGCCAGTCCCGCCCACAGCGGATAAAACGTTGAGGCGTACTTGTAGCTCGACATCCGATTGGTTACGAAATTGAAATCGAAGAACAACCCCTGCTTCTCGTTCCAGAGATAACGGGTGATCAGCTTCTTCCTCGCTTCTGCGCGGGCGTTCCATCTTTTCGCGTCGTCGGCGTGGCCGAGCCAGAGGCTGATCTGCTCCAGGTCTTTTTCTGTTTTGTAGAGAAGACTATTCAGGCATACGGGCGCATAGTGATGCGTGGCCGCGCCAAACGGACCGAAGCGGAAGCTCACGTCGAAGCCGGACTCGCGCATCGACCGGTCGCCTTTGTAGTAGTCCGCGCTTAGTTTGAACTGGCGCGCCTTCTCGCAGCCGGCTTGCGCCATGGTTTGCGTTACATCGCAAACCTGCAGCGAATACGGCGATCCGGCCACCGGCGCAGTCGCATCGTCCGGCTTCATCTCGACGACATATGCATCGGCCTCCGCTGGATGCAGAAAGAAATACTGCGCCACCTTGCGGTAGAAGCCGCTTTCATCCTGCACGGCTTCTGCAGGCGGGCCTTCGCCAAAGTCGTAGTAGCGCGAGAGCCCAGTCTCTCCCGCCAGATGCGGAGGGCGAGTCCACATCTCGTAGTCCTTATTGAGATCGGCGTAGGCGCGTTCCAGCCGCGGTATATCCGGCTTATCCCTGGGTGTTGCCCGGTAAACGTCGACGAACATGGAACTCAGAAACGGAGGCTGCGAACGCGTCAGATAGTATGTGCGATTCGCGTTGAGCATCGCGCCGTAGTGCTCGATCTCGAAGAAGAAGTTGTCGACCATGCCGCGCGCCAGGTCGACGCGACCGGCCCGTAAGAGCCCGCGGATAATGAAGTAGCTGTCCCATCCGTACATTTCGTTGAATCGTCCGCCGGGCACAACGTATTTGTTTTCGAGATAGAGCAGGCCGTGCGGCTGGATTTTGCTGGTGTCGATCTCTCCCAGCCGATGGATCTCGATCGGCAAGTGTTCGACGCGAACGTTGCAGTCGGTCGCCAGCTTCTCGACTGCCGCCGGTTCGGCAAAGTCTTTCGGCAAATACAGCACCGGTGGCACTTTTATCTTTGGATCGACCACGCTGGCGCAGTCGGTCATGGATCGGGTCAACGTATCCCACGCCGTAGAAATGTAGGTGAGAATCGGCTTGAGTCCTTGCGCCTCGGGGGCGTTCGCAGATGCCGCAAAAGCGTGACCGGATACCGGAAGGCAAAGAACGACGATGACGAAACAACGACGAATGACGGGAAGAGGACTCCGAGGCGACTTCAAATGCTGAATACTCATAGCCGGGAAAGCTCCGACATCATAGCCCCGTCGTTACAAAGCGCAAAACGATTTGGCAAACATATCAGTTCCACGGCGCCCCGGCCATCCTCGACGCGATCACTGCGCTTTTGGTTTATCCTAGCTAGTTTGCCGGTGGCTGCTCGAGGGGGCGCAAGTGAACCGATTCCAGGTAATTCTTCGTTTCTCCCTGTCTGTTTTCGTTTTCCTGTCCGCAACCGCGGGTTGGACCCAAGTACCCGAGAACACTTACCAGGAACTGCACTGGCGGATGATAGGTCCTTTCCGCGGAGGCCGCACGCGCGCCCTCTGCGGCGTGCCCAGCCAGCCGAATGTTTTTTATGTGGCGCAAGTGAACGGCGGAGTCTGGAAGTCAGACGATTTCGGCCGCACCTGGAATCCGATCTTCGACAAAGAGCCGACCCAGTCGATCGGCGCCATCGCCGTTGCACCGTCCGATCCGAACATTATTTATGTCGGCAGCGGCGAAGGCCTGCATCGCCCTGATCTCTCGGTCGGCAATGGCATCTACAAATCGACCGACGCCGGCAAGACCTGGACTCACCTCGGCCTCGTCGATGGCCAGCAGATTCCCGCGCTCGCCGTCGATCCGCGCGATCCGAACAAAGTTTTTGCTGCGGTTCTCGGCCATCCCTATGGACCGAGCGACGAGCGCGGCATTTATCGCTCGAACGATGGCGGGCAGACCTGGCAGAAAGTTATTTCCAAAGATGAGAACACCGGCGGGTCCGACGTCGAGATCGATCCCTCGAATCCCGATGTCGTCTATGCCTCGATGTGGGAAGTTCGCGAAGGTCCGTGGGAGGATGGCAACGAACTCAACGGGACGAACGGTGGCCTGTTCAAGTCGACCGACGGGGGCAGCACTTGGCAACCCCTGACCAACGGCTTGCCGAAGGACCTTTCGCAGATCTACCTCGCGATTGCTCCAAGCAATTCGCAGCGTCTGTACGCGACTTTGTCGGAAGCCTCGGGCAAACTGAGCGTCTATCGTTCGGACGACGCGGGCGCGAGCTGGGCGCAGATCACCACCGATCCCCGTCCCGCGGGCCGCATCGGCGGCGGCGATCTTTCTATTCCTAAGGTCGATCCTACGAATCCCGATCTCGTTTACGTGGTCAGCACGGTCACTATGCGCTCGACCGACGGCGGCAAGACGTGGTCTGGATTTCGGGGCGCTCCAGGCGGTGACGACTACCAGAAGATCTGGATTAATCCCAACAACGGCAACATTATTCTGATCGTCAGCGATCAAGGCGCGATCGTCACCGTAAATCGCGGGGCGAGTTGGAGTTCGTGGTACAACCAGCCCACGGCGCAGCTCTACCACGCGATCACGACCAATACCTTTCCTTATAAGGTCTGCGGGGGGCAGCAGGAGAGTGGTTCGGTCTGCATTTCAAGCCGCGGCAATGATGGCGCTATCACGTTCCGCGACTGGCATCCGGTGGGAGTGATCGAGTATGGCTACGTCGCGCCTGATCCGCTCGATCCCGATCTCGTCTATGGCGGCGGCAGGACTGAAGTTTCCAAGTTCCACTGGTCGACCGGGCAGGTGCAAAATATTACGCCGATTCCGCTGCGCAACCCCAAGTACCGCACCGATCGCACCGAGCCGCTGATGTTTTCTCCCGTGGATCCGCACATCCTTTACTTCGCCAGCAACGTGTTGTTCAAAACCACGGACGGCGGAAATTCGTGGGAGACGATCAGCAAAGACTTGACGCGCGAAAATCCGGGTGTACCGGCCAGCGTCGGAAGCCTGATTCCCAAAGGCGCTGAGAAGCAACGTGGCGTGATTTACGCGCTCGCGCCGTCATTCAAAAATGTCGCGACGCTTTGGGCAGGCACCGACGACGGGCTAATTTGGATCACCCGTGACGCGGGCAAAACTTGGTCTGACATTACTCCGAAAGAACTCACAGGCTGGAGCAAGGTCACGCAGATTTCGGCCTCGCACTTCGACGAAGAGACGGCCTACGCTTCGGTGAGCCGGTTCCGCATTAACGACACGCATCCTTATATCTATCGCACGCACGACGGCGGAAAGACGTGGAAGCTGATCATTACCGGCCTGCCTGACTTCGGGCCGGTCGACACGGTGCGTGAAGATCCGGTGCGGAAGGGCTTGCTCTTCGCCGGGACCGAGAATGCGGTCTGGGTTTCCTTCGACGACGGTGACCACTGGCAGTCGCTGCAGCTGAACCTGCCGCGCACGTCCATGCGCGATCTCTGGATTCACGACGACGATCTGATCGTTGCGACGCACGGCCGCGCTTTCTGGATTCTCGACGACATCGCGCCGCTGCGTGAAGTCTCTGCCCGGCTGTCGAATGCGGCGCATCTGTTTACGCCAGCGACTGCGTACCGAATACAGCGCGATACGAACACTGACACGCCGCTTCCGCCCGACGAGCCAGCCGCCGACAATCCTCCTGATGGCGCGATCGTCGACTACTTCCTGCCCGTGTCATCGAGTGCTGTGACGCTCGAGATTCTGGACCCAACCGGGCATCTCGTGCGCCGCTTCTCCAACACCGATAAGCCAGAGGCGACCCAAGAGGAATTACAAAAGCAGTTGATTCCTATGTACTGGCTGCGCTCCCCGCGGCAACTCTCAACCGAGGCCGGTATGCATCGTTGGGTCTGGGACTTGCATTATGCGCCACCAACTTCGACACGCCACGACTACCCCATCGCCGCAATCCCGCACGACACGCCGCGCTATCCGCTGGGTCCGACGGTTCTCCCGGGGAAATACACGGTGCGTCTTACGGTCGATGGAAAGTCTGAGACAGCCTCTCTGACTGTGAAGATGGACCCACGGATCAAAACGCCTGCGCTCGGATTGCAGAAGAAATTTAAGGCTGAGACGACGCTGGCTTCAATCTTGAGCGAGACCACGCAGGCGCTGATCCAAGGTGGATCGATACGAGAGCAAATCGAAAAGCTGAATGCTCAGGCGAACGAGTCGACCAAGAATAGTCTCGAGTCGATTCAGAAAAAAATGGAAGCACTCGTGGGCGCGAGCGGCGGCTTCTTTGCCCCGCCATCACCCGAAGTCACGCTTAGCCGCGTCAACGGACAGGCCAGCACTTTGTACGGGCAAGTGTGGCAGGCCGACGCCGAACCAACCTCTTCGCAGATGGAGGCGATGGCGACGACCGAGCACGACACCTCCGATGTCATGAAGCGCTGGAACGAATTCAAGAACTCGGACCTGCCTGCGCTCAATCGTCAACTGCGCGAGGCGAATGCTCCGGAGATCCAACTGGAATCGAACATCCAAAGCGAAGAACCGCAGGCGGACGAAGAATAGGGAAGCCGGCACCGCGTCATCCGTCACGCGGGGTTCTCCGCCAAGAGCAGAGTTGCAACTTCTTGCAACCCCTGCGCTCGGCGTCTGCACGTTCTTGCCACATTCATCGGCACCCGACACCCAACAAAATAATGTTGTGCGTTCCACAGAACATTCTGTTTTGAACGACTGTTGTTCGCGGTATAATCCGGCAATTCTTGGGGCTTCGAGTCGGGCTGCCTGGGGACCTCCTCCCTCCTCTGGTCGTAGATCAATCGAACGCCGCTTCCAATAATCAAGTTTTGGAGCAATCAAGTTCGAACAATCAAGAAAGACGTGAGGTCAAAATCTATGAAGGTGTGCCGAACTCTTCGAATCATTCTGTTCCCATTGCTGGTCTGGTCCTGTCTTGCTTTCACGCAGGATGCGTCGACTCCGGCGTTTGTCCCCGGTAAGTGGGGCAAGGTGACGACTCCGCCCGCTCCCATTGGCCACGCTCTGCTTCTCACCGACGGCTCAGTTCTCGCGTTCAATGCAAACTGCGGCACCACTGAAAACTGGTTTCGGCTGGTTCCTGACAGCACCGGCAGCTATGTCCACGGAACGTGGGTGAACGCGGGCACTCTGCCTGCGGGCTACGATCCGACGTACTTCGCATCCGCCGTGCTCCCGAGCGGCAACGTCATCATCATGGGCGGCGAATACAACGGCTGCGACCCGAACGGGGCGTGGACCACCCTGGGCGCCATGTACAACGTTCACACCAATCATTGGTCGAGCGTAGCGGCTCCTGCTGGATGGAGCACAGTGGGCGACGCGCAGAGCGTCGTACTGCCGAACGGAAAGTTCATGCTGGCGAATTGCTGCACCAAGGACCAGGCCATTGCCACGGTTTCAGGCGCCACGGTCACATGGTCTCCGACCGGCGCAGGCAAATTTGACATCAACGACGAAGAAGGTTGGACGTTGCTGCCCGGAGGCAACGTGTTGGCGGTGGACGCTTATGTCGGAAGCTACCTGGCGGCAGGCAAGAATTCCGAGATTTACAATACTGCGACTGGAAAATGGTCGAGCGCCGGCAGCACGAAGGTTCAACTCTGGGACTCGTCGGCGACATGCGGTGGAGCTGGCTCGGCATCTTATGAGCTGGGCCCGGCAGTACTGCGTCCGGATGGAACGGTGCTCGCGACTGGAGCCAACGCGTGTGGCGCCGGTAACACTGCCATCTACAACACGACGACAGGAACCTGGACCGCAGGCCCAGCCTTCCCGGGAATCCTGGACATCGCAGACGGTCCTGCTGCGTTGTTGCGCGATGGCAACGTACTGCTCGACGCCAGTCCGGGCGTCTTCAACACCCCCAGCAAGTTTTTCGAGTGGGACGGCACTACGCTGAACGCGACCACGGCCCCTTCCGGCGCCGCACTCGATCCTTCCTACGCCGGGAACATGCTGGTGCTGCCGACGGGGCAGATTTTGTTTACTGATTTCTCGTCGACGGTCTCGGTGTATACGCCGACGGGTGCCGCATGTGCCGGTTGTGCTCCGGTCATCACCTCTGTGGCCGCCACACTGACGCATGGTTCGATCAACAACGGCGTCCACGGAAAGCAACTCAATGGTCTGTCGCAAGGCGCCGGATACGGTGACGACGCCCAGGCCGCGACGAACTATCCGCTGGTTCGCATCACCGATTCCACCGGCGCTGTGGTCTACTGCAGGACGCACACATTCAGCACGATGGGAGTTGCAACCGGCAGCGCAATCGTCTCCGCATTGTTCGACATTCCGGCGAGCATTGCCTTGGGGCCAGCGAAACTTGTCGTCGTTACGAACGGGATCGCGTCCGTAGCGAAGGCCGTGACCATCATTTAATCTGCCTTTGACCTGGAAAGAACGGGCGCTGTGTTCGACATTGTGTCGAGAACACGGCGCCCGATTTTGTTGAAGGACGTAACCGAGAGGCAATCAAGTTTTCCTTCGTGTCCTTGGTGGTTGACGCCTTTACTCAGCCCGCAGAACCAATCTTCTCCACCGCGCGCTGCAACTCAGCGGCAATCATTTCCGGAGCCGTCCCGGCCTCGAATCGCATAGGCGACCCGATCCACACACAAATTCTCCAGGGAGCCGCAAACTTCCTTCCAGACTGTTTCACCTCGAACAATCCATCAATCCTCATCGGCAGAACCGGGATACCCAGATTCGCCGCCAACAATCCAATCCCGGCACGAAACGGATTCATCTTTCCGTCCTTCGTGTGTTTTCCTTCCGGAAATACAAGCACGTTGTAACCGCGGTCGACAGCTTCCCCCGCGTACGCAAAGCTGCGGCGGAAGCCGGCCTCGCGCGGCAGGGGAAACAAATTCAGCAGCGAGACTCCGAGAACCCATTGCACGCGGTCGTAGATTCGCAGAAAGAAATTTCTGTCCGGCGCAGGAGATCGCAGTGCTTCGAGAGCCTCGCCGCCGGTAGCCGTGGCGACCCGGTGACGAAAGCGCGCGGGCAACGCCGTCAGAATGAATCCGCCATCGACGTCGCCCACGTGATTCGAAACAACCAGCAGCGGACCCTTCACGCCGCGCAGGTTCTCGCGGCCCTTGATGCGCGGCCATCCAAGCAACATCATCGCCGGAAAAATCAATAGGTAGTCCGCGAGGAATCGGAGCCAGGTCACCGGCCAGCGCAGTGTCCAACTGGGATAGTGATACCCGGCCTGTACCCCTTCCTTCGTGACATGCGAAGAGTCCGACTTCTCGCGCAGCATGCGTTCCAGGTCGCCCACGGTCCGCACCGCGCTGAAGCGGGTCTCGCTCAAGTCCAACTGGTAGCGATCTTCGAGAGCGCTCATCAGCTCGACGCGATCCAGAGAACTGAGTCCCAGGTCGGAATCGAGGTTCGCGTCGTCGCGCAATCCGTTTACAGAGCGATGAGCAATTCGCCCGATCAGTTCGGCGAGAGGGCCGTTCCCGCTATTGTCGGTGGCATGAGGCCGGAGTATTTGTGCTTGGGCCGCGTCTCGAATCAGATTTCGCTTTGGCTTCTGCGTGTTCGTACGCGGAAAATCTTCATCCGGCCAGCGTACCCAGATCCTCATCCGCTGATAGTCGGCCAGCGACTCGTTCGCACGGCGCACTGCGCCTTCCAATTCCTGACCGTCTCGTACGATCACCACCGCGCAGGGCTCCGCATTGTCCCCGCGCTCGATTCCCACCACGACGCAATCCTTCACTTCCGGTTGCCGGCGCAGCGCCGCCTCGAGGTCTTCGGGATAAACATTCGTCCCGCCCGGCGTCACGATCACTTCTTTCTTGCGTCCCTTGAAATAAAGATTGCCCGCCTCGTCGAGCGCGCCAATATCTCCTGTGCGGTACCATCCCTCGTGATCGGAGACGCTGTGCGCACGAGTGTTTCCGGTTCCTTCCCAATATCCCGAAGCTACGCCTCCACCGCGGACGAGGATTTCGCCATCCTCTGCGAGCCTTACTTCGCGCCCCGGCAGCACCTTCCCAATCGATCCCTTCCCCAACCGAAATGGATGGTTCACGCTGATCAGCGAAGTCGTCTCCGTCAGTCCGTAGCCCTGGATCGCGGCGTAGCCCAATCGTCCCCAGAATTCTTCGGTCTCGCGGTCGAGCGCGGCGCCGCCGGAAATGAACGCCAAGAACTTCCATCCAAATTGGCGGCGAATTGCGCGAAACATCCACCACCGGCGCAGGAAATGCTTTCCTTCCGCCGCCTTGAAGCGGGCGCGGAATGCCTCGGCCTCGCCGCGATCCTCAATATCGCGCTCGACTTTCTGTTTTAATGACTGCAACACCCGCGGTACGCTCACCAGGACCGATACCCGTTCGCGCCGAATCGTTGTCATAACTTCTGTCGGCTTCAGTTCGCTCTGAAAAATCACCGTGCCGCCCAGCAGCGGTGGCAGAAACATTCCCAGGAATTGTCCGAATACGTGGCTGAGCGGCAGCAGATTCAAGAACCGCAAAGGATGCACGAGGCGCTCGTATTTCAGATACCCCCGCATCTCACGCTCCAGCGGCGCGATGTTGGCCAGCACGTTTCCATGCGTGATCACCACTCCCTTGGGATCGGCCGTGGTGCCGGAAGTGAAAACGATTTGCAGAGTGTCGTTGCGTCCAACCGCAGCAGTCGAGGGTGCGGTTGCCCCAGAGCTGACGGCCTTGGCCAGATCCTCGAGGGGCAGAGTTGGGATCGAGGGTCCAGCCGCCGCGCATTCGTGGATGTGCTGTCGCGAGCCGACCAGCAACCTCGCCTCGACCTGCCGGTAAACCCGCACCGCGAAATCGGGAGCGGAGCCGTCGTCCATCGGAACAACGATTACTCCGCCAAGCGCGCAGGCAAAGAAAGCTGCAACCCACTGGGCGGAGTTCCCGCCCCACACCATGACGCGGTCGCCCTTTGCGATGCCGCGCGCCTCCAGCTTACGGGTAAGGCTGAAGGCCATCTCCATGACCTCGCCGTAAGTAAAAGACTCCATGCGGTACCCGCGCCGCTGCCGGAAGGCGCACTCATGCCGATGCCTTTGAAAGTTCTCGACGAAGAATTCCGCTAATGATTCGGCCATGGCGATTGCAACCGGGCAGACGTTCGTCTGCGACCCTGCCCACGATTAAGTCTAGTAGAAGCGTTCGCCCTGAGAACGGGCGTGGGACAGTTTTCAAACTGTCCGCGCGGCGGATTAAACCGCGGTTACGCAAGGAACCTTGTCGCCCTGGGTCGATTGTGAGAGATACATGTATGCGAAAGGGCGCCTGTTGGAGTCTGATCCTGTGCCTGCTGGTGGTCTCGGCATCGCGCCTGCCTGCACAGGAGAAGGGCGACGCGGCTTCGATTCGCGCTCTCGAGCTGAAGTGGACCGAGTCCTACAAAGAGCGGAGCATCGAGATGCTCTCCTCGCTGCTCTCCGAGGAATTCGTAATCACCGTTGAAGATGGGAACGTCTATAGCAAGACCGGCTACATCAGCCATACCGCCGATCCTTCGACGCATGTCCAGATCGCCGAACTGTCGGACTTGAAGGTCCGGGTCCACGGCGACACCGCCGTTGTGACCGGTGCCTATCACGAGAAAGGCGTGTCGAACGGCAAGCCCTACGAGTACCACGATCGCCTCACGGACGTGTGGATGAAGGCCGGCGGCAAGTGGCAGGTGGTGGCGTCGCATTACAGCGTGCCGTACAAATAGCGGCTTCATTCGCCGTGGCGAGCAGAGACTTAGTTGGTCAATTCTCTACCGGTGGTAAACGCTACTGCCGCCCTACTCCCAGCGCATCCGCGACGCGATTAATGTAGTTGAACCACGACGCGATCAGCGTGATCTGCAGAATTCCCTGATCATCAAACCCAGCTTTTCGCAGGCCTTCGATGTCATCCTTCCACACTTTGGTCGCGTCCTTGGTCAGTTTGATCACGTAGTCGAGCATTGCGCGCTCTTGCGCCGTGATCGGCGCCGAAGCGTAATCCTTTTCCAGAGCCTCGACCAGTCCTTTGTCCAACGTCACCCTACGCAGAAACTCTGCGTGCGACTCGATTCAATACACGCACCGGTTGGTCACCGAGACCATGGTCGCGATCATTTCGTGCTGTCGTCGTTGCAGCGGCAACTCCGGCGACATCAGCGACCCGAACGTCGCGAAGGCGTGAAACAGCGCATCGGGAATGAGCGTGTGCGATCCCACAATGGACGACGCCCCCGACGGATCGGGATGCACCGGCTCGGCATATTCCTTCGGATAGAATGCCTTCTCGCCTTCAATCGCTTTGCGCAGCTTCTCGTCCGCCTCGCTCAGTGAAACCGTTCGAATCCAAGTCATAGACTCCTCAATCCCCCGTGATGGAGTTCTCCATAATATCGCGCTTGAAAAATAAGTTCGTGGCTGCGGCTCGTCCGGTGGAAACCTGGCAACCAGCATCGAGACAAATCGCAACCAACTCCGTTATATAATTCCCCCCCTCTCATGAAAACCATTGCCTCGATCGCGTGCCTCGTCTCGGCTCTGCTGCTCGCCGGCTGCGGGAGTTCGAGCCCTCCAACGAATCCATTGGTTTACAAGTATTCCGTCAACGCCCCTGCGGGATCGTCCGTGGCTGTCCAATTCGGCCCCGACACAAATTATGGACTCACGACATCGGCAGTTCCGGTGGGCGACGAAGGTAGCGCGACCGTGCTCGTTGCTGGAATGAAGCAACAATCCACCTACCACATGCGCGCGGTAACCACGCTCCCAGACGGAAGCCAGACGCAGGATCCGGACCGCACCTTCACGACCGGGCAGATCCCAGCCGATCTTCTCCCCTCGCTCACTGTCACCACAACCCAGGGAATGACTCCGTCTCCAGGTATCGAACTCGTTGGCCTGACTGCCGGGAACGGGGATGCGAAGAAACGATTGACCATCTTTGCCACAGACCCGTCTGGCAATGTGATCTGGTACTACGACTATGACCGCACCCTCGGTATTGCCGACCCGATCAAGCTACTTCCCAACGGCCATTTCCTGGTCAACCTCTACATCGGAACCTCCGTGCCCGGAGGGGTTGTTCGGGAAATCGATCTCTCGGGTGCGATCGTCCACGAATTTACGGTCGACGAACTCAACAAGTGGCTGAAGACCGCCGGCTACGACTGGACCGCCAACGCCATTCACCATGACTTCACCATGCTGCCAAACGGCCATCTTTTATTGTTGGTCAACAGCAACAAAGATTTCACCGACCTGCCAGGATTCCCCGGCACCACCACGGTTCTCGGAGACTCAATCGTGGATCTGGACCCAGACTTCAATCCGGTCTGGGTGTGGTCGACCTTCGATCACCTCGACATAAACCGCCATCCCATGATGTTCCCCGATTGGACGCACAGCAACGCGCTGCTGTACTCGCCAACGGACGGAAACCTCGTGCTTTCCATGCGACATCAGTTCTGGGTGATCAAGATTGACTATGCCGACGGACAGGGCGCCGGTGACATCCTGTGGAGGCTCGGCAATGGCGGCGATTTCACTCTGTTGAATTCGAATTCGCCGGCGGACTGGTTTTATGCCCAGCATTACGCCAACATCATCAGCCCGAATAGCGCCGGAAACTTCCAGCTTGCGCTCTTCGACAATGGCGACAACCGCGTCCTAGACTCCAGCGGAACTACTTGCGGATCCACGGGCGCTCCCGCGTGCTACAGCCGGCCCGCGATTTTTGACATCAACGAAAACGACATGACGGCGCAACTGCTGTGGTCTTATCCGACCGTGTATTCGTTTTGGGGAGGCGCAATCCAGGAGCTTCCGAATTCCGATATGTTCGTCGACATCACCACCCCGAGCGACAATTCCACCGGAGCGCGCATCCTGGAACTTACCCAGCAGCCGATTCCGCAGGTTGTCTGGGAGCTCGACGTCGACGGGGGGAACTCTTACCGGACCATCCATCTCCCCAGCCTGTATCCGGGAGTTCAGTGGTGATCCTTCTGCGCATTTGATCGCGACACGTTCGAGAACATCCTCGGAACCACGCTCTGCGAGGCTGGAATGAGCTGTATCAGATCGGGGCCCGAGGGAACTCCTCGTCACTTGCTGCAGTTCCCTTGGTAACCCGTTCGTACACTCCCTTTTGGTAACCCTTGGTAACCATGCGGTTCATGACTCGCCGACGTACAATTGGCCTTGTCCGGTCGGTCCGTCCGCCAATATGCGGGATGACCTTCGGGACAACGCCGGGGACAAGCTTCCCGAACGTTCAGCGGGTTCTGTATCGAGGCTGCTGTATCGAGACCAGGGTCTGGAGTTCGCACTCTTATGGCGTTGTTCGGGTTCAACAAACAAAAAGTCCTCAGCAATGCGGAGAAGTATGTCCAGCAGGGCAAACTTCAGAACGCGATTTCTGAGTACGAGAAGATCCTCAAGAACGATGCCAAGGACCTGACGGTCACCAACACCGTCGGCGACCTCTACTCCCGCATCGGGGAAAGCGATAAAGCCACCGAGTGCTTCAAGAATGTCGGCGATGCCTATGCCAGCCAGGGCTTCACGGTCAAGGCGATCGCCATGTACAAGAAGATCTGCAAGCTGCAGCCTGCTCTCGAGAGCCTGTTGAAGCTTGCCGAGCTCTACACCCAGCAAGGTCTTTTCAATGATGCCCGCGCCCAGTACCTGCAGGTTGCCGAAGAATTCCTGAAAGCCGGAGAGCTCGAGAACGCCGTCCGCATCTTCCAGAAGATTCTGGAGATGGATCCGGAAAACAGCAACATGCGCGTCCGCCTGGCGGAAGTCTACATTCGTCTGGGCAAGAAGACCGAAGCGTGGCAGATCTTCTCCGCTGCCGCCGAAAGCCTGCGCTCGAAGGGTTCGCTGAGCGCCGCTGAAGAAGTTCTGCAGCGCATGCTCACGCTCGATCCAGGCAACAACTATGCCTTGCTGATGCAGGGCAAGAATATGATCGAGTCGGGAGACGCCGCGGGTGCCGTCGCGACTCTCTCGAAAATCGGCGACATCGATTCGAATCCCGACGGCCTGCGCGATCTGCTGAAGGCCTATCTGCAAAGCGGGCAACTCTCTGATGCCGGTGCAGTCGCCAATAAACTGCTGACCGTTCATAACGACCTCACCGCGATTTCCAGTTTTGCGGACGCCCTCATGCAGGCCGGCCAATACGAGAATGCGCTCCAGGTTTTCGACCAGCACGCCGAGCGCCTGCTGGCGGAAAACTCGGATAAAGTTCTCGATGCCCTGCATACCATCATTGGGCACGTACGCGATAATCCCGACTCACTGCAGAAGCTTCTGGACTTGTTCAACAAGGCCGGCGAGAGCACGCACGTCGGCGAAGTCTACGAATTGCTGGCTCATGCCAGCGTGCAAGCAGGCGATCTGCCGCGCGCCCGGGATCTTTACCAGAAGCTGGCCCAGATCGAGCCGCAGAATCCCCTGCACATGCAGAACTACCAGCAGGTGGTCAGCCAGCTCGGCGGCACATCGGGTAGCAAGCTCATCACGCCCGAAGAAGCGGTCGTTCTCATCGACGATCTGGAAGCCACGGCGCCTTCGATCCACCAGCACTATTCCGACGAAATCGCGCTCGCCATTCGCTCGGCTTTGACGGATGCGGAGCTGTTCATCTCGTACAACATGCCCGCCAAGGCCCTTGGACCTCTGGTCGGAGCATTGCCGATGGCGCCGAACGATCTTCGTCTGAACCAGCGTCTCGCGGCCCTGCACACGCGGGCCGGCCGTTTTGCCGAGGCTGCCCTCTGCTGCCGTACGCTGCAAACCATCTATTCGGACGCCGACCATCCTGATGAGGCTACGCGCTACGGCGAGCTGGCCGAGCGCTACGAAGAGCGTTCGTCGACTCCCGCGCCCAGCCCGTCCGCCGAGGAAGCTCCGATTTTCCTGGATGCTGCCGCGCCGGCGGAAGTCGATGAAAGCGCGCACGCTCCATCGCAGGAGGAGGCGCAGGAAGATTCCGTGCCCGAGTTCTCGATCGAAGAAGCTCCGGTGGAGGCCGCTGAGGTCGCCTCGGTCGAGGAGGAAGCTGCGCCCGAAGCTCATGCCGCCGCTTCGCCCTGGCCGACATCCGCCGAACCTGCGGAAGAAGAGATTGCGGTCGAACCGGTCACCGAGGGTGAATTCGCTGTCGTCGATGAATCATCGGAGGCGGCTGCCTCCGCGGAAATCGATCTCTCCTCCGAGTGGGATGACTCCGTCACCGTGGAAGCCGACGAGCCTGCGATTGAGAGTGCAGACGCTGCGGTTGAAGTCGAGGTTCCCGAGGAGACTCCTGAAGAAGCTGTTGCGGAAGTCGAGGCGGCTACCGCCGTCGCTCATCACGACGCTTCCGAGTCCAACAAAGCAGATGAGGCTGTTGAGGAGATTCGCTTCTATCTCGCGCACAGCATGCCCGAGCAGGCCATGGCAGCCCTGGCCAAGCTCCAGACTCTGACCCGCGACAAGGCCAAGATCGCGGAACTTCGCGCTGAAGTCGAAGCCGCGACCGCACTTGCTGCCGAAGAAGAAATTGCAGTTGCTGCCGAGCCGGTGGTGGAGGAGCTTACCGCCGACGATATCCCGGCTGTTGAGGCCGTCGACGAAGCGCCCGCCGCGATCGAGCCAGAGCCCACCGCCGAGCCCGAGGCCGCAGTTGAAGAAATTCCGGTGGTTGCTGAAGCCGCACCTGAGCCCGTCGTCGCTGAAGCTGAACCCGAGCCCGAGCCTGCGACGCCGGCTGCACTCAAGGACTTCGTATCCGATCTCGAGTCTTCGCTTGGCGAAGGATTCCTGCCGGGTGCAGTGGCTAAGCCAGCCGCGCCTCCCGCAGCCCCAGTTGCGTCGTCCATCGCGAAGAAGCCCGCGAAGCCCGTGCCGGCTCCGCCCGCGCATGTCGAGCCCGCAGTCGCCGCATCGGCTCCCGCGCCGATTCTGGGCGAGTTCGTTGCCGACATTGAAGCGTCGCTCGGGGAAGACTTTCTGAAAGCCGCGCCCGTCGCCGAGCCGCAGCCTCCCGTTCCAGTTGCTCCGGCGGCCGCTGCCAAAGCCCACCCGGTTCCGCAAGCTCCGGCTCCTGTTACGGCTCCGCGTGTCGTCCCGCCGATGGCCGCGAGTGCCGCCGCGTCGGCTTCACCCGCGACGCATGTTGCGCCGTCTGCGCCTGCTCCGAAAGCCGCGCCCGTTCCGGCCGCCTCCGTCGCGTGGTCGGCGCCTGTCGACGCGCCCAAGCCGCAGCCGCCCGTGGTTCCGGTTTCTCACCCACCATCTGCTGCTGCCAAAGGTTCCCCGTTTGCTGAGGAAGCTGGCGTCGATCTCGCCGAGATGTTTGGCGAACTCAAGCAGGATCTCGAATCCGATGTTGCCTCGGCTGACGAAGATCCCGAGACGCATTACAACCTCGGTATCGCCTTCCGAGAAATGGGATTGCTCGACGAGGCGATCGGCGAACTTCAAAAGGCCTGCCAGTTTTTCGATCGCGGACATGCCTTCCCGCAGATCATGCAGACCTACACTTGGCTCGCGCAGTGCTTCCTTGAAAAAGGCGTGCCCGAGGCCGCGATTCGGTGGTACGACAAGGCTCTCAACGTTTCTGGCATCGATGGCGAAACGAAGGTCGCCCTCCACTACGAACTGGCTGCCGCTTACGAGACCGCGGGCGACAAGCCCTCCGCTCTCAAGCACTTTATGGACGTCTACGGCGCCAACATCGACTATCGCGACGTGGCCGAGCGCATTAAGGCCCTGAAGTCGTAGAATAGTCGGATGGGTTTTGTCCCCAACCAGACCGTCTACGTGTCCTGTCTTTTCCCGGTTGTCATGCTAAGCGAAGCGAAGAACCCCGCAGACGTGTGTAAAACTGGTGTCACCAAGAGGAGTCCGAACGGTTCTCTGGGTCAGGTGACCGGTATCGTTCAGCTTGAAGTTCGTTCCTTGCGGAGCAGCCTCTGATGACCGACTCCGCTCCCAAGGCTCCGGAAGTTCCGCCTCCCCCGGTGCAGTCGCGCACCGCCGTACTTGATCCTCCGCCGCAATCCGCGGCCCAACTGCCGGAAAGCGGTGTGCAACTCTGGATGCACCGTATTTCCGTCTTTCTTTTTGTCCTGATCAGCGCCGTGGCCGGCGTGCTGCTCATCATTCTTCCCTGGACTCCGGAGTGGACCGACAACTATCTCTTACTACAGTTCCCCAGCCTGCGCGACGTGGTCTCCAACGGCTTCTTCCGCGGGATATGCAGCGGGCTTGGCCTGCTCGATATCTGGATCGGTTTCTGGGAAGCCCTTCACTACCACGAGCATCACTAGTTCGTCGTCAACTCTCGGACCGCCTCACGGAATATCTTCGTATGCCGGTCCACGTCGTCATTCTCAGTCTGTGGCGACATGAGCGCCATATTGTGGAAGGGCGTTAGCAGGATTCCGCGATTCATGGCGTAGAGATGCATGAAGCGTTCCAGTTCGAAGTCCATCGCATCATGAGCCTCCGCGCCGTTCTTGGGTTCTGCGGCGCCAAATAGATATTCCGCGCGGCATCCCAGCCGCGTGACGTGCCAGGGCAGCTCGGCATCCGCAATCGCTTTGGCAACGCCGGCCGTCCAGCGCTCGGCCATCGGAATCATGCGATCGAAGGCCTCTTTCGTCAGAACCTTCGTCAGCGTGGCGCGCATTGCGGCGAGAGAAAGCGCATTGCCGGCGAGCGTCCCACCAATCCCTCCCACATCACAATTCTCAAGCTCCTGCCTGGCCGCAATGCGATCGGCAACTTCCTGCGAAAAACCGTAGGCCGCGCCAGGAATGCCCGCGCCGATAGCCTTCCCGAACACTAGCACATCGGGTTCAAGATTCTCTGCGCGCGTGAATCCGCCCGGGCCGGCGCAGATGGTGTGCGTCTCGTCAATGATCAGCAGCGTGCAGTGCTCACGCGTGAGTGCGCGCAGAGCCTTGTGATATCCCGGCTGCGGATGCACGATGCCGACGTTCGTCATGGCCGGCTCGGCCAGGACGCAAGCGACATCGCCGGGAGCCAATGCTTTCTCAAGCGCATCGAGATCGTTGAACTGGACAACCTTCGTCGTGACCGCCGGATTGACTGGCGGCCCGATATTCCCCGGCCGAGGTCCAGCCGTTCCATCCGCCTGCAGCGTGATGAACGTCTCGTCCACCGTCCCGTGATAACACCAGTTGAACACCAGAATCTTCGGCCGCCCCGTGATTTGCCGCGCCAACCGGATCGAAAATCGATTCGCATCCGTTGCCGTCAAGGCAAATTGCCAGTAGGGAAGGTTGAACCGCGTCTGCAGTTCTTCTGCTACGACGATTGCGTCTTCGCCGGGCAGCATCAACGTGATCCCGCGCCGCATCTGCTCTTCCGCCGCCTTCACCGTGGCAAATGGAGAATGCCCCGTCATCGCTCCGGTGTCGCCAAGGCAAAAATCGACATAGCGATTTCCGTCCACATCGAAGAAGTGCGCCCCCTGCGCTTCGCGCACAAATGGCGGAAATGCGCCTGCCCACTTCACCATCCAGTTCATGGGAACGCCCGCCAGCAGGGACTTCCGCGCCCGCTCAAAGAGCGCTTTCGACTTCGGACGCTCGTCCACGAACTTCTTCTGTTCGCGTTGCATCAGGGACTGCAGGCGGGCACGATCGATGGCTTTCATGGATGTGTTCGCCGCAGGATATCAGACAGTGAAGTAGCGATAGGTAAGGAGACTGACGTGGGAGCGGTCGGCTCGCCCTTATTGAGAAGGTTTACCCTTTCGCGCAGCAAAGAGTAGATTCCGCGGATAGGAAGATGCGATTTTGAGACCGCCTCCTGGAGTTAGTAGAGTCTTCGTCTCGGGTTCCAACGACGCGACACGATTCCAGGTCTTGACTTCTCGGAGGACAAACTGAAATTCAGCACCTCCTTCCGCTTCGGAAGAGATCGGGTCCGAGCTTAGATCGGGCAACTCAATCTCGAAGGTTCCGTCAGCATCAGGCTCGACTGTGCCAATCTCTATCTGCGGAACTGCGCAGTCTGCGAAGCCGAAGAAACGGCAGGCCCATAGAGCCGTGTAGTCGAAGCGGACTTCCAATGGGTTTTTTCCTTTCAGAAACGTACTAGGGACTCGAGCAATCAGGGAAATCGTCGATAAAGGTGTACAAACAAAATATTCCTGCATGCCGGCCGATTCCAAAAGGGATGAGTCGAACGTTGCTGTCTTGCATCCGGAAGCCCAAATAAATCCTTTGATGTGTTCAGCAGGCTTTCCGTCAACGGATGTGGGAATTGAATAAGAGAGAGAATCAGAGGTTGGCGTGGTTAGGCCGCCAGATGCGCCAAAGGGACCATAAAGCACGTAGTTGATTTGAACCTTTTCGGAAGGAACGCCACCGAGAAGCACAACCTTGAACCTGTCCGGTACTCGGTTGGTCTGAGCTGTTGGGCCCACGCTAAGGAGGGCTAGCGCCACTGCGAGGGCGCATTGTCGAATAACCGAGGACCGCAATCCCACGAGCCCTCCGAGTTCCGTCCTGCCCTAAACTTCTACAAAATATACCGGCTCAAATCCTGATCCTTCACAATGTCGGTCAGCATCTTCCGTACGTAGTCGGCGTCGATCGTAACTGCCTGCCCTTTTCTTTCCGGCGCATCGAAGCTCAACTCGTCGAGCACGCGTTCCATGATCGTGTGCAGGCGGCGTGCACCAATGTTCTCGGTGCTCTCATTTACCCGGAAAGCGAAGTGCGCGATCTCATCCAACGCTTCTGGTGTGAACTCCAGCTTCACGCCTTCAGTCTCAAGCAGGGCTGTGTACTGCTTCACCAGCGACGATTTCGGCTCCGTCAAAATCCGGACGAAGTCTTCCATGGTGAGCGATTGCAGCTCGACGCGAATCGGAAAACGTCCCTGCAACTCCGGGATCAGGTCGCTCGGCTTCGAAACGTGAAACGCCCCCGCCGCAATGAACAGGATGTGGTCCGTCCGCACCATCCCGTAACGAGTGTTGACGGTGGTGCCTTCGACGATCGGGAGGATGTCGCGCTGCACGCCCTCTCGCGAAACGTCGGGGCCATGCCCGCCTTCGCGGCCTGCGATTTTGTCGATCTCGTCGAGGAACACGATACCGGAGTTCTCAACGCGGTCGATCGCCATCCGCGTGACCTGATCCATGTCGATGAGACGCTGCTCTTCTTCCTGAATCAGATACTCGAAGGCCTCATTCACCTTCATCTTCCGCTTCTTGGTGCGCTGTCCGAAGATGTTGGGCAACATATCTTTAATGTTGACGTCCATCTCCTCGACACCCTGGTTCGTGAGAATTTCAAACGAGGGAAAATTCCGTTCGCGCACGTCGATCTCCACCGTGCGGTCGTCGAGTTTCCCTTCACGCAATTGCTGGCGCAATTTCTCGCGAGTCCGGTTCGAAGACTCCGTCAGCGAGGTGCTCGCATCAATTACCACGCCGCCACCAGCAGTGGTCGTGTCGGTGCGTGGCGGTGGGGATGGTGGCAACAGAATATCCAACAGCCGTTCTTCCGCGTTGAGTTCCGCCTTGTCGGCGACATCTTCCAGCTTTTCTTCGCGCACGTTGTCGATCGCGATCTCGACCAGATCGCGCACCATCGACTCGACGTCGCGCCCAACGTAGCCAACCTCAGTAAACTTCGAGGCTTCAACTTTCAGGAACGGGGAATTCGCCAGCTTCGCCAGCCTGCGCGCAATCTCCGTCTTGCCCACGCCCGTAGGACCGATCATGATGATGTTCTTGGGAATGATTTCTTCCGCGAGATCAGGCGAGAGCTTTTGCCGGCGCGTACGGTTGCGCAGTGCAATGGCCACGGCACGCTTGGCATCCTTCTGGCCGATCACATGTTTGTCGAGTTCAACCACGATCTCGCGCGGAGTCAGTTCATCCAGCGCAAGCTGTTCTTCTTCAGCGGAGGAAGGAAGGTAAATAGCCATAATCAGTTCTCAGTTCCCGGTTCTCAGTTCTCAGTCAGCGAAGTTTCTTGCTGAGAACTGAGAACCGGGAACTGAGAACTACAATTCTTCAATCGTCACCCTATCATTCGTATAGATGCACATTTTGCCGGCAATCTTCATTGCTTCTTCGGCAATCTGCCGGGCCGAGAGTTGCGTGTGCTCGGAGAGCGCCTGCGCCGCGGCCAGGGCGTAAGGTCCACCGCTGCCGATCGCTGCCACGGGGCCGTCGGGCTCAATAACGTCGCCTTGCCCGCTCAACAGAAACGTCTGCTCCTTGTCGCTAACCAGGAGTAGCGCTTCCAGATGACGGAGGAACTTGTCGGTGCGCCAGTCCTTGGCCAACTCCACGGCGCCTCGTCCCAGGTTGCCGTGATATTGCTCGAGTTTGGCCTCGAAGCGGCTGAACAGCGTAAACGCGTCCGCCGTGGACCCCGCAAATCCAGCGACAATTTTGTCGTTATAGAGTCGCCGGATCTTCTTTGCCGAGTGCTTGATCACCGACTCGCCCAGCGTAACCTGCCCGTCGCCCGCCAAAACGACGCTTCCATTGCGGCGCACCGATAAAACTGTTGTCGATCGAATCAGTCTCTTTGTAGTCATGAGCGCAATTTTTAATTATAGCAGCGCATCGCCGGGCACCCTCTGACCTGCGCATAAGCACAGTATTTCCCGCGATTTACAGAGTGCTTCAGTAACCATCGCGGCGATTACTGGTGTGACATTTACCAGTTTCTCATCCACCCGTACTTTGTAGTTCATGCGCCACTCTGCTGCGGTCCTGTGCAACGACAAGCCTTCCATTGAGGTCCTGAAGGCCTCCCTGGAAGAGCTCGAAATTGAGTATGTACGCTGTAACTCGCGCCAACGGGCGCTGGAACTGGTCACAACTGGCCGTTGCTCCACGCTTATCGTGGATTTCGATCTGCCTGGCGCGGAAGAAGTGATCAGTATGGCGGCTCTATTACCGCCAGCCCAGAAGCCCGCCCTATTTGCCGTGGCCAGCCGCGTCTGGCCGGGGACGGGCCAGGCCTTCCAGTCAGGCGCGAGCCGCATCCTTTACAGGCCTCTGGAGAGCGAGCAGGTGAGCGACGCCTTGAAAACAAGCCGCAAGCTCGCGAATGCCACTCGGCGTAAGACTCCGCGCTACGAGGTGAAGACGGTCGTGTATCTCGACGTGGAGGGAGGAACGCTTTCCGGCATCAGTATCGATATTGGTGAGCATGGCCTTGCCTTGCAGGCCACTGAGCCTGTACCGATGAGTTCGAACCTGGCGTTTCATTGCGTGCTCCCCGGAACCGACATTACTCTCGACGGCCACGCTGACGTGATCTGGGCCGGCGACCATGGCCGCGCCGGATTGTTCTTCTCCAAGCTGGCGCCCGCCGCCCGAAAGCACCTGAAGCAGTGGCTCCACAAACGCAGCGCTCACAGCAAGGACCGGGATAAACACAAACATGACGTGCGCGACCTGCTGCCGCCGGTGGATGCCCACGTCTCCTTCGCCACCGTCGAATAAGCGACTGGGCGCGACTGATTCAAGGGGTGCCCCATGTCTCGCTTCCTTTGCGAGGCATGGGGATTTTCGTTGGAGTGGTTCACCAGCAGCACTGGTCTCGCCTCTGAACTAACCCCTTCCACTTCCCGCTCCCACCCGCCTTCCCTTAGAATCATCCTCACCCTTCGCGAAGGAGATCCCCACTGCCCACACTTTCTCAACCCGGCCTCGCCTTTAATGGACACTCCATGGTTGGCGCTCTACACCGCGTCCTTGTGTGCTCGCCTCGTACCGCGCGGTGGAATGATCCCGAGCAGGTCTCCGCATGGCGCGACCTCGGATTTCATCACGCCCCTGACTTCGAGAAGGCCCAATCGCAGCACGATGCCCTGGTTCGCGAACTCGAAATCGCGGGCGCTGAGATTCTCGAACTTCCGCCCGCTGACGTTCTCTCACTTGATGCCGTCTACACTCACGACGCCTCGCTGCCCACCGACTTCGGACTGATCCTCATGCGTCCCGGCAAATCGAACCGCGTCGCCGAGGCGCAACATCACGGCGCGTCATGCGCGGCGCGAGCCATTCCAACTTTTGGCACGATTAAGCCGCATGGCACTACAGAGGCTGGCGACATTCTCTGGCTTGACCGGAAGACACTACTGATCGGTCACGGCTATCGCACGAACCGGGCGGGCATCGAACAGATGCGCGCGATGCTTGCGCCCAAGGGTATCGACGCCTTGTCTGCGCCGCTGCCCTACGGGCCGGGACCTTCGGCGTGTCTTCACCTGATGTCGCTGATCAGTCTGCTCGACGAAGAGACTGCTCTGGTCGATCTTCCCTGGCTTGCGGTCGAGACCGTAGAGCTGCTGAAATCGCGCGGCTTGAAATTTATTGAGATCGATGACTCCGAGCGCGACACGCTGGCCTGCAACGTCCTCGCGCTGGGCGCGAACCGCCTGCTCGCCATTGAAGAGAATCACAAAACGAATGCGCGCCTGCGCCAAGCCGGGTTCGATGTCCGCACCTTTCCCGGCAGCGAACTTTGCATCAATGGCAGCGGCGGCCCCACCTGCTTAACCCGTCCGCTCCTGCGTGGATGAGGAGCCTTTTGGGGACGTTTGAATACAGGACCTAGCGCCCGGCAGCCAGCCGCGTCGCAAGCCGGGGTGGAAGATTCGCCGCGAAGATTCGGTCTTGCGCGGCCTTCAGATTGTAGGGCGTGCGGTGGAAGTGGACGATTTGCGCGTCGGTGTCGAACAGCCCAAAAGCAGCGCGCCAGTCGCCGTCGCGCGGTTGTCCAACCGACCCGGGATTGATCAGATATCGAGCCGACGCCTTCAACTGCAACGGCACCGACTCGGCCTGGCCCACGGTTTTATATTCCGGACGGAACCCGTCAGCTGAGGAGCCATTGGCGAAGAATCCGCCTTGCAGGTGCGTGTGCCCGAAGAAGGTCAGCGGCGAGGTCAGCGTAATCAGCGGCGCAAGCGCATCGCCGAGCGACACTACATACTCGTCTTCGTCATTGGGAGAGCCGTGGACGAGTTGGATCTGGGGGAAGGCCGGCAACGGCAGCGGCCCATGAGGAAGGGCGCGCAGCCACTCGAGATTCTCCGGCGTCAATTCATTGCGGGTCCAAAGAGCCGCGGCTGCGGCCATAGGATTGAAGTCCTCGAGGTCCATGATTCCCGTGGCGGCCTTGTCGTGATTCCCGCGCACGAAGATCTTCCCCAACTCCCGGCAGCGCTCGATCACCTCATTCGGACTCGCCCCATAGCCGACGATGTCGCCCAGATTCACGACAAGGTCATGCTCAGGCGCGGCCGAGAGGGTCGCGTCCAGTGCTTCAAGGTTGGCATGGATGTCACTAAGAAGCAGTATGCGCACGGATCACCGGACAAACTGCCGATTATAGACTGACTCGAGCTTTCGCGGGTCACCGGCCGGTTGCACTCGTGTAGAATCCGGGTCAATGAGCTGGCGGTTCAAGGGCAAAACGCCTCTGTCAATCACGCTTGTCTTTGCGCTGTTGGGCCTGAATTTTCTCGGCCAGCTGGCAACCTCCTACATAATCCCGCGCATATCGCCGGTCACGGCCGACGCGGTTCATCCCTACCTGGTTCGCTTCAAAGGCCTCGCAGGATATTTCGTCCAGCCCTGGCTGGGCTTCTACTTCGAATACGGCTTCTGGATGCACTTCGTCTTGCTTGCGCTCTTCTTCCTGATGGTGTGGGTCCATCGCGATGAAATCGAGCGCGTTCGCTAGGGCGGCCGTGTCCGCTAGGAATTGATGACAGGACATCGCGCCCAGTGGCCGGCCGCAACTTCCACGAGCGGAGGAACCGCCCGCGCGCATTCCGGCACGCGAAACTCGCAGCGCGGTTCGAAGGTACAGCCCGGTGGCATTGCATGTAATGCAGGAACCGTACCGTCAATCGTCTGCAGGGGCCGATCGCGATCGGTCTTGAGATCGGGCACTGCATGCAACAACCCGCGAGTATAAGGATGCGCGGGCTTCTGAAAAATATCGCGCTTCGCCCCGAGTTCAACCAGATTGCCCGCATACATCACGGCAACGCGATCGGCAACCTGCGAAACCACCGCCAGGTCGTGCGAGATGAACAGCATCGTCAGTCCAAACTTGCTGCGCAGTTGAGCGAGCAGTTCGAGAATCTGCGCCTGAATCGTGACGTCGAGCGCGGTTGTCGGCTCGTCGGCAATGAGGAGTTGCGGACGATTGGCAATCGCCATCGCGATCATGATGCGCTGCCGCATTCCCCCGGAAAGCTGATGAGGATAATCACGGGCGCGGCGTGCGGCGTCGGGGATGGCAACGTCATTCATGGCATCGACGGCGCGCTGCCATGCTTCCTTCTTCGGCAGCGCATTGTGAGCCAGCACCGCTTCGGCGATTTGATCGCCCACACGCATTACAGGATTGAGCGCGGTCATGGGCTCCTGAAAGATCATGGCGATGCGCGACCCGCGCAGCTGCCGCATGGAGTCGTCCGCAAGAGTCTGCAGATTGCGCGGCGCTCCGTTTTCCGCAAACAGAATCTCGCCCGCAACCTGAGCCTGCGGCGGTAGCAGTCGCATGATCGCCAGCGAAGTGATCGACTTCCCCGACCCGGATTCCCCAACCAGCCCTAGAACTTCGCCCCCATTGATGGACAGGCTCAAATCACGCACGGCAGTCAAACCTTGCGTGGGGACGGCCGTCCCCTGCGGTCGAGTGATACTCGATGCCTGTGCGGGGAAAGTGATACTCAGGTTGCGAATGTCGAGTAGCGGCGCCACAGATTCATGGTAGCAGCGTCGCCCTAGCGGGCGACGGACAGCCGATAGGAGGCTCGCTCCTGTTCTACCTTACTGCCCCAAAATCAGCGGCAATCCATTCTTGTTGTTGCCAATCACAACCACCTTCGAGTTCGGACTCTTCGCCAGATTCTCCGTGGCCTCAATGCCTTTCCATTCGAGCAACGATGGCGTAATCCCCTGCGCGACGATCTGCTGGAAGTCGCGCACGCCGGCGGCTTCGATGCGCTTGCGTTGCGCTTCCTGCGTTTCTTTCTGCAGGCGGAAGTTCATGGCCAGAGCTTCCTGCTCGGCCTGCTGCTTGGCCTCAATCGACGCCTTCAAGGTTGCCGGTAACTGGATGTCGCGCAGAAGGACGTTTTCCACCGCGATGCCGCGCTTATTCAGTTCAGTGGTGATCTGGTCCGTGATCTGTTTTGCCACCATTTCGCGTTCGCCGGTGTAGAGCGCGTTTGCGGTGTGCGATGCGGTAGCCTCGCGGATGGCGGAGCGCAGAGTCGGTTCGACCACGACATTCTCATAGTCGGCGCCGATTTTCTGAAACACCTCGGCGGCATGATCGGGATTGAGATGATAGATGAGCGACGTATCGAGACTCATCATCAACCCTTCGCTCGAGGGAACGCTGGCCGACTCCTTGATGGTCTGCGTCTGAATCGACATTTCGTTGTTCGTCTTGAGCGGATTGATGAGGTGAATTCCCTCGCCCAGAGTCTCGCCGGTGACTCTACCAAACAATGTGAGGACGCCCACATGCCCGGTTCCCACGCGCGTCACCGCGCTGAAAAACAGGATCACGAGCAGGAATGCAGCGATTCCCAAGCCGATCAGGCGAAGCAGGGCGCCGCCGCCGCCGTGCCCGCCGCCATCAATCACTCTGCCCCGAGCTGCATCAAAAATCGTCATCGTAGTTTCTCCCTGAGAAATTCTAAGTCCGAGCGCTGGCTCAGATAAGTGGCTCGCAGGGGTCAGTCAGGGTGTTGGGTCTTAGGGTCCGTAGCCCTCCGGTTGGACTGCAAGACCCAAGACCCAAACCCAACACCGCGGCTCTCCCTCCCTGAATCTTGCCGACCCCCGGCCGCATCTCTTACAGTACTGATATGAGCAAGATTCATATTCCTACGCCATTGCGGCAGTATGTGGGGAAACAGGCCTCGATCGAGGTTCCTGGCGCGACCGTCGGCGAAGCCATGAACGCGCTGGTGGCCCAGCATCCTGATCTGCGGAAGCATCTCTACACCGACGACGGTAAGCTGCGCGCCTTCGTTAACCTCTACGTCAACGACGAAGACATCCGCTACCTGCAGAAGGAAGCCACCGCCCTGAGCGCTGGTGATAACATTTCGATCGTTCCGTCGATCGCCGGGGGACGCGGTCCGAGCCGCCATTCCTAGGATTTGGGCGCCGCATATTCGGTTAACCATCCTTCTCGCGTTCCTTGCGAGAGGGTGGGGATTTTGACTTACGTCGACCGAAAAAATCCGTCGCCCCGCACTGCGACGAGAATCGGTCCGTTAAGAATTTAAGTCCGAGGACTTTATGGCCACGACCACCGAAATCCCGGTAACACTCAACAAAGACGAAATCCTGCGCTACTCGCGCCACCTGATCATGCCCGAGGTCGGCATGGAAGGTCAGCAGAAGCTGAAGGCCGCGCGAGTCCTCTGCATCGGCACCGGTGGCTTGGGTTCGCCAATGGCGCTCTATCTCGCCGCCGCCGGTGTGGGCACGCTCGGGCTCGTCGACTTCGACGTCGTGGATTTCACGAACCTGCAGCGCCAGATCATTCATTCCACCGCCGATGTCGGACGCAAGAAACTCGATTCCGCCGCCGACAAGCTGAAGGGCATCAATCCTTTTCTGACTCTGCGCACCTTCGACACGAGGCTCGACAGCTCGAACGCGCTCGATATATTCCGCGAATTCGACATCGTCGCCGACGGCACCGACAACTTTCCCACGCGCTACCTGGTGAACGATGCCTGCGTGCTCACGGGCAAGCCGAATGTTTACGGATCGATCTTCCGCTTCGAGGGCCAGGCCAGCGTGTTCGCGACTGAGGATGGTCCGTGCTATCGCTGCCTCTATCCCGAGCCGCCACCGCCGGGGCTGGTTCCTTCGTGCGCGGAAGGCGGAGTACTCGGCATTCTTCCTGGCCTCGTCGGTGTGATGCAGGCCACGGAAGTCATCAAGCTGATTCTCGGCATCGGCGATCCGCTGATCGGACGACTGCTGCTGATCGACGCGCTGGGCATGAAATTTCGCGAACTCAAGCTGCGGAAGAATCCCGATTGCCCAGTCTGCGGCACGCATCCCACGGTGACCAAGCTGATAGACTACAACGAGTTTTGCGGCATTCGCGGAGAGGAGAAAGCGGTGAGCAACGGCGTTCCCGAAATTCAGGTGGAAGAATTGAAGCGGCGTCTCGACGCGAAAGACGATCTCTTCGTCCTCGATGTGCGAGAGCCGCACGAATATCAGATCTGCAATCTCGGTGGATATCTGATCCCACTGAACGATCTTCCAAAGCGTGTCAACGAACTCGATTCGAGCCGCGAAATAGTCGTGCACTGCAAGATGGGCGGACGCAGCGCGAAGGCCGTCGCCTTCCTGCAGCAGTCCGGCTTCAACAAGGTGCACAACCTCGCCGGCGGGATTACCGCATGGTCCGATCGCGTGGATCCGAGGGTGCCAAAGTACTGAAGTCAATTACCGGTAATCAGCTGCTGGTTACTCGTTACGAAGGGAGCGGCCCACGCTCCCTTTTTGTCTGTGCGCCGAATCATTGCTGAAGCGAAGTTGTTGGAGCATAATTGCGAGTTCTCGGATCCCATTTTCCACGTCCTGATCGCTCTACGGAGAGTTCTCGTGAAAACAAAACTACTGGCGTTATTTTGCTGGATCCTCTTATCTCTAACTGCGTTTGCGCAAACGGATACTTCGCAATCCGTCCCACCGCTACAGTCACCGCAGTCCGCACCCGCACCGTCTGCGCAGCCAGCTACACCTCAGGCGGCAGAATCCGCCCAACAGCCTGCCGCCGACCAAGCTGCGCCGAACTCCAACTTCACCTCCGCCAAGGGATTTGTTCTCGAAGATGGAACTCCGGTGAAGATGAGGATTAATCGCACGATCTCGTCAGGCGATGCCCACGTGGGAGACACGGTTGATTTTGAGGTCCTCGAAGATATCAGCGTGAATGGCACACTTGTGATTCCGAAAGGCGGCCTCGCTTTCGCGACCGTGACCGAAGCACAAGCCAAGCGAAGAATGGCACGCGGCGGAAAGCTCGACATCAACATCGACTACGTCAAGCTGATCAGTAGCGAAAAGGCAGCCCTACGCGCGGTCAAGGATATGAAAGGTGGCGGCCACACCGGCGCCATGGTGGGCGGAATGGTGGCGACCAGCCTTGTCTTCTTCCCGGCCGCTCCGTTTTTTCTCTTCATGCATGGCAAGGACATCAGCATTCCGAAGGGGACTGAGGTCACGGCCTATGTGAACGGGGACATGAAACTGGATCTCGCGAAATTCCAACCTGCCGGCGCATCCCAACAAACGGTTGCTAGCTCTACACCGGCACCGGCCGCGAACCCAACTTCAGCGAAACTGCAACTTGAATCGAATCCTTCTGGCGCCGACATTGAAGTCGATGGCGGTTTTGTGGGGAATACTCCGTCTGATGTTCAAGTCGAAGAGGGAGACCACACGATCATCGTCAAGAAGGCGGGTTTCAGAGACTGGGAGCGGAAGATGAAAGTCAGCGGCGGCAGCAGTGTGCATCTGAATGCAGATTTGGAAAAAGTGCCGACGCAGTAGAGTGCAACGCGGGCAATTCGAAAAGAGGGGAGCGCCCGCGCGCTCCCCTCTCTCTGTCCTCTCTGAGTTATCCCTTACTTGCTCGATCCAGCTTGCATGCCTTCGCCGGAGTCGCCGATTTCGAGAGCGAACTTCTTGCCTTCGAAGCGGGCGCCGGATAGAGCGGTTGTTCCATCATTGTTCTTTATGACGACCGCGGCGTTGTTCTGCGCCGGGCTCTGCAGGTCGACTACTTTTGCTGGAGCCTTTGCCAGCACGCTCTTGCCTTGCATGATGTTGACCTGCACATCGGGACCGTTGCCGTCCCACTCGAGCTTGTAGTCGCCGGGTTTGAGCTTAACCCCGTTCACAGTCGTGGAATCATTCAAATGCAGATTTGCTTTCGTCGCCGCAAATGCGCTCGAGGCCAGCAGCACAGCCAACCCCAGTACCAGACTCTTCGAAACTGTCGCGAATTTCATGGCTGCTCCTTGTATTTTCTTTCCCGAAATTACGTCGAGAAACGGTTAGGGCGGCCCGGCTCGCGACCTGCGTGAGAAAACACTTGTGTTTCCGCACGAATCGCCTACAATGCTGCCGCCGGGGTTGTGCACGCAAGTTTTGACCCACAAGTCAAGCTTGCGCTGCTGCGATGGGGGTTTTCTCACCTGGGCCGCCAAACCGAGTGTGAGAGAATCCCCAGACCCCGCAAACGATGTCGCTTTTATTTCTGACCAGTCATCTCTGTACTGGCCGTTTGCCCACTCCGGATACTACGCAGTCGCCACGCTGGAAGTTCCCTTGATCGCGGTCTGCGCTCACATTTCCTTGGACGGTGCATGCATCTTTCCGGTAGCAAGAAAGTCGCGTCATTTCATTCTTCTGAAAGGCACAACAGGCGAGTGTTTTGTGAGTATTGCAACAGAACATCCGTGTTTGGACTGTGTCAAAACCGTTAACGCCAAAGTTTACGATTGAACATATAGGGACGTTAGAAGCAGTCCCCGCCACTTTTCGGGAACCGGATTCGTGCCATTACCGTATCATCCGGTGTCATTACTTGTTGTGTGTTTTGGCGCTAGACCTGTTCACATTGTGTCCGCCCAGGTTACGAATAATCTTTCGCGGTCCGGAGGCGCTTCCATGCGTGTCGACCAATGACAGAACGACCAATGATTGAACTCGCGAGTCTCCGCAAGGAGTACGACAACGTCCTCGCCGTCGATGACCTCACTCTCACCATCCCCCAAGGCGAAATCTTCGGCCTGATCGGCCCCAACGGCGCCGGCAAAACGACGACCATCCGCATGGCCTGTGGCTTGCTCGCTCCCACCATGGGGCGCGCGCTGATCGCCGGGGTCGACGTCGCCCGCGAGCCTGAACGCGCGCAGCAGCACATCGGATATCTCTCCGACTTCTTCGCTGTGTATGAAGATCTGAAAGTCTGGGAGTATCTCGACTACTTTGCCCACGCCTACAAACTTCCTGAAGCCGAAATTCCGGCGCGGGTCACGGAAGTGATCGGGCAGGTGAATCTTGAGGTGAAGCGCGACGCCATGATTCGCGGCCTGTCGCGCGGTATGAAGCAGCGCCTCGGCATCGCGCGCGCCATTATTCACCGTCCTAAGGTCATGCTGCTCGACGAACCGGCCTCGGGACTCGATCCGAAGGCGCGCCTCGAACTACGCAATCTCCTGCTCTCTCTGCGCGACCAGGGCGCGACCATTCTGATTTCGTCACACATTCTGACCGAGCTGGAAGGGTTCTGTACTTCCATCGGCATCATGGAGCGAGGACGTATGGTGCGCAGCGGCAGCATCGAAGAAGTGACCGCCGCCGCAACCTCAACACGGCTCGTGCGCTTCACCTGGGCCGGCGATTCGCTGTCCGCCGCGCAAGAAGCGCTGAAATCAGACGCACGAGTGTCAGAAGTGAATCTCTCCGCATCTTCTGGCACATTCCACTTCAGCGGCGCGGAAGAAGATCTGGCGACGGTACTTGCTTCTCTCATTGCCGCTAACGTGCGCGTAACTTCGTTCGCAGAAGTGAAGCAGACGGTGGAGGAGATTTACATGAAGCTCTCAACCCACGAGGTGATGTGATGCCGCGATTCTGGAGTAACCCTGAATTTCTGCGCCACCGCCGCGCGGAGTTGCGTCCGGTGCGCGCGATTACAGTCGCTGCCGTCGTCGTACTACTCTGCGTTCTGCTCGGCCTGGCATGCTGGAGCTACGAGCAGAACTTGCTCGAGAACGTCCGGCGCGGCGCCGAAGCCTACAACACCGAAGCATGGAATCAACGCCTCGACGCCGTGCAGCGCGACTTCACGCACAAGGCATGGCTTCTCTTCTATCAATGGCTGGTCGGCCTGCAAGGCATCGCACTGACATTCTGGACGTTGTTCTCGTGCGCGCAATCGGTGTCCGGCGAGCGCGATCGCAAGACCTGGGATTTCCAGCGCACAACGCGCCTCACGGCCACCGAACTCATGATCGGCAAGCTCAGTGGCGAGCCGATCCTCGTCTACTTCGCCGTGCTTTGTGCGGCGCCGGTGACGTTGATCGCAGGCCTGGCCGCCGGGCTGAGCGTCGGTACCGTGCTCTCCGTGTTCGTTTTTCTCGGCGTGACCTCACTCTTTCTCGGCTTGGGTGGAATGTGGCTTTCGACCTTGCTCGAGAGCCGCACCCGCGGCGTGGGACTGATCGGCGCTCTCGCCCTCTACGGACTTACCCTCGGCCTCTACGGCATGCGCGACAGCGGACTGCCGGGTCTGGCGGCGATGAGTCCTCTGATTAGTTGGGTTGGGCTCCTGCGCGCGAGTCCAGAGACTTCGTGGCAAATCAAGCCAGTCCTGTTCGGTCATGAAATTCCGTGGCTATTAATGAGCGTATTGCTGTGCGGTTCGTTCAGCCTGTGGCTGGCCGTCATGCTGGTGCGTAACTTGAAGCGCGATTACACGGAGATTCGTCCTCTCTCGCGTTGGCAGGCGATTGGCTGCGCTGCGTTTCTGAACTTCCTGATTTACGCGCTGCTGAGCCCCGTCAACAGCGCCGCCGATACTTTTCACGAAATGCGCGGCGGTTGGTTCCCCGACGCAAGAAGCGTCGCCGTCTTCGCCGTTGCCATGAACGGTCTCTTCCTTTTCCTGATGGGCCTCGCAACGTTGACGCCACAAGAAAGATTAAAAGTCTGGCGCCGCAAACGTGCGACCGGAGAATCGGCAGTCTTCGCCGATGACGGATTGCCCTGGCCGTGGCTTGGAATCTCTGCCGTCGTCGCCTATGCGCTGATGGTGTGGGGATTGCTCGCCTGGGACCACACTCTCCCCTTGGACTCGAGCACGCTGCAAACGGCGGCGATTCGCTTGCTGCTGGTGCTCGTTTTCGTCATGCGCGATGTGTTGTTCCTGCAGTGGTGCATGCTGACGCGGTTGCGGCAGCCCGTGGTCAAAGGAGTTTTATTCTTGTGCCTCTACTACGCGGCCGCAGCCGTGGTGACCACGCTGGCCGCCGTATCGTCACAGAACGCCGGACACTGGGCTCTTGCGCTCCTGACTCCTGTGCAGGTGTTCGATCCCGATGTGAAAGGCCTGGCGTTCCCGGCCGCAACCTACGCAGGCTTGATCTTGCAGACCGTGGTGATTTCTATGGTGCTGGTCGCCGTCGATGGCCGCTTGCGCCGGCCTCTGCAAATCGGAGCCGCAGCGTAGTGGCTTGAGAAAAGAAACCGGTGGGCGGCGGACGCCCACCGGAGAGTCGCCGATTCTGTGGCGCTACTCAAACTAGTGCGTCATCGAATTAGTCGGCGTCGCCGTGCTGCCGTTCCACCGACCAGATCGCTGCCTGATCTTTCTCGAACGGGTAGACGTGTACCATCCAGTTGAAGATCACGGGATGGAACGTCCCACCGGCGGCGTCGCATGCTTCCTGCGTTGTAATCGATCCCCTCAAGCCAAACTGCGGATGCTGTGACAGCATTTCTTTTCTCTTGTCCGGTGGAGGCGAACAGAAGTTTACGTGCTCATGCCACTGCGCCACGCTCAGCGGAATGCGCTCGTCCAGTTGGTCTTCGCCAAAGCGTTTCGGCGCGGTGTACATCACTCCGATCAGCTTGTAATCGTCGCCGTGCTTTTCGTAGAGCAGCGACGTAGGATGCTCGGGATTAAACCGGAAGGCCGCCTCAAACCCATATCCGTAGTTGGTGAAGTGGTAAATCTTTTGAGGAATCTCCGGATGGAAAATCTTGAAGCCGTCGGCCAGCGCAGCGTGATAATCCTTGTACTTCTCTGATGCCTTGCGCGCCTGCTCGACAACGTCCTGAGCCCGCGCCGCGTCACCTGGCTTAACTGCGCGCAACGCAGTCATCTTCATGTGCGGCCCCATATCCATGTGGCCTTCCATGGAGTGCATGACGTGAGCGCTGGCGTCGCTGTCGGCATCCTTATCTCCGCCCATGTCCATGCCCTTCATGTTCGACATGTCATGACCGGATCCCGACATGTCCATGCCGGGCATGGACTGTTGCCCGTTAGATTGCGCGCCGCTCGACGGCGCGCTCTGCGTCTGCCCCCAGGCGACGCTGCAAAACAAAATAGAAACAATGAAAACTACGATTCGGTTGCCCATCGGAAGTCCCCCCAGGTTCTCTAAATACTAACCCTGGACCTGGAGAATGTTCCGTCAGGAAATGTCAGGTATTGCGTTACAGAAGTAATCAGGAGCAAACGTGGTGAGTTCAATTCCGGCGTTTGTAATGAACGGGCCACAGGACCTGCCATGTCTTGCCGCTATCGCTCGACGACTCCCAACTCCAGTCCAATGTGTTGGCAGTAATGTTCTTCCAGACCATGCGCTGCTGGATCTTCGCGCCGCCCGGGCCGGTAGCTTCACGCTGCAGAATCATCTGCCCGTCTTTGAATTCTCCAGTGAAGTCGAGATAGCCGCCTTGGTTGTCGACCCATGTCTGCTTCCATACGCCGGCGCGGCCGTCAAAGGTCGAGACACTGGTTCCGCGCAGAGGCATCGAGTCTCCACCGGAAAAATTCTCCTGTACCACGCAACCGTCAAGAATGCGCTTGACGTTGTTCGTGCCGTGTGCGACTTCGCCGTTGTTCTTTCCGGGCCAGGTGAGGTCCCAATCGCCCACCCAGAAGTCGAGTTGCTTCTGTTCCGCAGCAATGCAAGGATTCGGAGTGGGCTGTTGCGAGACGAGCGCAGGCACGCAAACAAGAACGAGCAGGAGCACACGAAGGAAACGGGACATAGGTTGGCTCACAGCTTCGACGCGCCAGTTCAAAAAAGGTTGGGTTCCTTTCGGCAAGTTCACTGATAATGCTTGCCGTTTTTCTTGGACTCAACAGCGCAATGTTCTCTCCTCTGGTTGTGATGTGCGCTCAGAAAGTTCGCCCTCGTTCAGCCGCATTGGCGGCCTATGCTCGTTTCTGGTACACCTAACTGCTTGACTCTCGCCATCATCCTCTTTCTCTTTTTTGCCGGGGTGCTGGGTGGCGCGTTGAATGCCGTCGCTGGTGGTGGCAGTTTCATCGCATTTCCAGCGCTGCTGTTCACCGGCGTCCCGCCAATTCCGGCCAATGCCACAAACACGATTGCTCTTTGGACGGCCGCGGCTGCCTCCGGAGGCGCCTATCGGAAACAGCTGAACGTTCCACGCCGCGTCCTCATTCCACTGCTATCCGCAAGCCTGGTGGGCGGCCTCATCGGCGCTCTTCTGTTGCTGAAGACGCCGGCTCACACGTTTATGCGCGTGCTGCCTTGGCTTACGCTCGGCGCGACGTTGCTTTTTGCCTTCGGCAAAAAGTTGGCGGGAAACCGCAAGTCCGCACTTGGACACGAAGCGACTGCGGCCGCGCTCTTCGCTGCGACTACGTTCCAGTTGCTGGTCGCGATCTATGGAGGCTACTTCGGTGGAGGCATGGGCATCGTTGTGCTAGCCATGCTGGTCGCGCTCGGCATGACCGACATCCATGCCATGAACGCCTTGAAGAGCGTGATGGGTTTCGTCGTAAACGGAGTCGCGGTCGTCACTTTTATCATTGCCCGAGCCGTCTATTGGAAGCACGGCATTGTGATGATCGCCGGAGGAATTGCCGGCGGATACCTTGGCGCCCACTACGCGCAGAAAGTCCCGCAAGCGTGGATCCGCGTGTTCGTAGTTCTAGTCGGCGCTGGAATGACGGTCTACTTCTTCTGGAGGTCGTACTAAGAGAATTGGCCACGGATTTCAAGGATTGAAGCGGATAAAGCTCGACTGTTCTGATCCGTCAAGATCCGTGGCCCAGGTCTTACTGAATCGGCTGCGAAACATGTTCGTGGACGATCAGCCACTTCCCGTCCTCGTTCTCCCAGATTACGGTCCACCGGAAGTTGCCCATCTCGACTTTTCCGCTCTTGGCTGTTAGTTGTTCCTTGATGGTGGCCGTGCCCCAGACGAGGTCGCCGTGAGGATGGATCTCGGCGTCGTCGTTCACCGTGCACTTCCCGCTCTGGTAGCCAGCGAGGACTCCTTTCACGCCCTTCTCATATTCGTCCCAACTTGCGTACTTCAGCGGCGCGATATCGAAGAAGACGTGCGGTCCGCTAGCGTAATACTGGGCAACATTGGCGGGGTCGAGGGTAGACCATCCGTCCCATATTTTCTGCATCAGGGCTTTGTCGGGAGCGGGCCCGGCGGATTTCTTCATAGGCGACTTTTTCGTTTGGGCGAAGCTGCAGAGCGTCAGGGCAAGCAGGCACAGCGAAACGGTGAGAATGCGCTTGATCATCATAGAAATGGTCTCCTGAAATCCGGCGGAATTTTCGCACAGAAGCGCCGAAACCACAAAGCCGTGGAGTATCTCGAGGGCCTTCTCCGTGCGCCTCTGTGACCGCTGTGGTCGAAGGTTTGCAGATGCGCTCGCGGCCCGGGGGCCAATTCTCATTGACCGATTTCCACAGCACACGCTAAAATACTTCAGTTTGCCTGTACTGGCCGACCCGTTCTGGGGACGCATGCCTTGGCTGTTGCCGCGGCAGAAAACACAGCAAGCACAGGATCAGCGAGCTATCAGTTGCGCCGGTGTGCGCGCACGGGCTTGAGAAGTCCCGTTTGAGATACTTCGACGGGCAGAATTTTCGCGACATTCGATGGAGGAAGGCTTATGTACGCGGTTATCCGCGCCGGTGGCAAGCAGTACCGGGTGGCGCCGGGCGATGTGATTCGAGTCGAGAAACTGGGCACCGGCACCGATGGCCAGGTGGAGTTCCCCGATGTGCTGGCCGTATCCAGCGAGGCCGGTCAGGTCGGCAAGCAGGCCGACACGCGCGTAGTCGGCGAGATCGTCGAGCAGGGCCGCGGTGCGAAAATCCTGGTCTTCCACTACAAGCGCAAGAAGCAGTACAAGAAACTGCGCGGCCATCGCCAGTCCTTCACCGCCGTGCGCATCACCGAGATCGCCGTTGGCGGACAGAGCTTCAAAGCTCCCGACCTTCCCAAGAAGGAAGCGAAGCCGAAGAAGGTAAAACCCGTCGAGGCCGACGAACCAGAAGCAAAGCCGGCGAAAGCTTCCGCCAAGAAAGCCGCCCCGAAAAAAGCGGCCAAAAAGTCGGCCGCGAAAAAGAAGAAATAGAACGGATGGCATCCGTCCAGCTTTTAACTGAGAAACTGACAACCGAGAACTGAGAACTGTCTTATGGCACATAAAAAAGGGCAAGGCACTTCACGCAACGGCCGCGACTCAAACGCGCAGCGGCTTGGATTCAAGGCATTCGGCGGGCAAGTCGTTCCCGGCGGCACCATCATCGTGCGCCAGCGCGGCACCCGCGTTAAACCCGGCCTCAACGTTGGCCGCGGCAAAGACGACACGCTCTTCGCCAAGATCACCGGACGCATCAAGTTCCTGAACAAGGGATCGATGGGCAAGTTCGTCATGGTCGAGCCGGTCGAAGCGAAATAATTCTCCTTCGTAGCTACCGGTTTCCGCGGGCTACAGTCATAGACAGTGGGCTGTGAGACGAGTACACTGCCCCGTCACCGTGCTTCCGACCTCCACAGCACGCCGTTTGCAGATCGTAGCAGCTGTGTGTCTGCTGGTAATTCTGTGGGGCCAGCTCATCCTCTCCGCTCGTCGCGAGTCCCAGACCTGGGACGAAGCCTGCCACATCTTCGCCGGCTACAACTATTGGACCAACCGAAATTTCGGCGATAATCCCGAGCATCCCCCCCTGGTCAAATTGCTGGCAACGCTCCCTCTGTTGCGACTCCCGCTCAAGGTTCCACCGCATCCCAGCGTCTTCGACAAAGAGGAAGACTTCCTGACCGCAACGCAGTTCGTCTATTCGAACGACGCGGAAATGATCCTGCTGCGCACCCGCACCGCCGCCGCGCTCCTCGCCATGCTGCTCGCCGTTCTGGTGTTCGCGACGGCGAAAGAAATGTTCGGCACGACGCCCGCGTTCATTGCCCTGACCCTGCTGGTTTTTGAGCCGAACATCCTTGCGCATGGCGCCGTCGTCACGACCGACGTTGGCATGTCCTGTTTCCTGCTCGCGACCGTTTACGCCTTCTATCGCTATGCGAAGAAGCCGACCACGGGCAGGCTCGTGCTGGCAGGCGTGGCCGCCGGTCTCGCGTTGGCCACGAAGCATTCCGCCATCCTGATCGTTCCAATTCTCGTCGCGCTGGCTGTGTGCGAGCTGGCAATATGGCGTCGACAATCCGCATCACTGCAGGTCGAGAGCCTGTCGAAGCGAGCGTTGCGAATGACCGGCGCGCTCGTCTTGATCGGCGTTCTCGCCGTCGCCATCCTGTGGTCGTTCTACGGATTTCATTTCGATCCGCGCCCCGGAGTGGATGCGAGTGCGCATCTGACCGAATACGCCGGAAGGCTGAAGAGCCCCGTGCAGGCGAAGATGATTCTCACCGCGGCGAAATTGCACCTTCTTCCTCAGTCCTATTTATATGGACTCGCTGACGTTGGTTTCACCGCCGAATTCAGCCACACCTATCTGCTCGGCACCGTATATCCGCATGGCCGCTGGTTTTATTTTCCGGTGGCCTTCGCCATCAAAACGACTCTGGGATTACTGATCCTTCTCGCGCTCGTCCCCTTCGCGCTGGCGCGGTCGCGCGTCGAGTGCTGGAGAGAACTCGTCTTCCTCATCGTTCCCGCCGCGATCTACTTCTTCGTCGCCATGGGATCGGGCATGAACATCGGCGTCCGTCACATCCTGCCCGTCTATCCCTTCCTGATGATTCTCGCCGCGTGGGCGGCCTGGCGCCTGGTTCAGCGACAGAGGCGTTGGGCCTACGTTGTCGCGCTCCTGCTTCTCTGGAACGTGATCTCATCCGCGCGAACATTTCCCGTCTACCTCGCCTACTCGAACGAACTGTGGGGCGGCCCTTCGCAAACCTACAAATATCTGAGCGACTCGAACGTCGACTGGGGACAGCAACTCTGGGCCACCAAGAAATATCTAGACTCCCGCCACGTGAAGAACTGCTGGTTCGCATACTTCGCCGAAGTTGTCGTCGATCCCGCTTACTACGGAGTAACCTGCAAGCCGCTCACGACCATCGCCTCCGTCTGGCTGCAGCCGACGATCGACGTTCCTGCCAGCGTCGACGGTCCCGTGCTGATCAGCGCAGGCGTGCTCTCGGGCTACGAGTTTCGGCCCGGAGAGCTGAATCCCTACGACCAGTTTCTGCACCTTCAACCAACGGCGGTCATTGAAGATGGAGTTTTCGTCTACGACGGCCGCTTCGACATTCCTCTGGCTTCTGCGCTGAATCACGTCACGCGCGCGCAAATCGCGATGCGAGATAACCGTCTCGATGACGCGCTTTCTGAGGCGCAAACCGCTGCATCTTTGGCCCCGGGATCTGCCCAGGCGCAAGCTACCCTCGGTGATATCCTCGCGCGTTTGCAACGCAAAGAAGAATCCCGGCGAGCGTTTGAGAGTGCGCTGCAGTCCGCGCAGACTGTTCGTCCGGAGTTTCGTAGTGCCTGGCTCCTAGCCCAGATCAAAGCCGGCCTCAACACTCATTAGTGTTCACCGCGTCAACCAGAAAGCAACCTGAAAAATAGGATGCCCCATGTCTCGCCGTTTTTGCGAGACATGGGAACCGGCTCGATCGCGGTTCACGAAGATGGGCTCGAACTAGCGCGTGCGGTCGTCTTTCCCACTCTCGTTAGACATTCTGCCCCCCTTCCGCGATCATAGAAGACACGCATGTTTATCGATGAGGCAAAAATTCGCGTCAAGGCGGGCGACGGCGGCAACGGCTGCATGGCGTTCCGTCGCGAGAAGTTTGTTCCGCGCGGCGGACCCTCCGGCGGCGACGGCGGCAAGGGCGGCGACATCGTGATGGAATCCAGCGAGCGCCACAACACCCTCGTGCATTTCCGCTTCAATCCCGAGCACACGGCGCAACGCGGACGCCACGGCGAAGGTTCGAACAAAACTGGACGCGATGGCGGCGACGTGCTTCTCAAAGTTCCCGTCGGAACCATTGTCTACGACGACGAAACCGGCGAGAAGGCGTTCGAGTTTACGCAGGCCGACCAGCGCTTCGTCATCGCCCGCGGCGGCCGCGGCGGCCGCGGCAACGCGCGCTTCGCCACATCCGTCCACCAGGCGCCGCGCGAGCATGAGGCCGGACGTCCCGGCGAGGAACACAGCTACCGGCTTGAACTGAAGTTGCTTGCCGATGTCGGGCTCGTCGGATATCCCAACGTCGGCAAGTCCACGCTAATCTCGCGCATCTCGGCAGCGCGCCCGAAGATTGCGGACTATCCCTTCACCACGCTCGAACCGAATCTGGGCGTAGTCGCCGTCGGCGATGCGAAAAACGAAATCAGCTTTGTCGTGGCCGACATTCCCGGCTTGATCGAAGGCGCGCACTCCGGCGCCGGCCTCGGTACGCAGTTCCTGCGCCACATCGAGCGTACGCGCTTGCTAGTGCATCTCGTCGATGTGTCCGATTCCAGCGGACGTCCCGACGTCACCAAAGACGTCGAAGTGATCGTCGGCGAACTTGCCAGCTTCGGCGCACATCTCGAAGAAAAGCCCATGATCATGGTCGCCTCGAAAATCGACGCCGTGAACAAAGACAAGCTCGCCGCTCTGAAGAAGTATTGCAAGAAAAAGAAGCTGAAGCTCTACGAGATCTCCGCCGTCACCGGTAAAGGCATCGACGCGCTAAAGTACGCAATGGCCGAAGAAGTCCAGAAGTTCCGCGAGCAGGAACTGAGCGAAGCAGTCCAGAAAAACTGACTCGCCCCACTTCGTCCCGCATCGCTCGCATTCGCAGACAAGTCAGGGCGTCATTCCAAGGCGTATTCTCCAGCGGGCCGGGGAATCTCTCGTGCCTCGGCCCTAAGTAATCTACTGCAACCATACGTCTCTCCCCCTTGTGATCATCATCACGGCAATCTGTGCGCTCACGCGCGAACATGGAGTAAGCAGGAACTTTGCTCCTGTCATATCCGTAGCCTGAGTTATGAGGAGATTTCTCGACAGTTTCAGCGAGGTATTGCGTGCGATGTGGACACACAAACTTCGCTCCTTCCTGACTATGTTTGGAATCGCCTGGGGAGTCGGTTCGCTTCTGCTCCTGGTCGGACTAGGCGAAGGTTTTCGCGCCGGAACTGCCAAGGGCATGGCGAACTTCGGCGAAGACTTCATGCAGATTTACAACGGACGCGTGCCGGCACTTGGTGGCAGTCAGTTGTCCTCTCGCCAGTACTACCTGAACTACCAGGACTATTTAGACATTCGCAACTCGGCGTTCGTACGCAATGCTACCCCGGTCATCTATCGTGGCGACCTGCGACTAGTTAGCGAGTATGGCAGCAGCAATGGATATGTCGATGGTGCCGAGCCGCAGTTTACAGGGATTCGTTACCAGCCCATCGACCAGGGCCGCGCTTTGGATTGGAACGACGAACGCGAGCGCCACCTTGTTTGCATCATCGGAAGCGAATTTGTTCGCATATTGTTTCCAGGGCGGCCCGCCGTAGGCAGCACAATCCTCATCAATGGTGTCCCATTTGAAGTAGTTGGCGCGATGCAGAAGATCGGCCACGGAAACAACAATGGCCAGAACATGCGGCTGATCATGCCTTATACGACGATGGCTACCTATTTCCCGATGCAGGGGGCGGGGAACGAAAAGGCCATCAAGTATGTCGCCTATCAACCGATTACACACGCCCAGCACGAGCAGGCCAAGAAAGCCGTCCGCGCGATCGTTGCGAGAAACCATGATTTTGATCCCGAGACGCCCGACGCCTTCGACGATTGGGACTCGATCGCCAGCGCCGAAATGGTGGGCAAAATCTCTGATGCCATGGATACATTCCTCGGAGCCGTCGGCTTGGTCACGCTTGGTCTGGGTGCAATCGGAGTGATCAATATCATGCTGGTGTCGGTAACGGAGCGCACGCGCGAGATCGGCCTGCGAAAAGCGTTGGGCGCCACCAGACGCAATATCCTGTTTCAATTCTTTTTAGAAGGGCTGATGTTGACCGCAATCAGCGGCTCCATTGGCGTGGCCGCAGCCTACGTGGCCACGAAGCTATTCGGACTTGTACCTCCGATCGATGGATTCGAATTGCCCCACATTTATCCGGCGACTGCTGTCCTCGCCATGGGCAGCCTTGCATTGGCTGGCATTGTCGCCGGGCTCTATCCCGCGCGACGGGCGGCGTTGCTTCAGCCCGTGGAAGCTCTTCGTCAGGAGTAACGGCCAGCCGTGACGGTCAGCAGTAGCGGTCAGGAGTAGCCCAGGAGCAGCAATGATCCACGCAAGAGACGTTCTCTCCGAAGCGTACACGTCACTCCGGCGCAATCGTCAGCGGAGTGCCCTAACCATGCTGGGCATGGCTTGGGGGATCGCTACCGTCGTGCTGTTGCTGGCCTATGGCACCGGGTTTTCAACGGCTATCGTCAACATATTCAGGAGCTATGCCAGCATGTCGGCCATGGGCGTCGCCGCCGGGCGTACTTCTATGCAAGCCGGAGGAAACAAGGCCGGTACCAGTATCCGGTTAACGAAGGATGACGTCGACCGCGTTGTGGTGAATGTGCCGGAAGTGACCCGCATCACTCCCGAATCGTTTCTCGATGAGCCGGTCAGCTACGAAGGGCGTTCCTATACCTGGACTATTCATGGCGGCAATCCAGCGCTGCAGGAAATTCAGAACTTGCAACTGGATCTCGGCCGTTTCTACAGTGCCGAAGATTTGCAACTGCGCGCACGTGTTTGCGTGCTGGGCTCCGAGTCCCGCGAGAAACTGTTCTCCGGCCGTTTCCCGGTGGGCGAGAAGATTCGGATCAGCGGCATTCCGTACGAAGTTATAGGCGTGTTGAAGCCGCGACCCCAGGAAGGCACCGAGAACAGCATCAACCGCGTGGTCTACATCCCCTTTCCCACTATGAGCGACTTCCGAAGCACGTATTACATCGACATGATCTGGCTAGATTTCAACGGATACAACTATGGCGGCGTCGAGAAGTCGGTCCGCAATACACTCGCAACGCAACACAATTTCCGCGCCGACGACAAGCGCGCCCTGTTCGTCTTCAGCATGATGGAGCAGCTTTCGCAATTTCGGGTCATCACGATGGCGTTGCAGGTGCTCCTTGCCTTCATCGGAACTCTCACCCTTGGCATCGGCGGCGTCGGACTCATGAACATCATGCTGGTCAGCGTAACTCAGCGCACGCGCGAGATCGGCGTCGAAAAAGCGCTGGGCGCGCGCCGCTTCGATATCCTCGTGCAGTTCTTGTCCGAGGCCCTCGCCATCACTTTTCTCGGAGGTCTTCTGGGGATCGTGCTTGCCTACATCATTTCCTTCTCGGTGGGGAATCTCACCTTTTACAGCGCGCTGGCGCAGCACGGAGAAGCTGGCGACATTCGCCTGATTATTTCGCCAGCCAGCGTAACAGTTTCTACCGCAATCCTTGCTCTGGTGGGATTGGTCAGCGGCATGATCCCGGCCATACGCGCGTCGCGTCTCGATCCAATCGAGGCGTTGCACTACGAATAGGACTAGGGACTGGCGCAAGCGAGATGTCGCACAAATTTGCAACAGCAGCTCCCATAAACGACGATTCTTGGTTTGGTAGACCCTTCTCTCAAGATAATTCACAACCTTTTCATTTGACTCGTGTTCTGATTCAAACAGACAATGAGTACCTCTCCGCTTCGATCTTTTTGGGAACATTCATTTCACCTCGAGAACCGCTTTCCACGTGAGGAGTCCACCATGCGGAATCTGACCGCTGCCCTGCTGTTGATCCTGACTGTCAACGTCGCTCACGCCCAATTCATTCAACCAAAGGTTTACAACCTTTCCTCTGGTGGCTTGGAAGTTATGCTGGCCAAGGGAGACTTCAATCGCGACAGCAAGCTGGACGTCCTGTTTTCTGCGGTAGATGGCTCGAACCAGCCGGAAGTAGCTGTGTTTCCCGGCAATGGGACTGGCGGATTCACGGCGCCGGTCGTGACGCCGATCACGGCCAATCAAGGCCGAATCATCATGGCGGGAGACGTCAATGGCGATGGCATTCCTGACGTAATCATCACGGCGGTCGATTCCATCACAGCGCAGGCCGAAATCGGCGTGATGCTTGCCGATGGCACGGGGAAGTTCGGGGCAGCGATCGTGTTCCACACGACGATCGTCGGGACCTTCGTACTGGGCGATTTCACCGGCAATGGAAAAACCGACCTTGCGGTGTTGGGCAGCCCAGTGACTGTGTTTCCTGGTAACGGGGACGGCACGTTCGGGGCGCCGATCGCAAGCTCGTTCAACTGGGGCGGCGCATGCGCCGCAGTCGCTGACTTCAACCGCGATAACAAACTGGACGTCACCACCGGTGGCGCGGTGCTGCTCGGCAATGGCGATGGAACCTTCCAGTCGCCGTTGACCATCACGAATGGCGGCTGCGGTGTTGCCGTGGGCGATTTCAATAAGGATGGAATTCCTGATCTGGTTACCGCGGGCGGCACTACCGGCAACGAAGGAGTGCGCATATTTCTTGGTAACGGTACTGGTAAGTTCCCGACAAGCACGCTGTACAAGACTGCCGAGAAGAATATCTCAGCGATCCTGGTCGACTCCTTCAATGCCGATTCCAACCTGGACATCGCTGTGGCCAATGGGATCGATGACGATGTGACCATTCTTCTTGGCAATGGAGCCGGCAAATTCACGATCGGCAAGACGTATGCGCCTTCTTACGGGAACATCCTGTCGGGCGATTTCAACGGCGATCATAAAACGGACCTGGCCGTCTTCAACAATCATGGCTTCAGCGTGCTGCCGGGCAACGGAGTTGGAGGCATGAATGCCGAACCGGCGCAAAACGTTCAGCCGGGTCAATTCATTCATCTTGCCGACTTCAATGGCGACGGCAAGGTTGATGCGTACGAGTTCAGTGCCATCTATCAACCGAGCGCGGTGCTGCTGGGAAATGGGGCCGGGGGATTCGGCGCGCCGATTTCCGTCCCGGCGAGTTGCCAGGGAGGCATCGGGGTAATAGCGGACTTCAACGGCGACAAGAAACCCGACGTCGCTGCACTGTCCGGGGGTGGCGGAGTGGCTGTTTGCCTCGGCAATGGCGATGGAACATTCAAGACCGCGATCGTCTCCGATACGGGCGTGCAACACTCTGGGCTGATCTTTGGGGACTTCAACCACGATGGCAAGATGGATCTTGCGGCGACGGACTCAGGTGGTCTGAGCATCCTGCTGGGCAACGGCGATGGCACGTTCAAGAGCGCGATTCTTGTCGCGTTGAACAACATCCTCGACACGGCGACTGGAGACTTCAATCATGACGGAAAGCTCGATATCGCCGCGCTTGTCAACACGAATGGGCCGGAACTCGCAGTGCTGATTGGGAATGGCGACGGCACCTTCAAAGCGCCGGTTACGACGCCGGCTCCGAATTCCTTCGGATCCATCGCGGTGGGCGATGTAAACGGCGACAACATCCCAGACATCGTTACCCCCGGCCTGTACACCTTTATCGGTAACGGAGACGGTACGTTCAAGACGCCGCTGTTCCACAAACTGTATGGAGGGGATGCGTTGCAGCTGCGCGATATCAACAACGACGGCAAACTGGATGTCGTCGCGGTGGCAGGATACAACGGGCTCCTTGACGTGGCTCTGGGCAACGGAAACGGGACGTTCCAAACCAACAAGAACTTCAACGCGATCCTAGGACGCGTGTCGATCGGGGTGGCGGACCTAAACGGCGACGGAAAGCTTGACGTTGCTTATCTGAGGGCATCCAACAACGAAAGGACATCCACCCTGGAAGTGTTTCTTAACGGTCACTGACAAGGCGACACGAACCACGACAGCGGGGCGAGTCCTGACTTCGCCAGATTCGGCAGAGAACCAGCCCTTAGTCAATCATCGACGGGGCTGGTCATTTAGTCGTCAGCAGCGCCCAAGGACGCCGCGATCAATTGATTGTCACAACACTCGTCGCCCCGCTCATCAGTCTTCATTCTTCGGCAAGTTTACCGCCAGTCAACGTGGCGAGGTCAGCGTCGTGGCCCCACTTGATTGGGACCGCTTTGAATGGCCCTCATGTACCTTACGATTCCTCGCAACTCAGGCTCGGATACGCCAAGATTGAGGAATGAATGGGCGTACGCTTTGTGGGCATCACCGCGCGCAATGGCATCGAACAGTTTTTCATCCGAGAGGCTGGCGATCGCCTTCGCTCGCAGATCGGGAATCTTCCCGATGGCTGTCGACGCCCGACCGCTGCCGTCGGCTGCGTGGCAAGAGGCACAATGCTTGATGTAAGCTGCGGGTGGATCAAGCGCAAAAGCGATTCCGCTGTATCCGAGGATGAAGACGATGAAAACCGCCGTAGAATTTCGGCTCATTGCTGACTCCTGATTATGATTGTTGCGATAGTACCCTCGATTGCGAGCGAGAGCATGTACCTCCAGTAATGGCACAACAGTGGCGTGCTGCCGCTTACCGATGGGCCATCTGTTGCGAAATCGCGAACATGCTTAGCATCCGTCAATGACTGTTGTGGCGTGTTCGTCATCTGAGCCGTAGCTTCCGGTTTGCCTTTCACCTTTGCTCTATTATCATCACTTCCAAACGTGGTACTCCGCGACCATATTTCACATCGCAAATCATCAGCCGAGAGGTAGCCATGCGCCTGCTTTCGGTCTTCGCCCACTGTCTCCTGACCGGCGCTCTGTTAATGCCTCACGGGCAGTCGACACTTGACGGGTCGGTCCAGGCCAGAAACAAAGCCGTGGCGATGCGCGTATTTGATGAGATTTTCAACCAGGGCAAATTCCAAGTGGCGAACGAAATCTATGCACCGGATTTCCAGAACCATGGACCCCACGGATCAGTGGACCTTAAGACGGACCAGGATGCGGTGCATGCGGAAAAGAAGGCGTTTCCCGACCTTCGGATGAGCGTGCAGGAAATGGTCGCGGAAGGGGACAAGGTGGCTGTGCTATGGACATTTCAAGGAACCCATACCGGCTCCGGTTATGCAGGTCTTCCTCCCACCGGAACAAGGGTGCAGCTTCGTGGCATCACGATTTGGAGAATCGTCGACGGACGGATCGTTGAGGAATGGTCCAGCTTCAGTGAAACAGGGGCCTACATCAAAATGTTTGCCCATCTGAAATGGTGGTTCGTGTTTGCGGGCTTACTCGCCCTGACCATGATGATCGCAATCGAACGTCTTGTTTGGAGGCTGGTCAGGAAAATGTTCCCCTCTCGGCGGTTCAACTAAGGCCCAATCGCGACCGATGATGGTGCAGACACTCATCGACCCCATTCGTCAATATTTCGAGACAAGGAGTTGAGGGCGGGCTCCGTCAGCGTGAGGCGCCGATGCAACCGAGCTCGCATGCGCCCACCCCCGCCCAAGACCCGAAGGCCAAACCTGGAAGGGCAAACCTGGAAGGGCAAAAAGAAAGGCAGCCCAGAAAGGCTGCCCCTTACCCACCGATTTGTCCACTACGCCCGCGGCAACGGGCCATGCTGGAAGTGGTATTGCAGAATCCGCGCGGCCAGCGCAGGACTCAGCGTTGTGCCGTGGGGCTCCACTGTGCGGACGACTTCGCCGCGGCACACGACTTCGGTCGCAGAGAGTCCAGCAATTTCCGCCGGGAGTACCAGATTAATTTCCAATTGCGAACTCGGTTGCAACACTTCGTCGGCCTGGAACAGGAGTCCGGAGCGGCTGATGTTTTCCGTCGTGCCTTCGTGCCATGTCGTCTCGCCGAGACGGCGATAGCGCAAAGGCAAGTGAAGTTGGAATCGTTGCGCGCGTGTAGGCGGAAGTTCCCGTGCCCGCGCCACATGTTGCGGTGCTGTAGACTGCGTTTGCATAACGACCTCCGGGGGAGTTGGAGTTGCATCGAGCACTTCGCGCACTTTGCTTCTCAGGTCGCGAAGGTTGAAGGGCTTCTGGAGCAGGCGCACACCCGCGTCCAGCATGCCGTTGTGTCCGATCACGTTTTCCGTGTACCCGGACATGTACAGGATTTTCACATTGGGGCGGATCTCGGAAATGCGCTGCGCCAGCTCGCGCCCGTTCATGCCGGGCATAATGACATCGGTCAGCAACAGGTGGATCACTTTGTCATGTGCGACGGCAATCTGCATTGCGACCGCGCCGTCCGCGGCTTCGATGACCTTGTACCCCTGCTTTTCGAGATATTGACGCGCAAGGTAACGCAGGTTCGCTTCGTCCTCGACGAGCAGGATGGTCTCCGTGCCCGGTTCCGGCTTGTGCGCCTCCAGCGGCGCGGTGACCTGCGCGGCAGCTTCGCCCATCGACGCAACGCGCGGCAGGTAGATCTTGAATGTCGTGCCACGACCCATCTCGCTGTACACCCAGATGTAGCCGCCGCTCTGCTTGATGATGCCGTACACCGTCGACAAGCCTAGACCCGTTCCCTTCGGCCCCTTCGTGGTGAAGAACGGCTCGAAGATGTGCGACTGAGTCTCGTTATCCATGCCGGCGCCAGTGTCGCTGATGGCTACCATGACGTAGTCACCCGGCCGCAGCGGTGCGTGGAAGCGAGCATAGTCGTCATCGAGCGTCACGTTCGAGGTCTCGATGGTGAGCTTGCCTCCAGTGGGCATCGCATCGCGCGCATTGACGGCCAGGTTCATGATGACTTGGTCAATCTGTCCCGCATCCGCGCGCACGGCCCAGAGATTCTGGCCGGGAACCATTACCAAGTCGATGTCTTCGCCAATCATGCGAGTCAACATCTTGAGGTTCTCAGTAGCAACATCGTTCAGGTTGACGATGCGCGGAGCGAGCATCTGCTTGCGGCTGAAAGCTAGAAGCTGGCGAGTCAAAGACGACGCGCGTTCCGAAGCGCTGGCAATCTCCTGAGCCGGACCTCGCAGATGAGGCTCCGCTCCGAGGCGTTCCAGTAGGAATTCCGAGTAGCCGGAGATCACCATCAGGAGGTTATTGAAGTCGTGCGCGATGCCCCCCGCCAGGCGGCCGACGGCTTCCATCTTCTGCGATTGGCGTAATTGTTGCTCGAGAGCACGACGTTCGGTGATGTCTTCGGCGAACAGCTCGAAAACCACGCCGTCACCATCGCCATTGGCGACAGCGCGCCCGGAAATGCGTACTCCGGTCGGCGTGCCGTTCTTGCGCTTCCATTCGGCGGTGAGTCCTTTGAAAGGCGCAGCCGCGCGCAAGTAGTCCGCGAGGTCGAACCACTGGTCGTTATCAGCATAGAGGCCGAAGATGTGCTGGCCGATCAGTTCCGAGGGGGAGGCGTGTCCGAGCAGCTCGAGGAATGCGGGATTTACGTCGAGGATCTTGCCAGTCGAGTCGCAGCGGCAAATACCGTAGGGCGCGTTGGTGACCAGCGACCGGAAGTTCAGCTCAGAGCGCCGCAGGCTTTCCTGCGACGAGCGCAGGGCGGCGTTGAGCCAGCAGATCAACATGGCCACGAAGAAGAACAGCGACAGACGGATGATGGCCGAGCGCGACTGTGCGGGCGTGTGCGGTCCGGCGAGCGTGAAGTAGGCGCCGACAGTGAGTGCGAAAGCGGTGGCAACTACGCCGGGCTTCCATCCGCCGTACCACGCGCTCACCATGACCGCTACGGCGAAGAGGGCGAGGCGGCTCTCGGACACGTCCGCCAACAGAATCGTAGGGATGAGAGCCAGCGCTGTGCTGAGCACAGCGACCCCGTAGCTGAGAATTGGGGCACGCGCGGCCGGAATGCGGAGTAGGGGGAGGGTTACTCGCATGTCACCTATCCTAGTAGCAGATTGGGAAACAAGATAGTTACAGGAGTTCATTTTGTCTTGACGAACTGGGCAACTCAGGAGGTCCAATGGCCGACCGGACATCGTCCAGTCGGACACGGGGCGGGACAATGCGGTCAGACCGGGGCTTGCATCAGGGGCAGTAAATCTAGAGACTAGCCGGGACCCATTCGACGGGCACAACAACCTGGCATGAATATCGGACTCTTTGGCGGGACTTTTGATCCGGTCCATCGCGGACACATTGCGCTGGCGCGGGCGGCAGGGGAGCAATACAAACTGCACCGGATTGTTTTTGTTCCGGCGAACATTCCGCCTCACAAGCAACGGCAGCCGCTTTTGCCCTTCGTCCACCGCTTTGCCATGTTGGCGCTGGCGACGGCTGAGGAGAAGGCGTTTGTGCCTTCACTACTGGAGGCGCCGGAAGAAGGTGCACCGCCAATTCGAAAAGGGACTGAGGTGAAGCCGAACTATACGATCGACACCGTGCGCCGTATGAAGCAATCGCTGAAGGCCAGCGACAAATTGTTTCTGCTAATCGGAATGGATGCGTTTGAGGACATCGCCAAATGGCGCGAGGCCGAAGCGCTGTTTCGCGAGTGCGAGTTTGTGGTGGCCAGCCGTCCGGGCTACTCGCTGGCGGATGTGGCCAACGCGCTGCCCGAAAGCCTGCGTCCGCGACCGGAGGTGACGAAGCCGTTCCACAAGCAGAAGGCTACGGGAGACTTGCTGCTCAAGGGAGCGACTCTTCATTTGATGGCGGATCTTCATCAGGCGGCGTCGGCAACGGCCATCCGTGAGGCGGCCGCGGCGGGCAAGCCGCTGGGCCGTTTCCTGGACGCGCCGGTCGCGGAGTACATACGGAAAATGGGGCTCTACAAGTAGGGCGGTGATTCACTGCGTCCACAATCTGCGGACACGGTATGATGGTGGATCGGATGTTTTGAACCGCAACGTAATTCTCTTGAAGAAATCAAGGCAGGCGTCCTAAACCGCCAACGAAGCAGGAGGCAATTGTGTCTCAGAATCACTACACGACCAAGACCAAACGACGGCAGAAGAACAGCAAGCGCAAAGATTCGTCGGCGACGACCATGGCGAAGCTGCGCGAACATGCGGCCGCGGAGGCAAAGAAGTCCGGGAAGTGAGAGGCGGAGTGGGCGGTCAGACCGGCTAAGGAGTCGAGGCTACGAAGAGCATTTACAATGGGAGCCGCGCTGAATATTTTTCCCAGCTTGTTCTGTGCGACGCGAAGGGACGAACGACCAACGACTGAATGACGAAGAAGAGCGAACTCAAAAAGCAAATCGAAGCGGCCATCCAAGCCTGTCTCGAGAAGAAGGCCGAAGAACTCAGCATCCTGGAAATGGAAAAAGGGTCGGGAGCATTTACCGACTACTTCGTGCTGTGCAGCGGCACGAACCCGCGCCAAGTTCAGGCGATCGCCGACGAAGTGGAGTTGCGCCTGAAAGCCACGGGCCTGCGTCCGACGCACGTCGAAGGCTACAACCAGGCCGAGTGGGTGCTGGTCGATTACGTCGATTTCGTGGTGCACGTCTTCTCGGAGAAGGCGCGGAAGTTTTACGATCTTGAGCGGCTGTGGAAGACGGCGAAGCGCTTGGAGCCGGGCGATCTGAAAGCTGCTCCCAAGCGGAAGACCGGGATCAAGCTGGCCACGCCCAAAAGCCTGTCGAAAAAGAAGAAAAGAAAGACGGCCTGACGCTTCCTCGCGGGGCCATTTGAATCCCTCATCATCCAACGCCGGACTGAGCCGCCCGTGAAGATCAAGATTGCATGGATCGGGAAGACAAAGGAACCGGCGATCGCGGCGTTGACCGAAGAATATCTCAAGCGAATCTCACGCTACGTGCAGGTGGAAGGGATAGCGCTGCGCGACGAGGCGGCGCTGCTTTCCATGTGCGGACGGGATGCGAAGAGCGGCGCCAAGTCGACGCTGGTGTTGATGGATTCGCGGGGCAGGGAATTTTTATCGGAGCAGTTTGCGAGGTTTCTAGGAGACTATCAGGATCGGAATCCTCTGCCGCTGGTGCTGGCCGTGGGCGGGCCAGATGGATTCAGTGGCGAAACGAAAGCCGCGGCGCAGCATACGATTTCACTGGGGAAGATGACGCTGGCGCACGAGCTAGCCCGTGTCGTTTTGCTGGAGCAAGTATATCGAGCGTTCACGATTCTGAAGGGACATCCATATCACTCTGGGCATTGAAGCGGGCGCGGAGCGAGGGTGCTAGGCGGCGAAATATCGCTATCTCACTCCTTGCCCTCAGCGAGCAGTTCTCTCCTGAGAACGGCTGCTACATGTTTGCCGGGTCAACGCGGACTGGTTTAGCCTTGTGAACCGAAAGGCGGGAACAATGGCGGAGAACAAAACGAAGCCCACTAAATTAAGCGTGGCGGCGTTTATCAATGGCGTCACGGACTCGGACAGACGCTCAGACGCCAAGGCGCTGATCAAGTTGATGCAGGGAGCGGCGGGAGAAAAGCCGCGAATGTGGGGGCTGGCCATCGTTGGCTTCGGCAGCTACCACTACAAGTACGAGAGCGGGCGCGAGGGCGATATGCCTGTGATCGCTTTTTCGCCGCGCAAGGCCGCAACTGTTCTATATGGGCTGACTGGATCGGATGAGGCCAAGGCTCTGCTTGCGATGCTTGGCAAGCATTCGACTGGCAAGGGCTGTCTATACATCAAGAAGCTTGCGGATGTCGACCAACAAATCTTGGAGACGCTAATCGTCAAAGCTCTAGCTACTAAGCAGGGCCCTATTGGGAAGCGTTCACATTGATGTCTTCCTGAACGCGGTACTCGATGCCGCCGTCGTCCCATCCCTGAATCGTAAGGAAGTTGGTCCCGGTCGGGCAGACGCCTGGACCCTCGCCCGAGCGGAAAGGGTTTTGGCGAAAATTACTACTGGGTCTCGTTCCACACGTACAAGAAATCGGCATCACTGGCGGTAGCAACATTGCGGCCGTCTTTGTGAACGGCTCGATTTAGTGCGGACCGCACATTCTCCTTGCTTTCCTCTAATTCCGCCAGCGGCACTTTGAGCGCGACTCCTGCGGGAAGTTGATCGAGATCGGAGAGAATCTTGGTGACTACCTGCTTGTGCTTTCCGTTGCGACCTTGCGGAACATCGGCCTGCGACATGGTCTTGAAGTTCATCGGAATTTTCTGGGAGTGAGCCATAAGAGATCCCCCTGTCCTATGGAAGCATTAAACTAACGTGACCGTATCGTAATATAACGATACCAATTCGTGCAAGTATAAAATTCGAATCCTTAACAACGAGGCCTGCTAACGTGATAGCGCGTCCAAGTCATCGACTTAAAAATCCCCGTATTTGACGTCCTGATCACGCTGAGAATGTCTTGATCACGCTAATACGGAAGTAAAGATTTCCCAAAAGATATACCCCGTACTTCTTCCAGACTGCTACGGTCTAGGGAGATTGAGAGGTAAATTCAATGCGGCCAGGGAAAACACATTTCGAGCAGATTTCGGTGGACACGGTACTGAAGATTGCGAAGAGACTCCGCGACGACAATTTCGGCGGAGACATGGTGAATATTCAAACACCAGAGGAAGTATCGTCTCCGCCTGAGAAAGGCTGGCGCGCAGTAGCGCAACAGATCCAACACGAACAAGATCCAAAGACGATGAGCTTACTGGTGCAGAAACTCCTTATCGAGTTGGATGAAGAGACATTACCTAAGAATCGCGGCATCGGTCGCTCCGGTCTTCCGAGCTAAAGCGACATCGGTGACGCTCTTAACGAAGCGTGGCAGATTCGCATGCCACGTCGACCCTGGCCAAGTGGTGAGATCGCGAATAGCGTGAAAGGCCCATCATGGATAGCCAAAATGTTTCTTGCGTCATCTGCAATCAGCCCGTCTGTCTTGAAAGTGCTAAGACGGACGATCATGGCAAACCCGTTCATGGAGAATGTTATGCAGCGTCGCTCGCTCTCAACGCGGCGCTCAAGAACGAAGCAGCGTTGAATGAAGCAGTGCGCAAAGATGTCTCGTTCGGCAAACCCTCTCGATTGCCCCGATGATCTGTTTCGTTACGAGTGGGTAAGCCTGTAGCCAAAAAGCGAACCCGCCAGCGCGAGTTCTCATCGTTAGCAAGGAATCAACTGAGGGCCTTTGGACCCTCACTTCTTCGTCGCGCCCCCACCCACCAGCACCTTCAGAATATCTTGAGCCAAGGAGTTGACGTCCACATATTCCATGTTGGCGAGAACGACGACTCCGGCACGCTGGGCGGGCGCGATGTAGAAACTGGTGCTCGTACCCTGCTGGCCGCCGTTGTGGCCGACGGAGGCGATGCCATTCTCATCGCTATTGCCCCATCCCAGGGCGTACTCATCTTTTGAGCCGTCGGAGGGCTTGAGCGGCGTCCACATCAGGTCGCGGGTAGCGTGCTTGATCAGCTTGTCGTTGAGGATCGCGACTTCGAAGTGCGCCATGTCTTCGGCGGAAGATATCCATCCGCCACCGGGGATTTTGTAGCTGGAGTCGAGGAAGTCGGCGTTCTGCACGGTGCCCGAGTCCGTCTTGCTGTAAAAGCGCGTGCGATACGGAATGATGGCGAAGCGATCGTCGACCTGTGTGTGGTCCATGCCGGCGGGGACGAAAACGTTCTGGTGAACAAAGTCCACGTACTTCGCGCCGGAGGCTCCTTCGATGACGCAGCCGACGACGGTGTATCCCTGGGTGGAGTAGTGGAACTGCTTGCCGGGTTCGGAGAGCAGAGGATCGTTCTTGAAGAAGTCGAGGCCGGCCTGAATGGGATTGTCGAAGTGCTTCGTGTTGCCGATCTCAGGATCGTCCTGCGAGCCGGACTTGTAGTGGCGAATGCCGGCAAGATGTCCCATGACTTCGCGGGTGGTAATCGGCCACGGCTTTTGGGGAAACGCCGGACAATACTTTTGAATGGGGACGTCGAGATCGAGGTGTCCGCGCTCCCAGAGTTGCATCGCGGCCACGGCGGTGAGCGACTTGGAGATCGACCCGAGCCGGAAGAGCGTGTGCTCACTGGCGGGAGCGTTGTTCTCGACGTCGGCGAGGCCGAAGCCGCTGGCCCATTCGTAGTCTCCGTTTTCAACGACGGCGACGGAAACTCCGGGGACATGCGTGGATGCCATGAACTTCGAGACCGCAGCCTCGATTTGCATACGCTTCTCGGGTGCGAGTTGGGGTTCCTGGGCCGAGGCTGTGGCGAGCAGTACTAGGGCGATCGAGATCAGAAGGATGTGCAGCCGCTTTTTCATGCAGGTCATTGATGTCCTCTAGAGGGTCCCGGTGAGAATGACGCGGATATTTTAACCTCCAGAGCGATTCACCATCGCGGAGACGGGGGGCATACAGCGGACACCCACAACACAGGGAATTCAAACCGCTGTTTATGCGTTGAGTTCTATTGCGTGACGGTGGCCTGGTAGCTTACGGCTTGCCAGTGGCCGGCGCGGCGGACCCAGACTCGGGTATAGCGGTAGGGACCACTGAAGTCTTCACCGAGCTGGTGTCCTTTTACTTCGGCGCGGGCGGTGACGACTGCAGTATCGCCGTAGAGGCGCACAACCATGTCGCTCACATCGATCGAGTCGTAGCGAAGCTGGCCGCTCTTGCGGGCTGAGACTGTGTCTTGCTTGGTAGTGACTTGGCCTAGTGGGGTGATCGCGACGTAATCGTCGGCGAGAGTGCGTTGGGAAAAATCAGGGTCGCGGTGCAGGCTGGCTTCGCGTGCTTGGCGCTCCATATCCACGATTTCGCGAATCGTCGTCTGGCTCGCAGGATCGACGGGAGGGCGGGGATGAACCGCTGCGCGCTGGGAGCCGGCGCCGAGGGCCGGCAAGGCCATGAGCACGCCACACAATAACACCAAACACCTGTTGATCACGATGAGACCTCCGCAGTGTGCGAGGGGACAGAGATCCGCCTTGACCGAGCTACGCAACATTGGATGCTAGAGTTCCGTGAAAAACTGCCCGAGCACTTACATTTATGTTTACATCAACGGCCTGTGACTATTTATCGATCGGCGGAATTTTTCTGACCTGAGAATTCTGGCTTAAGAGTACAGACTTTGATACCGCCTGGTTCGCTCACCTTTTTCATCCCCAAGTCAACGCATTCCGCGAGTGACTTCGGCGGGTGAGTGCAAGTGCCGTTCCATGGGGCAGGCCGGTCTAAGGCGTTGATTGGAGAGAAGGCCTGTTAGGGAGCGCTGTGGGACATTGTCCAATTAAGGAACCCGGTGTCCGCTTGTGGACACCGGGCTTCGTCTCATTATGATCAGCTGCGGGTGAATTGCACCGTCGTACTCAGGAGAGACGGCTTCTAGTAGAATCAAACGTCCGAGCGGCATGGCTGACATTCGTCGTGGATTGATCATCGTGAACACCGGGCCGGGGAAGGGCAAGACCACGGCTGCGATGGGAACTGCCCTGCGTGCGGTCGGCCAGGGAATGCGCGTGTTGATGCTGCAGTTCCTCAAGGGCTCCTGGCACTATGGCGAACTGGACGCAGTGCAGGCCTTCGGCGACAAGTTCGTCATGAAGCAGATGGGCCGCGGCTTTGTAAAAGTCGGAGCGGAAAAGCCGGATCCGGAAGACGTTAAGATGGTCGAAGAGGCCTGGGCTGAGGCGGAGAAGGTGATCCAGTCGGGCGAGTGGGATTTGGTGGTCCTGGATGAGATCAACTATGCCATCAGCTACGGCATGCTCGACCCGGCGAAGGTGGTTGAGACCTTGAAGAAGAAGCCGGAGATGGTGCATGTGATCTTGACGGGCAGGAACGCGCACCCCACAATCGTCGAGGCCGCCGACACCGTGACAGAGATGCGCCAAGTCAAGCACGCGTATGAGAAAGGCGTGATGGCGCAGAGAGGGATCGAATACTGATTGGGTAATTTGGTAATCGGGTAATTTTGTAATTTTGGTGCCGAGAAGGTTTTCAATTACTCAATTACTAAATTTCCCAATTACTAAATTCTTTCTATGGCTTGGTTTAAACGCGAATCCGGCGACTTGGACAATTCGGGGGCGAAGACTGTGCGCACCGAAGGGCTGTGGGTGAAATGCGAGGGCTGCCGGCAGATTATCTGGAAGAAAGACCTCGAAGAAAATCTGAATGTTTGCCCGAAATGTGACAAACACTTTCGGATCGACGCACGGACCCGTCTGGCTCAGTTGCTCGACAACAACCAGTACGAGATGTTCGACGGAGACATTGCGTCTACCGATCCCTTGAAGTTCGTTGACCTGAAGCCCTATTCCTCGCGGCTGAAGCAGGCTCAGCAGGATACAGGCCTGAAAGACGCGGTGATCAACGCTCATGGGAAGTTGCTAGGGCGGCCCGTGATTGCCAGCGTGATGGAGTATTCGTTTATCGGAGGCAGCATGGGAGCGGTGGTCGGCGAGGCGATCACGCGGGCGGTCGAGCGTGCGGCGCACACGCGCATGCCGCTGATTATCGTCTCGGCTTCGGGCGGTGCGCGCATGATGGAAGGCGTCATCAGTCTCATGCAGCTGGCTAAGATCTCAGCCGCCCTGGCGCGTCTGGATAAAGCCAAGGTGCCCTACATTTCTCTGTTGACCGATCCCACGACCGGGGGCGTGACGGCGTCGTTTGCGATGTTGGGCGATTTAAATATCGCGGAGCCCGGCGCGCTGATCGGGTTCGCCGGGCCTCGGGTGATTGAACAGACGATCCGACAAAAGCTGCCGCCGGGCTTCCAGCGCAGCGAGTTCCTGCTGCAGCATGGAATGCTGGATGCCGTGGTTCCTCGCAAACAGCTGCGACCCTATATTGCGCGGGCGCTGGAGTTTATGGCGGCGTAGGGCTGTCAGCTCTCAGCTTGACCGCGAAGTTGGCGAGCCTTGGGCGAATCCCCCACTTCTTGCGCAGCTGTGAGGCTGGTAATCTGAGACATAGGCTGAAAGCTAATGGCTGACAGCTGAGAGCTTCCCGCATGTCCTACCAAAACGCAGTGGCGAGCATGTTTGCGCTGGGGCACGAGTTGGCCCAGACGCCGTCGAACAAGTTCGACCTGGCGCACATGCGCGTGTTGCTCGCGGCGATGAGTCATCCCGAGCGCGCATTCCCCAGTGTGTTGATCGCGGGGACGAATGGGAAAGGCTCGACCGCGGCTACGCTGGCTTCGATTCTCCGCGCGTCGGGGCTGAAGACGGGGCTGTATACCTCGCCGCATCTGGTGCGGATCAACGAGCGAATTCGCGTAAATGAAAAAGAGATCAGCGACGATGATTTTGCTGGTTTGCACGGTGACGTGGATCGCGTGGCCGAGCGGTTAGTCGAGAAGGCGGAGTTGCCGTGGCATCCTAGCTTTTTCGAGATGATGACGGCGATCGCGTTTGCCCATTTTGCACGGGAGCGCGTACAGATCGCAGTGCTCGAGGTTGGCATGGGCGGGCGACTGGATGCAACGAATGTGATCGAGCCTCTGGTCAGCGTGATTACTGATATTTCGCTCGATCATCAGAAATTTCTGGGCAATACGGTCGGCGAGATTGCGCGCGAGAAAGTTGGGATCATCCGGCCAGGCGGCGTGGCCGTGACGTTGCCGCAGCAGCCGGAGGCGAATGATGTGATCGGGAATACGATTCTCGATCTTGGGGCGCGAGGAGTGAGCGCGGTGCAGTATGTGCCTCCGGTATCGCCGAATAGTACTCAGTACCTGTTGACACCTCCGCAAAATACTTTCACCACCGAGGATACGAAGAGCGCATCAAATAGCGCTGGTCAGTATCTATATGAGTATCCGCTGCAGGTCATGGGGAAAGAGATACAGGTCCGGACAACTTTGGTGGGACGGCACCAGTTGCGGAACAGAGCGCTGGCGATCGCCGCAGCAGAGGAGTTGAGCAAGCTGGGGTTCAGCGCGGTTACTGCCGAAACCATTGAGCGCGGGATTCGCGAGACTCGCTGGCCGGGACGTTTGCAGGTGGTGGCTCGCGCCGGTTGGCCGGAGATCGTGCTCGATGTGGCGCATAATCCGGCGGGAGCGTGGGCCTTGCGCTCCGCCCTTTCAGAGCGCTATGAGAACCGTCCACTGGTTTTTGTTTTCGGAGCGATGCGCGACAAGGCAATCTCAGAGATGACGGAGATCTTGTTTCCTCTGGCTGAGCGGGTGATCGCGACTCGGCCGGAGAATCCGAGGTCAGCATCACCGGAAGAAATTCAGCAGGCTGGGGCCCGCACGGGAACTGAGATTGAGAGTGTTGCCGAGATTCCGGCGGCCTTGGAGCGTGCTCGTCAGCTTGCTGTGTCGGGAACGATCGTCGTCGTTACCGGATCGATTTATCTGGTTGGAGAGGTCATGCGCGCCCTCGAAGTTGGAACCTGAGAACCGCATATGGCTCTTCTAGAATGGATAGCGTGCAGGAAGTAAATTCATCGATTGATCAGGTGGAGAGCCGTCCCGCAGGCGCTGGCCCAGTGGAAGTTGGCGGGCCGATCGTGCTGGCGCCTGTCGCGGGTCGCGGCAGTCCGCACGCCATTCCTGGGCTGAAGCATGGCTGGCTCAGCCGCCTGAGATCATACTGCATCTTCGATCCACTCATCTGGTTTTACACGTTGGCGATGGGGATCATTGCTCTGCCGGGCGGACTCTTCGATCGCAGTGGAAGGCGCCTGCACTGGTTTTCCTACGCTTGGTCGTGGCTGATCATGAAGACGATTTTGTCGCCGGTGAAGGTGACCGGGCTCGACAAGATCGACACATCAAAGCCGCACGTCTATGCGGTGAATCACGCTTCGGCGCTCGACATTCCAGTTCTGTATACCTATCTGCCGTTTCAGTTCCGCATTGCCTTCAAAAAGGAGCTGCTTTCGTATCCGGTGGTGGGATGGCAGTTGAAGCGTTCGGGACAGGTCTGCATCGATCAGCAGAACCCATCGCACTCAATCAGCAGTATTCGCGCGGCGTTGAAAGGTCTGAAGGCGGGACTTCCTCTGGTGATTTTTCCCGAGGGTGGGCGCACACCCGATGGGGAGATCAAGCCGTTCCTGGCGGGCGCATTCTTCCTCGCGCTCAAGGCGCAAGTGGATATCGTGCCAGTGGCTTTGGTTGGTACCTACGAACTGCTGCCCATGGATACGTATCACATCAAGTGCCGTCCGCTGGAGATGCGTGTGGGCGAGCCGATTTCAACGGCGGGGCTCGGGATGCGAGATCTCGAAGCGCTCTCGGCCAAGGTGCAGAAGGCTGTGGAAGATTTGTATTATCGGTAACGCTGTTTCCTATCGCAAAGCAATCCTCTCATAGGGTTCGCAACGGACCCTTCCGCTGGATTTCAACCACCGGGGACATCGGGGCGCACGGAGGAAAACTGCCCATAGGCTGCGGATTTCGGCGTAACCTTTTCCCTGTTTCGCCGGTTTATTCTAGTGACGATCTGACTTGCGGAGAATTCGTTGAAGGCTCTGAAGAAAGAAGCGGACGAGCGGCTTCTGATTGAAGCTGCGCAGAAGGATCCCGCTCGCTTTGCGGAGCTATACGAAATCAACTTCGAACGCGTGTACGCCTACGTGGTGAAGCGGGTGCACGATCGGACGGAGACGGAAGATCTGACCTCCGAGGTGTTTCACCAGGCGCTGGCAAACCTGAAACGCTTTGAGTGGCGTGGGATTCCCTTTGCGGCGTGGTTGTTCCGGATCGCCTCGAATCTGATTTCAGACCGGTGGCAGCGATCGGGGCGCGAAGTTGCGGACGATTCCGCGATCGAGTCGGCGCAGGTGAGTCCCGCCGAGATTGACGAAGTAGAGCGTCGTGCGACGTTGTTTCGCCTGGTTGGAACCCTGCCTGACGATCAGCGGCGCGTGGTAGTACTGCGATTTGTGGAACAGAAAAGTATTAAGGATGTGGCGCGAGAGGTTCGTAAGACTGAAGGCGCCGTGAAGCAGTTACAGTTCCGGGCGCTCAGTAGTTTGCGGGCGCGCATGGAGGGTGCCGATGCCTAAGCGCTCTCTGAATCCAGGAAGTGGCGACGCGAAGAAGATCGAGCAGCTGAACCAGGCTGTCGACGCGATGCTGGCGCGGTCCGATGGGAAAGCGCCGAAGGTAGCAGCCGGCGTTGAGGCACTGGTGCGCATCGCGGCGGACTTGCGCAATCTGCCGAATGCAACTTTCAAGGCACGATTGAAGTCTGAATTAGGAGGAAAGAAGCGTATGTCGACCGTTGCAGAGCCCGTGGCAGCAGTTCACGTGAGTGCGTCGCCGAGGTTGGCGTTCCGAGATCCCGCCAAAGCAATTGAGTTCTACACGCGCGCTTTGGGCGCGAAGGAAACGTTCCGCTTCGAGGTTGGAGGGCAAATCCCACATGCCGAACTTAAGATCGGCGACTCGAGCGTCAATATCACCGGGGAGTGGCCAGAGGGGAACCGTTTCAGCGCCGAGACGCTGGGGAATTCGCCAGTGTGGATGACCATTCAGGTCCCCGACGTCGATGCCTTCGCGAAACGCGCCGTGGAGGAAGGCATGACCGTGAAGCGTCCGGTGCAGGACCAGTTCTACGGACATCGTGATGTGCTGCTGACCGATCCGTTCGGATACACGTGGAGCGTCATCACGGTGAAGGAGGAGATGTCGGTTGAGGAGATGCACCGGCGCATGAAGGGTATGACCGGAGGCCCCGCCGCTGCGATGCCCGATGAGAAGAAGGGTGTTAGTCCGGTCCCGAAGGGCTACCGCATGGTGACGCCGTACCTGGTGGCGCAGGACGTGAATGCGGTGATCGATTTCGTGAAGAAGACGTTCGACGCCGAGGAGACCTTCCGGGCTGTGGGGTCGGCGGGCGGCTATCACTGCGAGGTTCGCGTGGAAGATTCCATGCTGATGATCGGCGGAGGCGGCGCCGGAGTCGCGTGGAAGGGAGACCCGAAGCTGGGCGCGTTTCACGTCTATGTTCGAGACTGTGATGCGGCTTACCAGCGCGCGCTGCAGGCCGGTGGGAAGTCGCTTGCGGAACCGGCCGATCAGTTTTACGGCGAGCGGTCGGCGAGTGTGATCGATGCGGCCGGCAACCACTGGTACATCGCCACACGCCTGGAGGGGGATTATAAGTGGGAAGGTGCGCCCACGATTCAGCCGTATCTGCATCCACTGCGGGCTGAACCGGTGATCAACTTCCTCAAGCGAGCATTCGGAGCCGAGGATCTGGGACGGCATGCGACCCCGGATGGCGTCATTCATCACGTTACGCTTAAGGTGGGCGACTCGCATTTGGAGATGGGTGAGGCGCAGGGACCGTATCAACCGATGAAGTCGATGTTCTATCTATACGTGCCGAAGGTGGATGATGTGTATCGAACAGCGTTAGCCGCAGGTGCGAAGTCGATGCAGGAGCCTGCGGACCAGCCCTACGGCGATCGCGTCGGCGCGGTGACGGATGCGTTCGGCAATCAATGGTGGATCGCTACACACGTCAAGGATCTGGCTCAATAAAAAATAGGTTTCTAGCAGCGGGGGGCGAAGTTGGCGCCTCCCGCCCTTTCGATACTTCTGCCCGGGATTTCTCTCGCTGCGGTTTGACGGGGTAGTGTATACGGACGGCAAAATGCCCCCTCCCCACCACCCTGTTCAAAATAGGTAATCATCGTAGTTATGAATGAAATGCGGAAATGAGTTCACAATTATTTATTCCCTCATCGGAGGTCAAAAATGAAAAAAGATCGGAAGGTTTACTCTCGCTACATTTTCAATCGCGGCTTGCAGACACTTTGGAAAGGTGACGCGGCTGCCCCTGGTTCACTCTTTCGCTCAGTGGCGATCACGTCTGACGAATTCAATTCCACACAAGGTATCTTCCAAGTGCTGCTCCTAGAAGGTACTGGCAAAGGAATCAAAGATGGAAAATTCGCCGGCACGGACGGTGATCCCAAAATCGTGTTCGATCAGGACATCAAGGGCCTTGATGAAGCGGGGAAGAAATTTGCGGAACTCGTAGCTGAATCACAGAAACAGAGTTTCAAGACCATCACTTTCATGGACATCGTTGACTTCGAGGAGAAAGCACGCGCCTCGCAAGGCTAGCTTTCGAGGTTTTGCACTCCCTTTTCGTTCGGGCACTCGCTCTCCCACGCAGCTCTCTCTCTCGGGCGGGCTGTCGGTCCAGGGGGGCACCAGAGGGGAGGGAGCATTTTGCCGTCCGTATACACCACCCCCGCTGCGGTTTGACCCCCTTGGTGCCCTTCTTTAGACTCAAAGGTTCAGTATTCCTGCAGGTTTCAAACTATGGCAGACAGCATTCATGTGAAACTCCCGGATGGGAGCGTTAAGGAAGTTCCTAAAGGCACGACTGCGCTCGAAGTTGCGAAGTCGATCAGTCCACGGCTGGCGGACGCAGCTCTGGTGGCGAAAACCAACGGCGACCTCATCGACCTAACCCGGCCGCTTGACAAGGATACTGATCTTCGTCTTCTGAAAGACACGGATCCAGAGGCGCTCGAAGTCTATCGGCACTCGTCGGCGCACTTGCTCGCCGCGGCGGTGCTCGAGCTTTTTCCCGAGACCAAGCTTGGCCATGGGCCTGCGACCGAGAGCGGATTTTTCTATGACTTCTACCGGCCCACGCCGTTCACGCCGGAGGACCTAGAGAAGATCGAAAAGAAGATGCAGGAATTGGTGCAGCAGAACATTCCTTATGCGCGCGAGTTTGTGCCACGCGAGCAGGGGCTCGCCGAGTTCAAAAAAGACGGCGACTTCATGAAGTGTCACTTCGTCGAGCAGTTCACCAAGCCCGATGAAAAGATTTCGATCTACCGCACGGGCAAGTTCACGGATTTCTGCAGGGGTCCGCACATCCCGTCGACGGGGAAGATCAAGGCGTTCAAGCTGCTCAATATCGCGGGCGCGTACTGGCTGGGGGACGAGAAGAATCCGCAACTGCAGCGCATCTACGGGACGTCTTTCTTCTCGAAAAAAGATCTCGACGACTATCTGAAGCATGTCGAGGAGACGAAGAAGCGCGACCACCGCGTGCTGGGCAAACAGCTGGATCTGTTTTCGATTCAGGAACTGGCCGGGCCGGGGCTGATTTTCTGGCACCCCAAGGGCGGAATCATCCGCAAAGAGATGGAAGACTGGATGCGCGAGCAGTACATCAAGCGCGGATATTCGCTCGTTTATACGCCGCATGTGGCGCGGCGCCAGCTCTTCTTCACGTCGGGGCACGAAGGCTACTACTCGCAGAACATGTTCGACGCGATGGAGCTCGACGACGCGGAATACCGGCTGAAGCCGATGAATTGTCCGGGCCACATTCTGATCTATAAAGATTCGCTGAAGTCGTATCGCGATCTGCCGGTGCGACTCGGAGAACTGGGCACGGTGTACCGGTACGAGCGTTCGGGAGTGATGCACGGGCTGCTGCGCGTACGCGGGTTTACGCAGGATGACTCGCACATCTTCTGCACGCCGGAGCAGGTTGAAGATGAGGTTGGCGGTTGTCTCGATTTTGCGTTGGACGTGTTGAAGGATTTTGGCTTCGAGAAGTACCAGACCGAGCTTTCGACCTGGAATCCGGATGATCGCAAGAATTTTGTGGGTAGTGAAGAGCAGTGGGTCCACGCCATCCAGTCGCTGGAAAATGTGCTGAAGCGCAAGAATGTTGAGTACAAGACCATTCCCGGCGAAGCGGCGTTTTATGGGCCGAAGATCGATATCAAGCTGGTAGATGCGATCGGGCGCCTGTGGCAACTCTCGACGGTGCAGGTCGACTTCAACCTTCCGCAACGCTTCGGCCTTGAATACGTCGCCGAGGATGGGTCGCGCAAGCAGCCGGTGATGGTGCACCGCGCGTTGTTCGGGTCAGTGGAGCGCTTCTTCGGCGTCCTGCTGGAGCACTATGCGGGGGCGTTCCCGGTATGGCTGTCGCCGGTGCAGGCGGTGATGATTCCAATTAGCGAGCGGCATGCCGAGTATGCGAACAAGGTGGCGGACCAGTTGAAGGCGATCGGAGTGCGCGTAGAGGTGGACGCGCGCAACGAAAAGATGAATGCGAAGATCCGCGAGCATGCGATGCAGAAGGTGCCCTTCCTCCTGGTCGTCGGAGATAAAGAGGCAGAGGCGGGGAAGGTGAACGTCCGCACGCGCGGGAAAGAGAAGACCGAGGACATGCCGGCGGCGGAATTCGTGGAGAAGATCAGGAAGCTGATCGCGGAGAAGGGCGCGGGGCTGTAAGTCAAAAACGGCTCACCACAGAGGACACGGGGAACACGGGGCGAAAGTTGAGAAGGTGGACAGCTGCCCTGGCTGTACCGGTAGCGGGCTGCGCGCTCGCTGTCATCAACCTTCGATGTACCATGTTGCCGTGCATTCTCTGGCCCAGCGCGTGCTTTCGCATATTCGGCGGTTCGAGTTGCTGAGGGCTGGGGATCGCGTCGGCGTCGCCGTCTCCGGTGGGATTGATTCGGTGGCGCTCTTGCGCCTGCTGCTGGAGTTGCGGGGCGAGTTGGGCGTTGTCCTTTCGGTTGTTCATTTCAACCACAGGCTGCGGGGGGCGGAGTCGGATGCGGATCAGGCGTTCGTCGCGGCTCTGGCTCGCGCTCACGATCTGGAGTTTTACGTTGACGGCGACGATGTGGCGCAGTTTGCGAAGGATGAGCATGTCAGCTTGGAGACGGCTGCGCGGGATTTGCGGTATGGATTTTTCCAGCATCTACTCGGTGAGGATGGCAAGGGAAATCCCGAGGGGCTGAAGCCCGGTCCCGTGAGCATAGCTTTACGCGACCCTGAAGGGCCGCTCCTCCACGACGGCGGCACAGCGCGTCTGAGCAAGATTGTCACCGGGCACACGCTTGATGATCAGGCTGAGACTGTGCTCATGCGGGTGATTCGCGGAGCTGGGCTGCGGGGGCTTGGAGGAATTCATCCGCGGCTTTTGGTCGAGGATGACGATGGAGAAGCCTGCGGCGAGATTGTTCGACCACTGCTCGCGGTTCGCCGGCGCGAACTGGAGCAATATCTGAAGGACATCGGGCAGCCTTGGCGTGAGGATTCGACCAACGCCGACGACCACTTCACTCGCAATCGGGTGCGCAAGCTGATCGTTCCGCTGCTGGAGAAGGAATTCAATCCCGCAATCGCCGAGACCCTGGCTGAATTGGCCGAGATTGCCCGCGGGGAAGAAGACTACTGGGACAACGAAGTCGCCGGCTGGATGGGGACGACCATTCATTGGTCGGAACCGGAGTGGGCCCGGCCAAAGTTTGGTGGGGATGGACTGGTTCAGATCGGCGGGGGCGGAGCTGCCCCATCAGTTTCGGATAGAACCCGCACCCTTCGACAAGCTCAGGGCAGGCTTTCTCGCGCAAACGACGCGCGAGAAATGGGGCACCCGGCTGCGGATTCCGACCTGCAATCACGCATCGATGGCGCCCCTTGGCTGGTGGCGAATGCGTCGGTGAGCCGCGCGTGGCTTCTCAGTGAGCCGCCGGCCGTACTGCGACGGCTGGTCAAAGCCATCGGCGAGCGCGCCGGGATCCCGCTCGAGTTCAAACACGTGGAAGAGATTCTGCGCTTCGCAGCGGAAGATGGTTCAGGCAAGGAATTGTCTTTGCCGTTGGGATGGAAAGCGGTGAGAGAGCCCGAGGAACTGGTTTTTGTGACTCCTGACTTACGCGAGGAGCCTCCGCTGCAGGACTACGAGTATGAACTGCCAATGTCCATCCCGGTTGCCGTCGTCGAGGCAGGCTTGATCATCGAGGCACTGCGCATTCCTGCGGATGCAGATGCGGGGTATAATCCCGATCACCTCCTGAATGCCGAATCGTTGCCCGGACCGTTAAGGGTACGGAACTGGCGTCCGGGAGATCGCTTCTGGCCGGCCCATACGAAGTCTCCCAAGAAGGTCAAGGAGCTGCTGCAGGAGCCGCATGTAGCGCAACCGGAGCGCAAGTTTTGGCCAGTAGTCGTGAGTGGAGACCAGATCGTATGGCTGCGAGGGTTTCCGGTTCCTGCGAAATTTCGCGCGAAAGCTGGCGGGGAGGCTATTCTGATTCTGGACACGCCGTTGCGCGGTGAATTGGCGAAGTGAGTAAGGGGCCCTTCGGTTTCACTCAGAACGACGGTCGAGAGAGATACCGTCTGAACGCGGGAGACACACAATTTCATGAACGCATCGAGAGTCGAGCCCCCTCGTCCGGTCATTAGCACCGAGCAGATCCAGAAGAGGGTTAAGGAACTGGGACGGCAAATCTCTGACGACTATAAGGGTCAGACGATCCAGATGCTCGCGGTTCTGGAAAATGCGTTCATGTTTCAAGCCGACCTGGTGCGGGCGCTCGAGGTGCCGGTGGTGTGCCAGTTCATCAAGCCCAAGTACAGCAAGACGCAGGCGGAGTCGGCCAATGAGGTGATGGAGATTTTTTTCAGCCATGAGCCCGACATCCGAGGGCAACACATTTTGCTCGTGGAAGGTCTGGTGCACTCGGGCGTGACGAGCGAGTTTCTGATGAGCGATCTGCGCTCGCGGGGAGCGGCTTCTGTGAAACTGGTGACCCTGCTCGACCGGCAATCGGCGCGTCGCGTGCCCTTGCAGCCGGACTATTTTGGTTTTCTCGTCGACGAGACTTTCCTGGTGGGATACGGTCTGGGCGAGGTCGAGCAGACCAGCCGGAACCTGCCCTTCTTGGCGGCCGCAAATCCAAGGCCCGCCGTGACTTAGGTCATAGTCGCACAGACGCGCCTTTTTGCTTGAGAAAAGGTAGAATAAGGCGTTAGGGATTTCGCCATCGAAAATCGGGCAAGGGCATCTAATAGCGGTAGGAGCGTCGGGGGTTGGTGTATGCGACCGCCCGTTTCGCATTTAGGAGTCTTCTAGGTGAACTCAACTGTAAAGACGGTGCTGTTCTGGTTGCTGATCGGGGTATCCGCGCTGCTTCTCTGGGAAGTGGTCAAGAATTCGCGCGACGGTCAGAAAGATCGAGATGTGAACTTTTCCCAGTTTTTGAGTGACGTCGACCAGGGCAAGGTGGCGGACGTTACCGTCGATGGCATGCAGGTCAAGGGAAAGTATCACGACAACACGACTTTCCACACTATTGCTCCATCGAACTATCCCGACATGATCAAGACCCTGCGCGACAAGGGCGTGAGCATGTCGTTCCACGATGCAAACAGCGGGAGCTTGCCATTGCAGTTATTGGGCACTTGGGCTCCGCTGATTCTTCTGGGCGCACTGTGGTTCTTCATGATCCGGCAGATGCAGACTGGCGGGAATAAAGCGCTGTCGTTCGGCAAGAGCCGCGCGCGATTGCTTTCGATGCAGCAGAAAAAAGTCACGTTTAAAGACGTGGCAGGCGTGGAAGAGGCGAAGGAAGAACTGCGGGAGATTATCGAATTCCTCCGCGAGGCGCAGAAGTTCCAGAAGTTGGGTGGACGCATACCGAAAGGCGTGCTGCTGGTGGGGCCTCCGGGAACGGGCAAGACGTTGCTGGCCCGCGCGGTTGCAGGCGAGGCGAACGTTCCGTTCTTCTCAATTTCGGGCTCAGACTTCGTGGAGATGTTCGTTGGCGTGGGCGCCAGCCGCGTGCGCGATCTGTTTGAACAGGGCAAGAAGAATGCTCCGTGCATCATCTTCATCGACGAAATTGACGCGGTTGGACGTCATCGCGGCGCGGGCCTCGGCGGCGGCCACGACGAGCGCGAACAGACTTTGAACCAGTTGCTGGTCGAGATGGATGGCTTCGAGTCGAATGAAGGCGTCATCTTGATGGCGGCGACGAACCGTCCCGATGTGCTCGATCCGGCGCTGCTGCGGCCCGGGCGCTTTGACCGGCGGGTGGTGGTAAGCCGTCCGGATGTGCGCGGACGCGAAGAAATTCTCCGCGTTCACACGCGCAAGATTCCTCTTGCCGAGGATGTTGATCTCTCTGTGCTGGCCCGCGGAACTCCGGGATTCTCCGGCGCCGACCTGGCCAACATGGTGAATGAGGCTGCGCTGGCTGCGGCGCGTCAGAATCGCAAAGCCGTTCTGCAATACGACTTCGAAGTTGCCAAGGACAAAGTTCTGATGGGCGTCGAGCGCAAATCGCTGCTGCTCACCGATGCCGAGAAAAAGAACACGGCTTACCACGAGGCGGGACACGCGCTTGTGGCGGCAAAGATGCCGAACTCCGATCCTCTGCACAAAGTCACGATTATTCCGCGCGGAATGGCGTTGGGCGTCACTATGCAGTTGCCCACCGATGACCGGCACAACTACTACAAGAACTATCTCGAGACCGAGATCGCCATCCTGATGGGAGGGCGCATCGCGGAAGAACTGTTCCTGAACGTGCTGAGCACGGGAGCCGGCAACGACATTGAGCGAGCCACGGAAATGGCGCGCAAAATGGTATGCGAATGGGGCATGAGCGATCTTGGTCCCATGACCTTCGGGAAGAAGGAGGAGCAGATTTTCCTGGGCCGCGAGATTGCCCAGCATCGCGATTACAGCGAAGACACGGCCATTAAGATCGATCAGGAAGTCCGCAAGCTTGTGAACGCCGGTTACACCACGGCTAAGCAGGTCATCTCCGATAATCGCGACGTACTTGAGCGCATTGCGCGAGCTTTGATTGAGCGCGAAGTTCTCGACGCGAATGAGATCAAGATGCTCGTCGACGGCCAGGAACTGCCGCCGATCCAGCCGCCACCGACATCGAAGGACGATGGCGTGCAGCACGTGATCAAGCCGGAACTACAGCCGGGACGCGCTAAGGGCGGGGAGCGGCCGGCGACGGCGTGAAGCAGCGGTCAGTGATTCGTGGGTAGTGATGAGTGATTAGTGGTCAGTTTTGAGGGCGGCTAACGGCCGCCCTTTCGTTTTGTAGCGCCGGCATCTTGCCGGCTTTTGCGAGGGCGTCTCGCCCTCCGCGCGCGTTGCACCGAAACAGCATCTCCGGCCTCGCCCGAGGGCATCCCTAATCTGTCTTTGGCGCCCACAAAGAGGCCTGTTACTCAGTCGATTCGGCGCTCGCCAGAGGGCTCAAAAATCATACATTTGTGGTATAATCTTAACAGTTGCAAGATGACCCTAAGTATTAGGAATTTCAATAACTTGAAGTCCTTTTGCGCAGGGCTTCAGGGCGGTCATCTCGGGGCGAAATTTCCAGCCGATTCCAGGTGTTAGCAGGACCAAGTTCAAGGAAAGTTCGGGACATTTTCGCGGAGCGGAATGGCCACCAAAGAGATCAATACTCCCATCGTCGACGCCAAAACAAAAAACGGCAAGGTGACTCCCATCAGCACGAGCGAAGGACGGAACGGCGGCAACGGAAGCAGCAGCGACTACAATGCCGATTCCATCAAAGTGCTCAGCGGGATGGAACACGTTCGCAAGCGCCCCGCCATGTACATCGGGTCGACCGGCGAAGTCGGACTCCATCACTTGGTGTACGAAGTTGTCGACAACTCCGTCGACGAAGCTCTAGCGGGATTCGCGACTAAGATTGAAGTCACGATTCACCTCGACAATTCCATCACCGTGGTCGATGACGGCCGAGGCATTCCGGTCGACGACATGGAAATTGAGGGCGAGAAAATTTCCGCGGCGGAAGTTGTCATGACCAAGCTGAACGCTGGCGGAAAATTTGATTCGTCGACCTACAAAGTTTCGGGTGGATTGCACGGGGTTGGCGTGTCCGTCGTCAACGCGCTCAGCGAAGAGCTGGAACTAGAAATCTGGCGCGATGGCGCGACCTGGCAGCAGACGTATTCCAAGGGCGAGCCGACCAGCAAGCTGAAGAAAACCGGCGTGGCTAAGGTGAAGACCGGAACCAAGGTTCACTTCCTCCCCGACCGCGAGATCTTTACGTTCACCGAATACAACTACGACACATTGGCGCAACGGCTGCGTGAATTGGCCTTCCTGAACAAGGGACTGCAGATCACGCTGACCGACGAGCGCGCGACCGATTCTAAGACCGGCGAAGCTAAGCATTCTGATTTCAAGTACAACGGCGGCATCGCCGAGTTCATCAAGCACCTCAATCGAGGCAAGCAGGTGCTGCACGACAAGCCGATTTACATGGAAGCGGACCGCAGCGGCGTCGTGATGGAGATCGGTCTACAATACAACGACGCGTACTCGGAGTCGGTATTCAGCTTCGCGAACAACATCAATACCGTCGATGGCGGCACGCATCTCTCCGGCTTCCGAACGGCTCTGACTCGCACGATCAATTATGCGGGGCAGCAGATGGGGCTGTTCAAGGACATCAAAGAGAATCTGACTGGTGACGACGTGCGCGAAGGTCTGGTCGCAGTCATCAGCGTGAAGTTGCCGCAGCCGCAGTTCGAGGGCCAGACCAAGGGAAAACTGAATTCCGATATCGCGGGGATCGTGACCGCGTTCGTGAACGAGCGTCTGGGTGCGTTCTTTGAGCAGAACTCGGCCGTCGCCAAAAAGATCATCAACAAGGCGGTAGACGCGGCGCGGGCGCGCGAGGCCGCTCGCAAGGCTCGCGATTTGACCCGGCGCAAGGGAGCGCTCGATTCCGGCGGGCTGCCCGGAAAACTGGCAGACTGCTCCGAGCGTGATCCGAATCGTTGTGAATTGTTCCTGGTCGAGGGCGAATCAGCAGGCGGGACCGCGAAGCAGGGCCGCGATCGCCGCTTTCAGGCGATTCTGCCGCTGAAAGGAAAGATCCTCAACGTCGAAAAAGCCCGCTATGACAAGATGCTGGCGCACGAAGAAATTCGCGCCATGATCACGGCGCTCGGTACAGGCATCTCGAAAGAGGATTTCGATCCGACAAAAGTCCGTTACGGCAAGATCATCCTGATGACCGACGCCGACGTTGACGGAAGCCACATCCGCACCCTGCTGCTGACGTTCTTCTTCCGGCATATGCAGGATCTGATCAAGCGCGGCAACGTGTTCATCGCGCAACCGCCGCTGTTCTCGCTGAAGAAAGGCAAGTCTCAGCAGTACATCAAGGACGAGCGCGAGTTCGTCAAAGTCATGGTGAAACGTGCTGCCGACGGGCTAAGCGTTCGTTATGGCGAGGGTGCAGCCAAGATCGAAGGCAAGGATCTGGCGCGATTCATGACCGTGCTCGATGAGTATCTTGGATTCTTCGACAAGCTCGACAAGCGCGTGCGCAACGAGCGCGTTACCGAACTCGTGCCCAAGCTTGATCTGGCCAAGCGCGCGGATTTCGAAGGCGACAAGAAGGCTCCGCCAAAGAAAATCGAGCGTCTGGAAAGAGAACTTAAGAAGCTGGAGAAGGAACATGGCTTCAAGAGCGTGGCGTCACGGTTTGACGAAGAACACAATTTGTGGGAAGTGAGCTTCGTCAACAAACATGGCGCGGAGCATGTCATCAGCTGGGAACTGGCGTCGAGCGCCGAGTGCCGGCAACTTATCGCGAAGTACAAACAAATCGAGCCATACATGGAGCCGCCGTTTGTGGTCGAGACACTCGTGAAGGCAACTCCGTCGAGCAACAACGGCGAGGGTGGGGAAGAAACAGCTGTCGACGAGGATAAGACGGAGAAAAAAGTGGCGAAGCCCGCCAAACGGAAAGCTGACATTGAGGTCGTCGAAAAGACCAACGTCCGCGATCTGCGCGACTTCGTCATCAACGAGGGACGCAAGGACTTCACGATCCAACGCTACAAAGGCCTGGGAGAAATGACTGCGCCTCAGCTTTGGGAAACCACGATGGACCCGGAGCGGCGCACGCTGCTCTCGGTGAGACTCGAAGATATTGCTGAGTGCGAAACGATCTTCACCACGCTGATGGGCGAAGACGTCGAAGCGCGCCGCAAGTTTATCGAAGAGAACGCGCTGGACGTGAAGAACCTGGATATCTAGAACGACGAGATCCAGAACAGGGACTAAACCTTTCGCCGCGGATCTTCGCGGATTTACGCGGATAGAACAACAGAGAGCTTCTTGCGGGCGGCCTTTGGGGTCGCCCGTTTCTATTTCAACCCTTCCACAAGATACAAATCCGCGAGCATGCGGTGATATCCGAAGATGCAGGTCTTTGCGTCGGGCGTCATGAGAATCGGGCCGATGGTTTCGACGCCGGCGGGATCGGACGGGATCAATTCCTTCCAGAGAGCACGCTTACCGGTCTGCAAGTCCAGGCGATCGACTCGAGCCGGCAATTCGCCGGGCTGGTAGACGTACAGCGACTTGTTGTCATTACTGAAAGTAATCGGCTGTTCCCCTGAGTTAAAGCCTGGAATGGCGCGCGGATCGCCTCCGTTGACCGGATAGAGATATCCCTTCTGGTCGGGACCGATTCCGGCGATCATCTGCGAGTCGGGAGAAATAACGAATGCTGTGCCATTCACGCCTTCCGCAGAGATCGGCTGGCTCTTGCCAGATGCGATATCGAAGACATAGAGCCGCACACCTTTGCCGGGCTCATTCCCGGAAAACAAGAGACGCTTTCCGTCGGGAAACCAATGCGCCCAGGAATGGTTGATATTGTCCTTAGTCAGCACTTTCGGTTCGCCAGCGCCCGTCGTCAGAAGCTTGAGCTGTGAGGGCGTGTCCTGAGTCTGCGAAACCACCCACTTTCCGTCTGGCGACAAAGACACAGCCCCGCCCTCGCCGAGCAGCACAGCGGGTGAACCGTCAGTCTTGCGAATGTAGACCGCGTACGACAATCCACCAGACTTTGAGTAGTCGAGCGAACCGCCGCCGCCCTCCTCATCGAAGAGCAAAGTTTTTCCGTCCGCCGAAATATCCGCCGGATACGTATAGTCCAGCCATGAGAGGTCGTGCTGCTTGGCATCATCGGTGGTCATGCCGACCAGTTCGCGGCGCCAACTGGCGCGCATCAGCAGAACCCGGCCGTCTTTGAAGATATCGAAGATCATGACCGCGCCAGGCAGGCGCAGCACCATGCGCTCTTTGCCATCAAGTGTAGTGGCGTAGAGCGTGCGATCCACGCCCGACTTGCTGGCGGTAAACCAGATCTCCTTGCCGTCCGGAGACCACGCCACGCCTTGAATGGTGAACCATTCTCCCGACAGCGTTTTCTTGTTGCCGTTGAGATCGATGACCGCGAGCGAGCCGCTGTCATCGCCCTGCACCGGGTGGTCGATGAAGGCGATGAGGTCTCCCTTGGGAGAAAAGCGCGGATGACCGATCCAACCGCCAGTTTCGTATAACGGCTTTCCGATGGGATATTCGAGGCGGTTGCGCCCGCCGAAGTCACGCACGACAACAAGGTTCGTGCCGTCTGCCGACCAGTCGGCCCACTGCACACGCTCCAGCACCTCGCGCGGCGCGCCGCCCACCAAGGGAGCGCGCGCCAACGTGCCCATGTTGACCCACGTCCCGATGGCCTTGCTGTTGAGCAGGACGGCCATTTCTGAAGCCGAAGACACCGAGGCAAGCTGAGTGCGGGTCAGGCCCATCGAGCGCGCTTCAGGCGCTTCGGGCCGTGCGGTAAACACGTCGACGGGACTGCCCTGCCATGCAGCGCTATAGAGAATGGTCTGTCCGTCAGGAGCGAAGCGTGCGGAGCGAATGCTGCCACGGCGGAAGGTAAGCTGGCGATACGTAGGAGGAGTCAGCGGCGCGGCGGAGAATATCTGCTTTCCGGCATACAGCCCAACTGCCAACGCAACCAGTACGCAGGTCGCGAGCAACGGCCACATGAAGCTTCGGCGAGTCTCAGCCTGGGGCACGGCTTTCGCGGGCACGCTCGAAACCGGAGCCGACTCTTCGGTGATCACTCCGGTGCGGGATGAATCGATGGATCGTTTGATGCGCTTCAAGTCCGCGCGCATTTCGGCGGCTGTCTGGCAGCGCATCTCCCGATCTTTTTCCAGCGCCTTACTGATGGTTTCTTCGAGTTTCGGCGGAAGCTCGGGATTTAGACGAATCGCTGCCGTGGGCGCGCGATTGAGGATCGCTTCGGTAATGACCGGCGATGTTTCGCCGCGGAATGGCAAAACTCCGGTGGCCATTTCATAGAGCACCACGCCGAACGAGAAAAGATCGGTACGGCCGTCCAGATCTTTGCCTCGCAATTGCTCGGGTGACATGTAGGCGACGGTGCCGACGGCGGTTCCGGGGCTGGTGAGTTCGAGGCTGTTCGCGTCGGCGATGGTTTGTGAGTCGCCGCTGGTGGGGCGCGCGGCGCGGGAAATCTTCGCCAGGCCGAAATCGAGAATCTTGGCGTGCCCACGGTCGGTCACGAAAATATTTGCCGGTTTAATATCGCGGTGCACGATGCCCTTCGAGTGAGCCGCATCAAGCGCGTCGGCCACTTCAATCGACAGGGTCAGCAGACGCTCCTGCTCCATCGGGCGTCCGTCGATGATGTGCTTCAGGGTTTGGCCGGTCAGGCACTCCATCACGATGAACAGATGTCCGTCGTGCTGGCCAATCTCGTGAATCGTGCAGATGTTGGGATGGTTGAGGGATGAGGCGGCGCGTGCCTCGCGACGAAAGCGCTCAAGGGCCTGCGGATCCTGCGAGGCGTCGTCCGGAAGAAATTTCAACGCGACGAAACGGCCGAGCAGCGTGTCTTCGGCCTTGTAAACGACCCCCATTCCGCCGCCGCCGAGAAGTTCGATGATCCGGTAGTGGGAGACGGTTTGACCGATCATGTTTGCCAGAGCAAGTTTGGTGGACCACAGTAATCCACCAACGACGAGTAGCGGGCCAGAGGTCGCGCTTCAGTCGACCACTGGAGCGCAGCCATCTTAAGGTCCAATCGCGGTTCCGTCAATGTCGCTATTGTGCCACTCGGATTGGAGGTGAATGCCGTAGACCCGCAAAATTGGCCGCAAGCCGAATCCGCCCCTGCGTTCTCTCTGCGGGGGATTTCAGACATGTCAACTTCGGCGGAGTCATTCAGGGAGATCAAGAAGCCCTGGCTGTGGGTCGTGGCGATCGGCGGATTTCTTTTGATTTGGGGCGCGGTCGCGTTCCCCAAATTTCATCGGGATCAGGCTCCAGAGTTCGCGAAGCAGATTGCTAGCTCTGTGCCTCGGGCGAGTACTGCAGAACCTCCGGCGGCCTTCTACGCAGCACCGGCCAACCCGAAAAGTGCAATCGTGGCGCAGGAAGGCGAAGCCGATGCGGCAGTCCCGAAAACGAAGTCGGTTGTGCCTGATGCCGCTGCCGGACGAAAGCTCATCCGCACAGGTTCGATGGAAATGGTGGTCCAGCATCCGTCAGAAGTTGCGGACCAGTTAACCGCCCTGGCGGAAAAAATGGGCGGATATCTAGTAAGTTCCCAGGGTGGCGGCCAAAGCGCGACTGCGGAGACGTTGACGATTCGCGTACCCGCGGCGCGGTTCGAAGAAGCTCGATCAGACATTCGAAAATTGGGGCTGCGCGTGGAGAACGAAAAGATCGATGCGCAGGACGTGACTCGGCAGTATGTCGATCAGGACGCGAGCCTTCGCAACCTGCACGCCGAAGAGATGCAGTACCTGACCATCCTGAAGCAGGCGAGCACGGTAAAAGACATGCTTTTAGTCAGCGAACGATTGAGCGAGGTCCGTGGACAGATTGAGCAGCAGCAGGCGGAGTTCAACGCGCTGTCGCAACAGATCGACACCGTTGCCCTCACGATTTCCCTCAGAACCGAGGCGGAAGCGGAAGTCTTCGGACTGAACTGGCGGCCAGGATATCAGCTAAAGCTGGCGCTGCGAGATGGGCTGGAAAGCCTCGCGACATATGCGACTTCAATGCTGGAGTTCCTGGTTTATCTGCCCTCTGTGCTGCTATGGGTGGGCACGATCTTGGCGGGAACGGTAATTACCTGGCGTGTAGTGCGGTGGACCGGGCGCCGGTGGTTTGGCTGGAGTCCGTCTGCGCCGCGGGTGTGACGTATCCGTGCAAGCGGAAAAAACCTTAACCACAGGGGATACAGAGAACACGGCAGAATTAAGTATCTCTCTGCGTCCTCAGTGTCCTCTGTGGTTAAGTGTTTCGCTCTGGAGGTGTGTTGACTTCCGACTCCGGTTTCTCTCCGCGAAACACGCGTGAAATGCCGCGGACGACGCGGCGCATGGGCAACTCACCCTTTGAGTCGGCGAAAAAGATTTCTCCCGTCCGGCTTCCGCGGTAGTACCAGCGTTTCAGGAGCGCGAGATGCTCCATCGTTTCGAGAGCGGACCTCGCTCTTGAGGGCTCGACAGAGCGCAGGGCTTCCTGTACTCGCGCCTCCATCGATTGCGATTTCGCGTGCTCGACGGCCTCGATGCAAAATGAAAGCGGCCCGAAGATTCGTCCTGCATCGATTCGGAAGAACGCGACCGAACCGGCGGCATGGCTCGGTTGAATCATTAGTGCTGACAGTCGATCGAGTCGTTGAACGATCTCGGGAAGTTGGCTGATCACGGGCTTGAGTTTTTCCACCCGTGCGTGAATCGCTGCCGCCTCTTCGAATGCTAGGTTGGCCGAGGCGGTCTCGCGCTCCGCCGAGAATTCGCGTAGCAGCGAGTCTCCGCCCGAATCGAAATAGGCCTGCACGCGGCTCACTTCTGTGGCGTATTCCGTGTCCGTGCACCCTTTGAAACATGGCGCAAGACACATCTTCATTTCGGAATAAATACAACCGGGGAACTTCGGATCAGGATGCAAGTCGTCGACGCAGCGCCGCATCTTGAAGAAGTCGAGCGAGTCGTTCATGAACTTCTCGGCCGCAACGCGCGAGACGAACGGTCCGTAGTAAACATTGCTCCCGTTCAGCCGGCCGAGCCGTGTGGTGATCGAGGCGCGAGGATATTCATTTTCGAGGTGCATCTTCACGTACGGCGCAAAGCGAAACCGCATCCGGGCGGAATAAGTCTTTGGAAACGCCTCGCGCAGAACTGAGTAAAGAAGGAATCCAGATTCGAAGTCAGATCCGGTGGGTGAGTATTCGATCGAGCGTACGCGATCGCGCAGGTTGAGCTTTTTCGTCCGCTCCTCGACGGCCCCGAGCAGCCGTTGCAAGCGGCGCCGCAGGTTGGCAGTCTTGCTGACGTAGGGCTCGGCCTGCGAGTCCTCGCCGCGCAACAGGAATACCGCCTGAGCGGCGGGAACGGCGGCGAAGACTTCCGCGTCCCGCTCTGGCGCGAATTCAAGCCGCTCGCTCAGCACGCAGCCATTCTAATGGGAGTCGAATACTCGGTGGATTTAAGTCTAGTTCGGATGGCCGAAGCCGAGCGGTCTAGTAAACACCGAATCTAGCATTAGCACTGCGTGCTCCCTTTCGGAAATCGTCGCCTCTCATCTCAATGATGCGACACATCTGGTGTAGGCGTGAGCGCATTGGTTCGCCGATACGGTCTCCCAGAGTCTTGTCCTGGTTTGACTGCTCAGCAGCTTCGTGGCTGCTAGGGTTGAGATTATTCCTGTATTTTCCCGGGGCGAGGTTCGGCAGGTTCGTCGTGATTATGGTGGCACGGTTGTCATTGTAGCGGTTATTGAGGATGAGGCTAACCGTGTCCCAGACCCACTCGGTGGGTTTCACCGCCCCTAGCTCGTCGAGCAGCAGGACATCCGTTTCGAATACGGGGCGCAGAACGTCTAGTTCCGTCGTTTTGACCGTGACGTTGTATGAGTTCTGGATTTCTTTTAGCAGTTCACGATAGTCATAAAACAGGCAGGAGATGCCCCGGTTGAGGATCAACTCTTTGATGATTCCAACGGCCAAGTGGGTTTTGCCAGTGCCAATTCCGCCGGTAATCAGGAGTCCCGTGCCGTCGCGCGGATCGTATTCTTGAACAAACTTGGTAGCAAGTAAGTGGGCGCTTGCCAAAGACCGATTCGCCCCAGGAAAGTCCGTCGTGTAGCTGGTAAGTTCACAAGGCTCATAGCGCCGCGGAACACGGGCCGCTTCCAACAATGTCTGTGCCCGCGCCCGTAACTGGCAGTCGCAGCGGGTGACGCGCCGCTCACTCGTCACGCCAGAGCGCGCATCAGAACCCGTTCGAACGGTCTTCCAACCTGTACCTTCGCAAAGCGGGCAAACCTCCGCAGAAGCCTTAATAGCTTGAACCTTAATCACCTGGGCCAACATCCACCTCTTAGATTCGTTCTCATTCGACTTTGCACCCGAGGGCAGGGTTCGCGCAAGCCGGAAAGCATGTACTCCTGTGTACATCCTGTGCACGAACCGCGCGGCCTGTGGAGGGCTTAGGAAAACCCGCCAGATCGAACCGAAAACCCGCTCACCTAGCCCCAATTCGGGCTCAGGAGGTGCGAAACAGGCTTCCGGCGCGGATTTTCACAGTTGACATTCGCTACAGAGGGAGGACAATACGAAACGGTCAGGTTTCCCAACTCAGCCAGAGCCAGTTTTCCTCCCGGTGTAGGCTGGGCACGAAAGAGACCTGCGAGGAGAAACTATGAATAAAGCCGATCTGGTTGACAAGATCGCAGGCGCGTGTGAAATCAGCAAAGCGCAAGCTACAACTGCTATCGATACCGCGGTGGACAGCATTACAGGCGCCCTTCGCAAAGGAGATCGCGTGGCCTTGATAGGCTTCGGCACGTTCTCCGTGTCGCAAAGAAAAGCACGGAACGGGCGTAACCCGCAAACCGGCGCCACGATCAAGATTGCTGCTCGCAAAGTTGCAAAGTTTTCCCCTGGGGCTGAACTCAAGAAATCGGTGAACAAGAAGTAGTCCAAACGCAAGGATTCAAGATTAGAGACAACGGCAGGGGGTCGGCCCTGCCGTTTTTTGTTGTTTGGAGAAATTGATGATGGTCTAAGGGGCCAGAGTTGATGGCAGATTTCATTTCGAGGAGAGTGTTGCTCGTATCACTGCTGCTGGCGCTTCTAGCCGCGCAGGACTCCGGCAGCGTGCCCTTTGGCGCGTGGCGACGTGCGTCTGATGCGCCCGTGATCGCACCGCGAGGCGTTACGTGGGAATCGGCGGGAACTTTCAATCCGGCAGTTGTTCTTCATGAGCGCAAGACTGTGATGTTGTATCGAGCACAAGACAAGCATGGGACTTCGCGGCTGGGCTATGCCGAGAGCGTTGATGGCGTTCACTTCACGCGACGCGATGAGCCGGTGCTAAGCCCCACGGAAGCATACGAGAAAGACGGCGGCGTCGAAGACCCGCGGCTGGTGCGGTTCGGTGACACTTACTATTTGACGTATACAGGCTACAACAAGAAGGATGCACAGCTGTGTCTGGCGACGTCGAAAGATCTGATTCACTGGGACCGCAAAGGCGTCATCATTCCGGCCTACAAAGGGAATTGGAATGTGCGCTGGACGAAATCGGGCGCCATTGTCCCGGAGAAGATCGGCGGAAAATACTGGATGTATTTTCTGGGCACCACTGCTGACAACAAAGATCAGGCAGGCCTGGCGTATTCGGCTGATCTGCTGCATTGGACCGAGGCGACTCAGACTCCGGTGCTGCCTGTGAGGCCGGGGAAATTTGATTCCCGCGTGGCCGAGCCAGGACCGGCGCCAATTGTGACTCCCCGAGGCATCGTCCTCGTCTACAACGGTGCGGATGACAATCTGGTGTACCGTACCGGAGTCGCGATCTTCGATCGAAGCGATCCCGGGAAACTAGTGTGGCGGAGCGATGAGCCGATTTTCTCTCCCGAGAAAGAGTGGGAGAAAGTTGGGCAGGTTCCGAATGTTGTTTTTGTAGAAGGAATGGTTAAGAGTGGAGATCGGTACTTGTTCTACTACGGAGGCGCGGACACTTATGTTGGGATAGCAGAGGCCACCGCTCGCCCCTAGGGCGCGCACCTCACTTGACCCCTCGCAGAGCGCCCCCTAACATCAATTTAGCGAATGCGAATTCGGACCCCTTCTTTGTTGTCTGGCGTTTTCTCTCTAGTTCTGGGTGAGTGCCTGGCGTTGTTGCCGGCACTTTCAGCGCAACAAACGAAGGCGGCCACTCCTCCTCCCGCTCCCATCGCGAACTTTATTGATGTCGCAGAAAAGTCCGGCCTGACCGCGCAGGAAATCTTCGGCGGCATCGACACCAAGAAATACATCATCGAGACCACAGGAACCGGTGTCGCGATTTTCGACTACGACAACGACGGCTGGCCCGACATTTTTCTGGTGAATGGCACGCGGCTCGAGGGATTTCCCGCCGGGAAGAGTCCTAGCAATCGTCTCTATCACAATAACCATGACGGCACTTTCACCGACGTGACGGCGAAAGCGGGCCTCACCGCGATCGGTTGGGGACAAGGCGTCTGCGTCGGCGACTACGACAACGACGGATGGGAAGACCTCTACATCACCTACTACGGCAAGAACCGCCTCTACCACAACGATCACGGAGTCTTCACTGAAGTCTCAGAGAAGGCTGGCGTCGCGGGATCGGGCAAGGCCTGGGGCACCGGTTGCGCATTCATTGACTACGATCGCGACGGGCATCTGGATCTGATTGTCGCCAACTATGTGGACTTTGATTTGGCGACCGCCCCAGCGCCGGGCGAGCGTCCAACCTGCATTTGGAAGGGAGTTCCGGTCATGTGCGGTCCGCGAGGATTGGCCGGGGCTAAGAACATCCTCTACCACAACCGCGGCGATGGAACGTTTGAAGACGTCACGACGAAGGCCCATATCGACCGCACCGACGGCCATTATGCTTTCAGTATTTCTACGCTGGATTTCGACGAAGACGGTTGGCCCGACATTTTCATCGCTTGCGACAGCACGCCCAGCATTCTTTATCGCAACAATCACGACGGGACTTTTACCGACGTAGCTGTCACGGCTGGCGCAGCATTTAACGAGGACGGACGCGAGCAGGCGGGCATGGGATCGACCATCGCCGATTACAACGGCGACGGCCATCTCGACATCTTCAAGACGAATTTTTCCGACGACACGTCGACGCTATACAAGAACAATGGTGACGGGACTTTTACCGACGCAACGTCTGCCGCGGGACTCGGCCTTTACACGCAATACCTGGGCTGGGGCACGATGTTTTTCGACTTCGACAACGACGGCTGGCCTGACCTGATTCTGGTAAACGGTCACGTCTATCCTGAAGTCGACAGCCAGCATCTCGGTAGCAGTTTCAAAGAGCCGCGCATTCTCTATCACAACAACGGCGACGGGACATTCAGCGATATCTCCGCGTCGGCGGGACCAGCTATTACGACGGCTGCGTCGTCTCGCGGCCTGGCTGTGGGAGATCTCTGGAACGATGGGAAGATTTCGATTGTGATCAGCAACATGAATGCGGTTCCCAGTCTGCTGGTGAACCAGGTTCGAAGTGCAAATCATTGGATTGCGATTCGGACCGTCGGGACGAAATCGAATCGGGATGGCATTGGCGCACGGATCCGCGTGAAAACGGCGGCGCGCACTCTTGTCGATGAAGTGCGCAGCGGGTCGAGCTTCGATTCAAATAGCGATATGCGGGTTCACTTTGGGCTTGGTACGGCGGCGAAGATTGAGTGGATCGAAATTCACTGGCCCAGCGAGTTGACAGAAAAGTTCGTGAATCTTCCGGTCGATCAGATTCACACGCTGCAGGAAGGGTCTGGGGTTCCGGTGGAAGCTAAGAGCAAAAAGCAATAACCACAGAGGATACGGAGGAGCACAGAGGCGAATAAAGTCCCCTGTGTCCTCTGTGGTTCATTTCTTCTTGAATGGCGGCGGAAACTGGACCGCACGCGTAATCCCTTCGCCTTCCTTCACGTAAATCAGCTGATTCACTTTGACGTCTTTCAGCGTGTCGATCTGACCACTGGGCCAGCGAACTTCAAGGACGTCAACTTTCTCCGCCTTCCCGACTCCGAAGTGAACGCGCAAATCATTCTGCGAGAAATAGCCGCCGCCGCTGCGCACTTCGTCAATCTGGCGATGGGGCTTCGATTCTCCCTGGGGATGGGTTACACACACCAGGCGAGTGCCAATGCCGCTGCGGTTCGATTTCGTCCCGATCGTGCGAATCTTGATCCAGTTGTTCGCGAGCTTCGTATCGCATCGAAGTAGCTGGGGGAAATCGTTGACGACGTTCACCGCTACGTCGATATCTCCGTCGTTATCAAAGTCCCCAAATGCCGCGCCCCGCGAGGCGCTTGGCTCGGAAATCCCCGGTCCGGCGCCGAACGAAACATCCGCGAAGTGCCCATTGCGCAAATTCTGATAGAGAAGTTTGCGCTGGGCGTATCCCGCTTCCGTCTTAAGTTGCTCGACTTCGGGATAGACGTGCCCGTTGCAGATCAGAATGTCAGGCCAGCCATCGTTGTCCATGTCGAAAAAGCCGCAGCCCCAGCCCAGGTATTGCGTGTGCGCGCCCAAGCCCGCGGTGAAAGTCGTGTCTTCGAAGTTGGCTCCGCCCAGATTGTGATAAAGCGAAGGTGTATCGCCCGCAAAGTTCGTCTTTACCAGATCGAGGTTGCCATCAAGATCATAGTCGGCAGCAGAGATGCCCATCCCAGCTTGCGGCTTGCCGTCTGGGCTTAGCGCACACCCGGCTTCGATCGCGATGTCCTCAAATTTGCCATTCTTCTTGTTCTGGTAAAGCGCACTCGCGGTGGAATCGTTGGCGACGTAAATATCGGGCCAACCGTCATTGTCGAGATCGGCAGTGAGCACGCCGAGTCCATAGGTGCCGGTGGAACGAAAAATGCCTGCCGCTTCGGAAACATCGGTGAACGTTCCATCGCCGTTGTTGTGGTAGAGGATGTTCTTCCCACCGCGAAGTCCGGGCGGTCCGCACGCGACCATCACACTCTTGTAAAGGCATGGGCCCGACTCGGGAACCGGTGCCGTCGCCAGATCGAGGTCAATATAGTTGGCGACAAAAAGATCGAGATGCCCATCGCGGTCGTAGTCAACGAAGGCGCAACCTGTATTCCAACGCGTACCTTTGCCCGCCACGCCTGCCTTCTCGCTCACGTCGGTAAACGTTCCGTCCCCGTTGTTGTGATACAAAACATTTTTTCCGAAGTAGGTGACGTACAGGTCGTCCCATCCGTCGTTGTCGTAGTCGCCGACGCAAACGCCTTGTCCCCAGCCGGAATGGGCGACGCCGGCCTTTGCGGTAATGTCGGTGAATGTGCCGTCGCGGTTGTTGCGGAAGAGATGCGAAGTGGGTTCGCTCCCGGCAGGAAATCCTTCGAGGCGCGTGCCGTTCACCAGAAAAATGTCGAGCCATCCGTCGTTGTCGTAATCGTAGAAGGCGACGCCGCATCCGGTGGTTTCGAGCAGATATTTGTTCTTATGCTCACCGCCGTAGATGGTCTTTGCGTTCAGTCCGGCTTCGCGCGCGACGTTGAGAAAGCTGACTCCTAGGTCTGCACTCTGCGCCGGTTCTTGCTTCGGCGCAGTGCTCTGTTGCACGCGTGCTGCCGCCCGCATCCATCGCGGACGCACCAACGCGAGTACGCTCTCGAAAGAAAGCACAAGTGCTGAGCGGCTGAGAGATTTGAGAAAAACGCGGCGCGTCGGGAACAAGAGGTTGCTACCTGGCCCACTCGGCTCGTGCTAGAATTCGCCCCTACTCCTTATATTCAGTGAACCGCGACATTGCAAGCGCCGGCCCGGGCCGAATTCCTTTCCCTGAGAAAATCGCAATGAATCCTTACTCTGTAGTGGTTCATAAGTCAGCTGCTCTTTTTCGCTCGCATTGCTTATTTTTCGTTGCACTCAGCATGCTTTGCGCTACTCTTTCGTGGGCTCAGCGACCCAATGAAGCTCCCGAGCTTTTTCGAACAGTCCGCACTTGGGAGTTCCTTCCAGTCGTGGGAACTCGCGCAGGACTTTTTGGGAACGAAACTGGGCGATTCGAGGCTTGGGTCTATCCTCTGAAGGTTTTCCGCGATTTCCACCTGATCTTTCACGTGGGCGATCGATCTCTTCCTGCTGAAAGCCTGGCGCGCACGCTCACCGTGCGGCCGGAGTCGGCGTCGATCCTGTACGCGGGCGATTCCTTTCGCGTGCGCGAAACGCTCTGCGTACCAGTCGACGCGGCGGGAGCTGTGATTCGCCTCGATGTCGAAACCGAGGAACCGCTGGAAATCGAAGCTGCCTTCACCGCTGATTTTCAGCTCGAGTGGCCGGCCGCGCTGGGTGGAACCTTCATCGGTTGGGAAGAGAAGGATCACGTCTTCGTGTTTGGCGAAGAGTCCCACAAATTTGCGGGCCTGATCGGATCGCCGACCGCGCGAGATGCCCGGCTCTCGTACGAAACAAATTATTCGTCATCCGAAGAGAACTCGCTGCGCCTGGGCGTTACGCAAAAAGGAAAAGAAACAAAGATGCTCGCGATCGCCGCATCGGTTGCGGGCCTCGACGATGCGGTAAAAACCTACCAACGCCTTCTATCCACATATTCTGATTCCATACGCACGTCGGCTGAATACTACCGCGATTACCTCGACAAGACGGTCAGCCTCGAACTTCCCGACAAGGCTCTGCAGGAAGCGTATGACTGGGCGCGCATCAGCACGATCCAAGGCCTGGTGAACAATCCTTATCTGGGTGCGGGGCTGCTAGCGGGATATCGAACTTCAGGGGTTGGTCAGCGTCCAGGGTTCGCGTGGTTCTTCGGCAGAGATTCGATGTGGACTTCGTTCGCGCTCAATGCGGAGGGCGATTATGCCACTACCCGTACCGCCATCGACTTCATCAGCAAATATCAACGCGAAGACGGCAAAGTTCCGCACGAGATCTCCCAGAGTGCGAGCCTGGTGCCGTGGTTCAAGGACTATCCCTATCCCTACGTCTCAGCCGATGCGACACCGCTCCTCATCATCGCGATGAATGATTATGCAATGCAGAGCGGGGACATTGATTTTGTGCGCAGCAAGTGGGATAACGTCTGGCGCGCGTACCAGTTTCTTCGCTCGACTTACGATTCGCAGGGACTCGCCCAGAACGTCGGAGTTGGCCACGGCTGGGTCGAAGGCGGTCCGTTGCTCCCGGTCAAGAATGAGTATTACCAGGCAGGGCTGGGCATCGAAGCGCTTGAATCACTGTCGAATCTAGCCCGACTGTTGGGTAAGAGCGACATCAGCAAACAGTTAGCAGCGGAATTCGATCAGAAGAAGTCAGTCCTTGACCAAGCGTTCTGGTCACCCGACAAGAATATCTATGCGTTCGGCCTGAAGCAGGATAACCAACGTGTCGACGAAGCAAGCGTCTTAGCCACCGTTCCTATGTGGTTTGGCTTGCCCGACTCCGCTAAGGCCGAGGCGATGATCACGCATCTCGCTGATGCGGACCAGCAGGCTGATTGGGGTATGCGAATCATCTCCAATCAATCGAAGATCTACGATGGGTCCGGATATCACTTTGGCTCCGTTTGGCCGCTATTCACTGGATGGGCATCGGTGGCGGAATACCGCTATCATCGCGCTTTCTCGGCCTATTCCAATCTGCGTTCGAACGCGCTGCTCGCGACCGACGGCGCGCTCGGGCACTTCACTGAAGTCCTCTCTGGCGACTACAACCAGTCTTTCGCCACCAGTTCGCCGCACCAGATCTGGTCGGCAGCCATGGTCATCAGTCCAATCCTGCGTGGAATGTTCGGCCTGCACACCAACGCGGAGAAGCGCGAAATAACTCTCGACCCTCACATTCCGCCCGACTGGACTTCTTTTGCCATTCACAATGTGCGCGTCGGAACAGCCGGGGTCGACTTCGAATATCACAAGACGGTCGACAGCCTCGCGGTCGAGATCAAGCGCACTGGGAGCGGCGAATGCTGGATTAACTTTTCTCCCGCTCTTAGCAAGCGGACCGAAGTCGTGAGCGTGGAACTCGACGGACGTGCATTGCCCTTCAAGCTCGAGCAGCACATCGAAGATCAGCATCTTCTAGTGCGCTTTCCGGTTTCCGGCAACGCAAGTTCGCTAGTCATTCGTCTCAAGAATGATTTTGGTCTCTCGCTGGCTATCGATCTTCCGCCTCTCGGCAGTGCGAGTCGCAGCCTCCGCATTGTTGACGAGTCCTGGAACGACGCAAGAAACGACCTGACCCTGCATGTGTCCGGTGTCGCTGGCAGACAGTACGAACTCTCAGTTTGGAATCCCTCGCAGATTGCGACCGTAAATGGAGGCACGCTTACGAAGACGGGGAAGCTTGAAATCACCATGCCCGAAGGACCCGAGGGCGCCTACCTGCCGCAAACCGTCTTACTTCGATTCGTGAAGCGCTGACCTCGCCGGTCGATTCCATGCGAGACGAGAGCTGAAAAGGATTACACTCGGGAGAGTATTTGCGACATTTTGGGTGAGAATGTTTTGTCGAGGAGTCATAGCTATGCAGCGCAAGATCTCCTGGGTTATTTTTGCGTTAATGTTGAGTTGCCTCTCAGGGTTTAGCGCCTGTGCCCAGACCGCGAATAAGCCTGTCGACGCGGAAGGTCATCAGTGGTGGCAGCACGCGGTCTTTTACGAAATTTATCCCCGTAGCTTTGCCGACAGCAACAACGACGGCGTCGGCGACCTCAACGGCATTACATCCAAGCTGGATTATTTGAAGGACCTTGGTGTCGACGCAATCTGGATATCACCCTGCTTCCCCTCGCCACAAGTGGATTTCGGATATGACGTCTCCGACTACGAGAACATTGACCCGATGTACGGCTCGCTGACGAATTTCGATACCCTTGCCACGGAGGCCAAAAGACACGGCATTCGCATCATTCTTGACTTCGTCTTGAACCACACCTCCGACCAGCACAAGTGGTTTCTCGATTCGAAGTCGTCGCGCACTTCGCCATATCGCGATTGGTACATTTGGCGCGACGGAAAAGGTCCGGGGCAGCCCCCGAACAACTGGATCTCACTTTTCGGCGGTTCAGCGTGGAAGTTCGATTCCACGACGAGCCAGTACTACTACCACATTTTCTACACCGCGCAGCCCGATCTGAATTGGCGCAACCCGGCGGTCAAAGATGCGATGTTTGACGTGACTCGCTGGTGGTACAAGCGAGGCGTTTCAGGTTTTCGTCTCGATGCAGTCGACACGTTGTTTGAAGATCCGAAGCTGCACGACAACCCGATTCTGCCGGGCAAGAACGCCTTTGGCGATTCCAACGAAGAGAATAAGTACAACGAGAAACTGCCTGAAGTGCACGATGCATTGCGCGGACTGCGCAAGGTGGCGGACGAAAGCAATGCTGTCTTAATCGGCGAGACCTGGACCGCCGATGTCGCCGAGTTGAATCAATACTACGGCGAAAAGAATGACGAACTGCAGTTGCCGATGGACTTTCTTTTTACCACGGTCAACAAGCTTTCGCCTGCCGAATTCCGCAAGCAGATTGCTGCCGTTAATTCCGCATCCGGATGGCCCACATTCGTCATCAGCAACCATGACATCGTTCGCTCGTACGACCGATACGGCGACGGTAAACACAATGACGAAATCGCAAAGCTGATGGCTGGCCTATATCTGACCTTGCGCGGCACGCCGATCATGTATTACGGCGAAGAAATCGGAATGAAGACGACGCCTCCCACCCGCCGAGAGGACGTTAAAGATCCCATCGGTCGCACTGGCTGGCCAAAAGAGAAGGGCCGCGACGGCGAACGCACTCCCATGCAGTGGGACGAAACGGAAAACGCAGGATTCTCGAAGGCTGCGCCTTGGCTCCCCGTGCCCGCGACGGCGAAGACTCACAACGTTGCCGACGAACTAAAAGACCCGAACTCGGTGCTGTCGTTTTACAAGACGGTTCTCAAACTGCGCCATACGAACCGGGCTCTGCTCGATGGAGACTACGTTCCCATGAATGAGAACAATCAGAACGTGCTCTCGTATCTGCGTGTCTACAAAGGGCAAGCTGTCATAGTGGCCTTGAATATGTCGGGAGCCGAGCAGAAGGTGAGCTTTGATTTAGCCAAGTACGGGTTCGCATCGGCGAAGAGCCTGGCCGCGACTGGGAAGTCTTCGGCGAAAGAAAGCGTCGTCACGCTCGATCCCTACGGAGTTTTTATCGGCCAGCTTTCTAAGTAACGACGGATGCACTCTTACTCGCCGCTCAAAATTCTCCACGCCTCCCGGCCGGTGAGCACGACGTTCTCGATTCCCTTGACGGCGTTGGCGTATTGCGCGCGCTCAAACGCTGCCGGGTCCGGACAGCGGAGTTGACTCAAGCTCCCTTTTATCTCCGCAACGGATTTGTACTCATGCTTCTCCATCCATTGACTCAGGGCGGTTTCGAGATCGGCGAGATGCCCAATTCCGTTGCGCAATAAAGCGGAGCACATCATCGTCACGTCGGCGCCTACAAGTAACAATTTCACGACGTCTTCCGGGCCGTGAACCCCGCTCGATCCCGCCAGATTGGCTTTGACGCGACCGGAGAGGAGGCCGATCCAGGTCAGCGGAAGACGCAGCGCCTGCGGAGTGCTGAGCAGGACGCTCGGTTGAATTTCCATCGCGTCCAAGTTCACGTCCGGCTGATAGAACCGGTTGAATAACACGAGAGCGTCCACCCCGGCCGCGTCGAAACACTTTGCCATATTGGCCATGCTGGTAAAGAATGGCGTCAGCTTCGCCGCGACAGGGATCTTGAGCGCCGATTTCACCGACGTCACGATCTCTATGTACTTGTTCTCAAGCAGGGCTCCGGGAATGTCCGCTTCGCTCGGAACTTGATACAGGTTGAGTTCGATGGCGTCGACGCCTGCCTGTTCGATCTGCCTTGCGTACTCGATCCATCCGGCTGGAGTAGCGCCGCAAAGACTCGCAATGACAGGAACGGCGAGGGACTCCTTCGCGCGTCGGAGGTGGCTCACATAATGATCGAGAGCTGGACGCGAAGACTCGTCTACTCCGGCTCGACCAGTCTCTTCGAATAAAGAATGAAATACGATCGCGGCCGCTCCCGTGTCCTCCAGCCGCCGGACGCTATCGAATTCCTGAGTCAGCGGGGACGCCGAAGGAACGAGCGGGGTACGGAGCTTCAACCCCATGTACGTTGTCGAAAGATCGATCATCTTGTCCTCTGTCCTTACTGGGGAACTACTAGCAGAATTCCGACTGGGCCCACGCCGACGCTCGCGAACAGGTAACTTCGGATAATACCGCACAGGAGAAGGCAGTCCAACGACTAAAGGGTACGACACTTTCGGGTGCTCGCTCGTCCTTCTCAATGCCGTTGAACGGGTGTGGCGGGAATCAGGTTTAGAATGAGGACGGCGGGACGATGCACGAACTCTCGATCGCGATGGGTATTGTCGATGCGGCTTTGGACGAATCGCAACGTCGCGGCGTCCATGTGAGTGCAGTTCATCTCAGGCTGGGAGCGCTTTCTGGAGTGGTCAAGGAGGCGCTGCTATTCTCCTATGAGATGGCATGTCAGGATACGCCGTTGCAGGGAACGCGGCTGATCATTGAAGACGTTCCGGTCGTCGTGTTCTGTCACAAGTGCAGGCAGGAGCGCACGTTGAGTTCGCTGCAGTCCTTTGTCTGCCCAGAGTGTGGCGAGCCGACCATGGATGTCCGCCGGGGCAAGGAACTCGAAGTCTTCGCGCTCGAGGTGGAGGAAGAGGAAGAAGTCCCGCAGGCAGAGGTGAAAAAATGAGCGAGCCACGATTGGTCGAAGTGCGCCGGAATGTTCTCAAGCAGAACGACGTGATTGCGCGCGCCTTGCGCGAACAGTTCCGAGCGTCCGGCGTCTTTGTGGTGAGCCTTGTTTCGAGTCCGGGCTCGGGCAAGACGACTTTTCTGGAAAAAACGCTTACCCGCTTGCAGCCGCGCTATCGCGTCGCCGCGCTGGTCGGAGATCTGGCAACCGAAAACGATGCCGTCCGCTTGGCGCGCAGCAAAGCGCCCGTCAAGCAGATCACGACTGGCACTCTTTGCCATCTGGAGGCCGCGATGGTTCAGAACGCGCTCCAGGATTGGGATCTAAATCAGCTGGATTTTCTGTTTATTGAGAATGTAGGAAACCTGGTCTGCCCGTCCTCATACGATCTCGGCGAGAATCTTAGGCTCGTGCTGATGTCAGTGACTGAGGGCGAAGACAAGCCGTTGAAGTATCCCACCATCTTCAACAGTTCCGACGTCGCCGTCATCACCAAGAACGAACTTGCCACCGCGGTAGAGTTCGACTGGTATGCCGCACGCACCAGCATTCAGGCCGTGCGTCCTGGAATGCAGATCTTTCGCCTGTCGGCGAAAACCGGCGAAGGAATGGACGACTACCTCAACTTTCTTGCCCGGCAGTTGGCCGATCAGAAGGCGCTGGCACCCACCTAATCTTGCCGGCTCAGTTAGTGCGTAGACGCCGAGGCCTTCAACTCCTTTTCGCGAGCGTCCGCCGCCACGCTCGTTGGCGGCGCAGTCATCTCCATCGCCCAAATTCCCGCGGGACGCATGTACATCGAAGCGCGGAAATTTCCGGTGATGTCGTAGGCCTCCGGCGTACGGAACCAGTAGCCCTTCGTCTCGTACACGACGTGGTAAACGCCCCACGCCGTGCGGTAGGCTTCGTCCTTCATGCCGTCGCTCAACATGAGCGCGGCGACGCTGAATGTCGCACCTGTCCACACCTCTCCGACCTGCTGATTGTCGTTCTTGTGGATCAGGCTTCCATCGGCTGCCATCCCGCTCACCGCACCCATATCACCGTTCCCGAACTTCATTACGTTGAAGTCGAATACTTTCTTTAACGCTTTGCGCTGCATCTCCGGCGAGACGAGGTCGCCCAGTCCCGTCATATTGGCATACCACTGGCCTGCCAGTTGCTCGGCCTGAATGTTGTCTTTGTATTCGCTCTGCGTGTCGTAGAGAAAATAATCTCCGTTCCAAAGGTTCTTGATGTAACTGGCCTGACCTTTGGTGAACAGCGCATGATATTTCGCGGCGTTTGTCTGATCGCCCAACGTCTTGCCCATTTCTTCGGCTGCGCGCAGAGACGCAAGCCACAGTCCACCGGCGTACGCGCTCTGTCCGCGTACCACCCACTCGTCATACGTCTGGTCCGGAAAGCCGTCGCTGTCGGGCATTCCGTCCCCATTGACGTCGAACTTCCCCAGGTACTCCATCGCTTCTTTCACTGCCGGCCATGTGTAGCGCAGGAACGCGACGTCTTTACGACCCGTAAATACATAGTCGCGATAGATCATGAGGACGAGCTTGCTGTTCAGGTCTTTCCATCCATTCGTATTCTGCCAACTGAACTGATTTACCTGAAGAAACGGATCTTCATCCGGAACTCCCAGATCGTGAGGAACTGCGCCCTTGGCCTTGCGTGTGCGGAATTGTGGTTGCCCCGTCTGCATGGACTTCCATTGCCAGATGTACTTGTCGCTTAGTTCTGTAGGAACAGTGTCGGCAAACTGGCGCAACACTTGCTTGTCGAGGTCAGGCCAGAACTTCAACATTGGCATCGAGCCGTAAAACAACACATCGAGCGTGTCGTAATACGAGTAATCAAAACATTCGAGGAAACCAAAAGTCTGCGGCGTCTTGGGATCGGAGTTAACCGGACGTCCCCAGAGCGATCCTCCATCGGCCACGATATACAGCTCATTGAACAGTTCGCCGCGATACCACAGCGGCTTGCTTTCGTCGTTCACGATCGGAGCCTGCCACGCATCGATGGCATCGCTCCACTTCGCCGCATTGAGGAGCCCATCGGACGCAATCTTCGAGGCATTCGTGCCCTTGGTTCCGTAGAAATCCGTGTAGTGCCGGTACCACTTACGCCCCGAGCCAAACTCGACGATCGGCAAATCCCACGCGATCACCATCGGAATCACGCGCTTCTCGCCGGGCTTTAGCGTGAAGCGCACGGCAATCGCTCCGGCGAGGGTTTCATCGCTGCTGATCCATTGTCGATCGCTATTCGCGAGTTTGCCGTCCTTCGAAAACGGGGTCCACACTTCGCCTCCATCGTCGTCAGGCCGGTACGTGGTCTGGTAGGTGACTTCTACACCAGGAGATTCGACCGTCGCGATAGCCATCTGCCCATCCCACTCGTCGACGACGCTCGAGCCAGCACGATTGCGATCAAAGACGATCCCTTTGACCGTGGCGCCTGACTTCGCATCGGCAACGAAACGGTTGCGATCACCTTGGCTCAGGTGCTCACTGAAGTCGTGAGCCGACCCGCGCGTCCAGCCAATCATGTTGGTCCACGACAACAGGACGGAAACCGTCACAGCCTTGTCCGTGGGATTCTCCGCGTGCCAGCGATATACCGCGACCGGATAACTTGACTCGCGATAGTTGTCGGGAAGGATCGGAGAGAACTGTTCCAGCGTGACGTGCGCCGGGAACTTGTCCCAGCGGTAGTCGTACCAGGATTTCGGATAGAGCGAATAATAATCGCCCGCGCCCGTCGGATAGTCCCACTTCCAACTCATCAGCGATCCGCCCTTGGGATGATCGGTCGACAAAACCTGCGCGACCGCCGGCGATCCCTCCGCCTGTTGGAACATGGCGAATTGGTTGGAATAGACCGTGTCGTACTTATGAATTCCCGCCTTGAGATGCCAACGCGAAAAGTTTCCGCCGTAGGTTCGCGAAAAAGTTCCGGCGCCTAGACCGCCAACCGGGGCGCCCTGCCCGTAACCGTCATCAATCATTCCGTACAAGTTCGGTTTTCGCGTGCCCGCGTTTGCCAGAGGCTCACCGATGCCTCTTTTCCACGCGGCTTTCGGAATGGAATCTCCCGCATAAATGAACGTGGGCAAAAGAATCACGATGACGAAGAACAGTATTTTCCGGGCGAGAGTGTGCTTCATTGACGTCCTCCAAGGACCTGCAGATTCAGGGCCGCAGTCTGAGGCGCGCAGTGCGTGAAAATAGACGCGGTGCTGGAACGCTTTACAAAATCGTTATTCTAGATATCACACGGGGAGTCGAATGTCGAGCATATTCGGCTCAGAAACCGTACTTGGCAACAATTTTCTTTTCTTTTTTCCCGATTACGGCAATCGCCGCATGTTCCCCGGGCAGTAACAGAGTTAGGGAAGCCCCCGTAGCTTGGTCGCGAACGTTGATGCTGGCGTCGTTGGCCGAGTCGGAGATCAGCACGTACAGTACGGAGTCTGCAAGCATGGTGGGGAAGACCAGTACACCGGAAGGTAGTGGAGATGTAAGACTGAACATCGGCGCGATGTTGAGGCGGCTCGCGACGTAGGAATAAAGGTCGCTCGTCGATTGCAGGCTCTCGGCCAGTTCCACCGGGTAAGCGGCCCAAAAGATCAGCCCCTTGCCGTGATGAATCTCCGCCAGCGTGGAGCCATCGTCAAAGCGCAACGAGTCGAGCGAGTTCTGTTGAGGCTGGCCGAAAGCCAGCGGCAGCGAACGGCTTCCCACGCGTACGGTCGCATTGTGATAGGTGAGGGGCTCGACGTGGGCGGCGAGTCCCAATTCGTGAGATCGATTCACGACCTGCCAGTGCTCATCGCGATCGACCGGGCCGGTAATGAGAAGATTGCCGCCGGCGTCGACATACTTCAACAGCGCCAGCCACGCCTCCTCGCCGAGCGCCTGCGGCGAAGGCAGAATTGCCAGCTTCAGCGAGCCTAGCTTTTCAATCTGATTCTCGGCGATCACATAGGCCGGCAGGTGATCGTCATATGCCAACGCCCGCACTGCACGCCGCTGCGCCTCTATCTGAAAATCCGCTAGCGCTGAATACTGCGCCGCCTGCGACGTTATGATCGCAATCGACGGTTGTTGCGGATCGCGCAGATACTCCCGCAGCGCCGGTGCAAATTGCGCGAACCCGCGCAGCACCGTCGCTTCCGGCTTCTCGGTATAGTCGGTGCGCACGGCGCCGATCGGCGTTTCGTTGCTCTCGGTCATATCCGAGTTCGTATTCCAGAGCCATTCGATGGCGCCCGATCCCTGAATAAACGACGCCGCGATTTTCCGTTCGAGTAGCGCGCCTTCGCTTTCCACCGTTCTGCGCGCAACTTCATCGAGATTCAACTCGCGTTGCAGCCCGGTCTCCTGGATCAGCATTGCTTCGCCCGGCTGCTTGGCCGCGAGCGAATCCCATAGGACGTAATCGTTCTGCCACCATGAATGGTTGGTCGTGAAGTCGACTGCCGCTCCCCAGAAGGCCGGAGACAGCCGGTCCTGAATCCCGCCTTCGTCCTGGCCCACCGTCACGAGTTGTTGCGATCCTGCCGCCCGAATCGTCTCGTGCATCGTGCGCACCCACTTCGCAAACGACTCCTGCGCGAAGAGAAAATAGTCATTCAGCCTCAGCGAGTTCGTGCCGGTATACATGCCGCGCGGCGTGAATTCGTCTTCGCTTGGAAGAGAGATCGTTCCCGCGACTGAGGCAGGAGGAACATTCCACAGGGAGGCAAGCTTGGCGCGATCGGGATACCGCTCGCTCAGCCATCGATTCCAGTCGGCGAGTTCGATCGCATCGCCATTGGGCCGCGTGCGCCAGAGTTGCTTCGAGAAACTGGGCTCGTTGATCAGATCCCACGCGAGGTAGGGCACGTCATGAAATCGCGCCACAACCGCCGAAATCAGCGTCTGCTGCCGGCGAACCGCCTCCGGATCAAGAAATGCATTCGTCCCTCCCAAAACATCGGGCAGGAACGCAAAGAAGTTGAACTGCACCGGCAGCCCATATTTGCGCGCCGTCATGAGATACGCCTCGAGCGTCCGTAATGTGCGCTCGTACGGCTGGCCGTTCTCGTCGCAGAATTTATCCCAGCCCGTCCACCAGCCCGTGCGGATCATGTTCAATCCCGCATCATGAATCTGACCGAGATCCTGGTCCCACACGTACACATTCGGATGTTCGAAATAAAGCCGCTGCACTTCGCTCGACATGTACGTTGTGCCGACAACCGCCAGCGGATGGCCGTCGAGTTCGAAGTAATCGTGATTCACGCTGAGCCGCGGCCCGGAGCGAAGATACGCCTCATCGCGAATCCAGAAGCCGGAGTGATAGATCGCTCGTACCTTGTCGCCCTGCATCAACTGCGCTTCGATCACGTAAAGTCCCTTGCCGTCCGGCGCAGGCAACACGGCCGCTTCATTCGAAGGAAGAGTCACCGTCACGGTCGAACCTTTCGAGGGCTGTTCTTCCGGGAACGAAGTGATCTTTACCGATAACGCCGCCTTAGGCGCGTCTGCCGCGTGCCAAAGAACCTGCAGTTGCACCGGCTCCCCCGGAAGATACAGCGGCAACACAGGCCGCACCGTGAACTCCTCAGCCCCGTGGAGCGCTCGCTCCGCTAGAGATTGGATCAGGCCCGAGTCGTTCAGTACATCCGCCGGAAGCTCCGCATTCACGAGAATCCAACGCCCCCCGTCAAAGCCGTTCCTATAGTGATCCACCTCAATCACCGGCGCCGACATCTTGCGGCCATTCTTGACGCCCCACGCGAGCGAATCCAGGTGCGCATCGATCGATCCCGCGGCGCCACCGCGGTGATAAAGATCCACCGCACTCAGTCGGATCACCGGGCTGAACGCGCGCTTCCAGGCAAACGAACGAAGCTGCAACGTTAGCTCAGGATTTGCCTGGAACTGCATCCCCTCCGAGCCGGAAGTCTCCTGATACTGATCGATCATCAGCGGACGGATAAATCGCACGCTGTACTCGCGCAAATGCCACTCGCCATGATCGCGATAAGCCGCCCGCGTAAACGGCATTCCGCCGAGCACCAGAAGATTGCCGCCTCGATCCAGAAACTGCTTGATCGCAGGCCATGCCTCTTCGGGAAATGCCGAGCCGTAAGGCAGAACCAAAAGGCGCGCCTCAGCCAGTGCGCCGCCCAACTGGTCCGTTCCCACGGCTTGAGCACGAGGCAGCATCGCGGCCAGCTGCTGGGGAGACGGGGCGGACGAGTCCGCCGCCGGAAATCCCGCTTCGCCGAACACAACGATGCCAGACGAATCCTGGGAAAACAGCAGAGTTTGACCCAATACGGAGAACGTTACGGCAATCACAAAAAAGATGAGAGCTTTGCGCATTAGGAATTGACCTGGCACACAACATTGAGACGCGGAAACGATTGCAGTCTCCGCCATAGTGAATTGCTTGTCAAGCAACAGAAACGATTTTGTAGAGCATTCGCCTCACGTCCCTCAAAGAAAAATGCGCGAAACCGCGTGCTCGCGATGCTATGATGGCGCGTTCCCCGGTTCATACGTTGCGAAGAAGGGCGGATACAGCATTCATGGCAATTTCGACCCCCAACACCTCCACCACGTCTACCGCGCCCGGCACCGGTCAGAGCTATGGAGCCCCGCTGGCTGTAGTCACGACGCTTTTCTTCATGTGGGGATTCCTCACCTGCCTCAATGACATTCTGGTTCCGCACCTGAAATCGATCTTTGACCTCAACTACAGGCAGTCTCAGGCGGTTCAGCTCGCATTCTTCGGAGCGTACTTCGTGTTTTCATTCCCCTCCTCAAGAATCGTCGACTGGATCGGATATCAGCGATCGATGGTTGTGGGATTGCTGACGGCCGGTGTGGGCACTTTCCTGTTTGTTCCGGCTGCCCTTGTTCCTTCGTACCCGCTGTTTCTGGGCGCGTTCATTGTTTTGGCCGCGGGGATCACGTGCCTCCAAGTGGCGGCGAATCCTTATGTCACCGTCTTGGGCAAGCCTGAAACCGCTTCGAGCCGTCTAAACCTGACGCAAGCATTCAACTCTCTGGGAACGTTCCTGGCGCCGTTCTTTGGCGGCTGGCTCATCCTAAGCGCTGCGCCCAAGACCATGACCGAAATACGTGCGTTAGCGCCCGACGCTCTGCAGGCGTACCGCTTGCACGAAGCGGCGTCCGTCAAGACGCCGTACGTTGGGCTCGGCATCGCGCTCATAGTGCTGGCGATTGCTATCGGCAGCTTTAAATTGCCGAAGATCGAGCATGCCCAGCACAAAGTCGGCGAGAAGGTAAACGATTCAATCTGGCGACATCCCAGCCTGATTTTTGGGGCGATCGGCATTTTCGTTTATGTCGGCGCTGAGGTTTCCATCGGCAGCTTCCTGGTGAACTACTTCAGCCAGCCTGAGATCGGGGGCCTCACTGAAAAAGTTGCGGCCAGTTTCGTGGCGTTCTATTGGGGCGGTGCGATGGTCGGTCGTTTCATCGGTTCTGCGCTCTTGCAGAAGATAAGCACGCGGGGGCTGTTGGGGATTTGCGCAGTCTGTGCTGCGGCTCTGGTGGCGATCTCCATGCTCGCGACTGGGCACGTCGCCATGTACAGCATTATCCTGGTCGGCTTCTTTAACTCGATTATGTTCCCGAGCATCTTCACCCTAGGCGTGGCGGAACTCGGTCCGCTCACCGGCGACGGTTCCGGAATCATGATCATGGCCATCGTCGGCGGGGCGATAATTCCTTACGCGCAGGGCGCCATTGCCGACCGCATCGGCATTCATCACGCATTTTTCCTCCCGGTGATCTGCTACCTCTACATCCTGTATTTTGCGTTGAGCGGATCGAAACCCAACAGCCAGCGTTATGCCAAGGCATGAGTTAACGTGCGTATCAGAGCATTTTGTGCGATAACCGGTGAAGAACTGAGTTCATTTGATTAAAACGATTTAATCGAAAATGGGTCAAACTAAGAAGCCGGGCCAGGACTCCCCTGTCATCACGCTCAAGGCCGTCGCCCAACACGTAGGGCTGACTCCCGGCACGGTATCAGCCGTCCTCAACGATTCCCCCTCGGCTCGCTCCATTCCCCAGGAAACTAAGAACCGTATCCACGCGGCCGCCAAGGAACTCAACTACCGGCCAAACTTTTTCGCCCGTACTCTCCGCAACAAGCGCACCTACACCATTGGAGTCATTGCCGAAGAAATCGGTGACTCCTACAGTTCGGGGATTATCAGCGGCATTGAGCAGTATTTGCGCAAGCGGGATTATTTCTTCCTGACCGTGGTCCACCGCCACGATCCTGAGCTTCTGAGTCGATATTCGAACATCCTGTCGGAGCGCGGGGTTGAGGGCATCATCACCGTTGACACCACGGTTCAAGACACTCCCGCGCTTCCTACGGTTTCGGTAGCCGGCCATAAAAAGGTCAAGGGAGTCACAAACATCGTCCTCGATCATGAGCGGGCCGCCGTTCTTGCGCTGAACCACCTGAAGGAGTTGGGCCATGAGCGAATTGCCTTCATGAAAGGAAGTCCGCTCAGTTCCGATTCAAAAGACCGCTGGGAAGCGATCGCGCACGTCGCAGGCCGCATTGGAGCGAAGATCGATCCCGACCTCGTCGTCCAGATTGATAGTCAGGACGCAACTCCAATGTTGGGATACCCCTTCGCCAAAGAACTCCTTGCTCGCAATAAGCCATTTACCGCCTTGTTCGCCTACAATGACATCTCAGCCATCGGCGCGATCCGGGCTTTGCAGGAACAAGGGCTGCGCGTTCCGCAGGATGTCTCCGTGGTTGGGTTCGACGATATTTCCGGGGCGGCGTTTCATTCTCCGAGTTTGACGACGGTGCGGCAACCGTTGAATCGTATGGGAGAGGTTGCGGCCCAGACGCTGCTGGAACGAATTGAGGGAAAGAAAGAAGACCCGGCAGAAATTGCGATCGAGCCCGAGTTCGTTGCGCGCGAATCCACTGCCAAGGCCCCCAGCTAGCGGGAAGAGGCAGGAGTGTTCTCCCGTCGCCTGAGCTGACACTTCATGCCCGCCTCCGATACACTACGGCCGCCAGCCTCCGCAAAAGCGCTCACCGTTGCCGCCCACGCCGCGTTCGTTCCGATTGGCGTTGTGACCGTACTTCTGGCTCCGCTACTGCCGACGCTGTCGGCGCGCTGGTCACTCGACTATTCCCAGGCGGGTGCGCTGTTCACCGCGCAATACATCGCATCGACGTTGGCCGTCGCGTTGTCAGGCATGTTGGTAGATCGTTGGGGCTTCCGCTTCGCCATCAAGACTGGATTAATCGTGATGGCCGCATCCGTCGCCCTGCTTCTCGCCGGTTCGCAGTTGCTGGGGATCATCTGCATTGCTGGCTACGGAGCCGGCCTTGGACTTGCCGTTCCTGCGGCGAATCTCGTGGTGGCCGAAGTGAACCCACAACGCCGAAGCGCCGCCCTGAATCTGCTGAACTTTTCCTGGAGCGCTGGAGCGGTCGCGTGCCCATTCCTCGTGGCCGCCGCCGCGAAGATCCATCGCATCCCACTGTTCCTCGGGATGCTCGCCGGATTTCTTCTGCTGGTTGCCATCGGAATCGCGGTCATGCCCTCCAGCATCGTCGAACCGGCCACCAAGAAAGACGCCGCGGGAAACACTCCAGTCATTCATTGGACGCAGCCTTCCTTGCTCATCCTGGCGATCCTTTTCTTCTTGTACGTCGGAACCGAGAATGCATTTGGCGGCTGGGTCGCCTCCTACTCGAAAAGTCTCGGCAGTCTGTCTTTGGCGATGGCGCTGATGACGCCCTCATTCTTTTATTTCGCACTGATGCTAGGCAGATGGATCGCGCCTCTGGCGCTGCGTGCTCTGGACGAAGTCAGGCTCGTCCAGGTTGGACTCCTGCTCGCGTTCGCAGGAATGGCGGGATTGGAAGCATCGCGCTCGCTGCTGAGCGTGGCGGTCAGCGCCTCTGCGGCCGGACTCGGCCTCTCCGGCGTATATCCCATCACGATTGCCCTGTTGTCACGTGAGTTCGGACCGACCGCATCGCGCGTCGGGTCACTAATGTTCTTTGTCGCTAATCTCGGCGGCGGATGCCTTCCCTGGATGGTCGGCTTCGCATCGACTCGATTCGGCACGCTGAAAGCAGGACTCGCCGTCCCGTTGATCGGCAGCGCCGCCATGTACATTCTTTATCTACGCAAGTGGAAGCCGGAAGCTGCCGAACAGCCAGCGTAGAACAGGCCTACGCGCCGGCCAATCTACGTTCTGACTAAGCGCGCCGCCACCCGAGAAATTCGAACCAGCGGATACAGCCCGAAGAGCGCTCGCGGCAGTCGAACCGCCTTCCATTCTCCCGGCCCAGGTGTAAGCAGCAAGCGCTGAGCGAATCGCAAACGATCACCTTGCCGTTCCCGCAGCCGCATCATGAGCCGAAAATATGCCAGCGACTCCGTGCCGTATCCCTCCCCAGTGAAGATGCTCGACAGAATCTGCTCCACCAGCGCCAATTCGCTCGAATTTTCCCGAAGATGATTGCGCGCCGCGGCCGGGATTGCGACTCCTAACAGCCGGTTCGCCAGCAGCATCGTCACACGCACGATTCTCTCCACTCCTAACCGCCGTGCCTGCGCCCCAATCCACTCCCAGTCCAACTCCGGGCGTCTCATCAGCTGCGCGATATCGCAAAGCCACACCAGTCGTCCCCACACATGCTTGGCCGCATGCACCGACAGAACGAGCAGCAAATCCGACGGCGACGGAGTCTTCATCGGATGCCCTGCCACCGGAATCGTCACCGCCCGCTTGAACAGACCGTCCATATCAAAATCAACTGCATAGAATCGCGGCTGAATCGCCCACTGCAATTCCAGAAGATTCGGTCCGGCCTCGCCATCGAACGCGCATTCGTATCCCGACTTCAGATAAGCGCGCTCCTCCGCTTCAGAGAAGTTCAGTTGCGGTCTATACCCAAGTTCGCGTACCGCATCGCGCACACGCGGCAAATCCTGCGGCCGAATCAGCAGATCGATATCTCCCGACTGCCGCAGCGCGATGTCGCCGTAGAGAACCTCCGCCAGAGCGAGGCCCTTGTACGGCATGACCTCGATGCCGCGCTCAGTCAGGCTTCCCACGATGCGAATCTGCTCCCGCGAAAGAAGCAGCGCCTTGTGGAGGTTCGTCTGATAGCCCTGTTTGAGCTGCCGCATTTCTTCGGCAGGAACCGCGTCCTCAAGACCTGACAGGGACGTATACAAAAACGGCAGCGTGCCGTGCTTGTCTGCGAGCGCGAACAGGGACTTCCACCGCACAGGCCGCTGCAACAGCGTGCGTAACTCATCTGACTTCTGTTGGGAGGGATGTTTAACCGTAGGACTTACAGAACAAGCAGCCAGTAGCAGTGACCACTCGACGTCGTGGGTGACGCTAGTCCCGGCCATGATTTCGGTTGAACCCGTGGAAGTAAGCCCACGTCAGGCCGTGGCGCTGGTGGTTGCACCCACTGCCGCAGTCGGCAGCGCGCGAATCTGCACTAGATTCGCCGTCGCGCGCTTCTTAGCCAGCATATTGGCTGAAGGGATCCCGGTCTTCGCGAATGATTTCTCGCAGTCCGCCGACGACGGGCCGCGCATGTTTCCTTCCATGTACGCCAGCCCCGGACACCGCGTGCATCCCGAGACGTGGGTGCACGACGTGCAAGTTGTCAGATCCTTCAGCCGGATCGACCGCACTTCGTTCATTCGATCCGAGTGCCGCCAGATGTCGATGAACCGCTGCTGCCGCACGTTCCCAGTCGGCAGCGGGAATTGGACGCACGGGAAAACTTCGCCATACGGTGAAACGTAGCAGTTCGTGTGACCAGCGCTGCACGGCAACGCCTGCAACGCACTCTCATTCGCTGGCGCGGCAATCGCACAAAACTCCTCGACATCCCCAACCAGCGATGCGTCACGAAAAACTTCCTGCAGGTCACTCTGGCCGATTCCCAGGTTTAGAACTCCACGATCGCCGTCCATCATGGGTGTGATCGTCGGATCCAGCGTGCACTCCACTCCCAACTCCTCCGCCAGTGCCCGAACGCCGCGATAATCCTGCACATTCTGGATCATCAACACATTCGCGATAACAACTCTCAACCCCTGCGCCTTGAGAAAGCGAATCGCATCAATCGACCTCTGCAGCGAACCCGGCACCAGCGTGATGGCGTCGTGAATTTCCGGACGATGCGAGTAAATGCTGATCTGAATCGACTCGACACCCAGGTCGCGAATACGTGCCGCCTCGCGTTCGCGAATCAGAATCGCGTTCGTCTTGAGCTTCACGCAAAACAGCAGCTTCCGCCGCGCGTACTCGAGGATCTCGAAGAAATCTTTGCGCAAGAAAATCTCGCCACCGCTCAGCGTCAGAATAAAGACGCCCGCCTCCGCCATTTCTTCCAGCAGATGCTTGATCTCTGCGGTGGTCATCTCGCCGTGGTCGTCATGATCGAGGTAGCAATGCACGCACCGCTCATTACAGCGATACGTTAGATCGACCTGCACGCTGAGCGGAATATTCCGCGCCAGCGCCTTCTCGGTCATCTCCTCGAGCAATCCAATCATCGGGACTCTCCGGCATGACTCTCGGGAAGCGGTGCCGCTTGTGTGATCGGTTGTTCCGAAATTTGCAGAATCTCATGACTCGCGAGTTCCCGCGCCAGCGTCTCGGCATCCTGTAACGCCTCCGCAGGTTCGACCGCGAACTCCGTGCAAATGCGGTGCTCGACGATTTCGTCCAGCGACGTGGTCCCGTCCGCAGCTTGCCACAGAATCGTGGCCGTCTTGTTCAGAGTGAAGAGGGTCGAGTCTCGGCCAGACATGATCATCATCTCGCCATCGAGACTGCGCGCCGCCACCCGCGGATTTCGTGCCACAAAAAGCCTGCTCATCCAATTAACTCCCAAACCCGCGAATCGGGCACAAAAGTCAGCCGCGAGACCGGTACCCGGCTCGCAAACTCAAACGCAGAATAAAAAGTCGACTGCACCAGTTCCTCATCCTTCGCAAAGAACAGGACATTCGCCAGCAGAGATCGGGCCGCATCGCCCGGCGCGACCGGGTCGATCCGATTCTCCGGACCCTGCGCCAGCAGGTACAGCGCGCCAATCGGCGCCGAAACATTTTCTCCAAGCTTCGCCAGTTCGCCAGTGAATGGAGTGCCGAAGGCGACGTACCCTCCACCTTGTTTCCTCACATACGAAATCTCGTCCGTCAACAGCGTGGCATCGGGAGGCGCCAGTCGCGAAATCGTCGTCTTTCCCGCCCCCGAGACGCCGGCAAACAAAAATGCCTTGCCATTGCGAATAGCGCTGGCCGAATGCATCAGAAAGCCGCCCTGCCGGGCCAGCACGAGCGTGTGCACAATGCGCAACACCGCATCAATCGAATAAGGATTCGCCGACTGCCGAATCCTGCCACTGCGCGACGCCGGCTCCCACTCCGCCCGAAAGTCTCCCCGCGTCAGCGACCACCGGCCGTGGCCATACGACACGTGAACGTCAGCGTAGGGATCGGCCGAAGCCGTATTGGTGAGGTCTACATCAAACTCTACTTCTGCGCGCTCCGACTCGCTCAAAAACCCAGAGTACCGGTTCTGCAGAAGGATCAGAAACTCAGGGTCAGTCGTATTCACGCGAACCGGCATGCCCCCGATTTCAATCACGAGGCTCAGGCGCTCGACTTCGGTGGTTAGCTCTGGCAAGGCACTGCTCAATCGTCCTAAATTTCGTTCTACGAGCTTTGAAGCTGCGAAGTTTGGCGCATGCCGTGTATCCCCACGACCACACGGGCAGCGGTGTCAGATCCCCGGACCAAGGCCGCCACAGCGCGTTCGGAGAATCGCAGATTCCGCCGCGGTTCGATACACCTTCCATTCCGCACGATGCAAGAAACTTTTCCCAGCAGTTCATCCTCGGAAAGGGGCAAATCTGAGGTCAGCAATGCGTCTCCGCGAGTCACAACCTGGCGGCCTCCGGCCTGGAAGCACTTAGTGACGACGCGATGAGCGACGAACCTACGGTTGCGACTGAAGAGTACGATGTCTCCCTCGAACACTTCCGAGTCAATGCGCTCTATTACCAGAGTGTCTCCGGGCAAAACAGTAGGCAACATGCTCCGGCCCGTGGCACGCAAATGCAGCGTTCCAATCGACCGCAGCAAGTCGCCCGCCAAGTCGCGCTTGACGCCATGCGCATCGTCGAACGCGTGTAGTGCGACTGTCATGACGCGCTGAGGGTTGTGTGCAGACAACTGCTTTGCGTCGAACTAACCTTCCCGCAGGAAAGCGCTGTCGTTACGAATACTTGTTCGAACCGGAACGAAGGCTTCTCGTACGGCTTCTTGTCGGTTGCGGACGTTTGCGGATTGTCGGAGGAAATATCGTTCATAGCCATAAGAGAACCCTGTCTAGTTAAGTCCCACTTGAGATGCTTGTACCGCACAGCCACCCGTGCCCCCAGACGTAGCACACGGTTGATCGGTCAGAGTGGTGAAGTATATCTCAGAATCGCCCGGCACTGTGAACGTGCCCAGCGTGTTGTCGATAACCATGCCGCTGGTGCCACCGGGCATCGGCAAAGCCGCCGTGCCGAGGGGGCCGACATTGGTCCACACTGCGCTGCCGTCCGCGGTTGTGAGTCCAGGAGTAGCGTTCCACGCGGGCGGAGTCGCTCCGGTCGTCCCCGCTGTCGTCAGAGCTTGGACGTTGCCGGCGGGATCGAGAATCTTAATCAGCGGCGTGACGTAGGTGTTTGAGGAAAGGTACGGCGAAAATGGTGCGGTCAAGCTGCCCTGGTCGATCCAGATGACGTCGGTACCCGCCAAGACGTTGCCATCCGTCACTGTCTGCGCAATTTGGGTCGTCCATGCCGGGGGGTTCGTCGCTAAGTTGGCGCTTTGACCTGCCTGAATAACTGTTTCCACGTGCATCTGCGTACTCAAAACTTGCTCCCCGAGGACGTAGTTATTGAAATTCACCCAAGGAGCATCAACAAAACTTAGAACGCATCCGCCGGAAGCACAGGGACTCGACACTCCGTCGTTGGCTACGCTGAGGAATAACCGCTCCGAAGGAACCTTATGCACATTCGGATTCGGTACATCGGTAATCCCCGAGCATGCTGCAACCGAGCCAGTGTTGGCCAGCGGTGTAACCACTGTGCTTGTGCTCGACATCACGCCACTGGCGATCGGAATCTGGTACAGCGTGGCATTCGCGCCGGTGTTGCCGCACACATACAGGTCGCCAGTCGGCGTGGCGGCAGGCGGATTGAAATAGTTGCTGTCAAAGGCACCCAAGAACAGTGGGTTGGGAAAATGCGAAAGATTGCTGCTTCCAACTGCAGCCTCAGTTCCGGTGGCGCCACTCGCAAAATTCGTCGGAATCTGAAAAACGCCATTGCAACCGACAGGGTGTGCGAGCGGATCCGTGCAGTTCAAAGTGCCATCATCCGCAGAAAAAATGTAAACCACCCCGGCGACCTGATCCACTACCGGCCCGGCCATATCCTGCAGGTGGCTGAAATCCAGCTGGCCTGACACAGTTACTGCGCCGCTAGAGCTCACTCGATAGAGAAATCCGCCAGTATCGCTCACAAAAACGCTGCTCGAACCGTGATCGTAGACGGGGCTCGATAGAAAAACGGCGGTGTTGACTTGAACGGGGAACCCGCCTGTCGTAACTTCCGCCGCGGTTCCTTTGAATACCCCGGTGATCTTATGCAACCATCCATTGGCGCCGCCGACCCAGACTGTGTCGGTCGAGTAATCATAGAACGGGGACGATGTTGTGTCGTTCAATGGGGTGCTTGATCCATCGACGATCGGAACCTCGGTCATGCATGGGGCGACGCACAGTTTGTAAGCCGCTGGAGGAACCGGAAGCAGCGTCAGCGGAGCGATTACCGTGCCAGTGTGCGCCGCCCACTTCAAAACCACCAAGCTTGCCGTTCCCGCGGAGCTCTGCATGAACGCTACTTGCGTCCCATCCAGAGACAATACTGGAGACGTCACGATCTGCCCGCCGGTGTTGAAGGCCCAGTAAAGCATGGGAGTCGCTCCCGAACACCCGCTATAGAGGTTGTCGAATGCCACAACGCTCGGTTGTGTTGCCGATCCCGTCAGCCCCGTGCTGTACACCACATAGTCGGGCTGGTTCGGAGGCGTCGCCGCGTCGCAAAACGCAGTCGTCGTATCAAACGAATACTTCGCGGGATAATTTCCCGCGCCCACCGTGGCCCCGGCGCCCAGGTCTTCCGACCAATCGCGCTTCAGATTCTTAGTCGTCGCTTGATGAGTGAGATGTCGGCGCCGAATGTTCGCCAAAACCGCATCTTCCGATCGCGTCGTCAACGCGAGCCTCTGTTCGCGACGATGCACCTGCTGCCAGTACCGCACATCGGCGTTCGCCCGCGCCGCCCGCTCCGGCGTGCCTGGATGCGAGAAGATGAGATGCTGATGGCTCCAATCCGTTGGCAACGGAACTCCGTGCTTAGCCGGTTTGGCCGCCTGGCCCGCCAAAACCCAACCAACGGTTACCAGCACAGTCAAACTGACACCCAAGCGGAAAAATCGTGCGGCAGTACCTTTCATCGTCTGACTCCAATGTCCGCGAGATGCACAAGGTTCGCGAGTCGCACCACAAACTTCCAGTTGGTAACCCGTCCCCGGTTTAGAAGAGCCGCAGCTTGCACGATCTGATTCACGTTTCTCGCCCGATCGCTAAACACGCTCGCTCGAAAACCAACGGCAGTTGGACGTGCCTCTCCCATTGGTTGGCTGGATTGGCGCTGATTTTACTCTGTATCGGTCGCGACAAGCAACCAACTTTTCCACCAATCCCGCGTCCATTCGGCCGCTCTGCCCAAGGTTCTGTGCAAATTACGGAGACATAGTCGGGCAAGACCTGGCAAGTGACCGCCGTTTTGGAATCCTTGCCGCCAATCACGATTCCACTTCTGCGCATCTGTAAAATAGTCCCTGCGATCCCGCCGGATTATGACATGATCAGTACCTCAGAAGGTCTGTATGGGGATCCCAACGGAGGCTTGAGAACACTTTTGGACCGATACGACGAAGTAGCTGAAGAGATGGAGCGAGACGTGATGCCGGGAGACGGCAGGAACGTATTCAGCCTTGAGGAAATTGGCAACCTCGCGGCTGATGGCGGACAGCCCGCGGAAACGCTCATGAATGTAGCGGCCCTCATTGCCAGGCGCTTCCGCACCGACGTGTGCTCAGCCTACCTGCTTGAGCCGGATCGCGCCAATCTCGTGCTCGCGGCCACTGTCGGCCTTCGCCGCGAATGTATCGGCAAACTGCGGATGGCCGTCAATGAAGGACTCACCGGCCTCGTCGCCGAACTCGTCCGCCCGGTTTCCGTCAACCAAGTAAAAACCCATCCCCGCTTCAAGTATTTCCGCGATTCCGGCGAAGACGCCTATCAATCCTTTCTTGGCGTCCCCTTAATCGATCGCGGAGTTCTGCAAGGTGTGCTCGTCGTTCAAACCGTCGAAGCCCGCGTCTTCAGCGAAGACGAAATCCGCATGTTGACCGAGGCCGCGACCCAGGTCGCACCCATCGTCAGCGAGGCTCGCGCTCTCGATCGCTTTATCGCTCCCCTTCAGGAGCGCCTCTGGGCCCTTGCGCGCAATCTCTGGTGGAGTTGGGACCACGATTCGTCCAGCCTGTTCCTCGATCTTGACCCGGCACGCTGGAACGAGATCAATCACAATCCGGTTTCCCTTCTGTCCGAGCTTCCTCTGGCCAAGCTCGAAACTCGCGCCGCTGAGATCATGCTTCACAGCCGCGTGAATTACGCCTATCGCCGTATGCTCGAGTATCTGGAGGCGGATCGCACCTGGGGAGCCCGGCACGCTGGTGTCCTGCGTCCTCATCCAGTCGCGTATTTCTCCGCGGAGTTCGGACTGCACGAGTCCCTGCCGATCTATTCCGGCGGCCTTGGCGTCCTCGCCGGCGATCACATCAAGAGTGCCTCCGACCTCGACATTCCCCTCGTCGGCATCGGATTGTTCTATGGCCAGGGATACTTCCGTCAGTACCTCGATCGTACCGGCTGGCAGAAGGAAGAGTATCTCGAGACCGACGTCAACCAGTTGCCGATGGAAGTTGCCATCGGAAAAGACCGCCGTCCCGTCGTCGTCGAAATCGAAACCCGCAGCGGACGCCTTCTCGCCAAAGTCTGGCGCGTGAAAGTAGGCCGTCGCGACCTTCTTCTGCTTGATTCCGACGTCGAAGGCAACGCCCCCGAAGATCGCGAACTGACCTCGCGCCTGTACGGCGGCGATCTCCGCATCCGCATTCGCCAGGAACTGCTCTTGGGAGTTGGCGGATTACGCGCCCTGAAGGCTCTCGGAATTTCTCCCGGCGTCTTGCATCTGAACGAAGGCCACAGCGCCTTCGCCGTCCTCGAAGCGATTCGCATGCGCATGGAAGACGAGGGCATCGGCTTCGATGCCGCCGTCCCCCGAGTCTCGCGCGAAGTCGTGTTCACCACTCACACGCCAGTCCCGGCTGGGCATGATCGCTTCAGCCCCGCTCTCGTCGAGGAGCACATTGGTCTTATTCGAGAAGCGATTGGATTGTCCCAGGAAAGCCTGCTCGGACTCGGTCGGGAGAACCCTAATAATCACGAAGAACTTTTCTGCATGACTGTACTCGCCCTGCGCTTGTCGCGCCGCGCCAATGCCGTCTCGGCGTTGCACGCGGAAGTATCGCGCGCCATGTGGACCGGCCTTTTCCGCGACAAACTCGAAGACGACGTTCCCATCGGCCACATCACGAACGGAGTGCATGTTCCTTCGTGGCTGGCTCCGCAGATGTTCCGCCTCTACGATCGCCACCTGGGCACCGACTGGCACCAGCGCAGCAGCGAAGCGAAAATCTGGCTCGGAATCGAGAACGTCGATGATGGCGAGCTCTGGGAAGCTCACCTCAACCTGAAATCCCAGCTTATCGAGTTCGTGCGCCGTCGCGCCGTCGATCAGGCCGAGCGCCGCGGAGAATCTCCGGAAGTCCTGCAGCGTCTCGAACGCGTGCTGAGCCCTGACGCTCTCACCATTGGCTTCGCCCGCCGCTTCGCCACCTACAAGCGCGCCAATCTGATTCTGACCGACATCGAGCGCCTCGCCTCGATGGTCAACGATCCAAACCGCCCCGTCCAGTTCGTCTTTGCCGGTAAGGCGCACCCACTCGACGAACCCGGAAAGCGCGTGCTGCAGCAAATCGCCGAGCTCATGCGTGATCCGAAATTCCGCGACAAGTTTGTCTTCGTCGAGGACTACGACATCAACGTCGGCCGCCACTTTGTGCAGGGTGTCGACGTCTGGCTCAACAACCCGCGCCGCCCGCTCGAAGCCTCCGGCACGAGCGGCCAGAAAGTTGTGCTCAACGGCGGCTTGAATCTCTCGATCTTGGACGGTTGGTGGGCTGAAGCCTACGATGGCATGAACGGATTCGCCATCGGTACCGGAAGAACTCACTCCAACATGAGCGTTCACGACGCTCGCGACGGCGAAGACTTGCTGCGCACTTTACGCGAAGACGTGATTCCGCTCTACTACCAGCGTGACCGCGACGGCCTTCCGCGCGGCTGGATCAAACGCATGAAGCGCACCATTCGCACGCTGGGCTGGCGCTTCAATGCCGAGCGCATGGTCATGGACTACGCCCTGAAATGCTACGTCCCCGCCGCCGGCGGCACATCGAGCGACATGAGATCCAACGCCTAACGGTTTTTCGTGCGGCGTCATCAACTCTGCGCACACCATGCGCAGGTGTCATACCACGCAATAATCAACGCTCCGGGTGCCCCATTCCAGCCGCGCTCTTTGCGGCTAGAGTGGGGATTCTCGTTGCACACGATTACCCCGCCAAGCCCGCATCCTCGGTACCCACCTCCGAACGTTCCTGCAATACTCTTCATAGTCCGCGCCGAACATTTTCCGCAGCGTCGGTTCTTCGTACATCCGCACAAATAAAGCAACGCCAAGTACTATCGCAACGGCCACCGCGATTGCCACCGGATTTGCCCAACCAAAGATCACCCACAGACCGACCCATCCCGTAATGAATCCCAGGTACATCGGGTTCCGTACGTATCGATAACATCCCACTACCACCAGCCTCGACGGCGGAACCATCGGCGCCGGCGTTCCATGTCCAGTCCAGCCAAAATCCCATACACATCGCAGCGCCACCGCGAATCCGAGTACCGATGGGACTGCGACAATCCACCGCCAGCGCGCCGTGCCTGCCGTCTCCACATGAAACCCCAGCCACGACGGAAGCAACCAGAACCACAGCGCAAAGAATCCAGCTCCCACCACAAGCGACGCCACCGCCGTCGGCCAATGCACTTCGCCATTCGTCCCGTGAGTAGCTCCGATTTTTCCGCTCATCGCAAATCTCCTCTCTGCCTTGTCTTACGAACTCGCAGGCCGGATCGGCGCAAGAAAAAGCAGGGGATCGGAAGGCCAAAACACGTCGAAGAAATCCACAGCGCAAACCGATCGGACTGTGACATGTAACCTTGACCCTGAATCAAAAAGAGCAGACCATCGTCAAGGCGATAGCGGTAGGCATAGAGCCTCCGAAAAAGTCCGCAAGTTCTTTGTAATCAATATTTTGACCTCTAACCCCTAGGCGCTCAAGATTTTGCAGACCATTTTTGTAAACGCCGCTCCAGTCAAGGCATTCAGAGGGTGGGGGGAGGGGGGGATACCCCGGGAACCATAGGCTTTCCCAAAACGGAACCTCTTCACTGACGCTGAAAAAATCGTCACTGAGCAGTTTATTTTCGCCAGATATCCACAGGACAAAACGAACTTACAGAATCCCGATTTCGCCTACAACTCGGGTCATCCAAAATTCAGATCGATAACATCGAAGAAATGATTTCACTTAGGCATGGAACCTTATTGACCAGACCTCGACCGCGCTCGTAGTCTGTTCTCGATGTCATCTCATCTCCATCATCGCCATCACCACCACGCTCATAGCGTGTCGGCGGCGATGTGCACCTGAGATTGCATCCTTAAAAGGTAACCAGCAATTTTAGGAGTTCCGGCCCGCTGACGCGACAACGCTCAGCGGGCTTTTTGTTTTTCGCGAGACTTCTCAGAGAGGAATGATTCGTATGAATGCACAACTTGATTTCGAAAAGATGAGCGGACTCGTTCCCGCCGTGATCCAGGATTCGTCCGGCGGCGAAGTCCTGATGGTGGGATTCATGAATCGCGACGCCCTCAAACGCACTCTGCAGGAAGGATACGTCACGTTCTACAGCCGCACGCGCAATCGCCTTTGGACCAAAGGTGAGAGTTCCGGCAATCGCCTGCGCGTCGTTTCCGCCCTCACCGACTGCGACCGCGACACATTGCTGCTGCGCGTCGAAGTCGAAGGCGCAGGCGTCGTTTGTCATCGCGGCACGCGCTCCTGCTTCACCGAACTGGTTGCCAACGCCGCGGTGGAAGAGATTGCGACTTCCGTGAAAGAAGAGTCGCGATGAAACTCCGCATCGGAATTCCCAAAGGCAGCCTGCAGGAAGCGACGCTGCAACTCTTCGCGCGCGCCGGTCTTCCTGCCTACACCAACGGACGATCGTATTTTGCAACGACCTCCGATCCAGAAATTGATTGCATGCTGATTCGAGCGCAGGAAATGGCGCGCTATGTCGATCATGGCGCGATCGACGCAGGCCTCACCGGTCTTGATTGGATCGTCGAAAGCGGTCTCGAAGTCGTCACAGTCAGCGATCTCATCTACGCCAAGCGCAGCCGCGGCAAAGTGCGATGGGTTTTGGCAGTGCCGGAAGATTCTCCCTTCCAGCGCGCCGAAGATCTCTCCCAACGCATCGTCGCCACTGAACTCGTCAGCGTGACGCGCCAATACTTCCAGAGGAAAGGTGTCGAAGTGCGGGTCGAGTTTTCCTGGGGAGCGACCGAAGTCAAACCTCCCATGCTCGCCGATGCCATCGTCGAAGTCACTGAGACAGGAAGTTCTCTGAAGGCCAATCGCCTTCGTATTCTCGAGACCGTACTCGAGTCGAATACGCAACTGATCGCGAACAAATGTTCATACGCCGATCGCGACAAGCGCCGCAAGATCGACAATCTTGCGCTTATGCTGCAAGGCGCGATGCAGGCGCAAGACCGAGTTGGATTGATGCTCAACGTCCGCAAGCAGGATTTGCCCGCAGTGCTCGCCGTTTTGCCCGCGCTACAGAAGCCGACGATCTCGCACTTGAGCGACGAAGACTGGCTCGCCGTCAATACAATCATCGACGAATCTGCAGCATGGGATGTAATTCCGCGACTCAAAGAAGCGCGGGCCGAAGGCATCGTCGAGTATCCCTTGAACAAGGTGGTGCTCTGATGCGGATTCTCTCTGGCCGCGCCGCCGCCGCGACCGTCGATCGCCTTGCCGCGCGCAGCGTGCAGTTTGAGGCGCTCGAACCGCGCGTGCGCCGCATCATCAACGATGTCCGACGCAGCGGAGATCGCGCCCTTCGCCGCTACGCCGCGCAATGGGACGGTTTGTCGCCGAAGCAATCGCTGCGCGTCTCTGAGTCAGAAATGAAATCTGCGTGGCAATCGCTTCCTGCGCCCTTTCGTAAGTCGCTTCGCTTGGCCGCGCAGAACATCCGCCGCTTCTGCCAGTGGCAGAAGCCCGCATCGTGGAATCGAACGCGAGCAGGGATTTCACTCGGTCAACTCGTCCGTCCGCTCGACTCTGTCGGCTGCTACGTTCCTGGAGGACGCTATCCACTCGTCTCGACTCTGTTGATGACCGTGATTCCTGCGCAGGTTGCAGGAGTGAAGAACATCCGAGTGGTTTCGCCGAAGCCGTCACAAGAAGTTTTGGGCGCCGCAGCAATGCTCGGCGTGCGCGAGTTCTTCCGGGTCGGAGGAGCGCAAGCAATCGCGGCCTTGGCCTACGGCACCAAGAGCATTCCGCGGGTCGACAAGATCGTTGGACCAGGAAATGCTTATGTCACGACCGCAAAGAAACTGGTTGCATTCGATTGCGCGATCGACTTCCTCGCGGGACCAACCGAGGCGCTTGTTATGAGTGATTCAGGAAACCCGAACTTCATCGCCGCTGATCTGGTCGCACAGGCCGAGCATGATCCGGAAACACTCTCCGTCTTCGTGACGACCTCTCGCAAACTAGCGCGCGCTGTGGAGACCAGCGTCGCAGAACTCGCGCAGGGCAATCCGATTGCCCAGGAATCGTTGCGCCGACGCGGAGCGATCCTCATCGCCGTGTCGCGCAAACAGGCGCGAGAGTGGGCGAATCGACTCGCGCCGGAACACATCACCGTCGCCGCCGACGATTTGCCATTCATCCAAAATGCGGGTTCGATCTTCGTAGGCGACTACTCGGCGCAAGCCGCGGGCGATTATGCTTCCGGTCCCAACCATGTTTTGCCGACATCTGGACAAGCTCGATTTCGCGGAGGTCTCAGTGTGATGGATTTTGTGAAGGTGATTACCGTCCAACAACTTACTGCGAAGGGATTGCGGGCGATTGCCCCAACAATCGAATGCCTCGCGGACGCCGAAGGCTTGCCCGCGCACGCGCGATCGATACGCCTGAGGTGCGAACATGCTTAGTCCGCGCGACGCTGTACGCACGCTGCCTTTGTACCATCCTCCACTAGCGGGACGCGATGGCCTCCGCCTCGACTTCAACGAGAACACAGTTGGCTGCTCGCCACGAGCGCTGGAGCGCCTTCGGACTCTGAGCGTCGAGGAGCTTGCGCGCTACCCCGAGCGCGAGCCGGTCGAAGCGCAGGTCGCAAACTTTCTCGGCGTCTCGCCATCGGAACTGTTGTTGACTAACGGTGTCGACGAGGCGATTCATCTCCTCTGCGAGACCTACATCGAACCCGGCGATGAAGCTCTCATCGTTGTGCCCACATATTCCATGTATCGGATTTATATGATGGCCGCAGGCGCGCAACTCGTCAGCGTTCCCGCCGGTAATGATTTTGCTTTTCCCGTTGACGAACTGAAGAACCGCATCACGTCGCGCACGCGCATGATCGCCATCGCAAACCCAAACAATCCCACGGGAACGGTTGTTGGGCCTGAGCAATTGCTCGATCTCGCGCGATCAGCGCCCGATGGCGCTCTGCTCGTCGATGAAGCCTACTTCGAGTTCTACGGGCAAACGATGCTGCCTCGTCATCGTGAAGTACCCAACCTGTTCGTGGCGCGCACTTTCTCGAAGGCATACGGACTAACTGGATTACGCTGCGGCGTGTTGATCGGTGATCCAGAACAGATGCGCGCGGTGCGAAGAGTCTGTTCGCCTTACAACGTAAATGCCGTGGCGCTCGCGTGCCTTCCAACAGCACTCGCCGATCAAGACTACATTCAACGATATGTCAGCGAAGTGAGAGAGTCTCGCGTCCGGCTCGAACACGCTCTAGATGCGAGCGGAATTCGTTTCTGGCCCAGCGAGGCGAACTTCGTGCTCATGCGCATTGGTTCGACGGAGTCAGCCGTTGCATTTGTCGAGCAGATGCGCCGCCGCGGAATCCTGGTACGCGATCGCTCGGCCGATCACGGTTGCGAAGGCTGCGTGCGCATCACGCTTGGTCCGCACGAGCACGCCGATAGGCTGCTCGTTGCATTGCAGGAAACACTCGATGAGTTGGGCGCTGTGCAAGGAGCATCGCGATCATGAGAAAAGGCAACATCAAGCGTGCGAGCAAAGAGACGCAGATTCAGATCTCCCTTACCCTCGACGGTCGCGGCCACTACGACATTTCCACCGGCATTCGCTTCTTCGACCACATGCTCGAACTCTTCGCGCATCACGGAGGCTTCGACCTGAAACTCAAGGCACGTGGCGACCTCGACGTAGATCAGCATCACACGGTCGAAGATGTTGGCATCGTCCTCGGTCAGGCGTTCGACAAGGCGTTGGGCAGCAAGCGCGGCATTCTGCGCGCTGGCTATTTTCTGATGCCCATGGACGAAACCATGGGAATGGCCGCTGTGGATTTCTGTGGCCGCACCGCCGCCGTTGTCGACACGAAAGTGCATACGCGGCTTGTTGGCGATTTGCAGACAGAACTCGTGGACGATTTCTTTGAAGGATTCGCACGCGGCGCGCGGGCCAACGTTCACGTCCGCACGCTTTATGGACGATCGAGCCATCACAAGATCGAAGCGCTCTTCAAAGCGTTTGCGCGGGCGCTGCGCGCGGCGTGCTGGCGTGACCGCCGCATGAAACGACTACTGCCCAGCACAAAGGGAGTGCTGTGATGATTGCGATCGTCGATTACGGCGCAGGCAATCTGGTGTCGGTGAAGAAGGCTCTAGACTGGCTCGGGCAAGAGTGCGCGATCATGGCTGATCCTGCAGAAGTAGATTGCGCCACGAAAGTCGTGCTTCCAGGCGTCGGCAATTTTGCGTCCACCGCATCGCTGGCCCGCTCGGGATTGCAGCATGCGATTTCCACTGCGATCAGACGCGGAGTTCCGTTCCTCGGCATCTGCGTTGGCATGCAATGGATGCTCGAGGGCAGTCAGGAATCGCCTGGGACTCGTGGACTAGGTCTTCTTCCCGGTCAGTGCGAGCGGTTTCCAACAGACGTGAAGTCGCCGCATGTGGGATGGAATCAGCTGGAGATTGATCCGTCGTCGCGTCTACTTCGCGGATTGGCGTCTTCCTCGTTTGTGTATTTTACCCATTCGTTTCGTGTTCCCCTGAACGACGCGACTGTAGCTTGCTGCGAGTATGGCGGACGATTTGCGGCGGCGGTGGAGCGAGAGCATGTATTCGGAGTGCAGTTTCATCCGGAGAAGTCGGGAGACGTTGGATTGAGGTTGTTGAGTAATTTTTGCGCCCTGTAACTTGCGAGATCTTATGTTGACGAAACGCATCATCGCTTGCCTCGACGTGCACGACGGCCGTGTCGTAAAGGGCGTGCAGTTTGTAAATCTACGCGACGCAGGCGATCCTGCCGACCTTGCGAAGGTGCACGCCGAATCGGGAGCGGACGAGATCGTGCTGCTCGATATTTCCGCAGCACACGAAAGGCGAGCTACGCTGCTTGATACGGTCCGCCGTGCCGCAAGACAGTTGTTCATTCCGTTCACCGTTGGAGGCGGCATTCGCACACTCGACGATGCGGCATCGGTGTTTGCCGCTGGCGCGGACAAGATCAGCATTAACTCCGCGGCGCTTGCTGACCCAGGGTTGATTACGCGAATTGCGGAGCGCTTCGGATCGCAAGCTGTAGTTGTCGCCATCGATGCCAAGCAAATTCCAGAAGCATCGCGATGGGAGGCGTTCACGCACGGCGGACGAACCACAAGCGGACGCGATGCGGTGGAGTGGGCGCGGGAAGCCGAGTCCCGAGGCGCGGGCGAGATTTTGCTGACATCGATGGATCGCGACGGAACCGCTGCGGGGTTCGATTGCGAACTGACGCGAGTCGTGGCCGATGCAGTCCGGATTCCGGTCATTGCTTCAGGCGGTGCAGGCGGCGCGGAGCATTTCGTAGAAGTATTCCGCGACGGACACGCGGACGCAGCGCTGGCTGCATCAATTTTTCACTACGGCCTCAGTTCGCTTGGAGATCTCAAGCAGCATCTCAGCGTGCAAGGGATTCCGGTGAGGTGGCCATGCTGATTCCTTCGATCGACTTGATGGGCGGGAAAATTGTCCAGCTCGAGCAGGGCAGCCGCAAGGCTTTGGAGTTCGATAACTTCGACGAGTGGGTCGAGCGCTTCTCGAAGTACTCGCTCGTGCAACTCATCGATCTCGATGCCGCGATGGGACGCGGCAACAACGGGGATCTCGTGCGGGAATTGGCGCGGCAACTTCCGTGTCAGGTTGGAGGCGGGATTCGCACGATTGAAACGGCTCGATCGGTTTTAGACGCCGGTGCGCGGCGCGTCATTCTGGGATCGTCACTGGTTTCGCGAGGCGCAATCAATGCGGCGTTCGCGCAAGACGCCGCGACCGAAATCGGTCCGGAGAAACTTGTGTTCGCTGCCGATTGCCGAGGCGGATATATCGCGATCAAGGGCTGGAAAGAATCAACCGCCATCACAGCAAAAGACATGATGCGTGCGCTCGAACCCTTCTGCAGCGCATTTCTGTACACGCACATCGACACGGAAGGGTTACTCAAAGGAATTCCGTTCGATGTGGTTCGCGAGTTGCGGAGCGCGACGTCGAGACAGCTGATTACTGCGGGAGGCATTCGCAGCGAGGAAGAGGTTGCGCAGCTTGACGCGATGGGCGTTGACGCCGTGGTCGGAATGGCGATCTATAAAGGATTGATGCCTGCCTAAACCTGTTCCTTGTCAGTGTTCGAGATACGGGACGAAGCCTTGCGTCTTCATCTTGAGCCGATAGACCGACGTGGTCGCCGTGATGTACAGCGTGTCGTAATCCTTGTCGCCCCAGGTTAAATTCGCGGGCTGCTCGGGCATGACGATCGTGCCAAGATGATTTCCCTTGGAATCCCAGACCCAGATTCCCTTGGGCCCGGTGACGAATAGATTTCCATTCTTGTCGACCTTGATGCCGTCCGGAACGCCGTCGTGCTTCGCGCCGGGCTCTTCGCCAAAGATGCGGCCATTGGCGAGCGAGCCGTCGGAAGAAACGTCGTACACACGAATGTTGCGCTGCTCGCTGTCATCGATGTAGAAGTGTTTGCCGTCGGGCGAAAACGCAAGGCCGTTCGGCTGCGTCAGATCTTTCGTAAGCAGTCGCAATTGGCCTTTGTCGTCGAGGCGATAGACACCTTGGAAGGGAATCTCCTGCTTCTCGCCGGCGACGAGATCAAGAGTGGGATCGGTGAAATACAAGGCTCCGTCTGGCCCGACTATTACGTCGTTGGGGCTGTTGAGTTTCTTGCCTTCGTAGTGGTCGGCGAGAACGGTGTACTTGCCGTCGGGAGTGACCGCGATGATCGCGCGCAATACGCTGGCGCAGTCGATCAGCCGATGCTGGCGATCGAAGGTGTTGCCATCGGGATCTCCGAGGGCAATGACTTCTTCTTTCTTGCCATCAGGATAGACGCGAAAAATCTTGTTGATGGTTTCGTCGCTGACGTAGAGAAAGCCAGCGGGATCCCACATTGGACCTTCGGTAAAGCCGAATCCGGTCGCGACAGTTTCGAGTTTTGCATTCCGATCGACGAAGTTCCAGAAGGCGGAAGAAACGGGTTCGAGCGCGAAGGTGCGATGCTCTTGAGCGGACGCTGCTAGCGCGAGGGTGATCAGTGCGACGAACGGCGACAGCAGGTTGCGGGCAACTTTCATTTCGGGGATCCTTTAGTGTTTGGACGCCTGAGCTTCTTTCGCAGGTCCAACGCTCATGAGATAGCTGGCCAGATCGTTGAGTTCAGTGGCGCTGAGCTGCTCTTTGTAATTGGTTGGCATCAGCGAGCGGTCGAGATATTCGAAGCTTCGAACATCAGACTTCTGAAAGAAATGAAAGCTGCCATCCGTCTGCTGCAGCTGCACAGAAAAATTGTCTTCATTGCGAACGACACCTTCCGCGTGAGTACCGTCGGCCGTCGTAACGGCGGCGGATTTGTAACCGGGAGGCGCGATTCTGATTGGATTGAGAATCGCTTTGAGAATGGCCTCGGCGGACAGCGCTGAACCGTAGGCGGAGAGGTCGGGCCCGATGAAGCCGCCTTCACCGGAGATCGTGTGGCAGGTAGAACATTGACCTTTACCGGCAAATATTTTCTTGCCACGTGTTGCGTCGCCCGGAAGGGCGCGGCCTGCCAGTTTGCCTTGCAGGACGCGGATATGAGCGACCAACGTCGTGACTTGCTTCGGCGTCAGTGAACGGAAAGCGGGCATGCCAGTTCCGGGGACTCCATTGGAAATGATGCTCGAAATGCGGTCGTCGGGGAGATGTTGGAGACGTGCGCTGCCCGCGATGTTTGGGCCTTTCTCAGAGCCCCGGCCGTCGAGTCCATGGCATCCGGCACAAGTGGAACTGAACAGGACTTGGCCCGCAGAGGGACCGGTCTTGAAGTCGTCTTCGGTGGAGTCATCCTGCGCGCGGCAGAAGGAAGCAGTTGCGATGCACAGGAGCAGCGACATCGCGATCAACAGAGATGAGATCCGAAATGAGAACATTGGAGTCGGGTACGGATTCGCTCTTTCAACCGGGGGATAAACGGTGTTAGAGTCCGCGGACATATATACAACCTGGAGGATGGAATGCACAAATTTCTCGAACTGCCGAAGAGGCGAAAGCTCGTCGTTATTTTAGCGGCAGTTGGCTTGGTCGTACTTTTCGCGGTGTGGGGAGTACGGACGGTCGGGGCGCAGTCGCCTTCGGCGAGCGCCGCCCCTTCGTCGGACAGCGAGTTGATTGCGGAGTTTCGGCGAGTAGAAGTGGCGTCGGTCTCGGACGCGATCGAGCAGATTACCGGCAAAAAAATGTACATGAGCCACCACATGCAGCCGATTTTCACGTCGAAGTTCGCGGGGTTCGCGCGAACTGTGCTGCTCAAGAAGGATGAGGGCAATAAGGATCCAGCAGCGTTGAGTGGCATGCTCGAAGCAATCGATGAGGGATCGACCGATTCGGTTTACGTGATGGTGGTCGAGGACGGGGAAGACATCGCGGGGATGGGCGGTCTGATGGGGACGGCGATGGCGGCGCGCGGCTATGCTGGAGCGGTGATTGATGGCGGCGTTCGAGATGTGGCATATCTGCGGAAGATTCAGTTTCCGGTGTTTGCCACGGGGATAGTGCCGTCGACGTCGGTGCATCACTATCGTTTTGCCGGCGCGCAGATTCCTGTGGTTTGTAACGGTGTACCGGTAAATGCGGGGGACATCGTGGTAGCCGACAGCGATGGGGTGGTCGTGGTGCCGCGGACGCAGGCGTCGCCGGTGCTGACGCTGGCACAGCAAATGGATTTCAAAGAGCACTCGATGTACGCCGTCATCGAGCAGATGAAATCGATTGTGGGGGCGGTGAAGAAGTTCGGGCGGCTCTAGGCGGAATTTGGGCGTTGCAGAAGGACGGCTTCTCATCAGATAATTCGCCTTCTCACTTCTGCGCCGGGCGAGTTTGTGGGAGTTCGCCCGGCGACATTCCCGAGGACGCTGCAACTGGGTCGGTCTTCGAGGTTAGCACTCCGAGATCATGGGCATACGGGCAGCGGCGATCCTTCTCTTCTTCATCAGTCTGGGTGCAGGCGCGGACGATGGTTCGGCGCCGGTGAAGGTCGATGTACGCAACGAGGACTTGCTGGTCCAACCCGCGGCCGCGAATTGGATTTCATACAACGGTGACTATTCCGGGCGGAGATATAGCAGTCTTTCGGAGATCAATCACCAGAGCCTGCCACAACTTCGTGCGGAGTGGGTGTTTCACGCGCGCAATACAAACCGGTTGGAGAATACTCCGGTCGTCGTGAATGGGATGATGTTCGTAACGGCGGCCAACGATGCGTATGCGCTCGACGCCCGGACAGGGCGCGAAGTCTGGCACCATTCGCGTCCGGTTTCAGAAGGCTTGATCGACGATGCGTCGCAACATGTAACCCGCGGAGTCGCGGTCTGGCACGATCGCGTCTACATGGAAACTGACAATGCACATCTGCTGTGCCTGGATGCGCGTTCAGGAAATCAGATCTGGGACGTCGCCTACGCGGACTGGAACAAGAATTATGGCGCAACCAGCGCTCCGCTCGTGGTGAAGGACAAAGTCCTGGTGGGAACGTCGGGTGGAGACGATGGGGTGCGCGGGTTTCTCGCGGCATTTGACGCGAAGACCGGCAAGTTGGTGTGGCGATTTTGGACAATTCCTGGTCCGGGGGAATTTGGGTCTGCGAGCTGGCCGGGTAAAGCGTACTTGCGTGGCGGCGGGACTACATGGATGCCGGGAACGTATGATCCCTCTCTAAACTTGATTTTTTGGGGGACGAGTAATCCAGCTCCAGACTTTAATGGCGACGTGAGACCGGGAGACGATCTTTACACTGACTGCGTGCTTGCATTAGACGCGGACACTGGGAAGCTAAAGTGGCATTTTCAGTTCACGCCGCATGATTTGTTTGACTACGATTCGGTGGAAACGCCGATGTTGATCGATGCCGCTTACAAGGGCGAGCAGCGCAAGTTGCTGGTGGAAGCAAATCGGAACGGCTACTTGTATGTGCTGGATCGCGCTAGCGGAAAATTCCTGTCGGCCACGCCGTTTGTCGAGAAATTAAATTGGGCGAAGGGAATCGACGGGAAGGGCCGGCCGATTCGCAACGATGTCAGGCCGACCCCTGCGGGAACGCGCGTGTGTCCAGGCTATGCCGGTGCGACGAACTGGTATTCGCCTTCCTACAGCCAGTCCACGCATATGGTGTATTTTCTGGCCTTGGAAGAGTGCGAGATTTATTTTTCGGAGCCGACCAAGCCATTCCAAGAAGGCAAGGAGTACTACTCGACGGGAGTGAAACACATTCCGAGCGAGACTTCGCAGAGAGTGCTGGTTGCTTACGATCTCGGCAGTGGGTCGTTTGCATGGAAGTATCCGCAGCAAGGCCGAGGACACTCGTCAGGCGGAACGATGAGTACGGCGGGCAGTCTCGTGTTTTTTGGCGATGATGCGGGATCATTGGAAGCTGTTGACGCGCAGACGGGGAAGCCGCTTTGGCATTTCAACACGGGACAGGATATGAGCGCGTCGCCCATGACGTACGCGGTTGGCGGAAAACAGTATGTGGCCATCGCCGCTGGAAGCGATGTGTTCAGCTTTGCCTTGCCGTGAGACGTACATCGCGAAGACCAATTGCAGTCGTGCTGTCACCAGGTAGGAACAGGGGAGGAATGTTTTCATGAAAACGAATTCGAAGTGGAACCGGCGCGGATTTCTGGGCACGGCGGCTGCGATTGCGGCATCGATCATGGCGCCACGAAAGCTGTTCTCATCGAGTGCCGCGCCGAATGGAGTCGCGGCAGTGAGTGGCTTCGGGCAGAGTGGAAACCCTTACGATGAACTTGGTGTAACGACGGTGATTAATTGCGAAGGAACGATGACGATGCTAGGCGGATCCTTGCTGCGTCCCGAACTCGAAGCGGTGATGGCGATGGCTGGGCGCCATTTTGTGAGTATTCCGGAGTTGGAGGTTGCAGCGGGGAAGCGCATCGCAGAAATGCTGAAGCTGCCGGAAAATTACACGGCACTGGTTACATCCGGAGCGGCCGCAGCGATTCAGTCGGGGCTAGCGGGCATCCTGACCGGCAACAACGAGACTTTTATCAAGCAGATTCCTGATCTGACTGGAATGAAGTCGGAGGTCATCATCCAGAAGTCACATCGCAACCCGTTTGACCACCAGTTGCGGAACACGGGGATCAAGCTCATCGTGATCGAGACCCGAGAACAACTGCAGCAGGCCGTCAATGATCGCACTGCAATGATGCACTTTTCGAATTTCGCCAACGCAGTCGGGCAGATCAAGGTAGACGAGTGGGTCAAACTGGGGAAGCAGTACAACATTCCTTGCATGAACGACGCGGCGGCGGACACGCCTCCGGTGTCGCACCTGTGGGATTACGCGAATATGGGATACGACCTCATAACCTTCAGCGGAGGCAAGGCGATGCGTGGCCCGCAGTGTGCAGGGCTTTTGATCGGGCGCAAAGAGTTAGTCGCGAACGCGCTGTTGAATAACAGTCCGCACGAAGACACGATCGGGCGAAGTCAGAAAGTCGGCAAAGAAGAAATCATTGGGATGGTGAAGGCGCTTGAGATTTACCTGAAAGAAGACCACGACGCGCTGGCGAAAGAGTGGCAGGCGCGCCTGGACGGAATTGCGAAACAGTTGGCGAAAATTCCCGGTGTAAGCACTTCCTTCTTTACCCCAGACATTGCGAACCATGTACCGCACATGCAGATCACGTGGGATTCGAAGATTTCGCTTACTCCGAAAGAGGTCTCGAAACTGATGCGTAGCGGGAATCCTTCGATCGTGATCGGTGCGGGCGACGAGCGGCCGGGATTGGCGATGAACTCGTTCATGCTGCAACCGGGCGAGGACAAGATCGTGGCGGAGCAACTGTCGCGCGTGTTGCGGGAGCACTCTGCGTAGGCTGGCACGTCAGCCAACCTGGATCGCGACTGATGCCGGCCTCAACAAAACTCGACGCTTGCCTTGACGCGACTGGCCGCTTATTCCTGCGGCATGCGGCGTTTGGAGCCTTTCTTTTCCAGCCACGCATTGAATTCTTCGATCATTTGTTTCGTCCACTTCGCATCAATCTGACCCGGAGTGTATTTACCTTCGCGCAACATCGAGTGGCCCCACTCGTCGACCAAGTGGTCCATTTCAGTGTCGTCGGCGAGTTTCTCAGCCAATTGTGGAGGAACGAAAGTGACTCCCTCGGGATCGCCGATCGCGATGTCGCCGGGCATGACGCTAACGTCTCCGATGCGAATGGGAACGTTGATGCCAGTGAGCATGACATTTTCGAGGGCGGAAGGGTCGACTCCGCGGGTGTAGACCTGGAATCCGGGGATCTCCTGAATTCCGGTGACATCGCGAATCGCGCCGTTCACGATCAGGCCGTTGTGACTCTTGGAGAAGATTGCCGTGGCGAGATTGTCGCCGATGATTGTGCCGTAGCGAATTTTCCCGAAAAGGTCGACGACGAGAACATCGCCGGGCTTGAGAATATCGATGATCCAGGAATTTTCGTCGCCGATGCGATGCTCTCGTCTTCCATTCGATTTGATTACCGAATCCACGTCAGGGCGCCGCGGCATAAAAACGGCGGTTACCACGCGGCCGACGAGTCGTTGACCGGGATTAATCACCTTCCATCCGCCCTCGAACTGGTTGCGATATCCGGCGTCCTGCAGGAGATCCCAGGCTTCGTCGGCGGTGACGTCTTTCAGACGGGAGAGCACATCATCGGGAACGTTTGGACGGCCGTCGGGAAAGCGATCGCCATGCCACTCGGGAGTGAACTCGACGCGTTGTTCTTTGGAGAAAAGATCGAGCTGGCTGTATGCGGGCGCGGTCAGCGCGATGGCTACCGCAAGAACGATTGCGGCGCAAAAAGAAATTGTTCTCGTCATGGCGTTCGGCGCGAATCCTTGAAGTCGAGAGTTGTTTGCGAATCGTTGGCGAAGGTATCACAGGGCGACGACGGGAACAATCGGCGCTCTGTGGGCGGCGAACGAGTCGGGCGCGCGGTGGGGCCTTCGCGATGATTGGAGGGCAGATAAAGCGGGTTCGCTGGTTCCTCGTATTCTGGTTGTTCATCCTGAGCGCCGTGTCGTATCTGGACCGGGTCAACTTTTCGATTGCCGGCGGAGCGATCGCCGACTCCTATCACCTCAGCAATGTGCAACTGGGTAAGGTCTTCAGCGCAATGCTGGTTGGTTATGCGCTATTCCAAACGGTTGGTGGGCGATTAGCCGACCTCTTCGGCTCGCGTCGCGTGCTCGCCGCGGGCGTCGTGTGGTGGGGCATTTTCACTGGGCTCACGGCACTCGTTCCTCCGGGCATCGCGGGAGCGCTCGTGCTGTTCGTCGCTGTGCGATTCCTGCTTGGCGCGGGCGAGGCGGTGATTTATCCGGCCGCCAATCAGTTCGTAGCGCGATGGATTCCGACGCGCGAACGCGGAATCGCCAATGGCTGGATTTTTGCCGGCGTTGGAGCAGGCGCGGGCCTTACACCGCCGCTCATCACTTACCTGATGACCCACTATGGCTGGCGCTCGGCATTCTGGGTTTGTGCAGTCATCGGATTTCTTGCTGGAATCGTCTGGTTTATCGCGGCACGAGATAATCCAGCGCAACACTCAGGAGTATCTCCTGCTGAATTGGCAGAGATTCAGTCGGGAATAGCATCGTCGAACACGAGCGAAGTTTCTCCGCCAGGAGGACCGGCGGAGACACTGGTTTCCTGGAAGAGAGTCGTTCGCAGCCGGGACGTATGGGCGGTCACGGTCAGCTATTTTTGTTACGGCTATGTAGCCTGGATTTTCTTCAGTTGGTTCTATCTCTACCTCGCGAAGGTACGCGGGCTTAATCTGAAGGCGAGCGCAGTTTATTCCATGCTGCCGTTTCTGGCGATGTTGGTCTGCTGCCTGGCGGGCGGAACAATTAACGACGCGTTGACGAAACGGTACGGATTGCGGCTGGGCCGCTGCGGAGTTGCGGCTGTTTCGATGGCTGGGGCCGCGGTGTTCATTGCCTTCGGGTCGCAGGTGCAGGGAGCGCGGCTCGCCAGCGTCGTGTTAGCGGGAGGAGCCGGCACGCTGTATTTATCGCAGAGTTCATTCTGGTCGGTGACGGCGGACTTGGCGGGAGCGTCGTCCGGGTCGGTGTCAGGATTCATGAACATGGGCGGGCAGATTGGGGGAGCAGTCACGGCCTCTCTGACGCCTTGGATCGCATCGCTGTATGGCTGGACGGCTTCGTTTCTAGTGGCCGCCACATTGTGCTTGCTGGGCGGGCTGAGTTGGCTGCTGGTGGATCCGACGAACACGCTGTCGGGGAGCGGCTCGTCCCGATATGATGAGGTTGTTCTGAATGGAGCGGTTAGTCGTTCGCAAGTGAAGCCACCGAATTCGTGAAGTCATCTTCGTTAAGGCAGTTAGTAAAGACATTTTTGTGAAAACATTTTCTTGAGAACACTTTCCTGAAAACATGGCGAAACTGAAGATCAAGTCGAAGAGCGAATGCAAGTGGGATCTGGTGAGCTTGGGTGAAGTCATGTTACGGCTCGATCCGGGTGATGAGCGTGTTGCGACGACGCGACATTTTCGCGTGTGGGAAGGTGGTGGCGAATACAACGTTGCCCGCGGGCTTCGGCGCTGTTTTGGGATGGATACGGCGATCGTCACGGCGCTTGCGGATAATCCCGTGGGACGTCTGGTGGAAGACTTCATGATGCAGGGAGGAGTGAGTCAGAAGTACGTGCGGTGGGTGCCTTATGACGGAGTTGGCCGGACTGTCCGGAATGGGCTGAATTTTACCGAGCGCGGATTTGGCGTGCGAGCGGCGCTGGGATGCTCAGATCGGGGGCATACCGCGGTCTCGCAACTGAAGCCCGGAGAGATCGATTGGGACCAGATTTTTTCGAAAGACGGAGCACGGTGGTTTCATACGGGCGGGATCTTTTGCGCGCTATCGGAGACGACGCCTCTAGTTGCGAAAGAGGCGATGGAAGCGGCGAAGCGAGCAGGGACGGTGATTTCCTACGATTTGAATTACCGCGCGTCGCTTTGGAAATCGATTGGCGGAAAATCGAAGGCGCAGGAAGTGAACCGCAAGCTCGCGCCGATGATCGACGTGATGCTGGGGAACGAAGAGGACTTCACGGCGGCGCTGGGATTTTCGGTTGCGGGGCTGGATGAGCATCATTCGAAACTGGAGGCGGGCGGATTCAAGCGGATGATCGAATCGGTTGTGAAGGAATATCCTGCGCTCGCCGTGATCGCCACGACTCTCCGAAATGCGAAGACAGCAACGGTGAATGATTGGGGTGCGCTGTGCTTCTGTGATGGCAGCTTTTATGAGGCGTCGGTTCGAGAGGATTTGGAGATTTACGATCGGGTGGGTGGCGGAGATTCGTTTGCGTCGGGATTGATTTATGGATTTCTGTCGGGGAAAGAGCCGCAATGGTGCGTGGAATGCGGCGCCGCACACGGGGCCCTGGCGATGACCACGCCGGGCGATACCACGATGGCGACGATGGCGGAAGTGCTGCAAGCGATGACATCGCGAACGGCGCGGATCGAACGGTGACGAGCGAAGACCTATGACGATTGATGATGTGATTCGCAGGATTGGGGAAATCGGAATTGTGCCGGTGGTGCGGGCGGCGAGCGTGGAAGAAGCCAACCGCGCGGTGGAAGCGATTTGCGCGGGAGGGATTCCGGTTGTCGAAATAACAATGACCGTGCCGAATGCTGTTGCGGTGATTCGCGAGGTCGCTGGCCGGTACGGGAAAGATGTTCTCATCGGCGCGGGCACGGTGACTACAGCGGAGCAGGCGAAGGCTTGCTTTGAGGCGGGCGCGGAGTTCCTGGTGAGTCCGGGATTGGCGGTTGCGGTCCTCTCTGTTGCGGAGGCTTCTGGGAAATTGGCGATTCCGGGAGCACTGACGCCGACGGAGTTGATGAATGCTCAGGAAAAGGGAGCGAAGCTAGTCAAGATTTTTCCGTGCGGCAATGTCGGCGGGCCGAAGTATTTGAAGTCGCTCAAGGCGCCGTTTCCGAAGGCTTCGTTGATTCCTACCGGAGGGGTGAACGCGGGCAACGCCGCGGAGTTCATTGCGGCGGGAGCGTTTGCGCTTGGCGTGGGTGCGGATCTGGTGGATGCGAAGGCTTTGCGCGAGGGGAATCTCGCGCAAATCAGTGCGGCGGCGCGAGAGTTGGTGCAGGCGGTCGGAGCGGCGCGCGAGGCGAGAACGTGAGGGCGCGCGAGGAGCGTTTCCTCAGGGGCTGAAGCCCGGGCCGTTTTGAGGTCATTGTCGCGGCCCTTAAAGGGCAGCTCTTACACGGTTCAATTCATTGATTTACGCCGCTGGCCAGGACGCCGCCGTCTACGGGGATCACGGTGCCGGTGACGAAGCTGGCTGCGTCGGAGGCCAAGAAGACGGCAGCGCCCACGAGTTCCTCGAGTTCACCGAAGCGTTTCATGGGAGTGCGCATCATTACTTCCGCTCCGCGTCCTGTGCCTACCAAGAGTTTTTCGCTTAGCGGAGTACGGAAATATCCGGGGGCGATCGCGTTCACGCAGATTCCGTTGCGCGCCCATTCGATTGCCAAGGACTTCGTCAGCGAAACCACGGCTGACTTGCTCGCAGAATAGGCAGCGACTTCGAAGAGCGCGAGGAACGATCCCATGGACGCGATGTTGATGATGCGGCCATAACTGCGCTCCATCATGTGACGTCCAAAGACCTGACAGGAGCGCAGCGTGCCGTTCAGGTTGGTTTCGAGGATGCGGTCCCAGTCGGCTTCGGGATAGTCGAGCGTAGGGGCGCGCTTCGTGATGCCAGCGGCATTCACGAGAATGTCGACCTTTCCGAAGGTAGCCAGGCAGGATTTCAGCAAGTTCTCGAGAGAAGCGCGATCGTCGACGTCACAGGTCACCCGCAAGGAACGGCGGCCGAGGGCTTCGATTTCGTCGGCCAGCGTGTTCACGAGTTCGATACGACGGGCGCTCGAAACGACATCGGCGCCCCCTCGGGCGAGGCCGAGCGCTAGCGTCTTGCCGATTCCAGAACTGCCTCCTACGACGACCGCGACTTTGCCTTCGAGATCCAGCGGTTTATAAGCCATAGCTCCTCAAATATTCTTGCGCGACGTTCTACGTTTGGCGCCACCCGGGCGAACTTTTACCAGTTGCGGTTTTACCAATTGAACATCTACCAGTTGAACATGGTGCCATCGAGTTTGCGGTTGACAGGCAGGTAAGCTCGCTCGTAGGGAAACTTTGCGGCCAATTTCTCGTCGTAGTCGACGCCGAGGCCGGGCGCGTCACCGGGATGCAGGTATCCACCGTGAAACGAGTACGAATGCGGAAAGACTTCGTCGGTTTCGGCGGTGTGGCGCATGTACTCCTGAATTCCGAAATTGTTGACCGAAATGTCGAAGTGAAGAGCCGCGGCCATCGCGACCGGAGACAAGTCCGTCGCGCCGTGGCTGCCGGTTCGCACGTGATAAATCTCGGCCAACGCAGCGATCTTCTTGAGGTGCGTGAGGCCTCCGCTGTGAACCACCGTCATCCGAAGGTAGTCGATGAGCTGTTCCGTGATGAGAGTGTGCGTGTCCCAGATAGCGTTGAAGACCTCGCCGACGGCAAGAGGGGTGGTCGTGTGCTTGCGAATGATGCGGAAGCCCTCCTGCAGTTCCGCCGCGACTGCGTCTTCGAGCCAGAAGAGGTGATAAGGCTCGAGACTTTTTCCGAGGCGCGCAGCTTCGATGGGAGTGAGGCGGTGGTGAACGTCGTGGAGCAGGTGAAGGTCATCACCGAATTTCAGGCGGAGAGCTTCGAACAGCTTGGGGACATGCAGAAGGTATTTCTCGGTCGACCAGATATTTTCTGGAGGCAGACCTTTTTCGGCGGGTTCGTAGTACATCTTGTCGCCCGCGACTCCGTAGGTGGAGGGCAGACCGGGAATGCCGGTTTGCGCGCGGACTGCGAGGTAGCCCATCTCTTTATATTTTGCGACCTGGTCAGCAGTTTCTTCGAGGTCGCGACCGTTGGCGTGACCATACACGAGAACACCCGACCGGCTCTGGCCGCCGAGCAGGTTGTAGACAGGTGTCTTCAGGGCTTTACCTTTGATGTCCCAGAGGGCCATGTCGACTGCGGCGATTGCGGTCATGGTGACGGGGCCGCGGCGCCAGTAGGCTCCACGGTAGAGATACTGCCAGATGTCTTCGGTCTGGAAGGGATCGCGGCCGATGAGGCAGGCGATCAAGTGGTCCGACAAGTACGATGCCACGGCTAGCTCGCGGCCGTTGAGTGTGGCGTCGCCAAGCCCGTAGATCCCCTCGTCGGTGGAAATCTTCAAGGTGATGAAGTTGCGCCCGGGGCAAGTGACGAACACCTTGGCATCCGTGATCTTCACAGAGATCTCCTCAAATGGACTCTATCGAGTGTAACCAAAGCGTCGGATGCGGTGCACTAAACCGTCGCCCGCGATTCCTCGATGAGCCTGCGCTGCAGAGTGGGGCCTAGTAGCGAGGCGGAAGGTTGGTCCAGATAGAGAGTCACATTGGGGTGCGTGCGCAGAATGGACGCGGGGACCATCGGAGTGATCTCTCCCTCGATTGATGCCTTCACCGCCTGGGCTTTTCGCTGGTCAGGGACGACTGCCATCAACTCTTTTGCCCTGAGAATCTGACGCACTGACATCGAGATGGCGCGTGTCGGCACCTTGGAAAGGTCGGCGAACCACCCTTCACCAACTTGCTGCCGGCGGCAATCCTCGTCGAGGGTGACGATCAGATATGGATCTTCGATGGTGAAATCAGCGGGAGGGTCGTTGAAGGCGATGTGGGCATTCTCTCCGATACCGAGGAATGCGATGTCGATTGGTGCGGATGCCAATTGCTCACCGATCTTGCGAACAACAACGGATGGGTCGGAAGCCTCCCCATTGATCCCATGGAAGTGGGTTCCGGTCTTACTTATAAGGCGCTCGTTGAGTATTTTGCGGAAGCTTGCAGGATGAGTCCCGGTCAGACCGATGTATTCGTCGAGATGAAATGTCTCAACCTTGGTCCAATCGAGGCCAGGCGTATTCGCCAAGGCGTCGAGGAACTCGAATTGAGAAGCCGCTGTGGCGGCAATGATTCGTGCGTGGCCATGGCTGGCGATGGCCTTCCGAATTGCGCTTGCGGCCTGCTCGGCGGCAGCTTGGCCGAGCGATGGTTTGTCACCAAATACCCTGAGTAGCATAAGAGGTCTCACTAGGCCGAGCGATCTGGCTTGGCCGGCAAATTATACAAAAGGCCGCAAACCGAGTGGCCATAAACGGGGCTCGTATTTGACGAAGCCGGGTTCCCGCTCGATACCTCCGCGATGGAATCCGGCTGCTGGGATTAGCTTCCTGCAAACCCCAGAATCCAAAGTTGGCTCACGTCAAAATTAGCATTTTCTGATACGCAGAAGAGTCATTTGGCAAGCGTTGGGACTACGCCAAATGGCTTATCTGGCACGAAGATACTGGTCCTCTGGGCGGATGACGCTATGTACCTTGGGTATCTACCTCGGAGCCAGTCCGAACCCCAGACTGATTGGGATGAGCCGTCCCCCGGTCCACGCAAGTTTTGGGAAGTTCGTAGGGGTCACGCTGCTACTGGCGGGCCTTGCGATTCTGGTCGGCTGCCAAGGTGTGAGCGCTGGCGGAACTCAACCACCAACCGGCAGTCTCTCCTTCGGAAGCAACGGCTATGTCAATTTCGGATCCGTCCCTGTTGGCAGCAGCAAGACCTTGACGATCACGGCGACCAACTCTGAAGCTCAGAGCGTCACCATTAGCAGCGCCGCGATCTCGACCAAGTATTTTTCGCTGATCAGTCCCAGCCTTCCAGTCACAATCTCAGCCGGGCAGACCATCACGATCAGCGCTAAGTTCGCCCCGACGGCGGTGGGGACGTTCTATGCCGAGGCGAATGTTGCGAGCGACGCCACGAATGCGGCATCGACTATCTCGCTGGCAGGAACAGGGTTGTCTGACGGCCTGGTGCTCGATCCGACCAGCGAGGCGTTCGGCAACGTGGCGGTGGGAGCGAAACAGTCGCAGACTGTGACTCTCACCAACAGTAGTTCCTCGACGGTTAACATCTCGCAAGCCTCTGTCAGCGGTGCCGGATTTCAACTGAGCGGCATCACCGCCCCCCTTGCACTAAATGCGAACCAGAGCATGACATTCACGGTTGCCTTCGCGCCGCAGACGACGGGAACCTCGAATGGCTCCGTAACTATTAGCTCGGACAGCTCGAATCCAAATTTGAGCATGGCGCTTTCCGGTAGTGGCGTTTCGGTGGGCGCGCTGGGATCGAACCCGAGCAGTCTTAGCTTCGGCAGTGTGCAGGTGGGAAGCAAGCAGACCTTGTCGGAGACGGTAACGAACACGGGCGGATCGAGCGTCACGATCTCCCAAGTTGGGGCCAGCGGGACCGGGTTCAGCTTGAGCGGGATTGCCACGCCGGTAACGCTGGCTGCTGGCCGGAGCGCCACCTTCAGCGTTTCGTTCAATCCGACGTCGGCGGGCGCGGTCAGCGGGAACGTCACGATTACTTCGAATGCGTCGAATCCGACGCTGGCCGTCCCATTGTCGGGAACAGGCATTGCTGCTGGGGCGCTGGGATCGAATCCGAGTAGTCTCAGCTTCGGCAGTGTGCAAGTGGGAAGCAAGCAGACTCTTTCGGAGACGGTGACGAACACGGGCGGGTCTAGCGTTACGATTTCTCAAGTTGCGGCCAGCGGGACCGGGTTCAGCTTGAGCGGGATTGCCACTCCGGTGACGCTGACCGCAGGCCAAAGCGCCACCTTCAGCGTTGCGTTCAGTCCAACGTCCGCGGGAGCGGCCAGCGGGAGTGTCACGATCACATCGAATGCCTCGAACCCGACGTTGACCATTCCATTGTCGGGAACGGGATTGGCACCTGGCGCACTTAGCTCAAGTCCGACCAGCCTGAGTTTTGGCAATGTGCAGGTATCGAACAAGCAGACGCTTTCCGAGACCGTGACGAACACGGGCGGATCGAGTGTGACGATTTCGCAAGTTGGAGTCAGCGGAAGTGGATTTAGCTACAGTGGGATTACGGCTCCAGTGACGCTGACGTCGGGACAGAGCGCTACGTTTAGCGTTTCGTTCACGCCGCCTTCGGCAGGAGCGGTGAGCGGGAATGTCACGATAACTTCGAATGCGTCGAATCCGACGCTGACGATTCCCTTGTCGGGAACAGGCGTGACGGCGGGGACACTCGGATCGAATCCGACGAGTCTTAGCTTTGGCAACGTGCAGGTATCAACGAAGCAGACTCTTTCCGAGACCGTGACGAACACGGGTGGCTCGAGCGTTACGATTTCGCAGGTGGGAGTCAGCGGGTCGGGCTTCAGCGTGAGCGGGATTGCGGCTCCAGTGACATTGACGTCGGGCCAGAGCGCAACATTCAGCGTTTCGTTTACTCCCGCGTCGGCAGGAGCGGTGAGCGGGAACGTCACGATCACCTCGAACGCGTCGAATCCGACGTTGACGATTCCGTTGTCGGGCACTGGTGTGACGGCAGGGACGCTCGGATCGAATCCGACGAGTCTTAGCTTTGGCAACGTGCAGGTATCGAACAAGCAGACGTTGTCTGAAACTCTCACTAATAACGGCGGTTCAAGCGTCACGATTTCGCAGGTTGGGGTCAGCGGGAGTGGATTCAGCGTGAGCGGGATTACGGCTCCAGTGACGCTGACGTCGGGCCAGAGCGCAACTTTCAGCGTTTCGTTCACGCCTCCGTCAGCAGGAGCGGTAAGCGGGAACGTTACGATTACCTCGAACGCGTCGAATCCGACGTTGACGATTCCGTTGTCGGGCACTGGTGTGACGGCAGGGACGCTCGGATCGAATCCGACGAGCCTTAGCTTCGGTAATGTGCAGGTATCGAACAAGCAGACTCTTTCCGAGACTGTGACGAATAATGGCGGATCGAGTGTCACGATTCCGCAGGTTGGAGTCAGCGGGTCCGGCTTCAGCGTGAGCGGGATTACGGCTCCAGTGACGCTAACGTCGGGCCAGAGCGCAACCTTCAGCGTATCGTTCACTCCGGCTTCGGCAGGAGCAGTAAGCGGCAATGTCACGATCACCTCGAATGGGTCGAATCCGACGCTGACGATTCCATTGTCGGGAACAGGCGTCACAGCGGTGGGGCAGCTCACCGTTAATCCAACCACCCTTGCTTTGGGCAGCGTGGTTGTTGGAACGAGCGGGACGGCGTCGGGAAGTTTGACCGCCAGCGGTGCGAGCGTCACAGTGACGGCCGCGAGTTCGAACAATTCTGTGTTCAGCGTGGGCGGCTTGTCGTTACCGGTGACGATTCCGGCGGGCAACAGTGTGTCGTTCACAGTCACGTTCAGTCCACTCACGACTGGAGCGGCGAACGCAACACTCACCTTCACGAGTAATGCCCAGCCGTCTACGACCACCGAGGCGCTGACTGGAACAGGTACGCCGGCACCGACTCATACGGTCAATCTGTCGTGGACCGCGAGCACGTCGTCGAGCATTTCCGGTTACAACATCTATCGCGCGGTGTATGTGAACTCGTCCTGCGGGTCCTTCTCGAAGATCAACTCGGTGTTGAATACCGGCACGCTGTACACGGACAGCGTTGTCGTGGACGGCACCTCGTACTGTTACGCCGCGACCGCGGTGGATTCGAGTAACGAGGAAAGCGGCTACTCGAATATCGTGTCGAACCTCCAGATCCCGCCACCGTAGCCCGAAGCGGGAGGGAACGTTGCAACTTCTTGCAACCTGGTTTGCTAGATCGACCTCGGCTTTCACGCCGAGGTCGTTTGTTTTTGCGCACTTAGTTGGTCTATCTCTCGTTTTGGCGATCGTCCGCCTGGCCGTGCCGTGCATGCACCATCGGCATCTTTTCCCAAACCGGGAAAGCCCTCAAACTGCCTGTCATGCGACTCCCCCAGTCGAACACTTCGCATTCCTCTCTTCGTCCCTTTTTCACCACCACTTTCATCGCGGTTGTGCTCATGCTGCCGTTGGGCGCGAGAGCGGCCACGCCGCAATTGGTCTGCTCGCCGGCGAACCTGAGATTCGGCTCGGTCGATTTGAGCGGGTCGGAAACACAGGTCCTCCGACTGATCAATACTGGATCCACCGGCGTGAAGGTTTCAGCGATCAGCGCGAGTGGCTCACAGTTCAGCCTGCCCGGTTTGAGCCTTCCCATGAGCCTGGCTGCGGGGCAGAGCGTCGCCCTGAATGTGGTCTTCTCTCCGAACGCAGCGGGATGGATCGGTGGAAAAGTCACGTTCACGAGCACGGCATCGAATCCGAGCCTTGATCTCGTGGTCGGAGGCGTGGGCGTCCACAGTGAGCCATTGACCGCGGCGCCTTCCAGTGTTTCGTTTGGCCAAGTCGCGGTCGGAACCCAGGCGACTCGATCCATCAAAGTCACTAACCCTCACTCGTGGACGGAGACGGTGTCGGGATTGCAGGCGGCGGGCTTGGGATTTGCGGTTAGTGGTCCGTCGTTGCCGGTGAAGTTGGGTGCCGGACAGAGCGTCACGTTAAGCGTGAGTTTTTCTCCGAAAATTGCGGGTGAGATTGGCGGCAGAATATTCATCTCGGGGCCTGCGATGGCGATACCGCTGACGGGAACTGGCTCTAGCGCAACGAGCGGGTCGCTGACGATTACTCCCGCCAAGCTGAGTTTTGGAAGTGTGATGCTCGGAGAGACCGGCATGCAAACCGCGGTGCTGAGTGCGGTGGGAACAAGTGTGACCATCTCCTCGGCGGCCAGCAGCAGCGCCCAGTTTACTTTGCCGGGAGCCACTTTCCCGGTGACGATCGCGGCGGGGCAGAGTCTGCAGGTCAACGTGGCGTTCACGCCAACGGCGGCGGGAAATGCGTCGGGCAAGCTTTCCTTCTCAAGTAACGCGAGCGATTCTCAAGCGTCAGAGCAGGTGGCAGGCACAGGGACTGCGCCGCAAGTGAGCCTTGCCTGGAGCCCGAGTACTTCCCAGGTGGAGGGTTATAACGTATATCGCGGCGCCGCGCCGGGTTCGTATACCAAGATCAACGCCAACCTGGATGCAAGTACGTCCTTTACTGATACGACCGTGAAAGCGGGGACGACGTATTACTATGCGGCGACCGCCGTGAACTCCAGCGGGCAAGAGAGCACCTATTCGGCGCCTGTAGAAGTTCAGGTTCCGTAAGAACTAAGGTTTAGCTGAAGATGGGTAAGTGCATCTAGGCGGGATGCGCGTGTGGCTTTTGCGGTGCTGCCTCGCTGGCGGGCGGAGTGTTCTTCAGATCCCATTTGCACAACGGGCAGCGGGTCGCAAGCGTGTAGACGATGCGGCCGAAGACCGCGCACTTCGAATTTGGACAAGATCTCATCTTCGGCCTCCAATTGCCCGCGCGGCTGAATCTCCGCGAGCGAATCGAGCTTCTCAGAACGTCACCGTAGCATGAAGCTCACAACCCCTCATGTGCTTCTTTTCGTTTGAGGCAGATTGATTTTTTTTCTGCATTGATTTGGTGAAGTGGTTTCTCCGAGCCTCACGGAGAAATCCTTGTAAAGTCTCAGTGGCTGACAATCGTCGGCTGGCAATCGTCCATTCCTCATCCGATTGACGGTGCCCCGGCTCGACTAGCCGAGATCGCGAGATGTTATGTCTCGAGACGCACTGTTCGTGGTACTCACCTTGTGGGCGCGCGGTGATCGCTATCGCATCGAGAGATGGGACTGTCCGGTCGTGGACAGTCGAATCCCGATCCGGACAAGTTCCTCTTCTCGATAGGCCGAATGGTGGCCTAATCTTATTTGATTTCAGTGACTTGCATATCCAGCGCAATGGCGCACGAGTTGCCACTTCCCAAGTGCGATGGATATTGCCCGCCCAGAGTTCAAGGTTCAAAAGCGTCGGCGCCAGATTGTTATGTCAGTGGTCGGCGTCGGAGTGGTTGCGGCCATGGCGGTTGGAGTTTCGCGTCTGAAGCCGGCGGCTCCATCGGTCGAACGCGGAACCGTATGGACCGACACGGTGAAGCGTGGGCCGATGGTCCGGCAAGTGCGCGGACCTGGGTCTCTCGTCCCCGTGCAAGAGGCCGTGCGTCAGATTCCCGCCGAAACGGAAGCTACCGTGGTGCGCATCCTGATGCTGCCCGGCACTCAGGTGAAGACCGACACGATCCTCGTCGAACTTAGCAATCCACAGGTCGAGCAGGCTGCGCTTGACGCCCAACTGCAGCAGAGGGCCGCAGAAGCGGAATATCAGAGCCTGAAGGTGAAACTCGACAGCGATCTGATGAACCAGAAAGCGGGGGCGGCTACCGTCACTGCGGACTATCGGCAAGCGCAACTTCAGGCGGACACGGACAAGGCGCTCTACGATCTCGGCGTAATTTCAGGGCTCGCTTACAAAGCGTCAAAAGGTAAGTCTGACGAACTGACAACCAGGAATGATCTGGAAATGCAGAGACTCGCCATTGGCCAGAAGGCGATTGAGTCGCAACTTGCGGAGCAACAGGCCAAAGTCGATCAGATGCGCGCACTGGCGGAACTCAAGCAGAAGCAACTCGACGCGTTGAAGGTTCGCGCGGGGATCGACGGAGTGCTGGTGGATTTGCCTTTGCAGGTTGGCCAACACCTGCAACCGGGAGCCATGCTGGCGAAGGTGGTTCAGCCCGACCATCTGATGGCGGAATTGAAGATCGCTGAAACACAGGCGCGCGACGTGCAGTATGGCGAGCCGGCGTTGATCGACACCCACAACGGAACGGTCAACGGCACCGTGATGCGCGTTGATCCGGCCGTACAAAACGGAACGGTGACCGTCGACGTCAAACTAACAGGCGAACTTCCGAAGGGAGCCCGGCCCGATCTTAGCGTCGACGGAACGATCGATCTGGAGCGTCTGGACAACGTTCTGTATGTGGGGCGTCCGGCGTTTGGACAGGAGAACAGCACGATCAGCCTGTTCAAGCTGGATCCCGACGCGAAGGAAGCCATGCGCGTCCCGGTGAAAGTGGGGAAGGAATCGGTGAACTCGATTCAGATTTTCGAGGGGCTTCACGAGGGCGACACGGTGATTCTGTCCGATATGTCGCGGTGGGACAAAACTGACCGCATCCGGCTGGAGTGACGCCGGAGCGGAAAAATATCGAGGCAAGGAACTATGACAGAAGCAGGGCAGCCGCTGATTCAGATTCAGGATCTGACGAAAGTCTTCTACACCGATGAGATTGAAACGCACGCGCTCTCGGGCGTGCACCTCTCCATTAATAAAGGTGAGTACTTGGCGATGTCGGGGCCGTCGGGGTGTGGCAAGTCCACGTTGCTCTCGATTATCGGCCTGCTCGACACGCCAACCGACGGCAAGTATTCGCTGAATGGCAAGACGGTGGAGAACCTCGATTTTGCGGAGCGCTCGCGGATTCGCAACCAGGAGATCGGGTTCATCTTCCAAAGTTTCAACCTGATCGGCGATTTGACGGTCTACGAAAACGTAGAACTGCCGCTTACTTATCGTCAGCGGATGCCTGCGCCTGAACGCAAGAAGCGAGTGATGGAAGCGCTGGAGCGCGTGGGCATGGCGCACCGGATTCGGCATTATCCTTCGCAACTTTCCGGAGGTCAGCAGCAGAGAGTGGCAGTGGCGCGAGCATTGGGTGGTAAGCCGTCGATTCTGCTGGCTGACGAGCCTACGGGAAATTTGGATTCGCGCAACGGCGAGGCTGTGATGGAACTGCTGCAGAACTTGCACCGTGAGGGCGCGACGATCTGCATGGTGACGCACGATCCGCGTTTTGCCAAGCACGCGCAGCGGGAAGTGCACTTGTTCGACGGCAAAGTTGTGGCAGAAGAAGAGCTGAAGAAGTTGATGGCGGATGTGCACGCATGATCGGATTGCTCCAGGACCTCCGTTACGCGCTGCGACAACTGCGTAACAATCCAGGATTCACCGCGGTGGCACTCATTACGCTGGCGCTCTGTCTCGGTGCAAATCTGGCGATCTTCGCGGTGATCGATTCCGTGCTGCTGCGTCCGCTGCCCTTCCCTGAACCCGACCGACTGGTCATCCTTTACAACACGTACCCCAAGGCCGGCAAAGACCGGGATATGGCGTCGTTGACCAGTTACTACGAGCGCCGAGGCAATATCCGCGCTTTTTCGCAGATTGCGTCGTTGAACTACGCTACGTCTGTCGTGGGTGAGCCTGGCTCGACGGAGCGCGAGGATGTCGGGCGTGTTTCTCCGGAGTTCTTCACCACGCTCGGTGTGCCGCTAACCATGGGGCGAGCCTTCACCGAGTCGGAGATGACCTATCAAACCGATCACGAGGCGATTATTACTGATTCCTACTGGCGGCGGCATTTCAACGCCGATCCCAACGTGCTAGGACGGGACATCCGCTTGGATGGTTTGCAGAGAAGAATTGTCGGTGTGCTGCCCCCGAATTTCCGCTTCCTCTCATCGCATGTGCAGATCTATCTGCCGCTTTCGTCAGAAGAGGGAGAGCGAAATCTGGCAGCCCGTCACGCCAACAACAATGTTCAGATTGCGCGATTGAATTCCGGGGCGACCCTTGCTGAAGCGCAGGCAGAGATCGACGCGCATAATGCCGCGCATGCGCAGGAGTTTCCCTTCGCCAAGGAGGTTGCCGCGGCTGGTTTCCGCACAGTTGTGGCACCACTTCATGCCGACCATGTGGCGTCGGTTCGTCCCACGCTGCTTCTCCTTCAGGTGGGCGCGCTGTTACTGCTCCTGATAGGCGGTGTGAACCTAGTAAACCTGTTTCTGATTCGCTCCAGCGGGCGCGCCAAGGAAATAGCGGTCCGGCAGTCGATGGGTGCGAGCCGGATGCATGTGGTTCGGCAGGTGATGACGGAAACGCTGTTACTCACGCTGATCGGCGGCGTCCTCGGCCTGCTCGTGGGCGCGGGCGGAATCCGCTTGTTGGCAGTGCTCGGGGCGGATCAACTACCGCTGGGGGCGGACATTGCCTTTGATCGGCGCCTGGCCACTGCCGGGCTGTTTAGTTCGGTTCTGATGGGGATGCTCATCGCTATCCCGATTGTGTGGTTCAATGTCCGCAGTCATTTGGCCAGCGCGCTGCAATCCGAATCGCGCTTGGGCACAACCAACCGTTCAGCGCAGACCCTGCGTCATGGCTTCATGGTCGCACAAATCACTCTGGCGTTCGTTCTGCTGTCGGGAGCGGGACTCCTCGGCCTAAGTCTCAAACGCGCGATGGCGGTATCTCCGGGCTTCGACACCGACCACATTCTTGTCGGGCAGTTCAGCCTGCCCTGGTATGGATACCATGACGGCCCCTCTTTCCTCGGCTTTACCGATCGGCTGATGGAGGCGGCGAATCACCCGCCCGGTTTGGCCGCAGTCGGCGGGATCACCGGTGTGCCTCTCAGCGGAGAACACGGCAGAGACGCTATCACTGCGGTGGGCTACGATGTCGCACCAGGCGAATCTGTCGTCTTGCATCACACCTACGGTGTCTTTGGAAACTACTTTGCGGCCTTAGGCATTCCACTGCATGCGGGACGCTATCTGAATGATGCAGATAACCACAAGCGTGAGGGGATATGCGTCGTTGATGAGACGTTCGCCCGCCGCTACTGGCCGCGAGGCAATGCCGTTGGACAGCGTGTCTATTCCGTTCCAAGAAAGCCGGATAATTCGAACGTATTCACCGTCGTCGGCGTCGTTGGAGCGGTAAAGCAGACGGACCTTACAGAAAACGACAGCGCGGGCACGGTCTATTTCCCCTTTAGTTACATCTTCGACCGCAACTACTTCTTGGTCGCCCGCACCAACCTCCCGCCGGAAATGCTCGCGGATACATTGCGCGGGGTCGTCCGCAAGGCCGACCCTGAGATTCCTCTGGGAGATGTGCGGTCGATGGCAGCCCGCATTGACGACAGCCTGATGACACGCCGGTCTCCCGCGCTGCTCACTGGCATCTTCGCAGGCGTGGCGCTCCTGTTAGCTGCCATTGGCACCTATGGTGTGTTGAGTTACGCCGTCACGCAGCGGCATCGCGAAATCGGTGTGCGCATTGCACTAGGCGCTTTGCCGCAGCAAGTGCTCGTCCAGTTCCTGGGTCTAGCTGCAAGATTGCTTTTGGTTAGCGTTGTTCTGGGAGTGTTTGGTGCATGGGCCGCGGGGCGCGCCATGGAGCGCATGCTGTTCAGGATCGGTGCGATCGATGCCGGCGTTCTTGGTACTGCCGCGGGCTGCATGGCTTTCGTTGTGCTGCTGGCATGTTTTGTCCCTGCATGGCGCGCAGCGAAGGTCGATCCCATGGTGGCGTTGCGCTACGAATAAGGACCTCACATGAGCACAATCCTGCGGGACGTCAGCTACGGCTTTCGAATGCTGCGGAAAAGTCCGGGCTTCACCGCGGTCGCGGTGATCGCGCTCGCGTTGGGGATCGCGAGTACAACGGCGATCTTCAGTGTGGTCGATTCTGTCCTCCTTCATCCACTGCCTTATCCACAATCCGACCAGATTGTTTATGTCTCGCAAACGAACCGCAAAACAGGTGAGATCACGGGCAATTTTTCTCCCGCGAATTACCTGGACGTGGCTGCGCAAAATGATGTTTTCTCGGTGATGGCGGCGGGACGCGGTTGGCCGGGAAACCTGTCGGGTGGCGATCGTCCTGAACGTGTTCGTATGACCATGACGACCGCCAGTTTCTTTGAGCTATTCGGTGTGGCTCCGATGCTGGGACGAGTGCTACTACCGTCGGATGACAAAGCAGGCAGCGATCATGTGGTCGTGCTGAGCTACGGTCTTTGGACGCGCCGGTACGGGGCAGATCCATCTGTAGTTGGCCGCAACGTTGAAGTGGACGGACACCCTTACGAAGTTGTCGGAGTGATGCCAGCATCATTCTCGCCTGACGATTACGGAGAGCTGTGGCTGCCTTCGCCATGGGGAGTGCCGTCACATCCACTCGCACCGACAGCCGATCCACGACAGATGCGGGATCGAAATTATCTCGATGCCTGGGGCAGGCTTAAACCTGGAGTCAGCTTGAAACAGGCGCGGGCGGAATTGACTGCCTTGGGCGCGCGATTGGAGAAACAATATCCCGACTCCAACGACAACACCGGAGTCGGCTTCGTGCCTATGCAGGATTACATGGTTGGCGACGTCCGGCCGATGTTGCTGGTGCTACTAGCGGCCGTCGCTTTCGTGTTGCTGATTGGCTGCGCCAACGTCGCCAATCTGCTGTTGGCGCGCGCGACGAGGCGAACGCGGGAAATTTCTATTCGCGCAGCGATGGGCGCCGGACGTCTTCGTATCATGCGCCAGTTGCTTACGGAAAGCATTCTGCTGGCGCTGATGGGAGGGCTGCTGGGAATATTGCTCGCGTCATGGGCGGTTCCGGTGTTGCTGGCGTTGAGTCCGGCGGAGATTCGCCACTTCGGTCAGGTCGGGATCAACAAAGAAGTTTTGGGATTCAGTCTTGCGCTGTCGGTGCTTACTGGAATCGTGTTTGGATTTGTCCCTGCGCTGCAGTCGTCGGCTACGAACCTGAACGAAACGCTGAAGGAAGGCGAGCGCGGGAGCACGGGTGGGAAGGGGTATACGCGTTCTGCGCTCATCGTTGCGGAAGTTGGGCTTTCTCTGGTTTTGCTGATCGGGACCGGACTGATGGTGAAGAGCTTTTCCCGACTTCTCGGAGTTAACCCCGGCTTCGATGCGACGCACTTGCTGGTATTCAACGTAGGGTTGTCTTCGACTTCGACGCCGGAACAGCAGGATGCCTTTTACCACCAGGTAGTCGAGCGTTTGCGAACGCTGCCGGGGGTGCAATCTGTTGGCGCGGTGAGCCGCCTGCCTTTGGCCAGTGGCAACAGTTCACGGTCGTTCACAGTTCCCGGGAGTGCGCGAAAAGATTACGAAGCGGACATTCGAGTTAGCACGCCCGACTACTTTCGGGCGATGAGAATTCCTCTGTTGGAAGGCAGAACCTTCACGGAGAGTGATAGCGCGGCGTCCTCCCATGCGGCGATCGTGAACGAGGCCTTTGTGCAGGATTTCTTTCCGGGGCAAGATGTGATCGGGAAATCTATTGCGGACTTCGGACCAACAGCGGATCGTCTTCAGATTGTCGGCGTAGTCGGCAGTGTGCGGCATGTTGGCCTCGAATCCTCTCCTCGCCCCGAGATTCAGGTTCCGTTTGGACAGGAGCACTGGCCGTCGTCGTTTGTCGTAGTGCGAACCACGCTGTCGGATCCGACAACGCTGACCGGGTCGGTACAGAATGCTGTGTGGAGTATCGATAAGAATGTGCCATTGGCGAATGTCCGCACTATGGAGGACGTGGTTGCCACTTCAGTCCTGCGACGAAAATTCACGATGTTGTTGCTCGTCATTTTTGCGGGCATGGCTGTGCTGCTGGCGGCGATTGGGCTCTATGGGGTGATGTCGTATTCGGTGTCGCAGCGCAAACATGAGATCGGAATCCGGATGGCGCTCGGAGCGCAACGCAGGGATGTCCTGATGCTGATGGTGGGAAGTGGTATGGGCCTCGTTGGCGCAGGGCTCTTTCTCGGGATCATAGCGGCCCTCGCATTGACGCGCCTCATCACGGGCATGCTTTTCGGAGTCAGAGCGACCGACCCACTCACTTTCGTCGTGGTATCCCTGGGCCTGGCAGGCGTGGCGCTGCTGGCGAATTATGTTCCGGCACGCCGGGCCGCCGAGGTCGATCCGATGGTCGCGTTGCGCTACGAATAGGTTTTAGAGGGCCGCGATATGGAAACTCTGCTACAGGACGTGCGTTACGGTTTTCGCATGCTGGTGAAGAACCCTAACTTCACGGCGATCGCGGTGCTCACTCTGGCACTGGGCATCGGAGCGAACACGGCGCTGTTCTCGGTAATCAATGGCGTCCTGCTGAGCCCTCTGCCGTTTCCTCAAGCGGATCAGTTGGTAACGCTGCACGAGAACAAGCCGAACTTCGAAGGAGGCTCCCTCTCGTATCCGAATTTTCAGGATTGGCAGAAGGACAATCACACCTTCTCTTCCATGGCGGTAGCGCGGAGTTACACGTACAGCCTGACCGGAATCGGGGACGCAGAACAGGTGACCAGCGAGTTCATCTCCTCGGATTTTTTCCCGGTCCTTGGCGTGAAGCCCAAAATTGGGCGCACGTTTGCCGAGGAAGAAGAACGCACCGGCGCGGATCCGGTGGCGCTGATCAGCGAAGGCTTGTGGCAGCGCAAGTTCAGTGGGACTCCGGATGTGCTGGGAAAGAACATCACACTGGACGGCAGGGACTACACAGTGGTCGGTGTTATTCCGGCGAATTTCCACCTGTCGATTCCTGGCTTTCGTGAGAGCGATGTGTATGCGCCGATTGGACAGTGGAGTAATCCGCTGCTCCATCAACGCGGGGCAGGCCTTGGGATCCACGGTGTTGGCAGGCTTCGGCCCGGTGTGACGATCGAGCAAGCTCGGGCCGACATGGCTGGACTCACGGCCGATCTTGCCGCGGCATTTCCCGAGTCCGACAAAGGGATCACTGCGAAAGTCGTGCCTTTGAAACAGCAGATGATTGGCCATGTCGAGCGGTTTCTGTGGGTGCTTCTGGCCGCGGTTGGATTTGTCCTGCTCATCGCCTGCGCAAATGTTGCGAATCTCCTGCTGGCCCGGTCCACCGGACGGACGCGCGAGTTCGCTGTGCGCGCAGCACTGGGAGCCACTCGAGCGCGCGTCGTCCGACAGTTGCTCACCGAAAGCATTCTGCTTGCAGTGGCGGGTGGCGGGCTCGGCCTGCTTCTGGCTTCCTCGGGAACGCGAGCGGCACTCGGCGTGTTGCCGGCCGCTCTGCCGCGCGCGGAGCAAATTGGCCTCGACATGCATGTCCTGCTCTTCACCGCAGGCATCTCGTTGCTCGCTGGCGTGGTCTTTGGCCTGACACCGGCGCTAAAGACATCGCAGCCCGACCTCCACGAAACCTTGAAGCAGGGTGGACGCGGAGGCAGCGGGGTTCGCCATCGCGCGCAGGATGTATTCGTCGTCGGAGAAATGGCGCTGGCTGTGGTGCTGCTCATCGGCGCGGGCCTGACGGTACGCAGTCTGGTGCGGCTGTGGAGCGTCGACCCTGGGTTTAATCCACACAATGTCCTGATGTTCGGTGTCTCGCTGCCGCCCTCGATGATGAACGCGAGTCCCGATGCGATTCGTGCTGCGTTCCGTCAATTTGACGAGAGGATCGGGTCTATCCCAGGGATTCACGGCGTTTCCCAGGCGTGGGGAGCAGTTCCGATCAGCGGCGACGACGAGCAACTTTTCTTGCTCGAGGGCCAGGCGAAGCCGGCGAACGAAAACGATATGAACTGGGCCATCGACTACATTGTCGAACCGGACTACTTGAAGACGATGGGAATTCCATTACTGCGCGGGCGATTCTTTGCCGCGCAAGACAATGAGCATGCGCCGCTCGTTGTCGTCATTGACGATGTCTTTGCACAGAAATACTTTCCGAACCAGGACCCGATCGGCAAACGTCTCAACATCAACCGCTTCGACCGCCTGGCAGAGATTGTCGGCGTGGTCGCCCACGTGAAGCAGTGGGGACTCGACGCGGACGATCAGCAGTCGCTGCGATCCGGACTCTATATCCCGTGCATGCAGATGCCGGACGCGTTCGTTGCGATGGCGCCGTCGGGTTCGACAGTGTTGGTACGTTCGGGCGGAAGTTTGGCGGGCCTTCTCGATTCCATTCGTCGCGTTAGCGTACAGATGAGCAACCAGCAGGTGATCTACGGACCCCAGACGATGGATTCTCTTATCTCGGACTCGCTTGCCTCGCGGCGCTTCTCGATGATCCTGCTGGCGGTCTTCGCCGGGCTCGCACTGTTGCTGGCGAGCGTCGGAATCTATGGCGTGACGTCTTATGTCGTCGGACAGCGGGCGCAGGAGATCGGCATCCGTATGGCCCTAGGAGCGCAGCGAGGAGACATCCTCTATTTGATTCTTGGCCGGGGCGGAAAGCTTGCGGGCGTCGGCGTTTTGGCTGGACTGGCCGCCGCCTTGGGCCTTACACGGCTCATGGCGAGCTTGCTCTATGGAGTTGGCGCGACTGATCCGATCACGTTCGTTGGAGTCGCGGTTCTACTAACCGTCGTCGCACTCGTCGCGTGCTATGTGCCCGCACGCCGCGCTACGAAGTTCGATCCGGCGACAGCCTTGCGGTACGAATGAGGCTCTTATGAAAACACTACGACAAAACGTTCGCCATAGTCTCCGCTTACTGCGAAAGAATCCCGGTTTTACTGCCGTGGCAGTGATCACGCTTGCGTTGGGGATTGGCGCGAATACTGCCATCTTCAGCGTGATCTATGCGGTGTTGCTGGCTCCGATGCCGTATCCCCAGCCCGACCAGTTGGTGATGGTGTGGTCGAAGGTCCAGGGCGGCAGAAATGTCGTGGCGGCGGGCGATTTTCTAGACTGGAAGCAACAGAACAAGACGTTTCAGGACATTAACGCGTGGAGCGGCGCCAGCTTTAACTTCGCAACAGCGGGACCACCAGAACAGATCGGGGGTAGTGCGGAGACGCCGGGATTTCTGACCATGACCGGAAACCAGTTTTTTCTCGGACGCGATTTTCTGCCGGAGGAGGGCGTGCCGGGCAAGGAGCACGAGGTTGTCCTCATGCACAAGCTTTGGGAACACCTGGGCGCCGATCACAACATCATTGGCAAACCGGTCCGGATGAACAACGAACCCTACACGGTGGTAGGAGTATTGGCTGCCGGGCAGGCTGACCGGCTCCAGGATCAGTTCGTGGTTCCACTGGCATTCAAGCCCGAACAGATCAACCATGACTTTCACTGGCTGCTGGTGATGGGGCGTATGAAGCCGGGCGTGACTTTGTCCCAGGCGCAGGCCGACATGGAGGTCGTTACCAACCGTATCGCTCAGGACCATCCCAAAAGTAATCAAGGCTGGGGCGCCAGTGTGGAGCAACTGCACAACGACTTCTTTCCGGTTGAGGCACGGCGGATTCTCTGGTTGTTGATGGGGGCGGTGGGATTCGTTCTTTTGATTGCATGCGGGAACGTGGCGAACCTGGTACTGGCCAAGGGGATGACACGGTTGAAAGAAGTAGCGGTGCGCACTTCGTTGGGAGCAACGCGCTGGCATGTGTTCAGCCAATTCCTGACTGAGAGTCTGGTTCTGGCGGTGCTCGGCGGCGTGCTGGGAGTTGGGCTGGGCTCCGTGATGCTCCGGATCATGATGGCGAAGATGCCTCCCTACACTCTGCCCTCGGAAGCGGATGTGGGGCTGAATGTGCAGGTACTCATATTTACTCTGCTCGCGACCACGCTTGCAGGCATTCTGTTCGGTTGTGCTCCTGCGTGGCAAGCATCGCGGGTTGATCCGAACGAAACGCTGAAAGAAGGAGGACGTTCGGGGACGGGTGCGGGAAGGCATCGCCTGCGCCGTTCTCTCGTTGTTGGAGAGTTTGCACTGGCGTTAACGTTGCTGGCCGGTGCGGGCCTTGCCATTCACAGTTTCTGGAATCTGGCACGGGTAGATCCCGGCTTCCGTACCGACCATATCCTCACGTTCAATCTTGCTGTACCGGAGAAACGCCTGACGCAACCCGAGCAGATTGTCACGTACTACCGGCAACTGGTGGAGAGGATTGAGTCGCTGCCCGGAGTGATCCGCGCCGAAGCGGCAACTGGCATGCCATTGCAAGGCACGAACTTTGGAATGCCGTTCACGATTGCGGGCAAGCCTGTTGCGGATCCGTCGGCGCGACCTGGGGCCGGTTTCCAGATGGTTACCCCCGGATTCTTTCAGACTTTCGGAATCCAGATGGCGAAGGGCCGGGCATTTACCGATCAGGACACCGCAACGAGCGTTCGGGTGGCGATTGTGAACGAGACCTTCGTGAACCGGTACTTCGCTGGAGTCGACCCGTTGACTCAGCGCATCCTGGTGGAGCAACTGATTCCTGGCGTGACGAAGCTTGGGCCTCCATTGGAGTGGCAGATCGTCGGTGTGTTTCGAAATATTCACAACGGTGGAATTCGCAACGAAGGCTTCCCTGAGATCGATGTTCCGTTCGCCCAGAGTCCATGGCCGCAGGCATCGATGGCGGTGCGAACGACTGGGGATCCTGGTGAAATGACCAAGAGTATAGCGGCCGTGGTACACACGGTCGATCCTGACTTGGCTTTGGCCCAAGTTAGGACCATGGATCAGATTTTGAGCCAGTCGCTAGTGGGAGAACGGTTCACGACGTCGCTGTATGCGACCTTTGCGACCATAGCGTTGATATTGGCCGCAGTCGGCATCTACGGCGTGATGGCTTTTGCCGTAGCGCAGCGGACGCATGAAATCGGATTGCGCATGGCTTTGGGTGCGAGCCAGGATCATGTGCTCCGGTTGATTCTGAAGGAGGGCGTTGTACTGGCGGCAATTGGTCTTGGGATCGGTCTCGTGGGTGCCTGCTTCGTCGGTAGGGCTATGCGCGGATTGCTTTATGGAGTGGGCACGATTGACGTGGCGGCGTTCAGCGCGGTCGCATTCACTTTGTTCGTGGCTGCTGTGCTTGCATGCTACGTGCCCGCGAACAAGGCGGCCAAAGTCGATCCAATGATAGCGCTGCGGTATGAATGAGAATCCACTGAGACTTAGGGAGTGAAATGATTCAACTCAAGAACATCGATCGCAGCTATAAGAGCGGCGCGGGACAAACGTGGGTTTTGCGTCGCGCCACGCTCGACATCCATGAGGGAGAGTTCATCACCGTCATGGGGCCGTCGGGAGCGGGAAAGTCGTCGCTTCTCAATGTGCTTGCCCTTCTCGACGACCAGTGGGAAGGCGAGTACTGGTTTCGCGAAGAGGCAGTACATCAACTGAAGCGCAAGCAGCGGAGCGAACTCGCGAAACGGAACGTCGGCATGGTCTTTCAGAGTTATCACCTGCTCGATGACTTGACCGTCGAAGAGAATATCGACCTTCCGCTTTCGTACAAGGACATTCCGCGCCAGCAGCGACAGAGCCTTGTGGCCGACACGCTTGATCGATTTCAGATTGTGGCGAAGAAGAAGCTCTACCCGAGCCAGCTTTCCGGAGGACAACAGCAACTCGTCGGCATTGCTCGTGCCGTCATTCACAAGCCGGTGCTCTTACTGGCTGACGAGCCGACCGGCAATCTGCATTCGGGCCAAGCCAAGGAGATCATGGAACTTTTCCGCGAGCTAAACCAGCAAGGGACGACGATCGTGCAGGTGACCCATTCGGAGGTGAATGCCGCTTACGGCAACCGCACGATTCAATTGCGCGATGGATGGATCGTGAGCGATACGGCCAATCCAGGCGCGAGCCAGACTACGGAGGTTCAAGCATCGTGAAGGTTCCGGGCTCCGTGTCTATGAAACGCGAAATCCTTTTGCTGAGCGTCTGCGGAATGATTATCGGCATGTCACCGGCGCAGAACGCAACTGCTCCTGCACCCAGCACCGCGCAAACCACGCCGCTGCAGAGTGTGACTGCTTTTCAGTTTGCGATGCCGAAATCACGCAACCCGTTCAACGCGTATGCGCCGGACTATGTGCCGCAGCCTGACTTGGCGAATTCTCCTCGCATCGAACGTTTGATCCACGATGGCAAACTTTATCTTTCGCTGAGAGACGCGATCGATCTTGCGCTGGAAAACAATCTGGACTTGGCGATTGCGCGCTACAACCTGCCGATCGCTGATACCGACATTTTGCGAACGAAAGCGGGCGGATTCTTTCGCGGAGTTAATACTGGAGTGGTACAGGGAACTCCCGGCGGTGGCGTCGGCGGCTTTGGTACGGGCGCTCCTGGCGCCGGTGCTGGCGGTACAACCAGCGGTGCTGGCGGCGCTGGCGCCGGAGCTTCGGGGCTCGTTCAGTCCACGCTGGGCGCTGGAACGGCAGTGTCTTCCTACGATCCATTCATCACCGCGAGCATTGGCGATGAGCATCAGACCTCCCCGGTGGTCAACCAGGCGGTGTACGGAGTTCCGTCATTGCAGCTCAATACGGGACAATTCAGCATTAACTACTCGCAGGCGTTTGCAACCGGGACCAGCATTGGTTTCTCGTTCAACAACTCGCGGCAGACGACCAACAGCCCTTTCTTCACGCTGTCGCCGACGTTGACCGCGGCGTACCGGTTCTCGATTCAGCAGGAACTGCTTGCCGGATTCGGTTTCGGGCCCAACTTGCGCTATTTGCGAATCGCCAGAAACAACAAGAAGATCTCAGACATCGCGTTCAAGGACCAGGTGATTGCAACGGTCACCCAGATTGAGAATATGTATTGGGATCTGGTGAGCGCGTACGAGCAGACGCACGTGAACGAACAGTCTTCGACATTTGCTCAGCAGACCCTCGACAATGCAAAAAAACAGCTAAAGCTTGAGAGCATTCCCGAGATGGATGTTCTGCGTGCCGAGGCGGAGGTTTCCAAACGTGATCAGGACTTGACAGTGGCTCGCACCAGTCTTCAGTTGCAAGAAACCCTCATGAAGAATGCAGTTACGAAGAGTCTGGACGATCCAGTTCTTGAAGCGATGCCGATCGTGCCTACAGACCGAACGGAGGAAGTTCAGCTCGAGACAGGACAGGCGAGCCAGTCGATTCAGGATCTGATTTCTGAAGCCCTGCACGACCGAGCGGAATTGGCGGAGTCGGATGTTGACTTGGTGAACAGGCAGATCAGCCGTAGCGCGGCGCGCAATGCCTTGCTGCCATCGCTGTCTTTGGTGGGATTCTATTCAGGAGCGGGTTTGGCCGGCACGCTGAATCCAGTTTGCTCCCAAGATTGCACGACGAATGTCCCGACAGATTTCGGCGGAGCGCTGATCAACGGCTTCAACAATTCTTCTCCGGACTACTATGTGGGGCTGAACCTGAATATTCCGCTTCGCAATCGAGTTGCGAAGGCCGATCAATACCGGTCGGAACTTGAGTACCGGCAGGCCGAGTTGCGAATGGAGCAGCTGAAGAAGCAGGTTCGCATCGAAGTACGTAACGCGCAGTACGCTGTGGAGCAGACTGGAGCGCGGGTGCAGGCTGCGCGCAAGGCCCGGGATCTGGCACAACGGACGTTCGATATCACGAAGAAGGAGCAGGACCTGGGGGCAGGGTCGAGTTATCAGACCCTCTCAGCACAGAGGGATCTCTCGCTGGCCGAGTTGGATCTCGTGTCCGCTATGACTGTTTTTGAAAAGGCAAAAGTTGAACTTGACCGCGCAACCGGCACAACTTTGGAACATAATGGGATTCAGCTTCAGGATGCCGTTCGCGGTACTATTGCCGCAGCGAGTCCGCAGTAAGCCATGCCCACGTCAACAAAACCGGGAAACACGTTCACCTCCAGTCTGACGAACGGCCAGAGTCGGCCGCGGGTCTTGGCAGCTGACGACCAGCAGCATGTCCTTGACGCGATTGAACTCCTCTTGCGATCTCAAGGATATGACGTGGAGACAGCGCGATCTCCGCTTGTCGTTCGCGAATCCCTGGCCACCGCGTCTTATGATGCAGTCCTCATCGATTTGAACTACACGCGGGATACCACCTCGGGCGGCGAGGGTCTCGACCTGTTGTCGGAGATTGTCGCGGTTGATAGCAATACTCCGGTCATCGTGATGACCGCTTGGGCGAACGTCGAGCTGGCGGTAGAAGCGATGCGCCGGGGCGCACGGGATTTTATACAGAAGCCGTGGGAGAACGAGCGGCTACTCGCGATCCTTCGAACGCAGGTCGAGCTTCATCGCGCTCTGCAGCAGGCCGAGCGACTGCAGGCACAGAATCGGTTGCTTCGCGCCGAAGGTCGGCCTGAATTTATCGCTGCGGCGGCGGCAATGCAGCCAGTGCTAGACGCGGTGTCTCGCATTGGTCCATCGGACGCGAACGTTCTGATTACGGGCGAGCATGGCTCAGGGAAGGAAGTGGTGGCGCAGACGCTCCATGCGCTTTCTCCAAGGGCAAACCGCAGCATGATTGCTGTCAACACGGGTGCTTTGCCAGAAGGCTTATTTGAGAGTGAACTCTTCGGACATGTGAAGGGCGCATTTACGGATGCACGCACCGACCGCATCGGGCGTTTCGAACTGGCGGACGGAGGAACTTTGTTCCTCGACGAAATTGGCAACGTCCCCTATCGTCAGCAGGCGAAGTTGTTGCGCGTGCTTGAGACCGGCGAGATTGAGCGCGTAGGCGCCTCTCGCAGCCGGCGGGTCGATGTGCGCGTGATCTCGGCGACGAATGCGGATCTTCGCTCTGCCTGCGCGTCTGGGGCGTTCCGCGAGGACCTGCTGTTCCGGCTGAATACGGTCGAGATTCACGTGCCCGCATTGCGCGATCGCCGCGAAGACATCCCAGCTCTGGCATTGCATTTTCTGGCACGCTACACCACGCACTATCGTCGGCCGATCCAGCGTTTCGAGACTTCTGCACTGCAATTACTGATGCAGTATTCCTGGCCGGGAAACGTACGCGAGTTGGATCACACGGTCGAGCGCGCTGTCCTGATGTGCCGAGGCGAAGAAATCCAGCGTGGCGACCTCGGGCTCGACTTGCTGAGGCCACAGAGCCAGAATCTTGAAGACCTCAGCCTGGAAGCGGTGGAAGCGATTCTGATCAGAAAAGCTCTGCAGCGTTTTCAGGGCAATGTGAGTCAGGCGGCGGAAACTTTGGGGCTGAGTCGCGGAGCACTCTACCGGCGGATGGAGAAGTATGGGCTCTAGCTCGCACGGGGGCTTTCGTCCCAGTGCGCGCAAACCTCCCCGCCGGCGAGTCAGGTTGCTGTATGAGCGGCGCATTAGTCTCTTCGCATTCCTGGTCGCACTGCCCGGGCTTGTTACGGCCGGCATCTTCATCTGGTTTCAACCCTGGTCCCTCCAGTCAAAAGCAGGATTGTCTTTCGCCGAATTGTTTGTCTGGTGGCTCCTTGCGATGGCGCTGCAAGAACAGACGACTCGCCCTCTCCAAACTCTTGCCAACGTAATTGCCGCCTTGCGGGAAGAAGACTACTCCTTCCGTGCTCGCGGGGCGGCCGCCGATGACGCTCTCGGTGAGTTGTCGATCGAAGTGAATGCCCTGGCTGATTTGTTGGCCGATCAGCAGATTCGCGTTATCGAAGCTACTGCGTTGCTGCGCCGGGTGGTCGAGGAGATTGATGTTCCGTTGTTCACATTCGATCCGGACCAGGTTTTGCGGCTCGTGAATTCTGCTGGAGAGCATCTACTGCAGACTCCGGCGGTGCGTCTGCTGGGGCGTACGGCTCAGGAGATTGGACTGGCCGACTGCTTCACAGCGAACAGTGAGACTTTGCTGCCGTCGTCTTTCCAGAGTCCGAGCTCGAGGTGGCTGGTTCGGCGTAGTGCATTTCGTCAGAAGGGCATTCCGCATACCCTAATCGTCTTGTCGGAAGTGAGCCGGGCGCTGCGCGAAGAAGAACGGAGTGCATGGCAGAGATTGATTCGAGTGCTGGGTCATGAACTGAACAATTCACTGACGCCCATCAAATCGATTGCCGGGAGCCTGCGAACCCAGATCTCCTATCTAACTCTCGATTCCAGCCAACGCCAGGATTTTGAGCGAGGGCTGTCGATTATTGAAACGCGCGCCGGCTCGCTGAATCGTTTTCTGCAGGCGTACCGGCAGCTCGCGCAGATGCCGCCTCCGGCTGTGCGCAAGACCGAACTCGCGCCGATTGTTGAGCATGTGGCTGGGCTGGAGACAAGGTTACGGGTGGAAGTTCAACCGGGCCCGGCCGTTGAGTTATGGACTGACCCGGATCAGTTGGAGCAAATGCTGATCAACCTTGTGCGTAATGCAGTCGAGGCCGCGTTGGAGTCACCTCTCTCGGGTGCCTCTCACAATGGCGGCGCGGCGGCCACTCCCCCATCGGATCCACGGGTGGCCATGCATTGGGATCTGACGGAAAATGATGTGGTTCTTACGATCGAAGATAACGGACCGGGATTTCTCAATCCGAGCAACGCGTTTGTCCCGTTCTATACGACCAAGCCGACTGGGAGTGGAATTGGTTTGGTACTGTCGCGGCAAATCGCGGAGGCTCACGGGGGATCGATCGAGCTTCAGAACGGCACCGACAAGGGCTGTCGCGCGAGAGTCATCCTGCCGCGAGCGCGGCGCGAGTCGTAGTTTGAGCCGTAGACTCCGCTACGTGGGTTGAACAATTCTCGATGTTGCAGCGGTTACACGCCGTAGCAGGTCCGGAGACTTCAGTCGTTCGCACTGCTCGGCGAAGGTTGGCCGCGGCCCATTCCAGCGAAGATCTTCGACCGTATTGAAGACGGGCACGTCCAACCGTAGTGTTGCGAGAGTGCGAAATAGCACCGCATCATTCCACGCGCTAAACAGCGATTCTGACAGGCGCCGGCCGCTGCGGATCGACGGAGGCCAGGTTCTAAAATCCTTCGGAATATCTTCAAGGTGAGGATATTGAGATAAGGCGGCGGCTGCGCCCTTGGCGCCCCAACCGGGTATGCCCGGAAAGCCGTCTGCACTGTCGCCAACCAACGCCAGGTAGTCGGGAATTGACTCCGGTCTGACTCCGAACTTCGCAATCACACCTGCTTCATCGCGCAACGCATTCTGCCGTCGATCCATTTGGACCACCCGCGTTCCGACGACACACTGGCTGAGATCCTTATCTGGCGTACAAATCAGCACCTGCTTCACGCGATCATCTTGTGCCGCCTTCGCTGCGGCGGACGCGAGTGCATCGTCTGCTTCGAATGGGACCATCGGCCACACGACTACTCCCATGGCGTCCAGCACTTCTTCGACGATTGGAAATTGTGAGAGTAGCTCCGGAGCGACGCCCTCGCTGGTTTTGTATCCGGGATAGAGATCGTTCCGAAACGACTCGACAACATGATCAGTCGCGACACCTAGATGTGTCGCTCCGCCTTCGATCATGGATAAGACAGACACAGCAACTCCGCGGGCTGCGCTGATTTCCTGACCGCCCTTGTCCGTCGCAGACGGTAAAGCGAAAAAGTGACGGAACAATTCATACGTCCCGTCAATCAAGTGCACATTCATTCGGCTCCACTCAATTTCTGGCAGGCGTCGATGACACGCCGGAGACATTTTAGTACATGGATTTAACAACCCTGTGACAGATCTGTGACAAGTCGCTTCCCCCATCAGAGCTAAGTTGTGCAAACACGATTGCTCTGGTTTTGATCGCGGGGGCGAGATGGCGAACATTCAAACGAGCAGACACGGAGAGATTGCGCGGTTCGGCGAAATCTCCCTGAACTTCAGAAAGATGGAGCTCTGCCGGGCGGACCGTCCAGTCGTTCTGACTTTGCAGGAGTTCAAGGTGCTTAAGTTTTTCATTGCCAGACCGGAGGTTGTCGTCTCGCGACAGAAACTGATTTCCGCGGTGTGGCCAAAACGAAAACGTTCCAGCGAGCGCACGGTAGACAACCATATCGCGAGACTGCGGCAGAAGATCGAGAGAGATCCGGCTCGCCCCACCCATCTTCTGACTGTACATGGGGTTGGCTACAAGTTCATTCCGCAGAATGGACGAGCCGCCTTTGGAGAAGGAGTGGAAGCGATCTCGCAAGTGAAGGGATTGTGAGAAGGGTATGGCAACAGCAACGATAAAGAAAATCGGCATGCAACTAATTGCTTTCGGGGTGATCCTGACGGCTGTTAAGCCTTCGCTAGCGATCCCAGCGTTTGCCCGGAAATACGGGTTGCCTTGTTCCGCTTGTCATGAGGCATGGCCGAAGCTGAACAACTTTGGTCAAACGTTCCGCGATAACGGTTACCAGTTAGGCCAGGGCCACGATGCGCCGATTTATCAGGATCCCGGGTACTGGCCGATCGCATTTCGAATGACTCCAACGTGGCATCGGGAGAGTTCGAATCCGCAGCCGATTGACTCGGTCCCGGGAGACCCAAGCAGTGGAACGATCGCCGGCACAGTTACGAAATCGGGTCTTGATATATCGGCTGTCGACTTGCTCGTGGCGGGGACGCTCTACAAGAATGTTTCATTTTTCACGCAGCCGTTCCTTACGAATACGGGAGTTTCGTTGTCGCAAATGTGGATTCGCTTCGACAACCTTCTGGGCTCGCACTGGCTGAACGTCAAGATGGGTAAGTTTGAGCCGGACTTGCCTATTTCGGAGGAGCGAACGCTGACGTTGGACAACACGGGTGGCGAATATTTCGACTACCACTTCCGCCCGGCGGGAGATAACAACGTGTTCGGCGGGATCGGCGATTTTCAACTGGGATTCGAATTGCAGGGCCATTCCGACAACAGCTACACGCGGTACTCCATCGCGATGCTGACCAGCGGTGATGGGCGGCCGAATTTGCAGGTGAGTTCGACCTACAACGTCTTCGCCAATTTCACGCAGGGTTTCGAGTTGCCGAAGCTCGGATTGCAACGAGTTGGAGTGTTTGGCTATCTCGGCCAATCACCTACGTATTTTCAAACCAACGGTGGGACCGTAATTGCCGGCACCGGAACTGGGAATCGAAGCTTCTATCGCGCGGGGGCATACGGACTCTGGTACTTCGGAAAATTTGACGTGAGCACGTTCTTCGAACACGGGCAGGACAACGTGTACCTCGGCAACTCGACGCCCGCGAATCAACCGGCGCTGCTTCCGGCTGGAGCGGCGGGGCCGAGTTGGAATGGTGGATTTGCCGAAGCGCATTACACGTACAATCCGCGGCTCATATTGATCAGCCGCTACGAAGTGCTTCGCATGTCGCGCCAGGCAAATTCCAGTATTCCCAGCGATCTCGGAGATCTCGATGCGTGGACCGTGGGTTATCGCTGGTATCCATTCATGAGCAGCCGGGCTGGCCTGGCTTGGGTGCAGGAATACTCGCACCTTCTAACGCCCGATGCCGCACCGGCATTCGGCACGACCGAACACAAAAGCAGTTACCTGATGGGATTTGACTTCGACTTCTAAGGAAAGGAGTACAGATGCGCACGAACCGTGTCCTAACTAAAACCGCTGTAGCCCTGGTACTCCTCGTATCCGGTCTGCCTGCTATTGCACAGCAGAGCCACATCGGAAAACTGACAGGAAATGCGAAGCAAGGCAAAGAACTCTACCGGCGTTACTGCATCTATTGCCATGGGCCATTCGGCGATGGGACGGGAGAGAATGCTCCGTACCTGAATCCCAAGCCCAGGGACTTCACCAAGGCGACGTTCAAGTGCCGGTCGACTCCGAGCGGAAGCCTCCCACTGGACAGTGACCTCTTCGACACAATCAGCCGCGGCGTCCATAGCAGCGGAATGCCGTCATGGAAACCGCTGACCCGTCAGCAGCGGGCTGACCTGGTGGCGTACGTGAAGAGCTTTTCTTCCCGCTTCGAGGAAGAAAAGCCGGCAGCCGCTCTTCAGATTCCCGCAGAGCCGGCTAACTCAGCGGACAGCGTGAAACGCGGCGCGGATTTGTTTCAGAGCTTGAACTGCTGGCAATGCCACGGCAACGAGGGGCGGGGTAACGGTCCGTCGGCGAAGGCCCTGACTGACAGCAAGGGATATCCGATCACGCCATTCGACTTGTCAAGCGGAATGGAACTCAAGTGCGGAGACACGACCCGCGCCATGTTCCGCGATCTGATGACCGGGCTTGACGGCACTCCGATGCCATCGTTCGCCGACGCGATGAAGCCAGACGAGGCGTGGGATTTGGTGCACTACATCGAGACCCTGCATTCAAAAGTCAAGAAAGCCGGGCAAGTAAAGCCCGAACCCAAGGGTGAGTAATTCGCAGAGGGAAGTGACGGCTTGTTTGCAAGCCGGATCCTAGTTCGAGGAAGTGACGTCGTCATGAATATGCGTTTTGAGTTTGCTGTTGTCACTAGCGCCTTTGCAATCTTTCTTGCGGGAAGTCTAGGAGCAACTGCTCCGACTCCGCCCGCTGCCGCCCTGAAGGGGACCGTGAGGTTTCAAGGCACTGTTCCAAAGCCGACCCACATTGATATGTCGGCAGATCCGAAGTGTGCCCAGGCGCATTCGACCGGAGCCATGACCGAGGATATTGAAGCTGACAGTAAAGGCGATTTGGAGAATGTCGTCGTGTACGTTTCGCAGGGCCTCGGCGATGCCAAGTTCGATCCACCGCAACAGCCTGCAGTGATTGAGCAGAAAGGCTGCATGTACATGCCGCATGTTGTTGCGATTCGCGCGAACCAGCCGCTGAATGTGGTGAACGCCGACGCGACTACGCACAACATACATCCTTCGCCGAACAACAATCGCGAAATGAACCAGTCGCAGCCTCCGGGAGTTCCGCTCACCCTGACTTTTGCGCGGGAGGAGATTGCCATCCCGGTGAAGTGCAACATCCATCCGTGGATGCGCAGTTACATCGCTGTATTCAAGCATCCATTCTTTGCAGTCACTGGCAAAGACGGAAGTTTCGAAATCCCGAATCTTCCGCCGGGCAACTACACGATCACGGCTTGGCACGAAAAGCTGGGCACGTCGTTTCAGAGAATCACGGTCGGCGACTCCGAGACTAAGACGCTCGAGTTTGTATTCAAGGCGCAACCAGGTTCATGACACCGGGGCTTAGGTTCAGACTCGGATCGCCCGAATAGGGATTGAGCAGTTTTCGAAAGCGCGCGAGGAACATAACGATGAAGGTCTACAGTGGCCAACTAATACGCAGCAGTTTCTTGTTGGGCCTCCTCATTTTTCTGATGGCAGGCCTGGTCACTGCGCAGACGCCGGGGACGGGCGCCCTCAGTGGCCAAATATTTGACTCTTCGGGCGCGGTTATTCCGAACGCTCGCGTGACCGTCGTGAACGAAGGGACAGATTTGTCCAGAACAGCGACTACGACTTCCGAAGGTCTGTTCCGTCTGCCTCTGTTGGCCCCGGGGAACTATTCCCTTACCGTAGAGTCGGAACACTTTCAGCCGAGAACTCTACACTCGATCCATGTAACTGTCACCGAGACCGCGGTAGTTGATGTAACTCTGGCGGTTAAGACACCGACTCCGACGAAGATCGAAGTCTCTGGAACTCCCGAGTTGGCGCAAACCGAAACCTCGGCTCTTGGACGTGTGACCGACGAGCAGACGATCGTCTCACTGCCCCTGGCCAATCGCAATTTTTCCCAGATCTTGGCTCTGAATCCGGGTGTGGTTGTTGAATTGCCCGATGCGGGCGCTCTCGGCAACAACAATCAAAACGTTGCCGCTGATGGCGCGAAGCCCACGTCGAACAATTTTCAGTTCAATGGAGTGGATGCGAACAATCTATCTGAAAACTCCGCGTCAGGATTTGGAGCAGAGATCGGGATCGCGATCCCTAGTCCGGACACGATCGAAGAATTCAAAGTCCAGACCGGCATGTTCGATGCAGGGTACGGCCGGGGAGCAGGTGCCAATGTTGACATCGTAAGCAAAACCGGCAGCAACCGATTTCACGGGCGAGTATGGGAGTTCTTTCGTAATGATGCGTTGAATGCGAATGACTTCTTCCTGAAGAGAAGTGGTCAACCGCGGCCCGATTTGAAACAGAACCAGTTTGGCGGTGCCATTGGTGGCCCCATCGTCCGCGACAAAACATTCTTCTTCGCCGAGTATCAGGGGACCATTCAGAGAAATGGCGTCTCCAGTGTTTCGAAGCAGTTTTCCTTTCTGCCGCCTTTGACGAATGACCGCTCCGAGGCGACGCTGCGCAGCCAGCTGGGAAGTCTCTATGGAGGCCAGTCTGGATTATTTGGTGGAGTGGCTGTCGCCCCCGACGGCTCGAATATCAATCCTGTCGCGATTGCGATCTTGAGCGCTAAGTTCCCGAACGGAAGCGACGCTATCCCAACGCCGCAAGTCGTGCAGGCCGATCCGAATACGGGTGCTCTCACGGGGAGTTCGACGTTTTCGATCCCGGCCTCATTTCGAGAGGATCAGGTGGCAGCGAATCTGGATCACAACATCTCGACGAAGAATCAGCTCTCTGGAAAATATTTCTATTCGCGCGAACCGTTCTCTGAGCCCTTCTCTCCTTTTGGAGCGAACGTGCCTGGCTGGGGTACCAACCAGATCAACCGGAATCACATGTTCGTGCTGTCCGACACGCATGCTTTTAATCCGAATCTGACCAACGTGGCGCGTTTTGGTTTTATGCGTTTCCAGGGGCTGGCCAGCATTCCGCAGCCTCTGAATGCGGCGGACGTGGGCATGGCGACGCCGTCAGGACTTCCGGAGACTCCCGGTATCGTGGTCAACGGACTATTCACGATTGGTACCGCGGGCGAACCAACTTATTTTGAGAATACGAACTCATTCATCTGGCAAGACATAGTTTCCATTACTCGCGGGAGGAATAGCTTTCGCATTGGTGGAGAGGTGAAGCGGCATGAGTTGGTGCTGAATGTTCCGTTCGTGAAAGATGGGTTCCTTTTCTTCCTGAGCTTCCCGGATTTCCTATTGGGTCAAAGCGGTGCGCAGAACGGTAGTGGTGTCAGCAATGTGTTTAACAGTGCTGCATCGTCCGGCAGCTTCCGCAAGGACCAGCGCTATACGGACCTCGCGGGTTTCATACAAGACGATATTCGGGTGACACCGCGACTTACTGTGAATGCGGGCCTCCGTTATGAATTCTTCGGGCCGCCCAGCGATGTTCACGGCGCGCTGCCTACTTTCGATCCCACGATCGCGACGGGTCAAGTGCCGGCCCGTGGCAGCTTCAGCGGATATGTATTGCCCGCAAATTACAAAGGACTGCTTCCCGAGGGTGTGCTGAAGAGCAACACAAATGGCCTTTGGAACGCCGATTACAAAGATTTTGCTCCGCGCCTCGGTTTCTCACTTCGGCTGCTCGATAAACCAACCGTCGTGCTGCGCGGCGGCTACGGGATTTACTACGACCAATTGTCTGGCGATCTGGTTGAGCAGACGATTGGGCAGCCTCCTTTTTCCTTCAAGCAGTCATTTTCGGGAGCACAGAATGCCGCAGCGACGTTCCAGCAACCATACGTCCCGGCGCTGCCACCCGATTCCAGTTTTCCGAATTTTCTTCCGCGCACTCCCGGTGGTGGCCTGTCACTTGCGGCGGTCGGCCGAAATCTGACAAGTCCTTATGTTCAGCAATACGACCTGAACGTACAGGTCGAGCTTCAGCGCGACCTCGTGTGGCAGGTGGGATACGTGGGCGCCAAAACGACACATCAGGCGGGTTGCGTGGAATTTAATCAGGCGGCGATAGCCACGCCGCAGAATCCTGTCAATGGAGAGACGACGACGACTTTGGAGAATGTCGCGCAGAGATCTCCATTCGAGGGTATCGCCGGCGGATCGTATATTTGCCAAACCACCTTCGACTCGAACTACAACTCGCTGCAGACCAGCGTGACGAAGCGCTTGAGTCATGGTTTGAATTTCCTGGGTAGCTACACGTGGTCGAAGAATCTGGACTTCACGAGTGGGACGGGCTCGCTTTCCGCGTTCCTGCTCTCATTCCTGACGAACGATCAGACAAATCCGAGCCAGGCTCGGGGAGTGGCGGACTTTGACCGCGAGCACCGCGCCGTCCTCAGCTTTGTATATGCACCGCCGCGACTAGACGAGGGCCCCGCGGCCGTTCGCCGTGCTCTTTCTCAGTGGCAGATTTCTGGTGAGTCAGTCTTGCAGTCTGGCTTGCCGGTCACCGCTGTCGACAGCACTGCGGGCTCTGCTTATGGGAACATCTCGGGCTTCTCCCGGGCGCAGTGTACTGGCGCGAACCCAGCCTCGTCAGGATCGCTCTACAGTCGCCTGGGCGGTTACTTCAATTCTGCGGCATTCACACTGCCGCCGGTAATTGGCGACGATGGGGCGGCGACTGGCTTTGGAAGTTGTGGAATCGGCATTCTGCGAGGGCCCAGCGAACTTAACCTCGATCTCGGAGTTCAACGCAGCTTTGCGATTACGGAAGCGAGCGCGCTGGAGTTCCGGGCCGAGTTCTTCAACTTCACAAATACTCCAAAATTTGCGTTGCCGGTAAGCGACTTTGCCGCCGGGTCGAATAGCTCGTTCGGGCAGATTACGTCTACGGTGGCGAATCCAAGGATCATTCAATTCGCACTCAAGTACAGCTTCTAATGCTGAAGTCAAAGAGGAGCCGATGAGTCTGATTTCGATGGTGGGTCATAACGCATGCTGCTTGAGGCAAGGAAGCCAAGATAATGTCTGAGACAGGAACCTTGGATGCAGGCACTGCCCTGTTCGCCGCAGCAGCGATCGATCCTCTGCTTTGCAATACGGAGCTGCCTCTGCGCGGAGTTTACTACCCGCGCGGTTTCGCCCTCGAGGTAACGACAAATTCACCAGAGGTCCTCGCGGCGGCGCAGGAAAGCTGGGGATACTTTCCCAGAACGTTTTCCGAGCCGCCCCTCCAGCTTCGAGTGGGTGTGATGGGTAATAGCGGTGGCGTCTGTCCCCCAATGCCGACTTGCAGGGCGTGGCAGAATCTGCTGCTCACGATTGCCGACGTCGAAAACTTTAGCGTCTGCGATCTACGGCGCGGTATCGCGTTCTGCTGGCTCACACCGGCTGCCGTCGCGAACACAGCGTACCTGCGCTACAACTTTCTGGAATCATCGGCGCTGTGCATGCTAGGGCAAACATATTTGGTGGCTATTCACGCTGCGTGTGTGAAGTCAAATAATCGGGGAGTGCTGCTGTGCGGCGATTCGGGCGCGGGCAAGTCCTCTCTATCCTACGCATGCGCACTCCGCGGGTGGACGTTTATAGCCGATGACGCAAGTTCGTTGGTACGCGGCAGAAACGATCTTACGATTGTCGGGAATCCCAATCAGATTCGCTTCCGAGAAGCCGGAGCCACGCTATTTCCAGAACTCAGGAGACAGCGTCTTTCCCCGCGAGGAACCGGCGAATTCTCAATCGAACTCGCTACAGAAACCGTTCCAGAGATCTCAACAGCTCTAACCGCTTCGGTGGACTATGTCGTTTTCCTGAACCGGCGCGATTGTGATCCGCCCGGCCTTGTGTCCTTCCCGAAATCGAAGGCTTCGGCATGGTTCGAGAGCGTTATTTGCTTCGGCGAAAAAGAAGTGCGGCAGTCTCAAGTTGCTTCGTTGCGCAATCTGATGACGAAGCCTGTGCTCGAGCTTCGCTACCGCGATCTCGACTGGGCGGTGAGCCAACTCAACGCGCTGGTCGAAGGGTAAAGGGCGATGACCGAAGTCCCACATCATGTGCGAGTTATCTTGTCGTCGCTCAAGTTTCGCGGCGCTCGACCCGAAGAACTGCAAGCTCTCAGTGACTCCGAATGGAAGGATATTCTTGCACGATGGGATCTTGATCGCTTCACTATGCCCTTGAGACAAACGTGGGGCGAAGTTCTCCCGGACTGGGTTCGAGCCAAAATCGATCGGGATATCCAGGGTAACTCTTCGCGATTCGAGCGCATCAAGGCGGACTACTCAAAGATTGCGAGTGCGATTCGCGAAGCCGGCGTGGAACATCTCGTTCTCAAAGGCTTCTCGCAGTGGCCCGGCTACGTGGAGCATCCAAGGCTGCGCCCCCAATCCGACATTGATCTTTACTGTCCTCCGGACTCGATTAGTCGTGCGACTGAGGCGCTTGCGGGCCTCGGCTATAAGCCAGTGGGATGGATAGGCCCAGGGCCGAGTGACCATATTCAGCCGATGATTCAGAGGACGGATTGGAAATGGCGGGGAGATTTCTTCGATCCTGACATTCCAATCGCAGTAGAACTGCACTTCCGTCTGTGGGACCAGGAAAGTTCCGGCGTCGGGCCGAAAGATCTCGACCAATTCTGGTCTCGGAGGGTTGTCCGGAGTCTCGACGAGATCAGCTTTCCCTCGTTCAATCCGGTAGATGGGCTCGGCTATTTTTCACTCCACATATTAAGAGATCTGTTGCGTGGCTATTTGCGTACGGCCAATCTCTTCGAACTAGCGCGCTTTCTGCATACAAGAGCGAACGACGAGAGCCTTTGGAACAACTGGCTCGAGCTTCACGAACCGTCGCTACGCTCGCTGCAGGCAATATCATGCCGGCTGGCAGGGCACGTTTTCGCTTGCCAGATTCCCGAAGCGGTGCAAAGTGAAATTGACTGCATGCCCGTTGCAGTCAACGCGTGGTTCGACAGGTTTAGCGACTCGCCCCTTAATAACGAATTCAAATTGAACAAGGATCTAGTTTGGCTGAACTTGAGCCTTCTCAAGTCGGGTGGTGAGAAGCGCCGGCTCTTCTTCAATAGGCTGTTTCCATCTCGAATTACACCAGGGGATGCGCCGTACATCTTCAAGCCGGGGGACGACGAATCCAAGTACACTCCGCTGCAGAAGCGATCGAAGTATCTAGCTTATCTTGCTTCGCGCGTGGGGTACCACACGCGCATCCTCCCACGATCACTGTGGAATGGTGCGCGATGGTGGTTGGCGACGAAGAATGTTAGCAAGGGACTGTGGACGTTTCTGGCTTCATCTTTCTTCTTCGCATTCGGAATGTACATCTTCTTCCTTCTGTACAACCTCTATCTTCTCGACCACGGGTTCAAAGAGAGTTTTCTCGGCCTCGTGGCGAGTGCATCGGCGATTGGAGGAATCGTTGGAACAGTTCCGGCCGGCATGTTTGCTCAACGCTTTGGCCTGCGAAAAGCTTTATTGGTGTGTCTGACGATCGCACCCGTTGTGTCTGTGTTGCGAACACTCGTCGGCAATGAGACTGCGCTTCTGGCACTCGCTTTTCTCGCCGGCGCGGCTACGTCGATTTGGGCGGTGTGCCTTGCTCCAGCAGTCGCACAGCTGACTGATCAACATAATCGTCCATTCGGATTCAGTCTGATCTTCTCCTCAGGGATTGGAATTGGAGTTTTGGGCGGCCTGATCGGAGGACGTTTGCCTGGTTGGCTGTCCCGAATTGGCACGCCGGCTGCAGATTTACATGCGAAACAATTGGCTCTCTTGGTTGCGTGTGGAATGATGGCAATTGCTGCTTGGCCTGTTAGTCGACTGCATTTCACTTCGGCCCCTACTGAGGAGAGAAAGTTGTACTCGCGAAATCCCTTTTTGTTACGGTACCTCCCGGCAATTGCGATATGGAGTCTTGCGGTCGGAGCATTCGGTCCATTTGCCAATGCGTATCTTTCGCAGCATCTGAGAATGCCGGTGCATCAGATCGGATCGATCTTCTCGCTCTCCCAGTTATCGCAACTATTAGCCGTCCTGGCGGCGCCAATCGTATTCCGAAAACTCGGCCTTGTAACCGGCATTGTGTATATGCAGATCGCCACGGCACTGGGCTTGGCCTGTCTGGCTGCGGCCCCCAGCGCGGGGACGGCGACGGCGATCTACATAGGCTATACAGCTTTCCAATGGATGAGTGAGCCCGGAATGTTCAGCTTGCTGATGAATCAAATGAGTGCAGAGGAACGCACTGGCGCATCGACGCTGAACTTTCTCGTAATAAACATATCTCAAGCTATTGCGGCTGCCGTTGCCGGAAGTGTGTTCGTGCGGCTGGGCTATCCTGCTGTGATTAGCATCACTGCGGTGGTTGCATTGCTGGCTGCATTATTGTTTCGCTTTTTCCTGGGGCATGAACGTCTGACTGTGTCGCAACCTTCCCATGTAAACGTTGAGGCGCAAGTCTAGGTGTCAGCGTAGTTGTAACTCAGACTTATGTGCAGTGAAGAATCAGTTGTCGACGTGTATCTCCTTTCGGAGAACCGGCTTCTCTGTGAAGCTCTATCCCGCGTACTCGCAGCAAAGAGTCACCTTCGTGTTGTGGGAAGTGCGCCCTTCAGCAAGGACACAGTCGCTGACATTGTCACAACCAGTCCTGACGTATTGCTCTTCGATTCTCTAACTACGGCATTGTCTACAGACGACCTAGTCCCATCTCTTCGTCGAACCATCCCGAATTTAAAGGTGCTCCTGTTCGGAATGGATTGTGATGAAGAAAAGTTCCTGCTGGCGGTACATCGCGGAATCGTTGGTTATGTGCTAAAAGACGCCTCGGCACGCGAATTGGCCGATGCGATCCATGCTGTATCGAGGGGAGAAGCCGTGTGCCCACCAATCTTGTGCCGAGCGCTATTTGAGCGTGTGGCTCGTGCCGGAGAGTGGCAGCCCGGCTTACAAGTGAGAAAGCATCTTGGTCTTACCCGCCGCGAGCAGCAGTTGATTCAACTGGTTAGCCAAGGGCTGACCAATAAAGAGATTGGCTCTCAGCTTTTCCTCTCCGAACAGACGATAAAAAACCATCTTCGACGCATGTTGCGCAAGATTGGCGCAACAGATCGTCTCGAAGCGGTCGAGTTGTGCCGCGCGCAGGGGTTCTGGACCTAGTCTGGAAGGTACCGAGTTAGTACCCGCACTCCGTTGCTTTAAGTACTAACTGACACGCTGCTGCGGCACCCAATGGAGCCTATCGTTCACCGGCGGGATCGAAGACACTGTTACGTGAGGGGGACGGACTAGTGCGGAGAATCAAGGTGCTTGTCGCGAACTATCCTCGCTTGATGCGAGAGCTTGTCCTGGATGCCATTTCTGCCGACCCGGACATCGAGGTGATGGGCGAGATCCAGGACGACACGAAGATTGCTGAGATTGTCAATGAGTTGCATCCAGATTGTGTGGTCATCGGGCTTGATCACTCCGACAGGCGCCCTAGCATTTGCGATCAGCTTCTCGATCAACATCCCCATCTGAAGATTCTCGCGCTTGCTGCCGAGCGCAACACCAGCATTTGTTATTGGGCGACGATGAACATCCGTTCGAATCGCGTCGAGACCTCGGAACAAGGAATCCTTAACGCTCTTCGCGGTATGGGACCGGCAGACGCGGGAGTGTACGTTCAAGCAATCAATAAGAAGGTGCAGTAGCCGATAAGTACGCTGTGCCTAAGGTAGTTAGTGTAATTAATCGAGTATAGATCGAATGTAAGTTAGGTGGCGAAGCTGTGTTTGGTCAAGTGACATCCCCGATCGATGAACGTCTGGCTGCGGCCTCCGCATTGGAGAGTCCGCGCCTGTTGATGACTCAGCCCTGTTGGTATGCGGTGTACACGTGCGTTCGTCACGAAAAAACGGTGGGGCGGCAATTTGCCGAGCGAAACGTGGACTGCTTCGTTCCTCTCTACCGTTCGGTGCGTCGGTGGAAGGATCGTCGCAAGACGCTCGATCTGGCGCTGTTCCCAGGTTATGTGTTTGTAAGGATCGCGCTCAGTGATCGGTTGAGAGTGTTGCAGGTGCCGTCGGTAGTCAGCCTGATCAGCTTTAACGGGTGTCCTGCTCCTATCGACGAGAAAGAGATCGAGGTGTTGCGGCAAGGTCTTGCCAGAGATCTGCGCATCGAACCCCATCCTTATTTGACTGTGGGACGCCGTGTGCGTCTCAAGGCAGGTCCACTGGCGGGCGCGGAAGGAATTCTGGTGCGGAGGAAAGACGGCTGCCGGTTGGTGATGTCCATCGATCTGCTAATGCGTTCCGTGGCGGTCGAGGTGGATGAAGCGGACGTCGAGGCTATTCGTTAGCTTGCGAGATCGATCTAAGGAAGTCGTTTCATGAAAAATAAGGTGCTCGGAAGCGTCGTCCCTTTGGTTGTGTTGCTCACTCTCTGTGTCTGGGGCTACTCGCAATCGAATGAGCAGGGCCGAATCCGTCAAACGGCGCCGCAGACAGATCGCGGGACTGGTTTGTCGGAACTGGGCAAGGACAATCTCAGCCGCGTCGCTGCCTCTTCTGTTCAGATCCAAATGGTTCTTCTGAAGGATGCAGGATTGCTGGTTGAGCTGAAGCGTTGGGTGGCCAAAGAGGCCACAGATAATGGACAGATCGTAGAAGATTCCAACCTGTCGGACCAGGCGATATTCGATCGGCTTGACCATGACGTTGCCTTTCGCGCAGTCGCGACTCAACTGGTGCAGCGGTACGGTTACTTGTTGCCGTCTCCGAATCCTGACTCGAGTTTCGCCAAAGAAGAAGACTTCGTACTGAAAGAGCGAGCGAGGCGGTTAGTGCAGATTGAAGCGCAGGAAGATACGGAGTCCCTGCAGCACGGAAGCAATGATCGAAAGGTAGATCGCACCAGGACCTGCGATCCGCAGCAGGACGACGATTGTGAAAGCGCCAATCCGAGCTATCCTCGTTCCAGCCGACAAATCGAGAATGGAACGCCGGCTCCCGGGACAAATCCTGGCCTGCCGCAAGACATACCGCCCGTCGTTTCTCCGTCTCGGACGTTGAAGACTGATTTCTCCGGGGACGAATCGGAGCCGCGCGACCGTTCGTCATCGCCCGAAATCGAGTTGGCCTCCAGTTCCGTCAAGGCTGGGGGGGAAGCTCCATCGAGAACCCTCGTTCCAGATTTTCTGCAACCGCCAGATGACCGGAGCACGGATCGCAACAATCCTCCATCCGCGTATCCCGACCGTAGGAACGTGCGAGAAGGTTCTGCCGGAGTGGATGTCCCTGAGCAGCGTGTACGTCCAAGTCAGAGACAGCTGCGAAGAGGTCAGCACGACGAGGCAGCGCCGGTACGGATGGTGCGGCCGGCTAATCCGTACTCCGACATCCCTTCGCTCTATGACATGTACGTGCAGGCTGCTGCGTGGCAGCGTCCCGTCGAGCGTTTTGGACTCGACGTGTTTCGCAACAGCATCAATCAGCCTGACGTGATTCCGATGGACCTCCCGGTGGGTCCCGACTATGTCGTGGGAACGGGCGACAGTTTGGCAATTGATCTCTGGGGAGGCGTTTCGCAGCGACTGGTGCGGCTGGTCGACCGGCAAGGGCGTATTTCGCTGCCAGAGACCGGGCCTATTCTGGTCAGCGGCAAGAGCCTCGGCGACACACAATTAGAGGTTCAGCGCGCATTGCGGACGCAATTCACGGATGTGTCTGCCGATGTTTCGCTATCGCGGCTCAGGACTGTGCGTGTGTACGTAGTGGGAGAGGTCGTCGCTCCCGGTGCCTACGACATCAGTTCGCTTTCAACTCCCTTGAACGCTCTGTTTGCAGCGGGAGGCGTTACTGCCAACGGGTCCTTGCGGGAACTGAAGCACTTTCACGGCAAACAACTGGTCGAGCAGGTCGACGCCTATGACTTGCTGTTGCATGGTGTGCGTTCCGACCTGCAGCGCTTGGAGAACGGTGACACGCTGCTTGTGCCGCCCATGGGGCCACAGGTGACGGTCGATGGAATGGTGCGCCGTCCGGCGATATATGAAACTCTGAATGAGACGTCCCTTGCGGATGTGCTGGAGTTGGCGGGCGGAATCCTGCCCACTGCGGCGCTCCGTCACATCGAAGTGCAGCGGTTGGAAGCCCACGAAAAAAGGACGATGCTGACTCTCGACCTTGGGTCAACGGGCGACCAAAAAGAGATAGACAAGCAACTGCAAGATTTTAAAGTCGGCGACGGCGATCAGGTTCACATCTTCCCAATTGCTCCGTACAACCAAGATGCGATCTACCTGCGGGGGCATGTCCTGCGACCTGGACGCTACTCCTACAAACAGGGTATGAAGGTGACGGACTTGATTTCTTCGTACAGCGACCTTCTGCCTGAACCGGCTCCTCACTATGCGGAAATCGTTCGACTGAATCCGCCGGATTTTCATCCCAGCGTGGAGAGCTTCGATGTTTCCACGGCCCTTGCCAATCCTGCATCTGCCCCCGTCCTGAAGCCTCTGGACACCGTCCGAATATTCAGTCGCTACGATTTCGAGCGTCCCCCCGAGGTTTGGGTGGGCGGCGAGGTTCACACGCCGGGACAATACCAGACATCCGGGCAGGCTCACTTGCGCGATGCGATCTATTTGGCGGGAGGCATTACTCCGGATGCTGCGCTTGATTCAGCGCAGTTGTTCCGGACACAGGCCGACGGCACGATGAGAATTCTCAGTGTTGACTTGCGTGAGGCGCTTGCCGGAAATCCTGTGGACAACATTCTGATTCAGCCCCGTGACCGGCTGCTCATCCACAAGAGCATCGCGAAAGTTGACGCTCCAACGGTCGACATTCGAGGTGAGGTCGCGAAGCCCGGGCGTTATCCTCTAACCAGCAACATGCGCGTGGAAGATTTGGTCCGCGTGGCGGGAGGACTGAAGAGGAGCGCATTCACCGACAGCGCCGATCTGACGCGGTTCGCGGCAAGCACGGGAGCCAGTCAGCACTTAGAAGTGAAGCTAACAGCCGCGGTGGCGGGAGATGTCAATGAGGACCTTGCGTTGCACAACGGAGACGTTCTCGCCGTTCGGCAAATTCCGCAGTGGGACGATCTGGGGGCATCGGTCACCGTAAAGGGCGAGGTTCAACATCCGGCAACCTATGGCATCCAGCCCGGAGAACGCCTCAGTTCTCTTCTCGAACGCTGCGGCGGATTTACAGTTAATGCTTATCCGTACGGGGCCGTATTGCTCCGCAAGGAAGTTCGCGATCTTGAAATGAAGTCGCATCTGGAACTCGTCAACCGAATCAGGGCGGAGGAAAATCTGCTGAAGGCTTTGCCTGAGAGCGATACCAACGCGAAAGACGCGAAGCTCGCCGCGATCGCCCAGACTGAAACTGCGCTTCAGCAACTGGAAGATACTGCCGTGGTTGGACGACTCGTTATCCACATTCCATCCGATGCCAAGAAACTTGCAAAAAGCGCCGCTGATCCATCCTTACGAGATGGAGATGTGCTCATCATTCCCAAGAAGGCGAATTACGTGCTTGTTGGTGGGCAAGTCTTTAACCCAACTGCCGTCGGCTACGTGCCGGGACGAAGCGCGAAGTGGTACTTGAGCCAATCGGGAGGCCTAACTCAGGTCGCAGACAAGAGTGCTGTCTTCGTCGTGCGCGCAGACGGGTCCGTGCTCGCGGCCAAGAATAATTCGGGATTCTGGTCAGGCGATCCCATGAATGCGGTCCTGAAGCCGGGAGACTCGATTGTTGTGCCGGAGAAGGCCCCTAAAGTGGCGCCTCGCAACTGGGCGATGCTCTTGCAGGCAGCTCAGGTCGCGACGTCGGCGGCTCTTACTGTTGCCTACATCCATCCGTAGCGTCGGCATCCGACTTGACCACACAAACACAGCTTCGCGCTGCAGTGGCTCTCTTCTTGACCGCTTTTGGTGTGAGACTCCAGGCCCAAGGGCAAAATGAAACGGGAAGCAGACTCATGGAATCGCTGGCGATAAGTGCTCCAGAACGCAAGGCCCCCGACGTTTGGACCGTCCCGTCCGCTGGGTTCGATCTCGCCTCAGAGAAAACTTCGCGAACCGATTTTTCGGGTCATATCGCAGATTTCGTCCAGGACCAGAAAGAAATATGGACGAGTCCAGCCCGAACACGGCTCTCGGATGCAACGTGGCTCGTGCCGCTTAGTGGGATCACGGCTGGACTTTTCGTGACTGATCGTCAATACAGCGCGTCGCTGGCGCCGAGTCCGGCGGACATTCGGCACTACAAGAAGGTTTCCGACCTAGGAATCGCAAGTCTTGTGGGCGCTGGCGCGGGCCTTTATCTGTTCAGCTATCCGGCACATAACGAGCATTGGCGCGAAACCGGATTTCTAGCTGGCGAGGCAGCTCTGAACAGTTTGCTCACCGCGGAGGCCTTCAAATACTCCTTCCGGCGAGCGCGTCCCTATCAGGACGGTGGCAGTGGGCAGTTCTTTCACGGAGGCACATCGTTTCCTTCAGAACATGCCGCCGCGGCATGGTCGATCGCGAGTGTGATCGCTCATGAGTATCCTGGGACATTGCCCCGGCTGTTCGCCTACGGTATGGCTTCGGCGGTCAGCCTCTCTAGAGTTCGCGCGGGGCAACATTTCCCGTCGGACGTTCTCGTCGGAAGTGTCTTGGGATACCTGATCGCGCAAAGGGTTTACACGAGGCGTCACGATCCCGAGATCGGCGGCGCGGAGTGGGTGTCACCACATGAATTTGTGTCGGACGAGAAGAATCATTCTCCCGCATTCATGGGATCGCCTTACGTTCCTCTCGACAGTTGGGTCTACCCAGCTCTGGAGCGGCTTGCAGCACTGGGATATGTTCGAACGGCGATTCTCGGGATGCGCCCGTGGACACGGCTGGAATGTGCGCGCCAGGTGGGCGAGGCATTGGAGAACCAGGCTGATGCAGATAGTCCGCCACAGGTCGAGGAACTTTACAACGCTCTCGCTCACGAATTTGACGATGAGATGGAAGGCACCGAGGGCGGAGGAAATGCCCGCGCGCAGGTTGAGTCTGTCTACACGAGAGTCCTCGGCATTTCTGGGAAACCGCTGACAGACAATCACCATTTCGGACAGACAGTTCTGAATGACTATGGCAGGCCATTTCAAGAAGGGTTCAACAGCATCGTAGGTTCGTCCGGTTGGACGACTGCCGGCCCATTCGTGATCTACGCTCGCGGTGAATACCAATCGGCTCCATCCGGTCCAGCGCCATCTCCAGCGGTCGAGAACTTCATCAGCGGGGCAGACGGCGTGCCTCCAAACCTCACACCTACGTCGATTGCAGCGACCAGCCGCTTTCGTCTGCTGGATGCATACGTGGGCATGAATCTGGCCAACTGGCAATTTTCTTTTGGCAAGCAAAGCCTTTGGTGGGGACCGAGTGAAGGCGGCACGATGTTGCTGACCAACAACGCCGAACCGATCAACCGGATGTTTCGAATCGATCGCGTCAGCCCGTTCCGGTTGCCTGGCATCCTCCAATATCTCGGCGATATGCGTCTCGATTTTTTCCTGGGCCAGCTTTCGGGCCAGCAGTTCATCAACAACTCGGGGGTTTTCATCACCGGAGACCAGGGACAGTATGGCCGGAACTTGAATCCGCAGCCTTTCATCAGCGGCGGCAAGATCAGCTTTAAGTTCACGCCCAATTTTGAGTTCAGCATGTCCAAGACCACCGTTTACGGCGGGCCCGGTAACCCGCTCACGCCGAGCACGCTCGTGAAGAGTGCAGTTGGTCTCCATGTAAATGGAGAGCCTCTGGGCGACGGCCGTTCGGTTGTGGACTTCACCTACCGTGTGCCGAAACTACGCGATTGGCTGAGCGTGTACGGGGAAGGCTTCAGTGAAGACGAGGTCTCGCCGCTCAATACCGCCGGGAAGTCCGCTTGGCAAGGTGGACTCTACTTTTCGCGTTTGCCCAAGGTGGCGAAGCTCGACTTGCGAGTGGAAGGGGGCTTTACGGACCCGGTCGACTTTCGTGCCTGCAGCGGGTGCTTCTACAACAACTTCCAATACGTCAGTGGTTACACAAACAATGGAAACCTGATCGGAACCTGGATCGGGCGGGCCGCGCAGGGCGAAGCAGTGTCGAGCACCTATTGGTTCACTCCACGGAAGAAGATTGGGATCGAAGCACGGCATCGAAAGATTGATTCGCAGTATCTTCCACAGGGGGGCACGGAGACCGACGTCGCGGTGAACTCAGATTTCCTGACGAAATCGGGCTTCCGCTTTTCCGGTACCGTTCAGTACGAGCGTTGGCAGATTCCGCTGCTGGCGGTGAATCGGCAGTCGAACATAACGGCATCGTTCGAACTCGGATTTTGGCCTCACGGGCGGCGAAGTAATGTGCGTGAGGTCGGGCCCACGATTCCATGAAACAGACCACAGCCAATTCGGAACTCGAAGTCGTCTATCGCCCTGTTCCCGCGACACAAGAGTCGACGCATGAATCGCGGGAAGAGGCCACGGTTGGCCGTGTCCGACTATTGTGGGACCAACGTACTCTGCTGGTTCGAGCCACCGCGTTGGGCTTTGCGCTGGCAGCGGTGATTGCTTTTATTTTGCCGAAGCGTTACGAGTCGACGACCCAACTTATGCCGCCCGACGATCAGTCCAGTCGCACGATGGCGATGGCAGCCGCATTGGGTGGGCGAATGCCAGGGGGGCTCGGAGCGCTGGCAGGCGATGTTCTCGGACTTAAGAGTTCGGGTGACCTGTTTGTGGGAATTCTCAGGAGTAGGACGGTTCAGGACGATCTCATCACAAAGTTTGATTTGAAAAAGGTCTATTCGGCCAAGCACTGGGATTCTGCCCGCAAACGGCTTGCCGCAAGCACGGTGATTGCTGAGGATCGGAAAACTGGCATCATCTTTATCGGCGTGACAGACCAGAGCCCCGAGCGAGCCGCGCAGTTGGCTCATGAGTACGTTACCGAATTGAACTTAGTCGTGAGTCAGCAGAGCACGTCGTCCGCTCATCGCGAGCGTGTATTTCTCGAGGAGCGACTGCAACAAGTGAAGCAAGACCTGGACGGCGCCGAGAAGGAATTCAGCGAATTCGCCAGCGAGAATACCGCGATCGATATCAAGGAGCAGGGAATTGCGATGGTTGATTCAGCGGCGAAATTGCAAGGTGAACTGATCGGCGCTCAGTCCGAACTCGAGGGATTGAAACAGATTTACGCAGAGGGCAATGTTCGCGTCCGCGCCCTTCGGGCGAGAATTGCAGAGCTCAACAGCCAACTCCAGAAGTTGGATGGAGCAGGCGAAGGCCAATCTGGTCCCGCGAACCCACATGAGGCCTCCTACCCATCGATCCGCAAGCTGCCGCTGCTGGGTGTTCCATACGCGGACCTGTATCGGCGTACGAAGGTTCAAGAATCAGTCTATGAGACTCTCACGCAGGAATTCGAACTTGCAAAGGTAGCAGAAGCGAGAGAGATCCCAAGCGTTAAGGTGCTCGATGCGCCCGATGTGCCCGAAGAAAAAGTGTTTCCGCCGCGGCGGCTCATAGCGATCCTTGGTGCGATCTTGGCCTTCTTAGGCTGCTCCGCTTGGATTCTTGGAAGGGCTCGCTGGGATGCTATCAATCCCGAAAGTCCGTCGAAGTTGTTAGCGCTAGATGTGTTTCAGACAATGGGCAGTTACGTACCTTGGGGTCCAAATGGGGCGAATGGAGCAGGATTTACGCGCTTGGTGCATCGATTTCGACGGAATGGTACGGCGAAAGGAACGGAGTGAGCTCCCAAGAAACCGTGAAAGAGCTGCCGGTTCCTCCAGACACTGCTGTTGAAGTGTTCGATGGAGAGAGTTTTCGGGCTGGCCGCGTTTGGAGAATCCCTTGGGTGGGAGCAGTTACCTCTGACCAGGCGAGAGAATATCTTCCCACGATAGCCACCGAGTTCGCGGTGATTGTTGCGCAGATCGTCGCCTTCAAACTCGCCGCGCATTACCTCGGACCGGAGGGATTCTCGGAATACGCGGTGGCTCGTCGCGCGGCATCGCTGATCTCGGCTCTTCCACTATTAGGGTTAGCCGTCGGACTGCCACGGTACATCGCGTACAGCAATGGGCGCGGCGATTCGCAGGCCACGGTCCGGTACTACGGAGCGGCGCTGCGATGCGTGGGCATCGCGATGATCCTGTGCCTTATCGTGCTGAATGGCTTAAGAAGCCAGGTCGCATTTCTCATCTTCGGTAACAAGGCGTATGCGGGATTAATTCTCCCCGTGAGCCTGATGGTCTTGGGGCTGGCCCTTCATGGCATCGTGTATTCATATTTTCGTGGTCATCTCGCGATGATGCGCGCGAATTTGCTTCAGGTGGTTAATCTTGCAGTGGTCCCGATTGTCTGTTTCGCGACTCTGCACCAATCGACGCGAACGCTCGTTCTTTCCCTGGGGTCTGCGTGGTTCCTGGTTGCCTTTGTCGCGCTGTGGTTCACTCCTGTCGGAGGCGTAACAGCGCGGACACAAGACGAGACCCGGGAGCTGCTTCGCTATGGAATCCAACGCCTGCCGGGAGAATTCGCCCTCATGGCGATGTTGTCTCTGCCGGTGATCTTTGTGGCCCATCGAAGCGGAGTTCAGCAGGCGGGATTTGTCGCGTTCGGGATTTCAGTACTGTCCATGATCGGCGCATTTTTTACACCGATTGGTCTGATCCTGCTGCCGAAGGCGAGCGCTTTATTAGCAGACGGTCGAAAACGTGAGCTACGGGTTCACGTGGCTCTCTTAATTCGGGTTTCACTCGCGGTGGCGGGAGCGGCGACGGTTCTCGTTTGGTTTCTGGCTCGCCCCTTTGTAGTGCTTTACTTGGGCAGCGGCTTCGAAGACGCGGGAACTTTACTACGGGTCATCGTTTTGGGAGCCGTTCCGTATGCGCTATTTACCGTGTTGCGGAACCTGATTGACGCCTTCCACCGCGACGCAGTCACTGCGGTGATCGCGATTTCCGGTTTGGCAGTGTTTATTTTGGGAGCGTGGCTCGGCAAAGGCTACCTCCCGGCTGGAGAAGAAGTCCTCATTGCTTTCCTTGTGGGGCTTGGAACCCTGGGATTCGCCGCATGGTTTGAATGCGGCAGGATTCTGCGCACGTAGTTCTGTTACTGCATATTCTCGGATCTGTGACTCAATGGACGGTAACGCTTCTCTGTTGCTCTCGATCATCGTCTACGTTGCAGTCGCTGTGACGACTGTGGTGTATGCCGTCTTGGTGCGCAAGGCGAAGTTAGCCGATCCCATACTGCAATTCGTGTTTTTTCTATCGTTGTTTGTTCTCCCGCTGCCAGTGCGGGCATGCATGACCGTCGATGTGGAGGGCGATGTAACCGATCATCTTCTTGAGTTGATGCCTTATCTCCCCGAGGCAGTCTTCCTTACTGCTCTTGCGCTGGGGCTCTTTGTCTTGACCTACTATTCGCGCGTCGGCATTGTCGTCGGGGATCGGCTGCCGAAAGTCCAAGGCGGTCCACGATGGAGATTAGCTTTTGTTTTGCTCGCGCTCCTTTCACTCTTCCTCATCATCCAGCTTGCGACCTCGGCTGGTGGGCTAATGGGTTTCCTCCTTCTCGGATACAAAGCCACGGCGGAAACGGTGGGAAAAGGTTATCTCGCCATGGGATTTACCTGGCTGTTCGTTGCGTCCATGTTTCTTCTGTACGGGTATGCGATTGAGAGAAAGAAATGGCAGCTCATTTCCTTCGTAGTGGTATTCGGCGCCGTGGTGTTGATTCATTTGGTTTTGGCACGGCGAGGTGCCATTTTGTATATGGGATTAGCGGTTTGGTTGTTCTGGCACCATGCCGTACGGCCCATCAAGACCCGCAGCCTGATCATTCCTGGGATTATCTGCTTTGTCGGATTGAATGTGGTTGGGGTGTTGCGCAACTCAGCCTACGAAGGATTCGATGATTTGTGGGCGAGAACAACGAGGAGCTGGGATTCGCAATCGAACTCCGGTCTGGGCCATGCCTTCGTCTACACACTAACCACGGGCGAATTTGTGGTGCCGTTCGAGACATTCCCGCAGATGATCGAGAGCGTCGGTAGCACGGTGAGTCCGGAGCTCGGGATGACCTACATCAGAGCTCCGCTCCAGGTGATTCCACAGGCGCTATTTCCCGGCCGTCCCCTGCCACTCGCGAACTGGTACATGCAAAAATTTTATGGCGGAGGATACGACTTCAACGAAGGCAGGGCATTCTTTTTCCTCGCCGAGGGCTACCTGAATTTTGGAATCGTGGGCGTAATCATGACCGCCCTTTTATGGGGCATCGCCCTAGGGGGGCTTCAACGGTATGCGCTCGTCTCCGCCGAGAGTCCGGGGTCCTGCCTCTTGTACGCCTTAACCGTGGCTTACATTGGTTCCGCCATATCAGGTGAAGCTATTTCCGTCGTCGTGGCACTTCCTGAGACCAGTCTGGTGGCCGCGGGTCTCGGGCTTTGGATCACACGATTTGGATCGAGAAGAAAAGAGACTGTGCTTCTCGGTTCGCAACTTGCTCCACAGTCCTAAAGAAACACTTATGGCTAGCCCCTTGGCGACATATCCAGCGACCGACCAGCGGCAGACGGACGCGCCAATATCTCCGTCGGGCGATAGCGATGTTCTGGCATGTCCTGCGTGTCGTGGGCTGAATTGGAAGCCTGCCCCCGGCGTCCGCGGCGTGGCGTTGTCACGCTGCGCTGACTGCGGGCTTCTGGGCACGGCACACTTCGTGGCGAAGTCGAGGACGACTCACGATCTTTATGACGTCGATGCTGAAGACCTCGCGGTTTACTGCGCGCAGTATCTGCCGCATCGCCATGCACTTTACGCGAGGTTTCTGCCCGAACTGCAACCGTTTCGTCAAACGGGAAAGCTGCTCGAAGTTGGCTCGGGCTACGGCTACTTCCTTGAGATGGCGAACGCTGCAGGCTGGCGTGGCGAGGGAGTCGAAATCTCTCCGTATTGTTGCCAGGTTGCGCGGCAGCGCGGATGCAAGGTTTGGCAGGCGCAACTCGAGAACGCCGAACTTGCTTCCGGATCTTTCGACGTGGTGATCCTCTGGGATGTGATCGAGCACTTTACCGAGCCGGACGCAGTCGTCCGTCGGTGTGGTTCTCTGCTTCGGCCTGGTGGGGCTCTGGTGATGCGCACGCCGGATGGTCGCGGGCTCGATTCCACACTACAGCCCATGCGTACTGCATATCGGCATCTTGTTTACCCCGCCAATACTGCTGAGCACGTTTTCCATTTCAAGCCACAGGATCTCGCCACGCTCGTGACCGAGTGTGGATTCGAAGTGCGAAGCATCAATTGTGAGCAGCGTTGGAGAGAGCGAGTCATCTCAGGTAACAATAGTTTCGTCCGTGCTGGCCGTTGGCTCATCATGCGCTATGCCCATTGGCGTGATTGGCCGTACGAGTTTGTGCTTACCGCTGTGAAGAAGTAGTCGGAACGAGCATCGTGAATTCAAGCACTGCGCAACCCCGTATGAAGTACCTCAACATCGTGTCGATCTTCCCGACATTGACCGAAACATTTGTGCTCCGCGAGCTTCGGGCAATGCGGCAGATGGGTTGCGACGTTATGATTGGTCAGCTGCGCCCGATCGGGCGGAGGCCTGCCGCACTAGGTGTTGACGACTTGAACTCCTGTGTCGTGCGAGCCAAGGTAGTGAGTTGGGCCACTCTAGTCGGTCTTGTATTCTTCGCTCTTAAGAAGCCGAGCGCATTCTGGTCAAATCTCAAACTCGTCCTCAGCGCGATCCCAGACATCACTAATACGGTCAAGCTGCTTTATATCCTGTGCGCTTCGACAGAACTGGCTTACAAGTTTCGTCACGCTGGAATCGTGCACGTCCGTGGACATCATCTCCACAGCGAAGCAGTCTCCGCGATGTTCATCGGCGGGTTACTCGATGTTCCGTACAGTTTCACCTGTCACACGGTGAAGACGTACTATCCGAAGAAGGTCGTCGTGGAGGTCGCACGGAGGGCAAGATTCATCATCGCGAGCATTATTCAGGTGCGAGGATTCCTGTACTCATTGGGGGCCACAGGGTCTCAGGTTTGTTTGATACGGAACGGTGTCTGTCTCAGTCAGTTTCCGATGCGTGTGTCCGAACCTACCCCGGAACCGCCGGTGATTCTTGCCGTAGGACGACTGGACTACAAGAAGGGGTTTCACATCCTGCTCTCAGCTTGTGCAATTCTTCGTGACGAATCGGTCTCCTTTCGGTGTGTCATCGTTGGCAACGGCGAGGAATGGAGCGATCTGTCCCTCCGCAAAAGGACTCTCGGACTCGAAAAGCAGGTTGAGATGACGGGCAGCCTTGATTTTGAGAACGTGCAGGGCTGGTATGAACGAGCGACGCTTGTGGTCGTCCCCTCGGTGGTTGGACCCGATGGAGCCACCGACGGCCTGCCGACGGTGATCATTGAAGCATTCTTCCGTGGTGTGCCCGTGGTGGGGAGCACAACGGCAGGAATCCCGGAAGTCATCCAGAATGGAGTCAACGGTTTTGTTGTGGCCGCCGGCTCTGCGAGAGAGTTGGCGAACCGGATGCGAGAACTGCTGTCGAATCGTGATCTGCGACGCAAGTTCGCGCTGGAGGCTCGTCACACTGCGGAGCGCTACTTTGATCTGGATCGGAATGCCCAGTGCCTGTCGGAGCTAATGAGTGGCCAAGTTGCGGAACTGGGCAGCGAGACAACGCCGGTCCTCGTGTCTTCAGCGTCCTAGGAATCGTGCGCCCTAAGTGATGGAATCTGGGCTCATTGCGCGGCTTTTTCGCGCCAAGCGTTCAAATTCGTATCGACGAAGTGATTATGTCAAACATCAAGGTGTCAGTTGTCGTGCCTGTCCGGAACGAAGAGAAGTACATCTCAGCTTGTCTGAGGTCTCTGCTCCAGCAAACTTTTCCCGGCGCGTCCTACGAGATCATCGTGGTGGACGGTAGATCCTCAGATCAGACGAGAGCATTGGTTGAAGGCTTCCGCGGCGAACAGACTAAAGTTGTCTGCCTAGACAACTCCGCAGGGATCGCCCCGAGCGCAATGAATATCGGAATTCGGCAAGCACAAGGGGAGATCATCATTCGCGCCGACGGACATAATGTGTATCCAGCCGACTACATCGAGAACTGCGTGAAATACCTTGAGCAGACTGGCGCCGACAACGTAGGCGGCCCGTGGCTGACCGTGCCGGCCGACGACAGCTTCGGAGCCCGATTGGTAGCCGCCGTTCTGACCAGCCCTTTTGGGGTCGGCGACTCTCGATTCCGAATCAGCTCTGTTGAAGGGTACGTAGAAACAGTACCGTTTGGGGCGTTTCGCAAAGAGCTATTCGACCGCGTGGGAATGTACAACGAGAAGTTGGTCCGCAATCAGGATAACGATCTCAATGCTCGGATCCGCGAGGCGGGAGGCAAGATCTACCAGACGCCGGCCTTGCGGACCGAATACCATCCGGTTGCAGGCTTCTGGAAATTGTTGCGTGTAACGTTGCGAACCAGCCAATGGCACCTGTTTAGTCTGAGGGAGAACTCGGCCTCGATGAGCGCGCGGCACCTGATTCCGGCGCTATTTGTCACAAGTGTGGCCGTTTTGCTGGTAGCGTGTTTCTCCAGCCATTTGGCCTCGCTTGGATTGATTACCGTTCTTCTCACTTATCTGCTTGCGGGCATTTGCGTCGCGGTCATGCAAAGCAGGGCGTACGGGCCCGCCATCGTGTGCACTCTACCGTTTGCCTGCCTGTGTTTTCACATCAGCTATGGTATTGGCACGTTACTGGGAATTCGTTATCTCTTCCAGGCGCCATCGTCTCGGCCCATTCGGGAAGGGCAATCGATACCTTAGGCGCGAACGCCGCAACTGGAAGAATTAAGAATGAAAGTGGAGGAATGAGAGTTGTGAAGGTAGCGCCCGAATCCGACCTGAGCGCCGATGGTGCGCCAGGGCCGATATCCGCCGATCGCTTTGCCGACGAGAGCGATCGAATTCGCGCTGTTTATTCCAAGCGAGGCGAACGGCCGGTGTACTCGGTGCTCGAGCCGGCGCAGATGCTGGCGCTGCAAGAGCGCGAAAAGAAGTTGCTCAATATGCTCGCGCTGTACGGCTTCGATTCCAAGATCGGAGAGGCGAGGATCCTGGACGTGGGTTGCGGCTCAGGAATTTGGCTTCGAAAATTCGTGCATTGGGGTGCTTCTCCGCAGAATCTTGTTGGCATCGACCTGCTTTCCGAACGTATTACTGAGGCTAGGAGCGTGTGCCCTCCGGCGATCACGTTCAGATGTCAGAATGCCACTGACCTTACAAACCTTGCCGGCGATTTCGATCTAGTGCTGCAGTCCACAGTCTTTACGTCCATTCTTGAGCCGCAGATGAAGCGGCAAATCGCAAACGAGATGCTCCGCAAGCTGCGTGCTGACGGGATGATTGTTTGGTACGACTTTCACGTGAACAATCCTGCGAATCCGAATGTGCGGGGAATCGTCCGCGCAGAGATTCGCCAACTGTTTCCCGATTGCCGGATTCATCTCGAGAAATTGACCCTGGCTCCGCCGCTTGGACGACCCATTGCACGGGTGAGCCACGGGTTGTACCGCGCTCTGTCAGCGATCAAACCACTTTGTACGCACTATCTGGGAATCATAAGGAAAGTATGACGACAAAACCGGTAAACCTGCAGATCCCATTTCATCGGGCAGATCTGGGCGAAGAAGAGGTTAACGCTGTCGCAGCAGTGATCCGCTCGGGCTGGCTCACGATGGGAGCCAAGACCTTCGAATTCGAACGACGATTTGGCGACTACATCGGCGCGTCTCATGCTGTTACTGTTTCCTCGGGTACCGCTGCGCTTCACTTAGCATTGGACGCTGTTGGAGTCAGCCGCGGTGACGAGGTGCTGGTTCCTACGACAACATTCACCGCGACCGCCGAGGTCGTGACTTACCTCGGTGCGAAACCTGTCTTCGTCGACATCGATCCTGAAACGTTGAACATCGATGTGCAGGATATCGAGCGCAAGATCACTTCCCAGACCAAGGCAATCATTCCCGTGCATTTGGCGGGGATGCCTTGCGATATGGCGGAAATCCTCGAACTGGCCGAGCGGCGCAAGCTGCATGTGATTGAAGACGCTGCCCACGCCCTGCCGTCGACGTACCGGGAGAAGCGGATTGGGACGGTCTCCGAACTAACCGCGTTCAGCTTCTATGCTACGAAGACTCTGACGACCGGTGAAGGTGGCATGATCACAACAGAGAATGCCGAGTACGCGCGCCGTCTGCAGGTGATGCGGTTACACGGAATCGGGCGTGATGCATGGAAGCGATACACCTCGGAAGGTTCCTGGTTCTACGAAGTGCGAGAGGCAGGCTTCAAATACAATCTGAACGATTTGCAGGCAGCCCTTGGAGTCGTGCAACTCGCGAAGTGCGACGAGATGAACGTGAGCCGTGAGCGAATTGCCAAACGGTACAGTTCTGCCTTCCAGTTCCTCGAACCGCTTGAAGTACCCGCCACCTTTTCTGACCGCACGACATCATGGCACCTGTACGTTTTGCGCTTGCACCTCGATCAACTGCGCATTGACCGCAACAGATTTATTTGCGAGTTGGCCGACCGGGGCGTGAGTACGAGCGTTCACTTCATTCCATTGCATCTGCAGCCGCTGTATCAGCGCGACTACGGTTACAAGGCCGGTGATCTGCCGGTCGCGGAGCGCGAATATTCCCGCAGTCTGTCGTTGCCCATTTATTCGGCGATGAGCGACGACGAGGTCGAGCAGGTGATTTGGGCTGTTTCCGACGTTGTTTCGACTTGGTCTCGCTGATGGCCGCCCATTTCCCAGACATCGATGTTCCTGTTTCGCCGATGGAACGTAATTTCTACGAAAAGCACGGCAAACGACTGTTTGACTTTGCGGCGTCTGCAATCGGTCTCTTATTGCTGTCACCGCTACTGCTAGTCTTGGCGATGCTGGTCAAGGCCACGTCTGCGGGACCAGTTCTTTATCGACAGGAAAGGGTCGGACGGGGAGGCCGGATCTTTCGGATCGCGAAGCTCCGCTCCATGTTCGAAGATTCTGACAAACGTGGGCCGCTCATCACCTCCGCGAAAGATTCTCGTGTCACGCCGGTGGGCCGCCTACTTCGACGCCTCAAACTCGATGAACTTCCTCAGCTGTGGAATGTAGTCAAGGGAGAGATGAGTCTGGTTGGACCTCGCCCAGAGGTTCCCCAGTATGTCGAATTCTATTCAACGGCACAGCGGAGGGTTTTGACAGTTCGTCCAGGCATAACGGATCCGGCGTCCCTTGTCTATCGCCACGAGGAAAGGGTGTTGGCTGCACAGCCTGATCCCGATGCTTACTACCGAAACGTTGTCCTGATCGACAAACTCAACATGAACCTGGAGTACCTGGACAACGTCTCCTTCTCCTATGACTTATTCCTGGTATTGCTGACAACCGGCATCGTTTACTTTCCGAAGTGGATTACTAGAACACAATAAGGTTTCGACGTCCCCGGCTTGTTCTTAGTCGGGCCTTCTCGTGCAGAGAGTTTGCCCTTTCCTGCACGGTCTTACCCATCATCGTTCGTTAATTCCTCACTTAAGCAGTCAACTTTGTCCTATGAAGATCATCAATCTCGCGAAAACTCTGCTGCGAAAAAATTCGTGGTTTGTGGGCGGGTTCCAGGCGGTCTTGATATTTGTATCCATTATTCTGGCCTGGTTCTTACGCTTTGATTTCACGTTACCGCACCGGCAGTTGCTGTTCCTCGCTGTGTGCCTGCTCATTGTGATTCGAATGGCGGCGATCACTGGGTTCGGCCTGCTTCACGGCTGGTGGCGCTACACCGGACTCAGTGACGCACTCGACGTTGGAAAGGCCGTATTCTGCGGCTCGGTCGTCTTTGTGGTGGTTGTGCGATATCTGCTGCACCTGCCCAATTTTCCCCGAACGGTGTATGTGCTCGAGCCTGTTCTGACCTTCGGCATTCTAATTGGTGTGCGAATCTTCTCACGGGTTTTGGCGGAATCGGTTCGTCAAGACCTTACTGCCTCCAGAAAGGTACTCTTGATCGGAGCGGGGAGCGGAGCGCAAACCGTGGTTCGCGAAATCCGCCGACCCGGTAGCGAATACGCCGCGGTCGGGTACGTCGACGATGATCACTCTAAGGTCGGCCTGAAGATCGAGGGTGTGCCGGTCCTGGGAACGGTCGACCAACTGCCTGAAATAGTGAATGCATGTCCGGTGGACGAGGTGCTGATCGCGGTACCGTCGGCCTCTTCAAGGCAAATGCAGCGCTTCGTAGACTTGTGCGATCGGGCTGGGGTGAAGTTTCGCACGGTCCCGGCCTTGCGGGATGTAATCGCTCAAAAGGTCGGCCTCGGCGATTTCCGCCCTGTGAACGTGGAGGACCTGTTGGGGAGGGATCCGGTCGAGATTGATCTTCAGTCGGTCAGGAGCGCAATTCAGGGCCGGTCGATCCTCGTGACGGGCGCCGCCGGGTCTATTGGTTCGGAACTCTGCCGCCAGATTTTGGAACATGAACCACGAATTCTGGTATGTGTCGACCAGAACGAGAATGGCATGTTCTTCCTGGAGCGCGAACTGTCAACGCGAAAGTGCCAAACAATTCTGAAATGTCACGTCGCGGATGTCGGAGATCGCGATGAGATGGCACACATCTTTCGTGAGAGCAGTCCCGAGGCGACATTTCACGCGGCGGCATACAAACACGTGCCGGTCATGGAGATGAACGTGTCAGGAGCCGTGCACAACAACGTCTTCGGGCTTATCAATCTTCTCGACGTTGCGACCGAGAGTGGATGCAAGACCTTCATTCTCACTTCATCGGACAAGGCGGTTCACCCCTCGAGCGTGATGGGTGCGACTAAGCGGATTGCCGAGCTTATCATCGCTCACCGCCCTACAAACGGCATGCGCTGCCTGTCGGTGCGCTTCGGCAATGTGCTGGGATCGAGCGGGAGCGTCATTCCGGTGCTTCAAGAACAACTGCGAAGGAACGAACCTCTCACTGTCACACACGCTGACACGAAGCGCTTCTTTATGACCATCCGTGAAGCCGTCTCGCTGGTTCTGCAGGCATCGGTGATCGGGCAGAAAGGTGAGACCCTGGTTCTCGACATGGGAGAGCCTGTGCCAATCCTCGACCTCGTTCGAACTCTGATCAGGGTGTCGGGCAGAAGCGAGAAGCAGGTAACCGTCCGGTTTACCGGGTTGAGGCCGGGAGAAAAGCTCGTTGAGGAACTTTTCTACGACAACGAGCAGCAGAGTCACACGTCGTTTGCCAAGATCAAGAAAGCTCGAGGGCCCATACAAGAATGGGCGGCGCTTGCGGACAAGTTAGAGCAGTTGGAAGCCACGCTATTCCTGAATGGATCGGATAGTGTACGCGCTCGAATTAAGGAGATCGTTCCAGAATACTTGCATCCTGCCGGCAACGAACTTGTAATTGACGACCGTAAGGAACCGTGGGCCGAAGCTGGTCGGGCCCGAATCGCGTGAGACAGTTAAACCCCTAGCGGCGAGATGGGATCGGCGAACTCCTATTTCGCCGCAGCTGTTTCCTGAAACTTCACGTTGGAGAATATCGCCGTTTCCAATGTGGTCGCGACATGCGAGCAGACTCCCAGACCCACGTAGACGGGGTCTTGCAGTCCGACGTATTCGATCGGCCCTACCTCTTTCAACTCCTCGTTCGGCTTGCCGGCATACATTGTGAACCGGCTCCCTTTCCTCTCGATGCGTAATCTAACCGGTCCGTCAACCTGCGTGACGACCTGATACGTCTGCTCATTCGCCGCTCCACGAAATTGCAACGACGTGAGTCCGTTTCCGTGGGAGACCGCGTCCGCGTACGCCGACCCCGGATCCAGACTCTGTCGGATCATGAGCACAGCCTTGCGATGTTCCGCGCTGCTCGTGCCAACCCATCGCACATCGGCCGTCAGCGTCATGTCGCCCGATGCTTTCCTCCACACGAAGTAGAAGGCGTCGGTCGTCCCCCAGATGTTGGCGCCGCCCCCGGTAATTTCATACTCTCCCTTCGCCGCGCCGTATTGCGCCTTAACTCTGGCCGGAGTCTGACCGACGCTCCCCTGATTGGTAAAGATGCCGAGGTTATTTGACTGCGCCGCGCATAGGCTTGTGCCAACTGTGACTATTGCTATAGCTGCGCAGAGTAATCTCGAGGCTGGTCGGGGACGAACCGCTTCGTCCGCCCTACGGAAAGCGCGAGGTCGCCTTTGGAACGCTCGTAGTGGAGTACCCGCCGACGCATGGTCGAACTTGCCATTCCCAGAAATCGTCACGATGTTTCCCCTCTGAACTGCTCGTCCGAGCAGCGCCGTTGACCGGAAGTGATGGCCTTCAATCCGCCAGACTAGCATCGCTCGTGACAGAGAACTTCGTTTCGACGCCTGGCGTCTTAGGCAGACCCGGACGGGTGATCGGCTGACCTCCTCCGATCCAGACCTCGACCGTGCCATGCAAAATTCGATGTTTCCCAGCCTCGTCGACTATCCCTAGAGCGCGGTCTTGCAACGCAAAGGAGAGGGTCCTTTTTTCACCGGGGGCCAGATGTATGCGCCGCATGCCCTGCAACGACCGAATAGGCGTTCCTGCAACTTCAGGGCGCGAGAGGTAGAGCTGCACAACCTCGTCCCCCGCCATGGAGCCCGTGTTCGTTATATCGACGCTCACTCTCACGCTCCCGTCGGCGGGGATGGATTCGTGATCCACTTTGATGTTGGAGTACCGGAACGAGGTGTAGCTCAAACCATATCCGAAAGGATACAAGGGCTCGCCTTGGAAATAGCGATACGTACGGTTCTGCATCGAGTAGTTTTCAAACGGAGGCAGATCGTCGACGGACTTATAGAACGTGACGGGCAATCGTCCAGCAGGACTGAAATCGCCGGCGAGAGCCTCGGCGACCGCCGTTCCACCTTCGCCTCCGGGATACCAGGCTTCCACAATCGCGGGAAGATGTTCGTCTGCCCAGTTCACGGCGAGTGCGCTGCCATTGAGCAAGAGAAGGACGGTGGGTTTGCCGACGGCCGTGATTCGTTCGAGAAGGTCTTCTTGCGGTTTCGGCAGGTCAATGCTCGTACGATCTCCGCCAGAAAATCCCTCGGCATGCACTTTCATCTCCTCGCCCTCCACGCGCGCGCTTAGCCCCATGGCCAGAATGACAAGGTCCGCGTGGCGAGCGGCTTCGACTGCCTGCTGTTCTTGCCTTCCCGGTATGCTCCACTTCAGGCGCGCCTCCGCCCCGCGAACGGTCTGAAAATATTCGATCTTGATCAGATACTCATGTTCTTTCTCAAGGTGGATTTGTGTGCTGACAGTGGTGGCCGGCCGGTGGGTTGTCCAGTCCTCTACGATGAGATTGCCATCGAGCCAGATTCGATAGCCATCCTGTCCCGTGAATCCGAGCAGATAGTCTGCAGTCTCCGAAGGAACGAGAACGCCCGTCCAACGCACAGAATAATTCTTCTTGAGCTGCGGCGAAACGCCCGAGAATCCCCACGCGAAGTTGACATTCTGATCAACGCGCACGACGACAGGCGAACCCTCGAGCGTCGGATTCGAGAAATACTCAGCGTGCAGGCCATGTTTCGCGTGGGATGAATCTGTGTAGAGCGAGGTTGCAGGAACAGGTTGGCTCGCCGGTCCGATCAATCCCGTGCCCTCAACATAGACGATTCTTGACTGCGGGAAGCGCTCTCGAATCCCAGCTAGTACCGTTACCGGATGCGAAGGCGTGCCGTTGTAGTTTCCGACGAGGGCGTCGAGGCTGTCGGCGTTGGGGCCGATGACGGCGATCGTCGCATACTTCTTCTTCAGCGGTAGAAAGCCGTCTTTATTCCTCAGCAGCACGATGGATTCGCGAGCAGCATTCAAAGCCACTTGCCGGTGCGCCTGGGTGTCGTTTTCGGCGGGACGGATCTTCGAATATGGGTCCATGGACGGAGGATCGAACATTCCAAGCCTGAAGCGCGCGACGAAGAGATGATGTAGGGCGCGATCGATATCGGTTTCCGTTAGCGAGCCATCGTGGACTGCTTCCAAAATGGTGTTGCGGTCCGCCTGAGGCGGCGATCCGCAATCGAGGTCCGTACCGGCCTTGATAGCCGCGGCAAATCCTCCTGCCTCCGACTTCGCATAGTGATGTCCGTGGGAGACGTCGGTCATCGCGCCGCAGTCGGAGACCACGTAGCCCTTGAAACCCCAATCCCCGCGCAGGTACTGGCTGAGCAGCATATCGTTGGCGCAGGCGGGCTGGCCGTCCACCGAGTTGTATGCGCACATTACGGAGCCTGCCTGGCCCTCCATAACGGTGGCACGGAACGCCGGGAGGTAGGTATCTACGAGATCGTGGACCGAAACGTCGATGTTCACTTCATGGCGAGTGGATTCCGGGCCGCTATGCACCGCGAAGTGTTTTGGAGTTGCGACGGCCTTCAGATATTTCGGATTATCGCCCTGCAGTCCCTTCACGAAGGCGACGCCCATGCGCGACGTTAGGTACGGGTCTTCACCGTATGTTTCCTGCCCGCGTCCCCAGCGAGGGTCGCGAAAAATATTGATGTTCGGTGACCACACAGTGAGGCCCCGGTACCACTCGGCTGATCCATCTTTGTGCAGTGTCGCGTAGTACTTGGCGCGGAACTCGGTGCTGATGACATCGCTAATTCGATGCATAAGGGGTTCGTCGAACGTCGCGGCCATGCCGATCGCTTGCGGAAACACCGTGGCCTCACCCGCCCGGGCAACTCCGTGGAGGCCCTCATTCCACCAGTTGTATTCCGGAATGCCCAGCCGCGGAACCGAACCCGTCGAGTTGGTCAGCTGCGAGACTTTCTCGTCCAGCGTCATACGTGACACGAGGTCATCCACACGTTGATCGAGCGGGAGTGTTGGATTCTTGTAGACAGGCTTGTCGGCTGGCTGTTGAGCGAAAGTTGGTTGGCAGATGATGGCGCACAAGATTGCAAAGAGAAGAGCGGAAATCTTCTTTTCCATGGACCTCTCCGAAGAAGGTGTATCCACTTTATCTCACCTCTTTGTCCCAGATCGAAATTCTGCCGGATCCCCGCCGGCGTTATTGGACCCAAGTTCGCGTTACGGATTCGCGATTCAGGTGTTAACATGCGCCCGAAAGCACTCCTCATGAAATCAGCGATCCTACTACTCCCCATTCTTGCGGCGGCCTGCGTACTCAATGCTCAGGATTACACGCGCGGTGTCGGCGTCTATCCGGGCGATCCCAAGGCGTATAACGGCGCGGTGCTGGCGCCAGAGATGCAGACTTACCGCAATCTCGCGCTGCACCGCCCTGCATACTCGTCGAGCAGCTACGATTACAACCTCACCGCTCAACTGGTGACCGACGGAATTCGCGACACGCGGCTTCCCCGATGGGTCTCGACTGCATCGAGCGTCAACGGCATATTGCCGCGCCGGGAACGCGAACATCCCATCGATGACAATCCTATTACGAGCGTTGATCTGCCCGGAACCGGTGGCTGGGTCCAGATCGAACCGGGAGGCAGAGATACTCCGATCGAGGTGGATCGAGTAGATGTGATTGCACGTGCATGGTCGTTCGCCGAGCAAACCGGACCTTGGACCTGTGTTGTCCTCGGCTCCGACGACGACCAGACTTGGACCGAGCTCGGACGGGCGAGTGGCACAGAAGTCCCGCCGGCCCCGGAATGGATGCACGCAAAGCAGCTCAAGACCTCAATCCTTTTTTCTAAACCGACGCGGAACCGATCCTACCGCCTGCAGATTGATGGGCCTAACGTCGGGCGATGGCAGGTCGGCGAAATGACGCTCTTCGACAAGAACAAACATCTCGAAGTCGGAGGGCCGTACGACTTCACCAGTGCGTGGAAGAGTGCTGGGAATGGCGAAGAGTGGGTTTACGTGGATTTAGGCGTTGACTGCACAGTGGATCATCTGGTGTTGTTCTGGATCGAACGAGCCACAGAAGGTGCTATTCAGGTCTCAAACGACGCGCACACCTGGCGAACGATCCAGACACTGCCTGCGGGTGGCGGACTCACCGACGATCTCAAGCTGACGCAACCGGAGCATGGGCGGTACGTTCGCGTGCTCATGACGCGGGCGCCGTCGCCAGACGGTTATGTCCTCAGCGAACTGGAAGTCTTCGGACACGGTGGGCCGATACCTCAGGCGCAAAGGCCGCCGAAGGCGAAGACCGGCGAGCGGGTCGAACTCGCTCGCGGAGCCTGGCGGATTCAGCGCGAGTCTCTCGTAACCGCAGACGGCGCTACTATCTCGAAACCTGGCTTCAGAACTGATGACTGGTTGCCCGCAACCGTTCCCGGCACAGTGCTATCGAGTTACTGGGATGACGGTGCCGTCCCTGATCCAAACTACGGCCGCAACCAGCTGATGATTTCAGATTCCTTCTTCTATTCGAATTTCTGGTATCGCGACGAAGTCGTCGTGCCACCTTCCGCGCCCGGCCGGCACGTCTGGCTGAACTTCGACGGCATCAACTGGAAAGCCGATGTGTTCTTCAACGGAGAGAATGTGGGCCGGATCGAAGGTGGATTCATGCGCGGCAAATTTGACGTGACTCATCTCGTGCGGCACGGTGCCAATGCGCTCGCGGTGTTGATTATAAGGAACGCGTCGCCCGGCAGTGTGAAAGAGAAGACGCTGGCGCAGACTGACTCGAACGGCGGTGCGCTGGGTGCGGACAATCCTACTGCGCACGCCTCGATCGGTTGGGACTGGATCCCTACGATCCGCGGACGTGACACCGGCATTTGGGGTGACGTCTATTTGACTGCTAGCGGGCCGGTGACGATCGAAAGGCCGTTTGTTACCGCCACTCTTCCTCTCCCTGATGTGAGCCGTGCTGATGTTAATGTCGGGGTCACTCTCCGCAACCACGAGCAGAAGGAAGTTGCCGGAACATTACGCGGACAGTTCGGTGCCGTCCGGTTTGAAAAGCGAGTTACTGTGCCCGCGGCCTCAGATATCACGGTGAGCCTTGGCGCCTCGACCATACCTGCGCTGCGTTTGAACTCTCCGAAGCTCTGGTGGCCTGCGGGGTACGGGGAGCAGAATCTTTACGACGTACGGCTCTCATTTGAGATGGGTCGCGACTATGTTTCCGACACAAAGTCGTTTCGCACGGGAGTGCGGCAGTTTACGTACTCGGATGACGGCGGCGCGCTGAAGATATTCATCAACGGTCGTCGCTTCATCGCGCGTGGCGGAAATTGGGGTTTTCCCGAATCCATGCTGCGCTATCGCGCCCGGGAATACGACGCGGCAGTTCGCTACCACAAAGAGATGAATTTCACGATGATTCGGAACTGGGTGGGACAGACCGGTGATGACGCGTTCTACGAGGCTTGCGACAAGTATGGAATTGTCGTGTGGCAGGACTTCTGGTTGGCGAATCCCTATGACGGTCCCGACCCAGACGATAACGATCTCTTCATGAAGAACGCAACTGACTTCATCGAGCGCATTCGCAATCACCCTTCCATTGGCCTGTTTTGCGGACGAAACGAAGGAGATCCGCCGAAGCCTCTGGAGGATGGCCTGACGGCTCTGATCGATCGGCTCGATTCTGGCATCCGCTATTTCCCGGCATCGTCCTACGGACCGGTGAGCGGAGGCGGTCCTTATCGCGCTATGTCGTCGAAGTTTTATTTCTCTGAGCGCGCAACTCCGAAGCTGCACAGTGAACTCGGCATGCCGAACATCGTAACCATGGACAGCCTTAAACAAATGATGCCGGAGGCGGATCGATGGCCGCAGAGCGACGACTGGGGCATGCACGATTTCACGCTTACCGGCGCGCAGAACCTCGCTTCGTATCGCGAGTTGATCGCTAACAGTTATGGTTCTGCTGATAGTGCGGAGGACTGGGTTGAACTCGCGCAATTCGAAAACTATGAGGGGTACCGTGCCATGTTTGAAGCCCAGAGCAAGAACCGCATGGGCCTTCTCCTTTGGATGAGTCATCCCACGTGGCCCGACTTCGTGTGGCAGACCTACGACTACTTTCTCGATCCATCCGCTGCTTACTTTGGCTCGAAAAAAGCATCGGAGCCGCTCCACATTCAGTGGAACCCGCTTACAGACAACGTAGAAGTGGTGAACTACAGCGCGGGCAAGGTCTCGGGTCTCACCGCGAAGGCGGAACTCCTAAATATGGATGGCTCGAAGCAATGGGAAAAATCTGCACCAGTCGAAAGCACGGAGGACAGCGTGGCAGCTCCGATCAAGATCGAATATCCGGGCAACTTAAGCCCGGTGCACTTTGTGCGGCTGAAGCTGACACGGGGCGACCAGGTTGTCTCCGAGAACTTCTACTGGCGCGGCGTTGAGGAGGGGAACTTTCGTGCCCTCCGCAAGTTGCCGAAAGTACAGGTGTCCGTTGCAACACGTGTAGAACGAAAAGGCGGAGAGTGGTTTCTGGCCAGCGAACTGAGCAACACCTCGAGCATGCCGGCTCTGATGGTTCGGATCAAGGCGGTGCGCGAAAAAACCGGCGACCGGATCCTGCCCGCGATTTACAGCGACAATTATGTTGCACTCATGCCAGGAGAAGCGCGCACGATTCAAACCGAACTGAACGATGTTGATACCCGAGGCGAACGCCCGAAGATCGTCGTTGAAGGGTTCAATGTCGCCGGAGGGAATGAAAAGTAATCCCGTCACAGATTCGAGGTCGCCATTACTGATCGGCGTCAGAGTGGGGCGGGGCTGACCTGTGGAGGCAATGCCGGTGTTCCTTCCCCGCGCCGTAGAATCCACAAAACGAAAAAGACGCCTGCCAGGGCGATCATAAAAAATATGATGCCGCCCTGCCGATGAAGATGTCCGGTCAAGAAGGTGCGATCCACGCGGGTACTAAGCATTCCGATCGTGAAGATGCGCAAACCATTCTTAGCCACGGACAGAGGAACGGCTACCGCGATGACCAGAGCTTTTCGCCACGGGCTTTTCAAGAGTACATGTGCGAGCAGCATGGTCGTCACGAGTAACATCAGACTCGACCGAATGCTGCTGCAATCCGGGGTAACGGCGATGTCCAGTCCGGGGATGAAAATTGTAATCCCCTCTTGAGAAACTGGAACACGCAGAGCCGAGAATAGGAATTCTGCCGCAAGGATTGAACCTCTTTGAAGTCCCTCTACGATTGGGTCCATCACGATCCTGGGCAGCGGCACCATCCAGAGCAAGAAGAAGAGCGGAAAGCGAAACGTCCGAAAAGTCGGCAGACCGAAGCTGAAAGCGAAAGACGCAATCCACCAGAGAACTAGCGCGGCCATCTCGACCGCGAGGCCAATATCGGAGTCTCTTGCTGTTCCTACCCGCGCGATTACCATGACGAGAAGCCCAGTGAACAGGATCCCGCCCGCCGCTGTCCACTTCTGAGGCGCGGCCCTGCGACCTTTCCAACCACGCAGGATCAACGCCGCTGCGAGCGGCAGAATCAGGATGATCTCTGTGTACCGTTCATCCGATACCGCTAGCTGAAAGGTGTCGAGCAACGGACGGAACCACAGCACCGCGGACACTCCGCAGAGCACGGTGAAAGTCAAGCCGGGCGACAGTTTGTTCATTCTCACTTCTTTGGCGAACTATGCCAAGAACGCAATCAGGACTTGCCGAGCAGGGGGGGCTGACTTACAGAAGACGACGCAGGCACTGCGTGGAGCACCGGCGACGAAGACGAGTGCGCGAACGACCAGTAAAGCTCGCGGGCCTTGGCATAAAGTGGGCCAAACGGAAGAACGTTGCCCTCGATGCGGGTAGCGGGCACGACTTTTGAATAGTTGCCTGTCGCAAAAATCTCGTCCGCCAATTCAAATTCCTTGTACGTCATGATCTTCTCAACTACCGTCACACCCGAATCACGGAGCAGGCCGATCACTCGCTGCCGGGTAATTCCATTCAGGAATGTGCCATTCGGAATCGGCGTGTAGACGATGCCACCCTTGGCCATGAAGACATTCGAGGTGGCGAGTTCCGCGACATTGCCGAGCATGTCGCAGACCATTGCATTATCGAAGCCCCGCGCCTGTGCTTCCAACAGTGCGCGGGCATTATTGGGATATAAACATCCTGCCTTGGCGTCGACGGGCATTGTTTCCAGTGTGGGTCGTCGGAAGGGGGACAACGTAATCGAGAAGCCTTTCGGTGGCCGCATCGGCGCCTCGTAGATGCAGAGGCACCAGCGAGTGGATTCGGGATCATGCGCCTGCACCCATGGTCCTTCCTTCTCGGCCCAATACATCGGTCGGATGTAGAGCGCGGCGTCCTTGTCGAATCGCTCGACACCCTCGCGAGCGAGCTTCACCCACGTCTCAGTCGAAACCATCGGTTTGAGAAATAATTTCCTGGCTGAGTCGTTGACCCGCGCACAATGCAACTCGAGATCGGGAGTTACTCCCTCAAATGCCCGTGCGCCGTCAAATACGATCGAACAGAGCCAAGCCGCATGCGTGCGCGGACCCATGATCGGCACGTTACCCTCATGCCATTTGTCTTCGAAGTACGTCCAGGTTTTGGAGCAACCACTGCCGACTACCACCATGAATCCTCACTCTTTAAATGGTGCTTTTGATCTTTAGGTTTCGCGGAAAGCTTCGGGGGACCGTAGTCGGTACGTTACGACATGAGAATTCACGAGTCAATGACACTACGGTGGTACTGGCTGATCCACCTGATTCCAGGGTCCCAATGCGCAATTTACTGCGAAGTTCCTGGCGCGCGACACGAAGCATAATTGCCGACAGGACCCCAAGATCCCTTTTGATTCGAGGACGGGATCGCAACCGGTATCTCGTTCGAAGACGCACTCACCATGCCCTTGGTACTGATGGCCGTTACTACGTAATAATACGCGGCCCCATCTTTTACCAGGTCGTCTATACAGCCAGTGGCAGCCACCGGGGTGGCGTTGACCTGTTCGCAACTGCCGCACACAGGATTTTGTTTCGCAGCATTTTTGGTCGTGCTGCGATATAAGCAATAACCGATAGCGGCATTTTCTGGACGGGAGGAGGGAGCGCTCGCATTCCACGAAAGAATCACGCGATGGTGTCCAGTAGATGCTGATGGCTGAAGAATCGGAACTCCCGCGGGCGGACAGCGCATAAGGGAACTCGCTGGAGCCGCGGTGGCCTTTTGCCCGCCCGGCAGATCGTCCAGGCGAAGTCTGACACGTGTAACGGGATCGCGGCTGCAAGAATTAGCAGCTGTCAGGGTGCATGCAATTAGCAGCATCGCGAGTTGGACCCTGAATCGAGCGCCGGCTCGGGTCCAGGCGATTTTGATATGAGCGGTCCTCGATGGAATGGTCGTGATCCCAAGCATTTGCGTAGCGGACATCCCATCTTATGCGCACCCGCCGCAGTACGGGGAATCGCTCTTAGATCACACGTTCCCAGCCAGTCACTAGGATCTTTGACTGGGCGAGCTGCGAGCTAGCGTGAGCGCTCTCCGAGATTAGGATATTCTCATGAGTGCATGGTGGCCGCCTCGCACACGTTTCATCGAATAGAGCCAGATGCCGGCGCCTAGTGAGTCCTCGTTTCACGATAGGGAATTCGAATGATCGATTGTCGCAAGTTCTACATTGACGGGAAGTGGGTGACTCCGGCCGAAGAGCATGACTTTTCTGTGATCAATCCAGCGACCGAGGAGCCTTTCGCCGTCATCTCGCTCGGCAGCGTTGCCGATGTCGACAAGGCCGTGCTTGCGGCGAAAAAGGCTTTCGAAACATTCTCAGAAGCCACCGTCGATCAGCGCATCGCACTTCTACGCCGGATTGTTGAAGTTTACAAAGCGAAGAGTGAGCAGATGGCTGACACCATTTCTCAGGAGATGGGAGCGCCCATCTCGCTTTCGCGAAAGGCGCAGGTTCCGGCTGGCTTGGGGCACTTGCTTGAGACCTTGAACGTGCTCGAGCATTTCAGGTTTGAGGAACCCAAGGGTTCGACTCTGATGCGCAAAGAGCCGATCGGAGTCTGCGGCATGATCACTCCCTGGAACTGGCCCATGAATCAGATTGCGTGTAAGGTCGCGCCTGCACTTGCTGCCGGGTGCACGATGGTTCTGAAGCCCAGTGAATTAGCCCCGCTTTCGGCGTATTTGTTCGCGCAAATTCTCGACGAGGCGGGTGTGCCTCCTGGCGTTTTCAATTTGGTGAATGGGGAAGGGGCAATCGTAGGATCGGCAATCGCGTCACATCCCGGCGTGGATATGGTTTCCTTCACTGGATCGACGCGAGCTGGAGTAGCGGTTGCGACCGCCGCCGCGCCAACTGTGAAACGCGTAACTCAGGAACTCGGCGGCAAATCGGGGAACATTATTCTTGAGGATGCTGATCTCGCGAAGGCAGTCGCACAAGGCGTGCAGGCCTGTTTCCGCAACACGGGTCAGTCCTGTAATGCTCCCACGCGTATGATCGTTCCTCGAGGAACGATGGCTGAAGCCGCATCGTTCGCGAAGAAAGAAGCTGAGGCCACCAGAGTCGGAGACCCGCGCAGCGACGAGACTGCTGTCGGCCCACTTGTGAGCAGGGCGCAATTCGAAAAGGTGCAGCGCCTTATTCAGAAAGGCGTCGAAGAAGGGGCGACTCTGGTAACCGGCGGAGTTGGCCGACCGGATGGTTTCAGCAAAGGATATTTCGCCAGGCCGACTGTGTTTTCCGACGTACGTAACGATATGACGATCGCGCGAGAGGAGATCTTCGGGCCGGTTCTTTGCATCCTGCCCTATGAAGACGAGGACGAGGCAATTCGAATCGCGAACGACAGCCCGTACGGTCTCGCGGGCTTCGTATCGTCGTCAGACATTGAACGAGCCCGCCGTGTGGCGAAGCGAATCCGAGCCGGCAATGTGCACCTCAATAACGCGCGTGTCGATTTCGCCGGGAGCTTTGGCGGATACAAGCAGTCCGGCAATGGCCGCGAGTGGGGAGAGGCCGGGCTCGAAGAGTTCCTTGAATTGAAATCCGTGTTTGGATACACGGCTCCGGCGAAATGACGACCGGGGAAACTTCTCCTACCGTCGAGTCGCTGACGGCGCTCTTTCGTCCCGGGGAGCCGATTCCTCCGCTCGTACTTCTGAAAGCTGGCAGCAAGAGTCCACCGATCTTCATGACTCACGGCATCGGCGACACCGTGCTCGGATTGTTCAGTCTCAGCAATCACGTACGATCCGAACACCGGATTTACGGCTTGCAGGCGAGGGGCTGTGACGGGCTCGAAGGACCGCTGGATCGCATCGAGGATATGGCCGATTTCCACCTGGCGGCGGTTCGGGAGACGCAGCCGCACGGGCCGTACATTTTAATCGGGTACTCGTTTGGTGGTTTGATCGCACTGGAAATGGCCCGGCGTCTCTCGCGCGACCGCGAGAAGATAGCACTTTTGGCGATGTTGGATTCGTACCCAGATAGGCGGCAGATCGCGCTCGGCCAACAGGCACGCCTAGTCTTCCGACTGGCGATGACACGCGCCAGTTGGTTCAGGCGACGCCGTGGATCCGAGAATCTATCTCAAGTCGACCAATCGCTCGCCCGAGCGTTTCAGCGGGTGAAAGACTCCCAATACCATGCATTGAGAAACTATCGCCCCCAGTTCTATGACGGCAAAATAAATTTCGTAAGAGCCGAGATCAGTTCATTCTTTCCCGCAAACGCGGCCGCCGTCTGGTCTCACCTGGCGCGAGAATTCGAGATCGAGAACTTGCCGTGTTCTCATCTAGAACTGCTTACCAGTCAAGCGGAGCGCCTAGCCGCCTTTCTGTCTCGTCTTCTCAACGCGCTGCCGTCGGAAGGCGCACTCTCCGGCAAGTGACGCTACGCTCCTCGAACCTGCGCTCAACGGGAACCCTTCACTTCGAGAAGAACAAGCCCCTCTGACGGAATGTTGATGGTTACCGATCCATTTTTCATAGTGACGGTTTCCGGTGCAGAGAGTCTGGCAGCCGCTTGCAGTTGCTCAACCTGGCTCTTCGTCGGATAGCGCGGAGAGCCCATCGCCACATATGCCTTACGGACGTCCCCGTGCGCGGGGTCGAGTCTCGTGACCTGAACGCTCGAAGCACGGACATTCTCGAAGCGCAAATTCATTTCCTTCGCAGGCCCTTCTGTGCCGGGAGGCGCGATGTTCCAGGCTGCGACGACCAGACCTCCATCTGCACGTCGCGTTGCCAGCACCGAGCCGGAAGCGATTGTGAGTCGTTGGTCGCCAAGGCGATGCAGGAGGAGAAAGGCGTTGAAAGACGGCTTCGGAATCCCGCCGACAGCTATCAATCCAAATCCGCCGTAAAACGGTTGCTTTACGACGCCCTGCTCTTCGAAGACATCGGAGAAGGTCCAATAAGACATTTCATCGACCAGTCCGTCGCACTGACCGATGGTATCGGCTAACCAGGGGCCCATGTAGGCGGAGTCGGTGACGTCGGGTTCGTTCGCATAACTGGCGTTGAACTCCGACCAGATTAGAGGAAGCTTCGGCATGGCAGAAGCCGTGATTTGATCGTGCACCTTCTTGACCGCGCGGCAAACCATCCGATCGCGTGGAATCTGCTCGTGGGTGCCGAAGACGTCCTCGGCCTTGTCGTTGCCATATACGTGGGTCGAAACAAAGTCGACCGGAATTTTGCTTTCGGCACAATGGCGGATGAAGTCATCAGCCCAACCAGCCTGCGCGGTGGCTGGGCCGCCGACTCGAAGGCGCGAACTTACGGCCTTAATGTCGCGAGCGGTGTGGTCGTAAAGTTCGAAGTAGGTGGCCTGTTTCGGCTCGCCGCTCCAGAAATCGATGTTCGGTTCGTTCCATACTTCGAAGTACCACTGAGAGACCTCTTCTAGCCCATACCGGTCCACCAGATGTTTCATGAACTGCGTGATTAAGTCGTCCCATTTCGCGTAGTCCTTCGGTGGGGAGACATTCTGCTTGTACCAGAAAGCATGGAGTGTATCCCGGGCAGCCAGCTTTTTCGGCATGAAGCTGATCTCCAGAAATGGACGAACTCCATTTGCAAGTAAACCGTCGTAGATCTGGTCAACGTAAGAGAAGTTGTAAACCGGATGCCCCTGCGCATCCTCGTCGTACACGCCAACCTCGTCGTGCAGTATGGCGTGAAATCGGACGTAGCGCATGTCGGTCACCCGCTTGACCTCGCGCAGATCCTGGCGGTAACTGTCGCGCAGCGAGAGTATGGCGCGTCCGGAGCCAAACACATGCTCCCAAAAATGAGGGAAGGGATGGGAGGGCGCGCGGCCGTCTATGATTACGGGCTCACCGGGGGACTGCGCGATGACCGGGGCACTTCCGAGAAAAAGACCCAGCACCAGCAGGAATGAATTCAATCGTCTGCGCATCAAACCTCCTCTAAAGAAGCAGAGTATGCGTTCAGGCGACCGTTCACAAGTCCCGGCGCTCAAAAAGATGCTTCGGTCATCTCCGAAGACCGGCGACGCTTACTCGTGTTATCTTGCCGATCTGAAGCAATCTGCGCCGGATTATTATGTTCAAACGCCTTCATCACGTCGCGATCATATGCTCCGATTACGCGAGGTCGAAACGGTTCTATACTGAAATTCTTGGATTGGAAGTTGTGCGGGAGACTTATCGCGAGGAACGGAAGTCTTTTAAGCTGGATCTGAAACTCAGCGATGTATATCAGATCGAATTGTTTTCATTTCCCAACCCGCCTGCACGGCCCTCTTCTCCGGAAGCCTGCGGCCTGCGGCACATTGCGTTTGAGGTCGAAGACGTGCAGCACGTATCCCAGACTTTGACCGCGAAAGGCATAGAAGTCGAGCCCATCCGCGTGGATGAACTCACAAACAAACGCTTCACTTTCTTCCGCGATCCCGACAACCTGCCGATCGAAATCTACGAACGGTAAATTGGTTGTTGTCGATTATCGGATCAGTTTCTAACAGCAACGGTTTCCTGCCTAAGCTGCAATATGCCCGCGGCGGTTTTGCGGGAGGAGGATTTCATGAGTGACTATTACTCTGTTACAGATCTCGGCACATTGCCCGGCGGTGCTTCGAGCAATGCCGGAAGCATTAACGACCGTGGTCAGGTGGTGGGCGTCTCGCAAGTGGCCGGAGGAAAGAACCACGCGTTCCTGTGGTCGCCAACTACTCTGTTGCAAGACTTGGGAACGCTCGCCGGTGGAAGCAACAGTGCCGCATCTGCGCTCAGCATCTGCGGCTTGGTTGCAGGGCAGTCGGACCTGGCAGGCAGCGGCGCCAACACTCATGCCGCCATTTGGAGCGGTGCGGGTGGCCCGCAGGATCTCGGCACGCTCCCCGGCGACGATGGAAGCGCCGCAGTGGCCTGCAATGCGTGTGGTCAGGTGGTCGGCAATTCGTCCCTTAGTGCCGGTGGTAAGCTGCACGCGTTCATATGGACTAAAGCAGCGGGGATGGCGAGTCTCGGAGTGTTGCCCGGCTTCGCGGACTCCGGGGCGCACGCCATTAACAGTCTAGGACAAGTAGTTGGTTACTGCTCCGTCGCAGGGTCGGCGAATCGAGCATTTCTTTGGACCGCAGCCGCCGGCATCCAGGCGATCGGTACTCTACCGGGCGGCCTCGGCAGCGATGCTGTCGGTATCAATGATCTGGGAGAGATTGTCGGCTCCTCCGATTCAGGCAATGTGAACAACGCTCATGCTGTTCTGTGGAACAGGGCGAGAGTGGTGCAGGATCTCGGCGTGCTTCCCGGGGGGAACTGGAGTGGAGCATTTGCGATCAATATTTTCGGAGTCGTTGTCGGAAACGGGAACTGCGCAAGCTCGGGATCTCACGCGTTTGTATGGACCGCGAAGAGCGGAATGCGGGATCTGAACTCTCTTATCCCCGCCAATTCAGGTTGGCAGCTGCAAGGTGCGGTTGCGATCAATGTCGCAGGGCAGATCGTTGGAGTTGGAACAGTAAACGGTCAGCAACATGCCTTCCTCTTGACACCGCTGTGTGCGCCCTAAAGTGAGTCGCTGACCTCGGATCGTACGGGGTGATTCCAGTCAGGTTTGACTGAGGTTGCAGGTCGAGTCCTGCCTATTCCCCGCAAGATCTTGAATCAGCAGAGGAATTAGGCGTGATGCCAGTCACAGAAAGCGCCTCTTCCGTATCGGATAATACCGATCAGATCGACCGTCACTCTCCCCCGAGGGCGCCCCCACCCTGATTCCTGCGGCACGATCCCACCCGTCCCTTATGGCATCTGCAAGTGTGATCGATGTTCCCTGCGGTCAAGAATCTTCCCACCCTAGAGCCGGTCGGGCCAGATCCTTGATCTCCTTGCCACTCGTTCGCATTGCTCGAACCCTGGCACAAGTTGAAGGGTTGCGGGAAACATGGAACTCGTGGTGTGAGGACCCCAATGCCGACTTCGAGTTTTACCTAGCTTCCGCCCGGTGCCGGCCCGATTTCATTCGACCTCACGTAATGGTGGTGTATCGCGACGGCCGCCCGGATTGCATGTTGGTCGGGCGTTTAGAACACTGCCAGCTGAAGTTGAAAGTCGGATATACGACGCTCTTCGAGCCGACGGTCAAACGGCTGTTCTTCCTGCAAGGAGGATTTTTCGGGAATGTCGCTGAAGAGAATAGCCAGCTACTGGCTCAACGACTGAAACTATGTTTACAACGTGGCGAGGCGGACTGCGTGGAGATCATCAGAGCCACCAAGGATTCAACCCTGTATCGAGCCGCCGAGAAGAAGTTCGGGTTTTTCTGTCGTGGACACTATACGCCTCTTCACGAACATCGGTGGCTTGAACTTCCCGGAACCTTCAAGGAGTTTCTTCAAGGCCTTTCGCGAAAAAATCGACACGAGTTGCGCCGCCATGAGAAAAAGCTTGCGGAAGATTTTGCCGGAAGAACGCGCATCCAGTGTTACCGGCACGAAAACGAAGTGGATGAATTAGCGCAGGAAGTTGAGAAGATATCCTGCAAGACGTACCAGAGAGGGCTAGGCGTCGGCTTCAGGCCAGACGCGGAGGTGTTGGAGTCGCTCCGAACAACCGCGCGTAACGGAGGCCTGAGGGGTTGCGTCCTCTATCTGGATGAACAGCCCTGCGCGTTTTTTATTGGGAAGCACTACCGAAATACATTCCATGGAAACTTCATGGGGTTTGATCCCCAGTTCGGCAAATATTCGCCCGGCTTGCTCGTTCTGATGCATAGTATCGAAGATTGTTTCGATCCAAAGCTGCGCGCAACTCAGTTCGACCTCGGGTGGGGAGACCGGCAGTACAAACGCGTGATCTGCAATCACTCAAGACAAGATGGCCCACTGTATCTCTATGCATTTTCGTGGAACGGATTGAGACTGAATTTCCTCCGATCCGCGGCTTTGTTCCTAGATCTCATCGCCAGAAGGTGGCTCGCCAAAAGCACCGTCCTTCAAAAGGCGAAAAAAGCCTGGCAAGGTCGGCTTCAAAAATCAAAGTCCACATCCGATTCGCTCGAACAAGAATGCCTCGAATAACCGAAGGTTTCAGACCTCAGACTGCGACAGTCGAGGTGGAATTCGGCCAGGTCTTTAACCGATAGCAGATCGTTGCGTCTCTGGGAACAACTTCATTCGGGTCAGAATCCGTCGAACCGGGGCTGCTTGCATGAGTATGGCTCCCACCGCCGCGCCTAGAGTATTCGTGATGACGTCTGTCATGCCGGAGCCCCGTCGGGGAATGTAATACTGCAGGATCTCGATTAGAAGACTGAGAGTTCCGCATGAGACCGTGGCAATGAGAATTGCCTGCCATCGGCTTCTGTTCCATCCGAAATATGCGCAAGAGATCAGTCCAAGCGGTACGAATCCGGCGACATTGATCAAGACGTCAAATGCATAGCGTCGATCCGCCTTGAATTCTTTCGCCGGCGAACTCAAGAAGGCCTTGTGGGGAACTGAGAAGATCGCCGGTATTTCGAGGTTCGGCCCGGATGTCACTTCGTTGCGAACCTCGCGCCCGGTTCCTTCCGCAAAGTTGTAACGGGAAACAGCGCTTTCCAGATCAGGATGCCCGCTCGGAGTTGTCCATTCTTGGAAGTGCCGAAGCGCATCCGCTGGCGTCAACTCCTTCGAGTAGATGGCTAGGCCACGCAATTCTCCAGACCATGGGTGATACGACGACGGCGAGGTTCCGAGAACAATCTGACCGGCCAGTTCATTTCGCGCGATCTTGAACCTGGGAAACGATTCCGCCCGCTGACCATCCAGATAGACCGTCGTTCCGTTCGGTCCCGAGGCGAGCGTAACCAGCACTAATCTGCCGCGAACGAAAGCGTGATCGACATCGAACTTGATCGTTCTGGTCCGGTCGGTGTCGACCCGCGGATCATGGGTGACGAGTAAGCCGTCTGTCCACTGCCGCACCAGGAATTGTGTTGGACGTGCTGGTACGTAGAAGCCGAGAATCGTGTAAGACCACCCAACACTGGCCGGTTTCACCAGAAGTTCAATACTGTAAGACTCGATGGCATCCTTTGCTGGAGGGTTGAGAGGCTGATTGCTGACAACCAATCCATTCTTCACAAACTTCAGCCCTATGGCTCCCGTAAGCCACATCACGCCATTTCGAGGAAAGGGATTCAATGGCGAAAGCGTGGCAACCAACACGGCGACGACGGCCACGATGTAAAGGACTCTCGTTCTGCTGCGGTCCTGGAAAACTCCAAATTGTTCGTTGGTTGCCATGGCAGCAGAACAGGTGATTGTAGTTGCTTTGGCGTCTTGGACTGTGAGAGATTCTTAGTCAGAACGCGGTCGGTGGCTCGTTTGGGTTCCCCGACCTGACCAGTTTCTCCCCCTTTCTTGATATCTTCTGAGTCGCAATGAGGAGCCATGTCCGTACTGGGCAAACTGGTGGGGGGATCCGTCTTGGCACCGTGTTTACTAGCCGGATTGCTGACAGGATGCTCTCATCGTCCGCAACCAGTCGTTAGTTCCTGGAACCCAAAGGCAGCTGCCGAATACTTGGATCAGCGGGAAGTTACTTGGATGGGCTGGCCGGGCGCGGCGCGCGACCATGAGACGTTTTGCATATCCTGCCATACCGTGATGCCTTACGTCTTGGCACGACCGACGCTTCGCGCCGTACTCGCCGAACAGAGCCCGTCAGACGATGAACGCAAGATTCTTGCAGATGTCATCAAGCGCGTGCGTCTGTGGAACGAGGTGGGCCCTTACTACACGGACTCAGGTTACGGCAACGGAAAGCCTGCGGAATCTCGCGGTACAGAGTCTGTTCTGAACGCGCTGATCCTCGCGGCCAATGACGCTCAGGGTGGGAAACTCAGCGAGGTAACCTTGGCCGCATTCAATAACATGTGGGCATTGCAACGGACAGCGGGCGAAGCGAAAGGCAGTTGGGCCTGGCTTCAATTCGGCATGGAGCCGTGGGAAGCAAAGGATTCTCAATACTACGGAGCCGCGATCGCAGCGATCGCCGTAGGTATTGCTCCCGAAAATTATCGTTCCAGACCCGAAATTCAGGAAAAGCTCGGCCTGTTGCGCGACTACCTGAATCGCGAATCGCAAGGCCAGTCAACGATGAACCGAGTAGTTCTGCTGTGGGCCTCCACGAAACTGCCTGGCATACTGGATAAAGAGCAACGACAATCAATTGTTCGTGAGATCAAGGACAGGCAGCGATCGGACGGAGGGTGGGAGCTTTCGTCCGATGCGTGGCCTGGTGGGTGGAACCTGCATTCTATGGTGCGAAGGCGTCTGCGCGCCGACTGGACGCGTCAGAGCACAGACAGTGATGGATACGCTACCGGTTTCATCACTTTCGTTTTGCAGGAGGCTGGCACGACTTCGCAGGACCCGACGGTGAAGGGCGGACTCGCATGGCTCGAGCGCAACCAGAATGCTGAGGATGGTTCCTGGCCGTCGTCGTCTCTAACGCTGCGGCGGAATCCCTCGTCTAACGTCGGGCACTTCATGCGGGACGCTGCGACAGCCTATGCGGTTCTCGCGCTGAGTAGCAAGGGCGTCGCACCGGCCTATAACTCAAGCAAAGAACAACCCAGCCAGAGTGCACCGACAGCCTCTGCCTATCCAAAGATCGATTTCGCAAGGCGCAGAAACTAGAAACCGATCTGTCCAAACACAGCATAAAAGCCACGTATTCGATTTCCGTGTCTTAATATAGAGCGGCATCGCAGTCGGAAAACTATACATGAATGGTGCAGAGACTCTGGTTCGAACGCTGATTGCAGGAGGCGTTGACACCTGCTTCGCAAATCCCGGCACTTCAGAGATTCACATAGTCGCCGCGCTCGACAAAATTCCGGAGATGCGGTGTGTCCTCGGTTTGTTTGAGGGGGTAGCGACTGGCGCGGCCGATGGCTATGCGCGCATGGCAGAAAAGCCGGCGTGCACTCTGCTTCATCTGGGACCCGGACTCGGGAACGGCCTTGCCAATCTACACAACGCGAGACGAGCTCAGGTGCCAATCATAAATGTGATTGGCGAGCACGCGACATATCATCTGAGATACGACGCGCCACTCACGTCGGATATAGAAGGCATCGCGCGTCCAGGTTCGAGCTGGGTCCGCACTTCATCGGCCAGTGCGGAGATCGGCAGCGATGCGGTCAGCGCGATTGTGGCGGCTCGCACGGCTCCGGGACAGATTGCCACTCTGATTGTTCCGGCTGATGTTGCCTGGAGCGATGGCGGAAGTGTCGTTGCGCTGCCTCCGCTGCCTCAACCACCTTTGCCCACCGCCAAATCGATCGAACGCGCCGCAGCCATGCTGCGTTCAGGCCTGCCCACTGCGATATTGTTGGCAGGCAATGCACTCTACGGCGAAGGACTGTACTCCGCAGGACGCATCGCTTCATCGACGGGTGCCAAACTCTTCGCTCCATATCCTGTGACGCGTCTCGAACGCGGCGCCGGTCTCCCGCAGGTGGAGCGTATTGCATATGTGCTCGAGCAAGGAATCGACCAGTTCAAAGAGTTTCGCCAGTTGATTCTTGTGGGCGCCGTTGCGCCTATCGCGTACTTTGCTTACCCCGGCAAGTCCAGCAATTTTGTCTCGCCCGGGTGTGATATTCACATGCTGGCTAGACCGAGTGAAGACCGGGTTGGCTCGCTCGCCGCGTTGAGCGAAGCCTTGTCGCTGACGAAGAAGCAGCCATCGCTGCAGACGGCGTCGCGTCCAGCATTGCCAGAAGGAGATATCACGCTGCCTGGTCTTGCCGCGGTAATAGGCGCACTCCTCCCTGAGAATACGATCGTCGTGGATGAGTCGATGACGTCAGGGCGAGGGATGATGGCTGCCACCAAAGGCTCTCCGCCGCATGACTGGCTCGGAAACACTGGTGGCTCAATCGGGATTGCGTTGCCGCTCGCAGTGGGAGCGGCAGTGGCTTGCCCGGAGCGGGAAGTCTTATGCCTGACTGCGGACGGAAGCGGCATGTATACCTTGCAGGCTCTTTGGACGATGGCGCGGGAGGGACTCAAGGTGACGACCGTAGTGTTCGCCAACCGCGACTACGCCGTTCTCAAGCGGGAGTTCTCTTATCTTGGTGTGGGAGAGCCCGGCCCACGCGCGTCTGCAATGTTCGAAATCGGGCGTCCCGACCTCGACTGGGTTCACTTGGCCAAGGGCATGGGGGTGCCTGGAGTTCGAGTCACCTCGCTCGCTGAATTTGCGAAAGCCTTGCAGGATGGCTTCGCGAGCGGAGGGCCGACGTTAATAGAGGTTCCACTCTAAAGCTGGGCTTCTATAACGTGTGTGATCTTCGAGGTTATTGAGAATCGTACCCCGGGCCGCCGGGTGCGCCGCACTCCTTCCACAGCTCTTCCCAATTCCACAGCCCCGACATGACCTTCATGGGCAACGGAAATCCAAGTCGATGCGCAAGCATGCATATCTGGCCCGCGATGATGAGCTTCGTGCGACAACATGTAGCAGAGCATCTCCACGCCAACCGGCCACGGTCGAGCCCAGCCGTCTCTGTGAAATTTCCTGATTCGATTTCCACCGCCCAGCGCTTCGGCCAACATCTCAGCGCAGCGAGCGGCGCTCTTTTCCAATCCGGCGCGGGCTTGCTGCGGAGTGCAGTGCGTGCGGTTCAGCTGTGGTGGAACCCTTAGGTGCGGAGCCGTAAGCCTGATCCACTTGGTGCGGACGTTGTGCATGTGCGTAAAGATCGCCGCAATGGTGCGCGTGCCGCCCGGCGCTTTGGCTGTCCATGCGGCAGGGTCAAGGTGCTCGATGAGAAGCTGATTCATCCGCTCATTGGCGGCGAAGGTCTGCGCTGCAGTTCGACCGAGTTGAGTGTAAACCCGCGGTTGACGTGTGGTCACGCTTCCTGCTCCTGGACCCATGATATTTTGCGGGTCACCCGCAATCGGAACTAGTCCGTATCGCGATCACAATTGTACGGAGAGCTTGTGCTCTTGCGATCACGGAAAGTTCTTCCCAACGGTGATACCCTCTGTCCCAGCGAGGATCTATGTCTGATTGGCGGTTTCTAAGATGTGTAGGGTTTGCAACAATCTTGCTGGCAGCCGCTTTGCCCGCGTTCGCCGCAAAGGCGGCGAGGCCGGAGTTCGGACCGAACGTTCTGATCTTCGATCCGTCGATGACGCCGCAGGAGATCCAGAAGCAGATCGATGCGGTGTACGCGACGCAGGAGCACAACGAGTTTGGAGCCCAGCGGAGCGCATTTCTGTTCCTGCCCGGAAGTTACCCGGTGGACGTTCCAGTCGGTTTCTACACAGAGGTGATTGGTCTTGGGGCGTCGCCCGATGCGACGAGCATCACGGGCAACGTCCATGCGGATGCCAATCATGAGCACAACAATGCGACCACGACCTTCTGGAGGGCCGTGGAAGGGTTCTCCGTTAACCCCGCGGACGGAGCGATGCAGTGGGCAGTCTCTCAGGCAGTGTCGATGCGGCGCATGCATATACGAGGCGACATCGTGCTGCACCAGCATCATGGATGGGCGAGCGGAGGCTGGATGTCCGACTCACTCGTCGACGGTAACGTCGACTCTGGCAGCCAGCAGCAGTGGATCTCGCGTAACTGTGATTGGAAGAGTTGGACCGGTTCGAACTGGAACATGGTGTTTGTCGGAGTCGTGCATCCGCCGGAAGGCGCGTGGCCTCAGCCGCCATACACCAAGATCGCGCAGACTCCCGCGGTGCGTGAGAAGCCGTTCTTGCAGGTGAATGCCGAGGGTGAGTTCAGCGTGCGAGTCCCAGCACTGCGTAGCGACAGTGTTGGAATTACTTGGCGCGACGGTGAAACGGCGGGAGAGACGATTCCGATTACACACTTCTATATTGCGCGCGCGGACGTCGACACGGCCCAGACGATTAACGCGCAGCTCGCCAAAGGAAAAAACCTGATCCTGACGCCTGGGATCTATGACCTGACTGCTCCGATTCGCGTTACCCGAGCGCATACGGTGGTGCTGGGGCTCGGGTATGCGACGCTGCGTCCGGTGAAGGGAACGGCGGCGATGACGACCGCCGACGCGGACGGAATCGAGATTGCCGGCCTGCTCTTCGACGCTGGGCAGAATGAGTCTCCAGTGCTGCTGGAGGTGGGGTCGGTGGGAAGCCGGGCGCGCCATGCCAAGGATCCGATCACGCTCCATGATGTGTTCTTCCGCGTGGGCGGCGCGGCGGTGGGTCGGACGAAAGTGAATCTGAGGATCAATAGCAACGACACGATTGTCGACCATACGTGGATTTGGAGAGCCGATCATGGCGAGGGAGTCGGCTGGGATCTGAATACCAGCGAGAACGGGTTACTAGTTAACGGTAATGACGTTACGATCTATGGACTGTTTGTGGAGCATCACCAGAAGTTTCAGGTCCTGTGGAACGGCAATGGTGGTCGAACGTATTTCTATCAATCCGAGATTCCTTACGACCCTCCGAACCAGGCAAGTTTCACGAGCGCGCCGGGAGTGAACGGCTGGGCCTCGTACAAGGTCGCCGATGGCGTGAAGAGTCACGAGGCTTGGGGCATGGGCGTGTACAGCGTCTTCGAGCAGCCAAAGGTTCTGTTGACGCGGGCCATCGAAACGCCGAAGAGTCCACAGATACGATTCCACGACATGATTACGGTGGCTCTCGGCGAACTCGGTGCCATCAGCCACGTGATCGATGACACCGGGGAATCGACGTCCATTCACCCTCGCGTGACGCCAAAGGTGACGGAGTTTCCGTGAGCACGCCTAACTCACGGTGATGAGGCACGGCGCGTCCTATCCTACGTTTCGCTCAAGCGGACGGATGCTTCAGAACGTCTGCCAGCGCACGCATCCGCATCGAGTCGGCTGGGGTCTTGGCGGTTGCTGAACTTGTTTCCAGCGAGGGCACCAAGCGATTCAATTTCGCTACACTTTTCTTGTTCAGGTGCGACTTCTCTGCGTTCTTGATCGCCTTCTGCAATTCCGCGATTCGATTTGCAGGCAGAGCCTGGGATCTCGACAACTGGTCGACGTAGGCTTTGGCCACTACCAGATTCGCAGGCCACTCGATCTTTTGTTGGTTCTGCACATTGAGTTCATCGACCCGAACGGTCTTTGCTGCGTCAATTTCATCTTGCGTTAGAAACTTGGTTGGAGTCAGTTGAAACACGTCCAACCCACGAGCAATCTCCGAACCGTAGATGTAGCCGTTATACCAGTACGCAGACCAGTCGCCACCCAGCACCAACATCTTAGGATCGATTGGCCCGCGATCGAAGTAGGCAATCTCGAAAGGATTGGCCGGATCGGTGAAGTCGACCACAGAGATGCCGCCCTGGTACCACGCCTGCACTTCAACATCCCGGCCAGGAATTGGAATCAGGGAGCCGTTGTGCGCGACGCAGTTCTCGGTATCGCCCTGCGCAGCCGGCAACTTGTAATAGTTGGCGAAACTCAGCTTGTCATCACTCAAGCGGAAGATGGCATCCGCGCCCCACTTGTTTGGATCGTTCGGACGGCAACGCGCGCCCAATCCCCCGCCCCATTCGTCGGTGAACACGACCTTGCTGCCATCATTCGAGAACGAAGCCGAGTGCCAGTAGGAGTAGTTGGGATCGTTGACGGCATCGACTCGCTTTGGATGTTCCGGATCTTTGATGTCGAGCAGAATTCCGTTTCCGGAGCACGCTCCGGCAGCCAACCCAATCGCTGAGTAAACCGTTATGTCGTGGCACTGATCGGTATCGGCTGGCTTCTCTGCGCCCTTCTTGCCATGGGTGCCGCCGTTATTCAGGCCGTTGAGCGCGCCGGTACGCGGATCGATGAATACCCGCGGACTGGAAACGATCTTCGCATCCTGCGGAGCCGCGAGTGGAACTTTGATGACGTCAATGCGAAACAGTGCCGTATTCGGGTCTTTATCGGGTGCTTCCCCGGAACATCCGGCCAATTCTTCGGGTTGACGCACAAACGAGGTTCCCGACACGTAGATATAAGCGTTCTCTTTGTCGTTCGGATCAAGCACCAAGGTGTGCGTGTGCGATCCACGGCATGTCTGAACGGCGGCGACCTGCTTTGGATTCTTGATATCGGAAATGTCGAAGATTCTCACTCCGCGAAAACGGTTCTTCTGGGCGGCCGGCAGGCGGCGTCTTCTCTCTTTCTGTTTCTCTTTATCTTTGTCGGCATCCTTAGCCGGATCAGAATCCTTTCCATTCTCGGCGTCTGTTTTCTTCTCGTCTTTGTCTTTCTCTTTTTCCGCATCCGTCGCCGGTGGCTCCGGCGGAAACCCCTCGACGCCGCAATCGAGACGCCCATTCGGCATCTCTACCGACATGAACATCAGGTTTTTGTAAACGGACACATCTCCCTGGCCGCCCGGACAGACCATCGAGGTCAGCAGCGCCGCCTTCGCCGGATCGGAAATGTCGTAGATATTCACGCCGTAAAAATTTCCCTGGAAGAGGTGGTTGCCCTGGAAAGCAAGATCAGAGTTGGCAAAAGCCAACTGCGCGATCACCAACTGGATCGGCTTTGGAATTTTCCGATTCGCGCCCATACCAAGCTGAGCAAGGGTTTTCTGCACCTTCGGATCATCCGGATCTGCAGATCCCAGTTGGAAAGCGTCCGGTTTCTTGAGCAGTAGAAGGTGTTGAATGCCCATGGCAGCTTCGCCCGCATCGTACAGTCCGGGCGCCAGTTTGGCGCGCGGATCGTTCGCATCCGACCCGGTCATTCCAGGCGGCAGCGCAGGCGCCGGTTCCGGCGCAAATGGATTGCCCTGTTCCTCACTATCTTTCTTCTCCGCTTGTTTGTCGGACGGAGGATTCGCAGGCTTCTGCGCCTGATCCTGTGATGGAGTTGCGGGCTGCGCTTCTTGTGCCTGCGACCGGCTCACAGCAAAACAATAAATAGCGGCAAAGCACACTACACACAGCGCAAAATGGGACAATCGGCTCATCGTTTCTCCTCTAGTGTCCGTTTCTTCAACATCGACTCCATAATCTTGATCTCGGCTCGTTGGGAGTTATCCGCGTCGGTCGCGAAATCGAACAACTCGGCATCCTGGCCGGCGCCAGCGGTGTCGAACAGATCCTTCACCATGGTTAAGGCGCCATTGTGATGTTGAATCATCCCCAGCAGGAATAAGCGGTCAAACTCAGTGCCTTTCGCTTTCCTCAGAGCTTCCATCTGCTGCGGCGTCAGCATTCCGGGCATCAGGGCCATGCTCTCGTGCGAAATGTCCATGCCCGGCATATCCATGCCAGGCGCGCTGGGGCTGGGGGTGTCCTTCGGGACCGATTCATCGCGGGCCGCGAGCCAGCGTTTCATGAACTTGATTTCGTCGGTCTGCGAGGAGCTTATCCGCGCTCCCAATGAGCGTAGGTCTTTATTCTGTGTATGCGAGGGTATCATGGCAGTCATTTCGACCGCCTGCGCGTGGTGCAGAATCATGCCCTGCATGAACTCGACGTCCGCAGCCGATAGCGGAGGCAGAGTGGCCCGCGTGGAGGGAGGCAGCGTTTTAGTGGGCGCACCTGGCGCGCCCGGTTGCACCACTCTTGGGGGCATCTGTTGTGAGGACGCAGCAGGACACAAGGAAACTGCAAAGATGGTCGCGGCAAGAAATGTGCGCAGCATTATGGCCCGAGCCGAGTCGGTTTTCGGCGTGTGCTCACGGCGCAAAGTGACTCGCTTCCAGTTCTGAGTGAGAGGGAAGATCTTCATTCGGACGAGGATCAAATCTTGTCATGAATCGCGAAATTCTTCAACGACGGTCTCGAAATCCGGTTGCTAAGAGCGCTTGCGTGCCGAGCGCCCTCCACGCTTGGATTCGGGGGAAGACTTTGCCTGCCATTGCATGACCCCGTGCTTCAGCGCAGCAGTGATCAAGAACAGCTTGGTAGTCTCTCCCAAATCAATTCGAACGTTCGGATTTTTCCGTTCATCGGCGTCGGCGGTGTCACCAACGTGATTTGATCGCCGTGAAACGTGACCGTGCGAATGAGATCCTTGCCTACATAGGCCTGGATCGATGAGATTTCGACGGAATGGGTGATTGTGTCACCACTGCGGGTATACCGTCCTGCATAAGCGAGAAATGTTTTGAACGCTTCGGCCTGCTCCTCGACGGTGCCGCCGCTAGTCAGCGACTTGCGTCCATCGTAGCTGATCATGGCGGTTATTCGGCCATCGGCGGTGTAGGTGAGAAAGCCTACGGGGCTCTGACCGTAGGGAGTTTCACTGCGCTCGCCCGCCGAAGTCGTGCTTGACGCCGACACCAGTTTCCATGTGCCTACGAGATTGCCATTCTCCCGCTCCATCCCGATTCTCCCCTCACTAATCTTTCATCGACGAATGACCTGTCCCTCGAAGAGCCGGCGATTCAGGCAGTGATGGCTCCTCGTGCTCCCGATCGCAGTAGCCCAATCGTCGCATTCCCACCACAAATGATAACCCGAGGCCTAGGCTTGCGATTGGCGGACGTCAGGGACTGCCCGTGGGACGTTTAAGAGCGATACGTTCCAGAGAGGAACGGCAATACTCCATATGTCTTATGGAAGTGTTTTGCTTGCCTTCGCTCGAAGCGCGAGAAGCTCCAATACCAGTTTGTTCTCCACCTGAGCAAGTTGCTCGACTGATTGGCCGTTTGCTTCCTTCAGCACGCCATCGATCACTTTATCCATCAGCGCCGGCGTGACGTCGGGCATTTCAAGTTTCTTCATTTGGCCCACGAACCCGTCCATGAAATGCTTCACAAAATGATGGATTCCGCCCGGCCCGCCCCCCAAGTGCCACTGCAGGCTCGGGCCCATCACACCCCAGCGAAGACCCGGTCCATAGCACACGGCGATGTCTGCATCTTCTACACTGACGACGCCTTGCTGAATGAGATAGAGGACCTCGCGATAGAGCGCCGCTTGCAGCCGGTTCCCAACGTGGCCCGGTAAGGACTTGTGAAGCCGGATCGGCTTCTTGCCGATTGACGTGTAGAACGTCATGGTCCGTTCGATCACGGCGTCTGACGTCTTCGTCCCACCTACTACTTCAACCAACGGAATGACATGGGGAGGATTAAAGGGATGGCCAATGACGCAGCGTTCAGGATGTCGCTTACAGCCCGACTGAATGGCATCCATGGTGATGGCAGATGCGCTCGAAGCGAGGATCGAGTCAGGAGGAGCGGCATCGTCCATTTGGGCAAAGACCCTGGCCTTTAGCATGAGTCGTTCAGGAACGCTTTCCTGGACAAAGTCGGCCCTCGACACCGCCTCCTTAACATCGGCAGTGAAGGCCAGTCGGTCGCGGCTTGCACCTGGGGCAAGACCAATGACCGTAAGCAGCTCCCAAGCCTCGTCGACGCACTTGCGCAAGCTGGCCTCCGCGCCGGGCGCGGGATCGGTCGCGATGACGTCGAAACCGCGTGCCAAATATTGCGCCGCCCAACTGGCACCGATCAGGCCCGTTCCGACGATCGCGACGTTTCGAATCTGTGTAGTTGACAAATTGCTCTCCCTTTTCAATGGGCAGACATTGTACTCGCAAAACGTGGGAGGGCTATCAACGTTCGATTTGTGAAAAACCCATCTGCATGAGAGCAACGGATGGATATGGAGCGCGACACCAGTGGCTCGAAATGGCGCGCCATCGATGCGAGTGCGGGTGGCAGGCACTCGCGAACTCTGGCCCACGCTCCGTGTTAAGCTCAAACTGATATTTTTGCCTGACGGAAACTCTGATCTGTGCTAGGAGGTTCAGGTTGTCGAAGGTTACCGCTGGGGGGCGGAAGTCCATTTTCAGCGATGAGATACGGCAGGACCCGTATCCCACGTACGCCCGCTTGCACGAAGAAGGTCCCTTGCATTACCTGGACGCCGGAGGCAAGTGGGGAGTGTGGTCGATTTTTAGCCACCTCGAGTGCGCTTCCATCGCCAAAGACCCAAGGCTTTCCGCAAAACGCGCGCAGCAGATGTTATTGCCTCTCCCGATCAGCCGCCAGCCTGAGTTTAGCGAACTCGCGCGCATGCTGAGTTTGTGGCTAATTTTCATGGACCCGCCGGAGCACACCCGGCTGCGGAAACTCCTGAACAAAGGATTTTCTCCCGCCGCGGTAGAGGGCTTGCGTCCACAGGTGGAGGCCATCGTTGATGAAATGCTCAAACCCCTCCAGCGTGGATCAGAAGTAGAACTCATGCGCGAGTTCGCAAACCCTATACCGGTACGCATCATTCTGGAAATGCTGGGAATATCGGAAGAACTACGAGACACATTCGTCAATTGGTCGAGGGCCATCGCTGCATTTCGGGGCAATCCGAACCGCACCGTGGAAGAGGCGCGCGCGGCGCAAGATGCTCTGATCGCGCTAACCGACTTTTTTCGAAAGACCGTCGCGGAACGGAGACGCAACAAGGGGAACGATCTGATCAGCCTTCTAATCGACATCGAGGAAGAAGGAGAAGTGTTGACCGAAGAAGAACTCTATGCACAATGCATCGCGCTGCTTTTTGCAGGGCACGAGACGACCAGAAATCTGATCGGTAACGGGATGTACACGCTTCTGCAGAATCCGGAAAAGACGGCAGAGTTACGCGGGAATCCGGGAATGATCCGTTCGGCGGTGGAAGAACTTCTGCGCTATGAGAGCCCGGTGCAGTTCACGGCTCGTGTGCTCAAAGAAGATATCGAAGTTTGCGGCCAGCCGATACGCAAGGGATGGACGGTTCTCTGCATGCTAGGCGCGGCGAACCGGGACCCGAAGCAATTTCAGGACCCGAACGAATTGGATTTGAAGAGGTTGAACAATCAACACCTAGCGTTCGGCGCGGGCCTGCATTTTTGCATCGGAGCGCAACTCGCGCGGTTAGAGGGCCAGGTTGCGATCCTAAATCTAGTACAACGCTTTCCGGAGATGAAGCTGACAGGCCCGCGACCTGAGTGGGCGCCGACATTTGGATTAAGAGGATTAGAAAGTCTGTCGGTAATTCTGTGAAAGCTCGCTGGAGGCGATTATTGGTGTCCGACCCGCAACTGCCCTAGGTCCGCGGAGAGTGCCACTCCTCGAATTGCGCTCGTATAGCGCCCTACCCGCCTGTGTTTCAGATGACGAGCGCGAATTGCATCGCGTTTCCCGACAAGTGATACTCTTCACTTCAATCCTAAGAAGAGTGATTGGCGAGGGAAAACAATGCTGACCGGGTTGGAAGGGAAAGTTGGGCTCGTGACCGGAGGGACGTCAGGGATCGGCCGTGAGACCGCTGTGCTTTTCGCCCAGGCGGGGGCCAAGGTAGTGGTGGCGGGGCGTCGGGAAGCGGAGGGCAACGAGACGATCGAACTGATCCGGTCCGCAGGCGGCGAGGGCCTGTTTGTAAAGACGGATGTGTCGAGGGCCGCTGAAGTCGAGGCGCTCGTTCAGAGAATAGTGGAGAGATTCGGCCGCCTCGACGTTGCCTTCAATAACGCCGGGGTCGAGGGTGTCTGGGTTCCGATCGTTCGACAATCAGAAGAGGATTTTGATCGCACCATCGATATCAATCTCAAGGGCGTGTGGCTCTGCCTGAAGTACGAGATCAAGCAGATGCTCAAGCAGGGTGGTGGCGGAGCCATCGTGAATATGTCGTCAGTGACAGGCCTGGAGGGTTCCGCCGGTGCGGCAGCGTACAGCGCGAGCAAGCATGGCGTGATCGGTCTCACGAAATCGGCGGCCCTGGAAACCGCGAAGAACGGAATCCGGGTCAACGCAGTGTGTCCGGCGGTAGTGGAAACTGCAATGGGGAAGCGTCTCTTTGGAGCGCCACCAGTCCACAAGCAGGTTCTCGGTTACCATCCCATCGGTCGTTTCGGAAGGCCCGCGGAAATCGCTGAAGCTGTCGTCTGGATGTGCTCGGACCGCGCATCGTTCATGACCGGCCAGTCACTGGTCCTCGACGGAGGATTCCTGGCCGGACCCAGCGGACCGAGCTAGTAGAGGTGCGATTTTGCAGCAAATGTGCCGATTGCTATTCCTCCCAGAAGCTGCAACCTCAGTGAAGCGCCCGTTGTGATTCCTCAGAACGAGAACTTCAGGGCAAACTGGATCTGCCGCGGCGGACGAGCAGCCGTCAGGTTACCGAACTGTTGTGTTCCAAGAATAGTCGCGTTGTTTCCATTTTGTGGCCCGCTATTCGCGAACAGGAAGTTGGTGTGGTTCGGGAGGTTGAAAAACTCGCCGCGAAATTCAAGATTCGTCTTCTCCGACGTGTGGAAAAACTTGAACACGGAAAAGTCCCACGTCTTGTATCCCGGCGCCTGAATGGTGTTACGGCCAACGTCGCCGAAGGAACCCAACGACGGATCGGTAAACGCACAAGTGTTGAACCATGCGGTCGGAGTGTGAAGCCTATCGGGAGCCAAGCCCCCCTGCGAGACCAAGACCTGGCACTGCGGATTAGGATTTCCCGGCACGATACCAGCACGGGTCGGGTCTCCGACTTGGTCAGGACGCTGCGAGACGCCCCCGGCTCCGCCGTCAGCATTCGCGAAGTTGCCGTTCGAGTCGAGCACGGTGTACCAGTTGCCGCTCGAAATCGACAGGATATTAGCAATCTGCCACCCGCCCACCACCTGGTTCGCAACCCCGGTCGCACTTCCCATGAAGTGTTTGCCGTGACCGAAGGGCAGTTCATAAATCGAATTCAACACGAACCGGTTGCGGACGTCGAAGTCAGAGTTGCCATATTCTGCCTGCGGATCGCGGAAGTAGCGGAAGTCGCTGTTGTTCTGCGTAGGACCGAGATTCGCGTTTGAGGCGATATCCAGGGAGTGCGCATACGTGTACGATGCCTGGAACTGCAGGCCCTTGGCGAAGCGCTTTTCGAAACTTGCCTGCAGCGAGTTGTAGTTGGAGGACCCGGTCGAGCGGAACCAATCAATGCCCGTGTCGAACACAGGCGTGCAATTCTCAGGGTTTGCCAGAGAACACGGACTGGTGGCTCCGATTAAGGTTGCGGACACAGGACGCCGCGGGGCCGTCGCATCATTCGGATTTGGGTCGGGCGCGGCCTGATTGCCGTTGAAGAACGTATATAACTTCGTTCCCTTGGACCCCGCATAGGTCAATGTGAACACACTGTCGGCAGGTAGTTGACGCTCGATACTCAAGTGCCACTGCTGCATGTAGGGCGTGCGCAGGTTCTTGTCGACAGAGAAAAAGATGGGAGTGTTGGGATCGACCAATGAGTTCGCTGGGAAGCCGCCAGCGAGGGCCGGAATCTGCGATACGCGGCAATCCCCTGCTGATGCGTTGGCCGTCGGCGCACTGCAGGGCGAAATGAATGATTGGTTGGTGAAGAACGGAGGATTGAATCCCGGACTCGGATTCGAGTAAGGCCCGTTCTCCTGGCCGCCGTAGAAAATTCCGTAGCCAGCTCTCAATACAGTCTTCGGGGCAAACTGCCACGCCAAGCCGATCCGCGGCGCAAAATTATTCAGGTCAGAATCGATGAGCCCGCGGCTGCCCGTGGGGCTGATCTTAACGTACTGCGAGATATAGGGCGTGAGCTGCGCCGATTGTCCTTTCGGCACAAAGATCGTTGGATCGGTGGGATTGCTAAGGTCAAAGTCTCCCACATCGTTGTGGCGATCCGCTACGGTGCCGAATAGTTCGTAGCGCAATCCCAGATTCAATACCAGCGTCGATGTGATCTTCCAATCATCCTGCGCATAAAACGCGTAGGTGTTCCGGAAATAATCCACATTGTGCAGGTTGTTTATGCTGCCGCCGCTCGTAAACCCGGCCATGAAGGAAGCAAAACCCGTCCCGCCCGTGCCGATCGCTGCCGGATTGTCGGTCAGCGTCGGGTCGAAGGCGAGCGTTCCGCGCGCCGCGGCGGGCTGGAAGATCGTGAACTCCTCGCGCCGAATCTCGGTGCCAAACTTCCAGGTATTGCGCCCGCGCACCCAAGTAAGGTTTTCGGAAAGAGTGTAGGAGTTCTGAAGTTCGATCGAAGGCAGGAACGTGGGACTGCCCAATGTGGCAACGTCGCTGAAGGTCAGTTGCGGCAGCCCACCAATTCCGGGAGAGAAAGGAACGCCGGGGAAATCGATATTGGGGTCGGCCGATACGTTCGTATCCGCGTTGAGTTCGAGGCGATGGGCGTTGACCCGGTTGTAGCCCAGGCGGAATTCATTGATCAGGTCGGACTTGAATATGTGTGTCCAACTGGTGGCAAAGCTGCGGTAGGCAAAATCCTCCTGGCCGCTGAAGAATCCGCCGCCATCGGCCAGTCCACCGAAGGTTCCAGGAATGGAACTCGGCTGATTTTCGAAGCTGAAGCGGAAGAAAGTGTTGTCCTTGTCATTGAATTTCTGATCGACCCGAACATCGAAGTTGTTGCGCGTTTCCTTGCGTACAGGATTGGCAAGGAAGTTGTTTCCACTCGAGTTAATCGGTCCCGCCGCTGGATACAACGCAGCCAATCGCAATGCCAGCGGGTCCAATGATCCGCCGCCTGCCACAACCGGTGTCGCCGGAATGATGTTCAGCGGTTTTCCGTTAACGTCATATTGGAATGGCACCCCGCAAGTCGCCTGTGCCAGCTTGGCATCGAAGATCTCACCAGCATATGTCGGCACGTCGTTACAATCCGTGCCAGTCACGGTTGTGTAGTCAATCAGGCTGGAAAAATCTCCCGTCCGCCAATCCGTGGGCGGTACGAACGCGGTCTGGGTTTGCGCCTGGCGCACCCGGAATCCTTCATAGTCCACAAAGAAAAACGTCCGTCCCCGACCGTCGTACAAGTGTGGCAGCAATACCGGCCCGCCGAATGTCGCGCCAAACTGGTTCTGCTGATACTGAGGAACAGGTCCCACCGCGTCAAAGTAGTTCCGTCCGTCCAATTTGTTATTACGAAGGAATTCCCACATAGAGCCGTGGAGTTCGTTGGTCCCCGACTTGATGACCGCATTCACGATGGCACCATTGCCGCGTCCGAACTCTGCGCTGTAGGCATTGGTTTGTACTTTGAATTCTTGCAGGGCATCCACCGGAGGCTGAATCACGAAGTTGGTTTCGTTGAGCAGGTCGGGCAAGTTCGAGTTGTTGTCGACGCCGTCGAGCAGAAAATTGTTCTGTAGCGAGCGGGCACCATTCGCGCTGAAACCGTATCCGCCTTCGTCGCGCGCGCCCGGTTCGCTGGGCGCCGTGCCGGCGCTCAGCAGCGCTAACTGGGCAAAGTTCCGGCCGTTCAGTGGCAGGTTGCTCACCCGCTTTTGGTCCACGACCTGTCCCAACTCAGAAGTCTCTGTTTCAAGCAGCGGCGCCGCTCCTGTGACCACCATCTCTTCCGATATTTGCCCAACCTGCAGGGCGATGTTCATAGCGATGCGGTCTTGCACGTTCAACTCAACAACCTCTGACACCGCCTTCTTGAATCCCGTCTTCTCGACCGTAATCTTGTAGCGCCCGATGTGCAGTGGACTCGCGACATACTCGCCCTCGTCATTCGTCGAGAGAGTCGCCTGGACGCCGCGATCCACGTCTTCCACCGTGACCTTGGCACCCGGAACCACGGCACCGGTCGCATCGCGCACCGTTCCGACAATGGTCCCGGCATCCTTTTGCGCCCACAACGGCGTCACGAGGCCGATGGCTACAAAGAGAAAGATCGCACGGAGAGTATGGCGGGTTTTAGAAAGGTCGGGCATGACGAGCCTCCTGAATTCGATCGACGGAAACGCTCAATGCGTGTTCCGGGTCGATATGTTTCGTAATATTACGAATAATTACTATTACTTCCGAATATAGACCGTTGTCAACCCAAATCGATTACGAATGATAGCGGAGGATTTCAATTAGACAACGATCAGTCGGGAGGCTGAATCCGCTCGTGGGGCTCCGATTATTGAAGGTGATTCGTGATATCAAATACGAGCCCCGTATTGCTGAGGCTCAGCGGCAAGACATAGCTGTCGTAGATGGAGTGACCGGAGCCGTTTAAGGCCCGGATCTGAAAGTTCAACACCTTTGTGCCGTTGAGGCCCGCCGTGTCGAAACTCGCAGCCTGAACGCCTGGGTCCAGAACGTCGAATGCGGCGTTCGCTGCGACTTCGGTCCAGCTCCAGTCTGTGCCCGTACCCGTGTACTGCCACAGACGAGCGGTGCCGTTGTCGCTTTCAAACGTGTATTCCGCACCTACTGCAATGTCGCTGCCGTGGTACCCAGTCTTTGAATTCTGATCGGTGTCGAGAAAGATTTGCCAGTTCGCTGCACCGGTGCCGCTCCATCGAATTGATGTACGACCACGCAGGCGCGCGTCTTGGGAATCAAAGGAGTCCGGCCAAGCGTAAGCGAACGGTGCCTGCACAGCCTGTTGTGCCACAGCTGCATTTTCCGCCGCCCAGTACTGCGGCGGACTCGCATATGGATTCGCTATTTCCCCCGTCAGGTAAACCCAACCGGCATTGCGCTGCTTGGCCAATTCCAGCGCAGCCGAAAGCTGGTCCGCGCTCATCCCATAAACGATGTGCCAGAACCGTTCGGGCGGATACCTGTGTACCCAGGCGTAGTCCACGTAGTTATTGCGATAGTTCGCGAGACCCTTGTCCTCCCAATTCATGAGGATGTTTGTGATTCCCATCCAGCAGTCACTCGAACTGTAGGTTCCCGGATTGAGTACCGTGATCCGCGCGCCGGCCTTTTCGCGCACATAGTTTGTGAGTGACTCGTAGTACAGAAACTGGGTCGGAAGAAAGGAATTGCTGGCGTTGCAGTCGGTCGGTACTTCGTCGAAGAAAATGCCATCCACCAGATAGTTGCGGTACACCGCATCGATCTTCCGGCGGACGATTTTCGGATCCCGTGCGCCATAGCCAGTGTATGTATACCCAATCACGAAAATCCCCTGCTTACGGGTCGCCCGGATTGCGCGGTCTACGCTCGGGTAGTAGGTTTCGTCGTCCCCATTGTCGAGGTTGACGATCATCATGCCGATGGCCGCAGCCCCCGGCGCTGACCACGCCGTCCACTGCGTTGACCCCGGGTCTTGATACGCCGGCACGCCGATCCGCGCCTGGGCCGCTGCGAACGCTTCCGCGAAGATGATGATGACGATGAGCCGTCCGGTGAACGTTGCGGCGCGCTGTGCGGTTGTCATGACTGAACCTCCCGACAATGTGTAGATCGATCAGCTCAACTCCAACGTTAACCCGAGGTACAGGAGCCAACAATTCCAAGGATATTACGCATCGTTGCGATTTATAATGTTTTCTTTCGTTCAGCTTTTACTTTCGTTTCCACAGTCTGTCAAGTCAAAACAAGAATCGTTGCGGTGTCAGCGTAACGGTGGCACGAGGTTCTTCTAGAAACAGGTGACCACATGAAAGGTCAGCGGGGTCCGGACATGACAGTTTGGCCAAGGACACAGCCAGATTTAGAGAGCGGACGGTCGCGCCGTTCGACAACGCCCGGATGGGCCGTCGCGCAAATATGCTGTCTCGTGCTTTGCTTAACCCTGCCCGGTTGGAACTACGGGCAAGATGGCCTCGCGCAACCACGTCCTCCTGCCGCTGCGCCCAACGTCGGAACTGATCTTCAAATCCAGAGTTCAGTCTTACGCATAGAATTCGACCGCAACTTGCGCAGCCGGGTGATCGCGTTGTTTGACCCCAAGCCAGAAGTCTTGACTCCGTTTTCCGCCTCCGAAACTGTGGCTGGCGTTCGGACTTGGAGTAACTTCGCAGTGACCGCGAGTCGGCGTGACCGAGTTTCAGACGCGTTTGGCACTGGAGAGCGGTTATCGCTGACAGGCAAGTCGGGCGAATTGCGCAAGGACCTTTCCGTCACGATATATTCAGATTTCCCATCGATCGCTGTTTTTGACGTCACCTATACCAACGAAGGTCCTTCTCGACTCACGATTCACGGTTGGGCGAACAATCAATACTCATTGCGTGCAAACCTTGCCGCTCGCGGAACCGCGTTCTGGTCCTACCAAAGTGGATCTTACGAGAAGCGTCCGAACTGGGTGCTTCCGTTGCACACAGGATTCAGCCAGCAAAATTTTCTGGGCATGAATGCCAGTGACTATGGGGGCGGCACTCCCATCGTCGACGTTTGGCGTAAAGACGTTGGTCTTGCAGTCGGTCATGTTGAACCGGGACCGCGGCTGATATCGCTTCCTGTCTCTATGCCCGACGCCCGCTATGCTCGCGTCGCCGTGAGCGCGATCCGGGACCGGTCGCTGGAACCGGGGGGGAACTTCCACACCCTTCGCACGTTCGTCTCTGTACATCAGGGAGACTACTTTCGCACCCTCGCTGAATATCGCCGCCTCATGATGCGCCAGGGATTTCAAATGGCCTCTGCGCCAGACAGCGCATTCGGACCAATCTGGTGTGCCTGGGGCTATGGGCGTTCTGTGCAACTCAAGCAGGTTTACGACACGCTTCCAACCGTCAAGAAAATGGGATTCGCGTGGGTCACCTTGGACGATGGTTGGCAAAACAACTATGGCGATTGGGCCCTCGACCCGAAGAAATTTCCAAACGGCGACGCCGACATGAAAGCCTTAGTCGATCGAATTCACGCCGAGGGCTTCAAAGCCCAGCTGTGGTGGTCGCCGTTGAGCGCCGTCCCGGATTCGAAACTGCTCGCAGAACATCCTGACTTCGTTTTGCTGAATCGCGACGGATCGAAGCGGAAGATCTCATGGTGGAATTCTTTCTACTTATGTCCATCCGATCGGGGCGTCGTTGAATATCACAAAGCGTTGGTTCGTAAGATCATGGGAGAATGGGGATTCGACGGCCTCAAGCTTGACGGTCAGCACATGAACGCAGTTCCGCCTTGTTACAATCTCGCTCATCATCACCAGCGCCCTGAAGACTCTGTCGAAGCGCTACCGGATTTCTTTAAGGAGATTTACGAAACCGCTCGCAGCGTGAAGCCGGACGCCTTGGTGGAATTTTGCCCGTGCGGCACCGCGTATTCTTTTTTCACCATGCCGCATTTCAATATGTCAGTGGCGTCCGATCCGGAGAGTTCGTTTCAGATCCGCTCGAAGGGCAAGACATTGAAGGCGCTCATGGGAGACAGCGTGCCTTATTTTGGTGACCACGTCGAACTGAGCGACGAGGCGATCGACTTTGCTTCGACCGTTGGGGTGGGAGGAGTCGTCGGCACCCAATTTGTGCTCCCGAATCTCGCGACGAAACACGGCAAGTCCGATCTCACTCCGCAGCGGCAGGAAATCTTCGAGAAGTGGATCCACATCTACAACGACAAAATGCTGTCGCGAGGACAGTATCTCGGAGGTCTCTACGATATCGGGTTCGACGTTCCCGAAACCCACGTGATCCGCAAAGACCAGGAACTCTACTACGCATTTTTCGCCCGCCACTGGACCGGACCGATTGAACTTCGTGGCCTGCAAGATCGCACCTATCGCATTGTCGATTACGAGAACAACAGAGATATGGGAAAGGTGCACGGTCCAAAGGCGATGTTGTCCGCCGAGTTTGACAAGCACCTGATGCTCGAAGCCCGGCCTGAGTGAAACCGTCGGGCGTCGATCTAGAGGAAGTGGTGACCACGAGACATGGCTTAATCGTCACGCATAGCTTAAGCCATATAAAGCTGTTGTTATATCGACATCAAGCCATTGGACTAGTGAAGCGGCCCTCTACTAGCTGAGAATTATTGCTTGTTTGCTTCTTCGTTGGGCCCGGCATCGCCCGAGTCTGACGCCGTCGTCTCATTGGCGTCGACGGTTTCGGCGCATTCTCCTTCATCGTCATAGTCGCAGATGCGGCCTGGATGAGCCTGTTTACATTTCTCGCAGAATTGAGTAGCCATCTTCAACTCTCCTCCATACATTCGGCGCGGTTTGAAAACCCTCGGAGTTCGTCATTTGTTGGAAGGACTCTATGCAAGCAGCCTAAACGTTGCGTGTGATTGTGATCACTTTGCGTTGTGCGCGAAAGCACATTTTCGCTCCTTCGCCCATGCGGCGCTTCTGTGCCGCCGGCAAGAGTTATCTTGTTACTATCACGGCAACTGTCACAATCCGAAAGCGATCAAAGAGGAAATCGCAAGAGAGGGAAGGCTACGGCTATCCTATGCCGAGTTGGCCACTATCTACTAAAAGATGCTCCTAGCTCTAGTTGAGGCCGACATGCGATGGTTCGCGCAGCAACATCCGTCGATTACTGCTGTGTGCATCGTGGCAGTCTAGACATGGTCTCGTCGTGACGGGCCTGTGCTGCCGCACCGACCAGCTTTCCTCGTGGCAGGCGAAGCATACCTTTGTCTTCGGCATCAACAAGGTCAGAGTAGTCATGTCGCCGTCGGTTTTCGCCAGATGACAAACCGTACACGAAAGCTCGATGGCGGAGTGCACTGATTTGCCTCTGGACTTATCCGCGTGACAGGACGAGCAATTGTCATCCGCATGCACACTGCCCGGGTGTTCAACGCCGTGATTCTCAGCAGCCGACGCTGGTAATGTCGCCAGCGCCAGCAGAAGAGACAGAGATATGGAGATGATCAGTGGGTTTGGCCTCGAGTTTAATGCAGCTGACACCGAAGGGAATCTGCTTCTCTGAGCGGGCTTCACTTGCATGGAAACAATCCGGTGCATAAACGGAACGCAATTTTACCGGGCTGCTAATGCTCAAGTCTCTATCAGAAATCGATTAGATGGAGACTGCAGCAATGCCCTGAACCCGAAGCCTGACCCAGCAACGTGAGCGTAATCACATTCAAGCGTGATTCTCCACCACTTCGACTTCTCGTGGCGGTTTGTGCAGCATCCAGTTCAGATCAACTCAAGAGGCTTCAAAACCATGCCTTTAGGATTAGTGTGGCGATCCGAGCCACTTCCCCTGTCACGATCGAAGTGTGATGTAAATCACATTCGAGTGTGATTCGACACCTCGCGGGACGTCGACCCGCGTCGGTATTATCACGCCCAGTTGGATCAAGACTAGGGGCTCTCAACTCTCGAAATCTATGGGCGGGAGGCGATTTCGAATGCGCTTTCGCAGGCCCACGTTTGCTCGATGAATCGTGAACGGTACGCGCACTCCGACATTTCTTGCAAAGAACAGAGAGTCAGCAAATAAACAGGAGATTCATGATGAAAAAGGTCGCGATTTTTCTGCTCTTATCCGCATCGACCCTGGCATTGCTTTCTGTGGCTGCGCTGAATCCGCCTAGGGTGGAGGCGGTTCCCAGTTATGCGCGGCAGACAGGATTGGCCTGCAGCGGCTGCCACTACACTCCTCCAGAACTCAATCCGGCCGGCCGAAGGTTCAAGCTGACGGGGTACGTAGACAAAGCCGATGAGACGAAAGTCATCAAGGCGGATGGAAGCAAGAAGACGGCTGCGCTCGAACTGCTGGCGTCTCTGCCGCTTTCGGTGATGTTGGACGCCTCCTTCACCAACATCAAGTCACCGGTGCCGACGACACAGAACGGCAACGTCGAAATCCCGCAAGACATTTCCCTCTTTCTGTCGGGCGCTTGGACCAGCCATGTCGGAAGCTTTCTTCAAGTCACCTACGACACTCAGGATGACCATTTCAGCATGGATAACACCGATATCCGCTTCGCGAAGGTGACGAAACTGGGCGGCAAGGAACTAATCTACGGTTTGGACTTGAACAATAGCCCTACGGTAGAGGACCTCTGGAACAGCACGCCGGCATGGGGCTTTCCCTGGATTGCCAGCGATTTCGCGCCCACGCCGACCGCTTCCCCCATCATCAATGGCGGCTTGGCGCAGGATGTGGGAGGTGCAGGCGCGTACGCCATGTGGAACAACCATCTTTATTTTGATGCCGCGATTTATCGTTCCCAGCACGTGGGGAGTCCTCAACCGAATCCAGGAGGGGGAGCCAACATTCGCGGCGTAGCTCCCTACTGGCGGGTAGCATGGCAACAACTGACGGCCAAGACGCAGTATGAAGTTGGCACCTATGGCATGCACTTGCGATCAACTCCCAACGCAATTACCCAGGCCGACGGTTCTAGCTTCCCTTGGCAGGATTCGTACACGGATTGGGGAGTGGATACTCAGATCGATCGGACATTGTTCAGAAAAGATGTGCTGTCTTTTCGGGGCACGTACATCCGCGAGAATTCCGACTTGTTGGCAAGCCTCAATGGCCCTACGCCATTGGCTGGGTTGGGATCGCATCACCTGAACACCGTGATGGCCAATGCTGAATACCACTACGGCAACCGCTATACCGGAACATTCGGTTGGTTCAATACGACTGGCACGTCCGATACTACATTGTATCCGCCCAATGTCGCGGTGGCCGGCAACTTCAATGGCGACCCCAGGGGCGCCGGCTATATTGCGAACTTTACCTATTGGCCTTGGCAGAATCTGCTACTCGGGGCCCAATACACCGGATACACGCGCTTCAATGGCGCCCAAAACAACTACGACGGTTTTAACCGCAATGCGAGTTCGAACAACACCGTCTACCTGGATGCAAAATTTGTTTTCTGACACACATGTTCTGACACACACGCAGCAAGGGTTCGTGACAACTCATAAGGAGATAACGCAATGAAAGGCAAGATACTCGTAATGATGGCTTTGATCGCCATGTGCAGCGCGGCATTCGCGGGCGACGTCGAGGGCAAAGTGACGGGAATGAAGGGCCACTCCGTGGTTTACGTCGACACGATTGCGGGCAAAACTTTTCCTGCCCCTAAGGATCATCCCGTGATCGATCAAAAGGGACTGATGTTTGTGCCGCACATCGTGGTTGTGCAGCAGGGAGCCACAGTTGAGTTTCTGAATAGCGACACGGTGCAACACAATGTTTTCTGGACGGCGGTCGGCAGCGACAAGAAAGCCGGACACAATCTGGGTACGTGGCCCAAGGGTGAAAAACGTCCCTTTACCTTCGACAAACCGGGTGCCGTGGCGCTGCTGTGCAACGTCCACCCGGACATGGCGGGGTATCTGATCGTCAGTCCGACTCCGTATTTTGCTGAGACCGACGACAGCGGCAATTACAAGATCAAAGATGTTCCCGACGGAAGTTACACACTGACCGTCTGGCACGAAGGGGCTAAGAATCAGTCGAAGCCCGTCACCGTAGCCGGCGGCGGCAAAGCTGATTTCGCCCTGACGAAGTAACCGCATCTCGCTCGGGGTGAAGAAAGAGGAGCAGTTGCGCTTGGGGCACTGCTCCTCGAATCTGTCTCTCACTTCAAACCAGACTGACGTTCAGCCGCTGTTCCGAGGTTGGAAACGCCGCGCATGCTGAAGCGATTCAAAGACAAAAAGGTTGACGGGGATTGGCTGCACACAAACTTCCCCTGCATGATGGCCTGCCCGGCTCACACCAACGCTGGGCGCTATGTGGGCCTGATTGCGGAGGGTCGTTTCGAAGAAGCCTATCGTCTGACGCGCGATCCGAACCCGCTGGCCAGCATCTGCGGACGCGTGTGTGCGCATCCCTGTGAGACCGCCTGCCGCCGCGGCGAAATCGACCGTCCCATCTCGATCCGGGCGCTGAAACGCTTTCTTACGGAGCAGTACGGCCCCGAGTCGAAGCGTCCCATCAACGTCAACGAAGGACGTACGAAGAAAAGACTTCCCTACAAAGTTGCAGTCGTGGGCGGTGGCCCCGTTGGACTTTCGGCCGCTCATGATCTCGCCCTGATGGGCTACGCGGTGACGATTTTCGAAGCCGCTCCGGTTGCCGGAGGAATGCTTTATCTGGGGATTCCGGAATACCGCCTGCCGCGCGCCGTGGTCGAGGCGCAAGTCCGCGAGATTCTCGAGACGGGGGACATCACCCTCAAGTTGAATCACTCTGCTGGACGGGACTTCACCATCTCGGATCTGCGACGGCAGGGATTCGACGCGGTGCTAGTTGCCGTGGGCGCGCACCGTAGCCGCGATCTCAGCATTCCCGGAGTCGATCTGGACGGCGTGCACAAGGGCATCGATTTTCTACTCAACGTGAACCTGGGCTACAAATTCACGATCGGGAAAAAAGTGATCGTGATCGGCGGCGGCAACGTCGCCATGGATGTGGCGCGCTCGGCGGCGCGCGAGGTAGTCAGGCAACATGCCGGCGGCGTCGAGGAATTAGAGCCCTCCGCGGACAATGTCTCGGCTGTGGCCGCGCGAGAAATGGTGGACATCTCGCTCTCAGCGCTACGTATGGGAGCGCGCGAGGTGAACCTGGTCTGCCTGGAGAGGCGCGACGAAATGCCCGCCGCCCTCGAAGAGATCGTCGAAGCCGAAGAAGAAGGCATCAAGATGCTTCCGGGGCAGGGGCCGAAGCGCATTTTGGGAAAGGACGGCAAGGTCACAGCGCTCGAAACTCTCAAGACGAAGTGGGTCTTTGACCAGAACAAACGCTTCAATCCGGCGTTCTACGAGAACAGCGAGACGCAGATCGAGTGCGACACGATCATCATGGCAATCGGTCAGGCGCCGCGGTTGGATTTCTTCACGCCGGAAGACAAGGTCGAACTTTCTCCGCGCGGCCTGATCGCTGTGAATCCGCAAACTCTGATGACATCTGCGGCGGGAATTTTCGCCGGCGGCGATTGTGTGTTTGGGCCGCGCCTCATTATCGACAGTGTTGGCGACGGCAAGCGGGCGGCCGTGGGGATTGATGAATATCTTCGCGGAGAGAAGCATCCGGAACCGGTAATCGAAGTCGAATTACTCAAACGGCATTCCATGCCACTCGGGTACCTCGATCTCAACCGTCAGCCGGTTCCGATGCTTCCGCTTGAACGCCGCACGGGTGTGACCGAAGTCGAAATCGGGTATGACGCAGCCAGCGCCGTGGCTGAGGCGCAGCGCTGCCTGCACTGCTGGGTCAACACCATCTTCGAAGGCGTTCCGGAAGATGGCAGCATGTGCATTCTGTGCGGCGGCTGCGTGGATGTTTGTCCGGAAAAATGCCTGGAGCTGGTTTCGCTCGATCGGATTTCGTTCGAGCCGGAAACCGTGCAGCACATACGCGACAACCAGGAATTATTCGGCGTGGAGTTCGATGAAATTAAAGCCGACGAACTGGGAGTGGTTACTGGAGCGGCCATGCTGAAGGACGAGACCCGCTGCATCCGCTGCGGACTGTGCGCCATGCGCTGTCCTGTGGGCACCATCACCATGGAGTCATACAACCTGATCCCGGCGGAGCCGACCGGTTTGATTTCGGTGGCATCGATCGGCGCGGGATTGCAGAAGTAGGCACGAGGCAATATGGCAGAGGAAACCAAAACAAACGACGACGTGAATCGCCGTCAATTCTTTCTGAAACTGGGGCTTGGCTCTTTGAGCATCGCGGCGGCTGGCACAGCGGCGTTCGCCTATCAATACCTTGAGCCGAATGTGCTCTACGAACCGTCTCCGGTGGTGAACGCGGGCAAACCGGACCGTTACCCGCTCGGCAGCGTGACCATCGACGTCAATTCGGGGATTTACATCATCCACTCGGACGAAGGCTATTTTTCGCTGAGCGCCATCTGCACGCACCTGGGCTGCATGACCGCGTGGAAGCCTGAATTGAACACGATTGCATGCCCTTGCCACGGCAGCAAGTTCCAGGAGAATGGCAAGAAAATCGAAGGCCCCGCGCCCAAGCCCCTGCCGTGGAAGCGCATATGGCTCAACGACGACGGCGATCTTCTCGTCGATCGCTCGACCGACGTGCCGGCGTTGGCGCGGGATTCTTTCGTGAGGGTCTAAGCAATGGCGAAAACAGTAGACCAACATTTCGACGACTTACGCGGCACGCGAGTGTGGCGCTCGATTTTCCGCAGCGGTAGCGGGTCCAGCAACCTGAAGCGTGCGCTGGCGATTCAGCAGAATGTGTTTCTGCACTTGTTCTCGACCAAGGTGCGCACGCGCATGCTGAGTTTCAGCGCGACCTGGTATCTGGGCACGCTCACGCTCGGCACATTTCTCATCCTGGTTGCGACCGGCATTCCGCTGATGTTTTATTACCACCCCTCAGTCCCGCAGGCCTATGCTGACACGAAAGACTTGCAGTTCGTAGTCTCCTCCGGATTATTTCTACGCAACCTGCATCGCTGGTCGGCGCACGCCATGGTGTTTCTGGTGTTCGCGCACATGTTCAAAGTGTTCTACCGGGGCGCGTACCGGCCGCCCCGCGAATTCAACTGGGTGATCGGTGTTGTCCTTTTGCTCATCACTCTGCTGCTCAGTTACACCGGCTACTTGCTCCCCTGGGATCAGTTGGCATACTGGGCTATTACGGTGGGATCGAACATTGCATCGGCGGTTCCGGTGATGGGGGAGAAGATCCATTTTCTCCTGCTCGGTGGGAACGCGGTCAACGCCAATGCGCTGCTGCGTTTTTACGTGTTGCACTGCATGATCCTTCCGCTCACGGCATTGTTCTTCGTCGCGATCCATTTCTGGCGGATTCGCAAAGATGGTGGACTGTACTCGCACGCGAGCGAGCCGGCAGTGGTTCGCGCTGAAACCGCCGCACGAAGTGAGAAGGGAGCGCAATAAGGTATGGCTGACCCCAAGGACTTCATCGCCGGCATCGATTCGAACGCGAAGAAATCTCCGCGGCGGATTGTCTTCGTTACGCGGCGCACCTCGGCGCAGGTGAAGGCGGAAACGGAAGATCAGGTCCAGACTTTTCCCGAGGTGCTATTCCGCGCGGCGGTTGCCGTGATGACGCTGGCCGTCGCCCTGGTTTGGATTGCGTTGATCTTTAACGCTCCGCTCGAGGGCCTCGCCGATCCTTCGCACACTCCGAACCCCGCAAAAGCGCCATGGTACTTTCTGGGCCTGCAGGAGATGCTGCATTATTTTCCGCCGGTGGTTGCGGGCGTGCTCGCGCCCGGTCTGGTGGTCATGGCGTTGATTGTGATTCCTTACTTCAAGGTCAATGTCGAGGCCGATGGGTTTTTCCTGAAAGACCGCGAGCGCCGCCTGCGCATTTTCTATGTGGTCGCGGTTGTGTTGGTAATCTTCCTCGGATTGTTTCACGTGCTCGCTGCACTGGTTCCAACGGTGATCATGGCCGGGGTGATGCTACTGGCCTCGCAAAGTTCTCCGCAGTCGCCTTCGGCATTTCGCCGGTATCTAGCAAAGAGGCCGCTTTCCTACTGGGTGATGACCTGGTTTTTGTTTGAACTTATCGTGCTCACCGCCATTGGCACATTGTTCCGGGGGCCGGGTTGGGCCTGGATATGGCCGTGGCAGGGTTAATAGAAGCAAGAATGCGACACATATGAGACAGAAATTCGCATCGCTCTGGCAAAGATTATTCGGTGACAGCGTGCGCGCCTTCGGGGTGGTCAGCCTTATTTTTCTCGCATCGCTGGCAATCGCTCCCGCGAAAAACTTCTTCAGCGAGTGGCGGCACTATCAGCACGGGTATCTAAAGACGATCCGCAACCGCAGCGAGGCCAACACGCTGCAACGCCACTTCAAGCCAGGGATTCAGCAGATCTGGCTTCCCGAACTCGCAGTCGTCGACCGCTGCACCAGTTGTCATGTCGGGCTGAAGGAGCCCAGTCTTACGGATGTTTCCACTCAGCCCTTCCGCACTCATCCCGCAATCCCGCATAAGCTCGATGAGTTTGGCTGCACCGTTTGCCATCGCGGACAGGGCGCCGCAACTACCGTGGCCGAAGCGCATAACAGCACACTCGCCTGGGAGCAGCCCATTCTTCCGGCCAAATACATCGAGTCTTCCTGCGGGGAATGCCACCGAGGTCCGCTGCTTGGAACTCCTGTACTCAATCAGGGACGCACGCTGCTCTCTCGCTACGGCTGCGTCAATTGTCATACGGTGAAACTGCCGGATGGCAGCAGGTTCAAAGCCAGTGACGATCCCCCGTCTCTTTCCCACATCGCCGACAAAACCACGCGAGAATGGATTTACGGGTGGATGAAAGACCCGCAAGCCTATTCCGTCCGCGCCACGATGCCGAATTTCAAGTTAAGTGATGACGATGCCCGCGATATCTCGGCTTTCCTGATCGCCAACAGCACGGCCGTGCCTGGTGATTCTGCCGTTCTCTCCGCCAAGCCCGCCTCCGATCCCAGTGCCGGCCCCAGCCTTTATGGCGAATCTTTCTGCGCTTCGTGCCATGCGGTGCAGAATGCAGCCGGGAACGTTGTTGGCGGCGATGTCGGTCCAGAACTGACGCGCATCGGCAGCAAAGTGAAGCCGGAGTGGCTGCAGGGCTGGCTGAAAAATCCGCGCGTCTATGATCCGGGCACGGCCATGCCGCACTATCGCTTTAACGATCCGCAGGTTGCGACCCTATCTGGATTCCTTCTCGCCAAGTCGGATTCCGATCTGCTGGCGAACGTTCACCTGGACGCGGCGACTCCCGAGCAGATCGCGCACGGCAAGCGCCTGGTGTCCGACTATGGCTGCGCCTCCTGCCACGAAATCGCCGGAATCAAGAAGCCGGAAAACTTCGCTCCGGAACTCAGCCGCATAGGCAGCAAGTCGATTACGCAGCTCATTTTTCTTCCCGGGATGCCGCACACCCTTCCCGACTACCTCGCCGGCAAAATCAAACAACCACGGGCGTTTTCGCCGAATCTGCGAATGCCGCAATACAGCTTCACGCCGGCGCAGATCGATGCGCTGACCACAGCGTTGCTTGCTTTGAACGAACGTTCGACCACTTTGCCCGCATCTCTGGCTGTTCCCGCAGTCCCCGAGTCGGATTACCAGCCTGCCGGCAAAGCCGGGAAGCTGATGTCTGACTTAGCGTGTTTCAGTTGCCATCGGATCAACGGGCACGGTGGTGACATGGCTCCAGATCTCACGTGGGAAGGCAGTTCAGTCCAGCGCGAGTGGCTGGTGCAGTTCTTCAAGAATCCAGGGACGCTACGTCCGGCGCTGATCCGCCGAATGCCGCGTTTCAACCTGAGCGATAGCGAAGTCAACGAACTCACCGACTACATGATGACCGTCTATCAGAATCCGTCAGTTGATCGCGATTCCATGTCGTCGACCGGCTACTCCCAAGGCGAGGTGGAACTCGGCAGCCAACTGTTCTATGGCAAGTATTCCTGCCAGGGATGCCACATCCTCGATACCAAGACAGACAAAGGGTACATCGGTCCCACGTTGACCCACGTTGGCTCGCGGCTTACCGCCGCGTGGGTCTACCAGTGGATGAAAAATCCACAGGCTCTGCGTCCGGGGACCGTAGAGCCGAACCGCGGCATGACTGACGAAGATGCGCGCGCTCTGACGGCATTCCTGATCTCGCAAAAAGGCGGAGCCAAACCGGAGGTCGCCAAGAAATGACTCGCCACTTCCATACAATCGGTACCTTCGTTGTCGCGGTGCTGGCAACATCGTTGGCTACTTCCTGTTCGCGTAAGACCGAATCCGCACCTCTGCCCAAGCCCACGGCCTTCGGCGCCGCAATCATCGAATCCAGCGGCGGAAAACAGTTCGCGCAGACCGGCGCCTGGTTGCCGCAACCAGTCGTAGTCCAGGTAAACGACGAGCAAGGAGCAGTCGTCGCCGGAGCTCTGGTCGAATTCGCTGCGACCCCAGGGGTAACATTCGATCCCGCCAGCGGGCTTACCGATTCCAGCGGCCAAGTCACGACCAACGTGGCTCTCGGAGGCATGGCGGGCCGTTACCAACTCGTTGCCTCGACCATCGACAAATCCCACAAAAAGGTGGAATTGAAGATTGAAGAGATCGCCCTCGGTTACCAGCAGACGCTCGGACGCCGACTCAACGACCAATACTGCGAGCGTTGCCACAATCCCGAGTCTACGGTCGAGCGCGTCTCCAACTATGACAACCTCGGGATCAAGCCTCACCCCTTCACCGAAGGAGATACCCTGAACAAAATCAGCGATGCCGATCTCACCGCGATCATCAGCCATGGAGGCCCGGCCCTCAACAAATCGGCTCTCATGCCAGCCTGGGGAAACACGCTCAGTAAGTCAGACATCGAGGCATTGATCTCCTATATTCGTGCTGTTTCCGATCCACCCTCCATCAAAGCCGGGCCGGTCTACGCGGAGAACTAGTCTTGTTCCGCTCTCCCCTCTTCGTCCTTCTGGGGTTGCACGGGAGACATCGCTCCGCATCGTTTAGCCTATTCTGCGACCCGTCTTCTAAGAATGCGCAGCGTGCAAGCGTATGCCTTTGAGAAATACTCGCCGCGTCCCTGGGAAAGGCGGCGGAGTCGCAGTCAGCATGTCTCAACACTGAGTGTAGGTTCCCTTAAGGTACAGACAAGAATGGTATGTTGAATCGGGGGCCGCACAGCGACTTCCCTTTCGGGAGTGCATCGGTTGCTGGGCGCAAAACGAAAGGGGACCTCCCGACTTACTGGCCCGAGTTGAAGGACCAGGTCAGTATTTTCTGAGTGGCGGACAAACCTCCGGTGCCGGCGGTGAAACCGGCGAAGGCGGTGTTGCCGCCTACAGTAGAGGGAAGGTTGACGGGCCAACTGGTGGTAAAGGTATCGGCGGGAACGCTGGCATCGGTGATGGTCATGGTCAGCGTGGTCCCGTCATAGGTCATCTGCACGTTGAAGACGTCGCCGCTGTGCAGGTTGACGCCTCCGCCCAGGGTAGTGGCGGGTGTGGTGGGCGAGGCGCCGTTGATGTAAAGCCCTGTTGAGTTCGTACCCTCGCCGACGTTGCTGTAGAGATCGAACTTGACCGCGATACTCTTTCCGATTCCCGGGGTGCCGCCGGGACTGTCGGGTCCGTAGCCCAGGCCGCCGCCAGCCGGACCGAGCGCGGTGGTGGCGGTATTCTGAATGACGAAGGCCATGCCGTCGGCGTTGGCATTGGTGTCCTGGAAGCTGAAGCTGGTGGTGAACGACTGTATGTTGAGCGGGGTGGTGTAGAAGCTGCTGCTGGCTTCGTTGCCTCCGCCATCGGTGAGCTGCAAACTGGTTCCGTTCAACTTGGCCGAGCCGTTGAAAGCCAGCCCGGAGTTGGTGAATCCGGCAGAGAAGTTCACGCCAGAGGTGCCGTTGGAAATGACGTAGGCGGCACTGGCGACGGTGCTGTTGCTGAAGCCGGAGGCGACGGCCATGGCCTCGATGGTGGCGCTGGTGGAGACAGCAATGGGCGAGCTGGGATTGAACACCGCCGAGGAAGTGGTGGGCGTGGTTCCGTTGGTGGTGTAGTAGATCGTGGCTCCGGGCGTAGTGTCGCTGATAGTCACGGACTGGGCGGTTGCGTAGGTCCCGGCCACCGGACTGAAGGTCGGCGTGGCCGCTGCCGGCAGATTGATGACGTAGGCGGCACTGGCGACGGTGCTGTTGCTGAAGCCGGAGGCGACGGCCATGGCCTCGATGGTGGTGTTGCTGGACACGGCGATGGGCGAACTGGGGTTGAACACAGCCGAGGAAGTAGTGGGCGTAGTGCCGTTGGTGGTGTAGTAGATGGTGGCTCCGGGCGTGGTGTCGCTGATGCTCACCGACTGCGCCGTGCTGTAGGTTCCCGCCACCGGACTGAACGTCGGCGCCGCCGCTGCCGGCAGATTGATGACGTAGGCGGCACTGGCGACAGTGCTGTTGCTGAAGCCGGAGGCGACGGCCATGGCCTCAATGGTGGTGCTGGTGGAGACAGCGATGGGTGAGCTGGGATTGAACACAGCCGAGGAAGTGGTGGGTGTAGTGCCGTTGGTGGTGTAGTAGATGGTGGCCCCCGGCGTGGTGTCGCTGAGGCTCACCGACTGCGCCGTGCTGTAGGTTCCCGCCACCGGACTGAAGGTCGGCGTGGCCGCTGCCGGCAGATTAATTACGTAAGCCGCGCTGGCGACGGTGCTGTTACTGAAGCCGGAGGCTACGGCCATGGCCTCGACGGTGGTGCTGGTGGAGACAGCGATGGGCGAACTGGGATTGAACACCGCCGAGGAAGTCGTGGGCGTGGTTCCGTTGGTGGTGTAGTAGATCGTGGCTCCCGGCGTGGTGTCGCTGAGGCTCACCGACTGCGCCGTGCTGTAGGTTCCTGCCACCGGACTGAACGTCGGCGCGGCCGTTGGCGGTTGCAAACCCGAGTTGAAGGACCAGGTCAGTATTTTCTGAGTGGCGGACAAACCTCCGGTGCCGGCGGTGAAACCGGCGAAGGCGGTGTTGCCGCCTACAGTAGAGGGAAGGTTGACGGGCCAACTGGTGGTAAAGGTATCGGCGGGAACGCTGGCATCGGTGATGGTCATGGTCAGCGTGGTCCCGTCATAGGTCATCTGCACGTTGAAGACGTCGCCGCTGTGCAGGTTGACGCCTCCGCCCAGGGTAGTGGCGGGTGTGGTGGGCGAGGCGCCGTTGATGTAAAGCCCTGTTGAGTTCGTACCCTCGCCGACGTTGCTGTAGAGATCGAACTTGACCGCGATACTCTTTCCGATTCCCGGGGTGCCGCCGGGACTGTCGGGTCCGTAGCCCAGGCCGCCGCCAGCCGGACCGAGCGCGGTGGTGGCGGTATTCTGAATGACGAAGGCCATGCCGTCGGCGTTGGCATTGGTGTCCTGGAAGCTGAAGCTGGTGGTGAACGACTGTATGTTGAGCGGGGTGGTGTAGAAGCTGCTGCTGGCTTCGTTGCCTCCGCCATCGGTGAGCTGCAAACTGGTTCCGTTCAACTTGGCCGAGCCGTTGAAAGCCAGCCCGGAGTTGGTGAATCCGGCAGAGAAGTTCACGCCAGAGGTGCCGTTGGAAATCACGTAGGCGGCGCTGGCGACGGTGCTGTTGCTGAAGCCGGAGGCGACGGCCATGGCCTCGATGGTGGTGCTGGTGGAGACAGCAATGGGCGAGCTGGGATTGAACACCGCCGAGGAAGTGGTGGGCGTGGTTCCGTTGGTGGTGTAGTAGATCGTGGCTGCTGGCGTGGTGTCGCTGATGGTCACGGACTGGGCGGTTGCGTAGGTTCCCGCCACCGGACTGAAGGTCGGCGTGGCCGCTGCCGGCAAATTAATGACATAGGCGGCACTGGCGACGGTGCTGTTGCTGAAGCCGGAGGCTACGGCCATGGCCTCGACGGTGGTGTTGGTGGAGACAGCGATGGGCGAGCTGGGATTGAACACCGCCGAGGAAGTCGTGGGCGTAG